>WNFL01112614.1_pt1 | contig 390855 bp, 316 predicted proteins | sample 5400361 | NCBI WGS metagenome assembly WNFL01 (sample SAMN13153351, study PRJNA577476) | soil metagenome | isolation source: 40 cm soil on Douglas fir-dominated hillslope | place: USA:California | collected 2013-09-17
GTCTATCGAGTCGAACGAGCGAAACTGGATCTTCGGATTGTGCTTCTGCAATATCTTCGTGATCGCTGCCGTCAACGTCGTCTTGCCGTGATCCACGTGACCAATCGTCCCGATATTCACGTGCGGCTTGCTTCTATCAAACTTTTCCTTCGACATTTCTGGTTGGCCTCTTTAAATAAGCTGCAAAAATCTAAGAACTCGTATTCGTAACGATGGAGCCCGCGATGAGATTTGAACTCATGACCTCCTCCTTACCAAGGAGGCGCTCTACCCCTGAGCTACGCGGGCGCTTTTGTAGCGCAAGCTGTTAGCTTGCGGGCTTTCAACATCTCAAGCGAGACAAACTAACAGTTTGTCCTACATCAAATCTGGAGCGGGCGACGAGATTCGAACTCGCGACCCTCAGCTTGGAAGGCTGATGCTCTACCAACTGAGCTACACCCGCCCACTCAAACGATGAAGTCGGAACGATGAACGATGAATTGTCGGCCCTTCCGCGTTCATCGTTCCGAATTCATCGTTTCATCCGGTGCAGGGGGTAGGATTCGAACCTACGTAAGGCGTTAGCCTGCCGGGTTTACAGCCCGGTGCCATTAACCACTCGACCACCCCTGCATATCCTGCCAAGTGCTTAGTGGAGCCGGCGAAGGGACTTGAACCCCCGACCCTCTGATTACAAATCAGATGCTCTACCAACTGAGCTACGCCGGCCCGCTATAGACTACAAATAGCGCATTCCGACAAAATGCGGATACTAACAACCCGCATGGGAAAACGCAAGTCGCAGTCAGGATTGCAGATATCTTACCACCTGCAAGAGAAAAGATTGGTCCCGAAATTCGAGAGTGTGAGTTTCTCTCGTTCTGAATTGATTGTCGAACGCGGAAGCGGACTAGTAATAAGGATCGCTGGGCGTCGCCTGGTAGCAATCGTGTTGCACTAATCACGCACCGCCGGAATGATCGGTTCACGCGCTGGCTTCGCAATCGATTCCGCCCGGCCACCTGCGAGGACTGATCGATAAAACGACTTAAAATAGCCATACATCGAAAGACACGAAGAGACCACTACCAACCAGAGCATTGCTCTGCCGGCCGTATAGAGCAACACCTGCCAGTCGCTCCAGCTCGTCGGCTCGGGCCCAAAAAGATGCTGCCATCCTGCTCGTAGTTCCGGGACTGACCAAAATGCTATCGCCGGAAAAGGCCGCCCGAAATTTCCCACCGGCGGTTTGCCGGCAACACTCGAAACAATCAGCAGCGCCACCGTCAACACCTGCAACAGCATCTTGAACTTCCCCATCTTCGAAGCCGAGATCACTACACCATCCGCCGCTGCAATCGAGCGCAAACCGGTAACGGCAAACTCGCGTCCGATGATGATCACAACCGCCCACGCCGGCGCCAGCTGATTTTCCACTAAAGAAATCAAGGCTGCCGAGATTAGTAGTTTATCGGCGATGGGATCGAGTAGTTGGCCCAGACGCGTAACCTGGTTCCGGCTGCGAGCGAGGTGGCCGTCAAGATAGTCAGTCAGCGCGGCGCCCAGAAAAAGCGCGACCCCAAAAATGTGGCGTGGCAGGCCAAACCAGTTTTCGGAAAACGGGGTAAGCAAAACTACGACAAGAATCGGGACGATGAAGATGCGCAGGAGTGTCAGAGCGTTTGGAAGATTCACTAACGGATACCGCCTCGGGAGATGCAGTTTAGAGCCCAAGCTTTGGCTTGAAACATAGTATGGAGCCTAAAGGTTGAACCCATGAACTGAAGAGCTCAACTCTACCAACACCTCAAAGTTTTGGCTACTTGCCGCTGCCTATCCACTCAGATAGAATGACTGGTTCGCTACTCTCTGAAATTCGCATCTGTGGCGACATAGCTTACTGGTTCGCAATTTTTCGTCCCATGGGAATTGATCGCATCACAGTTAGAGGCGCTCGCCAGCACAACCTCAAAAACATTAACGTAGAGATACCTCGCGACAAATTTACAGTCATTACCGGCTTGTCCGGTTCGGGAAAATCCTCGCTTGCCTTTGACACGATTTATGCCGAGGGCCAGCGCCGTTACGTTGAATCTCTTTCCGCTTACGCGCGCCAGTTTTTAGATCAACTCGAAAAGCCTGATGTCGATTCTGTCGACGGACTTTCTCCGGCAATCTCAATTGAACAGAAGACGGTTTCGCGCAGTCCGCGATCGACCGTGGGCACGGTCACAGAGATCTACGACTACATGCGGCTGCTGTTTTCGTCAATTGGCCAGCCGCATTGTCATAAGTGCGGCGCCGCAATCACGCGACAAAGCGTTGAGCAAATTGTGCAAAACGTGCTCGGCTTGACTGAAGGCGAGCGGGTCATGATTCTCGCGCCCATCGTTCGCGGGCGGAAGGGTGAGTTCAAGAAAGAACTGGAGAAACTGGCAAAGGATGGATTTCTGCGGGCGCGAGTCGATGGCGAACTGCTGTCCCTGGACGAAGAGATCAAATTAGATAAGCGACGCAATCACACGATCGAAGCCGTTGTAGACCGGCTGCTGATCAAGCCCGGAATTAAAGAGCGTCTTTCGGATTCGGTTCGTACCGCCTTAAAACTAACCGGTGGCGCGGTGCTGGTTTCGGTAGTTGACGGCGACGAAAAGCTTTACTCAGAACGAATGGCTTGCGTGATTTGCGGCATTAACGTTCCGCCGCTCGAGCCGCGTTCGTTTTCGTTTAACTCTGCGTACGGCGCCTGCAAACGTTGCCACGGCTTAGGCACGGTTCAGGAAATCGATCCATCCAAACTTATTCCCGACGCGAACATCGCCGCCGACAAGCTGGCATTCATGGGGCCGTTGGATCGGCAGGGATCAGCTTACTTGAAGAGTGCGCTGCTCGCCGTAGCGAAACATTTCAACGCTGATGTGAAGGGGCCTTTTGCAGAACTTCCGAAAGAAGTCTGCGATGGATTCTTCAATGGAGTTAGCGGACAGTTAACTTTTCGCCAGGGCCTCTACTCTTATCAAAGCCCCTGGAAGGGCGCGTTGCGCTGGCTGCGCGGTCGACTTAACGAAGGGCCTTCAGAGAAAGTTCGAGTCACCCTGGAAGAGCTCGTTTCGCCATCGGTGTGTCCTGAGTGTAAAGGACGGCGGCTAAGGTCCGACTCGCTTTCGGTTCGCCTGGGTGGACGAGGCATCTCCGAATACACGTCCCTACCGATCGAGGACTCGGTTTCCGCTTTTGAAGAAATCAAGCTAAACGATCGCGAGGAACAGATCGCCGGACAGATACTTCGCGAAATAAAAAACCGGTTGCGTTTTCTGAATAGCGTCGGCCTGGGATATATCACTCTGGATCGTCCATCGGCGACGCTCTCTGGAGGCGAGGGGCAGCGTATTCGTCTGGCCACTCAAATTGGCTCTCAGCTTCGCGGTGTCCTTTATGTTCTTGACGAGCCTTCCATTGGTCTACACCCTCGCGATAACCAAAAACTGCTCGACACTCTGGCTGCGCTGCGCGATCTCGGAAACACCGTTCTGGTCGTTGAACATGACGAGGAAACCATTCGGCGCGCTGATTACGTGGTGGACTTGGGGCCTGGCGCCGGTGCTCATGGCGGCGAATTGGTCGCCTTCGGAACTGCCGCAGATGTCGCCAGTAATCCGCGATCAATCACCGGCCTCTACATCAGCGGCCTCCGGAAGATTGAGGTGCCCCTCCAAAGACGCGCTACAAACGGGAAGTACCTCACCGTGCGCGGAGCTTGTGCCAATAATCTAAAAGAGATTGACGTAACGTTCCCGCTGGGGTTGCTAACCGTCGTCACCGGAGTTTCCGGTTCGGGTAAGTCCACTCTCGTCGCTGACATACTTTACCCCACGCTGGCGCGTCATCTTTATGGGTCGCTTGCCGAGCCAGGCGCCTGCGCATCGGTCGAGGGACTGGAAAACGTAGACAAGGTAATTGAGATCGATCAGTCGCCGATCGGCCGCACCCCGCGATCGAATCCGGCAACCTACACCGGGTTGTTCACGCCGTTGCGGGAACTGTATGCCATGCTCCCGGAGTCGCGCGAGCGCGGCTACAAGCCTGGAAGATTTTCATTTAACGTCAAGGGCGGACGTTGCGAGGGTTGTGAAGGCGATGGCATGAAGCGCATTGAAATGAATTTCCTGCCTGACGTTTATGTGCTCTGCGACGTCTGCCGTGGCGCTCGCTATAATCGAGAAACGCTGTCAGTTAAGTTCAAAGGGAAGTCGATCGCCGAGCTGCTGGATACAACCGTTGAAGAGGCCTTACCGCTACTCGAAAATGTTCCCCAGATCCAGCAGAAACTTCAAACGTTACTCGACGTTGGGCTGGGTTATCTCAAGCTGGGGCAGTCAGCCACAACGCTTTCGGGCGGCGAAGCACAGCGAATCAAGTTGGCCAAGGAATTGTCGAAACGCGCCACAGGTCGGACAGTCTACATGCTGGACGAGCCAACTACCGGCCTTCATTTTGCCGACGTTCATAAGCTGCTCGACGTACTGCAGCGACTGGTATCGTTGGGTAATACCATTATCGTCATCGAACACAACCTCGACGTCATTAAGTCAGCCGACTACATCATCGACCTCGGGCCGGAAGGCGGCGAACATGGCGGCCGCGTCGTTATTGCCGGTACGCCTGAAGATGTTGCTCGCTCGCGCCGCTCGCACACGGGCCAGGTGCTGCGTCCCCTGCTCAATGGGCGCCTCGCGAAAAACGGTAATGGAAACTCACACCGCGAAGACAAGAAGATCGCGTGATATAATTGCAGGCAACAAAATGTCTGACCCGCTAGAACCACAAGCTGAATTTGATACGGAGCAACCGAGGCTGGATCGGTCGGTTGTAAGAGTTTTCTCTTCGCATGCGGAAGCCGATGCGGCTGACAAGGCCTATTGGTTATCCCGCTCGCCACATGAACGCCTGCGCCACATGGAAATTCTGCGGCGTATGAACTATGGCCCAAGAGCTAGCGCAAGACTTCAAAGAATTCTTGAATTTGCTTCGCGCGAATCAAGTTGAATATCTTTTGATTGGCGCATATGCCGTTGGCTATCACGGTTATCCGCGAGCAACTCAAGATCTCGACGTCTGGATTGCTTCTAATCCACAGAATGCGACTCGCCTCGTGGCGACACTCCACGAATTCGGATTTGGCATGGCTGAAGTGACTCCCGAGTTTGTACTGCGCCCAAACAACATCATACGCATGGGAGAAGAGCCTGTTCGAATCGAAATTCTGAATTGGGCTTCCGGTGTCGATTTCGACGAATGCTATCGCGAAAGGGTTGTGGATGAAATCGACGGAGTGGAAGTGAGTCTGATTGGATTGCGCCAACTAAAGAAAAATAAGAAAGCGAGTGGCCGGTTTAAGGATCTGGCGGACTTAGAAAAACTTCCTTAACGGAATTGCGTGTAATGTCCATTTACGACCCACTGCTTCCATTAAAGCTAAGCGACGTCAAGACCTATCCGCTCGCCTCGCGACCCAGCAAAGTTTCCCTCGACGACTTCGCAAGTCCGATTAGCGAAGATTCATCCCTAAAAGATTTTCTCCAAAGCCTCCCAAATATTCTCGCGGTTCAAAGTTTGAGAGAACTTGCTGCAAGCATGCGCCGAGCGCGCGAATTGCAAAAGCCAATCATCTGGGGCATCGGTGGCCACGTAATCAAAACGGGCCTTGCTCCGCTCGTCATCGATCTCATGAAGCGAGGACTCGTTACCGCCATCGCCGCCAACGGATCTGTGCTGGTACACGACGCCGAGATCGCGATGGTAGGTTCAACCTCTGAAGACGTCGACGCAACGTTAGGCGAAGGAGTATTTGGCGGCGCTGATGAAACCGGCAGGCTTTTGAACCGCGCCGCGCTGGAAGGGGCTAAAGAAAATATCGGCCTGGGCGAAGCAACTGGTCGCACCTTGCTGGCGCTCGGTCCTAAGCACGCCGATTACTCTTTGCTGTGTGCGACTTATCACGCGCGAGTTCCCTTCACTGTTCATCTGACTATCGGCGGCGACATCGGACACTTTCATCCGCAAGCCGACGGCGCCGCGCTCGGCGCCACGACGCACACAGATTTTCGTCTGCTTTCGGAACTCGTACGCCGGATGGATGGCGGCGGCGTTTACCTAAACATCGGATCAGCAGTGACCCTGCCCGAAGTTTTTCTAAAAGCTGTTACGCTCGTGCGCAACCTTGGCAACCAGTTGACTGACATCACCACCGCAAACTTCGACTTCATACAATCCTACCGGCCACTAACGAACGTGGTGCGGCGGCCGACTGCAAACGGCGCCGGCCGGGGCTACTCAATTACCGGTCATCACGAACTCACGCTTCCCCTGCTCGCCGCAGAACTAATCTGCGGCAGAGAAAAATAAACCTGTTTCTCTTCGAGCCATTTATTAATAACGCACATTGACAGTCGCTTCCTTTCTGGACTATTCTAGCTGGCCTAATTGAAAACGGTTTTCAATTTCATTGAATCCACAACGTTCGGATTTGGCAATAATCGACACCGCGGAGCAGTTACGATGTCAGCGCAGCGCACCTTTAATTTAACTTTTAAGGCTTTTTTCCTGCTCTTATTCGCCGCCGCTGTTCACTCGTCGGCCCAGGCGGGTGATGCGTTTACACAGTCGCAACTCCGTGGCCGTGTGCTCGACCCTGATCGAGCCGCCGTCGCCGGAGTGAAGATCACCGCCTCGCGGAACGGCCAAACTGACGCGACAGCTTTCACGAATGCCAGTGGGGAGTTTTCATTGCTACTGGAACCCGGCGAATACTCCCTGAATTTTTTTGCAGAAGGCTTTGCCGAAGCAGCTTTGATCGTCCGGTCCAAACCGACCACCTTCGAACCGTTAGAAATCGTTCTGCAGCTGGCAGGGTATAGCGCCTCCGTCACCATTACCGACATGGCGGGTTACGACACCTTCGCTGTCAGTAGCGCCACCAAAACGCTAACGGCTTTGCGCGATGTGCCGCAGTCAATAAGCGTCGTATCGCGAGAAGTGATTAAGGATCAGGGGATGCAGAGCATAGCTGACGTGGTGCGCTATGTTCCCGGCATCACAGCCATTCAGGGAGAGAACAACCGCGATCAAGTTGTAATCAGGGGTAACAGTTCGTCAGCTGATTTTTTCGTCAATGGCGTGCGCGACGATGTTCAATATTATCGTGACCTTTATAACCTCGATCGAGTTGAGGCTTTAAAAGGGCCTAACGCCATGATCTTCGGTCGCGGGGGCGGCGGTGGCGTGATTAATCGCGTAACCAAGCAGGCGGGCTTCGCATCGCTGGGCGAGTTGACGTTTCAGGGCGGCTCTTTCGGCAACAAACGGATCCTGGGCGACTTTGACCGGGCCTTGAGCAATCGAGTTGCCTTCCGTCTTAACGGCATGTACGAGAATTCAGGCAGCTTCCGTGATCGAGTCGATCTCAATCGCTTCGGCATCAATCCAACCTTGACGCTCGTCGCCGGCAAGCAAACTCAGGTTCGACTTGCCTACGAACATTTCCGCGATAACCGCGTTGCGGATCGCGGCATTCCTTCTTTTCATGGCCGCCCTTCGGATACTGATACTTCAACGTTCTTCGGTAATCCCGAACTAAGCTTTGTACACGCTCGCGTTAATCTTATTTCCGCCCTGATCGATCATCAGGTAGGCAATCTCAACATTCGCAACCATACCCTGTTTGGCGACTACCAGCGGATGTATCAAAACTTTGTTCCCGGAGCTGTCAACGCGGACGAAACTCGCGTCAGTCTTTCTTCTTATAACAACCGAACGCGTCGCCATAACATCTTCAATCAAACTGATCTTACCTACGCGGCGAAGACCGGTTCGGTGCGGCATACACTCCTGGCCGGGACCGAATTCGGGCGCCAGGCTTCAGACAACTTCCGTAATACAGGTTTCTTCAATAACACAGCAACATCGATTTCGGTTCCATTTGCAAACCCAACGATCGACACCCCGGTGACTTTTCGCCAGAACGCCACCGACGCTGACAATCACGTGCAAGCAACAGTGGCAGCGACTTACGCCCAGGACCAGGTCGAACTGTCATCAAAGGTTCAGGTGTTGGCGGGAGTGCGCTTCGATCACTTCAATCTGAAGTTTCACAACAACAGAAACAGCGAAGACCTGAGCCGCGTCGACAATTTATGGTCGCCGCGCCTCGGCATAGTTCTCAAGCCGGTTGTACCTCTATCACTTTACGGCAGCTACAGCGTTTCATATCTGCCGAGCTCCGGCGATCAGTTCTCATCGCTCACGACCGTGACCCAGTCGCTGAAACCCGAGAAGTTCACCAATTATGAACTTGGCGCCAAGTGGGATCTGAGTCAGTCACTCTCGCTTACGACGGCGGTTTACAGTCTGGCGCGCACAAATACCAGGGCGACAGACCCCAACGACCCAACTAAGATCGTGCAAACCGGTAGCCAGCGCACCAGGGGTCTCGAAGTGGGATTGAATGGCCGACCTACGAAAGACTGGCAGATAGCGGGTGGGTATGCATATCAGGATGCGCGCGTTACCAGTGCGACAACCGCGGCGATCAAGGGAGCACAGGTAGGGCAAGTTCCACGTCATACGTTTTCTTTGTGGAACAATTACCGCTTCGCCAGGAAGTTGGGGGCGGGTCTCGGGCTGATTCATCGTTCGGACATGTTTGCCGCCATTGATAATAAGGTCGTCCTGCCGGGCTACCTGCGCGCAGATGCGGCCGTTTTCTTCACCATAACGGAAAACGTTGGGATGCAGGCGAACCTGGAGAATCTGTTCGACAAAAAATACTTCATCAACGCCGACAGCAACGACAATATCTCACCCGGCAGTCCTCGCTCCGTTCGCGTGTCATTGACCTGGAAGTTTTGAGTTGGCGTTACGAGTCACTTAATTTCTGCCTTCCTCTGTGCCACCTCCGTGTGGACTCACAGAGCTTCCAACCAGGGTCACCACCACCGTCCGCCGCATTACACTAATCAAACTTCGTAAGTTATAATCCCAACCCTCCCAAAAAGAACGTGGAAGGATCGGATCGAAGTTAAGGACAAATGCAACCAGAGAAACTAGCTCGCTTCAAACAAATACTTCTCTCGCAACTGCAGGGGCACACCGATCACGTTCGCGCCGATCAAGCTGCGGCGCTCGAGCTTTCTGACGACGGAGTGAAAGACACCGTCGATATGTCCCTGATGGATGTGAACAAGGAACTTGCCTTACGTTTGGGTGAACGCGAATCTCAGATGATTGCCGACATCGATCAGGCCCTGCTACGAATCCAGGAAGGCTCCTATGGTGTCTGCGGCCGTTGCGGAAAACTCATCGATGAGCGCCGCCTCGAGGCTGTACCCACCGCCCGCCACGATGCTGCCTGCCAGGCCTTGATCGAAAACGCCAACGGCGACGATGAGCACGCCACCCTTTAAGTTTCAAGTTCCAAGTTTCAAGTTCCAAGTTTGTCCGCGCCAGGGCCTGAGCTAGGCCGTAGCGGGATCCACTACGAATCAGCGAGGTTCTGTTTGAACTTGGAACTTGAAACTTCGGAACTTGAAACTTTTTAAGCCTTAGGGTGCGCCTTGTCGTAAACCTGGATCAACTTTTCCATTGAGACGTGAGTATAGACTTGAGTAGTTGAGAGCCGGGCATGGCCCAGCAGCTCCTGAATATCGCGCAGGTCGGCGCCGCTATCGAGCAGGTGCGTGGCAAAGGAATGTCGCAGCGCGTGCGGGCTAATATCGTATCTTCCGGCACAGATGCGGATGTATTTTTCCACCATTCGGCCGACTGAACGCGTGGTTATTCGCGTTCCCTGGTAGTTGAGGAAAAGCGCTTCAGGTTCGCGTTCTGAAATTGGGGCCGCGTCCAAAAATCCTTCCCGCACGTCGAGGTACGTTTTCAAAGCTTCCAATGCCGGCTCGCCAAAGGGCACGATGCGTTCTTTACGACGCTTCCCGGTTACACGAATCAGTCTGTTTTTGAAATCAATGTGACCAAGATTCAGCTTGGTCAACTCCGCCACGCGTACGCCCGTCGCATACATCAGTTCCAGCATGGCGCGATCGCGTTTGCCCAGGTCCGTCTCAACGTTGGGAGCTTCCACAAACTTGATCGCTTCTTCAATGGAGAGATGTTTGGGAAGTTTCTTTTCGAGCCGAGGGGTGGAGACTAGTTTGGCGGGGTTCATTTCCAGCATGCCCTCGCGCACCAGAAATTGAAAAAAGGTACGCAAGGCCGCGAGCTTGCGCGCGATAGATGCTTTCTGTTTCTGCGCCGCGTGGAGCGTCGCCAGCCATTCACGCACTGTGATGTGATCTATTGACGAGAGTGGGGGTTCAGTTCTCTTCCCCGTCTTCGGATGGGCCGGGGCAAGGTAATCGAAAAACTGCTGCAGGTCGCTCTGGTAATTGCGAAGGGTATGCTCGCTGAGATTACGTTCGTAGCGCAGGTGCTCGAGAAACTGGGTTAACAGTTGCTCCATAATCAGATCTCAGATCTGAGATTTGAGATCTCAGATTAATTCGCAGCCAGATTGGACGCCCGCGGCGCATAGTATCCTCGGCGCGCGCGTATGCGCACGTCTTTCCGTGCTTTGACCCGAAGATCGATGTTATGGAAGCGCCCATCTCGACGCTCATCTCCGGGGTAATAGCTCAGCACGTATTGATGCGAGAGGTCGGCGGCGATTTGCACGAAAGCATCGTTTAGCTCAGCAGTCGTTTTGGGCATGTAGACGGCGCCGCCGGTTTGACCTGAGAGTTGCTCCATTCGCCGCTCAGCTGCAAGCGCGCGCAAATTCGCGCCATCGTAAAGTCCTGTCTGCACGATGAAAATCTGACAGTCAGCCGCTAGCACCCGTTGCATAGTCGTTTCAAAATCATTCCGGCTCGTAGTTTCCACGCCATCCGAAACGATAACCAGCACCAGCCTGCCTTTGTACGGATGAAGATAAGCAGAGGCGTCGATGATTGCATCAAAAAGCGACGTCGCACCTTCGGGTTTGCCAAAGCTATCGATCGTTCGTTCGAGCAATCCGATATCGCTCGTAAGCGGTTGTGCCAGGTAGCTCTCAGTCTCGATTGAATAAATCGCCGCTTCGTCTAAGGGTCGCATTACCTTGCGGAAGAAATGCTTGGCCGCCTGCTTTTCAAAATCGCGCGCTAAATCCAAGCTGCCGCTATTGTCGAAGAGCATCGCCATTCGGACACTGCTCTCTGTCCGCGTCAGTTCGCTGATCGTTTTCAACTGACCATCAACGCGCAACTCAAAATCTTCCAACTTGAGTCCGGTAACTGCAATGCCCTTTAAGTCCACCACGGAGGCAGGAATAGGCACGAGATTAGAAACGACGCGCACTGTATCCGACTCGTCGACCTCGTCGCTCGAGTTGTCTTTTGGAGACTCTTTTGCAGGCGACTGGGTAGAGGAACGCGGCCACTGAGGACCGCTAGGGGGTGTCGGTCCCGCGATGGAGCCACTCGACTGAGTTTTTGGTGTAGAGGTTTTGGGCGCTTTCCCCTGGTTACGGCCTGACTGGGAAAAGACGACTGTCGCCAGGCCAGCTCCGAGCGACATGACGACTAACAGCAAACAAATTCTTCGCCAGCGACGTGGAATAGGCGCCTGCTCCCTCATGCGTTGGCCTCTATCGCCAGCTGCTCGTCTTGTATTCTCTGAAGCCACTCGTCCCATTCTTTCAATGCCAGTTCGACCTGAAGGTTATGACGGTCACGCTTTCTGCGCACGCGCCTGCGATCTTGTTCCGCGAGCGGTTCCAGCAAAGCGAAAGTAATGTTCACCGGCTGGAAATTTTTCGTCTGCGCGTTGGAAACGTACCGCGCCAGTGCACCCATGGCACTCAATCGTGGCGCCGAGATAGGGGCACGACCCAAAGCCAGCCGTGCAGAGTTTTGTCCAGCGAGCCAACCCATCGATACTGACTCAACGTAGCCCTCCACGCCTGTAATTTGTCCGGCGAAGAAGATCTTCGAACGTTCGCGCATCTGCATTGTCTCAGAAAGCACGCGCGGCGAGCAGATGTAAGTGTTGCGATGGATCTGACCAAACTGAAGAAACTCCGCCTGCTCCATTCCGGGGATAAGGCGCAGCACCCTCGCCTGTTCACCGTAACGTAGATGATTCTGAAAGCCCACCAGGCTGTATGCGTCTGCCATTAAATTTTCCTGACGCAACTGCACCGCAGCATAAGGCTCGCGACCAGTACGCGGATCAAACAGCCCGACTGGCTTCATCGGGCCGAAGCGCAAGGTGTCAACGCCGCGCCGCGCGATCTCCTCGATTGGCAAACAAGACTCAAACCAACGGGTTTCCTCGAAGCGCTGGAGGGGCACGCTCTTCGCGACTATCAACGCGCTATAGAACAGCGCGTATTGCTCCGCATCCATCGGGCAATTCAAATAGTCGTCGCCGCCTTTGCCATAGCGCGCTGCGGGAAAGGCAATCGTCCGATCGATGGAATCGGCGGCGATGATCGGAGCGATGGCGTCATAGAAGTAGAGCTGATCGCTGCCGGTAAGTTTCATGATTTCAGCCGTCAGCGCCTCAGAAGAAAGCGGTCCGGTGGCGATGATTGCTATTTCGTCATCGGGAATGTCTTTTACTTCTTCCCGAACCAGCTCGATGTTTGGGTTGCTCTCGATACGCTCCGTAATGAGCTCGGCAAATTTTTGGCGATCGACGGCCAGGGCCGCACCCGCGGGAACGCGAGTGGCGGTCGCGCAGTCCATTACCAGCGAGCCGGCGCGGCGTAGTTCCTCCTTGAGCAAGTAGGGCGCGCTACCGGGTTCGTCCGATTTTAGTGAGTTTGAACAAACGATCTCGGCCAGCTTGTCCGTGCGATGGGCTGGCGTTTGGTTTACTGGCCGCATTTCGAAGAGACGCACTTGCGCGCCCGCACGCGCCGCCTGCCATGCAGCTTCAACTCCCGCCAAACCACCACCGATAACGTTAATCGTTTTCATAAGAAGCTTGCTGATTTAGTCGGAAGCGGGGGCAAGCCCACCTTCCTCACCTCGAGCTGAGTGAGGTTGAACTCTGATTCTTGACTGAAAGGCTTTCATGATTGGATGTGACGAGCCGGTACGTAGCCTCGGGGTTGGGAAGGCGGGCTTGCCCCCGCTCTTGACCTCGATATCACGAGTCGGCACGGTACCTCTACGGTTTCTTCACATCCTCACCGGTCTCCCGCTTTGGCGCGTCGAGTTTATAGTCACCAACGTCGCCCGAGACGTGTTTGTAGTCACTCCATTCGTATGTCTGGTTATAGTCGCCGCCACCAAACAACAGCACCTTAACGGAAAGATTGATTTGAGCCAGGCGCGGCAGCCAAACGCCTTCCACCATGCGCGTCTGTTCCATCACCATCGCAGCGCCGGGCTTCAGGTTAACCAGCAGACCGCCGCCCATCTTGAATCCTTCAGCCAGTCGCGCTTCGAGCCGCATCACTTGCTTGTCGGCGGGATCGATCCAAACAACGCCAACCAGTTTTGAAATCAGCTCCTCCTGGCGGTTACTCGATTTGAAGCCCGGACGAGGACGAAAGTCGAAAACCACTGCCTCACGATCGCGAAAGCGCTCACGACGCGGCGAGACAAATTCACAAACTCTCAAGAAAACGGAAATTCCTATATCGTCGTCATCGCCTTTTTTGGCCTTCGCCTCTCTTTTTCTCTGGCGTTCAGTTCGACGATTGACGACTTTCTGCTCATCCTTATCTTTGTCACGTTCCGCTTTGGCAAATTCTTCTTCGACTCGCTTCTGTTCTTTGGCGGCGCGTTCGCCCGAGAGCGGAACTCCGTTTTCACTTAACAGCTTCATAACCGCGTCACGATTCGGAATCGGGAAAACTTCAAACACCTTGACCGTCTCTTTTTTCACCTCACCTTTGCCATTTATCTCTCGGGAAGTTTCTTTCTGGATGAAGGAATACTCGGTGAAGCGCTGCTCGAGTTGGTCCTGATTGAATGACACTTCGCGGAGCAGCGCCCTCACATCCAAAGCTTCGGCGGCTCCAGGCGGATCGAAGGTGGAATCTGTAATTCCGGTGTTGTAGCTTGCATGTTGTAACAAGAACGTCAGCTCACCCGTGCCGCCGTTGTTTATGGTCATCCGATGAGGCTCGAGAATAGAGCCTTCAGAGCGATAGTTATCGAAGCGAGTGGTAGTCTTCCGCGCATCATCTTCGATACCGACCAGCAACTTCGTGGTCGGGCTAAACAGGTAACGCAACCGCGCGCCAGTGCGCAAAGAAAACTCCACCACGTAAACGGGCACAGCCTCAGTCTCCTTGAAGGAGACAGCGCGGGAAAGGACGTTGCTCTTTTTGATATCGAGCAGATGACCGGCATCGAGCACAGCCTGGAGCCTGGCCGCAGCCGCTTCCGCATCCGTTAGTGTATGTGGCTTCCCGTCAAGACCATGCGTCCAGGCCGAGCGCGGATTTGCGGCCGAAACGATTTGCCCATTGCCGAAGACTAGCTCGGAGCGGACTGATGAGGGAGTTTTGGCCTGCGTCTTAGCAATCCCCATCGGCTGACCTTTGAGTTGAATCTGCCACTCATAAGTAGCATCTCGAATGGTTGCGATGCGCTTCTTGCCGCCAATTGCTTTCAGGTAGCCATCTACGATCTTCTCCGCCGACGGTAACTTCCCCGGCGGTCTGGTTTCTTTTTGCGCCCGCAGCAATGGCTGGTTGCCGGCCAGCAAGCCGGCTAATAGCAGCGCACTCAGCGCCGCGCCTTTGCGGCCCCGAAGCCAACTCAACTGAGAGCGATTTATTCTCAATACCTGACCTACTTCTTTTTCGCGGTGGTCTTTCGTTTCGTTGACCCTGACTCTTTCTTGCGTTTCTTTTCGACTTTCTTGTGCGCCGCAGCGGTAACCTGTGCCACGCGCTCGGCCTGGGTAAGTCGTTTGCCGCCGCCGCCCTGTTTGCCGGCGTGCTCCTGTTCGCTCATCTCGCCTTGATTCTTGTGGAACTCAAACTCATTTACCTGAGTAGCCCCAATCTTCGAGATCTCAAGATTTCTCATCTGCTCTCTGCCCATGTTGTTCTCGTCCTCCCGTTTGTTATTCGTCTGCTTGACACTGCAAACTTCGCATTCGTATAGTGCAATCTCGCGCGCGCAGACACCCGTTCGAGTGACTGCATTCGAGGCCGGCTTAGCTCAGTTGGTAGAGCGTCTGATTCGTAATTAGAAGGTCGCCGGTTCAACTCCGGCAGCCGGCTCCAGCAAACCCCGCATTCGTCCAAACAGTATATGTACCAAAAGGAAGGGCGGCAAAGTCTGCCGATCCTTAAGCGATGGATGACACTCACCGCCACACAACTCGCCCAATATGATCGCGAAGGCTTTCTGGTGCTGAAGGACTTCGCTCCGGTTGCTTCCTGTGACGCATTACGGACCAGGGCCGAAGAGTTGGTTCACGACTTCGAACCGAATGACATCGTTTCGATCTTCTCGACCCGAGAGCAGAATCGACGCAGTGATGACTACTTCCTCAACTCCGGCGACAAGATTCGTTTCTTTTTCGAAGAAGATGCCTTTCACCCGGACGGCACGCTCAAGCAAAGCAAGGAACAATCGATTAACAAGATCGGCCACGCGCTTCACGATCTCGATCCGGTCTTCAACGAATTCTCGCGCCGTCCGGCGGTCGCGGAGTTAGTTGCTGGCCTCGGAATGAAACGCCCGTTGCTGTTACAGGGAATGTACATCTTCAAGCAACCACGAATCGGCGGCGAAGTAACCTGTCATCAGGACAGCACCTTCCTCTACACTGAACCGCAGACGATTGCCGGTTTATGGTTTGCGCTCGAAGACTCGACGATCGAAAACGGTTGTCTCTGGGCCCTTCCTGCTGGACACAGATCAGGATTGAAATCGCGTTGGTTGCGGAGCGAGACAGGTGGAATGAAGTTTAATGTTTTTGATCCGACTCCCTGGCCGGAAGAGACACTGGTTCCGCTCGAGGTGAGCAAAGGTAGCTTGATAATTCTCAACGGGCAGCTGCCGCACAAGAGCCTTGCCAACCGCTCAAGCAAATCGCGCCACGCCTACACGCTGCATGTAATTAGCGCTGACTGTCAGTATCCGGAAGCGAACTGGCTCCAGCGTTCGCCGTCACTGCCGTTGCGCGGGTTTAAGTAAACAGACGAACGGGGGATTCGGGACGGAAAACCGCCCAAAACCTCAGTGAAATCGGCCTTTTTATTTGGATTGCCGGAGCAGACCGCGGAAGATTCCCTGAATCCGGACGTTGCCGGCAGGAACTCTAATCGACTCCATTTGGGGATTGGAGGGGCGCAATTCAACCTCGGCGCCATGTCTGTAAAGCCGTTTCAGCGTGGCGTAAGTTTCATCAACCAGGGCCATCACAATCTCGCCGTTGTGAGCTTCCGGACGATCCTCGATCAGGGCAATATCTCCGTCGCAGATGTGTTCGTCGATCATCGAGTCGCCCTTGATGCGCGCCGCGTAAACCTGCTCCGGTCTGACCCGGCCCAGCATGAAGCGCGGCACAGAGATCGTTTCGCCGCCATTAACAAGTTCTATTGGATGACCGGCAGCGATGTAGCCCGCTACCGGGATCTCGCAAAACAAATCGGAAGCAGGAAGCTCTTGTTGGTTAATTACAATCTGCGAAGAACTACCCTCGCGAATGATCGTAACCAAGCCAAGACGGACCAGCGCCTGAATATGTTTCGCCACAGTCGCGCGAGACTTGACTCCAAGATGTTTGGCGATTTGGGTGTAAGTAGGAATGTAACCGCGCCGCTCGAGAAAGCTGACGAGGTAGTCGAAGACTTCTTTCTGTCGCTGGGTACGTGGGAGTCTCGAAAACATATCTTCTTAACCAATCGCGTGCGCAAGCTGATGTGAGTAATACAACCCCTGGAAGTCAGCGGGCATTCTATGGCGCGCAATCCAAAGCGTCAAGTCTCTTCTTGCGCGCCATAGACCATCGAGTCCAATTAACGCAGTGAGTAGCGCGCGAGAGTTCGCGGAAAGATGCGAACACCGGCAGGCATCTGACTCAACGTCATCGAGGTGTCGGTCAAAACGTCTTTCGCCTTCTTGCCATCGTAAACTGCTTCATTGAGATCATTGTCGGGACTGATCACCGCACCCTTCAACGCCGCGCCGATGAAAGCACCCTTGCTACGAGAGTATGAAAGGATTCCGGCATCCAACCTCGGATTAGTAGAAGCCGCAGCTTCACGGCCCACTGGCCCAGCGGCCACACCCACTTCGCCGCCAATCTCAAACTTGTCTTTCAGCAAACCATTCAAACCGTCCTGATTCATTATCAATAAGACGTAGTCAGTCTTGGTGGCGCCGATCTGCGCGCCAAAGCTACCACCGCTGAGATTGAAGAAAGCGGGCGCCGACCAGCCTTTGGGCGTGCGTTTGCTGATAACACCCTGACCGCCCTTGCCGCCGAAGATAAAGGCGGCCTTGATTACCCCGGGAAAAACCGCAATTGCTTCAGCTTTATCCAGTAATTCCTTGGGAATTGCTTTTTCCCGCACGTTCATAATCTCCGTAAACACCTTCGCGGCGTCGCTGGAATGTCGCGTCGCGTCCTTCAGTCTATTTGTCTTTGCTGAGACCAGCGCTACGGAAAACGCCAGCAACAGCCCTACCGTCAAAACGCTAATCGCCGTGTGTCGCAGGAAAAACTTCATGGTCACTCTCCTCGCCAGGTTTGTGGAATAAAAGCAAACGAGTGTTAGGGGGTGCTACTCGATGTAAGTCCTGCGCCGATATTACACCCGCTGTCGGCTGAGGGGTAGTTCACATTGAGAACTGCCGGGGGACAAGCGACTAAGCAAGAAATCTTTCTCAAATCGAAAGTCGGAGCATTCGCCCTGGCACTTTCAGTTCACAATCGACCAACTTATGATTCCCGATTCAGCCCGAATTACTTAAGGGGTACGAGCTAACACTATGCAATATGCGATGATCGTCGAAAAGGGTGAAAGGAATTATTCAGCTTACTTCCCCGATCTACCCGGGTGCTTCGCCACCGGCAAAACTCTGGAAGAACTGAAGCAGGCTATGCGTGAAGCTCTCGAACTGCACTTGCGCGGTATGCGTGAAGATGGACTACCCGCCCCGGAGCCAAGCCTGGTTGAGTATGTCGAAAGCGGTGTCGAGCAAGACCAGCATTGATCGCATCTTCAGAGAGGTGTTATCTTGGAAGTAGTAGAGAGTCACGGAGGAAACAGTCATGACCGAAGTCAACGATTTTTTATCGCGGAACCCTGACCTCGGATCTGAACTCAGAGACTTTGTGAGGCAGCATGAAACGCTGCGAGACGTATGGGGACGTTGCCCGGCGTGGTACTGGATGTTGGACCTCCTCGATCGTTGTCACTACCGTAACGCAGAAGGGTTAGAGAAATACATTGACCGGCAGAGCCAGCATATTGAGGATGTCAGTGAGGAGGCCATAGAGGCAACATGGCAGATGCATTTCAGTTATCAACAGGGCGCAAAGCAAATTGAAGCGGAAGTAGAAGCCGGAGTAATCGGCCCATCCGAAGCAAGACGCCGCCGTTTCATATGGGCGCGGATTGTGGCTCATGAAGCAAGTGGTTTCATCTTCCGGGATAAGATTGAACGTGTGAGATTCAATAATGCCTGTGCACCGATCATAGAAGCAGAAGTGGGTATTGAATTGCCTCTGACGGACGAAACTGAGGTTGGCCGCAGTGTTCTGACCCAACAAGCTGACGAATTGCGGGAGATCCACGGAAATCCATTTCAGTTTGATGCACCAAACGACTTCTACAACGGTGAGATTGCCCTAAACGCCTTTTAAACCCACCGACCTAGAGAGCATCGCATGGTAAGGTGTCGGAGACTATGGAAGCACCACAAGTAAAGAGTGAAATTGTTCGAGCCGTGCAAGATCTGCCCGACGATGCGACCGTGGAAGACGCGATCGAGCGCCTCTACTTTCTCGCAAAGGTCGAGCGGGGTCTGAAGCAATCTGAAACAGGCGAGACGATTTCTCATGATGAAATCAAAGCCAGGTTTTTGAGGTGATTGTCCACTGGACACCTCAGGCAACGGACGATCTTCAAGCCATCTACGACTTCATCGCGCGCGACTCCCCGCACTACGCACAGCTAACCGTCGAGGAAATCATTCTTGCTATCGACCGGTTGGTGCAGTTTCCGCTGATGGGTCGAGTTGTACCGGAGCGTCGCCGAGACGACCTTCGCGAATTGATAAAACCACCGTATCGCATCGTCTATCGACTAGGCGAAAGGATTAACATTCTTACAGTCTTTCGCGCCTCTCGTTTCTTTCCCTTCATTGAGTCTCGATAGCACGGCCTTTTCCTATATCGAGACTCTCCGCAGTCGCAGCGAATTTGCAATCACCGACACCGAGCTGAAACTCATAGCCGCCGCGGCAATCATCGGGCTCAACAAAATTCCCAGAAATGGATAAAGCACGCCGGCCGCGACCGGTATTCCTAAGGCGTTGTACAAGAACGCGAAAAAAAGATTCTGCCTGATGTTCCTCATCGTCGCCCGGCTAAGTCGAATCGCACGGACAATGCCGCGCAAGTCTCCTTTAACCAGCGTGACCGCCGCACTCTCCATAGCCACATCGGTGCCAGTGCCCATCGCTATGCCGACGTCGGCCTGAGCCAACGCTGGAGCATCGTTGATGCCATCGCCGGCCATGGCAACCTTATGACCCTCAGCCTGTAACCGCTTAACGGCCTCCGCTTTCTGATCCGGCAAAACTTCAGCAACGACGCCGTCGAGGTTAAGTTTTCCGGCAACAGCACGCGCGGTCGTTCCGCTGTCGCCGGTTAACATAACGACACGAATGCCTTCATCGTGTAGTTGCCTAATCGCTTCGACGGTTGTCGCTTTAATCGGATCGGCAACCGAAACTAAACCAGACACGGCCCCATCGATAATCACAAACATTACCGTTTGACCATCGAGCCGCAAGGTTTCCGCTTTTTCGCCAAGGTCCGACGTCGTCAGGCCTAACTCTGCAACCAACACCTGGTTTCCAATACTAACTTTGTGGCCATCTACTTCGCCCGCCACCCCCTTGCCTGTTAGCGACTCAAAGGTTTTTGCTTCATTCAATTCAAGGCCCCGTTCTTCAGCGCCGGCTACGATAGCAGCCGCTAGCGGATGTTCACTGCCGCGTTCAAGACTGGCAGCGAGGCGCAACAGAGTTTGCTCGTCCATTTCCGGCGTTATTACCGACGTTACAACAGACGTCAGCCTCGGCCTTCCTTCAGTGAGCGTGCCTGTCTTGTCAATCACTAACGTATCGACTTCCCGCAATACTTCGACGGCCTCGGCGTTTCTGAAAAGCACGCCACTCTGCGCCGCTTTTCCGGTTGCCACCATGATCGACATCGGCGTGGCGAGGCCAAGCGCACAAGGGCAGGCGATTATCAAAACGGCCACCGCATTCACCAGCGCATAGGCCAGGCGCGGTTCAGGCCCCCACAGGCTCCATACCAAAAAGGTCAAGACGGCAATAAACACTACTGCCGGTACGAAATACGACGAGACGCGATCGGCAAGCTTTTGAATTGGCGCCCGACTGCGTTGCGCTTCGCTAACCATTTGCACAATTCGCGCCAGCAATGTGTCTGGCCCCACCCGTTCAACTTCCATCACAAAGGTTCCGGTGGCGTTTACTGTGGCTCCAATAACGCGATCGCCGGCTCGCTTTACGACCGGGATCGGTTCTCCAGTGACCATCGATTCGTCAACTGCACTTGAGCCTTCAAGGACAACGCCGTCCACCGGAATTTTTTCGCCGGGCCGTACTCGTAATTTATCTCCCGGTTTGACATGGTCCAGCGAAACGTCTTCATCGTTGCCACCTTCACCAATGCGCCGCGCAGTTTTCGGCGCCAGACTGAGTAGCGCCTTGATTGCGGCTCCGGTGCGGCTACGCGCTCGCAGTTCCAGTACCTGCCCTAACAACACCAGCGTTGTAATCACCGCTGCAGCTTCGAAATAAACCGGCACTTCTCCTGATTGATCGCGAAACGAAAGCGGAAAGAGATCCGGGAACAGTCGTGCAACGACGCTAAAGATATAGGCGACGCTGACACCAAGCGCGATCAACGTAAACATGTTCAGGCTGCGGTTTACGAGAGACTGCCAACCGCGAACGAAGAAGGGCCAGGCACCCCAAAGTACAACCGGTGTCGCGAGCGCCATTTCGATCCAGCCCCAGCCGCGCATCGGCATGATGCTCTCGAGGTTTAAGGCCGGAATGAATTCGCTCATCGCGATCAAAAGCAATGGCAGGCTGAGGGCCAGACTAACCCAAAAGCGCAGGGACATCTCCCGAAGTTCGGGATTCTCTTCCTGATCCAGCGCGGCTGTTCGCGGTTCCAATGCCATGCCGCAGATAGGACAACTGCCGGGCGCGTCACGAACGATCTCAGGATGCATTGGACAGGTGTAGGTCGAGTCCAAAGTCCCTAGTCCAAAGTCCAAAGTCTGGTCAGCAGCGGGTGTGTTTGAGATCTGACTGTTTTCGCCGGGTTGCGACTTCGCGCGTTGAATCCCAACCAGTGGCGCCATTGTCGCTTGAGGTCTGGCGAGGAAGGCGTCGGGATCTTTGCGAAACTTCTCAAGGCAATGCCGGCTGCAAAAGTAGTAGGTCTTTTTTTGGTAATCGTACGACCCTGCAGCAGAGTCCGGATCAACCGTCATTCCGCAAACCGGATCGATCAACGCTTCGCCCTTTTTGGCAGAAGCTTCATCAAGCTGATTGGAGTCAAGCATTCGAATACGCAGCACAAAGATTTAGCAATTAAGTCTTCATCATCGCGTACCGGGTGAATTCTCGCAATCCAACATGTCCCTGGTCCTCGGTTCGAACTCTGGTTCAGTTGGTGGACAGCACAAGTTATTTGCTGGGACCGCGGGCGTCCCGCCCGCAAATGAGCGCGCAGCGCGAACACCGTGCGAGCAAGTTATTCGATGGGTCAAGCAAACCGGCCGCAGGCTCGGATTTTTTTGAAACTCCCTTTTCTTCAATCTGTTTTCGCGCTGCGCGCTCATTGCGCGGGACGCCCGCGGTCCGAGCAAATCACTTGACCGTCAGCGCAGCGAGGCTCACCGTGCGTAGGTGTATGATGCTCGTGCCCTGACTGCCACATTCTTGCGATTCACCTTCACTCTTATCTTTCTCAATCCGAGCCGGTCCGGCTCGTTCGGCTCATAGCCGAGCACATACTGCCGTCGTAGTTCTGCCGCCACCTCAACAAACGACCGCTTGACCGCATTCATGTCGCCGCCTTTGAAGTAACGGCCACCTGTTTTCTCGGCTAACTGCTGAAGATAAACCTGTGGTGCTGCCTGATGTCTTAAAGGCTTCAGATCGCCATACTGAAGTGTATAGACAACAACGTCAGACTCTTCTGCTTCTCGTAGCGTGCTCTTCATCGAAGCCTTGCCCCAGGTATTCTCGCCATCGGTAATCAGCACGACCGCCCTTCGCGTGGCCAACGGCCTTAATGAGTTGAGGCCGAAGTGAACCGCGTCATACAACCTCGTCCCCATATTGGTCGGTCCCGGCTCAATCCGATCAATCGCAGCGTCAAATAGTTTGGGATCGTTGATACCTTCCGCGGTGAGCGGCTTTATCTCACCGTGAAAATAGACAGGACGGATGGTGTCCGCCGGTCGCAGTTGGTCAACAAAAGCTTTGGCTGCTCCTTTAATCTGATCGATGAACGGCGCTGTCGAACCACTCGTGTCAATCAAGAGGATGACCGAAAACGGCTGGTCAACATTGCTGAAGTGAACAATCGATTGTTCCTTGCCATCCTCGAAGACGCGGAAATCCCCCTGCTGCAGATCGACAACGTATTGACCCTGACGATTCATAACGCTGACCGGCACAGAAACAAGATTTGAGGAAATGTGCAGCACTTCACCCTCGCCTACTTCCTCCCCGGTTTGAACGGCTGAGTTGGTGGCTGCGGGTGACGGGGACGGTGAGGGCAGCTGTTGAGCCTGCACAAGAGAGCTCAAGACTAGCAGGAGCAGGATGGTGTGGACGTGCATCTTCATCTACGGTTTCGCTATGAGCGTGTTGTGCGCCGAGACCACTTGCCACTGTTCTTTGCTTTTTGCGTAGACGCGGGTGAAACGAACCTGTCGCGCGACAACCTCGCTGCCCTGCCCAGCTCTTTTGGTCGTCGAGCGACCGGTAACTACCGCCGTGTCTCCATAGATCCGCACCATGACTTCATCATTATCAATGGATATGATCTTGAATGAACCGTCTTTGAGCAGTTCCATCAGTTTCGCTTTGGTTGTAATCGAGCCGTCAGGATTTATGTTCATCCAATTGTCAGCCAGCAGACGGTCGTTTGCGGCGATATCATTTTTCAACGTTGCCTCGCGACCTTCGCTTTCAAGACGCAGGATCACCTGCTCAGTGTCGCTTCGATCGGGTTCCTCTGGCCTTGTTTGAGCCGGAGTGATAACGCAATTAAGAATTACAAACGCAACTACAAACAATTTTTGTTTCATTAGTTGGATCCTTTGAAGCCATGCATTCGAGCAAGGCAACTAATCTAGAACCGACCATTCTATGAACGGTTGGGAAATCTTAACGATCTTGTCTTTTCCGTTTTCGGAACGACCTGCTGTCGTTTCGACTGGCTCAAACTCTACCGCTACTTTGATGTAAAGACATTCCCGATAGACATACTGGCGCTGGGTTCGAGTCGAAAGACCTCCTTCCTCCCTAAACACTTTCAGCAGATCTGTCATGGTCATGCCAACCTTGATCGTCTGCATTTCTTTGAGACTTTGAGCTATCCACTCACTATGAGTTTTCGCGTCGTGGGATTGAGCGTCAGATTGAGCAAAGACAGTTAGACCGGCAACGATCGAAATCGCCAGGAACGCCAGACTGATTTTTCGCATGACTTGTGATTCTCCCTAAAGACTAAGGTCCCCAATAAAAGCGGCAAAACGTTTGAGTAGAAATGCAGGCTTTGGGATGTCCTCCTGAGTGATGGATAACTAAGTAAACATCAGCTGATTGAAAACGCACAGCTTTACTTATTAGACCGGAGTGTTGTCAAGTTAGTTAGCTGATTGAGAATTTAGCTCGCGAAACAGAGCAACTGCACCGGCGGGGAGGTCGGCAATATCTGATGGTTGAGTTTTACCTCGTTCTATTTTTCGGGCTGCCGCTGATTGTCTATATCACGGCCCGGTTTCTTATATCGTTGGGAGAAAAAAAGGGTAGTATCGTCTCCAGGATTTTGGAATTGGATAAAGATGTCCTTGAGGTGTTTTGAGAAAGGATTCAGTTGCACCTAACGAACGAAAATGACTCCACATATTCGATTCCTGGCCGAGCAGATTTGGCGTTACCACCAGATGAATCATCGGCTTGAAAAGGCCGATGCGATTCTGGTCCTTTGCAGTCACGACAAGAGAGTTGCTGAAAGAGGTGCCGAGTTATTCCTTGAGGGCTGGGCGCCGTTGCTCATCTTTTCCGGAGGGTTGGGAAGCATTACCAGCGAAATATGGACTGAAGCCGAAGCCGATCAGTTCGCTGCCATCGCCATCAACCTGGGCGTGGCGAGCGAAAAAATTCTGATCGAAAACAAATCATCGAACACCGGCGAGAATATTTTGTTTACCAGGCGTCTCCTCGCCGAGAAACAACTCAATCCTGAAAATTTTATCCTGGTGCAGAAGCCTTACATGGAACGCAGAGCTTACGCGACCTTCAGAAAGTTCTGGCCCGAGAAAAAGGTGCTCGTCACTTCACCGCAAGTGTCCTTTGAAGAATATCTGGATCACTACGTAAACGAGGAACTATCGAGCGACGACGTCATCAGCATCATGGTCGGGGATTTGCAGCGGATCAAACTGTATCCCGAGAAGGGATTTCAAATTCACCAGGAAATCCCGGGTGAGATCCTGGCGGCGTATGAAGAGCTGGTAAGAACTGGATATGATCGGCATTTGATAGCGATTTGATTCAGGTGGATTCAGGTTAATGTGGAAGTCTGATAGTTGACCTTAGCCCGAGGGCTGGCAGATAGTAACCGGTGGTTGCAGCGAAGCGAAAACCACAAGAACAAATCAGGAAAGAGTTGCACCCCGGGAGAGTCCGTCGGGGTGCGGTCATATCTGCCTCAACCGGTGGTCTTCGCTTCGCTACGACCAACGGCTACTTTCTCGCAAACCCTCCGGGTTGCATTGTTGGACTTCAAACTTGAATTCACCTCCTGCAACGGTCGGAGCACCCGGAGTCGGTGCAAATAGGTTTAGCCGGGAGTTAGCCGGGAGTTGGGTATGAACAGAACGCAAGTGTTGTTGGCGATAGTCTTCGTCTTTTGCGGATTGGGAGTTGTTTTTTGGCTCGTCACGCGACCCAATCCCAACGATGATCCAACTTTTATTTGTGGTTACCCGCCGCTGGCAAAGATCCATCAGGGTCTCTCGAAGGACGAGGTTGTGGGGATACTGGGCGCGGCCACGGAGGAGATCGATAAGTCAAAAACTCCTCACAATTTTTTCCAGGGAAGATCGGAAAAAGAGATAAGAGCAGGCTGGATCTATGAGGTGAAGGGCTGGCACGGAAAGATCGAAGTTTATTTCGACCAGCACGGCAAGGTGCTCAGGAGTAACTGCGGATCGGGATGACGCTAACCTGCGGAGCACGTTTCTCGATCGCCTCGCTCAGACATTCCGGGCAAAGACAATCCTGATCCGCCTCGCCAACGACCCCGACGTGCGGAAGCTCCGTACACCAACAAGACAAATCTTCCGTTCCATTTGCAGCTCCGGAGGTTGCTCCGCAGTGAAAATCCTTGCCGCAGTTGGAACAATTCTTTTGCATAGTTTTAGTCGCCTGTTTGTTTGACTTACACGCAACTGCGAGACGATGAGGTCAGTACCACCTCCGAACGCTCGCTTTGTTAGCAATACATTAACGGAACACTACCCAGCGATCCTGGATCGCGAATGCTGTCCCTTAATAGGTGCAAAGGCTGTGGCTGACCCTTGCCAGGCAAACAGATCCGGATGAATTAAATGCGCAAGCAATTCCGTTCCCTCTACAACTCTCAGGCTGGGCCGCGCGAAATAAGAGTTTGCGTCAACCGCATAAACACGATCGTTGCGAACCGCGGGCAGCTCCGACCAGCCGGGATAATCGAATAGCGCTCCGGTCTGCTTAATGACCTTGTCCAGATTGAAGCCACAAGGCGTAATGATCAAAACTTCCGGCGCCCACTCCAGCACATCGGTCCAGGGAATACGAACTGAATCGGCGCCCGCCCGCCCAAGTCCATCAACGCCACCGGCTATCGCCACCATCTCCGGCATCCAGTGGCCACTGCAATAGACGGGGTCAAGCCATTCCATGCAAAACACGCGCGGGCGTTCCCCTATCGAGCTTGTCAGCGCCTTGATCTTCTCAAGCCTTTCGCGACCGAAGGCGATTAATTGCTCAGCCTCCTGGGCCCGGTCCGTTGCCGCGCCCAACTCACGCATGTTGGCGAAGATTTCATCCAGTGATTTCGGCGTTAACCAAAGAATCTCCGGTTGCTGTGGCAGGACTTTCAAAACCTGCGCTACTTCGTTACCCGAGGGCGCGCAAACCTGACATAAGTTTTGTGTCAGGATCAGATCCGGAGCGAGTTTGCGGAGAAGTACCTCGTCAACCTGATAAAGACTGAGACCAGCTCGCATTCGTTGCGCGACTGCGACATCGATTTCTGACTGGCTCATGCTCTCGATCGGAAGAGCGTTGCGAACGACGACCGTCTTGCCGCGCACTTCCGGCGGATAGTCGCATTCGTGCGTGATGCCAACCAGTTGCTCGCTAAGCCCCAGCGCACACACCATCTCTGTCGCAGATGGTAGAAACGAAACTATGCGCGGCAGGGTCGTCATGGTTTGGTTGGTCATTGTAAGAGTCGGAAGTCCAATGTCCAAAGTCTGTCGTAGGTAACTATCAAGCCTGCGATGCGCGGCTCTAATCTCGCCGCACAGACTTTGGACCTTGGACTTTGGACTGCGTTTCAGTGTCCGCCGTGCATTGTGTTCATCTCCATCTTGCCGGGACGCATCCGCAGAAACAATTTCCAGGAGACCGGATGCTCGCCATAAAGCTGATCGAGCAGGTCAGGCTTGGAATAGAACGTCAGGTCACTACCAACAGCGACTGACAGTTTCTTGTTGGCGAGAACATCACGCGCGCCGCCGAACGTGTACGCGCCAATGCGAAACGACGGATGGTCGTCGCTGATTCCAAGTTGTGCGCGATCCACCGCGCGCAACAATTCATTCTTGTCCACCAACTCCAGACGCGTGTAGAGATAATTCTTATCGAGGAAGTTAACCGTAGACTCAAATGTGTAGCCATTCAGATTGTGGATCTCGCCGGGACTGCTGGTGTGATTGCGTCCCCAGATGAACGCCGAAGCCCAGTTGCCGCGATCGAGCGGCTTATTGTACTGCACAGAGGCGGTGGTGCGTCGAATATCGGTGTCCGGTTCTGACGCCTCGGGGCGGCGCAGGAAACCATAACTCACTTGCATCGTCCAGTTAGAATTTGGCATTAGCGAAAGCCGCGCCGAGCGTGAGTTCCATTTGTGCCCATCGAAGTTGTAACGATTCTCGTCGGGTTCGCGGCCATTGAAGATTGAACCTTCAAGTTTTAGCCAACGATAAGTAACTCCCGTTGTTAAGACGCCAAAAGTAATGTGCGACGAATCCTGTAAGTGATGCCCGAGCGTGGCCGCAGGATTCTCCGCGGCCGACGCACGATGCATGAAAGCCACCGGCCCTAACGCCGGCTCTCCGGGATAACCGAAGTAAGTAAACCATGTCCCGCGCTCCCCCAACGGCAGCGTGTACTGCGCCGACAGTTCCATAAAGAGATCGTGCGGATGTTGGCGATCGATCAGCGGCTGGCCTTTGTAAGTTTCACCAGTTTGAAAAAGTAGCGGTGACCCGCCGCGTGGAAAAGTGAACAGCTCGAAACTAAACATGCCACGCAGTTGCACAGTTCCCTTTCCAAGCTTGCGATAGGCCATCGGCATAAACCAATTCGCGGACTCAAACTTCGTGACTCCGCGCGGCCCGCCTTGCGAGTTCACGCCGACGACGGCGTTGTAGTGAAACATCAACAGCCAGCTGCCTGATTGTTTGTGGCTCATGTACATCGGCGCTGAAGACGGTTGCCAGGACGTGCCGGAACCCATTGCGCCCATCGACGTTACATTGGTAGCGCTTGAGCCGACACGAATGCCTATATCCCCGCCGCTGCCGGACATCACCAGCAGCGGTCCCATATCCATTGCGCCATTTTTCGACATGTCCATGCCGGGCATCTTGTTTTCTGCCGGCGTCCCATTAGGACTTTGAGACGGCATGGGCATGTTCATATCCATCTTATCGGGAGAAGCAGTGGAGGCCGGAGCCGTAGTCGCCGGCATCTTCATACCCTGAGTGTGGATATGCGGTGCGGCGCTGGGACTGGCCGAGGGCATGGGCGTATTCATGTCCATCTTTTCAGGGGATGGATTAGGTGATGGTGAACTCGTAGGCGTCTGCATCCCCGGCATGTGGAGGTGGGGTGACGCGCTGGGACTCGCCGAGGGTTTGGGCACGTTCATGTCCATTTTTTCCGGGGCGGCTGCCGGATTCGTTGATGGCGAACTCGCGGGCATCTGCATTCCCGGCATGTTCTTCAGGTCGTGCTTTTTCGCCGGCCGCGTTCTTTTTCGGACTGCGGTTCTCTTCCTGCTGGATGCGCTTCGTCGTTTCACCTTCGCCTTTGGTTTTGACTTGGCTTTGCTCATGCCCGGCATGTTGTGGCCTTCATGTTGTGAGAACGCGGTCGGCGCGGTCGCGAACGAGATCAAAATCAAACTAACCAAAACCGGGTAGCTGTAAAACGAAAACTTCCTTCCCATAAATCCTCTCCTTGCTCTTGGGGCGTGGGCGCTCCCACGAATGAACCGGGAACGCCCGCACCTTTACTACACCGTAATTAACTCTTCGGCTTGTCCTTGTCGTGCATCTTCAGGTCGCATGAATCACCGCCGCAGCAACAACAGCATCCATCTTTTGCCGCGTGGTCTTTCGCGTCATGCTTCTTCATGTCGCAGGAATCGCCTTTACAACAATCCGGCATCATCGCGCAACATGACTCCCCTTCTTTCTTTTGATCCGTTTGCGAAGTGTTCTGCGCAAACCCGACTCCCGAAATCGCGAGACCGAGTCCAAGCACGAGGCCCAAAGCAAAGCCTTTGAAGTTTTTCATTTGTATTCTCCTGTCTAGAAAGATCATTGCCCTTATATCAGCAGAATGAACACACTGATACCCACAATAGGAAAGACATTCGTGTCAGTCCCATTAGCGTTAAACCTGGGCGGACGGAACAGTCTGCCCCAGGGCGATCTTTAAATCAGGAAGCTGCAGCAGTGCAGATAGGTATGGCCGCGGTTGGGTAGCCGCAGCGGACGCGCAAATGCGCTGGTCTGCTCAGGTGGATTTGAAAGCGAAGCTAACTCGCTCGGGGATGGTAGAGCCACGTTCGACTGATCCGGCCCGGCTTTGGAGAGCTCTGCTGTGGCATTGACGGCCAGGGGGCACTCCATCATCGAGGGGAAGGTCGCGCCCAGCGCTCCAAAGAGAGCAGCAGACGGAACCTTGCGAGATTCCGCCACAAGCTCAGGTTTGCCGGACGTTGGTTTCGTCTCAGGTTTCGCAGCCGAGTGCGCGTTACGTTTGGCACAACAGTCGTGCGATTGCATTGAAGCGCAAGCTTCGCCGCTGACGACAATTGCCGAGGAATTCGCCGGCGACGCGATTTCTGTGGCAGTCGCGGCGCTCGCCATATTCGCGCAGCCAAGCATGCAACCGGCGCCAGCCATCCAAAAGGCAACGGTGAGCGCAAGCGAAACTCGAACAATTCTTGTTGAGGAGAGAAACCTCATCATGGCAGGTAGTCTAAACTCCAGGCGTGTTGATGTCGAGTCACATAGGACCTATCCGCAGATTAAACGGATTAGGTCGATTAATTAATAGACCTTACCGGCAATCCTCTCTTTGTAATCTATGCAATCTGTGTAATCTGCGGATATGGGCAGTTGGCATCAACCGTCGACTTTCGTTAGACTGATTTTTGTTCCCCTGTACACAATTGAAAAGCAGAATCCTGACAGGAGAGATTTAGCATGGGTATCGATAAAGACCGCATTAAGACTCAAGATGAAATCGGCGAACCGGCGCCAATTGATCAGGTGGAAGATCGGGTGGATGCTGAAATGAAAAGGCTGCAAGGCGAAGCCAAGAAGTTCGTGGCAGATGGCATGCAAAACGACAAACTGGCGGAAGAGGGCGAACGAATGGTTCAAGAAGCAGAACGTGAGTTAAGTGAGAAAGAAGACTCCAAATAACTAATCGGCGGCGCTCTTGTCGTTAAGTGCTTCTTGAATGGCTTCTCTTATTTGGTCTGGAGTAGCGCTCGCATTGAAGCCCACGAATCGCTTGACGATGCGACCGCTGCGGGAGATTACGAAACTCTGCGGAATCGCATCGCGTCCCTGCATTAACGCTACTGCGACCTGCGCACCCGACCAGCCCACCCGGTAATCTACTTTATAGTTCTGAACAAACTCGCGCACCTGGTCGGCAGATTCGTCAGGATTCTCGGTCGATAATCCGATCACCTCTACTCCCTGAGAGTGAAATTCCTTATTAAGCTTAACCAGTTCGGGAGTCTCCTGGCGGCAGGGACCACACCAGGTGGCCCATAGATTTACCAGCAAGACTTTTCCGGCATAGTTTGAAAGCTTGATTGGCGCGCCGGTCAGGGCCCTTAGTTCTGCTTCAGTTACGCTCGCCGGCAGCGTAGTAACCACAGGTGGAGCAGCAGTCCGCGGGGGAGGCACGCCGCGATTAGTCGCAACTCCGGGGGCTGGCGGGTTGGAACGCCTTTCGTCGCTGGAACTACAACTTGAAATCCCAAACGCTGCGAAAAGCGACAAGACGAGCGCCGTGAAGGCGATGCGCGTTGGCGTCCACAGTCGTTTTCCAATATTGGTTTTATTCTTTGCTTGCATTTCTTACCTATTAAACTACTCAGGCTGAGTGAAGCATATCACTCTAATTGGGTCGATGCTAAACGCAACTCTTCAGTTTGCTTGCCAGATCCGGACGATAGCTTAGTGACTCTGTCCAAACCGGAAGGAATCCAGGATAACCGGCATTTCCCCTCTTGAGCCTACATCTTCAATGCTCGACAACTCCGGTGCGAGCGAAGTTGTAAACATAGTAAGGACTGCGCCATTAGCGTCTCCGACCTTACCGGTGGGCACAAACACAACCCGGCCCCACAACTGCAGGTCACCTCGTTCAGTGCCCTTTGAGAGACCGACGTAGCGAAATTCATAGGCATCCAGCGAATTGATCTTGGTGGGGCCTTCAGACACCTTGCTATAGCCGGGCAAAACCTTGGCCAGACTGTCGCTGAAGTCCTTAACCAGCTTCGGAAAATCTGGCAGGTCTTCGGCGTAGGTGCCTTTGCTCTCATAGTAACGGACAGCGACGTTCTCTTGCGTGAAGTCAGGTGGCAGTCGTCTTTCGAATTTCGCAAAGTTTCCTGAAGCGCCGCCGGCCTTTGGATCGGCAACCCAATTGTTTGGATAGTAGAACGAGAAGTCGAGGTAATGTTCGGCCAGCTTACCCTCCAGGTTCGCTTGTGCGTTTGTAAACTTGGTGGTGTCGGGCGGCGCTACATACTCAGGCTGAGTTTTCTCAGGTTCCGGTGTCGCCTCACTGACGCTCGGGCTAGTGACTGGATTGCTATTTACGTTCTCGCCTGGGTTGTCTCGTACTACGACCGGCGGTTCAGAGTTCCTATGATCAAGCCGCGGCTTGATCACGAGGAAGAAGGCCGCGACGGCGGCGCCTGCTCCCAGGATGAAGAGCAGGGCAAGGATGCCGAGGATCAATGGCAGCTTTGATTTTTTCTTTGCGACTGGCGGCACTCCGGCAGCAGGCGGCGCGGGTGCGCGTTGTGCCGCTGGTAACGGTGCGCTTTTCGCGGGCGGAGGCGCAGGTGGCTTCGGTGACGGGGATATTGACCCGCTCGTCGTCGGCGTTGGCGTCACGGGCGCACCCGGCGCCGGGGGCGGTGGCTGCGGTAAATTAGAGGACGTGGGTAAACCGGTAGGGCCGGTATCTTTCGGAAAAACTACTGTCGGCGCCGAGGCCGCTATGGTTTCGTCCCAATCGTGCGGAGGATTGCTTGCCGGCACTTCGCCTGGTGGCGCCGTAGGTACATCAATGTTTGCCGAGCTCTGAATTGTAGCGCTTGGATCGAAAGGTTTGTCACCGGCCACCAGCAAACCGCCATCGATCGTGCAAAACTTTTGATTGTCGTCGGGAAAAGTTCTACTACATTTCGGGCAACGCTTCATGAGTGACATCCGCTCCTGATTAAGTTGGGGTTAGACTACGGTCCAGTCGCCGCTAGCGGGCCTTGGCAAGTTTTAGTTCCAGCTGTTTGTTTCCCGGATCGAGTTCCAAGGCCCGGGTATACGCCCGCACCGCGCTCGGCTTCTTCTTCGCTTTCAAATAGCCATCGCCGACGCCCTCAAAGCCGTAGACTCCCGCCAGTTGCTTTCGATCTCCCGGTGACGCGACTCCCGCCGCTCGCTCGTAAACTACTTCCGCTTCCTCAAAGCGATCCAGGGCCAGATAAGTGCGACCGAGAAGATTGATAGGCTGGAACGCGCGCGGGCTGACCTCCGTAGCCAGCTTCAAGTAAGGCTCCGACTCCTCAAACCGCTTGAACACTACGAACATTCGGCCCAGTAAATAAAGTGAGGTGGAATTGCGAGCATCAAGCTCGAGCGCCCGCTTCAAAACGGGTTCTGAGTTTTGCCATTGCTGTTCGGCTTGTAACGACTCAGCAATAAGGTTCAAGGTCGCGGGATCTTTAGCTAACTGCGTGGCCTTGTCATAGAGCGGCGTCGCCTCGTTTGCCTTTCCCATTCGCTTGAGCACACGCGCAAGGTGAGCATAGGCCACCGGAAATTCCGGATCGAGTTCCACCGCGCGACGGTAAGCATGCTCGGTTTCATTGTTGAATACACCACGCGACTGCAACGCTACGCCCAGCCGATCCCAGGCGGTCGCATTCTGCGGCGCCAGTTGTACGGCTCGACGCGCAAAGTTTTCGGCGTCAGCAAAGCGACTGGCATTGTCTCCACCGGTGCGCGGCTGCACCAGTACCACGCTCAACGCAACCAGCGCATCCACATTTGTCGGACTCCAAAGGGCGGCATTGCGGTAAGCCACTTCCGCCTCTTCCCAGCGTTGCTGATCGGAATAAATATTGCCGAGCCCGTAAGCCGCGCGACCATCCTTGGCGTTAATTTTCAGTATGCTCTGGTAGGAACTCTCGGCTTCAGCAAACCGTTGCGCGTCGCGAAACTGGTTTCCTTTGTCCAACAAGTCTTCAATCTTGTCCTCTGAACCTGCGCTCGCGCCCGTGGTCCGGGTGGTGGTACCGCGTCTGGTCGTTGTTGTTCGAACCGTTCGTTTTTTCGACTCCGGATTCTTTGGTCTAAAAATCCCGGCGCCTCCAATTACGTCCGAGCCGACGTCCTGGCCGAGAGCACACACCCCGGCGCAGGACAGCACCACGGACAACACAAGAAACCCAAAAACTGCACGAAAAATCGAGAACGCTCTCATCGATTCTCTCCTGTTAAGAATGTGATTTTAGCCCGCCCCAACCCGGCTGCCCGTCTGAGTCCGGCTGGAATCACCGGTACGATGACATGGTTAGCAACATTTTCACGAGATTAAATAAACCGTGGCGGATTGTAGCGCAGTTTACGAAAGATGAGCTAACACGCTGGTGCACTTACTGGGCCGAACGCACCAGGCGAAAGCCGTAATTTGGATTTCTGAAATCGGGTGCAAACCAATCTCGGTAAGTCGCGGAAATCGGAATCTGCCGGTCGTCTGGATCACTGGCGTATGATCCGCCTCTAACCACCACCCAATCTCTGTAGGCAGCGGGAATCTGAGCAGTGCCGGTATAAAGAGACGCCTTCGAAGAGGTCCACTCCCAAACGTTGCCGATGAGATCGACCACACCCCAGCGGTTCTTGCCATCAGGATAAGAGCCAACGGGCTGGGTAGCTGCCTCTTTGACTACCGCGCGGTTAGCCGCCCAGGTGTTGCCCCAGGGGAAGGATTTGTATTCGCCGCCGCTGCGCGCAGCAAACTCCCACTCGTCTTCCGTCGGCAAACGGTAAGTGACTCCATCTCGTTTCGAGCGCCAGGCCGCAAAGGCTTCAGCGTCCCTGGCCGAAACGTTTACAACCGGCCAGCGCTCCTGACCCGCCAGCGGCCTTCCTCTTACCCAATGGCTGGGTGCAGCGTAGTTCATGTCGCGAACGAAATCAGCGTACTCTGCGTTGGTAACCTCAGTACGGTCCATCAGAAACTTTTGCACGGTGACGCTGTGTTCCGGTTGTTCCTGCGGCGGGCCATCGTTACGACCCATTTGGAACGTTCCACCAGGAATCTCAATCAGGTCTGCCTTGTTTTCGCTTACTGGACTCGCAGCGGGTGTGGGACTGGGCCCGGGCCCGGCAATCCGCGTCGCGCGCGAACGCATCCATAGAAATGCGCCGATCGCGCCGCCAACCAATATGACCAGGACAACCGCCGCGCCGATCATCAACAAAGCATTACTTTTCGGCTTGGCTGCCGGCGTGATGTGAGGTCGACTGTCATAGAGCGTGGCATCAACGGCCCCGCCAGGGAAACTGTTATTTCCAACCGCCTCCGTTCTGACACTCTGATGTATCTGCGCACTTGTCGCTGGATCAACGACAGTCGTAGTGGCTGGAGGCGCCGGCGGCATGCTGGTGGCCAGGCGCGCCAGGCGTTCTTCAAGTTCTTTCGCCTGCCGCTCCACTCGCTCCATCTGCTCGCGCTGTTGACGCTCGCGCGTTTCGCGCTCTTCCCTTTCCTTCTGGGCCCGCTCCTCTTGTTCCTTACGCTTGAGCTCCTTCTCTTCCTCGGCCTTGCGGCGCTCTTCCGCCTCGCGCAGCAATTCTTCCTGCGCAATTCGCTCCTTCTCTTTTTGCTCCTGCTCATGAGCAGCGCGTGAAGCCGCAAGCTTTGCCTGATCCTCAGCGCTCAACTGCGACGAACTGACGGTACCCGCCATCGAATCGAATGAGGCGCCGAAGTTTTGCGAAGTCTCGCCAGTGCTGGCGGCTGGTGAATACAAGGTCTGGTCCGGGACGGGCGCAGTCTGTCTTCCGGGTCCTATCGTCACCCCACCCTCCGCCACGGCTTGCTTGAGTTCTTTTATGAATGCCTCAACCGATGGCGTGCGAGCCGCAATCTCCTTTTCCAACGCATGCCGGACGGCAGCCTCAAGCTGCGGCGATACCTCGACGCCGGAGGACTTAAACGACGGCGGCGGCAAGGTCAGATGCTTCTTCATTATTGAAGGAATGGATGAACCCTTGAACGGCACATCTCCCGTGAGCATCTGGTAAAGAATTATTCCCAGGCTGTAAACGTCGGCGCGCGCATCGGGTTCATCGTCGGACCACTGTTCCGGCGCCATATAAAAAGGAGAGCCCATCAGGCCGCTGGTCTTCGCCTGAATGAAAGATCCTAAAAGTTCACCCGACTTGATCTTAGCCAAACCGAAATCCAGGATCTTTAAGCCCTCGGAGATCGACTGGCCCTGCTGCGTCATGATGTTTAAGGGCTTCAGGTCGCGATGCACGATGTTCTGCTTATGTGCAGCTCCGACTCCGGCGCCGATAGCGGAGGCGAACTCCAAAGCGCGCTCAGGCGCCATCACTTTTTCTTCCGCCAGAATGTCCTGAAGTGACTGCCCGCTAACAAACTCCATTACCAGAAAAGGCATTGTGCCGCGCACTACACCAAAGTCAGTAACAGCGATAATGTTTTGGTGACGAATGGCTGCGGCCGCCAGCGCTTCCTGCCGAAAACGCGTGACGAGCATGGGATCGTTGCCGACGAGATCCGGCAAGATGACTTTGATGGCGTGAGAAGTCTTGAGAAAAATGTGCCGGGCTTGAAAAACGACGCCCATTCCACCCTGGCCAAGTCGTCGTTCTAATTGGTAGCGCGCGTCGAGGACAGGCTCGCCCAGCAGCGATGGTGTTGTGGCATCGCCGTCTTGCGGACAGTGGATAACTTCGTCAGAGAAACAGCGCCTACAGGCTGGACATTCTTTCATTTATGAGCCCGGTACAAAGCGGCCGACGGCAAGAAGGATTTCGCACCCAATACGGCAAAGGTAGCAGTCGCGGACTGATTCTAACGGCTGCGGTGTAAGCAAGCAACCGGCAAGATGCTTTGCGGCAAGGCTTTGGAATGGAACTGCCTGGCGTTCTGTCAGTGACGCAATCCAAGGTCGCCTAATAATCTCAACCAGCGCCGGGGCAGTAGCCCGACAGTTATGAAGGGCTCCCGCTGTCGATTAGGAGCCCTCCCTGAACTGTCGGGCTACTGCCCCGACCCACTTACTGCCGCAAACCTACTTGACCACTACATTCACCAAACGTTGCGGCACAACGACAACTTTGACGACCTCGTGGCCCTCAATGATGGCGCGGATCTTCTCATCATTGAGCGCAGCCGTGCGCAGCTCTTCTTCCGTAACCTGAGGCGAAGCCAGTAAGCGCGAACGCAGTTTCCCATTGACCTGGATTGGAATTTCGAGCTCATCCAGCTTCGCTAACTCCGCATCAGCCTGCGGCCAGCGTCCGGATTTCAGAAGCCCGCCGGTATGGCCCAGGTGCTCCCACATTTCCTCGGCAGCGTGTGGCGAGAACGGCGCCAGCATAAGCACTAAGGATTCCAAGGCTTCACGCACTGCAAACGCGTCGGCGTCACTTGCGGTCGCGGGCTCAGTCTCAAAGGCGCTGAGCTCGTTGAACAACTCCATCAGGGCCGCCACGATCGTGTTCAAATGCAGATTCTCAAAATCACTCGTGACTTTAGCAATCGTTTGATGAGTCTTGCGACGTAATGCCCGTCCCCCTTCACTCGGCTCATCGCCCGGGACTGACGCACTACTATTTGCCAGGCGCTCGTGCCAACGCCATACCATCGTGTAAACGCGTCGCAAAAATCTGACTGCGCCTTCGATGCCGCTTTCAGACCAGCGCAGCTCGTTTTCAACCGGCGCGGCGAACAGCACAAACAGACGCGCCGCATCAGCGCCAAAGGCTGCAATCATTTCGTCGGGATCGACGCCGTTACCGAGACTCTTCGACATAGCTTTCCACTCGTCAGTCCCTTGAACGCGATTCGTAACCATTCCTTGCGTCAGCAGCTTCTTCACCGGTTCATCAAAAGAAACCAGGCCGAGGTCACGCATAAATTTCGTCCAGAAGCGCGTGTAAATGAGGTGCATGACCGCATGCGAGTCGCCACCGATGTATTGGTCCACCGGCGTCCATTGTTTGGCGATCTCCGGATCAAACGGGGCCGACTCATTGCGCGGATCACAGTAGCGGAAGAAGTACCAGGATGAATCCACGAACGTGTCCATGGTGTCCGTATCGCGTCGCGCCGCCGCATTACAGTTAGGGCAGGTTGTGTTTACAAAGTCTGCTACCCCGGCTAACGGCGATTCACCCGAGCCCGTAAACTCGGCGCGATCGGGCAACTGAACCGGCAAATCCTTTTCCGGCACCGGAACCATTCCGCACTTTTCGCAATAGATGATCGGAACCGGAGCGCCCCAAAAACGTTGGCGCGAGACCCCCCAATCGCGAATGCGATAGGTGATTGCCGCCTGCCCAAAACCGTGTGCTTCGGCGTACCTGGCCATTTCGACTATGGCATCCACGGAAAGTTTTCCACTCCAATCACCCGAGTTAACCAAAATGCCGTACTCCATAAAGGCATGTGGCATCGCGGTGGATTGATCTTCGTGTGAAGGATCGTGGGCGATCGATTCCTGTTCGTGCGAAATGCGCTCGATCACGCGACGAATTGCCAACGAATACTTTTGCGCGAATTCGAAGTCGCGATCGTCGTGCGCCGGCACGCTCATGACCGCTCCAGTGCCGTACTCGATCAGCACATAGTTTGCCACCCATACAGGAATGCTCTCGCCGCTAAAAGGATTAACGGCCAGAATGCCGGTGTTGATCCCCTCCTTCTGTTCTTCCTCGTCAACAACGCGGCCGCGCGCAGCTTTCTCAGCTTTGACCCTCTCCGCAAAAGCCATCACCTGGTCCTTCAACGCAGACGCTTCGAGCAGTTCATCAACCAACGGATGCTCGGCTGAAAGGACGATGGCCGTCGCACCGAAGATAGTGTCGATACGGGTGGTGAACACACGAATACTGTGGGCGCTGTCTTTCACTGCAAAGTCGACAAAGGCGCCTTCGCTGCGACCAACCCAGTCGCGCTGGCGTTTCAGCACCTTCTCCGGCCAGGTGTTTTCGATTTGCTTGATGTCCTCGACCAGTTGCTCGGCGTATTCAGTTATGCGAAAGAACCATTGATCGAGATCTCGCTTCTCGACCTCCGCGCCGCAACGCCAGCAGATGCCCCCGGATGACTGTTCGTTTGAAAGTACCGTGCTCTCCCGCGGACACCAGTTAACCGGCGACTTTTTCTTGTAAGCCAGCCCACGTTCGTACATTTTCAGAAAGAACCACTGGTCCCACTTGTAATACTCCGGCCGGTGTGCGGCGATCTCGCGCGACCAGTCGTAACTGACCCCCAGTCGCTTCATCTGCCCGCGCATGTGCGCAATGTTTTCCTCGGTCCAATCGCGTGGATTAACGCCCCGCTTGATAGCGGCCTGCTCGGCCGGCTGGCCAAAACTGTCCCAACCGATCGGGTGCAGCACGTTGAAACCCTGCAGGCGCTTGTACCAGGCGAGCGCATCACCGATGGCGTAGTTGCGCACGTGGCCCATGTGCAGGAAGCCCGACGGGTAAGGCAACATTTCGAGACAATAAAACTTCGGGCGCGGGTCGCTTTCAGCAACTTCGAATGCTTTAGTTTGCTCCCAATGCTGCTGCCACTTTTTTTCTATTTGTTCCGGGAAATATTTTTCATCCATGATTGTTTTCCTGACGGTGTCTACACTTAACACGAATTATTTGTAACGCAAACTGTCAGTTTGCGATCCTGGTCCTACCGCAAACAATTGGTTTGCGATTCACCCGCCAATACGGCATCGGGCCATCTAAGTTGTAGGGTAGGGGTTCGCCGCTCCGCTACGCGCGCTTAGAATGCGCCACGCAGAAGCGGCACCGTTAGGAGGAGTTTAGTGAGCGGTTTTCGCCGAGCCATTATTAATGGTCGCCCTGTTTTCATTTCGATTTGTCTTTCTGCGACACGTCCATCCATGAACTAAGAGATGTCAATTCGTATTCACCCTTTAGGCGCCTACCAAGTTTTCTCTCCATATATTTCCTATATAAGCGGCCGACCAAGAAAGCCGATATCGCGAATGATACAAGTACTATGGGCAAAACAAGCTGTCCGAGATAAATCTTCGTCTCGCCGCTTTCACAGCTTGTTTAAGTATGTCCATCTGGCCTTCCTTTTTGTGGCTTATGGTCTGTTAGGAGGCCCGTCGTTTAGCGTGTTCCTTCATGTAGGCCCGCAAGAGCGAATTGATTCGGGTTTGATAACCGGGTCCTTGCTTCTGATACCACTCCACCACGTCGCTATCAATGCGAAGCGTGAGCTGCTTCTTTCTCGGTATCGGCTTGAAGTTTCGGCGCCAAACAGCGCGAGCAAACATTTCAGGCGTGACTTCTGGAATCTCAGAAAGGTCTATGTCTTCATCTTTCATCGCATCAATACGTTTCCAGTCAGTTTCTGATTTCGTTGAAGTAGGTTTCTTCCTCATTCTTCAGGGCCTTTCTCATCGATATTATTCGCGTGACTTCATCGGTCTCGGTATGAATGATAGCTACGACTCTACCGTCTAGCACACCAATGGTTAGAAACCTAGTCTCATCATAATCAAATCGATCGTCCAGGAAACTGGCCGTCTCGCCGGCAAAGATCTTTTCGCCGTCGACAAAATCAAATCCGTGCTGCCGAAGATTGGCTAGCCGCTTTGCTTCGTCCCATTCGAACCGCATAAGCAGTGTAGTTACAGATTGTAGTTACGTCAACGGAAGCGGAATGACCATCAGCGGGTAACTGTCTCAGCGGTTTTTAGAGCGAAGCTTTTTGCAAGGGTGACTCATTATCTACAAACGAGCGCAGCATAATCTACAAACGAGCGCAGCATATTCAAGTTTTTCAAGTCTGCCCTTGGATCGTCGTACGGGGTTTCCAGAATGAACGCCGCATGGGCCAGCCGGGGATGTTGGGCCACGCGGCGTAGCGCCTCGGTGCCAATGTGTCCCTCGCCGATGTGCCAGTGACGATCGACACGAGAATTGTAAGCGGCGCGAGAGTCGTTAAAATGGATGGCGCGAACGTTCTTTGTCCCAACGGTGCTTTTGATTCTGTCAATCAATGCTTCCAAACCATCCCGCTCGCGGATGTCGTAGCCGGCGGTGAAGGCGTGAGCCGTGTCAAAGCAAACCCCGAGCGGAAGCTTCGGACAGGCATCCATGATTTCGCGCAGATGCTCGAAGCGGTGTCCAATACACTCCCCTTGCCCCGCGGTGTTCTCCAGAAGAATCTTCAAGCCGCCGAACTTCAAGCGCCGGCAAGCAAACTTAAGGCTCTCGGCGCACATGCGTATACCATCCGCTTCACACGCTCCCCGCGCACTGCCTGGGTGGACCACGAGATAGTCGGCACCTAATAGAATTGAGCGCTCAACTTCTTCGCGGAAAGAAGCGCGCGACTTTTGCAGGATTTGTTCATCAGCTGCGGCGAGGTTCACCAGATAGTTGCAGTGGATGACGACCGGAGTAAGCTTAGTAAGCCGGCGGGTCTTGCGAAATAAAGAGATGTCTTCCGCCGTGAGTGGCTTGGCCGTCCAACCGCGAGGATTACGCGAGAAGATCTGAACCGTATCGCAGCCCGTATCTTTAGCGACCAGGAGCGCCTCGTGTAAGCCGCCTTTGATCGGCGCATGGAAACCGATCTTCGGAATTCGCTTCTTGGGAATTGTTTCCACCACGCCATTCAATTCTGAGATCTCGGTTAAGCAGCTCTGCTGCCCTCCGTGCGGAAAGGCTCTGCCTTTCCGAGGACCAAACAAAACACTTAGGCTGCGAGCCTAGCGCTACTGTTTGAGGCAGCCTCAAAGGTTATAAAGAAGTCGGCGGTAAGGCAGAGCCTTACCGCACGGAAGCCGGCAAAGCCGGTGGAACAGCGAAAACAAAAAGCGACAGGCAGGAAAGCCTGTCCTACTCGTTCGCTTTCATCACGCGCAGCATGTTCCCACCAAGAATCTTATCGACGTCGCCTTCTGAATAGCCGCGTCGCAACAACTCGCCCGTAAGGTTCGGCAGTTGGGAAATATCGGCGAGGTCACTGAGCGTCGACTGCACGCCATCAAAGTCGGAACCAATTCCGACGTGATCAACCCCCGCCAATTTCACGACGTGATCGATATGATCAGCCAGGCGCGAAACTGCGACCGGCGGCAGTCGTTTCGCAAACTCCTCGCGTCTCACCCGATCGCGCGCAAGCTTCTTATGCGCGACGTCGCCCTTCTCTTCGTCTGAGGCGCGTTTAACTTCGTCAGCAATTTCGGCGTCAACTTTCTTTTTCTTTTCGCTCCAGCCCGGCTCGAGGTGTTCGGGATAGAAGATCACATTTACAACACCGCCGGTCTTTGCGATCGCCTGAATCATCTCATCGGTGAGATTCCGCGGAACGTTTGCGATTGCGCGGCAACCGGAATGCGTCGCGATCACCGGCTTAGTTGAAGTATTGACGATGTCCCAAAACGTTTTGTCGGAAACGTGTGAGACGTCGACCATCATGCCAAGCCGGTTCATTTCACGAACGACCGCGCGGCCAAATTCATTCAACCCGCGCGTCTTACCCACCTCGTCACCGGAAGAGCCGGCCCAGCTCAAGCTCTCCGTCCAGGCGGGCGACATGTAGCGCACGCCAAGGTTGTAATAGCGCTCGACGTTCTCGATCTTTTCATCGATCGCATAGCCGCCCTCGAGCCCGGTTAATGCAGCGAGTTTTCCTTCTGCAGTGATGCGGCGTATGTCGGCAGCCGTAGTTGCAAACTGCCAGGTCTCAGGGTGTCGTTCGGCCAGTGCACGCACCGCCGCGATCTGGTCATCGGCACGCTTCATCGCCGTCCGGCCGCCGCCCCCAAATAACTGCGGCTCAACCCAGATCGAAAAAAATTGGGCGTCGAGTCCGCCTTCGCGAGCGCGGACCGAATCGAAATGTCCATCAGTAAGACGCTGGGACAAATCCACGTGTTCATCCAGCAGGCGTTGCGGCGTGTCGGCGTGCATATCGATAGCGATAGCTCGCCGGTGAATGGTGTTTACGTCGTGTGGCGTTGTCGTAGTTGGAATGTCAGTTTTTTCAGTCATGCGACAATTCGTATAAAAAACGGAAACCAGGATAGGTATGACTAGAATCAGGTAATGAATCGGACGCTCAACAAAGCGTACAGGCAGACGAGACCTCCACAGCATCCCGCGCTTCACAGGAAAGCGCGACGGATTAATAGTCTTTGCTAATTGCTGAAGCATTTTTGATGTTACTTTGCGAACCTTATTCAATCAAGCGTGAACCAGACGCGGGCCTTGCCAACGAAAGGAGGCTTACTGTATCGTGCGATGTTCTCGATAACTGTTTGGTAAGCACCGCCCCAACCTTTCTTAAAGGAACCGGTCTTCCTGTAAAATAGGGTCTTCAAGAAACCGTTTCCCGTTTGACTTGAATTTAGATTTCCTCGCTGCTGGTTCCTGAAATTGATCGTAAGGAGAAGAACAACATGTTCTCAAACGAAGACAAAAAGAAAAACATAGCAACTCCTCGAATCTGCGACGTCGTTTGGCACGATGGTGAATTCATCGCCTGGAACGACGCGCGCGTGCACGTAATGTCTCACGTTCTTCATTATGGCTCGAGCATCTTTGAGGGGATCCGTTGTTACGCGACCAAACAGGGTCCGGCAGTCTTTCGTTTGAAGGAACACATGCAGCGATTTTTGAATTCGGCGAAGATCTATCGCATGGATCACAACCGAACTTTGGAGCAGTTATGCGACGCCTCGGTTGAGTTAGTGAAACGAAGCGGTTTGGACCAGTGCTATATCCGGCCCATCCTCTTCCGCAGCCTTGACGAGGAGCGACCCGCTTTCGGAGTCAATCCCTTCCCTAACCCGTTGGCCTGTTACATTGGCGCCTGGGATTGGGGCAAATATCTTGGGGACGAAGCCATTGAAAAGGGCGTTGATGTTTGCGTTTCAACCTGGAACCGGCTGACGCCAAACTCCATGCCCGCGATGGCCAAAAGCGGCGCGAACTACATGAACTCCCAGCTGATCAAAATGGAAGCGCTGCTCAACGGTTTTGCCGAGGGCATCGCGCTCGACGATCGGGGTTATGTTTCGGAAGGCTCGGGCGAGAACATTTTCACGGTTAGCAATGGGATGGTTCTGACTCCGCCACTTTCATCGTCAATCCTGGCAGGAATTACCCGCGACAGCGTGATTCAGATTTGTCACGAGTTGGAGATTCCTGTGAAGGAACGAAGCATTCAGCGCGCCGCCCTTTACGTAGCCGACGAACTCTTCTTCTCGGGCACCGCCGCCGAAATCACGCCCATCCGTTCCGTCGATCGCATCACGGTAGGCGCTGGCGGGCGCGGTCCGATTACGGAAAAGATTCAGAAGGCCTTTTTCGAAATCACCAAAGGCGAACGCAAAGCTCCGGGCGACTGGCTCACGTATGTAAACGCAGCCAAAAGCTCACAACCAGGCAACAACGGTTCGCAGCCGCAAACAGCGACGAATGTGAGCGTTCCCAATCAAGCTCCCGAGCCGGTGATGAAGTTTCAAACGGCCGGCAACGTAATCGAATAGGGCTTATCCTCCAGAGGACAGACGAGGCAGCGAGCGAGGCAACTTGCTCGCTGTTCTTGTTTCTCAAGTGATTTGCTGGGACCGTGGGCGTCCCGCCGGCAAACGCGCCGGAGGGGCGCAGTCATTCGGCAACCGATCCCAGTGCGTTTTCGCGCTTCGCGCTCATTGCGGGCGGGACGCCCGCGGTCCCAGCAAATCACTTGATCGGGCGATAAACGTTGACGCTGTTAGTGCCTACACCCTATATTCATTGAGCCTTATCCGGCCAAGCGCCGCGATACTCAGGAGTTCAAACAAAGCGCCCCTTACAGCGCGAAAATCAATAAAGCCGCTATCGAGATTTCCCAAGTTCGAAAGGTCTAGCCCTGTATGCCCATTAAAATTGACGATTTGTTACGAGTTGCCTGCAGCCATGGCGCCTCCGACCTCCATCTCAAAGTCGGAGCCTTCCCCGTCATGCGCATTGCGGGTGAACTTCACCCTCTTGCCGATGCTCCCCGCCTCAAGCCCGAAGACACGCTCGACATGGCATTTGCCATGATGTCGAATCGTCAGAAGCAACGCTTCAAAGAAGTCTCCGAAGTTGATATTGGCTATGGTGTCAAAGAGCTGGGCAGATTTCGCGCGAACATCTTTCAACAGCGCGGTAGTGTGAGCGTAGTGCTTCGCGTTATCCCCGACAAAACAAGAAGTTCGTCAGACCTGGGACTACCACCGGTAATCGATCGCATCACTGAAGAGCGTCGCGGGCTGATCCTGGTGACCGGCTCAACCGGATCAGGTAAGTCCACCACGCTGGCTGCGATGATCGACCGGATCAATGCGCGCCGCAGCGGGCATATAGTCACAATCGAAGACCCAATCGAATTTCTGCACAAAGACAAGCTATCGTTTGTGACGCAACGTGAAGTCGACGTTGACACCCGGTCATTTGCGGAAGCGTTGCGCGGTGCCCTACGGCAGGATCCAGACGTGATCCTAGTCGGCGAGATGCGCGATGACGAAACAATTGAAACTGCTTTGACGGCAGCCGAAACTGGTCACCTCGTCCTATCGACACTCCATACGCTGGATGCCACGGAAACCGTCATGCGCATCGTCTCTTCGTTTCCAGCACATCAACAGAAATCGGTGCGGATTCAGCTGGCCGGCATTCTCAAGGCGGTTGTCTCGATGCGACTGGTTCGCGCCGCCAAAGGCGCCGGACGCGTGCCGGCAGTTGAAGTCATGGTCTCAACTGCTTTGATTCGAGACTACATAATAAACGAAGAAAAGACTTCGCTGATTCGTGAGGCAATTGCTGCCGGAGCATCGCAGTATGGGATGCAAACTTTTGATCAGTCGCTATTCCATCTCGTTCAGTCAGGACTTATCTCGATGGAAGAAGCGTTGCACAATGCCACCAACGTTGACGAGTTTAAGATGCGAGCTTCAGGCATACTCTCAGCCGAGCAGGCAATGACAACCGCAACGCGGGCCCCAGTGGCTTCCAAAAGTCGGGATATCGAAGACATCTTCGTGAAACACTGAAAGACAGTGGGCAGTAGGCGGAAGGCGGAAGGCAGAAGGCAGAAGGCAGAAGGCAGTAGGCAGTAGGCAGTAGGCAGAAAGCAGAAGGCAGAAAAAAAGGCGGTTAGTGGTAACGAACCCACTAACCGCCCTTATCGTTTGCCTACTGCCTACTGCCTTCTGCCTTCTGCTTTCTGCCTTCTGCCCTCTGCCTTCTGCCTTCTGCCTTCTGCCTCCCGTCCTTACTCCGCCAGCCTGGAGATCGGCGGCAGCGGCAACCCAAAGTTTTGCGGATTCTCGCCAATGATTGCGGCCGCAAAGAAACCGGGGACGTAGTGAGCGCCCTCGTTTCGAAAGGCATCGTCTAGCTCGTTGCGATGTGCAAACAGGGTCCAGAAATTTCGTTCATAGTTTTCCGCATCTCTTAGTTGCCTTAAGTTGTTACGCACTGATTCCGCACCACGGTTATAACTAAGCAGGACCAGAGTCATACTTTGCGAATCCTCGCCCAGTTCGGCCATGCTGTCTGCCATGTAGTGTGCGGCGGCCGGCGTCATCTTTTCCACGTCACACATATCCTGGCGCGCGACGCCATAGCGGTCCGCAGTCTGCGGCATGAACTGAAATAAGCCCTTCGCTCCGATACTGTTCTCATAACAGTTGCGATATGCCGATTCGATCACCGGCAAATAAATGCCGATAATGATCGGAACCTTGCGCGCTGCAAACGAACGCGCAATCAAAGGCACGTATGGTCGAGCCCGCGCATAAACGTCGTTAATACTTGCCGAGCCCAGAGCTGGCGGCGCGTGGTCGTGAGCCACAAATTGATCGACGTATGACTTGATGACGCGTACTGCCTCAGCATTAAGCTTCACCGGACGGTCGCCCATCATCATTGAGATCCGCTGTTCCTGTTGATCTACAAAATCCAATTGCTCCGCCTCGTTCATCTGCGAATAAAGCTTGCTAGTCGTCCCAGTCGGTACTCCTGCCGATAGCGCAGGGCTTGACGGCAAGGTTGTCCCGGAACGTCGGTAAAGAATGCTTCCGGCAATCGCAGCTAACAGCACCAGGACCAGGACGAGCAGCGGCCAGGAATATCTACGCGGCAAGGAACGCACGTTCAGCTTGCTGGAGGCGCCGGTTTCCTGCCGGCCAAGTTTGATCGCGGAGCCAGGCAGGTAGCTTTCATTGTTGAGTTGTTCCCTCACCCGCTTCAGTTCGCCGAGCAACTCAGTTGCTGAGCCCAGGCGATCTGTCATGTCTTTGCGCAGACAACTATTAATAGTCTGTTCGAGGTGATCTGAAATCTGATATCGATCGCCGGCGGCTTCGGAAAGCGGAGACGGACCGCCATGCAGGATCGCTACAATCGTGTCCATGCGGGTGGCGCCAGAGAAAGGTAGTCGTTGCGCTAACATTTCATAGACCACGACTCCCAGGCTCCAGATGTCGGTTCGTTCATCAACTGGAAGGCCGCGGGCCTGCTCCGGCGACATATAACCCGTCGTCCCCAACAGCAGCCCTGCTTCCGTGTGGGTTCCGTTTCCGGGTTGTGCTTCATCCGGATCGGGCATCGCAGGCTCCATCAATTTCGCAATGCCGAAATCCAAAATCTTCACCAGACCATCGGCGCGTCGCATGATGTTTTCGGGCTTGATGTCGCGGTGGACGATACCGGCAACGTGAGCGACGACAAGCGCCGAGCAGATCTGTTCTGCGATGTCCAGAATCTCATCAAGCGATAATTCTTGTTTCGCGAGCAATTGGCGGATGGTTGCGCCTTCAATAAACTCCGTCGCAATGTATCTAGTGCCCTCTGCCTCACCCACTTCGTGAATCGTGAGGATGTTTGGATGATTCAAAGCCGAAACAGCTTTTGCTTCTCTCTGGAAACGACGCAGGCGTGCATCATCTGACGCAAAGTAAGCCGGCAGTATCTTCAGAGCGACCAGACGATCAAGCCGGGCATCCTGCGCCAGATAGACTTCACCCATGCCTCCGCCACCGAGCCGCTTGACGATCGTGTAAGGACCAATCTCGAGCCCAATCTTGTCGGCAATATCACTGCCGATGAGTATGTGCGCGTCCCGTGAGATGGCCGGTTGCTCGATAAAATCGCCAGCCTCGTTGTAGGCGTTGACTAACGTCGTCGCTTCCTCCCACAACTGACTGTCACCGGCGCAGGCCGCATCAAGGAAGGAGGCACGATCCTGCGGCGGGCGATCTATCGCCTCTTGCAACACCGCCTCCACCTTTTGCCACTGCTCAGGAGTCATCTTTACTTAACGCGCAAGCGCTTTTGTGGGACCGCGGGCGTCCCGCCCGCCTGACGTACGGTAGTACCAACTCTAATATTTGCGATTATAGTACGCGGGCGGGCGGGACGCCCGCGGTCCCACAAAATCACCGGCGCGTTTCAATCGCTCATCACTCATCACTCATCACTCATTACTCATCACTCATCACTTTCTTATACAGCCACGCTTTCGCGGCCCGCCAATCCCGTCGTACTGTCATCGGAGAAACTTCCAGCACCTTAGCCGTTTCCTCGATACTCAACCCGCCGAAGTAGCGCAGCTCAACAACCCTGCTCTTGCGCGGATCGAGTCGTGCTAATTCCTGCAACGCTTCTTCAAGCGCCAACAGTTCCTTCGCGCGCGGCTCCGACATTAGCCCCACTTCTGAAATTGCGACCTCGAAAGCAACTCGCTGGGTTTCGCCGCCGTGTTTGACGTATTGGCGTCGTCGCGCATGATCAATCAGGATGCGCCGCATCACCTGGGCGGTCACGGCGTAGAAATGCGCCCGATTCTGCCAGCTGACATTCGCCGAACCCGCCAACCGCAAATAGGCTTCGTTTACCAGCGCGGTCGTCTGCAGCGTTTGGCCTTCGCGCTCACGCTGCACGTACCGGTGCGCAATGCGCCGAATTTCGTCATACACCAAAGGAGTCAACCGATCGAGCGCGGCCTTGTCACCCTGGCCCCATTCGACTAACAGTTCGGTTAGATCATCGGCATTGACGGTCATCATCGAGCGAGATTCTAACATCGCTCGTCCGGCAAAATTTAGCTTTGACAAACTAAAGTTTATCGAACCGGCGATGAACACTTTCGTTTTGTTTTCTCGCTAGCAGTTTGAGTCGCTGAACACTCTCATCCAAATTTCTCGCTTAACTAGTAGGCGGGACATTCAGGTAGCGTCCCCCTTAACTTCATCCAAAGAGAAGAGGAACAGTAAAATGAAGCTTCAAAACATGCTGCTATTACTTTTGGCGCTTATTCTTTCTTTAACCACCAACTCGCAAAAACTGAATGCGCAAACCACGGCTTCGGCCCGCGTCTATCAACAGATGACACAGAGCGAACGTTCTGAGTTTGTCGCTTCCCAGGCCCAACGCGTCGCCAACGAAATGTCAGGCAGGAATTACGAATTCACGCCCGCCTTCGTCGAAGATATTCAGCAGGCGGTGAATCAATACTCGAGGCGTCTCGCCAAAAGCGGTGACACCAGTCTAGGAAAACGTGACTTGCGACTCGTCTTTCAGCGCGGTCAGACCCAGGCTCCGGCGCTCATTGCCTCGTTCAAGGCGCGCAATATTTCGCCGCTGATCGGTCTTTACATTCCCTGGGTAGAGTCGGAATACGAGAACATTCAGTCGCCAAACTCGATGGGCGCGATTGGTATGTTTCAGTTCCTTCCGAAGACGGGAGAGCGATACGGACTATCCGCGGATGACTTGTTGGACGTGGGGAAATCGGCTGACGCCGCGGCGCGTTACATCACCGATAGCCTTGAAAAGTTTAAGGATGATCCGATGAAGGAAGCCCTGGCGCTGCTGGCATACAATCGCGGCGAACAACAAACGGCCCGCGATCTGAAATTACTTGCTAACGATCAAAACAAGCAGTGCAGCATCTGCGCCTTGACCGCCGATCGCAGCAAACTCGACGAAGCATTTCGCTCCGAGAACGTCTATTACGTCCCGCGCTTCTTTGCAGCCGCGATCATCGGCGAGAATCCGGCAGCTTTCGGTTTGCAATCGCAACCGCTGTCAGCTCAATAAACCAGCACTTAGATGAACGCTGGCGTCGTAAACGCGGTCAAGTTATTTGCTGGGACCGCGAGCGTCCCGCCCGCAATGAGCGCGAAGCGCGAACAGATTTACTCCAAAAGACTGCGCGCCTGAGGGCGCGTTTGCGGGCGGGACGCCCGCGGTCCCAACAATCCCTTGAGTGGTCGGCCGGCGCGTCACTCTTCTTGATAGCGAAGTGATAGATTTCGGTATCAAGATCGATTGACGCGCAGGCGGCGCATCACACGCACACCGGCGCGCCAGTCTTCATTGATATCGAAACGATAAATTTCGATGTCGGGGTCGATTGAGCGCGCCAGGGTGTTAAAGGCTGGATGGACTCGCAGGGTCGGGGCCACCAGATAGACCAGCGGCGACTCGTTACTGATTTTTCTGTCGCCGAAAAGTTTGGCGCGCGTGATATGGCCGCGGCGCCGGTGAGCCTCAACACGTTGCCAGTAGTCAACTCCCTGCAAGACATGCTCGCGCGCTTCTGCCACCTTCAACTCGATAACAACCAGTCGTCCATCCTGCCGGAGTGCCAGCAGATCGACGGGACGAACGCCCAGCAGGCCGCCTCGAGCAGTCCTGAATTGCGCGTGCAAAGGAGCAATTATCAAGCCGGGATCGAGGCGGGTGATGTCGCGACGCAGCAATGATTCGAGCCAGGCCTCGGCGGCATTTCGGTAAAGCGCGTGGTGATGGTCGGAAGCCTGGGCCGATCGGTGCGTCAGCAATGCGGTCAAAAGATTTCGCCATTCGCTCTCAGTGTTTTCGTCCTGCAGCCTTCGCCGCAGGCTCTCGACACCGAACCATAGTCGTTCGGTTTCCATTACTCGGCGCACCCGCGCGAACGGCAATCCGAAGTAGCGAAGAGTTTCACCATGCCGCGCCTTAACGACGTCAATCGCGTCAGGCGCCAGATCGATAAGGCGCCTGGCAATCTCGCTCGACTCGCCGGCCGGAACCGGTGGAAAGCGAGCTAGTCTGCGCTTCCATAAATCTTCGCGCGCAGGCACGTCCACCAAAGTCATCTCCGTCAATTGCTGGTCCACTTCGAAAACGGCAATCGACGCGCGCAGGCTTTCGCGCAACATGGCAACTCGTTGGACTAACGGCTTAACCAGATCACGCTCGACTACCAGCCAGAGCTGTTGAATGTAGGGAGAGCGGGCACGCTCTCCCGTGCGCTTGAACCACAGCAGCGCCGCCGCGAGAAATGCGTCAGCATCACTCGCTTTGGTCGTGGCAACGGATCCGGTCACCGCAAGCCGCTGATGTTTTTGCTGCAAAATGATTCGTGCGTACCGCCCCGGCTGTCCGCGTCGCGCGCCTGGGCTCAGCGAGACGCGTTCAAGTTTCGCGCCGGATTGAACTGAACAGGCTAGCTCGCCTAGTTGCGCTGAACGCTGTTGGCGCGCAGTCTTTACAGTTAACGCGATAGCGCTGGCAGCGGCACGTGGCACTAGTTCAATCAACGGCCGCTCCGCACCCATTCGGCGCGAGGCCCTGAAGGTTAATTTCTCACCTGTCAAATCCCAGTCAAGAATTTTCCACGCCCGACTTCCCTTTTGAGTCCAACTGGTAAGAATCAGGCGTCCATAGGCGACAGTGATATCCAACTCGCTCCTTGCGAGCGCTTGCGATTCTCCGCCGTCGAACGTGCAAAACCATTCGGCATGGGTTGTCAGGAAGTCGGCGATTTTCAGTCGGGCCGCTTCGATACGAACTGGTGTGTTAACGCGTTCCGGCATAGCTGACCGGTGCCGCGACAGGTCGCGGCCGACGAAAGCGTGACAGAGCACCGCACTCCAAAGCGTTACGAAGCGGTTGTAAAAGCGGTTCAGGTAGGGTGTTTCGTCGTTACTTCTATCGTGTGCTACCCTTTTTAGTCAATCAATTTCAATTAATAACCGGCTAACAAACGATCAATGAAAAACGTCTACCTTGCAGCATCCGTGCGCACTCCCATCGGCCGCTTTGGCGGGACGCTGGCCTCCTGGTCGGCAGCAGATCTGGGCGTGGCCGCAGCAAAGGCTGGTTTTGAACGCGCGGGCTTGCGTCCGGATCAGATTCAACAATCGATCTGGGGTTGCGCTCGACAGGCCGGCGGCGGACCCAATGTGGCCCGACAGATAACTTATCGCGCGGGCGTTCCCGAAGCGGTGCCCGCGTTCACAGTCAATCAGGCATGCGGATCCGGTTTGCAGGCAATCATGTTGGCGGCACAACAAATCATGCTCGACCGCGCGGATATCGTGCTAGCGGGCGGCACCGAGAGCATGTCGCGCGTGCCTTATTTTGCTGAGGGTGCACGCTGGGGAATGCGCATGGGGAACAAGGAACTGGTCGACGGCATGTACCGCGACGGCTTCAACGATCCCTTGTCGGGGTTGGTGATGGGCGAGACAGCGGAGAACCTGGCGCGCCAGTACGAGATTTCTCGCGCCGAACAAGACGAGTACGCGCTGCGTTCACAGCAGCGCGCGCAGGCAGCGATTGAGTCGGGACGATTTGATGAGGAAATTGTCCCTTTGGAAATCGAAGGCCGCAAGGATGACACGACAAACTTCGCCCGCGACGAACATGCGCGGGCGGGTACGACTTTGCAAGACCTCGGAAAGCTGACACCGGTGTTTTCCAAAACTGGAACCGTCACGGCCGGAAACTCGTCTGGAATAACAGACGGCGCCTCGGCTGTATTTGTGCTGAGCGAAGCTGCACTTGAAAGATCGGAAGTCCAGGCGGAAGCGAGAATTGTCGATTACGAGGTTACCGGTGTGGCGCCGGAGATTATGGGAATTGGGCCAGTGCCCGCGATTAGGTCTTTGTTGGCAAGACAGCAGCTTTCGCTTGCGGACATTGATCTCATCGAACTGAACGAAGCTTTCGCCGCCCAGGTCATAGCGTGCGATCGCGAGTTGAAGTTTGATCCAGACCGGCTGAACGTAAATGGTGGAGCGATCGCTCTGGGTCATCCCATCGGATGCACCGGCGTTCGCATCACTACCACGCTGCTTCATGAAATGAAAAAGCGCGGCGCCAGATTGGGACTGTCGACACTTTGCGTCAGCGGAGGCATGGGACTGGCATTGCTGGTCGAAAGAGTTTGAGTATCGCCAACTTCAAGCAGTTCAGAATTCAAGCTTCAGCTTGTATTCCCATCGCAAGCGCAACCTAAAGGTTGAACTCTAAACTACTTGCGTTCTCCAGGTTGAGACAGTCAACTCGGGGCCAACCTCGGGATGGCGTATTGGCAACTAACCGTTGCGTTACATTAAGGCAGTGGTTCGGGTGAGCCAAATCCAGGAAAGGGTTTTTCTATCGTGAAAACTAGCATTCTCAAATCAATAACGGCAGCCCTGCTGCTCACCGTTGGCGTTTCTGTGATCGGACTGGGGCAGCGAAATCGCCTGACGACCAGCGCGAAAGCAGCGCCAACCCTACTGTCTTCTCTACCGCCTTCTGACGCGGTCGCAATCATCAACGTAAACCGCGTATTCAATGAAGTACTGCCAAAACTCCTGGCGGAGAATCCAGCGAAGTTAACCGAAGTCACAAACGAACTGGCAAAGTTTAAGACGGAGACGGGTCTTGACCCTCATTCGTTCGAGCAAGTTGCCCTTGGCCTTAGTTACAAATATCCGCGTGAAGGGATTACCACGGTTTCAACAGTGGCACTGGCGCGCGGAACCTTTAACGCCGGAGGCCTGGTGGCTGCGGGCAGGTTAGCGACGAATGGAAAATACGCGGAGCAAAAATATCAGGGGAAAACGATTTACATCTACAGCCTTGAACGTCAACTCAGGTTATTGGGGTTATGGGACATGAAGGTGCACGACCTGGCAGTCGCTGCTCTGGATGGCAATACGCTTGTCCTTGGTGATCTTGAAGCGGTGCGTGGCGCTATTGACGCGACCCGGGCTGGAAAACATCCCAATGCTGAGTTGCTGGCCCTCGCCAGCCGTGACCCGAACGCAATTGTGGGATTCGGTGGCAACGTTTCGCCGAAGCTGCTGGAGAATTTGAGTTTGACTAATGACACGATCGCGCGTGAATTGACCGCGGTGCGGCAGCTTTATGGCACGCTCGGTCTGACCAGCTCCGACCTCGAAGTAATGTTGACGGCACGCACAGTAGATACTTACGCCGCAAAGAATCTTGGCGACACTCTCGAGGGATTGAAACAGCTTGGCGGGTTGTTTATTAACCGGTTGACCGGAGCGAAAGGCACGTTGGCAAGAAGCGCGCTGGAGAATTTGAAAACCACCACAACGGGCAATGAGCTTCAGGTGCGGACCGCGGTCGCCCAATCGCAGGTCGCGCCTTTGTTAAAGTGAGATAGTTACGAGTTACGAGTTTCTAGTTTCTAGTTTTATGAACCAACTCGGACCTCGGAACTAGAAACTCGGAACCTCGAAACTATCTCTAACGGGTTGGAATCGGAAACTGCTGTTGAGGTGCAACCTCCGGTTCGCTGTCCTCAAGAGTCTTGAGAACGTCCGCGTAGATCTTTATCTTTCCATCCTGCTTCATCCGCTGCTGGACAGCGCTAATATAGTCCTCGTAAATCTGACTCTGTTTACCGGAAAGCATTGTCTGCCTTAACGTCTCTTTTTGTTTAGCAAACTCAGCAAGGTCGGCCTCCTTGCGATTTGTGACTCCCAGGACGATGTAGGAATTTCCAGCCTTTACCGGGGTTTTGGTAACTTCGCCATTCTTCAGCGCGTAGAGAGCATCGTCGAGAGCAGGATTTGTACCGGCATCTCCGAGTGGCGAGCCGAGCTTATGAGCTTCAGCACTGCCAACTTCAAATCCCGCTTTCTCAACGGCCGCTTTCAGATCAGCGGCGCTGTTGACTGAGGCCGCGAGTTCTTTGGCCTTTTGTTCCAACTGTTCCTTCGCGCGCTGTTGCTTAACTACCTCGGCAACATTGGTCTTGATCTCGTCAAGCTCCGGAATGCGTGGCTCTTTCTTCTCGACCATCATAGGGATGGCAAAACCACCCTTTATGCCGGTTCGATCCCCGACGTCTTTGGGATTGTTTAAGGGCGCGATCGATGCTTCGAATTGTTGACTAGTGCCGATGTCCTTAACGTCGTCGCCGGGCTTGATGAAACCCGTCTCCTTAACCATCCCGGCAGGCTGCATGTTCGCTTCAGCATTCAACTCCTGCGCGACCTTCTCCGGATCTTTCGTTTCCTTTAGCCGATTCTGGGCGCGCTCTGCGATTTTTGCGGCCGCTACATAGCCTCTGCGATTACGCAGGGAGGCCAACAAATCCGGTTTCGCTTCTTCGAAAGTTTTGGGTACTGCCTCGCCACGACGCAAAATGTACCAGTTGCCGGCATATTTGATCGGGATGTCCGAAACATCGCCGGGCTGCATGTCGACCGTTCGATCATAAAGACTGTCGATCTTGTTCGGGTTCTTGCGGTAAGCACGAGCCAAGTAACCACCGTTTTTGGCGGTGGCGGGATCTTCGGAATTTCCGCGCGCCAGCTCACTGAAGACCTTCTCGGCTGTATCCGGACTTGCCGCCCGGGCCTTCGCAATCAGCTCTTTGGCCTTCTGTTCCACTTGCGTATCGAGATCCCTGCGCGCAACTTTCAAAAGTATCTGCTGTACCTTGACGCCCGCCTGTTTATTTTCAGGCGCTAACTTGTCAAACTCGTCGTGTAAATCCTTCTCTGAGATTTGCAGCTTTTCGCCAGACTTCGCCTGGTCTATATAAAGGTAGCGAATCTTCTTTTGCGGCTCGTTGATTTTGAAGTCATTCTTGTGCTGCTCGTAGTAAGCCTTTAAGTCGTCGTCGGAAGGTTGGATCGTTTTTGCGAGTTTTTCTTCGGATATGACTGCGTAAGTGACGTCGAAACTTGCATTCGTGCGCTTGAAGTCTTCGAGAACCTCGCTGTCCGAAACGTTTACCGCCGCTGTCACGAATGCCCGCAACTTATCCTGAGCAATCTCGTCGCGCACCGTTTTCTCAAACGCTTCTATACCTCCATAGCGGGAGGTGACTGATTGCTTGTACCGCTCAAAATCAACCACACCAGACGCGTCGGCAAACTGTTTACGTATCTTCTCTGCGACTTCCGCGTCGCTTGCCGAAAGGCCAAGCCGGGCAGCCTCCTGGGCCACCACCCGATTACGAACCATGCCATCAACAAAACGTTGGTAACCGCCCAGTTGGGCGATGCTGGCTCGGCCGCCAAACATTTGCAGGTAGTTATCTTTTAGGCGAGTAATGTCGGCAACAGTGATCTCTTCACCACCCACTTTAGCCGCCACGGCAGTACTTCTGGAGGGTTCAGCATTGCTGGTGTTCCTGGGCGCATAGAAGAAAATCAGACTCACCCCCATCAGGAGTACGAATGCGAGAACTATGATTCTGCTGGTATGTTTCAGCCGCGATAGTTGTTTGAGCATTTCCTTACCTCTCTAGCAAAGGGCGGATTGTAAAGGAGACCGGATGAGGGTGCAACCGCGCCAGTCATTTGGGCCAAAAGGTGTTTTCACTCAGTTGACAGCCTTTGCGCGTCAATTGCCGCTTCCGTTGCCGGATGCTATTTTAGCTGGCACGAATGAACTCGATTGGCAACTCAGCAGGCCTATGGATTGGTTTCAGCCTCTTCGTCCTTTTCATGCTGAGCCTTGATCTCGGACTCTTCAACCGCAAAGCCCACGCAATCAAGTATCGCGAAGCGGTGATCTGGAGCGTTGTATGGATCGCGGTCGCAATGATGTTCGCTGGTATCGTCTTCTGGTATCAGGGTACTGATCTGGGCCTGAAGTTTCTAACCGGCTACGTCATCGAGCTCTCGCTCTCCGTCGACAACCTGTTTGTCTTCCTCCTGATCTTTTCTTTTTTCAAGGTGCCGGCGAAGGTGCAGCACCGCGTTCTCTACTGGGGTGTCATCGGCGCACTCGTGATGCGGTTAACGATGATTTTCGTCGGCGCCGCTCTCATCAACCGCTTCCACTGGATCATCTATATCTTCGGTGCTTTCCTCGTCTACACCGGCATCAAGATGTTTCGGCAGGAAGATACCGACATTCAGCCGGAAGAGAATCCGGTCGTGCGGGCAGTGACGCGTTACATACCCATTACTCGACATTACGATGGCAAACACTTTTTCACGAGGGTGAATGGCAAACTCACCGGAACTCTACTGCTGCTCGTGCTGGTGATTGTTGAAGTCACGGATCTGGTCTTCGCAGTGGATTCGATTCCGGCGATATTCGCGATCACCACCAACACTTTTATTGTTTACACCTCCAACGTCTTCGCGATTCTCGGACTTCGTTCGCTGTACTTTCTGCTGGCTGGCGTGGTGGAAAAGTTTCAGTATCTAAGAATGGGCCTGGCGATCGTACTCACCTTTATTGGCGTGAAGATGTTGATTGAAGCCGTCCATGTGGTCATTCCTGTTTGGATCTCTTTAGTCGTAGTGGCGACGGTCCTGCTGGCATCGGTGGCAGCCTCAATCCTCTGGCCAAAAGAAGCCGAGATGGACATCGATGTGGACCTGCCTGAAGACTTCGACTCGCCTTTTGAAGACGAATCTGAAGACGAATCGAAGGAAAGTGCTGACGAAAAATAAGACCCTTCCTGGCCAACCCACTTTGCGCCCTCCGTTTCGGCATCCGGCCGTAACCAAAAGACTTGCTTGAACGCCCTCTTGCCGCTGTGCTAGATTCGTTCCTGGTAGTGTCGCCGTTGAACGTTGCGTATTAGTACCGAACAGCTGCTGCCAACCCGGCTGCCCGACTTTCCACACCCGGCAGATTTCCTTAATCAGTCGCCCATCCCCTGCGACGATTACGTTTGCGGACGGTTCCGCGGTTTCAGTTGCCCCTCAGTTTTAAATAGCTTCAAAACATGAGTACAAGAACCCGGCGTTTTGTTTTTGATTGGTGGGTAGTCCAGAAGCGCGTGGTTTATCTCCTCGTTGCTTTCATGATCCTCTGTGGCATCGCTGCCGGCGGAGCCCTCTACGTTTGGAAGTATGGCAACCCGCTGAAAAATGTCGGCACCGGCACAAAGCTGGCGTCCGGCGCGCGGTTCATTTCATTCGAGGGAGATGTGCGGGTGATCCGCTCAGCTACGCGCGAGACCGTGATTCCCGGCGCGGACACCGAACTTTACCCCGGCGATACAGTGCAGACGCAGGCCAGCGGACGAGCGCGCGTGAGCATGGCTGATGGTTCAACCCTGGTAGTGCGGCCCAACAGCACGATCATTGTCCGCGACAACGCCAGTGAGGATGACGGCAAGAAGACCAACGTTCACGTCGTAGTTGATAGCGGACAGATGTACGTGCGCACTGAACAACAACCGGAAGGAACGACCAACGTAGTCGAGACTCCAAAGACAAGCAGCAAGGTGGGCGCACAGACAGGTGCCAGCTTCGGGGTTAATCCGGAGGGTACCGAGGAAATCCGCATCAACACCGGTGCAATCGAAGTTACAAACCGCCGCGGTGACAAGACGACGTTCCATGGTGGTGACTACGTCGCTGTCAATCCCCAGGGAACACTCTCCCCGCCACAGAGGTTGCTCGACATTCCACAGCCGGCTCTGCCACGCGATCTGGAAAAGTTTTTTGTTGAAGGAAGTGGTTCGGCCAGTATTCCTTTGAAGTGGCTGAAACCTCAAACCGGCACTGCAGGTTTTTACAAAGTGGAAGTTGCTACTTCTCCATTTTTCGTTGATGGCGGCAAAGTGATCGAGCGCGACCAACTAGGCTCGACCGAATTCAGCGCAAGTGACCTGCGACCCGGTGTTTACTTCTGGCGGGTGCGCGCGATTGCGCCGAGCGGACAAACCAGCGACTGGAGCGAGCCGAAGAAATTTATTGTAGCTACGAGAGGCACTGGTTCGAAGGTGCCTGTTTCGAATCTTGAAGCGGAGTTGCTGGGCGGGCAGGTATATCTGGTTCGCGGTCGCTCAGAGCCAGGCACCACGATTCGAGCCGGCGGCCGCGAGGCTATTGTACCCGCCGAAGGATCATTTCAACTTCAGGTCACAGCGCCGCCGGGAACCGGCGAGATCACTGTCGACGCTGAAGACTCGCGCGGCAATGTTACCCCGTATCGTTTGACTCTCTACACGCGGGCGGGCCGTGGGAAAAGTTGAATAAGGCCGTTTGGTTTGAAGACATCCCTAAGGATCAAGGTTTTTCAATGTCAAGGCATGTAATACTCCTAACTGACGCACACGAAGCACCAGCTTATGAGTTGATTGAGGCCTTGCGTCTTGCCGGCGTGAAGACCCTAATCGAAGGCTTGCGAGAAGCCGGAACAGTAGCACCGGTGAGGCGCGCCGATTCTCCCGCTGTAGACGAAATCTGGGAACAACTGCCGCTGGCGGTTCTTTACGAAGTAGTTCCCGGCGCCGATATGGTTGAGCTTCACGGGGCAATCGAGCAGGCCTCAAGCTCCTGGCCAGGTACGCCGCTAATCGCATGTCGGCGTCAACTGAGCGGCTTTCACGGCCAGAGCTGGCGCAGTCTTGACGGGGCTGCCCTGAAGCGATTGGGCTTTCGCGCTATCGCAGACAAGGCCGCACAATTGCCGGTGATTCTGCATGAGATTGAGGGTCACGGAGCGACCGGAGAGTTGAAACTCCCGGATATCGTTAGTCCGCCGAATCAGAGTGCCGCCACCTTACTTCCTCCGCGAATGAAGGCCGGCAAGCTTCGCGCGGCATTTGATCTTGTTGCTTCGCTTCACTTCATCGGTGACCAAAACACCGCGGCCCAAACTGCACTCAGCGGACTCGCGCCATTGGTCAACGCGGATCGCTGGACCATATATCTCTTTTCGGATACCAAGAGTCCCGACGTAGCGATTCTGGAAGCAGTCGCCTCGCTCAAGCCGACTGACGAAGCGACCTCAGATCCGTCCGATGACTGGCGCCGGCTTTTGTTGGGAGATGAGATTCCTCGTCCGGGTACAGAGTCGAAGGCGGCGAGACTCGCCGGCGCCGGCATGGGCACGATTAAGAAAAAGGAACGCGGACAACACTTCATAGCCGTCCCGTTGGTTTGCGGCGAGCGGATTCTCGGCGTGCTCGAAGGCACGCGCCAACGAAACTCGTTCAACAAGGCTGACCTCGGCATCCTCACTGCTCTCGCTCTTCCAGTTGCATCGGCCCTAACCAACGCCGTGCGCATCGGTGAAGCTGAGCGGCTTTCGCAAACTGACGACTTAACAAAATTACACAACGCTCGATACCTGCGGCAGTTTCTTCTCAACGAGATTCGCCGGGCTCGCCGCTATGGTTCTATCGTGGCGGCCTTGTTTCTCGACCTCGACGATTTCAAGCAGGTAAACGATGCTCACGGTCACCTGGCAGGCTCTCATGTGCTAATGGAGATGGCAGCTGTCATCCTATCGTCCATTCGCGACACTGACGCAGTGGCGCGCTACGGTGGAGACGAATTTGTGATCGTGCTGCCTGATACCCAGATAGAGCTCGCCGGAACCGTTGCGGAACGTATCCGCGACAAAATTTCTCGTCATCGGTTTCACGCCGGTCGTAACTTGAAACTATCGCTGACGGCAAGTTTCGGAGTCGCTGCCTTCCCGCTGCACGCATCTTCGCCGCAACAGCTGATTGCCGCCGCGGACACGGCGATGTACGAAGCCAAGGCTGCCAACAAAAACTGTATCCGTTTCTCCGCATCACTCTCCAGAGAGTCAAAAGTACCTGACGAAGTCGGCACCTCCGCCGATATCTCGGAGACAGATGACGGAAAAGCCTTTTCTTGATAGCGCAAAGGCCGAAAATAAGTGTATCTTGATTAGTTGGCACGGACCTTGTGATCGATTGAGTATTTGGCGAATGGCGACTTACCTGCGGGCGTACCGCCCTAACTGGCAAACTCGATATTTGTTCTACCCCTGGAACAGTCACAAGGTAACGGGTGCCTACCCGACGGACGCTCTCATATTCATATTCACGGGAAGAGATCAATAAATGGCTTTTAAATCGATTTTCAGCTTGTTTTCCAGTGATCTAGCAATAGATTTGGGAACAGCCAACACACTCGTTTACGCCAAGGGACGAGGCATCGTCGTGTCGGAACCTTCCATAGTGGCGATCAACAAGGTCACCAACCAGGTTGAAGCTGTGGGACGTGATGCGAAGGAAATGCTGGGACGAACACCCGGCAACATTGTAGCGATACGTCCGATGAAGGACGGCGTCATCGCAAATTTTGAAGTCACTGAGAAAATGCTGCAGCACTTCATTCGCAAGGCCCACAACGGCAAGACCTGGGTCAGTCCTCGAGTTGTCATTGGCATACCTTCTGAAATCACGCAGGTTGAACGGCGCGCAGTTGAAGACTCGGCCTACCGCGCCAAGGCTTCGGAAGTCTATCTAGTGGAGGAAGCGATGGCGGCCGCAATCGGCGCCGGACTGCCCATCACGGAACCGCACGGCAACATGGTGGTTGATATTGGTGGCGGGACCACAGACATCGCTGTGATCAGTTTGAGCGGGATCGTTTACTCGCGCGCCGTGCGCGTGGCCGGAAACGAGATGGATGAAGCGATCATTTCCTACATCAAACGCAAGTACAATTTGCTGATCGGTGAACGCACCGCCGAAGCGATCAAGATTGAGTTGGGTTCGGCGTATCCGCTGGATGAACCTTTGTCTTATGAAGTACGCGGTCGCAATCTTATCGAGGGAATACCGAAGACGATCACGATGTCAGACGAGGAAGTTCGTGAAGCACTTGCCGATTCCATCGCCACGATCATAAATGCTGTGCGCGTGGCCCTGGAACGTACTCCGCCGGAATTGTCGGCTGACATAGTCGAACGCGGCATTGTGTTGACGGGCGGCGGCGCACTGTTGAAGAACCTCGATAAGCGCCTCTCGATTGAGACTGGCTTGCCGGTTTCCGTAGCTGAAGACCCCCTGGCCTCCGTGGTGCTTGGCACGGGGAAAATGCTTTCCGACTTCGATTTGCTCAAGCGAGTGAAGTGGGAAAATACAATGACCAGCGGGATGTAAGAGAACAGTAGGCAGTAGGCAGTAAAAACAAGAATGAACTCGGAACTCGGAACTCGAAACTTAATTAATGGCAGCCATTCGCACCCAAAAAGAGATTCGTCAGCGCGCGCCCATCTGGCTAGCGGTATTGCTATTGACTAATCTGGTGATCATGGCGGTCGACGCTCGCGACAGCGTAACCCGTCAACGCCTGCTCAGGGTTTGGGTCCAGGCTCTGGTTTCGCCCGCGCAGAGCATCTCTTCCGGCGCCAGTGGGGCCAGCACAAATTTCGTCAAGCAGATCGTCAACTTCCGTGGCGCGGCGATTGAAAACGAGAGGTTGAAGCAGGAGTTGTCCACTACACAGCTGGAGCTGCGTAAGGCTCAGCAAGCGGCTGACGAAAACGAACGCCTCAAAAGTCTCCTGAATCTCAAGGAGCAAACTGGTTACGATCAGGTCAACGCTCGGGTAATCGCACGCGACTCGTCCATCTGGTTCAACACCATCACCATTAACCGCGGCAGTTCGTCCGGCATTGCTCTTAACATGCCGGTGGCTACAGGAAGCGGGATAGTCGGCCGCGTTATTGCTCTCAGTCCCTGGACGGCCCAGGTGATGATGATCACCGACGAAAAGGCAGCCGCCGGTGCAATTGTCGGACAGCTTGGCGGTTCGGGGGCGCATGGCTCGGTAAGGGGTCTCGGCGAGAAGGGCCTGGTGGAAATGCGTTACGTTTCCGGGCTCGAGAAAGTTGAACTTGGTGACTACATACTAACGACTGGCCAGGACGGCATTTATCCCCCGGGGTTGACTATCGGTGAGGTTGTTCAGGTAAGCCCGGGCACCGCAACCCAGTCTCACCAAATTCTGATCAAGCCCGGCGCAAAATTCGATCAGTTGGAGGAAGTGGCGGTGTTGCTCTATCATCCGCCACCGCGGCCTGCTCCCGAACAGACCCTGCCAAACGTAGACAAGACAAAGAAGTAAGGGAAAAAGTAATGAGTGATGTAATGAGTGATGCGTAAAAGGTTGATAACGCCTGCTGCCCGAACTCATCACTCGTCACTCATCACTCATCACTTTAGAAATGCCTCAACTTAAAACTGCGGCAGCGCTCGCAGTAGCCATAATCCTGCAGTTGTGCCTGGGGGCTATTTGGTTTCCGCTCTCCTACATCGACTTTCCCCTGATTGTGGTTGTTTACATCGCTTTGCAACGACATGCATGGCATGCGTTGATTGTGGGCACTATCGCCGGCCTCGCCGTCGATGCCGCAAGCCGCGGACTTATTGGCGCCGGTGGGTTTTCCAAAACTCTGACGGCGTACTTAATTTATGTTGCGGCGACTCGAGTTAACCTTGAAAATACATTGCTGAGGATTCCGGTGGTGGCGGCCGCGTCTGTCATCGACTCGGCAATCTATGTGTTCTGGCATCGGTCGCTGGGTTACCCACCGACCATGCCGTTTTTGCAGACGCTGTCGTATCGCCTGATCGGCACGACCGTTATAGGTACCTTTGCTCTTTACTTATTGAATTCACTTTTTACTGAACGGGCACGGCAACGCCGTTCCTTCGCTTCGCGTCGAAAGGGCGCGCGACGCGGCCCGGGTAAGTTGAGAAGATGAAAAAGCAGAAGTCAGAATTCAGGAGTCAGAAGTCGGCTCCTCTGAATGCTGAATTCTGAATTCTGACTCCTGACTCCTGAATTCTGTTTTATGAAATTCGAAGACACCTCGCAAAACCTCCGCAGCCGGCTTTGGGCCGCGCAAAGTTTTGTCGTACTGCTGCTTGCTCTACTTGGCGTAAGGCTCTATTACCTGCAGCTCGTCCGCGGCCAGTACTATGCTGAGATTGCGCAGAATCAACGCATCCGTCTGTTGCCCATACCGGCGCCGCGCGGCGTGATATTTGATCGCGAAGGTCATCCGCTGGTTACCTCCACTCCGATCTACAACGTCATCCTCTCCCGGGAAGACTTGCGCGACCGCAAACTTGTCTCGCTTGCAGAGCCGCTCGCAGAAGCGCTCGGCGTGGATCCTGAAATACTGCGTGATCGCTTTGAACAAATCGGCTCGCAGCCGGCGTTTGAATCCATCCTCGTAAAGCAGGACGCAAATCAGGGAGATATAGCCTGGGTCGAGGCGCACGAGTTGGAGTTTCCAGAGCTTCGCGTCGAGCAGCAGCCCCAGCGACGTTATCCGGACAGCGGGATGCTGGCCCATGTGCTCGGATACGTTGGCGAGATTAGCCCTGAACAATTGAAACAGGCGAGCTACAAAGACAAAGGACTTAAGCCTGGCGACGTGATCGGACTAAGTGGCCTCGAACAAACTTATGATGATTATCTTCGCGGCAAGGACGGTTACCGAAAAGTTATTGTTGATAGTCGCGGACGCATTCAAGATGAGATCGAGACCATTGCGCCGCAACCGGGTCAGGATTTAATTACCACCATCGACCTCGACCTGCAGCTTGTCGCCGAAGATCAATTGCGAACTTCCTCGACCGGACGCGGCGTGATTGTGGCTATGAATCCAAATAACGGCGAAATCCTCGCGCTCGCCTCCGCGCCTACGTTCGATCCAAACCTCTTTTCGCGCATCGGCACCAAAGAAGGGCGGGCAGAATATGTGGCTGTGCTGAACGACCCGCAAAAACCACTGATCAATAGGGCCGTCCAAAGCCGCTATCCGCCTGGTTCCACCTGGAAAATTCCGATGGCTGTGTCGGGGCTCGAACAGGGAGCGATAACGCTCGACCATTCAAGTCTTGTATGCGGCGGCGGCATTATGGTTGGAAACAAGTTCACGCGTTGCATGGGAAACCACGGCACACCGGACCTTAAGGCGGCCATTACTCATTCCTGCGATGGTTACTTCTATCGCCTGGGTCTCAAAATGAGGCTCGACGGGATCGTCACAATGGTTGAAGAGTTTGATTTGAACAAGCGCACCGGAATCGATTTGCCGAATGAGGTACTCAACCTGACGCCTTCGCTTGAACTCAAGAAACGCACCCAGGGTGAAAACTCGGAGTGGAAAGATATCGACACTGTCTACGCCTCGTTTGGTCAGGTCTACGACATAATCACCCCGATATCTTTGCTGCGAACGATTGCGGGCGTGGCCAACGGCGGCAAGCTTTATGTGCCGCACCTGCTTAAGGAAGTAAAACCGGTGGGCGTTGAAAACACACCGGACTACCGCGCCAGTCGCGGCTTTCAACCGTTTGATCCCACGCGGCCGAATCCAAAGATGCTGCCAATTCCAGAAGACATCCATCACCTGGTTGTTGAAGGAATGTGGGGCGTCGTCAACAACGGTGGTACGGGAGCGGCCATTCGCATGGCGGGATTCGATATCGCGGGAAAAACGGGTACGGCCCAGGTTGTCGGTCTGGGAAAAGACTCTGGGAAAAACAAGGACCACGCCTGGTTTGTGTCGTATGCACCGGCGTACAAACCTGAAATTGCTTTGGTAGCGTTAATAGAAAACTCGGGCTTCGGCGGGATCAACGCAGCGCCGGCAGTTAGGCGCGTCTATGACGTCTACTATCGCAAGACACGTAATGAAGAACCGCCGGGCGCCTTGCCTATCGCCAAGACCCCGAAGCCGGAAACCAAGTCGCCGAAGAAACCGGAGGCGATAGCTAAGAATCAGTAAACGCCCGAGGACCGGCGACGGTCTTCGGTCCTTAGTCTTCTGTCGTTTTTCATGGTTGCAATAATCCCCAAAAGAGGTCTTCGCGATTTCGACTGGCTCCTGGCTTTTCTGGCAATTGGCATGGTCTGTTTTGGCACCCTTCAGATCCGCAATGCGACACCAACCGAAAACTTCTGGGTAAAACAACTGATTGGTCTGGCGATCGGGATTGTAGTGATGCTGCTGATCGCCTTTAACGACTACCGAAAGTTATTGAATATCGCTCCGGCTTTTTACATATTCGGTCTGTTGCTGCTTGTGATCGTGCTTGTGCCCGCCTTTAGCCTGCGGATCAACGGACAACGCGCCTGGATCAAAGTGCCCGGGATCGGACAGTTTCAGCCGTCGGAGTTTGTGAAAGTGACGACGGCCATGATGCTGGCCCGCTATTTCGGGAAAAACCGCACCGGCACTCTGACGTTAAAGGAAATGGCCATCGGCGGTTTGATACTCGCGCTGCCGATCGTTCTCATTCTGCTTGAGCACGACGTCGGCTCCGTACTCACTTACTTGCCAATCCTAGCAACAGTCCTGTTTCTCTCGGGCATTCGAATGCGTTACGTCGTCGCCGCTGCAGTTATGGGAATAGTCTTGTTGCCTTTTGCCTACTGGGTAGGGGTCAAGACTCATCTAATCAAGAACTACCAGCAGGAACGCATCAACGTAATTCTTGAACCGGAAAAGGCCGACAAGCGCGGGTTTGGTTACAACACCTGGCAATCGATCCTCACCATAGGCGAAGGCGGATTACTCGGCGCAGACACGAGCGCGGCCCATTCGCAGAGTAGTCTCAAGTTTCTGCCCGAGGCGCACACAGATTTCATCTTTGCTGTTATTGCCGGGAATTCGGGATTCGTTGGCTGCATTCTGGTCTTGCTGGCTTATATGATTTTGCTTTCGCGGTTAATTGCCGGCGCCAAACGTGCGCCGGATCGGATGGGCATGCTGGTGATTATGGCGATCGTGGGCGGTCTCACCTGCCAGATTTTCATTAACATCGGGATGGAGTTGGGTATCTTGCCGGTGATTGGTGTACCACTGCCTTTGTTGAGCGCCGGGCTTGCGTCGCTGATTGCCACCTTCATCGCTATCGGCTTCGCGATCAGTGTGCAGTTGAGAAGGTTTGTAAACTAGTCGCGCTAACGAAGAGCCGCACGGGTGCGAACGGAAGAAGTTATCGGCCGCGGATTTTCGCTGATGAACGCGAATCAGAGGAAAATCAAGGCAGCAATAAGGGTCTTTCTCAGTTCAAAATCTGATATGCGTTCATCCGCGCAAATCCGCGGCTGATTTGTAGGTGCCAAGCCAATCGTTTCGCGTTTACCTTAGCTTGGGTTTATACTCCCCTTAGCTCGCCCCTGCGGAGGATTTGGTTTCAGCCGTTCAGAGCCTTTGAAACAAACAAGCAGCACGACGGAAGCTCGATTTAAGAAGCCCGGTGCGCCCGACAAGCGAGTCATCAGATTTTTTTGCGATCGTCCAAACTTGAATGGACGTATCTTTCAAACTCTTATAGTCCGCCTCCGGAAGAGGCCATCAGGCCAAAAGTTGGGAGCTTCAAGGTTCCCGTTGACATCCAGCTAACCTTAAACAGGTCGCGAGCACACCCGGCTCGACCGGACGTACTAATGCCTGCGCTATTCGCCAAGGCGCTCCCTGTTACAAAGTTTTTCGCTGGACGCACAAGCGGCTAGTTAGGTTCCTTTTTGATTAGTTTTAGTGACTGTCGCGTTCTGGGTGAACTCCATCCAGACTCAACTCAATCGGCACGCGACCGACAATCGATTCATCAGCGGCCAAAGGGTGGTCTTCAGGGAGCGCAGATATCAAGCCTGCACGTCTCTCCCCTCACGCGACTGCCGCAGATCCAGCCGAAAATTTCCAGCAAATCAATTTCTGGCGAGGCGCACTGCCGTCTTGCTAAACCGTGGCCCATGCGTCTCGCTCTTAAGCTCGAAGCGCATCGCGGCCAATCCACAATTTTGAGCAACGTTTCTCGCCAACCTGAACACCTGACTATGCGCAGGACAAAGTTGGAGGCCAGCAGGCCTTCCGGCTGCCGCGCTCGGTTTACAGGTTCGCCGAAACGAATTCAGGAGACATTAACTACGACATGGCAAAAGAATTAATAGTGAGCGTCAACGGACGCGAAAAAAAGATCGCGATCATCGAGAACGAAAAAGTGACAGAGTTCTATATCGAACGCGGCGAAGGTAATCAGGGAATTGTCGGCAACATCTACAAGGGGCGCGTGATGCGCGTGCTGCCCGGCATGCAGTCAGCGTTTGTTGACATCGGGCTAGAGCGCGATGCGTTCCTTTATGTATCGGATTTCTTCGACGAGGAGGAAGAGTTTGAGCGCATCGTTATAGACAAATCGCAGAAGGGTAACGTCGAAGACGCACAGCGCGTGGCCGCCGAACAAATCGCAATGGCCCGCGTCGAACGTGAACGCCACATCGAAGCTACTCACGAACGCGTCGAGCCCCTGAGCGATATGGATCAGGAAGAGGTGGAGGAGATTGCAGCTGAAGCACCGCTGGAGCCGGCCGAAGAGCAAGCGGCCGAAGGCGACGATTCCAGCAAGCGTCGTGGCCGACGCGGCCGACGGCGGCGCGGCGGCAAAGAGGCCTCCGAGACTGAGGATGCGGTTCCCAGCCAGACGCGAATCAGAGCGGAAGACATTGATACTCCTTTCGTTGCTGCTGATCCCTCGATTCAACGAATCGTAGATGAAGAGGAGACTGCAGCCAATGGCGAGATGTTTAAGGACGCCCGTCTTCAGGAGCGGCTCTTCGATCAAATACACGCCAGCGAATTTAATTTGGAAGATGACTTTCGCACCGCCGAAGTCGGCTCGGTTATGACTAGTGTTGACTACCGCGACGATTCATTCCAGCGCGTGGATGACGGAGACAATGCAGAGGTTGGAGGAAGCGTGGCACCACGGCCGCGCGAACCGATCGCGGCCCGCATCGAAAGTTTTGTTGATGAAGTTGAGGACAACCGACTGCAGAGTGCTTCATTTCAGCGCGTGAGTGATGACGACGCGGAAATCGAGAGCGGTTCAAGTAGCGTAGAAGCTGCCGACATTGAATTAGCTGACGAACAACCTCGCGAGCGCGTCCCCGCAAAAAAATCCCGCGTGGGGAAACTCCTTAGTAGTCTGGGCGCGAAGAAGAAGGCCCCGAGCAAGAAGTCGCCAGTCAAGAAAGCGTCGAAAGAACCCCTATCGGAGGACGGCGAGACTCTTGAAGACGCTCCAATGGAAAGCAGTTATGCCGATGCCGATGCCAGCGTTGACGAGCCAGGTTCGCGCGCCGAATTTGCCACTCGACGAGGTGGCCGCCGCCGCCGCCGACCCAGTAAAGCAAGTGCGCCCACTGACGGCGAAACTGCCTCTTCTGATTCCAACGTTGAGGAAGCAACGGAAGATGGCAATGAACCGGAGATTGAAGTAGTAGCTGAAGCAGTCGCACCCGCCGAGGAAGCTGTCGAAGCTGTGGAGGAAAGTCCCGCGCCTGCGGCTTCCATGACACCGGCGTCAGGCGATGGCCGCGAAGCACGCGGCGGTCGTGATTCTCGCGATCGCGGTCGTGGCGGACGCGGCGATTCCCGTGGTGGCCAAAGAGGTTCCGGACGTAGGGACCGGCAACAACAACCGACAATTACCGACCTGCTACGCGAAGGGCAGGAGATTCTGGTCCAAATCGCGAAGGAGCCGATCGCCAAGAAAGGCGCGCGGATCACTTCGCATATCGCTCTACCCGGCCGGTTTTTAGTTTACATGCCGACAGTTGAGCATGTTGGTGTCTCAAGGAAGATCGAATCAGACAGTGAACGCCAGCGCCTCCGCAAACTGATAACTCTCATTCGCGGAAGTGAAGATATTCCCTCGGGCGGCTTCATCGTCCGTACGGCAGGCGTCGGAATCAGCGAAGCGGATTTGCGGGAAGATGTTCGTTACCTCGTGCGCACCTGGCTGGACATTCGCGCGGCAGCCGAAAAGTCAAAGCCGGCTACCCTTGTTCACAAGGATCTCGATCTAGTGCAACGAATCCTTCGCGATCAGTTGTCGGACGACTTCGCCGCGATCCGCGTCGACTCTGAAGAGGAATACGAGGCCATCGTTGAGTTTATCAATCGCATTCAGCCGCGCATGGTGAAACGCGTGAAACTCTATACGCGCGACCGGCCGATCCTCGAAAGTTATGGGGTGCAGGCCGAGATCGATAAGGCCATCAAACCACGCGTTTGGCTGAAGTCAGGCGGTTACCTGGTCATTAACCAGACAGAGGCGTTGGTCGCAATCGACGTCAACACGGGAAAATTCGTCGGCCGCGGCAGTGGGCGTCTTGAAGATACGATTACCCGCACTAACATGGAGGCCGTTGACGAGATTGTGCGGCAGATTCGGCTGCGCGACCTGGGTGGGATCATCGTGCTCGATTTGATCGACATGGAAGAGCGGCGAAATCGTGCGCGCGTTATGGGCGCGTTACAGGATGCATTGCGCGGCGATAAGTCTCCGACCAAGGTCCTTTCGTTTAACGACTTCGGCCTGGTTATCATGACGCGAAAGCGCGTCAAGCAGTCGCTGGAACGCACGCTATGTGCGCCTTGTCAGTATTGCCAGGGAGCTGGACTCATCAAGTCGCCCCAGACAATTTGTTATGAATTGCTCGAGGAAGCACGGACACTGGGCAGGGCCATGAACGGCGACAGAAAAAATCGCCAGGCGACACTGCGTATTCATCCGGAAGTGGCAAAGGCGCTGCGCAGCACCGAACGAGATGTCTTGAATGAGATTGAGGAATACCTCGGACCGGTGGATGTCAACAGCAGTGATCCGACCGTGCACCAGGAACAATTCGATTTTGCGTTCATCTAAAAAGTAGTTTCGATGAGCAAACTGGGAAACATCTGGAAGACGATGCTTGCCGGGGGCGCCGGGGTGGCGGCGCTGGCCGCGCTCAACGCGGCGATTCAACGCAATGCAAGTGAGCCCGATGACAGCGCACTCGGCGGCGAGGCCCATTTCTTCAGATGGAAATATGGCCGGGTATTTTACAAAACCTCGGGCGCGGAGAATCCCGGGCCTCCCCTTGTCTTCATTCACGGCGTGGGAGCCGGCGCCTCCAGCTTCATGTGGAGAAAAAACTTTGATGATCTGGCAAGGGACTTCCGCGTTTTTGCTTTCGACCTGCTGGGATTTGGCTTTTCCGACAAACCGGCTGCCGCTTCCTACTCTGCCGATCTTTATGTCGACCTGATTACCGACTTCATTCGCGAAGTTTCCGGCTACCCTGTAAACATAATTGCCAGCTCTCTCGGCGCCGCTTACGCGATTCGAGTCGCCGACGAACATCCGGAGTTGATCAATTCTATGGTCCTCAATGGACCCGCTGGATCCGATGCGCTAAACCGGCGGCCTGGAATGGCTGGAGCTGCGTTTTATGGATTACTGCAATCGCCGGTGCTCGGTACATCGTTCTACAATGTGATGGCCAGCGAACGTAGCATTCGAGACTACGCCCGCGATCACTTGTTCTACGATCACCATCGCGTGACCAATCGGCTCGTCGCTAATCTTTATGCCACCAGTCACCAGGCGGGTGCCCAACATGCCATCGCCGCCTTCCTCGCCGGTTATCTCAATACGGATACGCAGTCTCCATTCTCACGTCTTACTCACCCAATCCTTTTAGTTTGGGGTAAACAAGATGCTACGACTCCACTGGATAAAGCTTGGGCGCTTCAGGCGTTAAATCCCAAAGCCAGGCTGGAAGTTTTTGACTATTGCCGAATGATGCCCGAACAGGAACAACCTGAGAGGTTTAACTCTCTGGTTCGAGCTACCTTTCTCTCCCGGGCCGCCGCGGCTGGTTCCGATTCGTTCGGTTAGTAGCCTCCTGGGCCCGGCCCTAAGCAGCTCTCCGCGATGCCAAACGCCGCTAAAACGCTGAAAAAATGAGGTTTCCGGAATAACTCTATTGACGTTCCAGACGAAATCAACGAGAATCAAAAGACTTTGGATCATCAGCATCCGGAGTTTGAACCTTCAGGCCTGCAGGATTACTACCCGGTAAGTTTCCTCTCATCACTGTGCACAACCCCGAAGCTTTCGATTAACCACGTCGAGTTTCGCAAATAATCAATAGTTAATACCGCCCCGCTCAAGTCCGGTTTCCGTTAGTCACTTCCGACTCTTCGGCTAGCGAGCCCGATCTCAAAGCTAGCCCGGATTTTGAGAAGACAAGGATCATCTATGGAGCAAGCTTCATCGCACCTCAACTCCGCTAACAATAATCCACCATCGAGCAATGTTGAGGACGTCAACACTGCTCATCCCGGCTTCACCCCGGTCCCGGCGGATTCGACCCCACAGTCTTTCATGGGTGATTTCGCTGAGGCTACTCATGATCTGCTAATGGACGATTCGGCACCGAGGCGTGCGGCCGCAGCACATCGATTGGCAGGATTGAGGAAGCCGCTGGCCTCGCCATACCTCATCGCAGCACTTTCGGATAATTCCTGGGAAGTACGGCAGGCCGCAGTTGAAGCCCTGGGACAAATCGGTGAGTCGGAAGCAATTGCCCTGTTGCAGGATTTGCTGGACCGAGGCAATCAGGATGCTTTGTTGCAACGAGCGATCTCCCGGGCAATTCAATCCATCTCCCAGCGTATCGCGAGCTGCTCGGTTGACGGGTTTACGATTGAAGCAAGGCCGAAAGGATCTTCTCAACTGATTCAGAATGTGAGTCAACCAAATCGCGGCGCAGCGAAACGATTAGCTCCCGAGGTGGAGCGGCTTCGCTCGGAAGCGGAGGAAGATCAACGCGCTGATGACGAAAAGAAACGGCTGGCCGCGATTGAGGCAACCCGGAACAGAACTGAAGTTGAATCCCGACAACGAATCGAAAGAGAAAAACAGCTTGCGGCTGAGATAGAGTTTCTCCGCAAGGCCGAGGCAGACCAACTCAAACGCATCCAGCAGGCCACCGCCGAATCTCGCCGGCGCGCTGAGCAGGAAGCTCGTCAGCGCACCGAAGCGGAGGCCCGCCGGCTCGCCGAAACTGAAGCTCGGGAACGAGCTGCCGCCGAGACGCAACGGGTAGAGGAGTTGGAATCAGTCCATCAGAAAACCGAAACAGCGGTGCGCGAGCGAGCTGAAAAGGAACTCCAACTGGTTAAGGCCATCGAGTTGCTCCGTCAAGGCGAGGCAGAACAGATCGAACGCATCCAGCGAACAGAATCCGCCTTGGTGGGACTGGAGGAATCTCTTCGGCTTGCGAAGACGGAAGCGTTCGAGCGCGCCGAAAGAGAGCTTCAACTAAATGATGAGATGCAGAAATGGCGAAAGGCGGAAGCTGAAGGGCGTCAGCGACTAGAAGAAGCGGTGTCTAAATTTCGAGCCGAGGAGGAAGCGAAACGCCAGGCTGAAGCGGAAGCACATCGCCAAAAAGAAGAGCAACTTAAGAGACTCACCGAGCTGGAGGCCAGCCATCGTCAGGCGGAAGCTGAAACCCTTGCGGGCGCCACCAGGGAGCATGAACTAGTTGCAGAGATTGAACGGCTGCGCAAAGGCGAAGCGGAACAACTTGAACGTGTCAGGCAAGCGGAGATCGCCCTGGCTGCGCATGAAAAGACACAGCGGCAAGCCGAAGCGCAGGCGCATCGCCAGCGCGACGAACACTCGAGAAGACTGGCGGAGCTGGAAGGGATTCGCCGCGAGCTGGGTGCCGCGGCGCAAAAGCGACAGGAAACTGAGCGGCACCTTGCAGCTGAGATTGAGGGTCTGCGAAAGGCAGAGGTAGAAAACCTTAAGCGTATTGAGGCGAGCAGTGTTTCACTTCATGACTGCGAAGAAACTCTTAAGTACGTTGAAGCAGAAGCGCGCCAGGCCGAAGAGCGGGTTCAGGAAGTAAACAAACAAGTAGCTCAACTCGAAGTTGTCCGCAGTGCGGCAACCAGCGAAGCGCAGTCGCGAGCAGCAGAACGAGAGCAGATAAGCCTTGAGATTAAGACTCTCAGCAAAGAAGCAAACGAACATTTAGCTCTCATGGAAGAAGCCAAGGTTCGTCTGACGGCTTTGGAAGAGACTCGTCACCGCGCCGAGACAAAAATTCGACAACGTGCCGAACGCGAAACTCGGTTGCATGGCGAAATTGAGACCCTGCGCCAAGCGGAGCAGGAGCAGATCGAACAAGTCGCGCAAGTCGAAGCAGAGTCGCACCGGTTAAGTGAGGAAGTAGCGCGCTTGCAAAGCGAAGCCGAGGCACGTCGCCAGGCAGACACGCAAGTACGCGCTCAAGCCTCGGAGAATGAGCGCCAACAGGTGGAAGAAGAGGCGCGACGCCTGGCTGGCGATGATGAAACAAGACTAAAGAAGCTGGAAATAATTCTAGCTAAGGCGGAGACAGCGGCGCAGCAACGCGCAGTAAAAGAAGAGCAGCTCAATTCTGCGCTCGAAGTCCTCAGTAAAGCCGCCTCTGAACAACTTCAGCGCATTGCAGAAGCAGAGTTAAGTCTTCGTGAAGCTGAAGCCGCATCGCACCGGCAGTCCGAAGAGGAGACGCGTCTTCAAGCTACCCGAGAAGCCCAGCGAAAGTCAGAGAGGGAAGCGCGTCTGAAAGCCGCTGAAGCGGAGCGCACTCAAGCGCTAGCTGAAACGCAGGCCCGCGCCCAGGAAGAACAGCAACGAATATCTCAGCTGGAAGCCGTACGAACCCAGGCAGAACTGGACGCCCAGCAGCGAGCAGAGATAGCGCAGGAACTTAACGCCGGCATCGACGTGCTGCGCATGGCAGAAACCAGTCAACATAAGCACATTGAGGAGATGCGCGCCGAAATACAGGAGCGTAGAGAACAGGAAGAACGCCGCCTCGCTGAATTACAAGCCTTGCAAAACGAGGGCACCGTAGCCGCTCACCAGCGCGCCGAGAGAGAGAAAACGCTCACCGCGGAAATCGAGGCCATGCGCAAGCTCGAGGCCGAGCAGGTAGCGCGCATCGCCGAAGCGGAGGCCAATCTCGTTAACCTTGAAGAGGCGCGTCACCAGGCAGAAGCGAAGGCCCGGCAAAAAACCGAAAGAGAACAGCTTCTCAACTCGGAATTGGCACAGCTTGGCCAAGCAGTAACGGCCCAAATCAAACGCATTGAAGAAGCCTCGGCAGAGTCCCACCGGCTCGCGGAACAGCAAGCTCACTTAAAGCGACAAGAAGAAGAGCGACTACAGGCGGAGAACGAAGAGCACCAGCGTGCTGCCGAAGAAAGGCGAGTGCAGGCTGAGGCACAGGCTCAGCGTCGTGCAAACGAAGAAGAAAAACACGTGGCTGAACTCGAAGCAATCCGGATCAAGTCTGAGCAGGAGGCTCAACTTCGGAGTGAGACGGAAAAACAGCTGAACATCAACATTGAGGCGTTACGCAAACTGGAAGGCGAACAGCGCCGGCGTATTTCGACGGCCGAGGTTCAACTTCAAGAGGCGCAAACACAGGCGCGACGGCTGGCGGAAGAACAGATTCGCTTGCGGACCGAGGCGGAAACTCTGCAAAAAGAGCAGGCGGAAGCGCGTCAGGCCGCTGCGGAAGAAATGCGACTGCTGTTGGAAACCGAAGCGCAGCGGCGCGCTGTCGAAGAGAACAAGCGACTCGAAGAGCTCGAGGCAATTCGTTTGCAGAGCGAGGCCGAGACCCGAGAGCGGGCGGAAACCGAGCAGCAGCTGAACGAGGGACTGAAAGCACTCCGCAAGGCTAAGGCTCTGCAACTCAAACGAATCGCAGAAGCGGAAGCTGAGTCACGGCGTCTGACTGAAGAAGGAATTCGGCTTCAGGCTCAAGAGCAAGCCCGCCAAAAGGCAGAGGTGGAAGCGCGTCAACGAGCCTTCGAGGAAAACATTCGTCTGGAGGCAAATCGCAACCAACAACAGGCGGCTGAAGAGCAAAAGCACGCAGAGCAACTGGAAGCTATGCGCAACGCCGCGAAGCACGTAGCACAACAGCGCAGTGAACAAATCGAGAATCTTCAGGGAGACATTGCGGAACTTCGTAAACTCGAGGCCGACCAATCCAAACAACTTGAAGAAACTGAAGCGCGCTGGGCCGTTGCCGAGGAAACCCGTCGACGCCTGGAAGCGGAAGTGAGTCAGCTCATCGACGCTGAACAACAACTCAACGCTGAATTGGATTTGCTCCGGAAGACCGAGGCTGCACAGCGCCAACGCATGGCGAAAGGCGAAGCTGAATCAAAACGATTGGCCGAAGAGGCAATACGCCTTCAGACCGAAGAAGAGGCGCGTGCCCAACAGCAAAAGCTGGAACAGGAGCAGCGCGCCGAGCGGTTGGAAATCACGCGCAATGCCGCACAGCTAGCAGCACAACAGCGCAGTGAGAAGATCGAAGGCCTCAACTCAGATATCGCAGCTTTCAGCGAGGTCGAGGTCGAACAAACCAACCAAATTCAAGAGGCTGAACTGCGTCGGGCCGCTGCGGAAGAAAAATGGCAACTTTTGGAAGCCGAGTTAAACGAACGTGTTGCCCATGAGAATCAGCGACTGGCGGAGCTAGATACCATTCGTAGTGAAGCTGAAACGGAAGCCCGGGAACGGGCCGAGGAAGCACAAAAACTAAACGCTGAGATCGAAAAGCAGCGAAAGGCCAAGGCAGAACAACTGCAACGGATTGCGGAAGCGCAAGCCGAGTTGAAACGGTTGGCTGAACAGGCAACACGCCTAAATGCCGCAGAGGAGGCTCGTCTGAAGGCAGAAGCCGAAGCGAGTCAGCAGAGGTTCGCGGAGCGAGTTCGCCGGGAAAAAGCTCGCGCTGAACAACAGGCGCAGGAAGAGCATCAGCGCGCCGAACAACTGGAAGTCATGCGCAGTGCCGCCGAAGAGGTTGCACGAAAACGTCAGGAAGAAATCGACAGCCTCAACGCAAGCATCGCGGCCCTTCGCGAGTTTGCAGCTGGCCAGTCTAATCAGATTCAACAGGCCGAAGCACGATTAATCGCCGCTGAAGAAAAGCGACAACAGTTGGAACTCGAAGTGGAACGTCTGGCTGCAGAAGAAACTCAGCAGCTGGAAGAGCTCGAGGCAATTCGCAATCACACCGAGTTGGAGGTACAGCAGCGGGCAGAAACAGAGCAGCAGCTAAACGCAGGACTGAAAGCGCTGCGCAAGGCCGAGGCGAAACAACTCCAGCGCCTGGCCGAAGCAGAAGCTGAATCAAGACGTCTGAATGATGAATCGGCTCGATTGAAGGCAGAGGAAGAAGCTCGATTCCAGGCGGAAGTTGAAGCTCATCAACGAGCTTTCCAGCAACATCTGCGGTTAGAAGAAACGCGCGCGCAACAGCGGGCCCATGAGGATCAGCAGCGCATCGACCAGCTGGAAGCAATGCGACGCGCAGCCGAACAGGCGGCACTTCAGCGCAACTCGAGAATTGATCAACTCAACGCGGATGTCGCTGCTCTTCAGGAATTAGAAGTCCAGCAGTCTGATCAAATTCGAGATGCCGAAGCACAGTTGCGTGAGTTTGAAACTGAATGCCAGCGGTTGTCGCGGGAAACGGCCCGTTTAGCAGCTGAAGAAAAAATTCTTCGCCAGGCGCAGGCGGAAGCACGTCAGAAGACTTTCGCAGAGGCGCTGGCAGCCGCCAATGAGGAGGCGCAACGGGTCGCGCAGGAGGAAGAGCAACTAACAGCGGCGCTGGCAGTCGTTCGCAATGAGTTGAGGGCGAAGTCTGAACTCAGCGTAGTGCGAGAAAAAGAACTACTCCGAGAAATTGAGTCTCTGGAAAAGGTCGAGGCAGAGCGTCTCAAGCGTATTGAAGAGGCAAAGGCGTCGATCCTCGTCCGCGAAAACACGCTCCGGACCGCGGAAGCAGAGGCGGGTCGTATTGCCGCTGACGAACAACAGCAGGTTACCCAACTCGAGAATCTGCGCCAGGATGCCGAGGCAGAATCTCAACTCAAAGCGATCGCCGCAAAACAACTCAAAGCCGAGCTTGAGGTCTCACAAAAGGCTCGGGCGAAAAAGCTCGAAGAGATCGATAGCCTCGAAGCCCAGCGCACCATGCTGGAGGCGGCGGCACGAGAGCATGCGGAGCTGGAAGCGCGACTGCTGTCCGAACTCGAATGCCTGCGAGCGCGAGTGGAACAAGACCAGCAGGTTTGGCCCGAACGAAAACTGAATCTTAAGTCTCAGATCGAAGCTCTCGGCAAAGTTGAAACTACTAAACTCAAACGCATCGAGAAGGTCGAAGCTGGTCTTCACGCCGACGCAAAAGGTGCTCAGGCTGTCGTAACAAAGACCAGGCGACGCGGCGCAAAAACGGTCTCTAAGTCAACGACGAAAAAGACCAGGACCGTCCGGTCCGTCGAGCATGAGACGCAACAAGTTGCACCCTCAGAAAATCCGACCGAGCTTGAGGTTGAAGTGAAGCAAGCCTCAACGCCGGCGCCGGCTGAGGATACACGGCTGAACCAGCCCAATGAAGTCGAAGTGGAAACGCTTCACCCGCTTGAAACCTGGCAGTTTCCTCTGTCTGACGAGCTGGCCGCAGTCGATGGCTTGGAACCGTCTTCGCAGCCTCTCGACGTGATCGCGGAGACTGTGCCTCAACCTTCACAGCCCAGCGATGAAACAAGTCTTGAACTTGAACTCCAGGCTGAACTTTCGCGATTGGAAGCGGAGGCCTCGCTGTCACAAAACGCCAGGCAAGATGAAGCCAAGACAACGGATCTGGTTCTAACCGAAAGGGTCTCAGCAGACGAGTCGAAGATTTTATTCCTGATTGAAAAACTGAAGAGTAACGACCCCGCTAAGCGCTCCAAAGCTATTCAGAAACTTGCTCAATTGGACGAAGATGAAGCATTCAATCTGATCGCAGAATTGTTTGACGACGGTTCAACCGGTGTGAGAAATGCTGCGGCTCTCGCGCTCTACGAGATTAAGCCTGATCGTGCGGCGTCGTTCACGCGCGCCTTTCGCGAGGCCTCAGGCGAGCGGCGAGTTCACATTGCCGCAGCCCTTAATGGCTCCGGCTTGGCGGCGCAGGCAATACAAAGCTTGACTGGCACAGACCGCGAAAAAACCTACGATGCATTTTCAATCCTGTTCTTGATGGCGAAGGCAGGAGAGGTGGAAATCCTCTTGCAGACAATCGAGAGACATCCGGACACAAGCGTGCAGTTGTCAGTAGTTAAGCTCCTTACTTTCTGTAACCAGCCCGAAATCATTCCGGCATTTCGCAGCCTGGCTATCAGAGGAGCGTTGCCGACCGAGGTTCGTTCCGCACTAATAGAGGCAATCTACCAAGTCAGCAACAACGCGCGCGAAAACTCGCTATCGGTTGCGTAGGGTTTTGAATTCGACTCCTCGTTAATCCGCAGCCGACTTTCCAGCTACAGACTTCTAGCGTTGAAAGTATCCCCCTGACGCAAGTCACCAGTCTCCAGTCCTTTTCGAAACCAGCGAATCCTCTGTTCTGAAGTTCCGTGAGTAAACGAGTCAGGGATGACATAGCCCTGACCTTCGCGCTGCAGCCGGTCGTCTCCGACTGCACTAGCTGCCCCAAGCGCTTCTTCAATATCGCCGGGCTCGAGAATACCCTTCTGCTTTGCGTAGTGTGCCCAAACCCCAGCCAGAAAATCAGCCTGGAGTTCTAGTCGGACTGAAAGTTGGTTAGCCTCTGCTTCGCTCATTCGTCCGCGCACTGAATCAACTTTGTCCATCGTTTCCAGCAGGTTTTGCACGTGATGGCCAACTTCGTGAGCGATTACGTAGGCTTGAGCAAAATCTCCGGGCGCGCGAAATCTTGTCTGCAGGTCATTGAAAAAACCCAGGTCGAGGTAAAGCTTTTGATCGCCGGGACAATAGAAAGGTCCAACAGCAGCCCCTGCCTCACCGCAGGCTGAACGCACTGCCTCCGTAAATAACACCAGCGTCGGTTTGCTATAAGTCTTGCCTTGTTGTCGGAAAATATCTGTCCAAACATCTTCAGTACTCGCAAGCACCGTAGCTGAAAATTGTTTTAACTCGTCTTCCTGGGGATTGATGGGGCGAGAAGTGGTAGTGCCGGTGGAAGGGTCGACTCCGCGCGACTGTTCCAACAACTGTCGCGGGTCGGCGCCGAGCAACAAAGCGATTACCAGCAGGACGATCCCGCCGAGACCACCCCCAATCGCCATTCCTCCGCCTGACATGCCACGCCGATCTTCGACGTTATCGCTCTGGCGTTGACCTTTCCACAGCATTGCAGAACCCTCCCCGTTTGATCCTTTGGACTATTTAATTCCGGGGGCTTGCTGGAACAGGGGGTTTGATCTCAAAAATGATGCAGTAGCTCGGAGAGAGATTCTATCAGAATGTCAGGCTCCTGGCTTTTCAATTTCCAGCTGGTTGGATAGTCGCTGCGCACTCCCACGGTAAGCATCCCGGCGCGCTTCCCCATTTCAATATCCTCAGGACTGTCGCCGACATAGCAGGCCGCCGCGCTCGAACATCCGAGCGAACGCATCGCAGTTTCCAAACCTTCCGGGTGAGGCTTCTTGTTCTTCATCTGTTCATTGCAGACTACCGTATCAAAAAAACTTTCCAGGCCTAACTCACGCATCTCGCGCCCAACGCGACATTCACTACCGCTGCTGACGACGCCTAGTCGATAACCTCGTTGCTTCAAGCCGCTGATCGTTTCTTGTGCACCCGATACGGGTTGGGCTGTTTGTTCGCCGTAATGCTGTACCCAGAGATCGTCAGCAAGTTGCCACTTCTCTTTCGGCAGACCCATAGCTTCATAAACGGAATACCAGTTTGGCGAGTAGACCGATCGATAAATCTCCCGATCAAAAGTGACTCCCAGCGCGGCAAACGATTGCTCGAACGCGGTCAGACCAAGTTGGGCGGAGTCGACCAGCGTTCCGTCCCAATCAAAGAGCAGTGTGTTGGTTGCGTATGAGTTAGTCATGGCTCAACCCGCGCCAACCCGGAGGCGGAGACTTAGTCGGCAATCGCCACTGTCAACTCGACGAGCGGCGTCGATTGAGATGCGTCGCCGGCGGTGGCTTCCTCGCGGTTGACACTGGCATAGAGGATGTCTCGCTGTTGCGGAATGAAGCCGGCTTCGCGGATCAAGTAGCGCAGCATCTTTTCGTCAGCCCGATTGTGTGCGCCGGCTGCCGATACTACATTTTCTTCAATCATGATCGAGCCCATGTCGTTGGCCCCAAATCGCAGGGCCACTTGCCCAAGCTTTAGTCCCTGAGTAAGCCATGACGATTGGAAGTTTTCAATGTTGTCCAGGAACAACCTCGAGACGGCCAGCATCTTCAGGTAATCAACTCCGGACGGCTCATCCTTGATGCGCCTGCCGAGCGCGGTGTTTTCGCGCTGAAAGGTCCAGGGAATAAATGCGGTAAAGCCACCGGTCTCATCCTGCAAGGCGCGCACTCGCTGCAAATGCCTGACGCGATGCGTCACGTTATCGCCGATGCCAAACATCATCGTTGCCGTCGATCGCAGACCCACTCGATGCACTGCCTTCATTACAGCCAACCATTCATCCGTAGTGCACTTTGTCGAAACGCGGTCGCGGACTTCGTCATCAAGGATCTCTCCGCCGCCACCCGGCAGACTGTAGAGACCGGCGTCTTTCAAACGCGACATGATGGTTTCGTAATCAAGCCCTGAGATCAGGTGGATATTGTGAATCTCGGGTGGTGAAAAACAGTGAAGCTGAAACTTGGGATACTTCGCGTGTAGCGTACGCAGCAAGTCTTCGTACCATTCGATACCGAAGTCGGGGTGCAGTCCGCCCTGCATCAGCACGCCTGTACCGCCGAGCGCGATGGTTTCGTCGATCTTGTCGCAGATTTCCTCGAGGGTTCGGACGTAAGTGTCCGGAGCCCCGGGGCGTCGATAGAAAGCACAGAACGTGCAAACCACGTTGCAGACGTTCGTGTAGTTGATATTGCGGTCGATTATGTAAGTGACGACGTTGTCGGGGTGTCTTCGCTGGCGAATTTCGTCGGCGGCAACACCAATTCTCGCAACATCGTGAGACTCGAGCAGGGCAGTGCAGTCTTCAACCGTCAGGCGTTCGCCGGCAAGGACTCTGTCTAAAATTGCTTGCACGTTTCGGGATGACATGGTCTTAGTTTAGGGCGTAGTCCACAATAATCAAAACCGTTTGCTACCTGACCGGACTGGTCGTCACTTTCATGCCGATTCGAATTGGCGTCAGCGATTTCTCCTGGCCACTATCATCGCTATAACTTTCTTTGCCGCCGGCAGAAATGTCTCGGACCACATATCCTTCCGCCGTCGAATTGTGGATGCTGGTGATTTGCAGGTACTGCCAATCCTCGGGTTCTCCAACCAATCGGAACAGCATGTTCCTTCGCACACCCTGCATCTTGCCAACGCTAATGCTGACCGGAATCACGATCGCTTTCTCGATCCACTCCCCATAAAGTTTTCCCTGATAACCCCAGTCTTTGACGCTCTTCTTCCTGCCAACGGAAACAATTTTTCCCGTTATCGGATTCTTTATGAATTTTTTGTACTTTGCGGGAACAGGATATGACAGCGGCTTGTCAATTCGATCGATTCTGGTCGCCAGAAATATCGGCTGAAATTCACAGCACCTGCCATTGAATTCATTGTATTGTCCAAGGCCCGCATGAAAGTTGCCAAACTCCTTCAGCTCATCGACTGGAACTAAGTAATTCCAAATGGCAGTCCACACCGACGGCATTTTCTCCAGACCTCGCTCACTCTGTAGTTGCTTCTCCGAAGTGAAAATTATTTCCGATTCGTCAACAAAATGCACTTTGCCATAGCCGTAATTAGTGATGAGGTTCTGGTCAAAATAGGGAATAACGATAAAACCTTTCTTGCTGGACCAGCGAAGGAAATAGCCTGAGCTGTAGCCGTCCTTGACGTATGTTCCGGCCAGCGGGTTCTCATCAGTCTCCAGGTCCTCCCCAATCGAATTCCAAAGTGATAACAAGCGGCTACGCTCGTTAGGTTCCATCGCCAGGTCCCAGGAAGAATGGCCGATACCGTTGTTCCAACGCTGGCCCAGGTAATCCGCGTCGGGCGAGTTTGTCCTGGCCGCATCTTGCCCGTAAACCTTCCGAACCGGCGTGACACCAGTTATCACGAACAAAGTAATATTGAGATATATAAATGCGCGCACAAGGTTTATGAAGACGTGATGAAATGCAACGGTTTGTTATTCTCGATCAGGCCATGTTTTCGGGCCAGCTCAAAATACAACTCCATGCCCTTTTCCAGTTCGTCGTCAAGGTGGAAAGTTATGTTTTCGGTCAGATACTTCCTGATCTCAGCTCGTGGAAGCGGCAGATCCGCTTCGCATTGAGAGATAATTTTCTCAACCTGTTCAAGTCCTTCATCGCGAGCGCCGGCAAAGTCTATGCGTCTAACTGTTTCAGCCGAGTCTGCACGCGCCATCCACATCGCAAATACAAAACCGGTGTTGGTAAACCGCCGCCAGACGCTCGCCAGATCGAAAACATAAACATCCGGTAGCGTTATGTTCATCGCGGGATCGCCGATAAGCAACGCTGCGTCGTTATCTTTCAACATGTCCTCAACGTCGGGACTTGATGTTTCCCACTGCGGTTCGCAATTGAGAAACTCGCGGAAAATAATTTTCACCAGCGCCTGTGAAGTCCGCGACGAGGAATCAAGTCCAACTCTGCGCACGTTCTTCAAGTCGTCATATTTACTAATCAGCACCACGCTGCGTACCGCGGAGTGTGAGCCTACACAAACTCCCGGCACCACTTGCACGCCCGGAATCCGTTGGTACTCGATGACGGGAACGAGCGCGGCTTCAACTTCGCCCAACGCCAGCAGATCGCCGCAGCGGGCGGGCGCGGTATCGGTTACTAACTCCACGGCGCCCTGCATTCTTCCCTGTTGAAAGCTCCAAATTAATGGTGCCGTATTCAGATAACTTGAAGCCGCCACACGTGGTCGTCGCAGGCCTTGAGTATTCGCGATTGAAATAGAGTCTTCTCCTGACACTAAATACTTCGACTGCGCGCGATGCTAACGAAATCCTGCTGACTATCGCAAACGCAGTGGGCAACTAATACGGAACCCCGACTCGTCGGGGTTTCCGTACTGCTCGACCCACAGTGCAAGAACTCTTCGCTCGACCGTCGGCTTGTTTATGCGTGCTTCTTTTCGTTTTCTGCCCGATCGACTAAGCTTACTCAAATGCGAGTTTACGATGTCAGCGTGCCGCTCTCCGCGAACACACCGACTTATCCGGGTGACCCGGGCATTGCGATCAAGCACTGGATGCGGATGGCCGACGGTAACCATGCGAACGTTTCATCAATAAACTTTGGACTTCATTCAGGCACGCACGTCGATGCTCCGGCACACTTCATCGAAGGCGGCGCAAAAGTTGATTCAATGCCTCTCGACAGCCTGCTGGGAGAAGCGGAGGTTATTGAAGTGGCGCCTCACATCGACGTGATCGACAAGGGGTTCGTTGCGGCGCATTGTCTAAGTCGTTCGCAAAGGGTTCTTTTCAAAACGCGCAATTCTGTTTACTGGGGCGACACGGAGAGGGGATTTCACGAGGACTATGTCTATATAGATCCGGATGCCGCTAGCTGGCTGGTGGAATCAGGAGTCAAACTTGTGGGCATTGATTACCTGTCGGTTGAAAAGTTCGATTCGGACAGTTTTCCAACCCACCTTGCCTTCCTTTCGAGTGGTATTGTGATCGTGGAGGGTTTGGATCTGCGAGCGGTACCGGCTGGACGATATGAACTTCTTTGTCTGCCGCTCAAAATTGCCGGAGGCGGTGGCGATGGCGCACCTGCTCGGGTCATACTGCGTACCTTAAGCGAGAATCCTTAATAACATGGTTGATAAAACTGACAACGACTACCGGGAACGGGTCTTCCGAATTGTTCGTATGATCCCTCGCGGACACGTTATGACTTATGGCCAAATCGCTGAAATTCTCGGCGAGGGTTACACGCCGCGAACAGTTGGATTCGTCATGCATTCAGCGAACGACAAAACACCCTGGCACCGCGTAATCAATGCCCAGGGTGGTTGTTCCACACGCGGACTAGTTCTCCCGCACGACAAACAGCAACGAATGCTGGAGACTGAGGGCGTCAGTTTCAATGAGCGCGGCCGCTGCGAGCTACAGCGCTATCTTTGGATTCCAACCGAGCCCAAAGCCAGGGGCAAAAGCGAGAAAAAACTAACTCTATTCAAAACATAGTTCTAAGAGGAAACTCCATGAGCAAAGACTCTATCGATCCCAGAACACCATATGCAGTAAGTCCGCCTCGTTATTCTGTCTCACATCAAATGGTGACGACTGCCTTCGAGTTGCCTAACTTTCGTATTACACAAAACCTCGGTGTGGTGCGCGGAATTGTAGTCCGTTCCCGGAACATCTTCGCCACTATCGGCGCCGGACTGCAGACGATAGTTGGCGGAAATATTACGGTCTGGACAAAGCTTTGTGAGGACACGCGCAGCGATGCGTTTGACATCATGATCCAGCACGCAACTGAAATCGGGGCCAACGCAATCGTGGCCGCGCGCTACGATGCGACAGAAGTCTCAGCCGGTGTGACAGAGGTACTGGCTTATGGCACAGCCGTCATAGTCGAACCTTCAAATGCTGAAGCGAGCTATCGCTCATGACCGGCAAGACGCTAACAGCCGCGCAAACTCGACGAATCCAGAAAGCGGTTGCTACCGTTCCCTACGCACACTTGCTGGGGATCGAACTTGACGACATTAGCGAAGGCGTTGCCACGCTCGGCCTGGACGTTCGCAAAGAACTAAAACAGAATCATGGGGTTGTTCATGGGGGTGCAATTGCTTCTCTGATCGACACCGCCATGGCCTTCGCCATCATCACTCTACTGGAGCCTCGTGAAAAGGTGACAACGGTAGATCTGACCGTCAGTTACTTGCGTCCGCTGACGAAAGGACGAATAACAGCCAGGGCCAGGGTTGTGCGTTCTGGCCGGCGTCTTTTTGTAGTCTCGGCCGACGTCTTTAGTGATGACGGAATCCTTGCAAGCACAGCGCTTAGTACCTACATCAAGGTTTGAACAACCGAAGGAATCCCGGCCGCAATTTGGGTGGACAGTCTATGTCTATCTCTGTAGAATGATTTTGGCCTTCCGTGCGGACCCAAACCGTCATTCGCTCCCGCAATGGACAGTTTGAAGTTCTCAATCCCAGTGGTGAACTCCCTCCCATGTACTCGTTATACCACGCGCTTTTAGCCCAACATCCCAGACAGTTAATCCCTCTGCGCTGCTCCGCTTCGACGATCGCGCAGCTTCATCGTTATTTTGAAGACGTTGTACTCGAAAACAATCTGAGCGCATTGGTAGTTGAGAGTTTGCCGACCTCAGCGAAGAGACCAGCTCGAGACGCGGCTCGTCTTCAGCAACTCGATAAGACCGGCAGGGATCTGTTCCTGTGGATCAGTCGCGAAGACGCCTTGTCGAATATGGTGCTCAACAGAGGTAGCGAGCAGACGCAATCGATTGTTTTCGAACAAACCGACGAAGGCAGCTCTGAACGGTTCGTGGTTATCGCCGATGCTCGCTTCTCCGCCTTGCTGGCTTCGGTGCAAGCGGAAGACGAACACGCGTCGCAAGATCTCGTGGTTTGGACCTTCGAGCCTGACATTGTTTACTCAGCGCTCGAATACCTGATGGCTCGCGTTACTGCGGAGCACGAGTTTCACTCAAACGCGTTTGCCAAGGCTGTTCGGGTTTCAATGCCGCAGGCTACCTCGCTGCAGTTGACCCTGGGAGTGACCACCAAGCTCGCGCGACTATTGCAGGAACAGGCTGAGCGTGAAATTGCCGTTAATCGCCTCGCGACCGCGATTAGAAACACACTTGAACTCGATAGCGTCCTGCAAACCGCCGCTGATGAAGTCGGACGAGCGCTCAACGTCCACTCCTGCGCAGTAAGGGTGGAGGGCGCTCTCGTTGGCCGGCAGATGACTAAGTGCTACCTGCGGCCCGATGCCGCGATTGAGGGTGAAGAACTGCTGCTCGGTCAAGTGGATTTGGCAAGTGCCAGGTTGACGGACTCGCCAGAAACTTATGTCGTCGACGGCGACGGTTCGCAAACTCCTCAACTTTTTGCGGACGCAGCCGTGCCCCTCATCCATCAGGGAAACCTTATTGGCCTTCTGCTGGTGCGCTCTGATGATATGTCGCGGATCTGGGCTGACAATGAGTTGTTGCTACTGCACACCGTCGCCGATCAACTCGTGGTAGCAGTCAACCAGGCTCACCTGTTTGCTCAAATGGAGCAGCAGGCGCTGACAGATGGCTTGACGGGTTGTTTTAATCGTCGCTCTTTTGAGTCGCGGCTTGAACACGATCTCCAGCTAGCCATGCGCATGGGTCAGCAACTTTCCGTGGTAATGCTCGACCTGGATAATTTCAAGTGCATCAATGATCAAGCCGGTCATGAAGTTGGTGACACTGCGCTCTGCATGTTGGCCGAGCTGCTGCGTGCCGGACTTCGGGCTGTCGACACGGCGGCGAGGTTTGGCGGCGACGAGTTCATGATTATCCTGACTCAGGCAAACACAGAGGGCGCGCTGCTGGTCGCTGAACGCCTGCGCAAATGCATCGAAGAGATGAATGTGCCAGGTTTTGGCAACGTAACTTGCTCCTTTGGGATCGCTACCTTCCCGGAACACGGTTCGTCGCGAGATAAGCTGATTGCAGTTGCCGATCGCGCGCTCTACAGCTCCAAGAATGCTGGACGCAACCGGGTCAGCGTCGGCGAACCGTTCCTTTTTGTCGAAGGCGAACCCAGCGTAGAGTTGGCGGATGCTATGCAGCGACTCTAACTTTGACCATGAATTAAGACATCTGATTCGAGACGTCGCAATCTGAATCCAACATCTAACCCCTGGTATCCGTCGTCTTCACCTGCTTCCGACATCTCACATCTGACATGCCTTCTGGCGTCCTGACGCAAAATCGCGCATCATAACCTTTCGCTTTTTAGCCGAAGTTTTGAAGCCTTGCGGCTTTTTGTGCATGGACGATCTAAGAAAATTTGCGCGCTACTTCCTTCCTTATAAGGTTGAACTGACGCTCGGCATCGCCTGTATTGCGGCCAGCGTTGTCTTCAACCTCTATATTCCCATCATTGTCGGCCATGCTGTTGATGCAAACTGGGTTGAGATCACCTGGTCGCGGCTGACTGTCTCCGCGCTCAAGGTACTCGGCGCGAGTGTCGTCAGCGGCGCTTTTCTTTTTCTTCAACGTCGCATCCTGATTGGCATGTCCCGCAAGATTGAATACGACCTTCGTCAGGATTTCTACGCCCATCTCGTGCATCAACCGCAGGCATTTTTCCAGGAGCATCGCATCGGCGATTTGATGGCGCGCGCGACCAACGATCTAGCCGCGGTCAGGCAATTGGCCGGGCCTATGATCATGTACTCACTGCAGACGCTGCTCGTCGTAGTCATCGTTATTCCGTTAATGTTCATGATCAACTGGTGGCTTACGTTGCTCTTGTTTACGACGATGCCGCTGGTTTCCCTGACGGTTAAATTCTTTGGCCAGCAGATTCACGTTCGCTTCGAAACAATTCAGGAATTTTTTGCGCAAATTACCGCACGCGCTCAGGAAAACTTTACTGGCGTGCGCGTCGTTCGGGCCTATGCGCAGGAAGGCGCCGAGATCGCCGCCTTCAACGAATTGAACCGGCAATACGCGGAAAGGAACCTGGCGCTGGTAAGAATCGATGCATTGATGCGGCCGCTCATGCAGTTTCTGATCGGGATGGGGTTCGTACTAATCATTTGGGCTGGTGTACCGGCGGCAATACGCGGAGAGATCACAGTCGGGCAGTTTACCGTCTTCAACATGTACCTCGTCCGCCTGGTCTGGCCATTAATCGCGCTGGGTTATGTAGTCAATCTATATCAACGCGGCACCGCGAGCCTGCGGCGGATGAACACAATATTTGCCATCGAGTCTTCCATCTCAGATTCCGATCATGTGAAGACACAGCCGCCAATCAAAGGAACAATTGAATTTCGCAACCTCACATTTCGCTACCATCCTAACGATGAACCGGTGCTGCGCGACATCAACTTGACCATCCCTGCAGGCCGAACCGTGGCCCTCGTAGGACGCACCGGTAGCGGCAAGTCAACTCTTATTAGTCTCATTTCGCGGATTGTTGAGGCGCCGGAAGACACCGTGTTTGTTGACGACGTTTCGGTTCGCGACTACTCGCTCGCGCAGCTGCGCTCGAGCATTGGCTACATTCCGCAGGAAACTTTTCTCTTCAGCGACACACTTGCCGAGAACATTGCTTTCGGCGTCGCAAACGCCGAACGATCAAACATCGAAACCGCTGCCGAAGTTGCCGGACTAACTGAAGATGTTCAAGGTTTTCCGGATGGCTTTGAGACGCTGGTCGGTGAACGCGGTCTCACGCTTTCCGGTGGCCAAAAACAACGAACGGCAATCGCTCGGGCAATTCTCCGCGAGCCGAAGATTCTGATCCTTGACGATGCTTTGTCCTCCGTCGACACCTATACGGAAGAAAAGATCCTGGGAAAACTACGCGGCGTGATGCGCGGTCGCACGAGCTTAATTGTTTCGCATCGCATCTCTACAGTCCGGGACGCCGACATGATCTGCGTGCTCGATGAGGGGCGCATCATTGAACAGGGAACGCACGACGAGTTGCTCGCGCTCGGCGGAGAATACTCTGCGCTTCATGAACGACAGTTGCTTGAAGAAGAACTGGAGCTTACCTGAGACATAGGAGCCGGGTTATGGAAGTTGATCTGAACAAACGGTATCAGTCGATGCTCATTTTGTGGTTCGCGTTGTTGATGAGCATTGCCATGTACTTCGTCTTCATCCAGGTTGCCGCACCGGCGATCGCAAACGCTGAAAACCCACCCGACTCACGTCTGGTTGTCGGCATTACTATTTTGGGGGCCTTGTTCGTCCTGGTTTCGTTTGTGGTCAAAGGAAAGCTACTCGAGCGATCGGTAGTGGAACAGGATACTGGCATGGTGCAAAAGGCGCTTGTCGTGGCCCTTGCACTTTGCGAGGTCAGTGCGCTGCTCGGGTTGCTCGAACGTTTTGTTTTTGGCAATCGTGAATATTACCTGCTCTTCATACTCGCGTTACTCGGCGATCTTTTTCATTTTCCGCGTCGCAGCCAGTTAGAGGCTGCCAGCTACAAGAGCACGAACCTCTGGAAATAAATAATCAATGTCCACCGCGCTAAAACAGTTTCACGAAGAAGAAGGGATCGGGAAGACCTACGACTTCCAGGTGGCCCGGCGGCTGTTGCGCTATCTGCGTCCTTACCTGCGGCTGCTCGTCCCTGCTCTGCTGCTGACGTTCGCGCTAAACCTGCTCGGCATTCTGCAGCCGAAGTTTACCCAGTACGCGATTGACTGGCACATACTGCCGCGCAAGCTTTCGGGGCTGGAGTTGTTGATCGGGGTATACGTCACCGTACAACTCCTGCGTTTATTGTTTTCATATTTCCAGGCGCTGTTGCTCAACACCGTGGGACAGTATGTGATGTTTGATATGCGTCGCGAGCTTTACGACAAGCTGCAGAATCAGGAAGTCGCTTACTATGATCGCAATCCCGTCGGTCGCATCATGACGCGGCTTACGAGCGATGTAGACTCGCTTAACGAACTCTTCACGGCCGGAATCACTGATCTGCTCGGCGACGTGGTGATGATTTTCGCAATCATCGGGGCAATGCTGTGGATGGACGTGCGTCTTACTTTCGTCACCCTGTTAACCGTCCCGATGCTGTGGGCCGCCACCACTTGGTTTCGCATAGGCGCCCGCAAAGGGTACGACATGGTGCGAACGCGCATCGCTCGCATCAACGCCTTTCTTCAGGAACATTTCGCCGGCGCGCAAACCGTTCAGATTTTCAACGCCGAAACCAAGTCGGTTACAAAGTTTCGCGAGATCAATGCGGATTATCGCAAAGCCAACATCGATACTATTTTCTACTATGCCGTCTTCTTTCCCCTGGTTGATCTCATCGGCGCCGCCGGCGTGGCGTTGATAATCTGGTATGGCGGCTACCGCGTGATGCAAAACACGCCCGGCCACACGGTGCTCACGTTGGGTGCGCTGGTGGCCTTCATCCAATATTCCAGTTTTCTCTTCCAGCCGATTCGCGATATTTCGGATAAGTACAACGTGCTTCAGGCGGCAGTTGTCGCCTCGCATCGAATCTTCAAGACGCTCGATCTTCCCATTGCGATCACCTCACCCGCTCGTCCGAGAAAGTCCGGGCGCGCCGAAGGCCGCCTTGAATTTGAAAACGTTTGGTTTGCTTACAAAGACGAAGACTGGATCCTCAAGGACGTTTCTTTCAAGGTCGATCCGGGACAGTCGATCGCGCTTGTCGGCCATACCGGATCTGGTAAGTCCACGATCACAAATTTATTGATGCGTTTCTACGATGTGCAGCGCGGCCGAATTCTGCTGGATGGCGTCGACGTGCGCGAGTGGGACCTGCAATCGCTTCGGGCAAACTTCGCCGTAGTTCTACAGGAAATATTTCTTTTCAGTGGAACTGTCGAAGGCAACATCCGATTGGGCCGGCAGGATATCACTGAAGACCGCGTGAAGTGGGCGGCGCAGGAGGTAAGCGCTGAGCCTTTCATAAATCGCCTGCACGGCGGCTATCAGGCAGAAGTCAAAGAGCGGGGCGCCGGACTCTCGGTGGGCCAGAAGCAGTTGATTTCTTTTGCTCGCGCGCTGGCGTTCGATCCGGCAATACTGATCCTGGATGAGGCGACCAGCTCAATCGACACGGAAACAGAGCAACTGATTCAGCAGGCCATCGAACGCGTGATGCGCGATCGTACCTCAATCGTCGTCGCTCACCGGCTGTCAACAATTCAACGCGCCGATCAGATCATCGTGCTGCATCATGGCGAGATAAGAGAGCGCGGCACGCATCAGGAATTGTTGGCGCAGCATGGACTTTATTGGAAACTCTACAAACTGCAATACTCAGACAAGGCCAGACCGACCTTACCGGACTTATTGGCTGAGGAAGAAGTTGCTGAACCTGCGGGCCAGGCGCAATTCAGTGAGTAGGAACGGGGCCAAGCCCGCCTTCCTGACCTCGAGCTAATTCAACTCGGAACCTAATCTTGATTGAAAGGCATTCGAGGTTGGTCTTGACGAGGGGGTGGAGAAGTCTCGTGGTTGGGAAGGCGGGCTGCCCCCGCGGTTGGTTATATCCTGTCACTTGCTCCTGTTCCGATTCATAATTGCCCTTTTCCTGTTTCGTAATAGAATACGAGCCCATCGACAAACAGCTGAAGTAAGCCTGGTCGCAAGATTGCCGGGTTTACCAAAAGGAGTCTACTGAATGATCCGTCGTGCCTTTCTGTTTTCCATTTTCCTGCTGCTCTCTTTAATTTCCGTGCAGGCGCAGAAGCGTGCCTTCACGATTGAAGATCTCTATCGCGTAAAAAACATTTCCGACTTGCATGTTTCTCCAGACGGTAAGAGCGTTGTTTTCGCCCTCGCAGTCGCCGACCTCGGGCGCGCGAAAAAGACTACTCACATCTGGACAATGAACGTTGACGGGAAAAACCTGCGCCAGTTAACGACCGGTGAAACCAGCGCCTCGTCACCGTCCTTCTCGCCGGATGGCAAGCAGATTCTTTTCGTTAGTTCGAAGGATGGCAGCGACAACCTCTACCTGATGCCTTCCAATCCTGTCAGTGTTGCCGCTGGCAAGAGTCTCTGGAGAAAGCTCACTAACATCTCAACCGGCGTGTACGATCCGTTGTGGTCGCCTGACGGCAAGTGGATCGCGTTCTCGTCCGACGTCTATCCGGAATGCAATGGCGACGATGCTTGCAATAAGAAGATCGCGGCGCGTTGGACTGGAGGACCACTTAAGGCCCACATGGCGGACGAGCTTCTTTATCGCCACTGGACATCCTGGAAAGACGGCACGCGCACTCACACTTTCATTGCTAACACCGCGACCGGCGCCACCAGGGATCTAACGCCGGGCGATCACGACGCGCCAACCTTTCAACTCGGCGGCCCTTTGCAATACGACTTTTCCCCGGACAGTAAAGAGTTGGTGTATGTCTCAAATCACGATGCCGTTCCGGCATTATCCACAAACAACGATCTCTGGATCATTTCGCTCGACGATAAGGACGCGAAACCGCGCAACATCACCGCAGCTAATTCGGCTTACGATGGTAGCCCGAAATATTCGCCCGACGGCAAATACATTGGCTACCGCATGCAGAAGCAACCGGGTTACGAGTCGGATCGCTTTCGCATCGCGCTATGGGATCGCGCCACGCGTCAGATAACGATCGTGAGCGAGGCCTTCGACAATTGGGTTGATGAATTTCGCTGGTCGAGAGATTCGCGAGCGATTTATTTTTCCGGTCCGGTCGAAGGTCAGAACCCGATTTTCCGTCTCGACCTTAACTCCAAAGCAATAACGCAAGTTTTGGCCGACAAAACGATCGACGCCTCAGACTTTGACGCAGGCGAGGGCCGTTTGTTCTACATCAAGCGTTCTGTCGGCGAGCCCGCGGAGATCTACAGTGCGGAAATTGTTAATGGTAAGGCCTCAAAGCCGTTGAAATTATCGCATTTCAATGAGGCTTTGATGAGCGAAGTAGACATTCGTCCGGCTGAATCGATTTGGGTTACGGGCTCGGGCGGCGAACGTGTTCAGTGCTTTATCGTCAAGCCTCACAACTTTGATCCCGCGAAAAAGTATCCGTTGATTCTGAATGTACATGGCGGTCCTCAGTCTAACTGGGCAGATGCGTTTCGCGGCGACTGGCAGGTTTATCCGGGCGCTGGTTATGTCGTGGCGTTTCCAAACCCGCACGGCTCAACCGGTTTTGGTCAGGATTACACCGCGGAGATCTCCGGTGACTTCGGCGGCCGCGTCTTTGAAGATTTGATGAAGGTGACTGACTCGCTGGAAAAGCTTCCTTACGTCGACTCGGCGCGCATGGGCGCAATGGGTTGGTCGTATGGCGGCTACATGATGATGTGGTTTGAAGGACACACTGATCGTTTCAAGGCCATCGCCTCAATGATGGGCATGTATGACCTGCGTTCGTTTCATGGCGCCACTGAAGAACTCTGGTTCCCGGAGTGGGATATAAAAGGCAGACCGTGGGATTCTCACGATTATGGAAAGTGGTCGCCGTCGGATTTTGTCAAAAACTTCAAGACGCCAACGTTGGTGATTTCCGGCGAACGAGATTACCGCGTGCCTTACACGCAGTCGCTGAACTTCTTCACTGATTTGCAGGAGATGAAAGTGCCCTCGCGGTTGATCATCTACTCGAACGCGGGACACTGGCCAAGCTGGTACGAGATGGCGCTCTACTACACCGCACACGTCGAGTGGTTCAACAAATACCTGGGTGGCGATCCGCCACCCTGGACAACCGAACAGTTTCTGCGCAATGCCGTTTTCGATAAGGCGACGGGTAAGCGAATTGTAGAAACGGGACCGATGCCGAAAAACAAGGGAGGCAAACCGGGCGAAAAGCAGTTGACGCCTTAACTTGTTTCTATTGCAAGCCGAGCGGGGCAAGCCCCCTTCCTGACCCTGAGTGATTAGATTTGAATCCTTTTTCATGATTCAGAAGCTTTCAAGTTGGGATTTGCCGCACACTTAAGGACGTCTCTCAGGTCAGGAAGGCGGGCTTGCCCCCGCTCCTTGCATACGGTGAGTCAAACCAAAGAGGAGCATCAATGACGAATACCACCACAACATCAGGTCCGGAGCTAAGCGCTCGCTCCATCATTATCGGACTGTTCGTCGCCCTGATAATCGGCAGCGCCTACCCCTACTGCGTCTTGAAGCTGGGCTTTGGACCGAACCTCTCCGTCGTGTCGGCCTTTCTTGGATTCATGTCCCTCGTACCGCTCGTCTTCCTGCTGCGCATGTTCCTCCCGACCTTCGCAGACACCAACGCGCGCGAGAACAACATCGTGCAGACGATGGGCACGAGCGCAGGGCAAACTGCTTTCATGTGCGTACTGTTGGCGGCCTTTGACATGCTCAACACCAAGGGCGTTCTCAATCCGCCTATTCATCTCGGTACCGCACAAATCTTTTTCTGGCTTTGCAGTGCCAGCCTGCTGGGCATCCTCCTGGCCGTCCCGATGCGCCGCCACTACATCGACGAAGAGAATCTGACGTATGCGGACGGACTGGCTGCGGGCGAGACGATCGTGGTGTTACACGAAGGCCGGGAAAAGGGTACAAACGCCGGGTCGCTGAAAGCGCTCGGCCTCGGAGCCCTGGCCTCGGGCGCACTCATGATTCTTACCAGCTTCCTGAAACTCTTTCCCGATACATGGCTGTTCCCGGGCATGCAGGACATGAGGATCGGCTTGAACTGGAGTCTGTTGTCATTTGGCTCTGGACTGCTGGTCGGTTTTCGCATCTGTCTGTCCATGGCGATTGGGACGTTTATCAGTTGGTTCCTGCTACCCCGATTTCTTTTCTCACATGGAATGATTCCGGCCCTGACTTACCCTCAGACGTTGCTTTGGGTCATGTGGCCCGCGACGGGATTGATGGTCGCCGGCGGCCTGACTTCACTGGCGTTGAAGTGGAACCTAATCGTCAAATCTTTTCGCGGTCTTAGAGGTGGTACGGTCGGCACTGAAGACAGCCCGCGGGAGTTTCCCATGCGCTGGGTAGTCATCGGATCGTTGGTGATGACGGTCGTTATCTGTTTCGTTCAATACTTCAGCATGGGAATTCCGTTGTGGCTTTCGCTAGTTGCGATTCTGCTATCGCTACCGCTGATGCTCGTTGGTCTTCGTGTGTTAGGCGAAACGAATTGGGGACCCATCAGCGCGCTGTCAAACATGATGCAGGCCATCTTTGCTTTCATCGCACCTGGCAACCTGCCGGTTAACATGTCGTCAAGCGGGCTCACCGGGACCATCGCGGTAACTTCCGAAGCGTTAATGCAGGACTTCAAAGCAGGCCAGTTGATCCGCTCGAATCCTCGCAACCTGACAATCGCCCAACTGATCGCCGCGCCCGTTGGCGCCTTGGCGACTGCTTTGATCTATCCGCTCCTACGTGATCAGTTTGGCATCGGCCCTGCCGGCTTAAACTCGCCAATAAGCGTTAAGTGGGCGGGCTTTGCCGAACTGCTTACCAAAGGGCTAAGTGCCCTGCCGCCAGGCTGCCTGGTCGGTTTGATAATAGGAATCGCGGCGGGCATTCTTCTCACTTTGCTGGCTGAGAAGTTTGGTGAGAATGTTCCATCTCCGGCAGCAATTGGTATCGGAATGCTTATTCAAGCGGCGGTGCTGATTACTTTTATTCTTGGCGGCGTTGCGCAGTTGATCTGGGCGAAAACGTCTCCGGCTTCTGAAGATAATTTTCGTATTCCACTGGCATCAGGACTTATTGTTGGCGAGGCCCTACTGGCGGTAGTGCTGGCGTTGCTGGCTGCGTTTGGTTTTAACTTCTAGCCGGAACTTACCGCCAAGGCGCGAAGGTCGCCCAGAGAGAATCGCAAATTAGCCAGGCAAGTTAACAACAACCCCTTCTGCTTTTATCATTGCCTTCCTTGGCGCCTTGGCGGTTGTTAATTGTTACTCCTTGAAACCCAAATTCTTCAAAACTCCATCTGATTTTCGTAAATGGCTCGTGGCGCATCACGATTCGGAAACAGAGTTATGGGTAGGCTTCTACAAGAAAGATTCAGGTAAGGCGAGCATCACCTGGCCACAGTCTGTCGACGAAGCCCTATGCTTCGGATGGATTGACGGCATTCGCAAGAACATAGACGAGGTCAGCTATAAGATTCGCTTTACTCCGCGCAAGCAGCGAAGCACCTGGAGTGCCGTCAATATCAAGCGCGTCGCCGAACTCACCGAACAAGGGCTGATGCAGAAACCTGGTCTCGAAGCATTTGCCGCGCGCCAGGAAAATCGATCGGGAATTTATTCTTACGAACAACGAAGTCCGGAGCTGCCGGCTCAATACGCAAAGAAACTAAAGAAGAACGCGACTGCGTGGAAGTTTTTTCAAGCCCAACCTCCTTCATATCGAAAAGCTGTCAACTGGTGGGTATTGAGCGCCAAACAGGAAGAGACAAGGCTGAAGCGTTTGGACAAGTTGATCGAGGATTCCGCCGCAGGGCGGCGCGTGCCACAGTTCACGCCCACGAGGAAATAGAAGTATCCCCCTCCCCGCAACGCGCGGAGGGGTTAGGGGTGGGGAACCGGACGCCGCCTTCCTCTCCCCCTTCCCTCTCTCCGCTTGCGGAGAGGGGGGTGAAAGCGAGAAAAAAGAGAAGACCCAAGCATAAGTGCACGCTTGAGTCTTCTGTCCTTCCGATCTGAGAACGGTCAGTGACTACCGCCTTTGCGACCGCCCTTCCTGGCCGGTTCTTTGTTTTCAGATTTACCGTAACCGCTACCACCCGGCTTCTCACCTCCGTGATGCATGGCGTTGACAGTTGCCCAGGCACGCCGCTCAGCCTCATCCTCTGAAACGCCACGTTCCCGGTAACCTTCCTCGATGTGCTCCGCTTTCCGTTTCTGTTTGTCGGTGTATTTGTCCTTGTCTCCTCTCGGCATAATGACCTCCTTCGTTAATTAATCCCTACTTGTCTGCTTGGAAAACAAACACCATTTCGTACGTAACTCCTACATTTGCCGCGCCTCCGGCGGCGAATTTTTAGAAACGCGAATCTCATGCCTCTAAGTTTATCCAGGTTGGTTATACTGAAGGCTCAATTCCAGGTGAAGAGGTACGAAATGAGTGACACAAAAAAGTCGCTGATTGATTTTACTGACGATGAGCTTCTCGAAGCCTATCGTAGCAGCATCAAGAATACTCAATGGACTCCGGCCAACTATCGCAAGGAAATGTTTTGGCGGAGTCAGGAAAGAAACACTACTGCTTATAACCGCTGGACAGCAATCATCGCACTGGCCACGCTCATAAACACGGTTGCAATCATCGTTCAACTACTCAAATCATCGGGCCGGCTCTGAGTATGTATACGGCTCTGCCAGGTTGAGATTCTTTCAACATGCCGAGAAGAATTATTCCAATCATCGTCCTGTTGGTTCCGGCGTTGTGGCTTGCGATCAATCCCGCGACATCCTTGACCGCTCAGACGAAAGCGCGTGGGCTAAAGCTCGTGCCTCATCGAATATCACTGGCCAACGGGAAGGCGTTTGACTTAAACATGCCCGAGGAATTTGGGATCGGCGTGGCGGCGCAGGGTCTGAAGCGAGTGCGTTTTATGGCCAGGAGCCCCGATGGCCGAATCTTCGTGACCGATATGTATAACCTCACGGACAACTCGAAAGGCGTTGTCTACATACTCGACGAATTCAATCCGGCCAGCGCGAGCTTTAAGAAAGTGACCCGGTATCTTCAGGGCTTGCGCAACCCTAACAGCATTGCCTTCTACCACGATGCGCAAGGCGTTGACTGGTTTTATCTGACGCTAACGGATCGTTTGCTACGTTACAAGTACGTCCCCGGCGAAAACACGCCGAGCGCCCGGCCTGAGGTCCTCACAACTTTTCCGGACTACGGATTAAGTTATAAATACGGCGGCTGGCACTTGACGCGCACTATAGCTATTGGCGGTAATCGGAAAATTTATGTCTCCGTCGGCAGCAGTTGCAATGCCTGTGAAGAAAAGGAAGAAGTGCGCGCGAGCATCCTTGAGATGGATCCCGATGGCAGGAATCTAAGGTACTTTGCGCGGGGTTTGCGCAACGCCGTCGGCCTGCGCTGGATTAGGGACCGTCTCTATGCAACGAATATGGGTTCGGATCATCTTGGTGATCACAAACCCGCCGACACGATGTATGCCGTCAAAAACGGGAGGAACTACGGCTGGCCTTATTGTTATCAATCGGGAGTCACGCGTCTTCCGGATCCAAAATTCAACCCCGGTGGTAAGCAGAAGAACTGCCGTGACGTGCCGGTTGCCTTCGCGGCGTTCGACGCGCACAGTTCACCATTGGGTTTTGAATTTTTCGATTCTCTTGATATGGGTCCTGTACCCAAGTCGGGTTATGGCGGCCCCTTGAGAGATTCCTTTCTCGTCGCGCTGCACGGCTCGACGAAGGAGAGTCTCAATCGCGGCTACCGCGTTGTGCGTCTAAGAGAAAATCGCAAGTCGGCAGATGGACCGGAAGACTTCATCAATGGTTTTCTGGCGGCTGGTAAAATAAACGGGCGGCCTGTGGACGTCTTGAGTTTTGGCGTTGACGGTTTTCTACTGACTGATGATTCGGCGGGCGTCGTCTATTATGTGTTTGAAAAGTAGTTTTGGACTTTTGGAGTGCGCCGACCTGACGGCGCTTTGGTCGCTGGCGACTTGTCGCCAGCAGCGTCGCGACAGGTCGCGACGGACGAAAGCGCCGACAGGTCGGCGCACTCCAAAATAACATCGCGGAGACGCAGCAATGAAGGACCTGGCAATTGCGCTGGACAACCGGCCCGGCGCGCTGGCTGAGATGGGCGATGCACTGGGCCGCGCCGGCGTCAGCATTGAGGGCGGCGGGTTGTTTGTTGTAAACGGCAAGGGCGTGGCGCATTTTCTTTTCGAGGATGGAGCAGCCGCCCGCAACGCGCTGGAGGCAGCCGGCATCATTGTGTTGGAGGAGCGCGAGGTGCTCGTGCAGCGATTGAATCAGGCTCAACCAGGTCAACTCGGAAAGATAACCAGGCGTATGGCCGAGGCAAACGTCAACATCGAAGTACTCTACAGCGACCATGATCACCAATTGATCCTGGTGGTCGACGACCTCGCGAAAGGCCGCGCGGTTTCCGAGGCCTGGACGCGAGAACAAAGTTTTGCGGTTACTAATTCCAACCCAGTTGATTGAGATGCAACATTATCCGGTCGCTTCGTTCCAGGTTTGGAGGAACTACGAAATGAATCCTGAACATGGCCTTGGTAACCGAATTGCTTCCCTGGTCTTGATTTGCCTGATGGCATTCACCGGCGCTGAAGTGCTCGCCGCAAGCCCGCATGCTAGTGGCGCAGTCGACGTCGTTCGCCTGGGCCGAGAGTTCAAGCTCAAGGCTGGGCAACAGGTTACTGTGAAAGGAACGAAGCTGCGCATCAGGTTCATCGCAGTCGAGAATGATTCACGCTGTCCCACGGACGTTACGTGTGTTTGGGCTGGGAACGCGGCGGTGCAGCTTCAACTCGGTACCGGTAGAAGCAGCAAGACTGTTACGCTAAACACCAGCAAGAGTCCGTCATTTGTAGGTGAAATCGAATATCGTGACTACAAGGTGAAGTTGGTTGATCTAAGTCCCTCCCCGCGCAGCAATCGGAAAATCGCCCGGCGCGATTACACGGCAACGCTGCTGGTCAGCAAAGAATGAGCGTTACGGCATCAAAGGGACCAACCTCCGAAATCCGATTAGCAACTATGGAGGAGGCCGCGTCGATTTCCGAGGTTCTATTGCAGTCGTTCATAGAATACAAATCCGAGTACACGCCAGATGGCTTTGCTGCCACCACTCCTACCGTAGCGCAGATAAAGCACCGGCTAACTGAAGGCCCGGTGTGGGTCGCGTTGCTGGAAGGGACCGTGGTGGCCACGGTATCTGCCGTGGCTAAGGGAGAATCGGTTTACGTACGCGGCATGGCTGCACTGCCGGCAGCAAGAGGTCATCGGATAGGTGAGCTACTCATGGATAGCGTGCAAAAATTCGCGTCTGCGCAGGAATGCAAACGCTTGTTTCTCAGCACCACGCCGTTTCTTAGTCGTGCGATCGCGCTGTATGAACGACTTGGTTTTGTTCGCACTGATGAGGGCCCGCACGACCTCCACGGCACGCCGCTTTTTACGATGGAGAGAACCTGAGGAAAGCTCTGAGCGAGTTGAGTCTTAGTGATCGGCGAAAGCAGCGGGGGCAAGCCCCCTTCCCAACCTCGAGCTGATCAGAACTTGAGTCGCTAATTTGGTTGAAGAACTTTCAGGGACTCGACAACCTTCGCGGTTGGCATCACCGCAAGTATGAAGAATCTAGTCGAGAAAAATGCAGCGCTGATGTTAGTGCTCCTGCTCGCTCCGTGCGTCGCCTACGGTCAAGGCCAGCCGCAACTATCTACAACTGATCGCGTGCGCCTGGCAGAAGCATTCAGGCTCGGTGACAAGCTTGGCAATCAGCTTTGGGTAGACTGGAACAAGGTGCCGTTTGCGGTCTTGCTGGTCACGCCAGAACATGAATTCCTTATTCGCCATCCAAAACCCTCGTCTGATTTTGTGCTGGTCAACTACGATCCTCTGTTGCAAAGCAAGGTCTACTACCGTCAACGAACCCAACCGCAAAATCTGTTGGAAACGCTTCCGCTGGTGGGCGGCATTCCCACAATTGTTATTGGCCAGGCAGAAAATACTGCGAAGGAGACGTCTACACCCTGGGTTGTCACGATGCTGCACGAACACTTTCACCAGTTGCAGTATTCCCGGCCGGGTTACTACGATGATGTGAACGCTCTGGGGTTGACTCGCGGAGATAAGTCGGGCATGTGGATGTTGAACTATCCCTTCCCTTACGACTGGCATGAGATGCAGGAGCTTTTCTCCCACCTCGCCCATTCGCTTGCTAATGTGCTACAGGCTAACACCAGGTCTGACTTTTCCGCCGGCCTTTCGACCTACTTGAAACAACGGCGTGAGATTGAGAACACTCTCAGTCCCGACGATTATAGATACGCCTCTTTTCAGATGTGGCAGGAGGGTATCTCAAGATACACCGAGTATCGTATTGCCAAACTGGCGGCTGAGGGTGAGAGGCCGAGCAAAGCATTTCGAATGTTGAAGGACTACCTGGGCTATGCCGACGTCGCCGAAGAGATCAGGATTGGAATACTCAGCGAACTGACCAGCGTTAACCTTCCCGAGTCCAGGCGCGTTATCTTTTATTCGCTTGGGGCCGGTGAAGGGCTGCTGTTGGATCGCGCTAATCCACGCTGGCGGCAGCGTTACTTCGTCGACAAGTTTTACCTTGATAAGTATTTCGAGCGACATTCCGGGGCAGTAGCCCGACAGTGATGGAGGGCCTTGCCATGAACTCTCAGAGGGTTAGTTGAATATGAGAATTCTCAAACAAGTTCAAACCAATCGCACGTTCAAAAGACAATCCGTCGTTCTACTGCTTGTCGTTCTCCTTGCAGGCTATGCGCCCAGCCCCTTCGCTCAAACAAAGACGCAAACGAAAGCGCCTCAACCCAGCCAGTCAGGTTTAAAAGAGATTCTGCAAAAATCTTTTGGCTCGGCGGTGGAGCCCGTAACAGCTTTCAAGCCTTATTATTTGACGGGAGACTTTAATCGCGACGGAGCGCAGGACATTCTCATCGTGGTGCGTATCAAGGGACCGCGCGCCGAACTCGCGCCGGGTGTAAACATCTACAATCCCTTCGGACGCCCTAAAGCCGTTTTCCCTGCCGACCCCACTGCAAATCCCACGCTGGCCCTCGCAATCATACACGGCGGCCAACCCGGTTGGCAGACGGCGCCGGCGTTGGAGAAGTTCCTAATGTTTGGCGAAACGCCTGTACTCATTTTGAATTACTCAAGAGTAACCTCCACCGAGTTGCAGGATAAAAAGAATTTGATGGAACTACTGGGAAAGCGCTCTGCGAAGTTTCGGGCCCATGGCTGGCCGCCGGCGGCGGCGAAAGGCGATTCGATCGTGCTGGGCACCGAAGCTACCGACAGCATTCTCTACTGGAACGGAAAAACCTATCGCTGGGAGGAAGCGTCCGGCGCAGAGTGAAGGCAGTGGGCCGTTGGAATCTTCCTCTCAAGTGTTTGTCTGGGACCGCGGGCGTCCCGCCCGCAAATGAGCGCGAAGCGCGAAAATAGACTAGCAGTGAACTTTCGAAAGACTACGCGCCGTTGGCGCGTTGCGGGCGGGACGCCCGCGGTCCCAGACAAACACTTGAGAGGAAGATTTCACACTGACCCACTATCCAACTGCTCATCCTTTCACGCGTCGCGAAAAAAGATCATTGATCTCATTGAATGCGGCCGCGCCGGCCAGGTCGCCGAACGCGCCAGTGTCTTTGATATTCCGCGCCGCGTTCATGAACGCGCCCCAGGCAACATTCGCCAGCGCGGAGCCGACTGATATCCGACGAACCCCAAGCTCCGCGAGTTGTGGAACAGTCAAGTCACAATTGAACTTGGACACCAACACATTGACCGCGCGCGGCGACACTGCCTTCACAATCTCCCCGATCTCCTGAGGCCGGCTAACGCCGGGCGCATAGAGACAATCCGCGCCGGCTTCAGCGAAGGCAACCAGGCGGTCGAGGGCAACGCGCAAGGGATCCGACGCCCCAACCAACCAGGCTTCGCACCGAGCCGTGAGCACCACCGGAATTTTCGAGGCATCAATAGCCGTGCGAGCCGCCTTGATGCGTTCAACCGCCAAAGCAAAATCATAAAGCGGCATCGCGCTGTTGCCACTGGCATCTTCTATTGAGAGCCCGGCCACGCCGGTAGCGATACAGCGCTCGACATTCGCAGCCACGCCTTCAGGTTCATCGGCGTAACCATTTTGAAAGTCTGCATTCACCGGCAGCGAGGTGGCCCCCACGATTTCGCGACAGTGATCAAGCACCGCGTCGCGAGGCACGGCAAGCACCGAGTCTGGCTGTCCGCGAGAAAAAGCGAACCCTGCCGACGTAGTGGCGAGCGCATTGAAGCCGAGATGTTCGAGGTAGATCGCACTGCCTATGTCCCACGGATTAGGCAGGACGAAACATCCCTCGGCGTGCAGTTCATGGAATCTGGATACAACCAATGATTGATCATTCATGCCGCAATCGTACTAGAACTTGAAACTTCTTCCCAAACCGCCTACGCTACGCCAGTTTTCAAGTACTCGTCCCACTTACCAGTCTCATAACCGCCAAGTTCTGGAGCCTTTGGGTACGCATGACCCGGTACGACCTCAATAGCGCTGAGTTTCTTCGGAACCCTTATCCGGTTTATGACGACTTGCGCGTCAATGACCCGATCCACTGGAGCCCGGAGAACGGCTATTGGATCATCACGCGCTACGTGGACATTGTTTCGCAAGTGCAAAACGATCAGCTGTCGTCAAACCGGATTGCCGCTCATGCCAGCCGCATGCCCCGGGAAGCTAAAGAACATTTCAGCCCTTTTTTCACTGCAGTCGGCTCATGGATGCTGATGATCGATCCTCCCGATCACACGCGGCTTCGCGGGCTCGTGAACAAAGCCTTCACGCCTGCAGTGCTTGAAAGTATGAGATCACTGGTGCAGGAATTGGTGGATGAGATGCTGGCGAGCGTAGCGGAAGCAGGTCGCATGGACATCATGACCGACCTTGCCAATCCCCTTCCCGCAATCGTGATCGCAGAGCTGCTCGGTGTTCCCGGCTCCGACCAGCAACAGTTCAAAGCCTGGTCGGATGACATTGCAATGGGGTTGGGTGGAATTGATAGCGCGCGGACGAAAGAAGAGTTATTCGCCCTTTATGACTTCGCGCAAAAAAGCTTTCTCGCGCTGGCCTCTTACTTTCGGGAAAGGGTCGCGGAGCTGCGCGCGAAACCAAGGGGCAATCTTTTGAGTGCCTTGATTCAAGCTGAAGAACGCGGCGATCGCCTTACCGAGGATGAACTATTCGCAAACTGCGTCTTGCTCATGATCGCCGGTCACGAAACGACCACTAACCTGATCGGCAACGGCGTTTTGGCGCTGTTGCGGCATTCCGAGCAGAAGGAAAAGCTGCGGCGCGATCCGGCCACGATCGTTTCCGCAGTGGAGGAGTTGCTTCGTTACGATAGTCCAATCCAGAAGATGGGTCGCATTGCCCTTGCGGATCTTCAAATCGACGGCAAACAAATCGCGCGCGGCGACCTCGTCTGCTTGTCTTTTGCCGCCGGCAATCGCGACCCCGAACAGTTTGCCGCTCCGGCACAGCTCAACGTAGTGCGCAAGCCGAACCGCCATCTCGCATTCGGACACGGCTTGCACTATTGTGTGGGCGCCGCCCTGGCTCGGCTCGAAGCCCAGATTGCCATCAACACAATCCTCAGACGTTTGCCTATGCTTAAGTTGGAAACTGAAGATCTGGAGTGGAATCGCAATCTGACCTTGCGCGGTCTGAAGTCTTTGCCAGTCACTTTCTAATGATCAAACCGGCCGCCACATCGTTCTTTGAATTAGCCGCAGCCCGGCACGGTCACTTCCAACTGGAGTCAGGTCATCATAGCGAGCTCTGGTTTAATCTCGATGCGCTCTTTGCCGTTCCCAGACGCATTGATCCTTTCGTGAAGCAGCTGGCGGAGTCGCTCCGCTCCTACGAGGTCGCGGCGGTCTGCGGTCCGCTCCTGGGAGGCGCCTTTCTCGCCCAGCTCGTAGCGCACGCTCTTGATGTAGACTTTTGTTTTACTGAGCGCGTGATGCCGCCGCACGCGAGTGGTTTGTACCAGGCCCGCTATCTTCTACCGCAAGCCTTCAGCGCTCGCGTGCGCGGCCGGCGAATCGCGATGGTTGATGACGTGATGAGCGCCGGGTCAGCTTTACGCGGGACCTTCACTGAACTCCAAACACACGGCGGCGTGCCTGTAGTGGCCGGCGCGCTGATGGTGCTGGGCACTACGGGCGCAGACTTTTTTGCCAGGCAGCAGGTGCCTGTTGAAGCCGTAGTCCGCGAAAGCTATTCACTATGGCTACCGTCCGAATGTCCGTTATGCGCGGCCGGCACGCAGCTGGAAAACGTCGGAGCCGGATCCATAGCGCAGGATGATTTGAAACTACGAGCAGAGACCACAGGCGCATCATCCACAGATTACGCAGAATGCGCAGACTTAGGAGGGACTGGTGAGCTTTGAATCTGTGTAATCTGCGCAATCTGTGGACGATCTCTTCCTATCGTCTCTGATACACGGGGATTGAAACAATACTTGAAATACGGGGATACAAATCCATGACAAACGAAACCGGTACAGCACGTGATCTATTGCGTCACACTCTGGCAACTCTTGCCTATCGCGGCGGGAAAACGTTGCGCGATCCTGCCGCAGACTTCGCACAGTTTCGCGCCGGCGAGAACACTCGCACACCGCTCGAAATTCTCGCGCACATTGGCGACCTGATGGAGTGGGCGTTATCGATCGCCAAAGGAAAGGAACAATGGAAGAAAGCTGACGACTCCAGGACTTGGGATCAGGAAGTGGCACGGTTCTTCGCGAGTCTGCAGTCGTTTGATGATTATCTGGCGTCGGCCGAACCGCTGGGCTGCGCACCGCAACAGTTGTTTCAAGCGGGGATTGCTGATGCACTTACGCACGTTGGGCAGCTCGCGATGTTGCGCGGACTCGCCGGGATTCCAATGCGCGGAGAAAACTATTTCCTGGCGGATATCGTCACCGGCAAAGTTGGAGCTGATCAATCCGCGCCGCGTTTCGAGTTTTGATGCACCTCGCCTGATAGCGGTCGCGACTGCGAAAACGTGAAGCCGGCGATCGACCGACGGCCGCTCCGCGGGCTTTGAGATAATTTCAACGACGGTTCCTGGAGTTCCGCTGCGCTCCACAGGCTTTATGCTATCACCTGCTTCGCAGGTTAAGAGGAAATATCCGAAGTGACCATCACCTATCGCATCCTCGTCCTTATAATCCTATTTGTCCTTTGTTCCTCACTCTGTCTAGCCCAAACGCCGGCGAAGGAAGCGACCGCTTCAATCGCCGGTCACGTCACGATACGAGGCAAAGCCGCACCCGGGATCACTATGGTTGCAACTCTGCGCAACTCATTCTTTGACAACAAGACCGTTGCCAAAACTACGACTGATGAGGATGGCAACTATAAATTGACCGGCCTCACAGCCGGACAGTTCACGATTCTTCCACTTGCCAGGGCTTACGTAGTAGACAGTGGCACTGCCTATAAGGAAGCCAGCCAGAGCGTTAACGTCGCCGAGGGCGAAGCCATAAGCAAGATCGATTTCGTTCTCGTGCGTGGCGGTGTTGTCACTGGTCGCATTACGGACGCTGAGGGTCATCCACTCATCGGAGAACGAGTCAGCATAGTCCTCAAGGACAGTAGTCCCGATCCGAACCCTCAGTTCGCGTTCGGCTCAAACAGGTACCAGACGGACGACCGCGGAATCTATCGTATCTACGGTCTCGGCCCGGGAAGTTACCGGGTTAGTGTGGGCCAGGCATCTTCGGCGGGTGCGGCAAGCGTTATGGGACTCGGTGGCAGCCAATATGTGAAGACGTTTTACCCCGGCGTTGAGGACGAATCGAGGGCGACGATCATAGAGATCAAAGAAGGGACGGAGATCGCTAACGTAGACATCACGGTCAACAAGCCAGGCAAGGGTTTCTCAGTCTCGGGCCGCGTGATCGACGCGGACTCAGGGGCGCCGGCAGCCAGCGTCTACCTCGGTCACTCCATGGTAGATGAGTCGAACCAGCAAGTTGGCGGCATGAATTTCAGCGGTACGCAGACAGACGCGAATGGAAAGTTTCGTTTGGAGGGACTACGGCCGGGCCGCTACGCCATATACACCTTACCAGGCGCCACCCAGGAGAATTCCACTTACAGCGAGCAGGTAACCTTCGAGGTTGCCGATAGCGATGTTTCGGGAATTGAGATCAAACTACGGCGCGGAGCAACCATCAACGGTGTTGCGGTCATTGAAGGCAACTCGGATCCGGCAGCCGCTGCGCTTCTGCAGTCTGTAAGTTTGTATGCCTACGTCGAGCAGAAGAGTTCGTCGCCCTCATACGCCCAAAGTCGAATTGCTGCGGATGGCAGTTTTCGCATGTCGGGGCTCGCGCCGGGGAAAGCCCGACTGGGAATACAGGGGTTTCCCACTCCACCTAAAGGCCTGAGCCTGGTGCGTACTGAAGTTGATGGGCTGGATCAAAAAGACGGGCTAGAGATTGCCGCGGGTGCACAGATTAACGGTCTCCGGCTCGTCTTTGCTTACGGCACTGGTTCGATTCGCGGTGAAGTGAAGATCGAAGGCGGTTCATTGCCGGAGGGAATTTCCCTTCGAGTTATTCTTCGCTCCGCTGCAAACGAATCGCGCCGGTTCAATCGCGGCGCCGAGCTCGATTCGCGTCTCCACTTCATTCTGGAAAATATTCCACCTGGTAGTTATGAAGTGGTGGTGACCGGAGCACCGCAGCCTCCCGGCGTCAAACCAACTCCGCCGGTCGAGTATCTGAAGCAACCGGTCACCATTGCCAACGGAACGGAGACCAGGTTGAATCTGGTAGTGGACCTCACCGCAAAGCAAGGGAGTCAACCATGAACTCAGTCTCAAAGTTGATCGGGGTTGCATTCGTAGCAATGGTGATTGGCAATGTATCGGTCGCGAGAGCGCAGTCGGAAACGTTGCCAAAACCAGCAGCGGCTCCCACCGCAACACCCGGCGCAACAGCTGAGACAAAGAAAGGCCCTGGCCCACTAAGCGGAACGATCAAGGGCCGCATTGTTTCCACTGATGGCCAGCCGCTAACTAACGCAACTGTCATGGCCCAGTCGCTTACGGGCTCATTCGCAGTGAAACCGACGCGCCCTGACGCTGAGGGGCGTTTCGCTTTTGACGACCTGGTGCCGGGAGCCTACATAGTCATTGGCACCGCGCCCGGCTATATCGATCAATCAGTTTCACTCGGAGACCCGAATATGTGGCCGCGCCATTTAATTGGCTCCAACGTAAGAGTCAATATGGTTAAAGGCGGAGTGATCACCGGCATGGTCACAAATGCTAAGGGAGAGCCAATGGTAGGCGTCCCGGTGCGTGCGACCATTTCAAACTCGAGCACGTCCACGCTCAATTTTTTTACCGGCGGCGGCATGTCCGAAACTGATGACCGCGGCAGCTACAGAATTTACGGCCTGCTGCCGGGTCAATATACCGTCAACGCTGGTGGCGAGGGACCGTTTGGCCGGTTCACTCCAAGCGGTTTTGATCGTGACGTGCAGACTTATTACCCATCGTCCACGCGCGACACCGCCGTTCCAGTTTCTGTGCGCAGCGGTGACGAAACCAGCGGCATCGACATCAAGTACAAAGGTAGCGAGGGCCACTCGCTGAGTGGCTTTGTTTTGGGCGACATTCCCGCGGGCGGGATGAGCGGCGCCGTTACCATCATGCTCGCCCACGCGGGCACCTCGACCATCGTTGCGGTTGGTCTCGCCGGTGTCGCTGACCAGCGCCGCGCATTTAGTTTTAATGGAGTCGCTGACGGTGAATACGATTTGTCTGCCAGCTATTTATCACGGCCGGCTGACAATGCGCTCTCGGGGGAAAAGCACGTGACGGTTCGCGGGGGTGATGTAACTGGAATCGAGCTGCGCCTGGCGGTACTTGGCTCCCTGGCCGGAAGCATCAAGCTCGAGCCGATCAAGCAGGAAGACAAATGTGACAAACGGGAATCGCAAGTCATTGAGACAGTTCTTCGAGTGCCCCCGGATGATCCGAAAAAGGCCATGACCCGATCACCGGGGGCGATTTATTCCGGCCTGGGGCAGTTAAATGAGAAGGGCGAGTTTGTACTGCGCAATCTAGCGCCTGCCAAATATCGCCTGGATATCAAACTACCGACGGAAAGCTGGTATGTTCGCGCCATCGACTTGCCTGGGGCGGCGCGAGCCGCAGAGAGCAAAACTCCGTCCGCTCAACCGCCGGCGGCAACGTCAAGCGGCTGGCAAGGTGTGGTTAACATCAAGACTGGTGAGAGCCTCAGCGGCATTTCAATTGTGGTAGGACAGGACGCCGCTGTATTGCGCGGACGGCTGGCCACGGGTGGAACAGCGATCAGGGAAGGAACTCGTGTTTATCTTGTTCCCGCCGAGCGCGAACTGGCGAACAACGTTCTTCGTTACAGCGAGATATTCGTTAAGAGCGATGGCAGCTTTGCGCTCGAGAGTCTTGCTCCCGGACGCTACTTCATTTTTTCCCGAGTCGAAGCGCCAACCGATCCGGATACCCTACCGCGTCCGATCGCCTGGGATGCTGCGGCGCGCGCGAAGCTCCGGCGCGATGCGGAAGCGGCCAACACAATCATCGAGTTGAAGCCTTGCCAGCAAGTAGTTGATTACGAGTTGAAGATCGGTGGTTAGCCGGTCCAGTGACTTGCTGGGACCGCAGGCGTCCCGCCCGCTCTCCTGGAATGCCAACAAGTCTGACTTGAGTCAGACCTGTGATCTTGATCTGGCTGGTCACCGATGCGGGCGGGACGCCCGCGGTCCCAGCAAATCGCTTGACCGGTCCCGTACTCTCATCCGTAGTCTTGTCATCAATTCATAACAATTCATCGTCCGATTTTCCTTAACAAGTTTCCGACTGCTCTGGTAAAGTGAGCCGCCCCTCAATCGACGGGCGGCAACGACCTGCCGCTAAACTGAACAACTGACCCGACGCGGTAACCCTGGTGTTATCAAACGTGACTGACGCTTAGGTCAGATCTTGCGATGCAAAGGTGGGCCTGTGCGCCAATGCTGCTCTTCGGTTTCACTAAAGAAGTCGGCGTTTATCTCAGCGCCAGGTTGCACGCAATCCAACTCGTTAAGGCAATTTTCTCAACCGGGCCAAGCCGCAAGGTGTCTCGATCTATGAGCCTCCCGCCCTGCGGCAATACTGGAGGACCTGTTGCCTTACCTCAACCAGATTAATGGAGGCTAAAAAATGCGTAAGAGTCTATTCCTCGGAGTTCTCGGAACTCTGGTGCTGGCGGTTTTGCTGTTTCCCTTTTTGAAGTCAGACGCGGCTTACGCGCCTGACCAAAGAAATGCTTTCCGGGTGGCGCCGGGCAGTTCTCCAGGATCTCTTCCCAACTTTGACATTCGTTTGCAAGGCAAGGGCGAGTTCAACGACTACGATCTCAACACGGCCGACGGCGCGCAAAGCGCTGCGAAAAGCGCTGCTACTCAATCACGTGCTGCGGCAGTAGACCAATTCCGTTCAAACGTTAAGTCGCAAGATACCGGAAACATTCGCGCCACGGTCAACGAAACCGGCGCGATGAAAAATTTCTTCATTGAAGGCGCCACCCTGTCTGCGCCGCAGTCTGACACGGCAGACAACATCGCGCGCCGTTTCCTCAAACAAAACGCATCCCTTTTTGCGCTCTCCGGCCACGATGTTGCGGGCCTGGAAATTATTAATGAAGACAACGATCGCGGGACGACTTTTCTGAAATACGTTCAGACACTCGGCGGGATCAAAGTATTCGAAGGCGAAGTGCAGGTCGTCGTTAACAAAAACGGCGAGGTGCTTTCCGTTCGTGAAGGCTTTCTCGTCTCTGATCAAACGGTGACTCTAAGCCCGGCCGTGAGGGAGACGGAAGCGATCGCGAAGGCGTTCGAGTATGCCGGGAAGTCAGTCGATACCTCACTCGTGGAAACGTCCACGCGCGCCTCGAAAGGTGAGAAGTCGCAGTTTGCCAATCCTATCTCGACCGACAATGAAGACGTGCTTTCGGAGTTAAACGTTTTGAGAATCGGCGACAGCGCGCGGCTCGCGTGGCACATTTACGCGGACGTCGGTCTGAATGCCTGGTATGAAACACTCGTCGACGCGCACACCGGCGAACTGCTCCTGCGTCACAATCTTTACCTGGATGCAGCGCAGGGCACGGTCTACATCGAGAGTCCGGCAGTGGCGGGCCGGCAGTTAGTTTCGTTTGTTGGTGATACAACCATCAACACCGCAGCCGGCTGGATGGGCACGTCGACCGTAACCACCGGCAACAACGTCGAAGCGTATCTCGATACCAATGCCGACAACGCTCCGGATGCCAACAATGGCAGCGGCCTCTCGAACGGTCATGCCTCGGCAGCCAATCAGGATTTTACTTTCCCGTTCTCAACTACGGTCGATCCGCGCACTCAACAAGCCGCGGTGGTGACGAATCTTTTTTATTTCAACAACATCATGCACGATTTCTCCTACGGCCTCGGCTTCACGGAGACAGCGCGCAATTTCCAGACAGACAACTTCGGCCGCGGCGGCACCGGCAACGACTCCGTCAGGGCCGAAGCGCAGGATGGATCGGGCACCAACAACGCCAACTTCGCCACGCCACCCGACGGCCAGCGGCCGCGCATGCAGCAATTTCTCTTTACCGCGCCCACGCCCGACCGGGACAGCTCAGTCGACGGCGACGTGGTGTTTCACGAGTATGGACATGGCATCTCAAATCGCCTGATCGGTAACGGCAGCACCGCGTTGAGCGGCACGCAATCAGGAGCCATGGGCGAAGGTTGGTCAGACTATTGGGCCATCACTATTAACAACGACGGCGCAGTAGGTGAATACGTGGTCAATAACACGACTGGCATTCGTCGCGCGGCTTACACAGTGCCGGCAGCAGCCGTTCACAATTCCTATGCTGACGTTTGCGCCGGTGGTTGCGAAGTGCACAACGACGGCGAAGTTTGGGCCGCGACTCTGTGGGACTTGCGTACGACCCTCGGAAAAACTACCAGCGATCTGTTGGTGCTGAATGGTATGAAGTTCACGCCAACGCGTCCTTCATTTCTAAATGCGCGCGACGGCATCCTGCAAGCCGATCAGAACATGAACGGCGGCGCGAACCGTTGCGCCATCTGGACGGTCTTCGCGCGTCACGGGATGGGCGTTTCGGCCGTGGGCAACGACGGTACGACGCACACCGCCGCTACTGACGTGCCGACAGATTGCGGAGGCACCTGCACTTTCTCGATCAGTCCGACCAGCGCCAGCCAACCGGCCGGTGGCGGCACGGGCAGTGTGACGGTTACTGCCGGTGCGGGCTGCGCCTGGACCGCAGTCAGCAACGCGACCTTTATCACTATTACTTCCGGTGCCAGCGGTTCCGGCAACGGCACGGTGAATTATTCCGTCGCCGCGAACACCGGCAGCGCCTCGCGCAACGGGACGATGACCATAGCCGGCTTTACCTTCACGGTGACGCAAGCAGGTACCGGCGGTGGTGGCACCAACCTGATTGTTAATCCGGGATTTGAGAGCGGCACGGCGCCATGGGTAATTAGCGGTTCAACAACTCGCAGCACCGGCAGCTTCCCACACAGCGGCGTGGCCTACATGATTCTCGGTATCACCAATAGCAGCACCAGTACGCTTTACCAGACGGTTACGATTCCCAGCGGCGGCGCTAATCTCACCTTCTGGTTGAATATCACCACCAGTGAGGCGGCTGGTGCGGCTATATTCGATCGGTGCTTTATTGAAGTACGTAGCACAACCGGAACGCTACTCGCCACGCTGGCAACGTTCAGCAATCAGAATAGCGGCACGGCTGGCGTGTATGTCCTGCGCGGACCGTTCAACCTCGGGGCCTTCGCTGGACAAACAGTGCGGATACAGTTCCGCGCCACTGACGACATAACACTGCCGACATCGTTCCGCGTGGATGATGTGACAGTGCAGTAAACGCTAATGAACGATAACTGGGGGACAGGCAGCAATGCCTGTCCTCCAGGAACTACTTGTTGCGGATAGTTGAACCAAGTTCTCGCATTGTGGGTCGACTAATACAGAACCGGGAGCGGTAGCGACCGGGTTCAACTTCCAAATAGACTACCGCTAAGCGGAGAGCGATAGTTGAACCAGAGTTCTCGCATTGTGGGTCGACTAATACAGAACCGGGAGCGGTAGCGACCGGGTTCAACTTACTTTAGATTCAACCAACGTTTGTGGTTCAATCCAAGGGCTCGCCCTGATCGTACTCAACATATGCCACGGCATTAATCACATCGGCCTCCGTCCATAAGTATTTCTTGCTACCGCGGTCAACCCATGGGCTTCTGCTTGAGTGCCAACATCCAGCCTCTCTCAACTTCCGCGTAGCATTCGCCTTGAAAGCAGCCAGGATCACTTCCGGTTTGCATCGAGCAGACACTACAGTATGAATGTGGTTAGTACGTACATTCGCGGTCCAAATGTCCCACTTGCGAATCTTGCAGGTCTCACGGATTGCTTCCTCAATTGCTCTTCTCTGACGACTTCCCAATGTTACCGGCGACCGCTTAAGCGCATCCCTATTATATTTTTTCCAGCCTTCGTTTGGCGGCAGCCGTGGCGTCCCATAGCGGTTATGAAATCGATTCACTGAGCCGCGCCGATCCCCGTGAAGCCAGGTTCCATAACCGCGAAAGGTGATCAGGTAACCCAGCGGAAACTCCCGCACCTCAAATTCACTCGTCATGCAGTAGTCTATATCCCAACTTGAACCCGGTCGCTATCGCTCCCGGTTCTGTATTGGTCGACCCACTATGCAAGAATTCTGGCTCAGGCGTCGTTCTATTGTGCGATAGTCTTTTTCCAAAATCGAACCCGGTCGCTACCGCTCCCGGTTCTGTATTGATCGACCCACACCCATAAGACGCTCCTAACCAACCCAGACTCCCTGGTCTACACCATAGAGTCCGGGTTTCGCGCGGAGAGGCGAAATGCTCCGGCGGTCCATCCATTTTTTCGTAATCATAATCTTCGAAAAAATCAAATCGGAACTGCAGGAATGCCTGTCCTACTTTGTCCGACAAATGTAAAATACCGCGATCCCACAACCGCGTCGTTAAGGCTTGCCATCATGACTATGAAACCAAAAGAACTGACCCTGCGCAGCCTGATTCTGGGCGCGCTGATCACAACCATCTTTACGGCGGCGAATGTCTACCTGGGTCTCAAGGTCGGGCTTACCTTCGCATCATCAATTCCCGCGGCCGTGATCTCGATGGCGATTCTAAGCTTCGTGAAAGACTCGTCGATTCTGGAAAACAATATCGTCCAGACTGTCGCCTCCGCGGCCGGCACGCTCTCAGCAATTATCTTTGTTCTGCCCGGACTGGTGATCGTCGGTTGGTGGACCGGCTTTCCTTTCTGGCAGTCGTTCCTGATCTGCTTAAGCGGCGGCGTGCTCGGTGTCGTGTTTACAATTCCGCTTAGACGGGCGCTCGTCACCAACTCCGACCTTCCTTATCCGGAGGGTGTCGCTGCCGCAGAGGTGTTGAAAGTCGGATCCGGGACACGCGGTGAAACAAAAGACGATACGGGCGAAGCACGAGAAGGACTGGTCGCAGTAATCCTTGGCTCGGTTGCCTCGGCCGGCCTCGCCATCGTGACAGCGACGCGTCTCGCGGCCGGCCAGGTGACAGGATTCTTCCGTCTCGGCGCCCTCGCATCAAGCGGTTATGACATCGCCTTCTCGCTCGCGCTGGTTGGAGCGGGTCATCTGGTTGGATTGTCAGTCGGGATGGCAATGCTAACCGGTCTGGTGATCGCATGGGCTGTAGCTGTGCCGATATTGACGTCAATGCAACCTGCCGCTGAAGGTGTGGCGCTCAGCGTGCACACACTTGCCATCTGGCGTACACAGGTTCGATTCATCGGCGCCGGCGCGATTGCGATAGCGTCGATCTTCACCCTGGCCAAGCTGGCAAAACCGGTTGTAGGCGGACTCGTGAGCACACTTGCCAGCTCTCGCGTCAAGGGCATACGAGACGATCGTGATCGCGATCTTTCACCGCCGTGGATTCTTGCGCTCACGGCTACTTGCCTGTTCATCACCGCCTGGCTGGCCTTCACCTTCGTGCGCTCGACCGTGCTCGCGCCAAGCGCGGTGAGTCTAACCCTAATCGCAATTCCCTTCGTGCTCATCGGCGGCTTTCTCATCGCCGGTATTTGTGGCTATATGGCTGGACTGATCGGCGCCTCGAACAGCCCGATTTCCGGCGTCGGTATTTTATCGATCGTGCTCTGCGCCTCGGTACTGATCTTCGCCGTATCGCCAACCGCTGAGACGAGGCCTGCGCTAGTCGCCTTCGCACTCTTCATAACGGCAATCGTCTTTGCCTGCGCGACGATCTCAAACGATAACCTGCAGGACTTGAAGACTGGTCAACTGGTCGGCGCTTCACCGATGCGCCAGCAAATCGCACTGATCGTCGGGGTTGCTGCAGGCGCGTCTGTGATTCCGTTTGTGCTCAATCTGTTAACTCATGCGTACGGATTCGCAGGAGCCGCGAACGTCGGCGTAGTCGCGCCGAATCCTCTGCCGGCTCCTCAGGCCACGCTCATCTCCGCCCTGGCCCAGGGCGTTATCGGTGGCAGTCTTGACTGGAAAATGATTGGCATCGGCGCGCTCGTGGGCGTCGGCTTGATCCTGCTCGACATCGCACTCGGCGCGATGAAGAAGCTGCGCATTCCACCCCTCGCCGTCGGCATAGGGATCTATCTCCCGATGTCAGCAACCTTCGCTGTCGTTGTCGGTGCGGTGATCTCTCATTGGTACAACCGCCGTACCCGCTCTCTCGCAAACCCGGAACGCGCTGAACGATTGGGCACGCTGGTGGCGTCGGGATTGATTGTCGGCGAGAGTTTGTGGGGCGTGATCAACGCCGGACTAATCGTCGGCTTGTCGAACGACGCTCCAATCGGGCTCGTATCCGACAGTTTTGCGCTCGGCCCGTGGCTCGGACTGCTCGGGTTCGTGGGCGTGATCATCTGGTTGTACGGTTGGATGCTGCGTCGTTCGGCGGCAGTGCGATAGGCCGTAAACAAAGCTGACGCCCAAGACTTCAAGCGTTGGATTCAAGTTTGATGCGCAACAATGCAACCCAAAGGGTTGCGAGAAAGTAGCCGGTGGTCGGAGCGAAGCGAAGATCACCGGTAAGAGGCAAGAATGACTGCACCCCGGCGGGGTGCCAGATTACTCTTGAGATTCTGGCACCACTTCGTGGTGCAGCTCTTTTCTGATTCTGTTCCGGTGGTTTTCGCTTCGCTTCAACCACCGGCTACTATCTGCCAGCCCTACGAGCTGATGTCCACCATTGCCTCTATTACCCAGCCGCTTCTGTTCCTCATTCCGGCCGATTCTTTGTACGGTGAGGAACATTTTAGAAACCTGAGCGTACATCGAAGAGCAGCCAGATCCATCAGTCACTCCAACAGTCCGCAAGGAGAAACACATTGAAGTTCCGCTTACTAACCGCGATCGCAGCGCTTTGTCTCTGCCTCTCAGCCGTGCCGCTACCGAGCTCAGCCAACTTGAGTACTTCAACTTCCGACTGGCCCCAGTGGCGCGGTCCTGAACGTAACGGGACATCAACGGAGAGCGGCCTGCTAAAACAATGGCCGGCGGCGGGGCCGAAACTGCTCTGGCAAGTGAACGACATCGGAGATGGCTATTCAACGCCGGCGGTTGTCGGAAAGCGGATCTACCTGATGAGCAACATTGGCATGGAGAATGAGTTTGTTCAGGCTCTCTCAACTCAGGATGGAAAAGCTATCTGGACCACGCGCGTTGGCAATGTTGGTAATCCGAATCAAAACCCGTCTTACCCGAAGGCCCGTTCCACGCCGACCGTCGATGGAAATTTAATCTACGCGCTGGGTTCAGACGGAGACCTCGCCTGCCTCGAAGCCGGAAGCGGCAAGATCAAATGGCTGAAGAACATCCGTAAGGAGTTTGGCGGTCAACCTGGTGAATGGGCCTATGCGGAATCTCCGCTGGTTGATGGTGATGTCGTGGTGGTAACTCCAGGCGGCGAACAGGCTACGCTGGTGGCGCTTAACAAAAAAACCGGCGCGCTCATTTGGAAATCGGCAGTCCCTGGTGGTGACCCGGCTGGTTACGCGTCGGCTATTGTCGTGCAAGGGGGCGGACGCAAACAGTATGTGCAGTGTTTGAGCAAGGGCATGGTCGGCGTTGATGCAAAGACCGGACAGTTTCTCTGGCGCAACAAGGAAGTAGCCAAGGGCCCGGCGCAATATTTCACTCCAGTAGCACGCGGCGAACAGGTGTATGGCGGCGCCCTCGGCGTCGGGGGTGTACTGGTCCGCTTAAAGCCTGATCCTGGTGGAGTTGCCGCAGAGCAGGTCTACCTCATGCGCGGACTTCCGAACGGAATCGGCGGGGCGGTGTTGGTTGGTGAAACTCTATACGGCACGGAAGTGGGGCAGAACCTGGTCGCAGCTGAGTTCACTACCGGCAAGGTAAAATGGCAGGACAAAAGTTTCGGCTGGGCGTCGTTAGCCTACGCGGATGGGCATCTGTATCTGCACGGCGTTAACGGAGAAGTTGGGCTGGTAGAAGCGACGCCGGAGGCATATCGCCAAAAGGGCCGGTTCACTCCGCCGGCCCAGCCGAAGAAGAAACAGGTCGGACCGTATCCGGAAGGAGCGTTTGCGTACCCAGTCATCGCTGGTGGCAGGCTCTACATTCGCGATCTCGGAACATTATGGGCCTACGACATCAAGGCGGGCCGCTAGTCTATCCATCCGGGTAGTATCGAACCTCGGTCTGGAGTATCGTGGTTGGCTTGGAGGCGAGAATAGGATGTATTGTTCAACTTGCGGCGTGGCTGTCGCGCAGGGTTTGAGCTACTGTAATTATTGTGGCGCAACAGTAGGCGAAAAAAGTGGTAGGGGCAGCAAATCATCAGAAGTGAGACCTGAATTTCTCGTGTCGGCGATGATAGGGCTCTTCATCTGCGGCCTTGTAGCCATTACGCTTCTGATGGGAATGATGAAGCAAGTGCTCGGCTTACCGGTCGAGCGAGTTCTTGGTTTCGCACTGTTGCCGTTTCTGCTAATGCTGCTACTTGAAGGCGTCTGCCTTAGACTGTTGATGCGTCGTAAGCGAGATACTGAAACAAGAGGCGCTAAAGTGCTATTGAACGAACAGACCACGAAAGAGCTTACGCGCGCCGAAGAGCGATTGCTTACCGAACCTGCGCCGAGTGTCACCGATCACACCACCCGCACGCTTGAGCCGGTCTACAACGAACGAAAATCGAAATAACAATTACTGTTTACCCTCGCGCTTCGGAAGATCACACAGGTGCACTCATCACGTCATCAACCGTGGATTCCAGCGGCGCTTTTGCTCGGCGCCCTGTATGTCATCGTCGGTCGAGTGTTCGCTGCACCGGTCACGCATGTGCAGGGATGGCGGCGGGCAGCCTGGGTAGTCTGCGGCGTGGCGTTTGCGGCACACGTTGCATATGAACACTTCAACTTGCGCCATTCACCTCGTTTGGTAGCGTGGCATGCAGCTGTCGCTGTCGCAATCGGGGCCTTTCTGCTGGCATTCGCAGCGATGATTCGTTCGTTGTGGACCACATCAGCGCTTCGACCCATATGGCTCCTCGCCATCTTTCTCTGGCCGGCAATCACCGCTGTACCGGCGTTTCTTGTGGCCCTGGCGGCAGCTGTCATCCTCGCGCGGCTTTGGCCGAAGGTTAACTCTGACTAGTCTGCTCTGTGCAACCTAGGTGTTTTTCGTGCCTCTGTAGTGAGTCTTATTTATCGAGTACTACTCCTCGTCTTATATGGAATTTCTTTTTTCTTGTAAGATACCCGACGTCGAGTACACGAGGCACATTCAAAAACACTTTCTTAACCACCACCCGAGGAGGAGTCATGAAAGCGTATATCATCACCACTGGTATTATCTTTGGTCTGATCACCGTCGCGCATATTATGCGATTTGTTATGGAGGGGTCGCGTTTGGCCACCGAGCCCGTTTTCATTCTACTCACCCTGCTCTCGGCCGCGCTCTGTGTATGGGCATTGCTGGTGCTGCGACGCTTGAGCCGGTGATCGAGCTAAGGGAAACTGATTGTTCAAAAACTCTTTGAAGGAGACAGCGGTGATCGGCGAAATCAGACACTTGACGATGGAAGAGCTTGAAGCTGGGCTCGATGAGATCCGCCAGGCGCCTAAAGACGAAGGCGTCCTGCACTTGATTGTGCGGCGCCCCCAGGTTGAAGAGCGCGAGATTCTCGAAGAAGGCGAGCTTCATCTGCACGAAGGACTCGTTGGCGATAGTTGGATAAGGCGTGCCAGTTCTCGCACCGCCGATGGATCGGCGCATCCAGACATGCAGATCAACATCATGAATGCGCGCGCTGCGGCGCTGGTGGCGCAGGATAAGAGTCGTTGGCACCTGGCCGGCGATCAGCTATACCTCGACATGGATTTGAGCCTGGAAAATTTGCCGCCGGGAACCCAACTGGAGATCGGCTCGGCAGTAATAGAGGTAACACCGCCACCGCATACCGGCTGCAAAAAATTCGTCGCGCGGTTCGGCCTTGACGCGATGAAGTTTGTAAATTCTTCAGTGGGCCGGGAGCTGCAACTGCGCGGCATCAACGCCAAAGTGGTTCAGCCCGGGTTGGTTCGAGTCGGCGACGTAGCCAGGAAACTACCGGCCAACAAGATCTGAAAAATACGATCTGGGAATGACAAACAGTTCGTGTTGGTCAGCCTCTTGTGGCGGACACGTTCTCATATGGCGATACCCATCAAAACAGACGTAATTATCGTCGGCGCCGGTCCGACCGGGCTTTCGCTCGCATGTCAGTTAACCCGATACGGTGTTGATTTTGTCGTCGTTGAAAAAAACGAAGGCATCACGCCTTTTTCCAAAGCTCTCGGGGTCCACGCGCGCACACTTGAAATCTACGAACAACTCAGCCTGGCACCGAAGGCGGTTGCTCAAGGCATAATCGCCGGAAAAGTCCGCATGCTCGAAAGCGGAAAGATCGTCGGCGAAGTTGACCTGTCCAACATCGGACAGGGTCTTAGTAGTTATCCGTTCATGCTTGTGCTCGAACAGAGCGAGAACGAACGGCTTCTTTACGAATACTTGCGGGATCAGGGGCGTGATGTGCACTGGCAAACCGAGCTCGAGAGTTTTTCGCAGGACGGAAGCTCTGTTATTGCTCGCGTTCGAACCAGCGGCGGTGAAACTCAAACGATCGAAGGAAAATATCTCGCCGGCTGCGACGGACCGCGCAGCCCGGTGAGACATCAACTCGGACTCTCTTTTGAAGGCAGTACGTTTGAGCGTTTGTTCTACGTGGCCGATGTGAGAATCGATTGGAAATATAGTCACGACGCGCTGCATGTTTGTATTGCCGAACACGGCGTGGTCGCTTTCTTCCCAATGCCCGGCGAAAACCGCTGGCGCATTGTTGGCGCATTTCCCGAGGGGCATGAAAAGGACGAAGGCGAAGTCCTTTATGAAGAAATCGAAGCGCGCATCAAGGAAGAAGCCGAACTCGAACTCGACATCACTCGCGTCGATTGGTTTTCTACTTACAAAGTCCACACTCGCCATGTCGAAAAGTTTTCCTCCGGACGATGTTTTCTGGCTGGCGATTCAGCCCATATCCACACTCCCGCAGGTGGCCAGGGAATGAATACCGGAATCCAGGATGCTTACAACCTCGCCTGGAAGTTGGCGCTGGTTCTCAAAGGCGTTGCGGCTGAACGAATCCTCGACAGTTACAACGAAGAGCGACTGCCCAACGCCAGGCGGTTACTGCAAACAACTGACCGCATGTTCAACCTCGCCGCGGGTACCGACTGGCTGATTAACCTGATCCGCACGACAATATTCCCGCCGATGGCGAAATTCATTCTGAGCATCGACGCCGTCAAGAAAAATTTCTTCCCTTTGATTTCACAAATCGGGATCAACTATCGCGAGAGTTCTTTGAGCATGCACGATGGCGATAGAGATTTTGAAGTCAGAGCTGGTGACCGGCTGCCATATTTCCTTTTAGACGGCCATAGTGTTTACGACAAACTGCGCGCGCCCAAATTCCATCTCCTCACTTTCTCTGATGGCCTGAGCAACGATGCCGGCGATCACGGAAAGCTCCGCGAAGTAGGAGACAAGTATGCAGATCTGATCGATCAGCAGTTTATTCGTCTTGACCCTCAAATCGCGGAGACATTCGGCACTGACAAACCATTTCAGATATTTCTGCGTCCGGACAACTACATTGCTTATATCTCCACGGAGACTTCATCTCGTCGTCTCGTGGCCTACCTAAAAGAAACCATCCGCTAAGTAGAAACGCGCAAGCGTTTTTCTGGGACCGCGGCGTCCCGCCGGCCCGCGTAGGGCGATTGCAAATATCACAGTTGGCACTAACGTACGTCAGGCGGGCGGGACGCCCGCGTTCCCACAAAAGCGCTTGAGCGGTTTAATTTGAGGCAGACAATTGAGACAGAAACATGACATGAAAATGCAGATTTTTGTTTCCCGGACAACGATAATGCTTCCACGCAGGAAGGAAAATACATATGGACGATGAACAAGCTATCAGAGCCTTAATCGCAACCTGGCTGAGTGCATCAAAGGCAGGCGACACCGAGACTGTGTTGGGCTTAATGTCAGACGACGTAGTCTTCCTCGTCTGCGGCCGGCCTCCCATGCGCGGCAAAGAAGAATTTGCAGCCAGTCAAACCGCGCTAAAAGATGTCGAGATGGATGGGACCAGCGAGATTCAGGAAGTTAAAGTGCTTGGTGACTGGGCCTATGTCCGGACACACCTGTCTGTGGACTTCAAACCCAGGAGCGGTGGGGCCGTCAACAAACGCGCCGGCAACACACTTTCAATCCTGCGAAAAAGCGAAGGCAAATGGCTGCTCGTTCGTGACGCCAACATGCTGGCGCCCGTCTCTTAGAAGTTTTTCAGTTTAAGGGGGAATTACTGGGCGGTTCGACTGTCGGCCGCTCCGCGGCTTTGATGGTTTTCGAGTCGCGATCCTGGGGTTTCGCGTTTCGAAGATAATCCGCGGCAGCGTTCGCTTTTCTGAAGGCAGGAGTCAGGACTCAGGACTCAGGAGTCAGAAGTCGGAAGTCGGAAATCAGATCCTGAATCCTAAGTCTTCAAGTCCTAAGTTCTGAGTTCTGAGTCCTGAGTCCTGAGTCCTGAGTCCTTAGTCCTGAGTCCTGAGTCCTGAGTTCCCCGGTCTGAAATGACAAATCACTCTTTTGATGTCGCGGTGGTGGGAGCGGGCGTCTTTGGTGCGTGGACTGCGCACCAGCTGAGCCGTGCGGGGGCTGAGGTGTTATTGATCGATGCCTACGGACCCGCGAATAGTCGGGCGAGTTCGGGTGGCGAGTCGCGAATCATCCGCATGGGTTACGGCCAGGACGCAATCTACACGCGCATGGCTCAACGCTCGTTTGCGTCGTGGCAGGAATTGTTTGCTCGGATTAAAAGGCCACAACTTTTTCAACAGACAGGGGTGTTGTGGCTGGCAAGAGAAAACGATTCTTATTGCGAGGCGACGCTCAAAACGTTCCAGCAAAACAAGGTGAAGTTTGAAAGACTCGATCGGGATGAGCTAAAACGTCGTTACCCACAGCTTGAGCTCGATCAAATTTCGTGGGGAATCCTGGAGCCTGATAGCGGAATCCTGATGGCTCGTCAGGCAGTGCAGGCCGTCGTCGCAGAGGCGCTTACCGCCGGCGTCACTTATCTGGCAGCGGCAATCCGGCCACTGGAGATGGAGGAAGGGAACGGCGTTTCAAAACTCGAGTCGATCACCACAACTTCGGGGCATAAGATCGTCGCCGGCAAATTCATCTTCGCTTGTGGACCATGGCTGCCGAAACTCTTTCCTGAGTTGCTGGGCGGATTGATCCACGTCACCAGGCAGGAAGTCTTTTTCCTGGGCGTTCCCGCCGGCGATGATCGTTTTAACTCGCCTGACATGCCGACGTGGATGGACATCAATGAACTCATTTACTGTCTCCCCAATCTCGACAACCGTGGCTTCAAGATCGCAATAGATAGACACGGCCCACCGTTTGATCCCGACACTGGTGAAAGAATCGCCAATCCGGAAAGCATGAATGCGATACGCGCATATCTTGCTCGTCGCGTGCCGTCGCTGGTCGATGCGCCCGTAAGCGAATCACGTGTTTGCCAATATGAAAATACTTCCAACGGCGACTTCTTAATTGACCGTCACCCCAGGTTTGAAAACGCCTGGCTCGTTGGCGGCGGGTCTGGTCACGGATTCAAGCATGGCCCGGCGGTTGGCGAGCATGTGGCAGCGTTGATCTCCGGCAGCGTGAAAGGCGAATTGAGGTTCGCGCTGGCTACCAAGGAACAAGTGCAACAGCGGAAAGTGTTTTGAAACCTCACACTGCGGGCATCTTGCCCGAACTTTCCCCACGGCACTCGCTCTTCTCATTCTTTTGCTACGGAACAATCGTTCATTTGCAACAAAACCAGACCAATGATCGGAGACAATTCCTGCTTCCCCTTTCTCCCGTTTAAGGCCGGAATTCGCGTCAGCGACTACCGGGAATTTTTGTGTGCAATCTACGAATTCGAAGGAGCAAATATGAGGACAAAGGTAGCGACGACGTTTCGACCACATAAATTACTTTTTGGGCTGGCCCTGATGCTGGCCCTGACACCGTTCGCGTTTGGGCAGACTACCCAAACGATGCAACCTGCAGCGAACCGACCCATCCAGTCCATTCCTAATGGCGCAAAGCTAAAGTTCAAAGGCGTAGTGATCGCACGAGAGGGCGATACTTTCAGGATCCGCGATCGAAATCGCACTGACTACCTGGTACTAATCACCGATCGCACCAGTATCAAGACTCACGGTGGATTCCTTCGCGGCGGCAAGAAGTATCCGGTCACGGATATTCTGCGCGGCTTGATTGTGGAAGTTGAAGGGCGCGGCGATTCGCAGGGCCAACTCTCGGCCGAGAAAATCAGGTTTGATGAATCGGACATGAGAGCCGCGATTACCTCTGATACGCGTGTAACTCCGGTCGAGGAAAACCAGGCCCGCATGGCTGGACAAATGGACGAGCTCTACGCTGTGGCGGCGGAGGCGAGAACCGAATCAGCCGCGGCGAATGAACGGATCACTGCGCTCGATGAATACGATGTGCAGGAAACGGCCTCAGTAAATTTCAGAGTGAACAGCGCGGTGCTCTCACCGGAAGCGAAGCGAACTCTCGATGAGTTTGCCGCGAAAACTGTAGACGCCAAGGCCTACACCATCGAGGTTGCCGGTCATACGGATTCGACGGGCGGCGAGGCAAAGAACCTCCGTTTAAGCCAGCAACGCGCGGAGGCGGTGGTCCAGTATCTCGCAGTGAATCATAAGATTCCGCCGCGTCGTATTGTGACACCGATGGGTTACGGCAAAACAGAAGCTGTGGCCGACAACACGACGGCCGCGGGACGTGCTCAAAACCGGCGCGTGGAAGTCAAGATGATGCTGAATCGTGGGATGAGCCAGAACAAGCCGCCCGCAGGCAGCACTACTCCTTAATGGCCGGGTAGGACAGGCTTGCCTGTCCCCCTGCAAAGAAACCGACAGGCAAGAATGCCTGTCCCACCTGATGAAAGAGGGCACGCACGCCTGGAGTGTGCCCTCTTTTTTACTGAGGTCGTTTTAAGAACTGCTTTCAGTGCGCCCGTCTAAAGCGGTCACGTGCAAAACCTCCACCTACACGTGCAAAACCTCCACATTCCGCTGCAGAGACTCCATATACGCGTGCAAAGACTCCATATACAGGTGCAAAGACGGCATATACGCGTGCAAAGACTCCGTATACGCGTGCAAAGACTCCATATACACGTGCAAAGACTCCATATACACGTGCAAAGACTCCAAATACACGTGCAAAGACTCCAAATACACGTGCAAAAACGCCATATACACGTGCAAAGACGCCAAATACGTGTGCAAAACCCCCAAATACACCGCGCAACAAACCGGCCTTCAACCTCGAATTTCGCAAAATGCTGAACAAAAATGCAATTTGCCTATCCAGCAGCCTGAACCGGGCTAAAAACCGGCCGGGTCGTGGGTCGACAAATACAGAAGCGGAAGCGGTAGCGACCGGATAAAACTCTCAGCTGGCGTCTGCGACACTTCTTGGTAGTGGGTCAGTTTGAAAAGCTTGTTCCGGTTCTCGAACTTTGCCGAAGCGTAGAGCGAATCGCTAAGACGAAATCAGAACTGGGAGCGCAGCGACCAGCCCTACACTCAAGAGCCCAAACATCTAAAGAAAAGCGCGTTTTCAAATGAAGACTATCAACGTTGAGTCTTTGGCTGGTCGCTGCGCTCCCAGTTCTGATTTTGTCACTAATCGTAGGCTGGCAATCCAAACTGACCCACTACTCACTTTTTACTACGTTAGGAGTTTTACGTTGAATCGTTGAATCCATGATCCGGTCGCTATCGCTCCCGGTTCTGCATTGTCGATTCACTGAGTAGTGCGCCCCACCAACTTCGCTATCGCCCGCGCCAGATTGGCAAGGTTCACCGGCTTAGAGAGGTGCTCCTGGAAACCGGCTGCGAGGGCGCTTCGGCGATCTTCGGCGCGAGCGTGGGCAGTCAGCGCGATGGCCGGAACGGTCGCGTGGCGAACTCCGTTTCTCACCTGCCGGATGAAAGAATAACCGTCCACCTCCGGCATCGAAATATCAGAGATCAAAATGTCAGGGTGCCAATCGGTCATGAGAGCCAGGGCTTCGGACGCTGATACCGCCGCTTTCACCTCTGCCTCGCAGGACGACAACAGTCGCACGAGCAAATCGCGCGTGTCGATTTCGTCTTCGACCAGTAGGATCCTCAAACCACGCAAGAGAAGTTTCGCAGTCAGGTTTTCCTGAAGCTCTTCAGACTTTGTAGCAGAAGTCGGCGCACTGCCACTCAGCGCCGGTAGGGTAACTGTAAACGTGGCGCCCTTCCCTACTCCATCACTTTCAACTTTAACTGAGCCTCCATGCAGCTCCACCAGATGCCGGACGATGGCCAGTCCCAAACCGAGTCCACCAAACTTCTTGGTCGTACTGGCATCTGCCTGGCGAAAACGCTCGAACACGTGTGGCAGAAAATCCGCGCTGATCCCCTGGCCGTTGTCCTTTACCACAATCTGCACTTGACCAGCGATAGTCTTGAGTTGAACGTCTATCTCCATACCGCCAGGACTAAACTTAACTGCATTTGAAATCAGGTTCCAAACAATCTGTTGCAGTCGATTAAAGTCGCCGGAAACAGGCGGAATGTTTGAACTGACGTGTAGGCGAAATTTGATGTTCTTCGCATCCGCTGCCGGTCTCATCGAATCGATCGCGGCCTGGATCACTTTTTCCACTTCCACCGGGCGAGAATCAAACTGCAGCTTGCCGGACACGATCCGCGAGACGTCCAGGACACTCTCAATGAGTTGAGTTTGTGCTTTGGCGTTACGGTCGATGATTTCAACCGCGCGTCGAGTCTCCGCGGGAGTAAGTGTGTCGTTGCGCAGCATGCTGGCCCAGCCGACGATCGCATTTAGCGGCGTCCGGAGTTCATGAGAGAGATTTGCCAAAAATTCGTCCTTCACTCGATTCGCGACTTCGGCTTCCGCCCGGGCGCTGTGCTCGCGCCGGAGCAGCTCTTCGCGTTCCACCTCAACGCGACGCTGTTCGGTAATGTCGCGCGCGATTTTCGAAGCGCCGATTAGCGCGCCTGACGCATCCTGAATTGGAGATACCGTCAGCGAAACATCAATTCTCCGTCCGCTTTTGGCCATCCGCAAAGTTTCGTAGTGAACGACGCGTTCGCCGCTTTGAATCTTTTCGAGGAATTCACGCTCATCCTGGAAGAGTTCGGGAGGAATGAGAATCGAGACGTTCTTGCCGATTACTTCCTTAGCGGAATATCCATATAAAGTCTCGGCCGCATTGTTCCAGCTCGTGACGACTCCACTAAGATCCATTCCAATGATCGCGTCATCCGTGGATTCAACAATTGCCGCGAACCGGCGCAGAGCTTTTTCCGTATCTTTGCGATCGCTGATGTCGCTGATCGAGGCTACCCAGCCAACCACGGCGCCGTCACTGGCTATGTCGGGCCGATAGGTCGCAACCAAATGTCGCAATCCTGCCGATTGGAACGACACCTCCTGTGAGTATTCAACAGGTTCGCCTTGCAGCACCTTCTCGACGTAGGGCCTGATAGACTCGAACGCATCCGTCCCTATAACCTCAACAATGGCCTTCCCAATTATGTTCTGCGGCTGAAGACCCAGCATGTTCGCATAAGCGCGATTCACATAAACGTAACGCAAGTCTCGGCTGCAGCGGGTGAGCATCAACGGCGTGGTATCTGTGATCACTTCCAGTTCGGCTTCACGGGCTCTTAAGGCTTCCTCAGCCCGCCGTCGTTCGATAAATTGTCCGATCTGACTTCCAATACTGCCGAACATTGCCAGCAAGGCATCGTCGGGCTGCCGGATCTCACTACTGAAAAACTCCATGACGCCGACAAATTTTTCTCCGCCGACGATCGGAAACGCGAAGGCCGCGTTTAAACCTTCTCTGATGGCAACAGGCGCACGCGGGAAGTTGTCATCCTTAGCCAGCTCGGGAATCCAATACGACTTCATGTGATCCCAAACGCGTCCAGGCAGGCCCACGCCGGCGGCGAACGTCCTGCCGCGACTAGCCAGCTCAAACTCCTCAACTCGTGAAGGGTACGCGCTCCAGAAGCTTAGACACCTTAGTGATGTGGCATTTGGATCCAGCGACCACAGGGCCCCGACATCCCACCGAAGCGTGGTGCCAATGGTTTCCAATATGCGCGGCGTGGCATCGCTCACCGCGGGAGATTCGGCAAGGATTCGAGTGATCGCCAGGTTGACGCCCACGCGCTTTTCATTTTCCAGCCGGATCGCTTCTGAGACACGCCGCTCTTCTACAACTGCGACCAGGAAAAGAAAACTGACGGCGTTGGACGCGACGAAAAGTTGCAGAACCAGCAGCGACTCGTTCGCTGTGTCACTAACAAATGGACCCAAACCGCGCAGTGTTCCCCAAACAGCAAAAGACGATAGCGAGGCAATCGCGAGGGTCACGCCCTGGTGGCTTAATCTGAACGACGCCCAAAGCAGGAAGGGCACAATAAAACAAGTCAACAGGTAATGGCGGATCGAAAGCGGTGTTGAATAACCGAAGGTCACTATCGCGGTGCCGGAAAGCAGTAGTAGAAGCAGAAGGCCCTCGAGAGTTCGTTGCAGGCGCCAGCCCTTTCGCGTTCGTACAATCCAGGTTAGTAGCAGTGGAGTGACGATCAGCGCGCCCGCCAAATCTCCGAGCCACCAGGTCCGCCACAGCAGCTTGAAATCTCCCCAACGTTCCAGCTGGCCCAGGCAAAGACCAATGTTGCCGATCAGGGCGCTGACCATCGTGCAGAGGGAGACTGTAGTAACAAACTTGAAGACGTCTCTGGCACGATCAAACTGTAGATGAAACCCGAGCCCGCGAAGGATGAGGAGTGCACTTAGACTCTCAGCCGTATTGCCCAGAGCAATCGCCGCTGCTGTCACAGGCGGTAGGGGTGTAACAAGGTTAACGAGAAACGCACCGAGGAAAATTCCAGGCCAGATCCGGTATCCCAATAACAAGGCGGCTGCGATAGCTACACCGGAAGGAGGCCAGACGGGCGAAACGCTCGAATGTATGTAAGCGAAAGAGAGGCCGATTTTGGCTGCTATGAAATAGACAGCAGCGACGGCGATAATCTCAGCTGCTAACGAAAGATAGCGAGTGGTGTTCTGCGGACGCAACGAGACACCGCTTGCCCCGCTACCGAGACCCACCATGCTACTTTCTGATTCTGCCATGCCGTTCATCGGTGTCGAATAGCTTTCGCCCGGGATTAGCTTCCGGCGGCAAGCAGCGACTGCTGCTGGAAGAACGGATAATTCAGGTTTCGGGGGAAAGGAAAAGGCACTGCAGTTTACCACGAAACCGAGGCCCGGTTCGGTGCCCAAGATCCGGGCAGTACAACGACCAAAAAAAGGTTGAGCTTATGATCGGTATCAGACAGACAGCACGGAGGGGGGGTAATAAATTTGGGCACCCGACAAACTCGCTTGGCCGAAGGATGTCGCATCCTTCTATTAACCGTCGAGTTCGACACCTTCGGCTTTTTTGTTTTTCGCCCCGTTAGTCTTAGGAGACTGGTTTAGGCAAGACCGCATCCTCGTAAGCGGAAAACGAGTCTTTCAGCAAGTAGGGTACCCCCATGCCGGCCAAACAAAAAATCCTTCTGGTAGAAGATCATGAAGACACCAGCGAGCTCATGGTCTTGATTCTTAGTCAACTTAATTACGACGTGGCCACGGCCGCCAGTATCTCCGGAGCTTTAGGCATGACGGAGTCGGCGGATTTCGATCTGTTCGTACTTGATTCCATGCTTCCGGATGGCACGGGCACCGACCTCTGCAAATACATCCGCGAGCGGAACAATTCCACCCCAATTCTTTTTTATTCGGCCATGGCGTTTGAGCACGATAAGCATGAGGCGTTGTTGGCGGGAGCACAGAGGTATCTGGTAAAGCCGGTCGACTTCGACGTATTCTGTCGCACGGTCGCCGAGATGCTCAACGGCGCGACCGCAGGTCCTCACGTCGATCAAGCAGTAGCTCTCCTGACAGCTTCGTAACACTCGCAGGAAAATCGTTCAAGACCGGGGCGATCCATTACCTGGATTCGGCCGCGGTTGTATTTGATTAGTCCAGCTGACTGCAGATTAATTGCACCCACGTTTACTGTGGCGCGCCGCGTGCCCAGCATCTCAGCAATAAATTCCTGTGTCAGGTTTATTTGGTCTGATGCCACTCGATCATGACACATCAACAACCAGCGCGAGAGCCGTTCTTCAATTGTGTGTGACGCATTGCAAGCCGCCGTCTGTGCTACCTGTCGCAGAAAGAAGTTCAGATAGCGCAACAAGATCGTATGCAGTTCCTCACCGCGCATGAATTCTTCTAGAATTACGTCGGCTTTTGCGCGCACTCCGCCATTTGGTATCTGCACAATAGCGCGTTCAGCCGATGTCTTCTGTCCTAGTAGGAAGGGCACGCCCGTCACTCCCTCATTCCCGACCAGCCCGACCTCGACAATCTTTCCGTCCATCATTTGCGTGACGAGAGAGACGACCGCGTCGGAAGGGAAATAGCAGTATTTGATTGGCTCACCGATTTCGTACAGGATCTTGCCGTGGTCAAATGCGAAGGGCTCAATATGCGGGAGTAGGCGTTGATACAGGTTTTCCGGCAGGGCGGCCAGCAAACGATTTTTGATTGTGGATTTGGAACTGGCGCTCATCGGTTGTCTCCTTAAGTCGTGCGTGTGTGAACACAGCAGACGGCACAAGGAGGTGTTGACTATGCAACTCCCGATGGCGAGTGTTGGATTCTAAAAGAACAGAATCAGCCGCTTAACTCTTGCGATCCGAAAGTCAGAACACCTTGAGTGTACGCTTCCATACACCCCAGCGTAAAGATCAGGATCACACGCCAACCCGAGCTCCTTCGATAATTGGCCGAAACCCTAACATATTCATAAACAATGGCTCTGTCCGGTAACGTACTTAGGTTTATACTCGATTGTTCTTGGCGGCTGAGAAATCAAGAAGGGTGGATTCTAGGTGAAGTGCACCTTGGACTGCGCTACGCTCCGTAGGAGCGACATGTTTATAGCAACAGACCATGGCCCAAGATACTCTTCGCTCCGTGAGGAGCGAAATGTGTTTCCAGCCCGGCCAGGGCGCCAAGTTATTGCGCTCCTACGGAGCGCGAGCCTAGTGCCGTGACGTTGGGGCTATAAACATTTCGCCCCGCTGGGGCGAAAATCTGGTAGTGCATCAACTTATGGCACTTCCAAATTGAATTCGCCAAGTCTCTAGAAGTCGTACAGGCGGTAGCACCCCGGCATCAACACGCAACGGTGGAGGAAGCTAACTAATGGCTGTTCGGCATGCGCGCTTGCAAAGTACTTCCCTGCTCGCCCTCTTCATCACTGGCATTAGCATTTCCTTTTCGAGCTTTGGAACTTTCGCCTCAGTTCAGGGTCAAACTCCGCGCGGCCCACGCGTACCGAATATTTATGACGCTCAGCGGCAAGTTGAAAAATATGTTGACTCCGGAAGTTACGATCGCGATGTTGCGAAGGTCGTAACTGCAGCGAGTGCCTGGTTGAAGAAGCGGGTTAAGGCCGCTACAAAACCGGCGATTGTGCTCGACATCGATGAGACGGCGCTTTCGAATTGGCCGGAGATGCGCGTCAATGGCTGGGCCCGTATCATCAATGGGCCTTGCGATCTTGAGAAGGGTCCATGTGGTCATCGCGCCTGGCAAGGTATGGCTCGGGCGAAAGCCATTGCGCCGACGCTGGCTCTGGCGCAGAGCGCATATAAACTCGGCGTGGCTGTGTTCTTCATAACCGGGCGGCCGGAGCGATTACGGGAAGCAACCGTACGCAATCTTCGAGAGCAGGGGTTCGAATGGACCGAACTGATCCTTGAGCCGGAAGGCGCGACTTTTCCAAGCGCCGCTGACTTCAAGGCACCGGAACGACGGAAAATCGCAGAACATGGTTACACCATTCTCCTGAACCTGGGAGATCAGGACAGCGATCTAAAAGGCGGTTACGCGGAGCGTACCTTCAAGCTTCCCAACCCCGTCTATTTTGTTAAGTGAAGGACTGCCGGCGTGCGGAGTCGGCATGAATAATTGGAGGATGATCTATGAGTGAACTAAGCGCGTTGTCGCTCCTGCCCTTTGTGCCGAGCGGCGGCGATTACCAGGCGAGCCGTGGTTTATTTGCCGATCTTGGTTTTGAAGAAGTGTGGGAGAACAGCGGCTACGCTGGGTTTCGCAATGGCGACGCGCAGTTTATTCTCCAGAACTTCGATGACGAAAAGTTTGCCGGCAATTTTATGGTTCGTATCAACGTCGCAAATCTCGACGCCTGGTGGGCGGCGGTGTCTCGCCTGCAACTTGACACCAAATATTCGGGGTTCCGTATTAAACCGCCGGCCAATTTTCCCTGGGGCCGCGAAGTTAACTTCATCGATCTCGCCGGGGTCTGTTGGCACGTCGGCGAGTGAGCCCAACATCTGACAACTCTAATGTTCGGGAATTGGCGATTGAACTTCAGCAGTGAGCGATGGTTCCGATCAAGTGATTGTCTGGGACCGCGGGCGTCCCGCCCGCAGATGAGCGCGGAGTGCGAAAAGGATTAGAAATTACTTTCGAAAGGCGGCGCGCCTTCGGCGCGTTGCGGGCGGGACGCCCGCGGTCCCAGACAATCACTTGAGCAGTTCTTGATCACGGCCCGAATCTGCGGCGGTATTCGGTCGATATAATGAAGGCCTTGACCATATCAGCGTTGACGAAGTTTCCATTAAAGTCGTTCAGTTTCTGCAACCAAAAGTTGTAGCCGTCGAAGTTCAAACCAATTTCCGGCGCGTCGTTGGGATTTCTTCTCAGGTACCCAAAATACTGCATCAGCACAAACGCCTTATTCTTCTCCGCATTCTTCAAGTCCTGATCCTCGGCAACCGAGCGCAATACTGAGGCCCGCTTCGTTACGTTTGCCGGCGTCGCGCCCAGCACCGTCACCAGATTCGCTTTCTCAATTGCGGAAAGCACTCCTCCCGCGTTTGTGTTGAGTTGCGTGACAAACTGGTCCGCTGTAAGAGAGTTGGGAAAGGCCGCGAGAAAGTCCGTTCGCTGTACAAACGCGAGCGCGAATGCCTGCTTGTTAGCTTCCAATTGCGCCTGCCAGTCTCCAATTCCCACCAGCACGCCCTGCGCGATCTGTTGCGTGTCTCGCAGGAAATCCGTGAAGCTTACGGGCACAGGGGCGCCTGCAAGGTTGCCGAATCCGGCCTTGTAACTTCGATAAACCAGGTAACCGGTTTCCTGAAACTCTATCGACAGAAAAAACGCCGCCGAGACATTGATTCGCTTCAACTCGATGCAGGCAGCATCCGCACCACATTGCGTAATCTGGTTCGTCCAGAAGGCGAGACCATCCGCATCAGGCTCGCGATTCAGGAAATCGACATAGTGCTGACGAACAAAAAAGCCGGCCTGATCGATCGGATTGGCGCTCCCGTTTTCCGGACCATTATCGCGAATCGTTAACGTGGCTGTTGACGGCGAACCGAGCGTCGCGCCGGTAACGTTGCTCAACGTGATCGTAAAAGTCTCGTCGCCTTCGGTGTAAGCGTCGTCAATGATGGGAATCGCAATAGTCTTGGAATTCTCAACTGCAGCAAAATGCAGCGTGCCCAGAGTTGTCAGATAGTCGCAGCGTGACGAGGCAATGCCGTTAACCACGTTGCAGTTGTTAGCGCCAGCCGTGTCACTCGTAGCGTAATCAACTGTTGAGACGCCGGAAAGATCTCCGGTACGAGTAATAACTATGTTCAGCGTGTTTGTGCCTTCAGTGACGCTGTAAGTTGACGCGCTGAGTTGCAGGCTGGGAGGACTGACAAGCAACACCATCGATCCGCTGCTCGCTGCAAATTTGGTATCCGAAACATAGGTCGCCGTGATCGTATGACCTCCGGAACTGAGACTGGCTGTCGTCGTGGTAGCAGTGCCGTTCGTGGCGAGGGGCACTTGTCCGATCACCGCCACTCCATCGCTAAAGGTCACCATCCCGGTCGGCGTGCCGGTCGGTGCACCGGGGTCGGCAGGTACTCCAGCGACAGTCGCGGTAATCAAGACTTGCTGTCCTAAGATTGAGGGATTCGGAGAGGCGACGACGTTAGTTGTCGTGGCATTGGGATGGACCTTCTGCATCATCGTCGCCACAGTGGAGGCGTGACTTCCATCGCCGTTGTAAATCGCCACTATAAAATGATTGCCCAGATAGTTAACGCCCGCAGCGAGTGATGACGTATTCACTGACGCCTGCCCGTTCGCGTTCAGAGGAACATTGGCTTGCAGCGTCCTCGCTTCCGGAGTGAACCCGTTATAGGTGTTGGCAAAAAACGAGACTGTGCCGGTCGGAGGCGTGGCGCCGGTAACGGTGGCCGTGAAGGTGATGGAGTCGCGGTAAACGGTCGCGCGCAAATCGGGCGATGAAGAAGTCAGGGTAACGCTCACCTCCGAGTTGTTGCCGATCGCAAACAGAGTTCCCCCGTTGAGTGTGTAAACAGTTCCGTCCGGCCCAATGACGGTCGGAACGTAAGGCTGTCCGATTCCGGAGTTAAGAGTAATCGCCTGGTCCAGCGAGTTCATCGCCAGGTTCCAACGATACGCATGGCCGTCCTCGCTGTTGAAGAAGACGCTGTTCGTCGCCGGGTTGACTGCCGGGGCATTGATGCACCATTCCTTCACCGCGTTGGGAATGCCAGGTTGTTCCGAATCCGGAGTCGGACCAATTACGGTAAGCACTTCCCGCATTTCTACCAACCCCGGCGATGAACTATGTGGATCGATTTGAGTGGCGTTGGGATCGAGCAGAGCAACTCGATTAACGCCGCTGCCGTCCTGGAAAGCGTAGTCGTTGTACTTACAAAACAGAAGGTATGAAGACGTCCCCGTATAAGCGGCCACTGAGCCGGCAGGTACGATACCCGCGGTATAGTCCCAACCAAACGCACCCGGCGTTTTAGTAATCGAGAGATCTCCACTAAAGCGCAGCAGGAAGCCGCGCGATCCATTGTTCGCGGGTGTTCCCTGGACTCCAAAATAAACATCACCGTCAGGCGCAATCATGGGAGAGGCGGTGCCATCTTCCGGGACGCCAGCCGGATCACCGCTGCGCGGGTCTCTCAGAAAGATTGAAAACTTCGTTTTCAGATCTAGCGGATCCAGGCCGAGTAAGTAGCAGTACCGATTATTAGTCGCCCACTTAACCACGACGTACAGAGTGGTTTCATCGCTGCTCAAGGCGGGGGCAACGTTGTGGCTATCTCGCTGAATCGCGGCGTCGTTGGCAGCAGCGGCGGCAAGCACAAAGGTTCCGTTTCCGTTGCTATCAATTCGTGCAAAGCCGCTTTGCGTTGTATTCAGAGGATCCGGCGCAGTTCCCTGCACGCGAAAACCGAAATAGATCTTGCCGTGTGAATCTGCGGTTATAGGGGTGTTGACGAAGATAGTGTTGTTGTAAGCGGCGGCGTTCGCGTTGTAGTTAGCCAGAGACGTATAGAAGACTTCACGAACAGGCGCACCCGGAGAATTAGAGTCGGGGTTGTCGATGTGCCAGATGGTGCCACCGGCGCCGGGATAGTAGAGGCGCGTGCCGAAGGGGCCGGTTGCGACACAGGGTTGATAAGCAGGAATCCAGTTGTGCGCCGGAAGAATGTAGTCGGTTGTTAAGGTGTACTTGGCCGCGCCATTTGCGCCATTGAAAGCTCTGACCTGGAAGCCGCCCGCAGCGCCTGTCTTAACCGGTACTAGAACGGTATTGGTCGTAGTAATGAGCGGAGCGCCATAGTGAATAAGATCGCCGGTGTTATTAAGATCGATGCTGGCGATCCACTTAAATACATTCAAGTTCTGCGCCGGCGCAGCGTAACTGGATGTGTGTTGCGCGTTGCCGGCGAAGGTTGTCGCCTGCCCAAGAACGCGCTCGGAGGCTGAGACGAGCAGGCAGCAGTAACCTATAGCGAATAGACCAAAACGAAAACTGTGCTTTCGCAACAGATCGCAAACACGTGGGAATACAGCAATAGGCATATAGAGCGGAGAGGACGGTTAACCAGGAACTGGCTTAATGGGAACACCGGAAGGGAGACACACCGTGAGAATACCCCATGATAGCAGCCGACTCAACACGATGCGGACTCTTGATAGGACGTCAGCGAAACCGCTCAAGTGATTGGCTGGGACCGCGGGCGTCCCGCCCGCAACGCGCCGAAGGCGCGAAGGCTTTGCACGTTGCTATCTCTCAATCCGTTTTCGCGCTTCGCGCTCGTTGCGGCGGGACGCCCGCGGTCCCAGCCAATCACTTGAGTGGTTTCAAATCGATCCACACTTTTCACTCGCTCTCCGGCAACATCACTACGGTGGTACAATTTGTCTTTTAATATTTTCAACGGAAATGTTGGTCGCATAATCATGAAATCAACCGTGTCATCGCAATGATACTCCAGCAGAACATCTCCCAATCCTTCCATTCCCCAATCGTGCTCGTCTTGCTGGCGGCGATCGCTGCTGGACTGCTTTATGTTCTCTGGCGGGAAGTGCGCAAGATTCCGGCGAAGCTCTTCACCTTGATGGCCACGGCGTTCGTGGACATGTTGGGCCTGTTGATGATCATTCCGCTCCTTCCGTTCTACGTGAAGACGCTGGGCGGTTCCGGAGTGGACATGTTTGGGTTCCACCTTGGAATTGGGACCATCATGGGTTTCATCGTCGCCTCCTTCACACTCGCGCAACTACTGAGCGCGCCGATGTGGGGCCGGTTCTCCGATCGAGTCGGAAGACGGCCGACGCTGCTAATCGCCCTGGGCGCATCGGCCATCGCGTATCTGATTTTCGGTTTCGCACACTCGCTGCTCTTGTTGTTTCTCTCGCGCCTGGTGCAGGGGGCCGGCGGTGGCACTGTCGGAGTCATACAGGCGTACGTGGCCGACTCTACCGATCCCAAGGATCGCGCGCGCGCACTCGGGTGGCTCTCGGCCACAACCAACCTCGGCGTCGCCCTGGGTCCGGTGCTCGGTTCATTCGCGATCACTCTGGGCAAGTATGATCTCGTTCCGGGGCCAACAACGTTGCAGATGGGACGCTCGGCGCCGGGAATCCTGGCCGCAGCGCTTTGTATCCTGAACATGATCTTCGCCGCGCGTTATCTGACTGAGTCACGCGTGGTAAACGAGCCACTGAAAGATGGAGAAGAAAACCGAACTTCGTTTCAGGCTATCGGGCGGGTGCTGTCTCATGCGGGCGAACCCGCATCGAGGCTCATCTGGATCTATGCCATCGCCATCGGCGCCTTCCAGGGAAGCTTTTCCGTGCTCGCACTCTTTTTGAACGTACGTTTCCAGGTAACTGAACAAACGATCGGTTACTTTTTCATGTACGTCGGCTCGATCTCGGTCTTCGCGCGAGTGCTGTTACTAGGTCGAATGGTCGACTGGTTGGGTGAGGCAAATCTCTCGCGTCTCGGTCTCGTGCTCCTGGCAGCGGGCGTTGTTGGAATGCCGCTATCGCGCAACCTTTGGATGCTGGCAATAGCGGTAGCTTTGATTCCGTTGGGAACGGCCTTCACTTTTCCCTGCGTGACGGCACTTCTTTCGCGCGTCATCAGCCAGAGAGAACGCGGGCTCTACATGGGCATGCAACAGACATATGGGGGAGTCGCACGCATCATTGCGCCATTGTTTTTCGGCTGGGCGTTTGATCATCTCGGTGTTTCGTCGCCTTACTACTTCTCTGCGGCGTTCATACTGGGAACCGTTCTGCTTGGTTTTGGTCTGGATCAGTATGCGAGGCCCAAAGTTTCTGCAGTGGCTGAACCCCCAGGCGCGGCTGGTGAACAGGAAGCCTGAATCACTCAAGCTCTTCTCTGGGACCGCGGGCGTCCCGCCCGCAAATGAGCGCGAAGCGCGAAAAGTGGCAAGGGATTTTTCAGCTATCTGGCTGCCAGGTAATGCGGGCGGGACGCCCGCGGTCCCAGGGAAGAGCTTGAGCTAAACTTAGGCCAGATGCGCAAACGTTTCGGAATCGGTTAGACTTGTCTGCGTCTTCAACTCTAGTAAACTTTCTCCTGCAATCTCGATCTACTGAAGCCAGCTATGGAGGGCACTCTGCACTTGCGCCTATTGCATCCTTTCGTACTTATCTCGACGTTAATATTCATATCGGCCTTCGTCCAACTAGCTCCGCTGCCATCAGCCGCAAAGCAACCAACGTTTCAGACAGGCGCGACGCAGCAGTCGCCATCTCCTTCCCCTTCCCCGAGTCCAACGCCCGTGCCGTTGCCTCCGCCGACTGTGAAGATTAATGACTACCGCGCCCCGGCCGGGCGCATCATCGGAGCAGCGTTGACGAGTGACCGGGCTTATACGCGGCTCCGGTACCTAACCGATCGCATCGGCAATCGTCTGAGTGGTTCAAAAAATTTAGAGCGCGCGATTGAATGGGCCCTCACCGAAATGAAGAACGATGGGCTGGATAACATACGCGCCGAAAAAGTGATGGTGCCACATTGGGTGCGCGGCGAAGAAAGCCTCGAGATGATTAGTCCGGAGCCGCGCAAATTGTCGCTGCTGGGTTTGGGCAATAGCGTAAGCACACCGCCTGAAGGGATCGCCGCCGAAGCCGTGGTGGTACGGAATTTCGACGAACTCGAAGCACTTGGCGAGCGCGTGCGCGGAAAAATCGTCGTCTACAACGCGCCGTTTGTTAGTTATGGTGAAACCGTTAAGTATCGCGGCTCTGGCGCTTCACGCGCGGCGCGTTATGGTGCCGTGGCCGCTTTGGTGCGTTCGATCACACCCGTGAGTCTACAGACGCCGCACACTGGCGCGATGACTTATGACGAGAAGCTACCGAAAATTCCCACCGCCGCGATCACGATCGAAAGCGCGGAGCTGTTGCAGCGAATGAATGATCGCGGTGAGCGGCCGACGCTGCGGCTTAAAATGGAAGCCAAATTTCTGCCCGACGCCGAGTCGGCAAACGTTGTCGCTGAGATCAAGGGTTCGGAGAAACCGGATGAAGTCATCCTGCTTGGCGGACACCTGGATTCGTGGGACGTGGGCCAGGGCGCACAGGATGACGGCGGCGGAGTCATCATCGCCTGGGAAGCAGTGAGGCTGCTCAAAGAACTTGGACTCAGACCACGCCGTACAATTCGGGCGGTACTCTACACTAACGAAGAAAACGGAGCGCGCGGCGGCGACGCTTATCGCGACGCCCACCGCGCCGAAGCTGGCAAACATATTCTGGTTATTGAGTCTGACTCCGGCTGTTATCGACCCGAAGGTTTCGGTCTCGCTACTACTGCTCCGCCGCAAGCCCGCGCCAACTTCATCGAGATTGCCAAACTCCTGTCCGGCATCCGCGCGGATCGCATCGCAGCAAACGGCGGCGGCACCGATATAAACCCGATGATGAAGGAGGGCGTGGTGGGCGCGAGTCTAAATGTGGACGGCACGAAGTACTTTGAGATTCACCACACGCAGGCCGACACGCTGGACAAAGTCAATCCGCAGGAACTCGCGTTGTGTGTCGCCGCCATGGCTGTTATGGCTTATACAGTTGCCGATATGCCGGAACCGTTGAGCGGACCAACGGCTTCCATTCACTGATGGCGGAGGTCATATCGGGAAGTGAATTTCCTGGGCAGAGCCTAATTGCGTAAATCTCATTAACACCGTGGCTTTAGCCCGGTGAGATAAGAGCTGCACCGAGCGGAAACCGTTTAAACGGTTTCTCACCTTTTCTGGCTTCGGGTCACCGGGCTAAAGCCACGGTGTTAATGAAAAGGGAAAGGCTGAAATTGAACAGTACCAACGTGTGATCTTAATTTACCGAAACGGCAATCAATGATACCTTGGCCTCCCAATTAGTCGCGCGCCCTGGCGTACGGGTCGTAGACTTCGTGCTCAAAGCCGTCGCCCCGTGGGTTATAAAGTCAGCTATTAGATCTCCGCTCTTGTTTTTCAATCTAGCCGTGTGATTTAGCATGCTGGAAGCCACCCCCGCATGCTTTCTGAACGCATGAATAAGGACAGACGACTTCCCCGCATCTCGCGAAGCACGCGGTCAGCGCTTGTTACCCTTGCCACACTGCTCTTACTGCTCAGTCTGGCGGCCTGGAGTGGCTGTAAGCGGGAAACGCCTGCCGGACGTGATTTTGCCGCCGCGCACCAGGAGCGTGGGCGACAAGTCGTCGCGGAATACCTCAAGCGTGACGCTGCGCCTTATCGCAAAAATCGCGTTCGCATGACCATCACTTCGGCCACTGAGCCGCTGAAAGTTTACGAGCTAGAGATCTGGCGCAAGCAGACTGACGCCGAAACGCTTACGCAAACACACGTCGTTCAGCCAGTCGACGAGAGCGATCTGGCGGCCCTAAGCATAGAACGAAAGGGAGAGCCCACAATCAACGTTACCTACGTCTCATCAATGGATGAGTTTCGCGAAACGGGCACGAACAAAATGTTCTTCGGAGGCTTGACCGCGCAGGAACTCCTCGGCGAGTGGGACAAGTATGACTACAGTCTGGTAGAGGAGAAGGAACTTGGCGGCGTCAAGCTTTACGAAGTCGAAGGCACACTCAAGCCGGGAACGGAGTCGGTCATAGCGCGCACTCGAACGCTCTTTCGCCCTGATACCTATCTCCCCGCCGAAATGCACTTGTTCGATTCAGACGGCAAGGAAGTTCGGACTTTCCAGGTGAAAACCTATCGCAACGTTGGGGGAAGAGATGTCATTTGGCTCACCGAGATCGAGAACCATTTAAGGCCAACGAAGATCACTATTGAAACGCTGAGCCTCGACTTCCCTGAAAAGGCGGATGATGCAATCTTCACGCGCGACCGACTGAAACAGTTATCGCGCAAGTGATTCGTAGTAAATTTCAGATCTTAGATCTGAAATCTCAAATTTGAGATCTCGGATCTCAGAAAAGAGAGCCAGATGAGAAAGCCAAATGACTGAATCGGACAGCGTGGTACGACTGGAAAAAGTTTCCAAGGCCTACACCGACGGCCAAACATTTTATGCGCTGAACGAAATCGACGTGGCAGTTAGTCGCGGCGAGCGCGTGGCGATCATGGGACCTTCAGGGTCCGGCAAGTCGACGATGCTGAATCTCATTTGCGGCCTCGACGTTCCTACTTCCGGCCGTGTCTGGGTTGGTGGCATTGAGTTGTCACAACTGAGCGACGACGAACGCACCCGTCTCCGGCGAGAAAAAATCGGCATGATCTTTCAGTCGTTCAACCTGCTCCCGACACTTTCCGCGGTTGAGAACGTTTCCCTGCCATTACGTCTACGTGATCGCTCTCGTCGCGAGGCGGAAAAGCGGGCGCACGCGTTGCTGGAACGCGTGGGTCTGCACCGCCAGGCGACGCATCGTCCGGATCAGATGTCCGGTGGAGAATGCCAGCGCGTGGCTATCGCTCGGGCCTTGATTTTTGATCCACCGTTGCTTCTCGCGGACGAACCAACCGGTAATCTCGACTCTGCCAGCGGCGAAGAGATTCTAAAACTGCTCGAGGAACTGCATCGCGAATTAAACTCCACCATCCTCCTGGTGACTCATGATGAACACACCGCGGCAACCTGCGAACGCATGTTGATCTTGCGCGACGGTCGCGTGGCGGAAGATCATGCTTCCATTGTTAACAACAATTTGACGGAGGCTGTGTGATGTGGGGCGCGCTGACTCTGGTCACAATCCGGCAGTGGGGCCTGCATAAGCTGCGTTTCGCGTTGACCCTGTCAGGCATCGCCCTCGGTGTCGCCGTCTTCTTCGCCGTGCGCACCGCCAACACCACCCTGGTCGGGTCATTAGCCACAACAGTTGAAAAGCTGGCGGGCCAGGCGACGCTCCAGGTCTCGGCAGGTGAGGCCACTTTCCCCGCGGATGTGATTCGCACCGTGCGCACCACGCCGGGAGTGAAACTGGCAGAACCCGTAATGGAAAGGGTCGTGCAGACCGCGTTGCCGGATGCCACCAACCTGCTGGTGCTGGGCATGGACATCACTAGCAATTTGAAACTTTACGAGGGCGAATTTGATCAGAAGGGTCTTGAAATCAGCAATCCTCTCGCCTTTGCACAACGACCCGATTCGATTGCCATCTCCCGCCCCTTTGCCGAACGCTACGGACTCAAGGATGGAGATCGCCTGCCGGTCTACACGCAACGAGGTCCACAGGATTTCACCGTGCGCGGGTTCTTCCGGACCACCGGCGCCAGCGTTGTCTTTGGCGGCAACATCGCCTTGATGGATCTCTCCGCCGCCCAGTTAGCGTTTGACAAAAAGGATCGGATCGATCGCATCGACATCATGACTGATCCGGCCACTCCGGTTGCGAAGGTCGAACAGGATTTGCGCGCGCGCCTTCCAGCGGGCCTCGAAGTCGCTCCGCCCGACCGCCGCGGGCAGGGCCTCGAGAAGGCCGTCTCGGCTATGCGCCTTGGCCTTTTCATCATGAGTTTGCTGGCCCTGATGGTCGGCGTTTTTATTATTTTTAATTCGCTGAGTGTCAGTGTGAATCAACGCTGGAAAGAGATCGGGGTGCTGCGCGCAATTGGAGTTGAAGGTTCTCATATTCAGCAAATGTTTCTCATCGAAGCCGCGTTAATGGGACTGGTCGGTTCGGCGTTGGGAGTCGGCATCGGCTTTGTCATGGCCCGCGGCGCGACCAGGATCATGAGCGCTGTCGTCACCTCGATGTATGGTCTTGTGTCCACACCCGAGCAGCCGGCCTTTCATTGGGACTACGCTTTAACCGCTTTTGCGATCGGCGCCTTCGCTTCCCTGCTGGCCACCTGGCTTCCGGCGCGCGCAGCTTCGCGGCTTCACCCGGTGATGGCTTTGCGCAATATCGAGCTGCAACGACGCGAAGGAGTTCTCGGTTGGTCGCGCTTTGTTCTCGGCATCGTTTTCATCATAGGCGGTTTGGCGTTGACATTCTTTTCCCCGCCAGGCGTCGGCCTGATGGTTCATTTCAGTTACTCAATCCTGGTGCAGTTTGGCATGGTTTTGCTGCTGCCGAAATTAGTTGTTTGGGGTTCGCGCGCCCTGCGCCCGTTGATGGGCCGGTTATTTGGCGCAGTTGGCGTTATTGCGGTTGATGCCACCGTACGCATGCCGCGACGCACCTCGGCGACTGTCGGCTCGCTGATGCTCGGGCTCTCATTTGTGTTCTCAGTTGGCGCTTTCATTCACAGTCATAAGGCTGCGCTCAATCGCATGGTGGATCGCTGCGTTAATGCCGACTTGATGGTCGCAACTTCCGACCAATTGCGATCGCGCACCTATCATTTCAGCGATGAACAAGAACGCCGCGTCGCGTCGTTGCCTGGTGTCACGAACATCGACAGTTTGCGGGTGACGGGTTTGAACTATGGAACTGACGACTTAATCGTCATCGCGCGCGATATGAATTTGTGGTTCAACAATTCGGCGGGACTGCTTGACGAAGGCGATGAGAGCAAAGCGCGCGAGTTATCCAGTCGCGGGGAAGGTTTTGTGATCTCGCAGAATCAATCGGTCCGTAGTGGCCTGGGCCTGGGCGATCAAATGCGGTTGGAGACGCCGGCCGGACCGCTCCTGCGTCCAGTAGTCGGCATCCTCGAGTTTTATTACGTGGAAAAGGGAACTGTCTTCATGGATCGTGAACTGTACAAGAAGTATTGGGGCGATAACGCGGTCGACCTGATGCTGTTGAATCTCGATCCTGGCGTTGACCGGCTAGCGTTCAAGACAGAGATCAACCGCGTCATGGCCGGCGAGCAGCGCGCCTTCATCTACACGAGCGAGGAATATAAGGAGTGGAGCTCGCGTCTGACCGATCAGTTTTTCACCTTGACGTACCTTGAGATGCTGATCGCAATTTTCGTGGCTGCGATGGGTCTGATTAACATGTTGGTTATTTCCGTATCAGAGCGGCAGCGTGAGATGGGCATCTTGCGAGCGATCGGCGGTTTGCGCGGCCAAGTGCGCAAGATCGTTTTGCTTGAAGCAGCTTCAATCGCTCTACTGGGTTTCGCGACCGGCGTGATAGCCGGGCTGTTCAATGCTTACTTTCTGGTGCGCACGGCAGCGCGAATCATTGCGGGATTCAACCTGCGTTTTGAGTTTCCGCTGAGCGTGGTGCTGGCGACTCTGCCGGTAGTGCTACTGGTCGCACTGGCTGCGGCCTGGTGGACTGCGCAGCGAGCGCTACGATTGCCGGTGGTTGAAGCGATTGGGTACGAGTAGAACCCTCGGGCTGCCGGGCTAGCGCTTGTGATCAGATCAGTGTCAGACAAGCGAGGCACATGAACACTAATTTGATTTTCACCACACATCTCCTGTTTGATTGTGACATTTCATCCTGCCCATCGGGTCAAGTGATTTGCTGGGACCGCGGGCGTCCCGCCCGCAAACGCGCCAACGGCGCGCAGTCTTTCGCAAGTGGCTCCCAAACCATTTTCGCGCTTGGCGCTCATTGGCGGGCGGGACGCCCGCGGTCCCAGCAAATCACTTGAACGGTCCCAGCAAATCACTTGAGCGGTCCAGCAAATCACTTGAACGGTCCAGCAAATCACGTGATCAGCTGCGCAGACGTCATCGAGCTTGGGCAGGAGATTGTGATCACTTCAGCAGCTTTGCGGCGTCGAGAATTTGTTCCGGACGAGCGCGGACCCAGTAGTTCTCGGTCAGGTTTAGCCAGCGGACGGTTCCGCTGGCATCTAGTAGAAACTCGGCGGGCCGCGCAACGTCGTGTCCGCTTATACCGGCGCCGGCGTGAAGTAGATCATAACGCCTGATAGCTTCAGTGTTCGGATCGGAAAGAATTGTAAACGTGTATCCGGCTTGCTTGCTCAGGTCCCTGGATTCTTCGGGAGAATCCACGCTGATTGCAACCGGGCGAATACCTGCCTCACGAAACTTGTCCCGACTCTGCTCAATGCTCCGCAACTCGGAGTTGCATGAAGGTCACCAGTAACCACGATAGAAGATCAGCAGCACACCCTTAGGTGAAGCAGAACCATTGACGGGTGTTGAGAGCAGTTCGGACAACGACACCTGTCTGCCGCTGGTATCAGCGAGCGTGAAGGCCGGCGCCTGCTGCCCCACTTGCGGGGCGCCATGAGAAGCCGGCAGCAAGCGCGCCCAGATGAAAACTGTAAAAACAAAAAGGCCGAGAACCACGACGCTGAGGGTAGCAAGCACTCCTCCGGCGATCTTCGATCGCAGTGGGTGGGCGCGATCGGAGGCAAACGCGCGCCGCAGTCCCAAAAACATGAGCGCTACTGCTGCTACGAACAGCAGCAGGTTGGCCCAGGGGAAATCGCGGGTGATAGGAATCCTCACAAATAAGAGGAAGTAGCTGATAAACGCGAAGAGGCTTAGCAGAAACGCCGCCCAAATTTGCCAGTTGAATTTTTTCATTGGCCGGAATATTACGCGATGTGGCGATGAAGGCGGAAGGTAAAACAGAGCAGGTAATACCTTTCAAGTGATTTGCTGCGACCGCGGGCGTCCCGCCCGCAAACGCGCCAACGGCGCGCAGTCTTTCGCAAGTTGCTCCCAAACCATTTTCGCGCTTCGCGCTCATTGCGGGCGGGACGCTCGCGGTCCCAGCAAATCACTTGCGTCTGCTTCTGCCTACTGCCTTCCCCTTTTCCTCTTTTCCCCTCTTCCGAGTAATCTGTAAACAATGATCGTTCATCTGGTTGATGGCACATACGAACTCTTCCGTCACTTCTACGGGATCCGGCGCTTTCGCAAAACCGATCCTCCTTTCGGCGCCGTGTCCGGCGTTCTCCATGCAGTAGTGAAAATGATGGAGGACGGCGCGACGCATGTTGGCGTTGCAACCGATCACGTCATCGAGTCGTTTCGCAACGGTCTGTGGGCCGACTACAAAACCGGCGCCGGCATCGAACGGGTACTGCGCGCGCAGTTTCAACCGCTGGAGGAAGCGCTGGTTGCGCTGGGCGTAACCGTATGGCCGATGATTGAACTCGAAGCCGACGATGCACTCGCTTCCGCCGCGCATCTTGCGGCCCTGGATGAACGCGCCGAGAAGATTTGTATCTGGACCCCCGACAAAGACCTGGCGCAATGCGTCGTTGAAGATCGCGTAGTGCAAGTGGATGGGAGGCGCGGCCTGATTCGCAACGCTGAAGCTGTGCGCGTGAAGTTTGGCGTAGCACCCGAGTACATTCCTGACTATCTCGCTCTGGTGGGAGACGCGGCGGATGGTTATCCCGGAATCCCGGGCTACGGACCGAAGACTGCTGCTTCGCTAATCAACCTTCATGGCCCGATTGAAAAATTTCCGCGCGACCTGTTGAAAGACAACCGCAAGATTGCACTGCTCTTCAAGAAGCTCGCCACGCTGAAAACAGACGCGCCGCTTTTCGACGACATAGAGGAGTTGCGCTGGCGTGGGCCAACCAAAGCCTTCCGATCGATGACCGAGCAAATTGGCGATGCACGACTGGCAACGCGGGTTGCGAAACTGGAGAAGCGCCTCTCAAAGAGTCTCACTTAACCCCAATTACTCAACAGCGGGCACGCAAAATCAGAACTGGGAGCGGAAACAAATCTCTTTCGCTTCGTCATAGAAGTGTGACACGTTCGGCGTATTCGTGCAGGTTCACATTGTTCATTAGTTGCCCAAGGAGACGAGCATGAAACTAACAGAGTTCTTTCGAAGTGAGTTGGACCGAGAAGTGGAGCGTTCTCGTAGCGCGCTGAACGAAGTACCCGAAGGCAAGTACGACTGGAAGCCGCACGAGAAGTCGATGATATTTGGCTATCTTGTGAATATGGTGGCGACCATTCCGATGTGGGTGACTATGCAGATCAACCAAGACGAACTGGACGTGGCGCCGGCGGAAGGGTCAAAGGTCGAGCAGAAACGTCTGGACACCAGCGCAGGCTTAATTGAGGCCCTTGATAAGGCCGCCGCTGACGCGCGTGCAGCGTTTGAGAAGACCAGCGACGATCACCTGAAGACCTCCTGGCGTTTGCTGGCTCGCGGCAAAGTCGTGATGGAGGCACCTCGCTACGAGATGATTCAAGACACTATCAACCACTGGGCACACCATCGCGGACAAATGACCGTCTATCTGCGACTGATGGGAGCGAAGGTGCCCGCGATCTATGGGCCATCGGCGGACGATAATTCGTTTCGGTAGAGGTAGGGGGCAATCCGGTCAAGTGATTGTCTGGGAGCGCGGGCGTCCCGCCTGCAAATGAGCGCGAAGCGCGAAAATGTATTGTCAGCGATGCGGAGAGATTGCGCGCCGTCGGCGCGTTGCGGGCGGGAGGTTCGCGGTCCCAGAAAATCACTTGATCGGACTGATAAGTGTCGCTCTGCCCACTACCGGATTAGCGTCTGCTGCTCAGACTTGATCTGCCAACGTCCATCGCGTCTAACAAAAGTATCGATCACGCGAGCACGTGCTGTCACGCCCCTTCGCGACGTCTGACTCTGGACGTAATTCAACACTGCGGACTCGTCATCCAGGCTCACCAACTGAGCGTCGCTAATAGTCCACGACTTGGTAACTTTGTCAGGCTTCGTCGATGCCAGTAGTTGATTCTTGTTTTGGCTGCGGCCGTCAACTCCAGCGCCTGAATAATCATCGGCAATATAAGTGGCTAGAGTTGAAATATCTCCCTCCAGGCTGGCCTGAGTTACTTCGCGCTCAATCTTTAACAACTCCGCTAAAACTGCGTCGCGGTCTGTTGAGGCAGCGGTCGTCTTATCAGGGCTTGGCTTCGCTTCAGGCTTCAACTTCTCGCTGAGATTACACAGGGAGAGCATTGCCATAAGAGTGGCGACTGCTAGAATTGATTTCATCGGATACCACTGTCCTGCCTGGGGATTGGAAGAGCGTTTGGTTTGTATGCTAAAGACGACAGCAAGTCAATAACCCGTTCGCACTTGAAGTCCCAACAGTGAACTGTTGGGCCACTTTCATTCGTCCGCGCGCGGACTCAGCAACATCGGTTTCTGTAAAGCTACGACTCGGAGGTCGCTATGATCAGTCGCTTGCGGTTCTCAATTCGTTTTATCGCGCTGACCCTCGTAGTGTTTTGCACGACGGCAGCATTTGCTACGCCGCCACGAAAGAGAACGGTCAGCAAACTGGTCCGGCCTAACGAACCGGTAGAGGTGATCGCCGTCAGAGTGAAAGGAAAACCCGTTATTTTCGAAAAAGCGTTTGCCGGTCAGAACAATTGGCTCGGCGGACTCACCCTCGTCATCAAAAACACTTCGACGAAGCCGGTCGACTGGGTGAAGGTGGCGCTCAAGTTTCCGAAAGAAAAAGGCTCCGGCTATGGGCTGGTCGACTACGTGACTTACGGCGTCGGACGGTCCGACATCGAGAAGTTCAGGGGCGGCGGGCCACCTTTGAAGCCGGGTGAGACGGCCGAGGTTAGTTATTCGTGGGACCAATATCAGAGCCTGAGGGAAATACTAGACGGAATGAACTACCCAAAGAGCATCACACTGATCGAGGCGAGCATAGATCAGGTGAGTTTCGTAGGCGAACATGAGGTGATGTGGATTCAAGGTGGACTCTGTAAAGAGGACTATCACAGTCCCACGGGGTGGAGTCCGGTGAAGCCGTAATGAAGATATGGACCTGAACCTGCGGGGCAGGGATCGGCGGACTGATAATGTTTATCCTGGTCGTCGCCTGGGCCTATTGGATTAATCGTTTGCGCCCTACGAGGCGCGAAGGATGAATATGAACTTGATTGGGGAACAAAATGCGGGAACTTTTAGAGAGCACAGCCGAACGTGCTATTTCGTATCTCGAAGGCCTTGAAAACCGGAGTGTCGCCCCTCCGGCTGAAGCGGTCGCGAAACTTGCAATACTGGATCAGCCGCTCAATGACAACTCGACTCCGCCGGAACAAGTCATCAACCGGCTCGACGAGATTTGTTCACCGGCGACGATGGCGATGGCCGGGCCACGCTTCTTCGGTTTTGTAATCGGCGGGGCGTTGCCGGTTACGCTGGCCGCGAATTGGCTCGCCGGAGCCTGGGACCAAAACTCCGGACTGTTCACACCCACACCCGCGACCGCTCAACTGGAACTAGTCGCCTTACACTGGCTGCTTGATCTCTTCAAGTTTCCGCCCGATTGCGGCGGCGCTTTTGTCACCGGCGCTACGATGGCAAATTTTTCAGCGCTGGCTGCAGCCCGCCATGCTTTGCTAAAGCGAGCGGGTTGGAACGTCGAAGCCGATGGCTTGTTTGGCGCGCCACCAATTACGGTAGTAGTTGGTGAAGAAGCGCATCCGACGCTTTTCAAGTCACTCGGGCTTTTGGGTCTGGGTCGAAATCGCGTTGTTAGGGTGCCGGTCGATTCGCAGGGTCGAATGCGAGCAGACGCTATTCCATCCTTGTCTGGCCCAACGATCCTTTGTGTTCAGGCAGGCAACGTAAACACTGGCGCCTGCGATCCGTTTCCCGAGATCTGCGCGCGCGCGCACGAGAGCGGCGCCTGGGTTCACGTGGATGGAGCCTTTGGTTTGTGGGCGCCCACTGCTCAATCAACAGCGCCACTCGCGATCGGGATGGCTGACGCCGACTCCTGGGCCACAGATTTTCACAAGTGGCTAAATGTTCCCTACGACAGTGGCATAGCGCTGGTCCGTGATGCTGAAGCGTTGCGTGCCGCGATGGCCATCACCGCGGACTACCTGCCCACCAGTAAATTTCGCAACCCTTCAGACTTCACTCCCGAACTTTCGCGACGCGCGCGCGGCGTGGAAGTTTGGGCGGCCTTGCATTCGTTAGGAAGATCGGGCATCGCTGAACTGGTGGAACGAAACTGCCGCCAGGCACGGCGATTTGCAGAAGGATTGCAGGCCGCCGACTTCAAGGTGCTCAACGACGTAGTCCTCAACCAGGTATTGGTTTCATTCGGAGATGCAGAGACAACCAATCGTGTCGTCGCTGAAATTCAAAGTGATGGAACTTGTTGGTGCGGAGGCACGGTGTGGCAAGGACAAACTGCAATGCGCATCAGCGTCTCATCCTGGGCAACTACGGATGCGGATGTGGAGCGCAGTCTGGAGGCGATGGTGCGCATCGCTCGTAAAACGCTGGTAGCGTCGTAACGAGCTAACTCCGGGCCTCTTTAGAGCGCTTCGCAAAGTGCCAGAGTCCACCCGTCACCTCAACCGGCAAACGATGGCCCAACTGTCGCGCTAACATGACAATCTGACCGCGATGATGTCCTTCATGAGCGACGAAATAAGTAAGGACATGTCCGACGTCGAGAGGAAGGTTCCGCCAGGTATATGTGGCGGTGATGGGGATCTTACCGCCTCGATCACAACCAAGCTTCAGCAAGCTGATAATGCCGCGGCTACTGCTAGCAAGCGCTGTAATTAGTTCCCTGGGTTCAACCTTGTGTCGATTGACGGCTCGCGGCACCGCGATGCCGTGTTCCTTTCCCAGGGTCTTGATCCACATGCACCGGGCATTGTGGATGTGGCCGGCAATCATCCGCACAGTTCGCCGGGGAGCTCCCGGCACGCTCGCCTTCCATAGTTCTGGAGTTAAGTGTTCGAAGAGGAAAACCGTGACGCGGTTGTTGGTTCTCCACGCGTCGAGCAGCATTTCCCGCTGGTCAATGGCAGATTTCATCACACGTCTTCCGAGAATGATCGGGCCGAGGGCCGAAAGCTAAGGTTGACCTGGCGCGCCGATTATACGCGTCCGGGAACGTTGCCGTTAACAAATCCGCTATAGGCCAAGTGCTTTTTGTGATTCCCTCAAGGGCGGTCAACAATCTAACGTTGCAACGCCAATTTATTTGACACGTTGCGTGCTGACGACGTATCTTGCCTGCGTTTTCGTGCCAGCGGCTCGACTAGCCTTCGATAGTTTCGCTTGATCCCGGCAACCGCTCACATTTGGTTAGCTTTCACATTTCCAATTCACCTTGGAGGAGTATGAACATGGTTACAGACGACGAACTCAGACAAATCATGCCTAACTGCCCGGCGGCTAAGCGAGCCGATTACCTGCCCTTCATCCAACAAGCAATGGCAGAATTTGATATTACTTCCTACCTGCGCGAGACCGCTTTCCTGGCGCAGTTGGCCCATGAGTCAGCGGAGCTTCGTTACATGGAAGAGATTGCTTCCGGTGCCGCTTATGAAGGTCGTAAAGATCTGGGCAACACGCAGCCTGGCGATGGCAAGCGCTACAAAGGACGCGGGCCTATTCAACTTACCGGACGCGCGAACTATACGAAGTATGGCACCCTGCTCGGTCTTGATTTGGTGAATGATCCGATCGTAGCTGCCACCAAAGAAGTAGGGTTTCGCATCGCAGGTCAATTTTGGAAATTGAATGGCCTTAACGAGCTTGCCGACCAACAGCAATTCAAGTCGATCACCAAGCGCATTAACGGCGGTTACAACGGCCTCGACGACCGCATCAAGTATTATGAACGCGCCAAGAAAGTCTTGAGCAGGGACGACACTGCGACAGTTCCAATGCCTGCACCGATTTCGAGTGAACCGTCGAGCGGTCAGGCACCCACCTATCCAGGCGTGGCGTTTCGTCAGGGCAACCGGGGTCCAAACGTACAGGTTATCCAGCAGAGATTGAGCGATCTTGGCTACACGCTCGGCGTGGATGGCAATTTCGGGCCGGGCACTGCGAAGGTCGTCGCAGCCTTTCAGAAAAAGAACAATTTGGGAAGCGACGGTGTTGTCGGAGCTGGTACGTGGGCGGCCCTGTGGGCTTGAGGCAAAGGCAACCGTGGCAGAACTGAAGACCAAAGAGACTTCGGAAAGCGTCTCTGCGTTTCTCGAGAGGATTGCAGATGAGGGCCGGCGAGAAGACTGCCGGGCGGTGGTCGACATCATGCAATCTGTGACCGGTGAGGAACCCAGAATGTGGGGCAGCAGTATCGTCGGTTTCGGACGCTACAACTATAAGGGTAAAAGCGGACGCGAAGGCGAATGGATGATCACGGGTTTCTCGCCACGGAAAGGCGATCTGACGCTTTACATCATGGGAGGCTTGGATAACTTTTCGGATCTCATGAAAAATCTCGGCAAATACAAAAATGCCAAATCCTGTCTCTATATCAAGAAGCTGTCGGATGTCGACGTCAAGGTTTTGCGCCAGTTGGTAGCAAAGTCGGTTAAGCTGATGGCTCCCAAGCGAATCTATAGATAACTGCTGTTGCGGCAGAAGTTCACGGTCAACGGCTCGCGAGTTTCAGAGTCTCCCCACTCTAATTCCCGATAATTGAAGTGAGGACAACCATGAGCGATAACGCCCGATCGTATTCCCAAAACAACTCTGATTCTCTCCCGCCGCCGAGCGCCCTTGAGTCGATACTCCTGGGCGGGCTGGTTGTGGGAGTGCTCGACATTCTTGATGCCATTACGTTTTCCGCGATAAGAAGTGGCACAAAGCCTGTCACCGTGCTGCAGTCAGTCGCGGCCGGCTTGCTCGGTCGTGAAGCTGCCTTCGGCGGCGGCGCTAAGACCGCGGCGCTGGGGCTGGCCCTCCATTTTCTGAATGCCACCCTCTTCGCGATCGCTTATTACTTCTTGTGTAGATTCTTTCCCGTGCTTAACCGTCATGCCATCATAGCCGGACTTCTCTATGGCGTGGCGGCGCACCTCGTGATGCAATACATCGTATTGCCAAACTCGGCGCTTGGGCCGCGCACTCGCCCGGTACCCTTAGTCGGGCACATAAACGGTTATGTTGGACACGCCCTCCTCGTCGGGCTGCCAATTGCACTAATTGCGCGTTGGTCAGCTAAACGCCAAAAAGCTAAGAACTCAGGACTCAGGACTCAGGAGTAAGGGATTAGGAGTTAGGAGTCCTGCCCGGAATGCCACATTCAAAAGGAAGCGGCGTAAACTGCGCTGCCTAAAAGGAGACTTCCCGATATGAAAAAACTCCTGACCGGTGTTGCCACTTCGGTTATCGCAATCCTTCTGCTAACGCCGCCGTGTCACGCCGACAAAACGCGCGCTATCACGACGAAGCCTGAGGACCATACCGTTTCTCTTGATCTTAGGTTTACAAAGAAGAGGCCAAGCGCGATGCAGCGCGTCTTCTCATTTCTGGACTATGGCCCGAATGGGTTCGCCACCGGTTTCGTTGTCGGCAACGGATTGGTGATGACGGCCTATCATGCTGTTTCCGGCAACCTGACCATTTCAAAAAAAGTTCAACTGGGATTTGCGCCCGGAGATGAGCTGGCGGTCGAGATTCAGATCAACGGGTGTCATGCGGCGGTAATCAAAGTTGACGAAGACGCCGATCTGGCGTTGCTACAGGTTTGCCAGTCAGGACGACAAATTAAGAGCCCCGCATTTCAAGCGACGCTTGCCAAGAATGAAAAACTGATGGTGATTGCGCGCCCGCATGGAAACAAGCTGGTGCGCAGCGGCTTCTTCTACGGCCCTTACCTGGTGAAAGGCGCGGAGTTCAGGCTCGCAACAATTGAAGGACACGACGGCTACTCCGGTAGTCCGGTCTACAATCAGAACGCGGAGATTGTCGGCGTCTTTAGTGGTTACGATGGCGGCCAGAAACTCGCAATGATCAGTCCGGGAATCAGAGCGCAAAAGCTGTTGGAAGATTACATTGCCGCGCCCAAACCATGAAAGACTTAGGAGCGGGGGCAAGCCCGCCTTCCCGACCCTGAGCTTCCGTTACTTGCTCGATTGCTCAAACGTTGAAGGCCCTTTCCTCTCTAAGATCACAGCTCAACTTAAATCAGCTCAGGGTCGGGAAGGCGGCTTGACCCCGCTCTTTTGCAACGAGACTAGCAGGGTCCGCGCGTTTGTGCGCCGCCATCGCATAGTGCCGGCTTAACAACGATCCAAGTTACCGCCGCACCGGCTGCGACTGCACCCAGAATTATCAAAGTCTTGGCGGACACTCCGCTACCTGCCTTCTTCACGGATTGAGTGTCTGCATAAGAAACTGTTTTATTGGAACCCGTGCCGCGCTCAACGACAGTGAACGAGTCCTGGCCCGCATCGCTGATGTAGCCGTTCAATTGACTGTTGTCGCGAAGTTTGACTGCCACGCGGGCGTTTACACCCACACCCATCTTCAAAACCCTGGTTCTTATCTTTTCAGTTGCCTGCTGATCGCTGAGCGACTTTGCGCTCGCGCCCTGAAATCCAAACGCCGTTAGCAAGAGTAATCCCGAAAGCAGTATTGCGAAGGTCCGTCTTAACATTGTTCTCTCCTCGATTCGAAATGTCCTAACGACCTGTCATTGGCAATAGGCGTACCTTTGCTCGATCTGAAGCAAATGGCTTGGGGAAAGGCGCAGAGGCGAGGTCGGAGACTCGGTGTGGAGTCCCGCAAAGCAACTTTATTCTGTCAGGCGTCGGATTTTCCTGCGCGCCCCTGATGAAATCTGAGGGATAATGGACAGAGCTTTTCACAAAGGTCGTAAACGCCGTAAGAAAGTCGCGAAATCAGAGACTGAATCTCACTGCTAAATCTGTTCGTGGGTCGATGAATACAGAACCGGGAGCGGATGCAACCCGGAGGGTTGCGAGAAAGTAGCCGGTGGTCGTAGCGAAGCGAAGACCACCGGTTAAGGCAGGTAGGGATGACCGCACCCCGACGGGGTGCCAGATGAGAAGGCTATACAAAAGGTTCTTTGAGATTCTCGAACCCCTTCGGGGTGCAACTCTTTCTGATTTGTTCCGCTCCCAGTTCTGATTTTGAGGGCCACGTCGAATCCTTATTTGGTTAATATCACCGGGCTAAAGCCGCGGTGTGAATGAGAACAAAGCCTTAGATGCCCCTCAACCAACGAAGCCGCCGCCTGGTTTTCCTTTGCCTGCTGCTGCTGGCTTTCCTGTTTCGCCTGGGCTTCGGCCTTTGTTCTCAATTTCAGGATGAGGATACAAAACAAATCTACCTGCTCGGTTTGAAGTTTTATACGACTGGGGCCTGGCCGTATTTTGGTCCGGATGTTACGCCTACGATTCAGATACCCGGAGCCTTGCAAGGTCTCGTTGTCGGACTACCTTTTCACCTTCTCCCAATTCCAGAAGCGCCTTATATCTTATTAAACGTTCTCTCGTTCGCGAGTCTTTGTTTTTTCGCGTGGTATTGCAGCAAGCGACTGCCGGAGATTCCCAAATGGCTTGTTTGGTCATGGCTGCTCAGTGCTCCCTGGACACTCAATCTCTCTACTCACATCTACAACCCCTCATATGTTTTGCCGGGAGCCATTCTGTTTTTTGTGGGGGCGATTGAAACCTACCCCTTTCTTAGTCGGGGTCTGGTTTCGCAACGATGGGCAAACTTCATGATGGGGATTTCGCTCTGCTGGATAATGCAATTTCACTTGTCGTGGGTCGTGCTCGTTCCGTACGTCCTGCTCTCCTTTTACTTCCAATTCCGCAAGGTAGGCCAGGGGGCTTTGTCCTCAATCGCATGGTTCGCCGGTGGCGCCGCCATCACCGGCAGTTTTCTTGTTCCTACATTTATCAAGTATGGATTGGCGGCCGGAATGGGAAGTACAAACGAGACCGTCGGGCTTAACTCCCAAAATTTATTAAGGCATTTGAATATCGTCGAAGGTGTGCTCGGACGTTTCGTTTCATTTGCGAGTTTCGAGTTGCCACGTTTTATCGGACCAAACACCGCGGCCCGCCTGGCGTTCATGAGACAGAATCTGTGGCTGGTGCCGTTCGTCGTTTTTCTAACACTGGTGGGCATCTTGCAAAGCGTAGCCTTGCTTGTTTTGTGGTTTAGAAAGAAACACCAGCATGAGGAATGGAAGGCCGTCAAATACTTCACGCTGGCAACGGTAGCGTTGCTGTATCTCAGTTTTATATTCTCGATGAAGGCGCCCGTCTCTCACACTTTTTACATCACGTTTCCGGTGGCCATGTTGTATAGCCTCTACTGCTGGAGCGAGTTTCTCAAGAAACGCGGCTGGCAGACGTTTGCGAAAGCGTTCATCCTTTGCGGACTCATCTTCCATATCGGATTGGCGGTCGACAATCTCAAGCGAGTTTCTCTTTACCTCGAGCGCGATAAAATTGTGGAGGCGATTCGAACCAGGGATTATCGGCTGGTGGGTGAAAGACGAGCCGGATCGAGGTACTAATCAAGACATATAGTTTGAGTCCGCGAAGCGGACGGCTGAAAGTAGCCCAGCCGTTGACTGCTGGGACCCAGAGCCCATCCCGAGCTTCGGAGTGATCGTCATTACCTTTCCCAGCGGTAAACTGCTGGGCTACTGTCAGTCATCCGCTCCGCGGACTCAGCTACACCGGGTCTGATAAACCACCCTTTTCGACTTCTCAAGTTCGTCGCGGTTGTCTAGAATCACCTCAACCAACTAAAGCAAAGCGTACTTGCCCCCGGGAATATCCAATGACGGAGAAAAACCTGTGTCCGAGTCTCAACAACGCCAGTCACGTCGGGGATATCTGAATCCAAGCCTGGTGAGAAGTGTTTCCTTCTGGATAACCAGCCTTTGCATCCTGGTGGCGGTGTTTGCTTCGCTACTGGCAATTTGGCAATTTGCGGGAACTGACATTCTGTGGCGGACGGTGGCAACTTGTGCGGTGATTGGCAGCGGCACCGTGGCGTTCTATTGGGTCAATGTTCTCTTCGGCACCACCTCGGAATAGATCCTTCCGAACGCAAACTGTTAGTTTGTGCGCCGGTTCAATTCAGACTCACTTGAGTGAAAATTACCTTCGCAAACTAACAGTTTGGAGTTATAGAGTGGAAACAAAATGAAAACTGTAGGGATTGTAGGCGGCATCGCGCCTGACTCAACCATAGAGTATTACCGTCAGATCATCGCTCAGTATCGGGCGCAATCAGGCGCCGGAGACTATCCCTCGATCATCATCAACAGCATCAACTTAAGACGCATGATCGACTTGATCACGGCCAACGAACTGGCCGCGGTTACCGAATATGTGCTTGATGCGATTGAGAAGCTGGCGCGTGCGGGAGCGGATTTCGCGTTGATGGCATCCAACACGCCGCATCTGGTTTTTGATGATTTGCGCGAGCGATCCCGGCTGCCACTGATAAGTATTGTAGAGACGGCCTGCGCAGAAGCTGAAACGCTTGGGATGAAGCGCGTCGGCTTATTCGGCACGCGTTTCACCATGCGGGCAAACTTTTACCCGAACGTTTTCTCTCGGGCCGGAATTGAAATTATTTTGCCCAGCGACGCCGAGCAAGACTACATTCACACTCACTACATGGACGAACTGGTGAACGGCATTTTCCCAGCGGAGACGAAAAAGAGACTACTGGAGATTGTCGATCAATTGAGGGAGCGATCGCAGGTTGAGGGAATAATTCTGGGCGGCACGGAGTTGCCGCTGATCCTGAACGACGGCGCACACAACGGAGTTCCCTTCCTGGATACCACCAGGATTCACGTCAAACGGATCGTCGCGGAGTTATTGGTCGACGAGACAGAAAATAACACTCAACCGAGCGGGGGCCAGCCCACCTTCCCAACCTCAGAGACGATCCCGGTTGGCCCTTTATCCTTCTTTGAAAGCCGCTCCAGCTAATTTAGCGCCTCAACTTTGTCGTCTCCTGGTCAGGAAGGCGGGCTTGCCCCCGCTCCTATTGATCAAACAAAAACTACGGAGTTGACGATGCGGCCGGCGCCGGCGCCGGTGGCTTATTGAATTTAGTCTCGTCCACGGGCACGTTGAGTTTGATCTCCGTAAACTTGCGCGTCGAGCTCCAGAACGAATCGATGGCTGTGATACGAATTGTAAACGGCACCTTCATACCGTCGACCTCGCGGTAGTCTTCGTAGTCAACTTGTTCGGGAATAAGGCCGACCACCGTGGTCGTGGAAGTGATGCGACGGACTAGTAGACCGGTCTGAGCATCGAAGTAGAGCCGCTCTCCTTTGCCGTCGACACCAAAACCTCGCAAGACGTAAACATCCTTGCCATCGATCTTTTCTTTTCCCCCATAGCTGATGCGGCTGAACTGGCCCTGGAGCCTGATGTCCCTGAAAAGATCCGGGTAACGCTTGAGGTAGAAGAGCTGCGTGCCTTCGAGGTCACGAACCCCGCGACTGCTTTTTTCCCAGGCCGTTTTGCCGTCGAAGCCTCTTTCAAAAACGCCTTGCTTGGGAGTGTTCAAAATGGTGAACTGTTTATCCGGAGCAGATTGGTAGACTTCATAACCGAGCGTATTGCCGTCCGAAGTAAGCCAGGTGCCCTTCATCGATCTGCTTTTGAGTTTTTCAATCACGGCACTACCGCCAAGCGCTTCTGTGTATTTAGCCAGAACTTGATCGGCCGTGGGCGGCGTTTCTTTCGGCGCGGCTTCCGCGGTTTCAGCGAAAGGTGTGGGCGCTGCAATCGGCAACTGGGGAACGCGGGCTGGGTGCTCGCTGCCGCGATGACAAGTGAAACAACCGATAGCCGGATTACCCTTAAAGCTTCCTTTATTAATTCCCTGCACCATCTTAATCATTTCGCGCGCGCTGCCCTTTTCCGGTTTGGCGTCTGAAACGAAGTCCCACTTATCACCATTTTTCACGTGACAGAAGGTGCATTTAACGCCGAGTGAAGAGCCCATGTAATTCATCACCGGGACCAATTGCGACTGCGGCAGTCCAGTCAGCACCTGAATGTTTTTCTCAACTTGCTCCACGGTTTTTTCCGCCGGCGCGGCTTGTGCTGTAGCGGTCGCTTGAGTGCTCGCAGGAGTTTGCCCGACACCCTGCATCAAGTATCCGGCCTCGACCGAGCCGACGATGGTGACAGATGCTACGGTCAGCATCGAGATACAGAAGAGAAGTATGCGAAGTCGCGTTATGTGTGCGGTGATTTTAGTTTTCATGAAGTCCTTCGAGCAGCAGGGTGATATCGCCTACGGTAAAGTTAAGCAAAAGAATGTCACAACCCAGTGGGGTTGCGACGGTTCCTAATTGGTGTCCCCAGGGCAGCCGCAAAGGCGGGAACCCTGGGCTGTGTTACTTAATCGCCTCGCGTACCAAAGACGCGGCGGCCTGGTGGGGGGTTCTATCTTGCTTCCGCCACAGAAGCGGCAGCATGCGGCTTCTGCGGCACCAGAGACTCCAGTGTTCTATAAATCTGCAGGTAGATCTGAGTCTCGCGCGGAATCAGCGTTTTCCACGAGGTCCCGCCGCGTCTGATGTAGAGCGGCAGGCGCGCGGCATTTGAATTATAACCGGCAGCGAGCAGCTCGGTTTGAGTCGCCAACTTTGCATTCAAGGCATATTGCACGTCTTCGCTGGCCGCCAGATCGTTCCAGGTGTCCTGCATATACAACAGCATTGCCTGCAGCGCATTCCCATGGTTACGCATGCCCACTACGAAATCAGGCGTAAGACCCACGACCGGATGCCGTTGCCGCACCAGGTTGTAAGCCCAGGGGATCATTTGCACCATGCCACCGGCGCCTGCCGAGCTTACCGAGTAACGATAAGTATCCGGCTCGTTCAGAGCGAAGAGAGAATAAATTTCATCAAAAAGCGTCAAACGATTTTCCAGACGAAAGCGATCGTGATCCACATGTTCGACTAAGCAAAGACGCTCGGCAACGTCGACAATCTGCGGAGAAATTACGATTCCCTTTTCTTTCAGGCGCCTGGTTGCCAGATCGATCATGCGATGGACGTAGGCACGGCCCGACCGCGACAGGTCTGGCGAGAGCAAGGCCGGATGCGCCGAAGTGTAGTAGGCCATTTCGCGAAAAACACCGCGCCTCTCAATCGGAAACTCAACTACTAACGGAACAAGCGAACGACCCTGGCTGTCAAAGATAGCCACTGCGGTGTTGACGCCGTTTGCGCGCAAGACACGAATGTTCACGGTTGTTCCCAGCGAACTCGGCGCCGTTATGTCCGAGCCTTTCGTGAGGAAGACTTCTTTATAGACTGTGATCAAATGAATGCGCGAAGTGTTGCGATCGAGAGCTGCCAGTGTAACCAGATCTATTGATGGTGAAGTTTTCGCGGTTTGTAACGGGCGCGACTTCAACAAGCGTTCAGCTTCAGCTATTCGCGTTTGAATCTGAGGCGGCGTCAGGCTGCGCGCCCCTGCCTCCAGCGGATCTCCATGTCGCTCAGTCGCGGCGGGCCCCCCCCCGTTCCAACCACCGTTCCCTGGGGTGTCGTCGCGTCGCTGTCTTCCGCAGCCGGTACAGTTTGCGGATTAGATCGCTGCGCCGGAGCTGTAATCAGTCGCGGCCGGGTTTCCAGGTTTGGGGAAGGTGTTTCAGATGGTGGCGTTTGCGCTTGCGCGGCGGCCAGGGAGATGGCTAAACCGAGCAATCCTGCGAGGGAAATTCTTTTCATAGGCAAATTCCAGGCTGACTTCCAAACTTGTCTGGGGAAACAAGTGTCGCTTAGATTCGCCGATGCCCGTCTCGGTTGTCAATAGCGTTGTTCGCGCGGGTTAGTTTGCCGAAGCTCACAGAAACAGCGATACGAAGACACAATCGCTCCTGAGACTCGCGCGTCTCAGGAGCGATTTTACTAACGACGGCAGGGCGCCCGGCTCAAGAACCTTGCGTCAATCTCAATTCGTCTTAGCGACTGGCTTGCGAACCGTTGATCACGTGGTTCTCATCCGAGCCGCTGAAAGCTATGCTAACCAGCTCCGTCTCGCCGCCGTTGATGGTGGATTTTAGTTCCAGCGTCTGTGCTTTACGATCGCGCTTTGCAGAGGTGGTCGTGGCGCGAGCTATGACCTTGCCGTTCTTTACTATCGACAGCTCTCCGGTTTTGTCATCAAACTTCAGATCGTACACGCCCTGCTTTACCAGCGTGCCGTTGATCTTTGTGTCGGTTGGAAAATTGACGGATTCCGTTTTGCCTTTCGCAAAAACTGAAAGACTTAGCAGTGAAGTGATTAGAAGGGCGAACCCGATTCGATTCAAGATAGTTTTCATTTCCGGACTCCTCGGTATATTTTGCAGACCACTCCTGGGGGAGCATGCCCTATACAACGAAGGACGGCAGCGTAAGTTCCAAAACTAAATTTGGGAAAAGAATTCGAGATCAGACCGGCAGTGAGGATATTCAGATTTCCGGATCACGAGTCTTCCATCCAATCGCGCGTCATGTCACACCATAGCGCGAGTCCGCGCCATTCTTTGAAGCGTGAATAGTAACGAGCGATCTTCTTGTCGGTGGTCTTGCGTCCATTATTTCGTACCGAAAAAAATTTAGCGCGCGTCCAGGAATCAAGCGCGAGGCCATCATATCGACCCAGCAGCTTGAGCAGGTTCTCGGCGGCATAAGGCCCCACGCCCTTGACGCCTCTCATCTCTTTCATTAGTTCCGCAGTTGGCAGAGGGCTCTTAAGCCAGGCTTCAACGTCGAGCTCGCCGGAGGCCACGCGATCGGCCAACAGTTTCAGGTACTCGGAGCGATAACCGGCGCGCACTTCGTTCACATAAAACTTCAAAGGCATCAGCGCCATGGCTTCGGGCGTGGGAAAGGTGCGGTCGCCGTTAGTCGATTGACGCCCCAGGTTTTCAACCAGGCCGGTGACCATTTTTTGCGTTAGCGCCCAGGAGCAGTTCGTGGTGCAAATCATTTTCACCAAATCCTCAAAGACAGTGGGCGAACGCAGTAGACGCCCAGCGCCTTGTATCGGAATCCAGTTGAAGTCGTTGTCTTCCGCAACCAGGCGATAAAAATCGGCGATGTTGTCATCGAGCCGGAGCATGTGACGGACTTCGGCCACCACTTTCTTTGTGGCAGTTTGGTTGAGTCGGCGAGACGTCTTGATTACAACGGCCCGCTTGGTTCCGCTAATAGTGACGGTTACTGGACTCGCATCCGCCAGATCCAGCGTTCGCGTTAACTGCCACTTTTCGTCATCAATTTTGAACGGCAGCAACTGGCACCAGCCGTGGCTAATAACTGTTCGTTTAAAACTAAATTCCCGTGGGGTAGCAAAAGTGATTTCCATGATTTGTTCAAACTCGGGGGACGGGCAAACATCGTTTCTGTTGATGATCCAGACTCGGAGAAGATTAAGTTGATTGGAACGTATTCGCAACATAGTCGAGATTCCCGGCGGTGATTTCTTTCAAATAAGTCACGACGTAAACCTCTCGTTTTCACTTCACCATTTGCTTGTACGCTTCGGCTACAGTCAAGCTGATTCTTGACAGCGTGAGGCCCACAAGTCTAGACTAAGCCCACTTGAAAACGGAATAAAGGAAGGCTGTTCTGGCAACCCCCTAACACTTGGGGACAAGGCCAGAGTGGAGTCCAAACACAGTGACTCCCTACGGCAATTACGGTGAACTTAAGCGCCGCTTCCAACGATAATTAGAATACGGAGCTTTCCGGTTCTGCCCCACTGGGCCATACAATTAACCTCGTGGGGCATTGTCGTGTCTGGGCTCCGCTTCCTACCGGAACTACTCTTGGCGATCGTTGCAAAAACCAGAGTGGGCATTAGCCCGTAGGGCTGACAGATAGTAGCCGGTGGTTGATGCGAAGCGAAAACCACCGGAACAAATCAAGAAAAGAGTTGCACCCCGAAGGGGTGCGAGATCCTGAAGCAAAACTTCCTTCATGAAATTCTCAGCTGCCACCCCCTCGGGGTGCAGTCATTCTGTCGGCTCAGCCGGTGGTCTTCGCTTCCCTACGACCACCGGCTACTTTCTGGCAACCCTCGGGGTTACTTCACGTAAATCGGATTGGAAATGATCCAGGGCTGATCGCCCGCCGGCTTTGGCAGTTGCGGCAGGTAGGCCTCTACGCGATAACTTCCTTTCTCTCGAGCCATAAACTCCAATTTGCTAACGGCATTCTTATCCTCGACTACCACTCCATCCTTCAGCAGCACTATTCGTGCAGCAACGGGAAGAGCGACAGTTAACCGGACTTCATTTCCGAGTTTGATCTCGTCGCCCATCACTCGGTCCTCGTCTTCGTCATGGGCATCGTAACGAAACCCGGTCGTGTCGCCAAAAAGATCGAAACCAATGAAACAATGTCCCGCAGAAATCGCGTCGAGCAAATCCGCTTCGTGAAGTGATCTAAAATCGACTAGTCCACTTAATTGCAAGTTGACAAAGACATGCATGCGAACTAAACGAAAACTTCTTTCATAAGGGTCGAGCTTAAAGCCAAGCAGCGTCTTGCCGGATGAATCGTTCAAGCTCATTCCGATGTTTGCGTGCGCGTCGTTTCCCGCAGTGGCTACAATTCTCTCCCCTCGTTGCTTGATCTGCTCGTCCCAGAGCCTGAGACTCTCAGTTGGTCTTTCATAGAAAGTTGCGAACAAGAGATCGGGATAACTGCGGTAAGACCAGAGAGCATCGAAGAGCATTACGACGGGGTTTATCTGGCGCGCGTTGGTATAAACGTTGTAGACCTCAATGCTCTTATAACCGCTCGCTCCCCAGTTCTTGAACTCCAGTGGATATGCCACCACCGCCAGGCCGTTGCTGTGTCGAGATAAAACCTCCTGCGTCGAACGCTTGCCGTCATCAGCAGCCTGCGCATCACCCGGGATCAACAGCAAGCGATCTCCCGCTGTAGTGCTGACTTCATTGCCATTAACGAACAGCACGCCACCGTGTTCGCCCTTCAAGGTCATCTCAGCGGTGTTGAAGTTGGACGACGGGTGTTCGGTCATCACAACAAAATCGAGTTGATTGGCTTGCGCCGCCGAAATGATGTCTGCGAAGGTGCCGGTGCTATGGCCGCCGAGAAAGGAATGAACGTGGATGACGCCCTTAAACTCGGTCAAGCTACCGAGCTTTTCAGACCTAACGCTGTCGGAATTCAGCTGCCGAATTGCGGCCTGAAGACGACCCAGTTTGTAACGGCGGTATACAAAAGGTATCTGCGAGATCGCCAGCAGGACCAGCAGAAACAGTAAGAGTTTCTTCCAACGCTTCATGACAAGATCAGCTCTCGAAGTCGACCGAGGCCACCTGCTCGCTGATGGTCTTGCCGAAGGCGGCAACTTTTATGTGTTCGGGATGAACTGTGTAGGCGTCGAGCGCCGCTCGATCGCGGAAGAGAGCCACGAGACCGGAGTCGAAAGAGCGTGGCAACTTCACCACATCAAAACCGACAGACAAACTCTCGACTTCGCGAATTATCGAAGCAAGGGCGCGCAGCATCCGCACGTGTTCTTCACGAACTTCCGGCTCGACGTCCGATTTGTATTTCCAAATCACAATATGTGTAAGCATATTCAGTGGGCAATGGGCAGTGAGCAGTAAGAAGGACTGGCCGTCATTCTCCCAACTGCTCACTGCCGACTGCTCACTTGTCCTTTCCTTCGCACCATCGACGCGTAACGTCGTGGCGGTATGAGAAAAGTTTTTCCAGTCGTCTCTGGACCAGTAAGGGTGCGACGGCGCGCCCCAGAAAACCGAGTGGCGGTTCGTAGTCTATTTCATCTCGCAGCCTTGCTCCCTCGGCGTCACGTTCGATGATATGCCGGTGACGCCAACTTCGAAACGGTCCCTTGATCTGGATGTCTTCAAACAAACCCGGCGGTTCACAAACGGTGTGCTGCGCTACCCACCGCGCGGTGATCGGTCCAAAAATCTTTGTCTCGATTATTGCCTGGGCCCCCACATCCGAAATCCTGGCAGCCTGGATCACGCGCGCGCTCTCCCAGGGTGGAATTAGCAGACTCAAAACGTCGGGCTGCTCATGAAATGCGAAGACGCGTTCGGGAGTCGCACGGATAACACTCTCTTTAACAAACCTCATTAAGATAGCAACCAACAAACTTCAAGGTGTTTCTGCCTCTTAAGAGCGGGGGCAAGCCCGCCTTCCTGACCTGCGAGACTGCTAAACTTGCGCGATAGATTCTCCATTGAAAGACATTCGAGCTAATGCTATCGAGATTCGAGAGTCTCTCAGGTTAGGAAGAGGGCTCGCCCACGGTGTTTTGCTAGCTGCTTACGGCTTCGGACTGGCTGCCGGTTGCGCCGTCTTAGGCTGCGGTTCCTCAACCTTGATGGATGTGCGAATGAGATCCCATGCGGGCAGCGCTTTCGTAAGCGCTTTGTCAGGACCGAAACGAGTCAACACCGCCAGCCGTTGGCCCACAACTCCCCAAAAGATTTCCGCAGCGCCCGGTTCGCCGTCCAGCGAAGCGCTAATTCTGACGCCGTCTCCACTAAGACCGGCAATCTCGGTAGTCGCGGGTGCGCGTTTAGGCGCAGCACCCATTTGCTCAAACTGCTTCTGCGTGGCGTTGATATATGGATCAACTAAAACTTTGCGAGCTTCGGCCAGTTGCTCAGGGGTTTTGATCGGCGTGCGAAAAACGAAGACGCGAATTTGCGCGTCACTGTCCGGGCGTCCAAACGTCATCTGTTGGGCGTCGGCATTGCTGGTGTCATTGAAGGTCCAGTTGGCCGGATAGGTAAAGGTCAAGCCATCCTTATTGAATTCTTTCGCGTCCTGCCCCGAGGCAGAAACAACGCACAGCAGAAGCAGAGTGATCAGCGTAAGCGATGATTTCATGATGTCCTCCTGGAAAACGTCCAAAGTCTAATGTCCAAAGTCCGGTCGCGACCCGATAAGGTTGTTCATTGAGCAGTTGTTCCAAAGTGCCTAACCAACTCAGTCCGAACCCGACGTTGGACTTTGGACATTGGACTTTGGACTTAACCGTAACTTTAGTTGCTCCTTCAATAATTCCCAAACCTGACGCACCTGTTTTTCAGTTGTGCGGATGTTGCCGATGGACAGACGGAGCGTAAGCTTGTCGTTCAGCTTCGTATGCGAAAGCAGCGCTTTTCCAGTCGCAGTCACTCCGTGCATGATGGCTTCGTTTAGCACATCAAGCCGGCGGTTGCGCGTCTCGTCGTCTATTCCGTCCATCCGCGGGCAAGCACGAAAACACACTAAGGCCAGCGGCAGCGGCGCCATCAACTCCCAATTTGGATCAGCTTCGACCCACGAGGCAAACAGCTGCGCCAGTCGACAATGTTCGCGTATGCGAGCGGCCAGGCCTTCATGGCCAAAGTAACGGATGACCATCCATAGCTTCAACGCGCGAAAACGGCGACCCAATTGCACGCCATAGTCTGATCCGCTACGCACCTGTTCCTGCTCGGGCGTCCGCAGATATTCGGGGACCAGCGAGAAGGCGCGACGCAGGAGATCCAGATGCCGGCAATACAACACCGAGAGATCAAATGGCGTAAACAGCCACTTGTGCGGATTGACCGCTAGCGAATCCGCGCGTTCGCAGCCTTTAAGAATATGTCGTAACTCTGGCACGACTGCCGCCGAGCCCGCATAGGCTGCATCAACGTGCAGCCACATCGCATGTTTCTCGCCGATCGGAATCATCTCCGAAACCGGATCGATGCTTGAAGTTGACGTCGTACCCACGGTAGCGACTATGCAGAAAGGAACAATACCGTTCGCCTTGTCTTCCTCAATCGCCGCCTCAAGCGCGCCGACATCCATGCGAAACTCAGCGTCGGTAGGAATCTTACGCAACCCCCGCTGGCCCAGGCCAAGGGTAATCACACCCTTCTCGATCGATGAATGGGCTTGCTCGGAAACATAAACACGCAGCAATGGCAAATCCTTGCGGCCGCTCATTCCTTCTTCCCGAATGCGCAACTCCACGCCCTCGCGCGCGGCAGCGATCGCATGCATGCTGGAAACTGAAGCCGTGTCGTAGATGATTCCAGTCATGCCCGCATCGAGGCCCATCATCTGACGGAGCCAATCGAGCGTAACTTCCTCTAACTCAGTTGACGCCGGCGAGGTGCGCCACAGCATTGCCTTGTTATCAAAGGCGGCGCTCAGAAGTTCGCCAAAGATTCCGGGTGCGGAGGTTGAGGTAGCGAAGTAAGCGAAGAATGAGGGGTGGCTCCAATGGGTCAGTGCCGGGACGATTAGCCGATCGACGTCGGCAATGATCTGCTCCATAGCCTCACCTTGCTCCGGAGGCGCGGCCGGTAATTGTGCCTTCAAGTCTCCGGGTTCGATCTGCGCCAATACCGGCAAGTCTTCAACGTGCTCCAGGTATTCCGCGACCCAGTCAATTAGCTCATGCCCAAAGCGGCGGAAGTCTTCCTTGTTCATATCGCCCAAGGCGGGCGCCAGCGCTGGTTTGGGCTCGGTCATGGGGCGCAGTCTAGATTAGCGGGAGACTAATTTCCACGTATTTCGAACTAACCGCCAAGGCGCCAAGAGCGCCAGGGAATTCCACATTAAGCGTGACACATATCTGACTGACCACGAAATCTGACTGTAGCCCTTTACATTTCCTATTCTTGTTTCCTTTTGGCGGTCCTGGCGGCTTGGCGGTTAGTTCAGCAAAGCCAAGCGCAGTTAAAGTTTGCGTCGGTAACCGTCTCGAAGCTATTATTCACCCTCGATTCTGAACTAACAGTAATTCATCGCCCGATCTAATGCGACGGAAGTCCTGTACCTGAAACTTTCCGCCGCTCGTTCGACTACTAAAACAATTTTCGCCTGTGAGGACACTATGAAAAGACTTCTGCTTTCGCTCCTACTGATTGCATCTCTCCTTTTTGCCTTTGCTTGTGAGCGCAAGGGTGGGCCAGGGGCCGGTGGCCAAACGGGCCCGATCACTATTGGCTATTACGGGGATCTTACGGGGCGCACGTCAAACTTTGGCCAGTCAACCAAGGCTGGCGTGGAGATGGCTGCAGAGGAGATCAACAAAGCAGGCGGAATCAACGGCCGGCAAATTACAATTCTTTCCGAAGACGACGAAGGGCGCCCGGAAAAAGCGGCGACAGTGGTAACAAAACTTATCAACCAGGATCGCGTGGTTGCGCTGCTCGGCGAAGTAGCATCAGGAAACACGCTGGCCGCGGCACCCAAGGCCCAGGCCGCGAAGGTCCCGATGATTTCGCCATCATCAACGAACCCGGCAGTGACTCAAGTCGGCGATTACATCTCGCGCGTCTGCTTTATCGATCCGTTCCAGGGCGCAGTCATGGCCAAGTTTGCGGCCAACACCCTGAAGGCAAAGAAAGCGGCAATCATGCTCGACTTCAATTCGCCTTACAGTCGCGGGCTGACGGAATTCTTCGAAGCCAGCTTTAAGAAATTGGGCGGAGACATCATCGATAAGCAGTCTTACACGCAGGGCGATCGCGATTACAAAGGCCAGCTCACCGCCATTCGGGCGAAGAATCCCGATGTGATCTATGTCCCGGGTTACTACGGTGAAGTTGGCGTCATCGCCAAACAAGCAAAGCAACTGGGCATCAATGTGCCTCTGCTGGGCGGCGATGGTTGGGATTCAACGCAGCTCTGGGATTTAGGCGGCGACTCTCTAAACGGCGATTTCATTTCCAATCACTACTCGGTCGACGATCCTTCACCGGCAATTCAAAAGTTTGTAGCTGCCTACAAAGCCCGCAACGGCAACGTCCCTGACGCGCTCGCGGCGCTCGGCTATGACGCGATGAAAGTCCTGGCCGATGCCATCGCTCGCGCCGGCACCACTGAGGGACCACAACTCAAGGATGCCATCAACGCCACCAAAGGCTTCGTGGGCGTCACTGGAACTATTTCTCTCGACGCAGACCGGAATGCTGTCAAGCCGGCGGTCGTTCTCAAACTTCAGGACAAGAAATACATCTACCAGGAAACAATCTATCCTGAAGGTATGACCGCGCCCGCAGCTCCCGGGGCTCCGGCCACTTCCCCGGCAGCCGCGCCCGCGTCGTCTCCCAAATAGCGCCGGCGAAATCATTCAATGGATACCTTCGTTCAGCAACTGATTAACGGCCTGACGATCGGCGCGATCTACGCGCTGATCGCCCTGGGCTACACGATGGTCTATGGCATTCTTCGTTTGATCAACTTTGCCCACGGCGACATCTATATGGTGGGCGCCTTTGTGGGTTACTTTTTAGCGTTCCAACTTGGTTTTGCGACCGGGCCATCATTGCTGGGCCTGAGCGTTGTGCTGGTTGCATCGATGATTGCAGCGGCGCTGGTGGGAATGGCGATCGAGCGCTTTGCGTATCGTCCGCTGAGAAAATATGCGCGCATGACCACCTTGATTGCGGCGATTGGTGTTTCGCTGCTAATCGAGAATCTCTTTGTAGCCAGGCTTGGCGCGGCGCCGCGCGCTTTCCCGCAGCTTCTCAGCGAACAGAGCTACACCTTGTTTGGCAACGCCGCTATCTCAAAATCCCAGATCCTAATCTTTGCGGTTTCCGTAGCCCTGATGCTTCTGCTGCAGTGGGTTATTTTCAAGACCAAAGTCGGCACGGCGATGCGCGCCGTTTCCTTCAATCTCAACTCCGCAAAGTTGATGGGTATCAACACTGATTTTATTATCTCGTTCACTTTTGCTTTGGGTTCAGCCCTGGCGGCAGCCGGCGGTGTGTTGACAGCTCAATACAATCCGCAGATTGATCCGTTGATGGGAATCCTGACCGGCCTGAAGGCTTTCGTGGCTGCGGTGCTCGGTGGCATTGGTAACATTCCAGGCGCCGTTCTGGGCGGGCTGCTCATCGGCATTGCCGAAACTTTTGTTGTCGGCTATGGACAAAACGTGGGCATCCCTTCGACGTTTCGCGATGCGGTCGCGTTCGCAATTCTAATCCTGGTGTTGCTGGTAAGACCGTCTGGCCTGCTGGGATCTACGGTTCAGGAAAAAGTTTAGACTTACGACGTGCAAAGGCTTTTCGTTAAGGTGACAAGCTAACAGGATGCCAACTCCTAAGAGAGTCCTCTCGACCATCGCCATCATCATAGCCCTCTATCTCGTGAACGCATTCATGAGTAAGGAGGGCCTTTTTGGTTTCGGGTTTGGCGCTTATCCGACCGACGTGTTGATGACTCTCACCATCAATGTCATTCTCGCCGTGTCCTTAAACTTGATCACCGGCTTTACCGGACAGTTCTCGATCGGTCACGCAGGCTTCATGGCTATTGGCGCCTATTCTTCCGCTTATCTGGTTGTGTATCACGCGCAGTTTTGGGAACACAGTCTGGCCGCAACCGTCGGGTTTACGGTAGCGCATGCGCTGGTCTTCATAATTGCGATCGCGTTTGGATCCCTGATCGCCGCTTTTGCAGGTTTGCTCGTCGGCATTCCCTCGCTTCGCCTGCGCGGCGATTACCTGGCCATCGTCACGCTTGGCTTCGCGGAAATTATTCGCATTGTAATTTTGAATATCGATAAAGTCGGGGGTGCGACCGGATTTTCAGTGCCGAGTTACAGCAACTTCATATGGGTCGGCGGATTCGCGATTATTTCGATCGTGATCGTCCACAATATTGTTCATTCCGACATCGGCCGGGCTCTCGTCTCGATCCGCGAAGACGAGCTGGCAGCTGAAGCCATGGGTATTAACACCACGCGCTACAAGGTTCTCGCTTTCGTGATCAGTTCGGCTCTCGCGGGATTAGCCGGAGTACTTTTCGGGCACTACCGTTCGTTTTTGAGTACAAACGATTTTCAGTTTATCCGGTCATTCGAAATCATCATCATGATCGTGTTGGGCGGTATGGGCTCGCTGACCGGCGCAGTTCTCGGCGCTGTCGTCATCACGATAATGCCTGAGCTGCTGCGACAAATGCCCGGCGATTTGTCACGCTATCGATTGGTGGTTTACTCCGCACTCTTGATCGTGATTATCCTGACGCGCCCGCAAGGCATCCTGGGCACGCGCGAGTTTAGTCTCTCCTGGCTAAAGCGCTCGCGCAAACGACCGGAGGGCGCGCAGGTTGTCGGCGGCACCAGCGGAGTTTCAATAGCTGAACAAGGAACGCCCAGCGTGCGCGACAGCAAGAAGGACAAGGAAAACAGATGAGCGGCACGCCGGAACAAGATGCCGTCAAGGCCACCAGGGAAGACTCGGTCATAGGTGAAGCCGCGCGCGTCATCGGCCGGCATCAGGGCCGTCCAATCGCCGCAGACCCGCCATTAAAAACGGTCAAGTGCACGATACAGTTTGGCGGGCTAATCGCGGTAAACGCGCTGGACATGAGCGTGGAGCGCGGTCAGATCTACGGCCTCATCGGACCAAACGGCGCCGGCAAGACAACTGTATTCAATCTCCTGACGGGCGTTTATAAACCAACGTCCGGCGAAATCTATTTTCAGGGTAATCGCATCGACGGCCTGCGGTCATATGCGATTTCGCGGCGCGGCGTGTCGCGCACGTTTCAAAACATTCGCCTCTTTCCCAGTATGTCTGTTTTGGAAAACGTCATGACCGCCTGCCACCGGCACGCACAACAGGGATTGATCGACGCAGTATTCCGTCTGCCTCGATTTGAGCGTGACGAACGCGACCATCGCGAGTTTGCTTTGGAGTTGCTCGAGATATTTGACCTGGCGCGGGTGAAAGACGAAGGCGGAACGAGCTTGCCCTACGGCAGCCAGCGGCGGTTGGAGATCGTTCGGGCCCTGGCCACCCGTCCCCAGCTTTTGTTGCTCGACGAGCCGGCGGCCGGTATGAATCCTTCCGAACAGGAAGACTTGATGGGATTGATTCAAAGAATAAGAGATCGCTTCTCGCTGACAATCCTGCTCGTAGAACACAACATGAAAGTGGTGATGGGTGTTTGTGAAAAAATTCAGGTTTTAGACTATGGCAAGTCTATCGCTCTCGGCATACCGGAGGAGATTAGAAATGATCCGAAGGTGATCGAAGCTTACCTTGGAGACTGAACCCTGGGTTGAAGGAAAAAGGGATTTTCCATTTGTCATTTGACATTTCTCATTTGTCATTGAGGAGCAGGACAGTCCAAATTAAACTGAGCGGATGAATACCGAGTCCCAGGAAACGCCAAATGAAAAATGTCAAATGACAAATGGAAAATCTAATTCTTAACAACTACCGATCACGGTCAACTAACTGACGAATGCTTACCTTAGATAACGTCTCCGTCAACTACGGCGCCATAGAGGCCCTTACCGGGATCTCGATGCACGTGGAAAAGGGCGAGGTGGTTACCCTGATCGGCGCAAACGGCGCCGGCAAGACCACTACTCTGCGTACCATCACCGGTCTGCTCGAACCGCGCCAAGGGAAAATTACTTTTGAAGGCGAGGACATCAGCGGCCGGGCGACGCATAAACTAGTTGCCAAGGGCATCTCAATGTCGCCGGAAGGTCGTGGCGTGTTCTCGAATTTGTCCGTAAGAGAAAACCTGCAGATGGGCGCCTATCTCAAGAATGACAAGCGCGCAATTGCCGCTGATATGGAGCGGGCGTTTGTGATGTTCCCTCGTTTGAAGGAACGCGAATCACAAAAAGCGGGGACTCTTTCCGGAGGCGAGCAGCAGATGTTGGCCATAGGTCGCGCCCTGATGTCCCAGCCTCGCCTGCTGTTACTCGACGAACCGTCGCTGGGACTGGCGCCTCTCGTTGTTCATACGATCTTCGAAGCGATTGATGAAATTAAAAGTAAGGGCACAACGATCCTGTTGGTAGAACAGAATGCGCATGCAGCGCTGAAACATTCTGACCGCGCTTACGTCCTGGAAACTGGTCGCATCGTTATGGAAGGATCCTCGAAGGATCTGGCAGCCGATCCGAGAATTAAAGAAGCCTACCTTGGTGAGTAAGTCACGTAACTTCAGCAGAACAATTTTTGTTTTGTTTGCGCCATCGCAAACACCTCCAAAACTAAAATCCGGACTGATTTTTCTCGTCTTGCTTTCGTTGATAGCTCTCGCACCCTCCTGCACTTCTAAGCAAAACAGCACAGCTGACCACGCAACCCTGAACATTGGATTCTTCGGCGATCTCACCGGCCCCACCTTCAACTTCGGCACCTCAGCAAAGAATGGAGTGCTGATGGCTGCGGACGAAATCAATCAAGCCGGCGGCATCAATGGCCGCCAGATAGATATCGTTATTGAGGACGACAAAGGCAGTCCCGAAGAGGCCGCGCAGGTTACCGGCAAACTGATCGATCGTTACAAGGTGGTAGCCATCATCGGCGCCGGCGCTTCTGGAAATAGTCTGGCCGCGGCTCCCAAAGCGCAATCGGCTCGGGTCCCCTTGATCGCCCCATCTTCAACCAACCCGGCAGTAACGCAGGTTGGTGATTACATTTTCCGTGCCTGCTTTATCGACGCCTTTCAGGGTGGGGTGATGGCAAAGTTTGCCGTGAACACCTTGAAGGCAAAACACGCCGCCATCATGCTCGATTTCAATTCCCCTTACAGTCGCGGCTTGATGGATTTTTTTGAGTTTAGTTTTTCGAAACTCGGCGGCGAGATCGTGGCGAAGCAGTCCTACTCACAAGGCGATCCTGATTACCGCGGTCAGTTGAGCGCTATCAAAGCCGCGAACCCGGATGTGATCTACATTCCGGGTTATTACGGTGATGTCGCCATCATTGCCAAGCAAGCGCGCCAGTTGGGATTGACGGTGCCGCTGCTCGGCGCCGATGGCTGGGACGCGCCCGAGCTTTGGGAACTCGGAGGCGACGCGCTGAACGGCAGCTATATTTCCAATCACTATTCAGCGGATGATCCGTCGGAAACGATTCAGAAGTTTGTGCACAACTATCGCCAGCGCTACGGCAATCTCACGCCTGACGCGCATGCTGCTCTCGCCTATGACGCACTAAGATTTCTTGCGGAAGCGATTGCCAGGGCGGGCACAACGGAAGGGCCAAAACTGCGTGATGCGCTGGCTGAAACTAAAAACTTTGCGGGCGTCACTGGGATAATCAGTATGGATCGCGATCGAAACGCGGTGAAGCCCGCGGTCGTTTTGAAGCTCGAGGACCTCAAGTACATCTACCAGGAAACAATCCAGCCGGAGAGTTCTGCTGCCGCGGTAACCGCGTCACCTTCACCGCAGACAACCAAATCTAAATAAGGTAGTAACATACTTGACTGACCTAGAGTGTAACTCGCACCCAGAAAATGGCAACAACTGCAATTGTTAAGAGCAAGGTAATGCCGACCTGAGCCCTGTGTCCCCATTGCCACCATTGCCAAGAGGGGCTATCGGGCGGTTTGGATCGCATCTTTATCTGACGTGCTAACGTGTCTTTTTCCTCTCGGTACTTGTCGGTCTTGTTGAATGTGAGAGAAGAATGAATCTGGTCTTCGTACATGCGTACTTTTGTCCTGTCAATGTTGTTCGCCTTTGCCACGCCATTGTTAAAATAGATATGCAGGCCCACGATAGCGATCCCGGCCATGCAGGCTAATACTCCGTACCATTGGCCGTGAATAGGAAATACGTTTCCCTCCTTACCGGGCTGAACCAAGCCAGCGACTAAGACCGCAAGGGGCGTCCAAATAGCCAATGATAGCTTCCACTCATAGCCCCGGCGGTCGTTGAAGCTTTGATATGCGGCCAGTCGCAACACGTCCAGATATTTGAGCCTATCTGGTTCTGGTTTTTTAGTTTGATCCGTCACGCTGCTTTTCGCCTCTTCCTTTTGTCTACTCTGCCTGTCGCTTATCTATCTCACTTTTCGGAGCTGCAATCGAGCCTTTGCTGGTTCATCAAAGCGTTGGTACGCGCATCAAGCACAAAAGCGATCAACTCCCGGCAGGAACAAGTTCCCAGCGCCTCGCGCGTTCGATCATTGCCTCTTTGAGTTGAGGCCAGTCGTGCAGAGTGGCGGGATCGAAATCGGCTCCGTTCGGCCAGACAAGTGTATGAACTTCAGGGTCAAGCGCGACTTGGTTGAAGAGTTCAATATCCCGTAGTGGTGCATATAACTCACCGGCCAGGATTGGACGGAAATCAATGCGCTGTTCGCTCTGATCGTCGAAGCCTATTTGGAGGGTATACGGCCCAACGATGGTGAACTCTGTAACTCGGTAGATTGCATGACTCATGGTAAATTCCTACCTCAACGGTTCAATCGAGAAAGGCGTTTGACCTGCCTGCAGTCTATCCCAATCAGCGATTAACTCCGGCTGATGCAGTTCTGCCCAAGCCTCAACCAACCGTTGCTGTCTTCTTGGCAACGACCCCGAAATGACTTCGATCGGCTCAATACGACCGCGACATGCTCCTGATAATAAGCATGGAAATGCGCCCGATGATGGGTCGCGGCTACTTCCGAAAACATTCGAATTATTATCCCAAAAAACCTGCTTAGTTCGTGCATTACAGCACTCTACGCCGGTCAGCATGAACGCTCCAAAGGTTGTTATAACAAGTTTCGAGCGGACACTAGCGCTTCCGCAACCCGCTCCGGATCCGTACCACCCGCTAACGATTTTGACCCGAGCGTCTGCTCCAGCGTCAGCGACGCAAAAACATCGCCCTCAATCTCATTCGAGAATGCGCGCAATTCATCAAGCGACAATTCATCTAATTCCATCTCTTTTTCCATCGCGCGAACTACTATTTTTCCGACTGTCTCATGCGCTTCGCGAAACGGCACGCCTTTGCGTACCAGGTAGTCCGCAAGTTCGGTGGCATTCATGAGTCCCTGCGATGCCGCTGCTCGCATGCGATCCACCTTCAGTTCCACATTACGCAGCACGATTGTGGAAACTTCGAGGCAGGCATGCGTCGTATCGAATGCATCAAAGACCGCTTCTTTGTCCTCCTGCATATCCTTGTTATAGGCAAGCGGCAATCCCTTCAGCATCGTCAACAGAGAAACCGTGTGACCAAAAACGCGGCCGGCCTTACCGCGCACGAGCTCCATCGAGTCGGGGTTCTTCTTCTGCGGCATCAAGCTCGAGCCGGTGGCCACTGCATCACTCAATTCAAAGAAGCCAAACTCACTGGTCGAATAAAGTATTACTTCTTCAGCTAAACGGGATAAGTGAACCATGATGAGCGAGCAGGCGCTGACAAACTCAACGCAAAAATCGCGATCGCTGACGGCGTCTAAACTGTTCCGCGAAATACCTTCAAAGCCGAGCTCACGAGCCACCGCTTCACGGTCAATTGGAAAAGAGGCGCCCGCCAACGCTGCGGAACCGAGCGGCATGACGTTAACCCGCCGGCGAACCTCGCTGAGCCGCCCGCGGTCGCGGGCCAGCATTTCGAAGTAAGCCAGACACCAGTGTGCGAAGAGGATCGGCTGCGCGCGTTGTAAGTGCGTATAACCGGGAAGGACTGCGTTGGAGTTGGCCTCCGCAAAGTCCAGCAGTGCAGCCTGAGTTGAACGAACTCTTTCGGAGAGTTGATCAATCGCTTCTCTCAACCACAGGCGCAGATCAGTGGCAATCTGATCATTGCGGCTCCGGCCTGTGTGCAGCTTGCGCCCGGCATCGCCGACGACTTCCACCAGGCGCGCTTCGACGAAGGAATGCACGTCTTCGGAGTTCATTTGATCGAAATAGGCGCTGTCATCTTCATGGTCCAGGGCATTCTGTAGCCCCGCGTTGATTTTGTCGGCCTCTTCCCGGCTGATCACGCCGGCGGTGGCGAGTCCGTTGCAATGGGCAACGCTGGCGCGAATATCGACCGCAAACAGTCTTCGATCAAAGGTAAAGGAATTATTAAACGTCGCAAACGATGGATCGGCTTCCTGCGAAAATCGCCCACCCCATAAGTTTCGGCTTTTTGTCATGCGTAATTTCCAGGAGGTTCTCCGGCCCTGGTCTCTCTCCGTGCTGTACTTTCACTTCACCAGATTTGAAAAAACGGGATAGGGATTACCTTTTCTTGGAACCCTGCTCGCCATTGCTTTGCCTTCGGCGGACGTCCATGGTTGACCATAGAAGAATCCGTTCGCGGTCGACTCAGGCATCAGCCGTTTGTCCAGCGGGCTACCGCCGGCAGGGATCTCCATGTCGACAATGAATGAATTGAAGTAGATGTTGACGTTGCCTTTTTGTTCCGGATGCAGCTCGGGCCTGCCGTCAGCGCCGACTTTCCAGCGCCAGGTGCGCCACACCTCGCCGTTATTCATCAAACTGCATTCCCAGTTTCCCGGATAATCTTCCAATGCCAGGCGGTTAGTTTCGCGCACACTTCCCCACGTCAAAGGCGCTTTCAGACGGACCATGCGAAAGCCGATTTCGTCGCGGTATTCGGTGCCGCGTTTGTACTGCGGCGCCGCTCTGTCGGTATGAATCACTTGAAAACTTCGCTCCGCCCGACTTATCGCCTGATCGGCATACGGCATCGGGCCGGGCAAGGAAAGGCGTTTCCCGTTAACCGAACAACGCATGTAGCCATGGGGCAAGTCGTAGCCAATCTCGCTGGGCGAAAGACTGAAATAAAGCTCGACAAGGTTCGCGCCGGAACGCTCGGGACGGCTACCATACTCGAAATAAGAGGTGTAGCCGGACGGACGCAGGAAAATAAAACTCACCGGAGCCTCGCCGTGGCGGGGAATGTAGTATTGCGGTGGATCCTCACCGGGCTGTTGGCCTGCCGGCACGCGATGCACTGTGCGCACTTCGATCTTGTAGGTGCGGACGAGTTTCTCTTCGTCAGTGTCGCCGTTCACTACAAAGACCTGGAGGTTGAAATTGCCGGTCTCTTTCGTCGCGGTATCTTTGCGCCAGCATTCGTTCGTCCACATGTAGCTCTCGTCGATGTCGTTGGGGCCTTTGTGATAGATATCGACTTCGCAGCGCGTCGTGGCCACGGGCTTTCCGGCTCGACCAACGACGAGTTTGATCGCGCTTCGATTCGGATATTCCCCAAATACTCTCAGGTGCGACTTTAAAACCCAGCCGGTGCTGTAGAGAGTATTATTTTGACCTAGTGCCTGTGTACTGACCGCCTCGAACCAGGTGAATCCGTCGTCCACCTGCGCGCTACTTTGTGAGCTTGAAGTTGCTACCAGCAATTGTCCGAAAGCAGCGACGTTTGCCGCGATCGCGATGCAGACTCCGAGTACGATTCTTTTCATTTTTCTCTTCTTCACCTGGATCTCTTTTCAGCCATGCAGTCACACTCGAGACCAACAAGATACAGCCGGCCGAGCACCTTTACATGCTGCTTTGCGCGAATCTTATTCGTGTACTGATCGTAAGTGACTTCTGTAATCGCGTTTCCGGCCTGTGGCTCAATTGCACTTGCCTTCCCCCGGCCGGCTACCAGGATGCCGATTAACATCGAGTCGTTTCGCGATGCAGCTGCGTTCTCGCTATGGGAGGCCATTGACTCGTCGGTGTAGTAAACGCTGGCGGTGATTACCAGCTTACTGCCGGGAAATGAATAGTGCTTGGTTGTAAGTTCTTCCTCGCCAATAGTGGGTTGGAACTCCGGAAAGATTGTCTGGGCCGCGGAAAGCGCCTTAGCAATCGCCTCTTCGCTTTCAGCTTTTTCGACGGTCTTCAGGGCGCGACTTGATTTTGCAAGATCCAGAACGTAGACGTGGCAAGTATCCGCTCCCGACTGTGCCGCGGCTCCGTGAACGAGAAAAATTAGCAGCAGCGAAGCGAGCGCCGTTTTCAACAAAAGTCCTGGGGAGAAGAAAGACATAACGTCATCGTGGATCGTGGAATAGAGCGAAACGATTATGGACAAACGCCAGAGCAAAGAACAAGGTCGGATGGACACTTTGGCCTGTCCGTTATCCGAGACTGTTGTCCAGCGTTTCCAGGATTCTCACTGCCCGTGCAAAGCGAGTCTGGCAGTGAGGACTCCTTTCACCTCCGGCCACTCCTCCGCAATGATACTGAAGCAGACGGAATCGCGGATGCGCCCGTTGGGCATGATCATATGATTGCGAAGTACGCCTTCCTGCCTGGCGCCTAATCGAAGAATCGCGGCGCGCGACTGTTGATTAAGCACGTCGGTAATGAACTCAACGCGGACACAACGCCAATGTTCGAACGCGTGCGTGAGCAGCAACAACTTTGCTTCAGTGTTTACCGCAGTGCGCTGCGCACTCGTCGCCACCCAGGTGTAGCCGATGGCCACGTTTCGCTGATGAGGTTGAATGTAATAGAAGCGAGTAGTCCCTACGATTCTATCAGTGGCCTTTTGAACGATGATGAATGGCAACTCACTTCCCTTCGCCTGCTCGGTAAGTGCAGCTTCGAGGTACTCAGCCATGGTGTCACGGTTAGGCACGACGGTCACAATTGAATTCCACAACTCACCATCGCCGGCGGCTTCGATCAGCGCTTCGTGGTGCGCGAGCGAAAGTGGCTCCAGGCGCGTGTGCTGACCTTCGAGGGTGATCGGCAAGATTTCCATTGTCTTCCTCAATGCCCAACGGATCGAACGTCTAGCTTCCACTCATTTCCCGCTGCTCAGGAGTGCTTGTTTGTAAGTGGAGCGCCACCCAAGTACGGCAAGTAATATGAACCGCAGATGATCACGGTTTGGCAAGCGCAAGTATTTTAATTTTGAAGACGTCGTTATATTTAGTCTTCTGATCGTTCACTTTTCGGGACTTCGACATGTAATACGCTCGAAGCTTCATGCCCATTAAATCGGCCAGCCTTATTTCCTGATTCGTTCCGCCGGCCATTTTATGCGTGTAGCCCTTAGGAAGAACGCCAACAAAAGATTCCTCTTTGTCGCTCTTCTTATTTGTCAGGGTAAATTCACGGGTATCTTCGTTGACTGAGGTGACCACGCCCGTCCATGTGTCGCCGGAATAGTTCTGCGGATAATAGTCAGGTTCCGCTGTTCCTTTCTGCGCGAGAGATGCGCCCGTGGAAATTACCATGACGATAGTTAATAGGAGCAGTTTTCGCATTGAGGTTCTCCTAAATCTGAAGTAGCTAAGATCCGAGGGGTCCCGCAAACGACTGTTCGGCTTTCACTTTTCGCTCTTTTGGCAGTTCTACCACCAGCTCGCACAAGGAATTTATCGTCGCATCTGCGTCCACACTCCCGCCGGCAAGAGAAAAAGAGGCATGTTGATAACCTCTTATTTCACCATGATGATGAACAAGGACGTCTTCGCCAAATTCCCCCACGATTTTGGAGAGATCGCTTTTCGATTCGATTTCTAAATCGGTATTCAGGTATTGGATGTTCATCGGACTAAGTCTCCAAACGCCTTTTTCTTACGGATCGAGGGGGTCATTCGCATCAAAAAATAATGAAGCCACTGCCGGCTTGAACTCCGCTGAGATCGGAGATATCCGGGTGATAAACTCCATCGGGAAATATCCCAATTCGGTCGAACAACGAATGCGAAAACCCTCCTTCGTTGTGATTGCAATGTGGTCTTCGCTTGAGGTGACCAGAGCCTTTAGATCAGCCGGTATTCCATACCGAACAGCGAGCCGCGCGGCGTTTCGAAAATTAGTAGTTGTATGACGTGCATGTGGCTCGATCAAAATACTCTGCTCCGGTATTTTGAATTTTTCCATCACGTATTTTTTCATTTCGATCGCCTCGCAATAAGGCGTCTGCATCGGATGAACGTGACCACCAGACAAGATAATCAATGGAGCTTTGTGCTCGAGGAATAGCTGCGCGGCCTGGTCCGCCCTTTTAGCTCCTATCTTACTGAGATTAGCAGTGTCTCCCGGGCCCGAGCCAAGAACTAAGATGAATGAGTACGGGTAATCATTCCACCTGATATTCTTCATGGCTTGAAGGCACGTTTTGTTTTCGTCTTCTTCAAGTGGCTCGTATCGGCCCGCCTCATCACGTCGATTAGCTTCTAACAGTTTAAGAGCAAAATCGAGCGTGGGTTCAAAAAACAGCGAGTCTCTGGAGAGCTTAATCTCCGCAGTCTTCACCCTAAGGAGTTTGCGATATTCTGCGCTCGAAACATCAAAGCTAACCCTATCAATGTCCTTATAAAATGGATCCTTGCCCAGGCAGTAAACACGCAGCAGCCGGTTCATTCCGTTCGCCGCATCTTTCCACGCCGCAATCAACATCTCAGTATCGGATTGACGGCTGTATTTGATAAATGCTCCCGACGGACGAAGATCTTGCTTAACGAATCTTTTGAACTCACGATGCCGCGTCAATACTTCGAATTCGTTGGCGACCGTATTGATCTCTGGGACACTGAGACGAAGTAGCCGATCGAAGCAGGCGACCTCATCGCATTTTGCGGCCATCCTTAAATTCTGAAGCTTGTCGTTGGACAGCCTTTTCAGTGCTTTGTTTTCTCTTAACAGTTTTCGAATCTGTGGGCGTCTCTGAAACAAACTCAAAAGATAAAAGTTCTTGTCCTGAACCGGATTACGAAGTGTCAGCTTGTAAGTGGGATCAAAGCCTGATGAGTTGAGCTCCGCGTTCTGAGTAAATGAAGTATGGGTTAAGTAAGTACTGTCAAAGCCTGATGAGTTGAACCCTGCGTTCTGAGCAGATGAAGCATTTGTTAATACAACGAAAGAAAGAATGAGGTGTCGCAGCATCATGATTTCTCAATCTGGGGATATTCGTGAGCCATAGATACGTTAATAATCCCGCATCTATCGACTCAGTCTATTTGGAATCGTCAGAGTAGCCTAAAGTCTCATCTGCTACCTCGTTCACCATCTCCGCTACGCCTATGTCATGCTGCTTCGCATATTCCGGCACTTCGTAAAGGTGAATGAACCCGTCTTCATCTTCGTGGGATCTTTCCCCGTAAATGTCCTGCCCGCGACGTATCCGCCACTTGTCTATCACTGACCCGCATCCGCGAACTAACGCGAACCCTGCTGCGGCAGGCAAAAGAGCTACCGTGCCTACGATAAAAGAAGTGGCGCGAATGCTACGAGCATCGTCCCCGAATGAGAAACCGAAGCCCTCGACGATAATGACGCCGATAACGATTGCCCCGACCCAGATGCTTATGAAGAGAAGGTATTGTGTTCGGGTAGTCATCGCTATACCTCCGTATTACAGAAAATCAGATCATGGTTGAAAAAAGACGCATTCGATGAACGCCCTAGTGTGCCCACACTATCGCCTTCTGTGCCCACACACTCTCCGGATATTTCGCTCCGAGTTCTTCGGCCACGCCGCCCAACACCGTGTGGTCATTCGTCCTCTTGTATTGGCTTATTCCATTCCAATACACGGCTTCCGGCGCGGCCGCTGTTTCCGGGTAGCGCTCGATGACCTGAGCATACCTCTGCTCGGCATCAGCCCACTGCTTACCCATGAAGGATATTCTCGCTAACCCCAGCTCCAACTGAGCGCGAAATTCATTCTTAGGCAGGTAACCCTCAATGCGCCACCTCTCCTTTCCGCTTGAGTCCATGATGAGCACGGTGGGCGTCCAGAGAGCGTCAAAACGATGGAAGTAAACGGGGTGTTCCTTGATGTGCGCCTCGACAGGAAGGAAATTCTCATTGATGAAGGTCGAGACTTCATCGTCAGCGTAGGATTCGGCCTCCAGCCGAACACACGCACCTCAAGCCGGCGCGGCGCTGAAGTCGAGTAGCAAGGGCTTCTTCTCGGCCTTTGCTTGAGTGAGTGCAGCATCTACGTCTTTGTTCCATTGCACAGCCATTTTCAAAACCTCCTTCAGATTAAATCAAAAGTCACGCATGCTTCACTCAACCCAGCCCCTGACGCTCCGCTCAAGCTGCGCCGTCAGACTGAACGAGTTGTTACCTATCTTTTCATCATATACACCTTGGAGCGGCAAGCTATCAATAAAAGAAACCCGGGTAAATGCGATCCGTCACCAACCTTTGTCACACCGCCGTGCGTCAGATCTCATGCGCTCTTACAACTTAGACCTTCATCGGAGGTGAAAACTCGTTCATCAATCTGCGAGCAATAAGTCTCCACTAAACACTCGAGGAAGTCTGCCACAAATTCACGCTGCTCTTTGCTACCGACCTAATCGGTTCGCTGAACATACTGCTTCGGTGCCTGAAGCAAATGGTGCCGCCCTTCCCTGTCGGTTAGACGCACGACAACGTCAACAAAGACACCCGGACCCCACTTCGGGCCGTCCCGAGCGACAGCTTCGCACACCGTTGCGTCCGCGCAGTTGATCCACTTCTCGCTCGAATCCTTATTGTTAGCAGGGCCTACCAACTGTTCCCTGAAATCAGAGGTCTCCCACAGCTGCTCGCCAAAAACGACCCATGCCCGTTCGATCCGAATTCCGTTCGGGAATGACTTCTTGTCAGAAGTCGCAACCTTGAATACTGCGATCATTGGTTTACCGTCGATCATTGGTGGGACGCTCGGCATGAAATCTCGCCAAACATATGCAGATAAAGATAAGGACCTCCCATCGAGTACGAGTTTGGTCGGCGCCTTTCGCAACTCGTTTATAGAAACTTCGTTTGCCTGGGCTACTCGCGCCGGAAACGGTTCGAAGGGAAGTGAGGCCGTTATTAATGTTAGCAGTACGACAAAAATCATGTTCATAGTATTACTCGAGGAGCGCGCCAGGTTTCCTTTTGAGCAGCCACACGGACAACGCCGACAGCAAGAACATAGTAAGCGAGATTATGAAATGCTTGCCTGCGATGGAGCGATGGATCTCGGGATGGAGTCTCGGCGGTACGTCCGCAGCCCAGGCGTGGAAGATGGCACTGTTGAGAAATAGCAAGCCGCCGGCCAGAAAGAGAACGAACAACAACCATCTAAGACCAGACCTAAACACGCAAGCCTCTCAGATTTAAAAGTCGCGGCGTTCCTGGCGCCACTCCATCACCTTCTTCATGCCGATACTCTGCAAGAACCTCGATGCGACCAACTATGTTTAGATTAAACTCGGGCAATTCTTCCGCTGGTATCCAATACTCCTGGTGTACCGAGCCACCAATGGTTTGGATGTCGTGCTTCTTCAGATATTCATTTCTTACCTGAAACCGAGTTACGTACCCTACTTTGTCCGGATTGTGCCTGGCATTCCAGTCTCGCGCAATTTGTTTAGCATACTCTTCAGATAAGATCGGATAGAACCAAGCCTATCTTACAATCGTCTGCCTCAATTTCTCGGAAAACCACCGGCAGTTTACTCTTTGGTAGTCGCACGAAGCTTTGCCTCAAAAGTCCTCGGGTACGCAGTTCTCAAGAATCGGAATTGGATTTAACTCCGAAGGAGTTCGCTAACTTCAGCCAACACCTTCGCTGTTAAGTCTCTAACTCTTACGTCGTATTGAGTAAAGCCGCTGTTCCGTCCTTATCAACAAGCGCTCACCCACCACCGCTGGCGATGCTTGGGCCATGTCGTCCAGTTCATTCACGTGCAACAACTGAAACTGGTCGCCGGTTCCGATTACAAACGTTTGGCCTTCCTCGCTCAGGCAGAACAGCTTGCCATTGTAGGCCCAGGGAGAGGTCGTGAAAGCCGTTGCCGCCGGATCAATCCTTGTTTTGTAGGTCTGCTTTCCTGTCTTGGCATCGAAGCGGCTCAGGATGCCGGTCTCCGTTAGGGTATACACCGCTCCCTCATAAGCCACCGGCGACGGCAGATAAGTTCCACCACGCGGTTGCGACCAAACAACATAATCGTTTGAGGTCTTATCTTTTTCCAGAGAGATGTCGCCGGCGGCGCCAGGCCGAAGCGCGAACAAGGGACGTCCACGACCACCATCAATATAAAGTAATCCGTTATACGCGAAGGGCGTTGGTATCGGGGTCGCGGCCATTCCCGACATGCGCCACAACTCATTTCCTGCCAGGTCGTAACTAACAACTTCCCCTGGTCCAATCGCCACAATCTCAGTGCGCAGCGCGTGACGCCAAACAAATGGCGTCGCCCATCCCGAACGTTGCACTGGCTGTCCCTTGCCGCCGAGGTCTCGATTAGTGCGCCAGACCTGCTTGCCTGTTTGTTTGTCGAATGCGGCGATGTATTGCTGCTTCTCGTTATCGCTCACGATCACGAGCAGGTTGCCGGCCAGTGCCGGCGAACTTCCCGTCCCGAAGTCGAGGTAAATCGGATTCGCTTCAACCGGCGTGGACCAGACCTGCCGGCCCTTCATGTTGAATGCCCATAACCCCAGGTTCGCCACATACACGTAAACGAACTCTCCGTCAGTCACCGGACTCTCTGAAACAAAGCTGTTTTTCCGGTGACGTCCGCCAGGGGGATGTCCGATGTGGAATTCCTTCTGCCACTCCACCTTGCCGCTTTTCAGGTTCAGGCAATAGAGGAGGTAATGGAGAACAACCTCGTTCGGCAGTTCGATGTCGCGCTCCGTCACTCGCTTGATCACCTCGTCCATTGGCAGGCCCTGTTTCATTAATTCCGCGACGTACTCGTTGCTGTACTCTGTGCCGATCTGGGGTGGCTTCGACTTCCCTTCAGTTGTTACGGTGGTCACGTACACACGACCGCCAGTCACGATTGGCGAAGACCATCCCCGTCCTGGAATTGGTTGCGACCACTCCACGTTCTCGGTTTTCGACCAGCGTTCAGCCAGCCGCGGATGCGTCCCCACGGGATTTGATTCCGGCCCGCGGAACTGTGGCCAGGCTACTTCCTGGCTGTAAACCGGCAGCGATACAAACAACAACGCGCATATCAAGGAAGCTCGTCGCAAGAGCATGAAGCGATTGATTACTTTGGGGTTAATTTCCAAGTTGGGATTAGTCATTCTGTTCTCGGTTGATTTGCTGGCGAGATCAACTGCCAGATTCCGACAAACACCAGCGCGTCCGTTTGAAAGCGTTACTGATGTTGGGGTAGTACGTGTGGTTTAAGATACTGATGTTGTGCTGAACCCGGCAAGCAGTTTGTGACAGCTCTTTTATTATCTGACCCCGCAGCGTTCGCATCCTTCATAAGAACCGGGGGAAGCCATGGCCTTCCATAATCTCTCTCAGGGTATAGACCCTTCGGTCCTTGGGATCTTTGAACTTCCAATCGCTAGACATATCTTTATCGTCGATCTTGGGCGTCGAGTGCATGCCGTTGTTCAGACGTGTCCCGGTGAGCCTACCTTAAGACGTGCTTATTTCTCCAGATAGTCAGTGTCGAATTTGCCGGTGCCGCTGAGTTGAACTATCACGGCGCCCTCCTTCGCCGCCACGAAGTGTGGGACGCCAGCAGGGATAACAATAAAACTGCCCGCTGGGTAACCCTTCAGCTTTGCCGGGTCGAACCTTTCACCCTCGCCCAGGTACCAAGTCCCTTCGATGACCGTAACCAGTTCGTCGTGCGGGTGCGTATGCGCAAGGACGCGCCCGCCGCCGGGTATCTTCACCCGATCTACCCACGCCCCGCCTTGGCTGGAATCGCCTAACATCCGTGCTCGCTGCCGCCCATCCTTGTAGTAGGAAGGCGTAAACCATCGCACTTGTTCCGGGGTCAACCCAACAATCTCTCTTTTCGTCTTGTCGGCCCGGGTCATTGACAATGTCATCGTCGCCAGAATCATCACTCCGGCAGCGACTACAACGAGCATCTTTCTCATTTCTCTGTCCCTCAACGTGAAATGACCAGCGCCTAACGTTGGCCTTCAGTTGCGGCGCGCGATCAGCATTCAAGCTAAAGGAATAAGATTACTTGAAGAGCACACCGTCGCGCCGTCAGCTGCAAGGCCTGGTTATGCGCGCCGCACGGATAATCGCCGCGCATTTCTAATCCGAGATCTTTCAATAATCACTGTAACCACATAAGTGAGTGACGCGTAGATAACGAAGACCGTAAGTATCGTAGCTACCAGCGCCGCAGGAGTCGGCCCGCACGACTCGCAAGGGGGTGGAGGAAAAACGCGTTCCCAGATCCTAAGCGGCCCCATAAATGAAAAGAATAGAAGATCGATCGTCCGCTCCATTCCTCGTCGTTCAAGCTCTTCTCCAACCAAGCTCGTGAACGCCAGCAGCAAGATGGGAATAGAGATGCCACCCGCACCAGAGATCAAAAGTCGCCTCATCTGCATTCTCATAACTCTCGGTGAGTAAAATCGATCTCAATAACTCGTCAGCATTCAAGCAAAGGAAAGAAGTTACTGAGAAACATGCTAGCGCGCTGTCAGCTGCAAGGCTTTGTTCGGCTTCGGACACTAATGACGAGGTAATTGTTGACCAAATTCATCGTACAAAATATCAACTATCTCGATCATCTGCTTGGCTTCCTTGCAACTGGCAAACTGAGGGTTATCGTACATGTAAGTTCTGTAGGTTTTATCCATGTTGGTTTCTACCACATAGCTCATTCCGTCAAGCCCGCCGCCCTCACAACCAATCGATCGCGCGTCCGGTAGAGAGAGAACGCCCGCATCCACTAATCGCCGCCAACATGCATCCCATCCAGACTTTGGTGTCTGCAAATCTATTTGATAGTCCTTCTTGGCCAAACGCGGATGAATCCCTTGAAGGAAAGTGCCTGCCCATTTGCCAGCGGTGCGTTTCACCGTGAATCCGTTTAGCGCGGTCAGACCGAAGCCAATCCAGATTCGCGTTTCTAGATCACCAGCAGGCAAGGCGGCCGATCGAAGATTTGGGAGATTGGCGATTCCAGCTCTCTCGTCGATTGCCTGAAAGAAAATCGGTTCCCATGTAGCGTTCGGCACAATAATTTCAAATGTTCTGTGTTGGTCCGCGGGTAAAGCGGAAATCTCCGTCGCCTCTTTCGCTGGGTGAGAGGAACAAGACGTGAGTAACAATAAGATCAGCAGCACTCTCATATTTAACTCGACAGAAACCCATCGCTGGGCCTTTAGCTGCGGCGCGCGATCGGCATTCAACTCGCGAGGAACAAGACTACTTGAGAAGCATGCTATCGCGCCGTCAGCTGCAAGGCTTTGTTATGCTGTGCGTTCAATAGACTTGATGGTCCTTCGAGAGATGCTTGTTGATTAGTAAGAGCAACTTTGCCACTTCCATGCTTTCTTCTTCTATCTGGCCCATGTGAGAGAATTGCATCACCTGCACCCTGCCATTCGCACTCAACTGCAAACGTAGATTCGTGCCATCAGCGCGCTCTACTTTCTTCTCCTTGGAACCAAACTCGCGGAAAGCTTTAAAGGTCTGTTCGTAGATCTCCTGAGCGTCATTGATTGAGAGCTTGATCGTGACCTTCGAGGTTGTCGGATTGGGCATGTTGTTCGGGTCGTCCTCAGTCACAATGAAGTTTCCGATTTGATTAAGCTCGACATTGAACTTCTTGTACCAGGGCGCGCCCCCAGTATTAAGGGAGAATGACCACTCAACCGGCTGTTTCGACGCCGGACCCTTGTCTTGTCCATGCAAGCTCAATGAGCAAATGACAATTAGAACCAACGCTGACGCGGTTTTCTTCATAAGCTTGATTAAGGGAAACAGCATAACGCCCGGCATCACCCGCCGCGCATTCAACTATGCTACGGCCAAGCTAACGATGAGAAGGGCGTTGATTCGCGGTCGGGTGCATGCCGTTGTTAGGCTTCGCCGTCCGCGAACTTTCACTTCAAGATCATCACGATACTGACCAACGAAATAGCGGCGATAGCTAGCAACGACGCCCAGCCTAATCCTCTAACCAGTCTGCTCACATTCGCCAAACTAACACCATCGGCTTTTTTAATGAAGACAAGGCCAAATACAACACCAGCAACTAAGCCCCCCAGATGAGCAGCATTGTCAATAATAGCAAACCCGACTAATCCTATTACTCCAATGAAACCTATATAGATCAGAAGAGATTTGAAGAAACCCGATGGCAAAATCTCTTTTCTCCTATATCCAAGGATCGCAAGAAAGCCAACTAACCCCATTAAGCCGCCGGACGCACCCACCGACGTACTATTAGGCATTAGCAGCAAACTAAAAATACTCCCGCACACCGCAGAAGGTAAAAACACAATCGCTAAATATGCACGGTTCGTAAGAGATTCGATCAGCCTTCCAAGCCCAATTAGAGCCTGACCATTCATCCAGATATGCAGAAAATTGACGTGGAGCGTCGCACAAGTGAATAGACGCCACATTTCGCCTTCCCATACAGCGCTTTTCACTAAACCAGCAGCTTGGATAGATTCCTTGTCTCCGGCTATCAGTTGAAGAACAGCAACGGCAATGAGGCAAGCTAATACGGCTTTGGTGTAAACAATCGGAGTCTTCTCTATCGACTTCGAGAACTCTTGGGCTTGGTTATGTTGATTGAGGTCTTCTACCGTTAATCTTCTGGCTTGATAGTATTCCCAGCCGCCGCCGACGAAACCTACAACACCTATTATGAAAAATAAACTTCGGAAGAGGTCTGAAAAACCTATCACCCCAAAGACTAACAAGACGATGTGAAGCAAAATGAAACCCGAACCCCAGAGGATAGCTGAGATTGCATCCTTGCGAGATTTCCGTTTGTACTCGTCCAGCGAAACGCCTATTTGATCTTGAGACTCGATAACCCCTGTTTCCTGGATAGCCAGTGAGCTCATCTTAATTCTCCACAACTGAAATATTTTGCAAAACTACGCCTGTCATTGTAGAAGCCTAACGCTGCTTCAGCTGCGGTGCGCGCTCAGCATTCAAGGTGCGAGAAAAAGATTACTTGAGAAGTTCGCTATCGCGTCGTCAGCTGCAAGCGCTTGTTGGGCGGCGTTGTGCGTCCCCTGTGCCCTTAATAGAAGAAGGCTTGCACAGTAGCTCAGTTCACGGTCCACAACGCGAGCGACGAGACGTCCTTGACCAAAATCCGACCGCCGGAGATTGTCGGCTGGGCCCAAGTCGCACTGTCAGCAACGGTATAATGTTTCAGCGGTTCAAATCCCTTCCGGCTGCTCCGCGCCACGATCAACTCGGCGTCGTCGTTCAGCAGGAAGAGCAGATCTTTCGCCTTAACAATTGCGGTGTTCGTCGCCTCCCTTGGCGGACCAAGCCACAGGACCTTGCCAGTCTTCGCGTCGAGCGCAAAGAATTGCCCTGACGCCCGCTCGGACAAGCCGAACAGCGCATCGTGGACAAGCACCGGGTTGCTCAGAAAAAGTGAAACGTCCTTGTTCTCCCACACGACATCAACCTCCCACTTGCCGTTGCGCCTGGTTGGCTTAAGCGCCGTCACCGCCATTCCCTGACCGCCGACGATTATCGTCTGGCCATACAGCAGAGGCGTGATGGCACTCGCCGTCCTTGTTGATACCCAGGGATACTGCCAGAGGAGCTCGCCACTGGCCACCGAGACACCGATCACACTCTCGGTAGTCATTGATACCACTTGGCGAGTTCCTCCCAGCTCGACGATGATGGGCGACGCCCATGCGCTATCGCCGTCCGCGGTCCATTTGACGTTGCCTGTCTCCGCGTCAAACGCAGTGAGCGGGCCGTAGTTGCCTGGGTTGACGATTACTAGATTCTTGTCACCGACGGGAGACACGGCCATACCGAAATACGGGTGTTCAGACGGTGCGGGTTTCTGCCACACAAGCTTACCGGTGACCGCATCGAAGGCCGACACGATGCCGCTGATGCCGAGCGTGTACACCCTGCCATTATGAAACAGCGGCGTCGCCTTTGGGCACGCGCCGTGCGCCGCCGCAGGATTCGCAACTGTGTACGGTGCTGGATACGGTGTTTGCCAGACGATTTTGCCGGTCGTGGCATTGAGTGCCAGTAGCACCTCGTTGCCATCGCGTCGAATGAAGGAGTAAACGGTTTTGCCAACAAGGATGGGCGTCGCGTAGCCCTCTCCGACGATGACCTTCCATCTGCGAGTCAGTTTTTCGGGCCACGATGTGGGTTCTGAGAATTCGCTCGCCGAGCCATCCCGGTTCCGCCCGCGCCACTGCGGATAATCTTTCAGAGAGCTTTGGGCTACTGCTTCTGTATATGCAAGTAAAAGAAGAGCGCAAGCGAGGCAAATTATCTTTTTCATACTTCCTATCTTTAAGCGGCTACGCTCAGCCGCCCAACGCTGGCCTTGCAAGCTATCACGCCGTCAGCTGCAAGGCTTTGCTAGATTGCGCGTTACCGATTACTGCCATTGATTCGTCCATTCAAGCCAGGAGCTTAACAGATCGAGGGACCGGAGCGCGGATAGCGTCTTTATCAACTTGATTGTTTGATTTGAGAAGTTGAAGGTAATCGCCCGCATCCTTAAGTTTGCTGAATCCATTCTGCGCGGTTGAATGCTTAGCGCGCGCCGCCCACCAGAACAGTATCATCCCCCGGGTCTCGAGATAGCACCGCTAACGCCATATTATCCCCGGCACTTATAGCACCCATCCGTAATGTCTAATTGGATGAAGTTCGTACGACGGGCGCGTCGTGATCATTTGAGCCTAAGAACCGCAGACGTTTAAGTGCGGCAGATCAAACGTTCACTCTCATCTTCAAGTGATTTGCTGGGACCGCGGGCGTCCCGCCCGCAAATGAGCGCGAAGCGCGAAAATGGCTTGCGACAACGTCAGAACCTGCGCGCCTGCGGTGCGTTGCGGGCGGGACGCCCGCGGTCCCAGCAAATCACTTGAGCGATCAGGTTTGTCCTTTGGAGGTTGTTTCACTTTCAGTCGAGGTTGTTTCGCTTTCGTCTGCCTTAGGTGGCGCCGGCTTCTCTCCGAGCACCACTCGAACCTCGTGAGTCTGTCCATCATCAGTTAAGGGAACGTCATCATCAACCTGAACTGCTCCGTCTAACCCGACGCTGGCGACGCCGCGGCTGAGTCCGTGAGGGTTCTCTACTTTAATGTGATAGGTCGTGCGGCCTCGACGGTAAGTAATCTCAAAGTCGCGCCACCAGCGCGGCACGCACGGATCGATCTGCAAACGTTCGCCGCGCAACTTGAAACCAAGAATTGATTCGAGTCCAGCGCGATACATCCAACCAGCTGAGCCTGTATACCAGGTCCAACCGCCGCGGCCCGTGTGCGGCGGCACCGCATAGACATCACCCACGGCGACGTATGGTTCAACTTTGTATTTGTGTAGACCGGCCCGCGTTGACGAATGGTTCACCGGATTGAGGAGCGAGAAGAGTTCACCGGCGCGCTCGCCATCGCCCAGCATGGCAAAAGCGATCAGGGTCCAGAGCGCCGCGTGAGTATATTGTCCACCATTCTCGCGCACGCCCGGCACGTAGCCTTTGATGTAGCCAACATCCAACTTGCCTTTGTCGAATGGTGGTGTAAAGAGAATTACCAGCCCGTTGCCGCGTTGAATCAAATACTCTTCTACTGCTGCCATCGCGCGTTGCGCTCGATAACTTTCAGCCGCACCGGAAATGACAGACCACGACTGCACAATCGAGTCGATGCGACATTCATCGTTTTGCACGGAACCAAGCGGAGTGCCGTCATCGAAGTAGGCCCGGCGATACCAGTCGCCGTCCCAACCTTTTTCCGCCAGGGCCTTCTTCAACTTCTCCAGATGCTCGCGATAGCGATCGCCGCGCGGCTTATCGTTCCGCTGATCACACAAAGGCGCAAACGCTGTCAGCGCGGTATAGAGAAACCAGGCCACCCAAACGCTCTCGCCTTTGCCCAGGTGGCCCACCCGGTTCATACCGTCGTTCCAGTCGCCGCCCCCCATCAGCGGCAGGCCATGTTCGCCGACTGCCATACTACGATCGAGCGCCCGGATGCAGTGTTCAAAAACAGGCGCTGACTCCGCCGAGATTGAGGGCTGCATATAAGCTTCCTGTTGATCTGCTTGCAGCGCCGGCTGATCGAGAAAAGTAACTACCTCATCGAAGACTGAGTCGTCGCCCGTCACGGTTGCATAGAACGTCGCGACAAACGGCAGCCATAGAAGGTCATCGGAAAAACGCGTGCGCACGCCGCGTCCACTAGGCGGATGCCACCAATGCTGCACGTCGCCTTCCTTAAACTGGTGGCTGGCGGCAAGCACTATCTGCGCGCGCGCGATGGCCGGGCTGCTGTAGACCAGCGCCATCACATCCTGCAACTGATCGCGAAATCCAAACGCCCCGCCGGATTGATAGAACGCCGATCGCGCCCAGATGCGACACGCCAGGGTTTGATACAGCAACCAGCGATTAAGCATGGTGTCCATTGCCAGGTCCGGAGTCTTGACCTCCACCGTTCGCAGCAGCGTGTCCCAATGCGTTAGCACGTCCTCAAAGGCGTCGTTAACGTTTGCGGGGTGCACAAATCTCTCAACCAACGCCTGCGCCTCTTCTTTCGACGCCGCCTCTCCCAGTAAAAAGATGACTTCCCTTCCTTCATGCGGCGCGAGTTCGATCGTTACCTGCAGCGCGGCGCAGGGGTCGAGACCGGCGCCATCACGGCCCGCGAGATTTATGCGGCGCAAGGCTTCCGGTTGCGACAACGTGCCGTTGCGTCCGAGAAACTCCTTGCGATCGCAAGTCGCGCTCGAGACTCTTTCATTGGTCGCGGTAAAAGCAACTCGACCGGCAAATTCGTTGTTGAAGGGATTGTGCGCGAAGATTGATGCCTCCGCTTGAGCGATCTCGGTTATGACGTAAGGCGCCGAGGTAGTGCGTTGCAAGCCGAGCACCAGTTCGTTATACAAGGTGACGGTAAGCTTTCGTTTCCGGTCCGTACGGTTGCGCAAACGCAAGAGCGTAATCTTGACGGACGATTCCAGCGGCGCGAAGAGCAGCAACTCCTGCGAGATGCCGTGACTGGTGTGTTCGAAGACGGTGTAACCCTGCCCATGCCTGACGATGTAAGGTTCTCTTTCACGAATCGGCAAGGGCGTTGCTGACCAGAGCGTCCCGGTATCTTCGTCGCGCAGGTAAACAATCTCGCCTGGCGGATCGCTAATCGCATCGTTGGACCACGGCGTCAAACGGTTTTCACGGCTGTTCACTGACCAGGTGTAGCCGGCGCCGGTTTCTGTAACCTGAAATCCAAAGTCATTTTTGTTGGCGATAATATTTGCCCAGGGTGCGGGCGTCCATTGTTCCGCGCCAAGCAGAGTCACATACTCCCGCCCGCCCTGATGAAAGCCACCCAGCCCGTTGAAAAAATCCAACTCCGGCCGCGCCACGGTAGGCTCGGGATAAGCTTGTGATGGCAGCCGCGGTACAAAACTGGCCGGCAATGGCTCCGAGACTTCCGGACGCTCGAGCTGATCATAGAGCGGTCCACGCTCGCAAACGATTACCGCGCGCGCAACAGAGTGAAGCAGAATTCGATCTGCCTCCGGCATCTGATCAGTACGGCGCAGGAAGACGCCGCCCGGCTTATCCTGTAAAGCTCCCAAACCACTGGTACGAAGCAGCGTGTCAAGTTCCTTGTGCAACAACTGGAGATAGGTGGTGGGATTATCGTTGAGAATTACCAGATCGATCTTGAGTCCTTTGTAATGCAGATACTCGTGACCGCGCACCAGCTTGCGAACGGTCGGAAGATCGGCGACCTCTCCGATTCGCACCACCAGAATCGGCAGATCGCCACTGATGCCGTAGGGCCACAAGCTCGATTGCGCCAGTGTATTGAGCGCCAATACGTGAGGTCGCGGCCGCAGCGATGGATCGGAATAAACGATGCGCGAGGCCAGGCGTTGAAACAGATGTGCTTCATCCGCATCAATCCCGAGGTGACTCATTTCCACCTGCGCTTTGGTCCACGCCAGGCGCAACTCGCGTTCAAAAGTGCTTGGATCGTGATACTTGTCCGCCAGCATTATTGCTTGTTCGCGCGAACTGGCGATGATTGTACTGAAGGAACAACGTACAGTTTGGCCCGGCGGAATTCTTACGCGCCGGCGTAGACTAAACACCGGATCGAGCACTGCTCCGGTCGTGTTCGACAAGGGACGATCTTCCATCACGGCGATCGGATCAGCTGGTGTGTGACCGCGACCCAGAAAGCGCCCGCGGTCAGTTTCGTATTGCACCGCCCCCACCAGATCACCTTCTACTACAACAACGTGAACGCTCCAGATAGGTTCGTCCTCGCTCGAGCGCCGGCGGCGGTGCGCCAGCAGCGCATTTTCCGCCGCGAAGAACTCTGTTTCGATGAAGAGGCTACTGAACGCCGGGTGGGCCGCATCAGCTTGTGGCGCGTTGAGAACCACTTCTGCATAACTGGTCAGCTCAATCTCGCTGGTGCGCGTCGAGGTGTTGGTCAATGAAACGCGACGCACTTCCGCGTTGTCCTCGGCAGACACCACGATCTCCATGTGCGTCCTGATGCCCGCGTCGGTCCGCCAGAAATCTGCTTTGTCCTCGGCAAAAGCGACTTCATACGATTGCGGACGTTTGCATACTGGTTGATAACCGGCGGACCAAACAGCGCCGCTGCGCACGTCTCTCAGATAAATGAAGGTGCCCCAGTTGTCTCTTGTAACATCTTCACGCCAGCGGGTAACTGCGTTTGCGCCACAGTTCGAATAGCCGCCGCCGGCGACTGTAACCATGACGTTGTAAGTTCCATTCGAAAGCAATTGCGTTCGCGGCGACTCTGTGTCCACACGGTGATAGACCCGCTTAATTAATCCTTGTGGCGCCTGGGCAACGCGGCCGGTAAGAACTTCCTCCGCGCGTGGGTGCGCCGCCGCTACACCCACCGGGATGCGCTCCTGCAATAACAACTCAGTCGCCTGCACCAAAGGATCGGCGTGGAAGCGTTTCTCCATCCGATCGTCGTTGAGAATGTTGGTGAGCGCTACCAGACTCATACCTTGATGGTGAGTCATGAAGGCGCGAATTAAGACGTGGGTTTGATCCTCTGGCAGGCGCTCGATTGTGTAGTCAATAGCTTCGTAGTAACCATAGGCGCCCAAAGCTCCCTCTTTCTCGAGCCGCCGCAGGTTGATCATCGCCGCGCGCGGATTGATCTCAGCCGCTAGCATGGTGGCGTAAGGAGCGACGACCACGTCTTCAATCAGCCCGCGCTTCAATCCTAAACCGGGAACGCCGAAGGGCCCGTACTGGTAATTTAGTCGTAGATCGCGGACGTGATACGCCGATTCAGAGATGCCCCAGGGAACGCCGCGCTCCTCGCCATACTCGATTTGGCGGTGAACTATGGTCTTATAAGTTTCATCGAGCAGCGTGTCAGCGTAGTCGCGCATCACCAGCAGCGGCATGAGATATTCGAACATCGTGCCGGTCCAGGAAATGAGCGCGCGTCCACCATCGATCGGGGTTAGTTGACGGCCCAGGCGGAACCAGTGTTCCTGCAGCACGTCACCTTTCGCGATCGCGACGAAGCTCGCCAGCCGCGCCTCGGAAGCAAGTAGATCGTAAAAGGAGTTGTCGGCACTCTGGGCTGATACGTTGTAACCGATGGTGAATACCTTGCGCTCCGAATCGAGCAGAAACTTGAAGTCCATCGCCTGCATGATCTGTTCGGAACTGTGCGCCAGGCTGCTGAGTCGCGATAGGAAGTCTCCGGCGGCGACTGCACCCTGTTCAATCGCTCTAGTGAGTTTGTCCAGGACTTCCAGGGTCTGATTTTCAGCAGCTTGTTTCTGAAGCTCGCTACGCAACGCTGCTAACTGGACGAGCGCGTTGTCGCAGATTTGCGGCACCTCAGCCAGTGTCCACACGTTGTAAAGAAGGACTACAAGAAACTCCAATCCTTTTGCGGTTTCACCGCTACCCGTTGCAGCCAGCGCCTGGAATTCTGAGAGCAGACGCCCCCAGGGCGCGAGCGTCTCAGCATCGCGCCTGCAGGCACTAACTTGATGTTGCAGGGACCCAAGCCACCAACGCAGCTCGGTGAAGTTGGTTTCTCCATGCTCGTGGGCCAGCGCGTTGATGATGTCTTCAATTTCAGTAGCTCGTTCTTGCAGCGATTCAAAGAGCAGAAACCACGACGGCAAACTATCCACGTCCGCGGCCAGGATAAGCTCCTGGCAAGCTTCAATTTCATTGCGCAGCTGGCTGACCGTGACGACTTCTGTTCGCTGACGAAAGCTGCCGAGTCGGTCTAATTCAGCGGCGACGGCAGCGAGTGTGTCCGCGAGTCCCTGAATGTTGCGGACATCGAATAGTTTTGTATCGGGTAGTTCTATGCACGCTTGTTTCAGCGCAATGGCATGGCCCGCCAGGTTGCCGCTGTCTACCGTCGAGATGTACTGAGGTTGCAGCGGCTCAAGTGTTTTAGTGTCATACCAATTGAAAAAATGCCCGCGGAATTTTCCCAGTTTCCCAAGCGTTGCGAAGGTGAGTTCTACGCGCTCAAGAAACTCCAGCGACGCAACGTAGCCCAGGTCGTGCGCCGATACTGTGGCTAGCAACAGCAACCCTATGTTGGTCGGAGAGGTGCGGTGAGCGGTTACCGGCGAAGGATCTTCCTGAAAATTATCGGGCGGGAGCCAGTTATCTTCAGCGCCAACAAAAGCTTCAAAAAAGCGCCAGGTACGCCGAGCTATCCGCCGCGCCAGTTGAACGTCGGCATAGCTCATGACCTTGCGCTCCGGCGGCCGCAAAGTGCTGATCCAGTTAGCAATGAATGGTGAGACCAGCCATCCCGCCACGAAGACTGTCATCACTCCAAGCGCTGCCGGTCTAAAGATGAGCGTGAGAGCCAGCGAGGCGAGCGCCAGCAACTCCGCCGGGAACATAAACCAAAAAAATGCGCCGGCGCCGCCGCGTGCATCTTTCTCGGCGTCTGCCGCCGTAACCCACTCCAGCAATTTCTTGTGTGAAACGAGTTTGCGGTAAATCGTGCGCACGATCGCGTCAATCATCAGATAACCCTGGTGCGGGAGAAAGATGAGTGATAACGCGACCTGGGCAGTATTCGTTCTAACATCACCCCAGACACTCCAGAAATGACTGGTCCAGGGGATGCCACGCGGATGGATCAGCAGGCTCGTCGTGACATGCAGGTAAACCGGAAAGGCGATGGTGATGACTACAAATAGACTCCAGAGCAGCGGCGAGCCGGGCAAGAGCGTCCAGGCCGCGAGCAACCACAGGAACATCGAAGGCGCTACCAGGCTGCGACGCAGGTTGTCGAGAATCTTCCAGCGCGAAATCAGCGGCAGCGGATTGCGGACCATACGCCCGGTGGCATCCGGAATCGTGGGAAAGAGCCAACGCAGAATTTGCCAATCGCCGCGGGTCCAGCGATGTTGTCGTTTCGCATAAGTGTCGTACGATGCCGGATAGTCGTCCAGTAACTCTATATTTGTAGCCAGGGCTGCGCGAGCAAACAGCGACTCAAAAAGATCGTGGCTCAGTAGTTTGTTTTTGGGAACGCGATCGTTCAAAGCTGCTTGAAATGCATCTACGTCATACAGACCCTTGCCGGTGAAGTTTCCCTCCCCAAACAGATCCTGGTAGACATCGGAAACGGCAGTCGTGTAAGGGTCTATCCCAGTATTACCGGAAAAGATTCTGGCAAATCTTGAACGCGAAGCGCTGACCAGGGAGATGCTTACGCGGGGTTGCACGATGCCATAACCTCGCGTGACCAGTCTGTCAGTTAGATCCAGATCAGGCCGGTTGAGCGGATGAACTGCTGCGCCTACAAGCTTGCGGGCCGCGTCGCGCGGAAGCTGAGTGTCCGTATCGAGCGTTATCACATAGCGCACTTGACGCAGCAACGATTCGTCGATCGCATTTTCGACGAAGCTGGTGTTGGTCGCTCCACGCAGTAGTCGATTAAACTCTTCCAGCTTTCCTCGCTTGCGTTCCCAGCCCATCCATCTGCCTTCACCGGGATTCCACTGCCGGCGACGATGAAACAAATGGAAGCGCCGCAGCTCGACCTTGCTGTGTCGAGAGTTGAGTTCTGCGATTCCCGCTTGGGCGACCTCCAGCAATAGAGCGTCATCCGGTGATTCTTCCGTATCAGCGTCGGGAAAATCACCTAACAATGCGAAATAAATATGCTTAACCTGATTGGCGAGATAATGAATTTCGAGCCGCTCCACCAATGCTTTTACCTGCGACTCACTGGAAAAGATCGTGGGGACCACAACCATCGTGCAGGCTTCTTCGGGAATACCCCTGGCCGTTTCCATGCGTGGCACCAGACGCGGTGGAAGGAAATGCGTCAGATCCCAATTCAACACGCACACGGCAAGATCGCTGGCGGGAATAATCGCGAGCAGGGTCGCGATAATCAGCAGCGGCCAGCTTACGGTTGAGCCGGCGCGTACCGAGCTGAGATAGACGCCGATCACCAGGAGAGTGACAACCAGCAAGGTAAGAAACGCCAGCGTCCCCAAATAAGCAGCAGTCGCATGACGACAGACAAGACGTCGAAGTTTTTCACCAAGTTTGGGGCGGTAGGCAAAGCTGGATTCCAATTGAGGCAGACCGTCGTCAACCAGGTAAAACCCAACGTGAGATTCCGGAGGCTGATGCAGGTAGGTTTCAACGGTTCCTCCTGTTACTTCTCTCTGTCCCTTGTCCTTAGTCTTAGTTGCATCTTCAGCAAGTTCCACGGCTGCACGAGCAACTTCCAATTCACTTGCGCGCGTGCGCTTGCTGATTCGCTCAATGACGTGGCGGTAGCGATCACGCGTCGCAAATTCCATCTTCGCGTAAGCGCCGGCCGGATCCGCTCCCAGCAACGGCTCGATGAGACTGACGCTCTCGAAGAAGTCGCGCCAATCGAGGGTCGACAAAAGGCGCATGCTGGTAATGATGTTGCCGACCGTAACCTGCGTCGAAGCTTGACGTTGGTGTTCAGCGTGAATGATCTGCTCGATGCTGGTCGCGTGCCAGGCGAGTTGTTTTTCCAACCACTCAATTACCGGCATAACTGCCGGATCCTGTTCGCGGAGACGTTGAGTAAGTTGAACCACGAAGGATTGGGGAATCTTCTCGCGTTTTCCAAAACGCTCTGAAACCAAAGCCACCAACCCATCGGGCCGACGCGACGCCAACTCCAACAACCTGTCAGCCAGCTTATCGGCCTGCTCACGCTCCTCGCGCGCTCGCACTATTAGCACCGCAAGTCTGCGAAGATTCTCTACCAGAGCGAGACGCAGCGTGATCGCCACCGCCCACAATTCACCGATCGAAAGCGGAGCTATCGTTTGATAAGCGGCGATGAACCGGCGCAGCGTGGTTGTATCGAGCCGGCAGTCAGTGTGCGCAATAAGGGCGAGGGCGACAGCGTAGATTCTCGGGTAGTCCTTAAGTTCGCCTTCAGCCAGCTTGGGCAACTCATGGTAGTAACTTTTCGGGAGGTCCTCGCGAATCTCGCGAAGCTGTTCCTCGACGATGTGAAAATTATCAACCAGCCATTCCGCCGCCGGTGAGATTGGCCTTCCATTCCGGATTGCTTCAACAAGCGTGTGGTATGCAGCCACCAGTTTGCGACCATTGTCTTCGAGGCGCGGCAGCAATTGAGCGCGCCCTTTCCTGGTGACTGTCTTATGCTCGGCAGCGAGACCCTGCGCGTATTGTTCAAGACGTTCTACGCTATAGATTTCAGCTCTAACCGGCTGTTCATCGGCATAGCCCGTTGCTCTGCCAAACGTTCCCGATAAAGATCCGAAGAACTCATTCATAGCGTTGTGAGTAACTCACTCTCCTGCACTTGCCGCGGATGTCCGATAGTTTTCAGCTTCTCGTACGTTCCCAGGATCGAGCGCGTTGGAACACACGACAAGCTAAGCGTCTCAGACAGATTAGGGGGTCCTCAGAATATCATGATTCGAATTGGCTTTATGAATGACGATGCTATCAGCGGCTCACTGGCCCGCTACAACAGCATCCGTGTCAAACCAAACAGCGTTTCCGTCAAATTGAAAAGTTTGCTCCAGAATGACGGATAGTTTGACCGAACCGTCGCGATCTTGTGCCAAATATAGGAGGGTTTGGTTGATTAATTCGCAGCTCCCGAACAGAGAACAAAGGAATACAAATTGCCCAGTCAAGCCTGCGCGGAGGTGGGGAGGCCCCTACGTGATCGCCCCAGCCGGCTAACCCGGCCGCGAAACCAGAGTCAACGATTTGAAAAGCGACGCCTTGAGACTGAAATGGTAGACAAACAAAGCTTCAGAAAGTGGTACATGTTCTCGGTTGCACTGATCGGTGCGGCGGTTACTCTGCTTTGTGTCTATCGCATGCCCTTTTCGCTACTGGGTTCCAAGTTTGCCGCTCTGGCACTGATAACGTTGTTGGTTGGATCTCAGATCACTATCAAGATCCCAGGCGCCCGCGGTCAAATTGCCGTTTCCGATACTTTCATCTTTCTCGCCATCCTGTTATTTGGAGTAGAAGCGGCAGTTGTACTGGCTGCTGCCGAAGCGTTCTGCTCATCCGTACGCTTCAGCAGGAAAGCCTCTACTCTCTTCTTCAACGCCGGAGTGATGGCGCTCTCAACCTTCATTACCGCCTCCACTTTCTACCTCGCATTTCCGGGTATCAACCTGCGCGACGGCTTTTCACCAAACCTCTTCGTTGGTCTGTGTGTGATGGCCCTTTTGCAATACATCTGTAACACCGGACCGATTGCGGTGGGCGTCGCGCTTAAAGCTAATCAAGGTGTGTGGCAGAGTTGGCGCGCCAATTTCTTATGGAGTTCACTCACCTACTTCGCGGGAGTTGTCGGTGCGGCAATCGTCGGAAAGTTGAGCGAGAATCTGGGACTTTTCGGCTTTGCTGCGTTTGCCCCGATCATCGTCATCGTTTACTTCACTTACCGAACCTATCTCGCCAATGTGGAAACCTCTGCCGCGCAAGCCGAACAGGCTAAGCGCCACGTGGAGGAGCTCAATATGTACATTGCCGAACAGGAGCGAATCAGCCAGGCACTGGTGGAAAGCGAAGAACACTTTCGCAATGCGTTTGACTACGCAGCGATTGGCATGGCCCTCGTCTCGCCCGAAGGAAACTGGCTGCGCGTAAACAGGTCACTATGCGACATCGTGGGTTACGCCGAAGCCGAGTTGCTCGCCTCAGACTTCCAGGCCATCACCCACCGGGAAGATCTTGGCAACGACCTCGCAGAGATATACCGAATGATTTCTGGCGAGATTCTCACCTGCCAGCTGGAGAAACGTTACATCCACAAATTAGGCCATTATGTTTGGGCGTCGACGAACGTATCGCTGGTTCGTGATGCGCCGGGTCAACCACTTCACTTCATCTTTCAAATTCAGGACATCACCGAACGCAAACGTGCGGAGGCAGCAATTCAAACGCTCTCGCTGGCAGACGAATTGACGGGCCTTTATAACCGTCGTGGGTTCCTGGCGTTTTCCAAGCAACATCTTAGTTCCATTCATCGTGGTAATAAGGACGTTGTAGTTGTCTACGCCGATCTAGACGGCTTAAAATTAATCAACGACTCATTTGGTCACAAAGAGGGCGACCGCGCGTTAGTAAAAACAGCCGAATTAATGAAGGAGACCTTCCGGCCCTCAGACGTACTCGCCCGCCTGGGTGGTGACGAGTTCACTGCGCTGGCTGTAGTTGATCGGGACGGTGGCTTAAAGAGACTCGTTTCCCGTCTACAACAGCGGTTTGATGAGTACAACGCTTTGCGGATCGTCCCTTACAAACTCTCGATCAGCATCGGCGTGGTCCAGCGCGATGACGACGGCACGCAGTCAATGGAAGACTTGATGGCTTTGGCCGATATGGTCATGTACAAGAACAAGCGAAGCAAACGCAAGGAGGAGACTGGTCTTGGATCGTCCGAAGCTGCAGTCGACCACCCGACTATGGCTGTAGCTTAGTCTTCAGAAAACTTTTTTGGAAAGAATTCCAAAGCGGCAGGGATTGCGACCTGCCGCTTTGCTTTTTGTAGTATTCTCTTGAACTAGTTCTGTTGGGTTGCGGCCGTGATGTCGGCCTCGATTTTGTCCACCACAAACCGATCTTTCTCATTCTAGGCAAGGCTTCAGTCGCAGTAGAAATCGAATAAGAGTGAACAGGAGAGGCTGGCTTCGAGCCCCGGCATTAAGGCGTGCTATGCACAAATATCTTTGCACTCGCCGCGAGCGCCAAGAGATGTTCATTCCCAAGCTCGCGGCAAGTCCTTTCGCAAGCTGGACAAAATTTCGGACCATAATCAAGCCCGAGATCCATGTCCAGCATCTCTTCGTTAAAGTCCATAACGCATGCCCTCGTCACGTCATGCTGAGGAAGATCCGCCGCGGTACCTAAGGCGTAAAGTATGGATTGAAGGGCAAATGAGAAAAGTGAGGCTTTGGCCTGGCCCGACTTGGTTAGCTCGCGCTTGATGAAGAGCGAGATCGTCGAAGAGTCGACACGGTCGTTGTCGAACGGAGTTGTCCAAGAGAAGAGCTGATAGTAACCATCGCCAAACAAGCGCCCTTCGCAGAACTGGACAATGCCGACGTGCTCTTCAAAATTAGCTACTTTGCGCATTCTGGTAGCGAGCTCCTGTGCGACTCCCCCTTCGATCGGGTCTCCCGACAGAAGGAATGATTCAATGTCCTTGGGAGGACGAAACGAAGTGAAAACAAGGCGAGTCTGATTCGAATTCCAGACTTCAAGTAGTCCGCCAAGTTCGTCGCGGAAATCAGGATGAAGATGGATGGCAATCTCTTGAACTGCACTGGCCGCAGTTGTGCCCTCCTTTGTGTAATAGTCCTTACGCTTGCCTTCGTTGAGGGCGAGACGCTGGAGGATCAGCTTAGCAGCTTGTTCTGGTGTTTTGTGAGCTAGATCAATCCAACCAGCGTTAGAGTGAATGCCTTTGACCGTGGCGTGTCCGAACCGGCTGAGCATGACTTCGCCGTCTTTGCGTTGTTTCAGCAGGTCGTGGATCGCAATCCATTCCAAACCCGTCCATTCCTTCTCGTCGTAGTCTGGGCACACCACCACAACGACGAGGTCGGCCTGATCGTGATAGAGGTCTGGTAGATAGATGCCGAGATCGCGCCGGGCAAACTCCGCCTCGTGGTATTTGTCGTAGAGGATCGCTGGCTCGCCGAAACGGTCCGCGAGAATGGCGGCGACTTCAGAGACGAAGGCTCTCTTTTCGCCTGCGAAAGAGAAAGCGATACGGAAGCGTTTTGAACTCATGCCCTGGATTCCGAACTAGGCGATCGCTACGCCACCTTAACCTGAACACTCGCTGTGATTCCGGAGTCGTTCGCCAGGTCCTGCAAAGCGAGCTGTAGAAAATAACTCTCGCTTTGTCCAAGCAGACGCGCAAACCGCACTGCACGCTCGGGACTCACACTCTTCTGGCCGGTTTCCAACTGATGCAGGTGCTGGCGCGAGATGCCCAGCGTTGCGGCAAACTGCGCCAGACCAGCTTCGTCGGCTTGTCGCAGCGAGGCCAGGAGTTGACCAAACGTCAGTGCTCCGCGGTTGAGCGAAGTCAGGAACGCATTGGTATCCGCGCTACGCTTCTTTCGTCGTGATTCTTTCAATGTAACTCCAGCCACACTCGCCTCCTAGTAATCGTGTTTGTTTACAGTTTCCACCAGCACGAACTCAAGGAAACCGTCGTCTTGAATGCTGTAGATAGCACGGTAAGAACGGTTGAGCCGGATTGATCTATACCCTTTCCATTCTCCATGCAGCGGCTCGTCATGGTAACCGGGCAATTTACGGGTTTGTTCAAGGCCGTCGAGCTGGACGGCGCCAACCCAGGCCATGAACTTGCGCACGATGAATGCGGGACAACGGCGAAGGTCCTTTTTCGCGCGTACCGACAAGGTCACCGTGTTTATCACGATCCAAATATAGCGGCTGTTAAGGTACTGTCAACCTTTGAGGCTTCCTGAGTTCGCTTTGTGGGAATCCCGACAGTCGCCAAAAGAATCGGATATCCAAATACAAATGCTGTCCCGCGGTTTTGTAGTATCCTCAGCGGTCATTCATACAGGTGAGCAAACAACCAACAAAGGAGCAAACGAAGCAAACCGTAGCCACAGGCCGGTGGCGAGCACTGGTGTTGTTGTCGTTAGCGGAACTTCTCGGTATGTCGCTGTGGTTTAGTGCTTCGGCGGTTGTTCCTGCCCTTCGGGTCGAGTGGAACCTGAGCTACTCAAGCGCAGCGTGGCTAACGATTGCCGTGCAACTCGGTTTTGTTTTTGGAACCTTACTAAGCGCATTTCTCAATCTGCCCGACGTCCTGAGAGTTCGTTATCTTTTCGCGGCCTCGGCTTTGGCTGGTGCCCTAACCAACGCAGCCTTTGGAGCCTTCGCACACAATGCTCAGACCGGAATCACCCTTCGTTTCCTCACCGGGATGTTTCTCGCCGGAGTTTATCCGCCGGGCATGAAGATCATGGCCACCTGGTTTGTGCGATCGCGTGGCATGGCGTTGGGAACTCTGGTAGGAGCTTTAACACTCGGCAAAGCCTCGCCGTATTTAGTTAATGGGTTGGGCAGCCAAAACTGGCGCCAAAATATCTACTTCATTTCGTTGTTCGCAATAGCCGGCGGTTTGATTGTGCTTCTCTTTGTCGAAGACGGGCCGCATGCCTTACCGGCAGCGAGGTTTGATTGGCGGCAAGCTATAGAAGTCTTTCGTAATCGAGGTGTTCGTCTTGCCAGCTTCGGATATTTCGGGCACATGTGGGAACTCTACGCGATGTGGGTTTGGATTCCGGTCATGATTAGAGCGAGTCTGGCTGTTTCGAAAGCTTCGCCCTGGGCTGCGGAGGTTGCTTCCTTTCTGGTTATTGGTTGTGGGGCGGGCGGCTGTGTCGCAGCTGGTTTAGTCGCGGATCGCGTAGGACGTACAGTCGTCACGTCATGGGCGATGGCGATTAGCGGCAGTTGTTGTCTGCTGATCGGTTTTCTGTACGGGGGAAACCCGTTCCTACTGTTATTCGTGGCTGCTATCTGGGGTGCAACGGTGGTGGCGGATTCCGCCCAGTTTTCCGCTTGCGTTACAGAGCTTGGCGATCCGCAATACTTAGGCACAGCGTTGACCATGCAAACCTGCCTGGGGTTCCTGTTAACAACAATCTCTATCGAACTGATCCCCTATTTCGTTAATGCTGTTGGGTGGCGATACGCGTTTGCGACGTTGGCCCCAGGGCCGTTCCTGGGCGTGTTCGCAATGCTGCGGTTGCGCGGGCTGCCGGAAGCGGTGAAGATTGCACACGGGCGAAGATGATCTAGCCGCGGATTTGCGCGGACAAACGCGGATAAGATCAAGAGACAATGAGCAGCTGAGCAAGGTGATTTTTTGCGGACTCACGTTATCCGTGAATCCGCGGCAGAAAATATGATTACAGAACTGAAACAGAGAGTGAGAAAGATTATCCGTTTGCTCAAGCGTGCCTATCCGGACGCTAAGTGTTCGCTGAATCACTCAAACGCTTTTGAGTTGTTGATTGCGACAATTCTATCGGCACAGTGCACTGACGCGCGGGTGAATATTGTCACTCAGGATCTCTTTCGCAAATATCGCAAGCCTGAAGACTATCTCAGCGTCTCGCCAAAGGAGTTGCAGCAAGACATTCGCACCACCGGCTTCTTCCGCAACAAGACAACGTCTATTCAAGGCGCCGCCAAAGTCTTACATGAGCAGTATGGAGACGAAGTTCCGCAGACTATGGACGAACTGCTGGAGCTGCCGGGAGTAGCACGCAAGACTGCAAACGTTGTGCTTGGCAATGCCTTTGGCTTGAGCGCAGGCGTGGTGGTTGATACGCATGTCACCAGACTTTCACACCGGCTTGGACTCTCCGAACAAAAGACCGCAGAAAAAATCGAGCAGGACTTGATCGCAATTGTTCCGAAAAAAGAGTGGATCATTTTTCCGCATCTGATGATTTCCCACGGTCGCACGATCTGCAAAGCGCGCAATCCGCTCTGCGCTGAATGCGGGATCGAAAAGCTTTGTCCCTCCTCGTTCCTAAAAACTGGTGTGCCACCCCCGAGTTGAGTTTAGTCAACTGGAAACCCTGCAAAGACTCTCGCTCACGAAGGTACTTCTACGAACCCGACGGTCTCGCAGGAACACCCTGCTAGCGCATACCAGCGAACGCCGCTACAATGAGCGCGCTCCACTTATACTGATTCGGAATCGTCATCCACAGGCTCCATGCCCGTCGCTGTTTGCCGAAATTTCGGCCAAATTTCCCGCCTTTTCAGCCTAACGCTTGATTTCATCGGCGCGGTAATCGGGTCGGCAAATGGAGTCGGAGCGTGAGTTATCGCTTTCCCTGGCACCGTTTGACTGACGAGCACCTGCTCGATCTGCGTATCTGCGATTTGACGCTCAAGATCAAGGGCTCCTTTCTCGAACCGCATATCAAACGGCTCTACAGCGAACTCAACGAGCGCGGCATTCGCTTCAAACCTCACGTCTGGCTTTCCGAAGAATGGTTCTCGCCCGACGGCGTTCCCGGCATTGCCATCCCTTTTTATCTCGCTCATCCGCGTCTGATGAAGCTTGAGCGCAAGCAAATGCTGGAGGTCGAAGGCGGAACCGATCCCGAGTGCATGCGCATTCTTCGCCACGAGGCCGGCCATGCTCTCGACACCGCTTTTCGTCTCCACTTCAAACGCCCCTGGCGTGAGCTGTTTGGTTCATTCGCGCAACGTTATCCGGATTTCTATAAGCCAAAACCGAAGAGCCGCAAGTTTGTGCTGCATCTGCCCGCGTGGTATGCGCAAGCACATCCCGCCGAAGACTTCGCTGAAACATTTGCGGTTTGGTTAACACCTCGCTCGCGTTGGCGACGTCGCTATAAGGGTTGGCCGGCGCTGCAAAAACTCGAATACATCGAAGACCTGATGCAGGACGTGGCGGGAACGAAACCCCGGAACCGCACGCGCACCAAAGTAGAACCAATCTCGGAACTACGGACTACATTGCGCGAACACTACCGGCGCAAACGAGAGAAGTATAATTTTGACTGGCCCGCGGTTTACGATCGCGATCTGCTGCGCATCTTCTCAGATGATCCGCGCCATAGTTCCAAGCCGAGCGCAGCCAGTTTCCTTCGCTCAGTGCGCCGTGAGGTTCGACAAATCGTCGCCGAAGGGACTGGTGTGCACCAGTACACCATCGACCATGTACTCGAAAATATGATCGACCGTTGCAAGGATTTGAGGCTGCGGGTGGCCAAGCCGAAAAGGGAGGCACGTCGCCGCGTAATGATTGTCTTAACGGTTCAGGTAATGAACGTGCTGCATTCGGGTTATCATCGCATCGCCCTTTGATCGTCATGAAACACCCTAAGACTTTCGAACCGAAAAAAAAGCTCCGCATCATCGTGCTGGTGCATCAGGACCTGGTGCCTCCCGATTCACTCGACGGTCTGAGCGACAAGGAGAGGGCCGAGATCAAGACTGAGTACGACGTGATTTCCACGCTCAAGAAAATGGGTCACGAGGTCTATCCAATCGGACTCTACAATCAGTTAAATGTCATTGGCGACGCACTGATGGAGCATAAGCCGCACATCGCCTTCAATCTGCTCGAGGAGTTCCACGGCTATCCGCTTTACGATCAGCACGTGGTTAGTTATCTGGAGTTGATGCGTCAGGCGTACACCGGCTGCAATCCGCGGGGCATGACGTTGGCCCACGATAAGGCCCTTACCAAAATGATCCTGGCCTACCATCGTCTGCAAGTGCCGCACTTCGGTGTGTTTCCCATGAACCGAAAAGTGAGACGCCCGAAACGTTTGAAGTTTCCCTTGCTGGTCAAATCAATCAGCGAAGAGGGCTCGGTGGGTATTTCCCAGGCATCCGTAGTTCACGACGATGAGAAACTAACGCAACGAGTGGAGTTCATACATCGCCAGAACAAGACGACGGCCATCGCGGAGCAATACATAAAAGGACGCGAGATTTATGTTGGGGTGATCGGTAACCAGAACGTCCAAACCTATTCACCCTGGGAGCTGGTGATGGAGAAGCTGCCGGAAGGCTCCGAGAATATTGCCACGCTCAAGGTCAAGTGGGATCCGGCATACCAGGAAAAAGTCGGCGTCAAGACGCGCGCCGCAGAACTCACACCCGAGCAACACAAGACCCTCGAACGGCTCTCCAAACGAATCTATCGTTATCTTTTCCTAAGCGGATATGCGCGGTTGGACTACCGCCTGACAGAAGAAGGACAGTTTTATTTGCTTGAAGCGAATCCCAATCCGCAGATCGCCGCAGGTGAAGACTTCGCCGACTCCGCCGCCCACAGCGGCCTGCCTTACGATCAACTGCTACAAAAAATAATCACTGTCGGCCTGAACTACCACGCTGCGTCGCACGGCGGTTGAGGTTCTAATCCCCTCCAGACAACGTTCGAGCATGCCAACGCGCACAGACGAACAGAGCACTATCGGAAGTTGCGGGCGATTGAGTGTATTTTCAATTCACAACATAACGAAAGGAATTTGCCCCATGACGTTAGCTCTCACGCTGCTGTTCGCGCTAAATCTATTTCGAAGTCTGCCCAAGACTCGCTGATTTTGCCTTCACATTGACTGATAATGTTTGAGGATAAAACATCTTCACACATTACTAACTGTATAAGTCAACTTATCCCCTAAATCTCCGTGACCTCTTTTGGTTCGCCTTGTTCTTATCTAGTGTGATTCGTCACGAAACAGTCACATTGCCGCTTGTTCGCTGATGTACCGGCAACTAGAATCCTTCTTGCCTCCCGGCATTACCCCCCCCTCACCGAAGAAAAAATTTAAGGAGAGTTTGACCCTTTGCTGCTGAAAAAACTGTTCCCCTATGCACTCGCGGCCTGCTTTGCCCTCGTGCTTCCCCTGGTGGCCGCCGCACAGACTGGCGAAGCTCGCCAGCGTCTGGTTAAGCCAGTTCTCAAAACCTACGAACCGCCAGTGATCGAGAAAGAACCTGTCATCATTTCGCTGGCCTCGGCGGAAGACATCAAGGCGTCGAAGCCTTTGATTCCAAAGACGCCCTTGATTTCAAAGACGGGCGGACTTCAATACCAACAACTCCTGTCATCCGCGATCGAGGTGCGACTTGGTTCGCCCTATCGCTGGGGCGCCACCGGACCGTCGTCCTTCGACTGTTCAGGTTTTGTCTGGAGCATTTATCAATCGGCGGGATTAGGTTTTGAACGCGCCAGTGCGCGAACGTTGTGGACCCGGTTTGCCGCGCCGGACCCGGTAGAACAGTACAAGTTTGGCACTTTGGTCTTCTTCAGCAACCTTGCGCACGTCGGAATCGTCGCCGATGAACATGGCTTCTATCACGCCTCCCGTCATCATGGCGTAGTGTACTCACCTTTCAATGAATACTGGCTAAAGCGCATTGACGGTTTCCGTAAAGTTCCTGTAACGGCGCCGCTATCAGCCGGCCACTCGACACTCCTCGAAGCTGGCTCAGTAGCAGATCCGTCTGAGCACTGAGTATTTGGGCTTACGATCGACCCAAAACGAAAACGCCGGCGCTACTGCTTTAGCGCCGGCGTTTTTGTATTAGATCCCGCAAACCCGATTTGACGATCGGACTACGCAAAGTCATTTCCCAAAATCACTTCTCCGAAGACTGTGAGGGCACGAAACCGGCGCGATGTTCTTCATCTCTGGCTTCCCACACCACCAGAATTTTATCTATCGCGACGTAACACGTTTTGTCGTCACTGTCCTTTAGATGAAGCACTCCTTCTTCCACCTTCAAAACCTCGCCGCGCAAGCTCGAGGCTCCACCACAGTAAACGTCTATTTTCTTGCCCAATAATTTAGATAGGATTGTTTGCATGACTCAGCCAATGTAGGCCAGGCATTCCTGCCTGTCAATTTTTGGGGACGTTAGATAGAAAGAATGCCTGTCTTAATCACTTGCCATTCTTAAAAGTAATCTTTACGAGTGGCATAACGTCAGGGTCGTTCTGTTGCTCGCGTTCAAATTCTATTAGATCGTAATAGGCACAGCGTGAGGTAGTGGGAAACTCACGACAGGTAAGCGGTCGCGCGTTGTAGACAGTACATTTCCGCGTGTCCTGATCCAGAAACGTGCAGGCCTGTCCAAACAACCGATCGGCTTTGCGCCGCAGAATTCTTTCTTTGCCGAACAATTTGGTAAAGCGCTGGGTCGCAACTTCAGGCTCGACGCGAAAATGCATTGCGAGCCGGCGGATGTCGCGGGGAGTGACCTGAACGCGGTCGTAGATCGAACAGCAGTAGGCGATGCACTTGTCGCAGTCATACTTAAGCGCTTTGTTAATGGTGGCTGGTATTGAGCCCATGTTCGAATTGTTCCTCTAGACCCATTGACTACGGCCACAGTCTCCGCAGTCCGAAAATTCACCGTCGCTTTGATTTCCGATACTCAGAGCGGAGCAACCTCATAAACTCGTCACGCCGATCGTATAGCCGCCTTTGTTCACGAGGCGGATGTTTCGCGAGAGCATAAGCTGTGATGATTGGAAGGGCCACCGTAGAGTCGACGTAGCAGACCACCGCATCGGGTAGACGGTCCGGATCGACTTTGCCCCAGGAGACAGCCTCGCCGGGGGTGGCGCCGGACAAACCTCCAGTATCAGGTCGCGCGTCGGTTACCTGCAGAAAATAGTCGTGACCGCGTTCGTCAATGCCCAAGACCTCCTGAATCTGCGGCTCGGTTTGCAGCAGGAAGTTTTTTGGCGAACCACCACCAAGAATGAAACATGCGGAGCGGCCCGGTTTCTTAATAGCTTTACCACGCCCGGCCTTTGCCGAGCCCGCATTACGCTTCGCGGCCAAGACTATCGCCGCAGTTTCATTCACATCCAACGATGGGTCAAACGCAAGCTTGTTGCCCTGGAGCGCCTTTGCCGCTACGTTCATGCCGATAGAAGAGTCACCTGGAGATGAAGTGTAAATCGGCACGGCATACTCGTAAGCGACTGCCAGCAAAGATTTGTCTTTTAAGCCGAGCGCGCGTTCTCGTTCATGTACGTAGCGTCCCGCCAGGTAGTGAAACTCCGCGGTAGACATCGTTTTCTGAAACTCTTTGGCGGTGATCATCTTGCGAAAGAATGCGTCGGTGTCGAGCAATACGGAATAGTCGAAAAAGATATCGTAGATGCGGACAACTTCTTCCTGGCGGAGGATTATGTCGGAGATTTGCGCATTGCCCTCGCGCATCACCAGTCCGATACCAAAGTGGGTGTCGTGATAGAGGTTCGCGCCGGTGGAAATTATCCAGTCCACAAAGCCGGCTTTGATTAATGGAATCAGCGCCGACATTCCCAGGCCTGCAGGCGTGAGGGCCCCGGTGACTGACATGCCAATAGTCACATCCGGTTCGAGCATTTTCAGTGCGAAGAGTTGGCAAGCTTCACGCAGGCGCGCGCCGTTGTAAGCCAGAAATGATTCGTCTACCAACTCGGCGATAGTTGTGTTCGCAGTTATCGGCGCGGGGTCGATCCTTCGTCCCTTTAGAAACTTGCTGGTTCGTTTTGCCATTGTCTGTCAGTAGCTCTACTGGTTTATGTCGCCTGGCTCGCACCGTTTGCGTTCCCGCCTTCGGCTCTCTTGACGCGTAGACGGCCTATGCGCCGCTCGTCTGCTTCCAATACTTCCAGCTCTAGTCCGCGAAAGGTTAGTTGCTCCCCGGGTTGCGGCACCTTTCCTGACTCATTGATGACGAGCCCGGCAATGGTGGTGAAATCGTCGGCCTCAATTTCCATGTCAAACAGCCGCTCGATCTTTCCAATCTCCGTGGAACCCAGCACCTCGTAACAACCGTCGTCCTGCTCGACAATATCGTTCAACTCTTCGCCGGCTATGTCCTCATCTTCGATCTCGCCTACTATTTCCTCGAGTATGTCTTCAACGGTTACCAGACCCGACACGCCGCCGTATTCATCGATCACCATCGAAAGCTGCTCGTGAGCCTTCTGCATTTCCGCCAACAGGTCAGCAACCGGTTTGGTCTCGGGGATAAAATAAACCGGGCGCACCAGCGGCGAAATAGGTCCGTCTTCATTTCCCTCGGCCCAACGCTGCAGGAGATCGCGGACGTAAATGAGGCCTTCGACGTTATCGATCTGATCGCGGTACACCGGCAGTCTTGAATACTTCGATTCCACCATGATGTCGCGGGCTTCGCGGACCGTCGCCGCAGCCGACACCGCAACGATGTCGGGTCTGGGCGTCATTACTTCACTGACGCGGGTGTCGCCAAACTCGAGGATCGATTGGATCAGTTCACCCTCTTCCTCTTCGAGTATTCCCTCTGCCTCACCCACGTCTATGAACGCCTGGATGTCGTCGCCGGCATCCTGCTCTTGGTCTTCTTCGCCGTCCTCTAATTCCTGTTCCTTACGGCGCGAGCGATCAAACAAGCGATGAAACGGGTCTGCAGCAAAGGCCATCAAAGGCAGGAGCGGACGAATCACCGGCAAGAGAAACAGCAGGGTTCCTTCCGGATCGCGCGTCGAGATGAACAGAGGAATGATTTGGCGGAAGATGCCGGCGAGCACCAACCCAGCGAGTAGACCGAATAATACAAAACGGTCCTGCTGAAACTCGCTCAGCGAGATTGAAGTGACAAGAACGGCGATTATTACCAGCAGAATTTGAATTGTCGCCGAGATAGCAAAGCTGAACCTGGGACGATTTTCGAGCACCTGCTTCAGGAAGGCTGATGAACGTAGTTTGGCGCGCTCTTCGGCTTCGGTAATCAGGCGGCGGAGGCCGACGTCGCTCAATTGGCCAAAGGCCATATCGACTGTCGCGAGCAATGACAACCCGACTAAAAGCAGCAGGGTTAAAGTGAGCTCAATCTGGTTCTGCATTCGTTGTTAGATAGTAACTTAGGTAATGGGGAATGCTAAATAGGCGGAGACAAAGCAAGGAAATTTTCCATTTGTCATTTGACATTTCTCATTTGCCATTTGATTCGTTAACAGCTACCCGGTTTCGTTGGGTAACCTGTTCTGGATCGGCAATGATCGAGGTCTGGATCGGCAATGATCAATGAAAAATGAGAAATGAGAAATGGAAAATTTTCCTGACCCTTATATGCCTAGCCGCCGCCGTAACCGAAGTTCCAGCCGATTCATCTCTCCATCGTCTGTTGAATGATCGTACCCGCAGAGATGAATCAGCCCGTGCAAAATAAGCTGGGCGATCTCTTGTTCAAGCGTTAATCCATTCTCTTTCGCCTGCCGCGCTGCCTGCTCGACTGAAATTATCACGTCCCCAAGGCTTGAGCCTTCCGTCTTTTCAAACTCATCCTGCTCGACTGGAAATGACAGCACATCAGTTGTTCCCTGCTTGTGGCGCCAAAGTCGGTTGAGTTCGCGCATCGCTCGATCAGAAACAAAAGCAACCGTCACTCCTTCGGCGCTGGTAGGAATAACCTGCCAGGCCTTTTCCACAAACTTCCGCCAGCGCGCGCAGTCGAGCGGCATTTTGCGCTGACGGTTAACAACTTCGATCATGGTATCCATCCACAGATTACGCAGATTTCACACATTGGGAATACTAAAACAGCGAAGACAACCATCGTATTAAAGGCTGTCACCGCCAGGTCGCAATAGTGTCACTCTAAAAATCTGTGTAATCTGCGGATAACAGCTTTCGGGAACTTAGATATGGCTCTTCTGGTTGGAGTGTTCTTCGTAAGCCTTGATAATCATCTGCACCAGCTTGTGACGCACCACATCTTTTTCGGTGAAATAGACAAACTCAATCCCGGCCAGATTTTTGAGCACCCGCTCAGCTTCGATTAGTCCGCTACGCTTCCCGGTCGGCAGATCAACCTGGGTGACGTCGCCGGTGATCACCGCTTTCGAGCCAAAGCCGATGCGCGTCAAAAACATCTTCATTTGTTCGCTGGTGGTGTTTTGCGCCTCGTCGAGAATGATGAAGGCATCCGAAAGTGTGCGACCCCGCATGAACGCCAGCGGCGCAATTTCGATCACCTGCTTCTCAAGCAGCTTCGTCACGCGCTCGTAGTCAATCAAATCAAATAGCGCGTCATAGAGCGGACGCAAATACGGGTCGACCTTCTCCTGCAAATCACCGGGAAGAAAACCTAACTTCTCACCGGCCTCAACTGCGGGCCGCGCCAGCACGATACGGTTGACCTGCTTTTGCATCAACGCCTGCACCGCCAGCGCCACGGCCAGATACGTTTTTCCCGTCCCGGCTACACCGACGCCGAAAACAACATCCTGCTCCTGAATTGCCTGGATGTATTTCCGTTGATTAGCAGACTTGGGCGCAACTTGTTTCTTACCGGCGGGATTAAAGCGCGCCTTAGTGAAATAATCACGCAAACTAAAGGCGCGATCTTCGGCAATTTGAGCAAACGCTTCCCGCAGCTCCTTGTCTGTAAAGGAACGGCCTTCCCGAAAGAGTTCCGAAAAGTCTTCCAGAATCCTTTGCGCGGTTACGACATCTTCCGGGTCGCCATCGATGGAGACGTCTTGCCCGCGGGCATCAATGCGGACGTCAAGCAGCGACTCCAGGTATTTGATGTTTTGATCATGAACACCAAAGAGCGTTTCCAGGCCGCGAGGAGGAAGTTCGATTTGTTTCAAATCCTGTCGCGCTCTCTTTCTGCCGGCGACAAACTTCGAGATGACGGGTGAACAAGGGTGCGTGAGCGTGCTGGAATTGCTGGCATATGCTTGTAGGCTTCGACGCTACTACACACTGCAAGAGGTGTCAAATATTGCTTTACCTCAGCGTGGCGCAGCTTGACACCCATTGACGTCGTCCTTATACTCCTCCACTTGCGCATTTCATTGTGTAAACTGTTTATATAAAGAACGCGTAAGCACGAGTTAGTGGGAACGGATAACGGAGATTTGAATGCCCAATCACAAGTCAGCTGAAAAGAGAATGCGTCAGAGCGAGGCGCGCCGAAAGATTAATCGGGGCAATCGCAGCCGCTTGAGAACTACAATAAAGAACTTGCGTGGGGCGATTGGCTCCGGCGACGCGAAGCAGATTCAAGAGCTTTTGCCGATGACAATTTCGACCATCGATAAGGCAGTACAGAATGGAGCATTGCATAAGAATGCGGCCGCGCGATACAAGTCGCGTTTGACGGCTCGTTCGAATGCGGCAGCAGCCAAGTAGTCCGAACAAACAATTCTGAGGACGAGGCGGATCGAATATTCGGTCCGCCTCGTTTCTTTTTGGAGGCAGGAAAGACATTTGAGGCCAAGACTATCCCTTTTCTAAGATGAGGTCATCTATGAAGCGTCGTTCATAGATGACCTCATTCATTACTGCGAACCTAAGAAAGGAGCGACGATGCCCGACTACTTCAAAACCAATCAGGAAATTGAAGCAGTTGTTTCCGGTTTCGAAAACTGCACCACCAGCAAGGAAGAGTTCACACACTTAAGTCACCTGACCGTGGCAACCTACTACCTTTGTAATTCCACTCCCGAGGAGTCATTTGAGAACATGCGTTCCGGTCTCCTACGCTTCCTCAAGCATCACGTCGTTGACAGCGCAAAGTATAGCGACCGCGTGACCTGGGCCTGGATTGAGCAAATTCGCCAGGTCCGCCAACTGGCGAATAAGAATTCGTCTTTGGTTGAGATCGTGAACAGGGTTATTGCAGATTTGGGTCATGCTCGAATACCAAGCGAGCGTATTAGTGAAGCTAGCGCAGTTAACGAGTAAGATCGACCGCCTGAAGGGTTCCAGGTTGAATCAAGAGCTCAGGATTTCCGGCTCAACGCACAATGTGAATGAGAGCATACCGATGCATTACAAAACTATAGAACGCACACCCACTGTTCAGGAGTACAACGCCGTGCGACTGGCAGCCGGCTTGACCGTAAAGGACGAGCTTGCCGCGCAACGAGGGCTCAGCAACACGCTATTCGGAATCTGCATCCTTCATAATGAAACTGTTGTGGGTATCGGCAGAGTGATTGGAGACGGTGGGTTGTTTTATGACATTGTAGATGTCGCCGTCGTAGCCGAACACCAGCGTAGGGGTGTCGGCAAAATGATCATGGATGGCCTAATGGGTTATATCGATATTAATGCCAGGCCGAGTTCCCTTGTCTGCTTGATGGCCAACCAGGGCGTTGTTCCGTTTTACGAGAAGTATGGATTCAAAGCCAGAGAGACGGATATGCCTGGAATGATCATAAGAAGATGATTAGAAGAAGTAGCGTTCGTCGAACCTGAGACTCCCTTTCGCTGCTACTCAGGTTTCCTGCCAGTCACCAACAAGACTTGTCCTGGAATCACCATAGCTCCTGATTTGAAGTAACTTGCCATTTTCTTCTGCACTGTATATTTGATTGCGGCCACTTGATCAGGCACCAACCTCGCGAGCTTATTCCTGAAGGTGTCAGACATCTCAGTGCGCAGTTCCCAAAACTGCTCTACGGTAATCGGCGCCTCGATCGAAAACTCAAAAGTGCGTTCTGTTACTGACGTCGCTCCCGCCTGCTGTAGAAGTTTGGCGAGTTTGCCTGGAGCGGCAAAGCGAAACGCTGTCGGGGCGTCATCGTCTTCCTGATCAGCCTGCACAAATCGATCGAGTATCTCGGTAACCACGCTGAAGAAAGGATTGAACTCCTTACCGGTCCAGACGAGGAAGGAAACAACACCATTGGGTTTTACCACTCGTAACACCTGCCGCAGGCCGCTCAGTACATCCGGAAAAAACATCGCCGACAACCGGCCTACAGCAACGTCAAAAGAACTGTCGGCAAACGGAGTTTCTTCCACTGCACACTGATGAAACTCGATGTTACTTAGTCCTCTTCGTTTGGATTCTTCTCGCGCGGCTTTGACCATACCTGCCGTCGGATCGGTGTAGGTCACGGAACCGGAGTTCCCCACAACCGAGGCTATCGTCAAAGAAGGCTCGCCACTGCCACCGCCGATATCAAGCACCGATTGCCCCTCGCTAATTCCTGCTTCTTCAATCAGGGCGCGCGACAGCGATGCGTACATCTGCTCGATCAACGCCTGGTGCTTGTTCCAGTATTGAGAAGAGGTTTCCCAGGCGGCGAGTACTTCGCTGGCATTTTCAGCAGTCATAAAGTCAATCTCTGATAGGAACGAAAGGAATGTCTAGCTTATTTCAGATCAAACAACAACACTTCCGCAGGCCCTTCGGCAGTAATCCGAAGTTTCGACTCCTGGCTTACCGCGGCGCCGTCGCCTTGCTTGAGCGCAACGTCATTCAACCTCACTGAGCCGGCAGCGACTTGAAGCCAGGCGCTTCGTCCCGCTTCTAAACTGTGAACCACTTCCTGACGATCATCCAGCAACGACGCAAAGATATTCGCATCCTGATGAATCTTCACTGAGCCATCGCCGCCATCGGGCGAGACGATGAGCCGCAGTTTATTTCGCTTCTCATCATCAGAAAACTTCTTTTCCTCGTATTCAGGCTGCAGATCCTGCTCGCTTGGAAAAATCCAGATTTGCAGCAGATGCACGGGTTCGTCCGGCGAGGGATTGGCTTCGCTATGGGTCACGCCCGTGCCGGCACTCATGCGTTGCGCATCACCGCGGCGAATAATCGATCCGGTGCCCATGCTATCGCGATGTTCCAGCGCCCCCTGCAAAATGTAGGTGACAATTTCCATGTCACGATGTCCGTGCGTGGGAAAGCCGTGACCCGCCTGAACAAAGTCTTCATTGATTACCCGAAGCGTACGAAAACGAGTGTGCTTTGGGTCGTAGTAATCGCCGAACGAGAAACTGTGATAGGTGTTGAGCCAGCCGAAATCGAAATGGCCGCGTTCTTCAGCTTTGCGAATCGTGATCATCGTAAGAATACCTGCCGTCAACCTGCAGAGATTAATAAACCTGATGATATAGTATAGACCCACGACGCCATTACAATCTTCCACCGCGAGGAGCTGAATGCCTCAGAGTACTCAAATAGCGGCTTTCATGCTTGGAGCTGTTCTACTACTTATCGCGCTTCTTGGTGGCCGTTTTAAGACTGTTTTCGGCGAAATAAACGACAAGGTCGAAATGCCCGTGCGGCTGGTTGCCTTCGCCCTCAGTCTTCTCTTTTTGGGCCTGGGACTGAAAGGTTCGATTGAGAAGACTGCTACCCAATCTCTCGTCTCCGAACCATCCACAGCCTCGTCACCTTCCACCGCACCGACTCAGGCGGGCACACCAGCCGGATCCTCGTCGCCGGGTAAAAAGAACCATACCGTCGATATCGGCGGCGATTGGAAGGACGAAACGGATTCAATCATGCATATCACTCAGAACGGCGATACCTTCAAGTTTACCGTCAGCAACGATGTCAAGGGTTCAAGCGGATACGGTTCAAGCGCAACAGGATATGGAACTATCGGCACGAATAGCGCAGATGTCGTATTTACATTGACGAGGATGGTTGCTGGCGAACCCGTAGTAGCGCAATATTCGGGAATGCTGAGCTTAGATAGCCGCGTGGGCATGCAAGGAAATTTCAGTAATAAAGATTGGGGGAAACTAAATCACTACTATCACAAACAATCGGCTCCGCAGCCCTAGTAAGGACACACCCGCGACCGTCAGCGAGACTCTCATCTGCGCACTCTTACAATTCACTGTTCTCAAGAATTACTCCAACTAGATCGTTCAACCACCGAGCATCCTCATCGTCAAACCTTGCCAGCGAAGGACTATCAAGATCGAGCACACCCAGCAATTCGTTGTGCGCGATTAGCGGGACAACTATCTCGGAATTGGAGGCGCTGTCGCAGGCGATGTGGCCGGGAAAATCGTGCACGTTATCAACCAGGATAGTCTGGCGCTGTTCAGCGGCGGTGCCGCAAACTCCCTTGCCAATCGCGATGCGCACACAGGCAGGCTGTCCCTGAAACGGTCCCAGCACGAGTTCGCCGCCCTTGTGCAAATAGAACCCGGCCCAATTCAAATCCGGAAGCGAATGATAGAGCAACGAAGAGAAGTTCGCGGCGTTTGCGATGAAGTCTCGCTCACCCTCGAGCAGACTGCGAAGTTGCAATTGCAAATTTGCATATAATTCGCTCTTCGAAACGGTTTCTGTTTTTGCGATTTGAAAAGTCATCGTTTTACTCGGCGGACCCTGACGGTTGGATACTGATCACTACAGACTTCGACGCTGGAGTATTGCTTTTGTCGGCAACACTCCCAAGCGGCACCAATACATTTGTCTCCGGAAAGTAAGTGGCTGCGCAACGTCGAGGAATGCTGTAGGGAACAACAACGAAATTTCTGGCAACACGTTCCTCGCCCGCGAAGTGGCTGATGAGATCCACCCTTTGACCTTCGCTCAAGCCGGCCGACTGGACGTCATCAGGATTAAGAAAAACTACCCGGCGCCCATTGTGAATGCCACGATAGCGATCGTCCAGTCCGTAGATCGAAGTATTGAATTGATCATGACTGCGCATCGTCATCATCAGGTATTGATCGGGCTGAAGGTCATGACGCGGCAACTTGTGCACAGTAAAAACGGCGCGACCGCTGGGAGTGTTGAAAATGCGCTGGCGTGGCGCACTGGGAAGATGAAACCCGCCCGGCTGCCGGGCACGCACGTTGTAGTCATCAAACCCGGGAACGACCCGCTCGATATGCTCTCTGATCAGATCGTAGTCGGCAATGAGCGCCTGCCAGTTAATGCTCGAGCGAGTTCCGAGAGTAGCCAGTGCCAAGCGCGCGACGATCGCCGGTTCGCTCAAAAGCTCATTCGAAGCAGGCTTCAAAAAGCCACGCGATGCCTGCACTACCGCCATTGAATTCTCCGTAGTTACAAACTGGGGGCCGGAACTCTGCAGATCAATCTCAGTTCGTCCCAGACATGGAAGGATCAGGGCTTGTTGCCCGGTGATCAAGTGCGCTCGATTGAGTTTCGTAGATACGTGCACAGTCAAATTACAGCGCCGCAGCGCGTCGCCGGTGTATTCGGTGTCGGGAGTCGCCGAAAGAAAGTTGCCGCCAAGCGCAAAGAAGACCCGAGCTTCACCGGCGTGCATCGCCGCAATCGCCTTGACTGTGTCGTAGCCGTGGTGGCGCGGTGGCTCGAAACTGAATTCGTTTCCAAGTTTCTCAAGGAAGGAGTCCGTCGGCCTCTCCCAGATCCCCATTGTGCGATCGCCCTGAACGTTGCTGTGCCCTCTCACCGGACAGAGTCCGGCGCCGCGTTTGCCAATCTGCCCGCGGCACAACATCAGGTTCACAATCTCCTGAATGTTGCCGACCGCATTCTTGTGTTGAGTCAGGCCCATGGCCCAACAAAAGATTGTTCGCTCTGAGTCAATGAAGATCCTGGCGGCCTCTTCAATTTGCTCTCGCGAAATTCCGCATTGCTCAATGATGTCCGCCCATGAAGCATTACCAATCGCCTCCGCAAACTCCTGAAACCCTTCCGTGTAGGTTTTAATGAACTCGTGGTCCAGGACTTGTCCCGGACGTCGCCCTTCTGCATCGAGCACGGCTTTGATAATTCCCTGCAATAACGCCACGTCGCCGTTGATCCGCACCTGGAGAAAGAGGTCCGCCAACGTCGTTCCCTTACCAATCCACCCTAAAACATCCTGCGGGTGTTTGAACTGGGTCATCCCAACCTCGGGCAGCGGATTGATGTGCACCAGCTTGCAGCCATTCTGCTTGGCCTTTTGCAGAGCAGTCAGCATGCGCGGATGGTTTGTACCCGGATTCTGTCCAATGACGAATATTGCCTGGGCCTGATCGAAGTCTTCGAGCGTGACCGTCCCCTTGCCGGCGCCGATCGTTTCACCCAGCGCAGAGCCGCTCGACTCATGGCACATGTTGGAACAATCAGGAAGATTGTTAGTGCCAAACAGCCGCACGAACAGTTGGTACAGAAATGCGGCTTCGTTACTTGTCCGACCGGAAGTGTAGAAAATAGCCTCGTCCGGAGTGGGCAAAGAATTTAACTCGCCGGCAATCAAAGTAAATGCGTCGTCCCAGCTTATGGTCTCGTAGTTCGTCGCGCCGCGACGAAGCACCATCGGATTCGTAATGCGTCCCTGCTTGCCCAGCCAATAGTCAGACTGTTCGGTGAGATCGGCGACGCTCCATTCGCGGAAAAATTCCGGTGTAACCCGTTTCGTTGTCGCTTCATCAGCGACATGCTTGGCGCCGTTTTCACAAAACTCCGCGTGTGAGCGTTCGCCATCGGGTTCTGGCCAGGCGCATCCGGGACAGTCGAACCCCGTCTTCTGGTTAAGCTTTAGTAGCGTGCGAAAACCACGTGTGACCCCCATCTCGTTCCAGGCGGCTTTCGCGGTAGCGACGATTGAAGGAATCCCACCAGCCACTTTGCTTAGCGGCAGAATCTGGACCAGAGTCCGTTCTTCAGGCGGCTGGGCGCCAGGCTGCGAAGTTTTAGTTTCTTGTTTAGACATCTATGTATTACCGGCTCGAGTAACGAACTGATTCTAGTTGACGTGCCACTGTGGTTCAACAGACCGGTCAAGTGATTGGCTGGGACCGCGGGCGTCCCGCCCACAATGAGCGCAAAGCGCGAAAATGTATTGAGAGATAGCAACTTGCAAAACCTGCGCGCCTTCGGCGCGTTGCGGGCGGGACGCCCGCGGTCCCAGCCAATCACTTGACCGGTTTAGACAAAATTTGACTTGCTCTCGCGTTTAGCTTAAAAGCTTCTTCACCGCAGCAGATAAGCAAAAACTAATTCTCGTGTAAGGTGAAAACCCGGATGACTCGTCAACTCTTACGTTGCCTCGTTGTAAGTCTGTTCTTTCTCGCCGCCGCGGCAGTTGCCAATGGTCAGATCAAACCCGGCCGCGATGCCAACCAACCGATCGATGAGGAATACACTCAGAAGATTCGAGCCTACACCACGGAGCCCTTCTTCAATTCGCCACTGACGGATTACCTGCCCGCTTCGCCAGGTGTGCCCACGCCTAAGGCCGTGCTCGGTGACGTTGCAGGCGCGCCGGGAAAATTGCCATATGCCGAGGAAGTTTATCGGTACATGCGTCTACTGGAGAAAGCGAGCCCGCGTGTAAAGGTCTACACCATCGGTACGACTGAAGAAGGCCGCGAGATGATCGCCGTTGCCGTTGCTTCCGAACAATTACTCGCGCGTCTTGATGAGAATCGGGCTCGGCTAACTAAACTAGCCGATCCGCGGACGATTAATCTGAATGACGATGAAGCCGACAAGCTCGTCGCTGCCTCGTTTCCAATCTATTACATCACCGGCACCATCCACTCCACCGAAACAGGATCCCCCACAGCCCTGATGGAACTCGCGTATCGCCTCGCGGTCGACGACAGTGCTTACATCAAGTCGATTCGTGAAAATGTGGTGACGCTGATTACTCCCGTGGTGGAAGTCGATGGGCGTAATCGCATGGTTGATATTTACAACTGGCACCTGGCCCACCCGGGCGAAAACGTCCCGCCACTAATCTACTGGGGCCATTACGTGGCGCATGACAATAACCGTGATGCGATTGGTCTTTCTCTAAAACTTACGCGCAACGTGCTTAACACCTTCACCGGTTGGAAGGCACAGGTGCTTCACGATTTACACGAGTCAGTTCCTTATCTTTATGACAACACCATTGGCGATGGACCCTATAACGCCTGGGTTGATCCGATCCTGACGGACGAGTGGCAAATCATCGGCTGGAACAATGTTTCGGAGATGACTAAGTTTGGCATGCCCGGAGTGTTTGCTCACGGTGACTTCGACACCTGGTCGCCCGGCTATCTGATGTTCATCGCCGCCACACACAATGGCATCAGTCGACTCTACGAAACCTTCGGCAATGCCGGCGCCGACACTCTGGAAAGAACCACTTCGCCCGGCGAATACCAGCGCACCTGGTATCGCCAGAATCCACCACTACCGAAAACAAAATGGTCGCAGCGCAACAACAATAACTACCAGCAGACCGCGCTATTGACCTCGCTTCATTACTTCGGCAACAACAGCAAACTCTTTCTCAAGAATTTTTACCTGAAGAGCAAACGCTCGATCCTGAAACCGAAGAACGAAGGACCGGCTGCGTATGTATTCCCGGGCGACGATCCGCGACCGGGCAATCAGGCGGAATTACTGCGCACGCTGCAAGCGCAAGGCGTCGAGATTCATCGCGCGACCGCGCCCTTCACCATCAACACAAAGTCAGAACCGGCTGCGAGCCGAAACTCTAATGTGGTGGTATCGATCGGGCCTGCTCCTACACCAACACCTTCGACGACTCCATCACCTGGCGGCGCTCGCACCTTCCCTGCCGGCTCTTACATCGTCCGCATGGATCAGCCCTATAGTCGAATCGCCGACGCGTTGCTTGATTATCAATACTGGTCGCCAAACGATCCACAGACAGAAGTCTACGATGACACTGCCTGGACTATGGGCGAGTTAGCAAACCTGGAAGTGTCTCGAATAACTGACCGGAAGGTGTTGGACGCGTCCGCCAATCGCGTGAACGGCGACGTTCGCACGTCTGGAAATATCATCGGCTCGGGTTCAACCTATCTCGTCAATCACAACGCCGACAACGCGCTCGTGACGCTGCGCTTTAGGTTGAAGGACGCGATCGTTGATGCCGCCGAAGAACCTTTTGAAGCCGCTGGGCAAAAGTTCAATCGCGGATCTTTTATCATCCGCAAGGCCTCCGCCGATGAGGTGCAACGGGCTGCGGCCGACCTGGGAATTCCGGTCTATGCTGTCGCAGACGCGCCCGTGGTTCAGACGCACGCGCTCAAGCCGGCGCGCGTTGCGATGATGCATACCTGGCTAAACACACAGGATGAGGGCTGGTGGCGAATTGCTTTTGATCAGTTCCAGGTACCCTATGCCTACATCAGCACCCAGGACGTCGCCCGCGAGCCGAACCTGAAAGCGAAGTATGACGTAGTCGTTTTCGCACCGGCGGCGCGCGACTCCTCTTTGATCGTGAATGGCTTGCCGATGTACGGAAATCCACTGCCCTGGAAAACAACTCCGCTTACTCCTAACCTCGGCAAGATCGACTCGACTGACGACATGCGGCCCGGCCTCGGTTTCGCCGGCCTCATGAATCTCCAGAAGTTTGTGCAACAAGGCGGAGTGCTAATCACGGTGGACGACACCGCGAGCTTTGCCGTGAACTACGGCTTCACACCGGGCGTCTCCATTGCCCGGCCAAATCGACTAAAAGCCGTCGGCGATATTCTAAGAATGAAGACTATCGATGCCATGAGCCCGATTGCTTATGGCTATGCCGATTCGTTGGCGATGTATTGCGCTAATGGCCCGATCTTTAATTTGAGTAACGTGGCCATCGGTGGCGGAGGTCGTCGCCGCAGTGCTGAGCGCTTCACCGGACGCGGTACTTCTAACGATCCGGATGTCGTACAGGGTCGGCCACCGGCTGAAGTGCCGGAGTCGCCCAAGGCTGAAACATGGGAAGCACTGCCTTTGACTGACGAACAGCGACGCAACAACGGTGTCATGGTTATTCCCACCGCCGAACGCCCGCGCGCTATCCTGCGTTACGCCGACATGAAGGATCTGTTTGTTTCCGGATTGCTGGACGGCGGTGACGAAATCGCGGAACACGCGGGGGTGATTGACGTGCCTTCAGGCCGTGGCCACGTGGTGCTCTTCTCGACAAACCCGATTTGGCGTGGCCAAACTAAAGGCAGCTACATGCTTGTCTTCAACACGATTCTAAATTTTGATAACTTGAATGCGGGTAGGAAACTCGACGATAAGTAGCAGACGGTTTGCGGGACATCCTCGTAGTAATGAGGCGTGCTTGGTGGGACGGTCAAGTGATTGGCTGGGACCGCGGGCGTCCCGCCCGCAAATGAGCGCGAAGCGCGAACAATTCCAATCCGACATTCCAGCGAAACTTGTGTGCCTTTCCGCGGTTTTGCGGGCGGGACGCCCGCGGTCCCAGCACTTCGCTTGACGCAATCCTCGTCACTCTCACTTTCTCACCGGAAAGTATGAAAAGCTTTGCGACTTGGTGCCTTCTCCGGCGTGAATGCTGGCGACCAAAGAACCGTCAGGTTTCTTTCGATAGATGACGCGCTTGGGATAGTCGTGGGTTGGGTTCTCAAAAATCACTTCCTGCCCGGTAACGCGCGTAAGCTTGAAATCGGTTTGGGGACAGTTGGCGTTGGGATTCGCCACATAGTAGATCTCATCGCCGCGTTGAAGTTTTCAGTAACGAACCACGATTGGGTTAAAACGTTAGGGTTTCTTTCCCGCACGGATCGATTCCGACAATTTCTTCACGTCGATCGGAGTGGAACTGATTTTCAAAGTTGCAACTGTGTCCAAAAGAAATTTGCGTCCCTCGGCATCCGGGGTACCGGTGGTGGCCTCGCTATTCAGTAACAAAACATAGTCTTTGGCCACCAGCGTCAGATACAACTGCTTCTGCGCTTCAGCCTTGATTTCTTTCGGCATATCGAATTGCCACATCAGGGCGTCGCCGCCATCGCTCAGTTTGGTGTTGAAAGTTTGCACCGTGAGCTTACTGTGAAGCAGCCCCTCAACATACTTTGCCTCCCAGTCTCGATGGGCCGCGAGAATAGCTTTGTCGTCAAGCTTCTTTTCTTTCGCGTCCGGTGCAAAGTTAATGATACCGGCCAGTTGAATTTGCAGTACGCGGCCATCAACACTGAAGAATATATGTTCCGGGTCATTCAGCGGCTTTACTTCTTTTCCCCTTAACACAATTGAAAAAGAAAGACCGAGCTCATTCCAGACGAAAAGTATTCCCTCGTCCGTCTTGATCGCGCTCCAACCGTTCTCCTGTTGCTGATAAGCTGCCGGGAGATATGTGGTGTGCGCCCAGACGTTGGGTGGTTCTACAAAAAGGCCGGTGCTGAGCAGCAAAGCGATGGAAAAAACAAGGCGCTTAACGGTCAACGACCGATACACTGAATTCAATTGCAACCTGAGTGGAATCTTTATCACAGTTTGAAACCCATTCTGCTAGGCTCTCGGCAACATAGCCACAAGCATTTCGAAAGAATCGTGAACTGCACTGAAGGACGTTTCAAGCTGGGTGTCGGTTCCATGCCGCACGTCCGTGTTGTATCTAGCTAAGGATTGGCTGAACTTCCTTAACTCCTGCGCAAACTCCGCTTGATTTCGTTTGCTCGTTCCGCGAGGGACGCCGAGTTTCACGATCGCCCGGCCATGCCGGATGAGCAGCGCCGACTTCGCCCTGATCTCTTTGAAGTTCTTATTAGGTAAGGCGTCGTGCTGCAAAGGATGCAGTACCTCGTGAAAATCCCCATACTGCCTGAAGCCAAAACCATGTTAACCCAGTGGCCTTCCTGTGCTGCAGATGCGAGCGACATCAAAGAAAAGATTACGAATATAAGAACGACTAGCAGGCGAGTTCGTTTCAAGACTATTTCTCCGTTTCCTGGAATTATCTAAGTAGAACAGAGCGTCCTGCTGAAAAGAGATGTCGGGAGATTATAATCCGAAAACGGTCCGCTCCGCGTGACGGGACTTGAATAACAATGAATCTCTATGACGCAATCTTCAAGAAAGATCTAGCTGGACGCACGGCTATCCTTTATGAGCAGCGGCAAATTAGCTATGCCGAATTGCGCGACCTAACATTAGCGTTTGCGCGCGCCTTGAGCGCATTGGGTGTTGACCGAGGTGATCGCCTGGCGCTGTTGCTCAACGACTCGCCGGAGTTTATCGCGGCCTTCGTTTCAATCTGTTCCTATGGCGCGATCGCGGTCCCCATCAACATGGGGCTGCGAATTGAGGAGCAGCGCGCGATATTGAACAACTGCACCGCGGCAATTGCGATTGTGGAGGAAGATTTGAGCGAGGCGCTGCTGAAGGCTGAAAGCGAATTAAGTCATCTACGAAAACTTGTTGTCGTTAGTCGAGGTGAAAACAAGCCCCACGAAACTCCGCAGACGTCGTTGCTATCAACGCTTTTCCTGGCTGAATTATTGAGTGGGTCCGGGCAACAACCAGCCCCTGAGTTCCCTTCTCCAGACGAGAATCAGCCGGCCTTCATTCTTTATACTTCCGGGAGCACTGGCGAACCAAAAGGCGCGGTTCATCGCCAGTCAGACATTTTCTACACCAATGAAACTTACGGTCGCGAAGTGTTAAGGCTACGAGAGGACGACAGGCTGTTCTCTTCTTCACGTCTACCCTTCGCGTACGGTTTGGGAAACGCCTTCTCGTTCCCACTGCTCAATGGCTGTACAACGATTCTCTGCCGCGAGAAGCCTGTCCCGGAGATCACTTTGAGAGTCTTCGCCGACTACCAACCTACGATTTTCTTCGCCGTGCCCGTGGTCTATCGTCTTCTGCTCGACGAAGTCAAAAAGCATTCCCGCAATGCAATGCTTGATTGTTCGGCTCTGCGGTTATGCATTTCCGCCGGCGAAGCGTTGCCGGCCCAACTCGGGGAGGACTGGGAAAAGACCTTTGGCGCTCCGGTGCTTGACGGGATTGGCTCGACCGAGATGCTGCATATGTGGATGTCGAACCACGAGGGCGATGTGGTCTACGGCAGCAGCGGGAAACTATTGCAGGGTTATCAAGCGCGACTGCTTGACCCCGAGGGAAATCAAACACCTCCTGGCGCTGAAGGAAATCTGTGGGTCAAGGGGCGGAGCGCTGCCATCGAGTATTGGCAAAGGCCGGAGACCACCGCCCACACCTTCGTTGCCGGTTGGGTGCGCACCGGAGATCTTTACCGGCAGGACGCCGGCGGTTATTGGTTTCACATGGGTCGCTCCGACGACTGTTTTAAATCAAGCGGCCAATGGGTTTCGCCGGTAGAAGTTGAGGGAGTCCTGTTGCGACATGAAGGCGTTAGTCGCGTCGCCGTGGTTGAAGACTTCGATGACGATCGACTGCCGTGCGCCTGCGCTTTCGTCGTGCGATCTGCGGCATCTGTGGACAGCGGAGACCTTGAACTCGGTCTGCGAGAGCTCGCACGCTCAGCACTGCCACGTTTCAAGCAGCCTCGGCGATACGTCTTCGTGGACGACTTGCCTTACACGGCCACCGGAAAAGTGCAGCGCTTCAAACTTCGGCAGCAGTTGCGTATGCCGGCAGCAAAAACTGCGAAGTAGCGACCAGTGGACACCTCCACAAATTTGCGGAGATAAAAGCAGCAAGTTAACCAGCGCGTGGAAAGCCTTAAAATACTTTCTGCAACTTGCTGTTGCTGTTCTATCTTGAATCTGTGTAACCTGCGTAATCTGCGAATGACAATGCGACCATCACAGGATAACTATGACTGAAAAGAGCATTCAAGAGACATATGCTCCAAACCTCAAGTGTTTTGGTTGTGGCCCGGCAAACGAGCGAGGTTTGCACATTCGCAGCTTCCCGTCCGGCGAAGAAGTTATTGCTGACTGGCAGCCCGAGAGTTACCAGGAAGCATTTCCTGGAATGCTGAGCGGAGGCATCACGGGTACGGTGCTCGACTGCCACTGCAATTGGACCGCCGCGTACCATTTGATGAAGCGGAACGGTCTCGATCATCCACCCTGCACCGTCACGGCTGAGTACACCATCAAACTCCTGCGGCCAACGCCGACGGACAAACCAATACACCTGGTCGCGCGCGTAGTTGAATCAACTGACGACCGCGCCATCGTCGAAGGCGAACTGATTGCACACGACAAAGTGACGGCAACCTGCCGGGGCACCTTCGTTGCTGTTAAGCCGGGACATCCTGCTTATCATCGGTGGTAGCAGTTAACTGAGGCCGCTACAGCTTAAGAGAAAACATTTTTCATTTGTCATTTGACATTTCTCATTGGAGCCGAAGGTTGAGCGGCAAAGATCAGTTTGACGCTTCCGGTATTACTTCCGGTATTAAATGTCAGAAGTCCCGGACACCTTCTTAAATGACAAATGAGAAGTGTCAAATAATGTCAAATGACAAATGGAAGATTTCTTCTCTTTTAACTGCAGACAGAATGTCTCCTCCACCGTAATGCCCACACCCCACCGCTGTGGCCTCCTCGCGTGTAACCATCATCTCGCATCACTAAACTCATCCTCGCGGCAAGTTCTGAATCAGAATTTTTCCAACAATGATTACCCAACTAAGGCTGGAACTCCTGAAGCTGGTGCGCTCGAAGGGCTTCTATCTGTCGTTTGCGGCGTTGTCAGCTTTCGTCGTGCTGATGCTCTGGGGCTTCTATTCTTATGCGCAAAAGAAAACCAGCGGCCTGGCCACTGAGCAATTCAAATACACCTACGAATCGAAGAGTTACTTCAACGGCTTAACCTTCACGCTTTACTCGCTGATGTTTGCCTTCAGCCTTGTTATACCCATTTTCGTAGCGATGACCGCAGGCGCGCAGATTGCCGGCGAACGTAGCGCCGGCACGCTGCGCATGATCTGCATTCGGCCGATCTCACGCGCATCGTTACTGATGGCCAAGTTTCTCGTCGTCGCAATTCACACTTATCTGTTGTTGGCTTTTTTCATCGGACTCAACCTACTCATAGGCCTGCTGTTCGTCGGTTGGGGAAATCTGGAGTTGTATCCCGGCCCACTAAATCTTGTCGACGCGCCCGGTCAAATTCTTCGTGACGATGCGCTCTGGCGTTTCTGTTACGCGAGTCTCACCGGCACCTGGGCGCTGCTGGTGGTGGCGGCGATAGCGATGCTTCTCTCAGTGATTTTCCGGAACCCGGTAACAGCCGTGGCCGCCACAATCGCCGTCTATCTCATGCTCTACATCGTCGGCCGCATTGAATTCTTTGTAGACCTGCGGCCTTTCTTCTTCACCACCGATATGGACTTCTGGCGCGACGTCTTGAAGCCGGAAGTGCCCCGGGCCGATCTGTGTCACTACGCTGCGACCTGCGGCGCATACATCTTTGGGCTACTGCTGACCGCTGTCATTATCTTTGAACGCAAGGACATCACAACCTGAAATGTGGCTTAAGTTACTGCTTGCCATTTTCTTCGTCGTCTCCCTCCTGGGCGCATTTGTCGTTAGCCCTGTACGCGAACGTGAGCGCGCCCGTGAAAGCAATTCAGGCAATCGCGCTGAAAGTGATCATGTCTTCCGTCTGTTGACCTGGAACGTCGGCAACGGCGACCTCGAATCCGAAACCCGCGCCCATAAGGAAGATCTACCTGCCGTCGCCAGGGTAATACTCGACAACGATGCAGACGCCGTTGCGCTTCAGGAACTAACCGGCAAAGACCAGCTGCGTCTCCTGTTGCAGCACCTGGAAAACCATTACAGCGGATATGTTTGTAATTCAGCCGGTGGTGACCGAGTAGAGGCGGTATTGATTAAGACCAGCGAACGCGGGGATTCCGGCGCAGCCAGTCCGATCTTCAGCGACGTTCCTGCGGGTAACAGGTTTGCAGCCGCGGCAGCCTTTCATGTCCGGAAAGACTTGCCCGAAGTTGTACTTGTGAGCGCGCATGCTGACGCGTTTAGCGCCTCGCGCCGTCGCACTTTTGCTGCAGGAGTTACTGACTGGAGCCGCAGTCACAGCAAGAGCGAACTCACCTTCATCGCCGGGGATTTCAATTTCGAAGTCAGCACGCGAAACAAAAATAACCTCTTTACCGACGATGCAAAACACGACAGCGAATCCTATGCTTACCTGCTGAAGTATTTTCGCGATCTAGGCCTCGATGCCGGTGAAACTTCAATCAATGATCGCCGCATTGATTATATTTTTGGGCCAGTGGCAAACGTGACGCTACGTCGCGCGGAAGTGCTCCGCTCTGCGGCGGTTGGCCGTATGGATCACTGGCCGTTGCTAATCGAAGTTAGTTTCTAGTTACATCGTATGAATGAGTTGATTCTGCAGACCAAAGGACTAACAAGACAATACGGCCGGCGGAAGGTCGTTGACGATCTCTCGCTGTCTGTTGAGCGCGGCGATATTTTTGGTTTCCTGGGTCAGAACGGCGCCGGCAAGTCCACCGTAATTCGCATGGCGCTGGGGCTCGTGCGCCCGACCCGCGGGCGCGTTTTGCTATTCGCACATGACATGGGACGACATCCGTTGAAGGCGCTGGGCCGCGTCGGCGCCATCGTCGAAGCTCCAGCCTTCTACGAAAACTTTTCCGGCTATGCCAACCTCCGCATGTTCGCCGCGATGTCGGGAGGAGCCGAACGAAAACAAATTGAGCAATCGCTCGAGCTCGTCGGTCTTCAGCGGCGCGGCAGGGATAAGGTACTTACCTACTCACACGGCATGCGACAGCGGCTCGGAATAGCTCAGGCACTCCTGCCCCATCCGGAATTCATCATCCTCGATGAACCGACTGATGGCCTTGATCCGCAAGGCATCCACGAAATTCGTTTGTTGTTGCCGAGGCTGCGTGATGAGCTCGGGCTTACGATCATGTTGTCGAGCCACCTTCTCCTCGAAGTTGAGCGCATCTGCAATCGAGTTGCGATTATTGACGGAGGCAGGCTGCTTTATCAGGGGGCGATTGAAAACCTGGTCTCATGTGAGCGATTGATAAAGATTACCGTCGCACCACTCGAGGAAGCCTACAGATTGCTCAGCCGCGATCAAACGATTTCGGTGAGCCGAAACGGTTCTAATTCGCTTTACCTTCGAATGCGAGACGAGGATGTTCCGAGGGTGAATGCCCTGTTGGTCGCAAACAAAATTAACGTTATGGAGCTGGCGCCCCAACGAGCGACTCTCGAGGAAGTTTTTCTAACCTTAACCGCTTCGGGCGTTACGCCCTTTTCCCACCATTGATGTTCTTTCTTCGAGGGATAATTCGCCAGTTTTCCTATCCGGAAATCTAAGGATATTGGACGACCGCCGCTCGACCTTGTTTGCTTCGTCCATCAAGAGTATCGATTCATTACGCTTGTAGCGGGCTTCGTTTCGTAAGCGGGCAGCCTCCCTATTATTACCCTGTTGCAGTAGATTCTGGGCCACCGTCAACATAGTCGTTGAGATTTCGAGTGCGGCTAGCGCTCGTTCCCGAAGTGCCAATGCCAAGTCCTGATCCATTACCAGCTCCTGTGTCCGTTTATAAAACGAATATTAAAGTCGTATTGCCATTGCGCAACGAGTATGCCCTCAAGCCTGACTGGCTCAGATGCCATCAAACTGAAATGAATAAATTAGCAAAGGGCTAACAAGGGCCATAATCTTGACTCGCATGTGTATTCAACGTGGCCCACACAAAATCAAACTGGGAGCGCAGCGACCAGCCAAAAGAGCAAGTAACGAAGAAGTGCCGCAGCCTAAGCCTTTTCAATCCCAACCCTTTGAAGTGGATCCTTTGGCTGGTCGCTGCACTCCCAGTTCTGATTTTGTCCGACTATTGTTGAGTGCTCAAAATCGCTCCGTTAGGTCTTGATGCCTCTGATTCGCCGCATCTATTCAACCAATGCGCGAAGCGGACTCGTAACCTAGTTTTTGTACAGCTCAACCGGTTTGCCTCCCGCATTCATAGGCGGGTATCATTCGTTTCCCTAGCTCTCGTACAAGTCTCCTAACTGAAGCCTATGCCAGATCTCTTTCATCGTCCCCGCCGCCTGAGAAGAACGGAAACTTTACGCGCGCTGGTTCGCGAAACATCTCTTGCGCCCGAGGATTTTATCCTGCCGCTTTTTGCCTGCGCGGGGGAGAAAGTTCGCCGCGAAATCCCCTCGATGCCGGGCGTGCATAATCTTTCCGTCGATGAAATCGCGACGGAAGCTGCTGCCGCCGCCGAGCTCGGCGTGAAGAGCGTAATCCTTTTCGGACTGCCCGAAACAAAAGATGAAGCGGGCTCGGGCGCCTATCACGAGAATGGAATTGTCCAGCAGGCGGTGCGCGCAATTCGCGCCACTGCGCCCGGCCTGGTGATTGTTGCCGACACTTGTCTTTGCGAGTACACCTCGCATGGGCACTGCGGCGTGGTGCGCGATGGAGAAGTCTTAAACGATCCCTCGCTTGAGCTGTTAGCTCGCACCGCTGTAAGCCAGGCTGAAGCCGGCGCTGATGTGGTTGCGCCTTCAGCAATGATGGACGGGCAGGTAGGCGTCATTCGCGAGGCTCTTGATGACGCGGGATTCGATCAAGTAGCGATCATGGCTTACGCGGTGAAGTATGCGTCAGGATTTTATGGTCCGTTTCGCGAAGCTGCGGACAGTGCCCCGGCTTTTGGCGATCGTCGCGCCTATCAGATGGATGCCGCCAACGCCCGCGAGGCGATGCGCGAGGCTGAACTTGATTATGCCGAGGGCGCTGACATTCTGTTGGTGAAGCCGGCCACTTGTTACCTCGACATAGTGAAAACACTTCGCGAGGAATTTGATGCGCCGATCGCGGCTTATCACGTCTCCGGCGAATACGCGATGATCAAAGCCGCGGCGCGAAATGGCTGGATTGATGAACAACGTGTGATGATGGAAACTCTGACGAGCATTAAACGCGCCGGCGCGGATATTATTCTTACCTACTACGCCCGCGAAGCGATCAAAGTGCTGAAGGGTTCGAATTGAGTCCGCGAAGCGCGGCGACCGCGGGATTGAGTCTAAATTCGATACCAATGAATATGAGAACACTCGTCCCGCTTCTTCTCCTGGTCTCACTCATCTCTGCTTCAAACTCGCAGGCGCAAACAACTGCTGACCCCCAATTAGTCAGCGCAATCGCAAAGATCAAAGCGATCGACAATCACGCCCACCCGCTGCGCTACGTTGCGCCGGGCGAGAAGCCGGATGACGAGTTTGATTCCTTGCCGCTCGATGCCATCGGCCCGATTCCGCTGCCGGTGCGTTTGAATCCGGGCAATTTGGAGTTTGTTCAAGCCTGGCGCGACCTTTATGGCTACAAGCACGACGACATGAGCGAGGCGCACGTGCGCGAATTGCTACAAACCAAGCAACGTATTGCGACTGAGCAAGGCGACCGGTTTCCGGCGTGGGCCCTCGACCAGCTTGGCATCGAAACAATGTTTGCTAATCGCGTGGCGATGGGCCGGGGACTAGCTGCGCCGCGTTTCCGCTGGGTGTCATTTGTCGACGCGCTCCTGTTTCCCTTGAGCAACGAAGCGGCCAAGAAGTCGAATCCGGACTATCGCGGCTTCTATCCCGGCGAGGAACGTTTGCTGAAGCGCTATCTGGCCAGTGCGGGATTGAAGGTCTTGCCCGCGACGCTCGATGCTTACCTCGCAAAAGCGGTGACCACAACGCTCGAAGCAGAAAAGCGTGACGGGGCAATCGCGGTAAAGTTTGAAGCTGCTTACTTACGTAAGCTCGACTTTGAAGAAGCGGACCCGGTCTCCGCCCGCCGCGTCTATTCGCGTTATGTTCGCGGCGGCGAGCCTTCGGCTGCTGACTACAAGACGCTCCAGGATTTTGTTTTTCACTACATCGCACTCGAGGCAGGCCGGCTTGGTCTCGCCGTGCACATTCATGTTATTGACGGCGTCGGCGCTTTTTACAAACAAAGCGGCAGCAATCCCCTGTTACTTGAAGCTGTCTTCAACGACCAGTCTCTGAGAAAAACTAACTTCGTAATCATTCACGGTGGCTATCCGTTTACGAAAGAAACCGCGGCGCTGATCGGTAAGCCCAACGTCTATGCAGACTTTTCCGCGCAGACGTTTCTTATCTATCCGCGCGAGCTAAGCGAGGTGTTGCGCAACTGGCTGGAAGCCTACCCCGACAAGATTCTTTTTGGCACCGACGCGTTCTCGTTTGGGCCGGAAGTGGACTGGCCGGAAGTCGCCTGGCTCTCAAACACGAGCGCGCGCCAGGCGTTGGCCCTGGCCTTGACCGGCATGATGAATGATCACGAGATCACCCGCGCCCAGGCGGTTGACCTGGCGAGGATGGCACTTCGCGATAATGCTCTTAAACTCTATCAGCTGAACGCGAGGTAGGCGTTCGTAGATGCCTGAACGCGACAAGGATCTCCAAAGCAATATTGACACTACAAGGATTCAACACGGCCAACGCAAAATCAGAACTGTCGGATTTCGCCCCAGCGGGGCGAGATGTTTAGAGCCCGACGTCACGTCATTAGGCTCGCGCTCCATAGGAGCGCAACAACCTGGTGCATGTACTGGCCGGCTGGAAAGAATTTCGCTCCTCACGGAGCGAAGAGTATTTGAGGGGGTGATTTGTTGCTATAGACATGTCGCTCCTATGGAGCGAAGTTGCAGTTTCAAGTTGCACTTGAAACTTGAATCCGCCTCTTGATTCCGCTGATTCGCCGGGCCTCTAATTCAATTGGAGTACGCAGGTTTAAGTCCAGTATTTTGTTGCACGAAAAAGGCACGCAACCTTGTGCATCATCGGAAGCTTCTAAGGAAACATCCACCGGAGATGAAAGCTTAACTTATGTAATCTCAGGCGCACGGCCTGTCTGGCCCCCGAACGTGAGCATAATGAGCTTATCCCTCAATTTAGTACGCGCACTGCGAAATCGATGGGGCTTTACGGTCGTCGTGTTGTTGCTTGGTTTCGGCCTCGAAGCCGGGGAAGCAAAGTCCCAGTCAGGACGACGCACCGCTGCACCTTCCACTCCGCCTGTCGTTAAGAATGAGACCTCGAGTGCTGAGCCAGAGAAACCGCTGGGGGCGCTTCCAAACAAAGTCCGGCTCCTGGTTGCGAAACAACCAACCTCAAAACACCTGGGCACCGAAGATCAGATTTTCGCCAGCTTCGTCAAACAATTGAATCGCTATGAAAACATCGAAGCCACCTCGGTTGGCGACCTGAAAGAAGCTCGGGCGGTTGAACGCGCGAAAGCGGAAACCGAAGCGTTTGTAATACTGATGAAGTTTGACATCGATAGTTTCCAAAACGGAACGATCATTACGAATTCGCAGGACATGGACATTGAGTACTCCGTGATTGCGCCTCGCACGGGCAAGAAGCAGACGAAGGGTAAGGTCTACTTTCAGTCTATTGGTGGCGGCAGAATGCGAAGAGATGGTTGGCCAAACGGCACGCCGATCAGGATCACTCCGGAGGGGACCGGCATCGAAGCCGCGGATGGTTTATATTTCTGGCTGAAACTCGCGGCCGCGAAAGCGAAACAGTAAGCTGCGGCTCTCAACGCCTTTGGCGCTGGAACCCGGCTTTTATGCAAACGCTCGCTGATTAGCTACTTCCGTTCATCCAGCGCCTGGCCTAAACGGTCGAGTCCTTCCGTAAACGATTCCGAATCTCCACCCATGCCGATACGAAAATGGGCGGGCATCTCGAAGAACCTTCCCGGTACAACCGAGGTCTCGTATTTCTCTCGTAATAACTCACAGAGTTTTTCAGATGTCTGCTCGCGCACGCGCGGAAACATGATCGAGCCAAACGCTGGTCGAATTGCCTCCAGGTCACCCCGGCTGTCGAGAAACTGATTCAACATCACGCGATGTTTGTCGAGTCGGCTTTGAGCGCGTTCGGCAATCGCAGGCAGTTGCTTGAGCGCGACTACGCTTAGCCGCTCACCGGAATGCACTGGCGTCGAGGCAAAGAGATCGTTCAGTCGCCACATTCTTTGAGCAAGCTCCGGCTCGGCGAGAATCCAGCCGCAGCGCAGTCCACTTAATCCATAGGCCTTGGTCAGGCTGCCGGTTACTACGAAGTGATCGCCGAGGTGAAAGGAGGTCTGCGACGGTTCGCCAAAAAGCATCTCCAGATAAACTTCGTCAACGAGTACGCGGGCGTTGCTCCGTTTGGCCAGTTCGCCCACTTCCTTCAGCGTTTGATCGTCAGTCAGAACGCCGCTGGGATTGTGAAAGTTAGTGATCACAATTAGACGCGTGCGCGAGCTCAGGTTTCGTTCGACCTCAGCCAGGGAAATGCGCCAGCCGTCCTCAAACCGTCGCTGGAAACGGTTCACCCTGGCGCCAAGGTATTCGGCAGTCGCAAGCATCGGCTCATAAGTGGGACTCTCGAAGAGTATTTCGTCGCCGGGATTGATAAGTGCCGCCAGCGCCAGATGGTTGGCAAAAGAAGTTCCGGCTGCGGTTACTACGCACGTTGCGTCAACGTGGAATCTACCAGCAAGTAAACTTATCAGCGGCTGATAACCGTAGCCGGAGTCTCCGGTTAGCTCGAGGTCAGACAGCGAAACCTGCAACTCCGGCAACGTCAGATTCGCGAGTCCGCTGGTCGCAAGATTGAAGCCTGCACGCGAATACGTCTTGGCCCAATGCATGTACTCCGAAGCTCTTACGCATCTCTCATACTGTGCGGCACTCATGTCGTGTTCCTCCCACGCCAGAAAAAGAAAGCCGGAATTCCCGCCAATAGAATAACTATTCCAATCAAAGTGTTTCCCGGATAGCGGTAGATTGTATTGATCACAACCAACCAACAGATCATCACAAAAAGCGCCGTCGTTACCGGATGGCCGGGAATGGTCGTGATTCGCAAACCCGTGTCGGCAGCCTCAGCATTTTTCGCCTTCCCGCGCCGGCGAAAAACGAAAACACACAACGCCGTGGCCCCAAAGAATATGAAATCAACGGACACAACGTAGTTCAAAATCTGTTCATACTTACCCCAAAGTGTAATCGCAATTGCCAATAGGCCTTGCAGCACGATGGCCAGAATAGGAACGTGTGTCTTCGGATGCAGCTTGCCCACACTCTTAAAAAAAAGTCCATCTTCAGCCATCGCGTAATAAACGCGTGGCGCTGTCAGCATTCCCTGACTCAGAAAACCCAATGTTGAGATGGCGATACCGGCTGCAATCGCGCCAGCGCCGGCCGGTCCCAACGCTAGTCTCATCACGTCCGAAGCCGGTGTCTTGGTGTTAGCCAGGTTGGAAGCTCCTAGCACGTAAACGCAGACGAAGTTTACGGCCAGGTAAAGGACGATGACACCAGTCACGCCAATAATGAGCGCCCGCGGCAGATTCTTTCGTGGCTCGCGAATTTCTCCGGCAACAAAGCTGGAGGTCTGCCAGCCTCCGTAAGAGAACAACACCGGCACCATAGCCGCGCCGATGATGGTTAGGAAATGCGATGGGCTAAAGACGAAGCCAAAGCCGCCGATTCCTCCCCCGATCGATGTCACTTCAGGTGCAGAGGTTATTGTCGGTGACATAATCAAGAACAGTCCGCATGAGACGAGCGCAACAATGGCGAGAATCTTCAGCACCATCAATAGACTCTGCACAGTACCGCCGGTGCGGACGCCAAAACAATTAATAACCGTCAAGCTGCCAAGCGCCAGGGCGGCGATCATTGAATCCGAGGCCTGAAGGCCGGTAAGTTCCCGGAAGTATCGAGCAAACGTCACTGCCACCGCCGCCATGCCTCCGGTTTGAATTACCAAAAGCAACCCCCAGCCATAGAGAAACGCCAGCAGCGGGTGAAAAGCGTCGCGAAGATACGCATACTGGCCACCCACTTCTGGACGCAGCGCTGCTAACTCCGCCCAGATGAAGGCCGCCGCAAGCGCGACGAGTCCACCCAGGAACCAAACCAGAAGAATCAGAAAAGGTGTGGTGACGTGGCGCGCGACGATCGATGGATTCATGAAGATGCCGGAGCCGATGATGCCGCCCATCACGATCATCGTGGCGTCAAACAGGCCGAGACGCCTGGCTAGTGCCGGCTCTGCGTGTCTGTCCGCGTTCGATGGAGTGCTTGAATCCATTCAGATCCTTTTTTGGAGTGCGGCGACCTGTCGCCGCTTTGTCTCGGTCGCGACCTGTCGCGACCACCTTCGCGTGAGTCTACTGAAAGCTCAGGGCGTCAAGCCGCCCTGGGCCAAAGCGGTGACAGGTCACCGCACTCCAAAGAGTTGACAGCTCTGATATAACAGTCGGGCGCCACTAACCGCAACAAATGACCACTCAAGCAAACTTCCCCCTCGGAATCTATGATCGCCGAACGATTCTATGGTCGTGGCTCTTTCCGCTCAGCTATTTGATTCACATCGCCGAAGAATACTGGGGCGGCGAAGGTTATCCGGCATACCTGCTCCGGCTCAGGGGCGTGCACATGTCGACAGCCCGGTTTCTAGCAGCTCAGAGCGTAGGGTTTATTCTGGTCACAATCGGAGTGATTCTGGCGCGACGACTCAAGTTTCTGCCAATGATGCTGGTAATTTTGGGAGCTCTGGTGGCGGGGAATGCCCTTACCCACACAGTCACGGCGCTCAGCATTTTTGAATACGGGCCGGGCCTGCTTTCATCCATTTTCGTCTGGGGACCGCTGGGCATAGCAACCATCATCCGTTACAAAAGCGCCATCGACGACCAGCGGCAATACTGGATCGCGATTGCAATCGGCATCGGTATCAATGTCGTCGTAGGAATTCTGGCGATGCGCGGTGGGCGAGTTGGATGAAAACAGTAGACAGTAGACAGTAGTCAGTAGTCAGTAGACAGAAAACAGCAGGGCCAACCGATCTTGGACCCTGCTGTCAACTGCCTACTGCCTACTGCCTACTGACTACTGTCTACTGCTCTTTAGAAGCCGTTGCTTGCTCCCTTGAACCCATGCATCGCCTGCTTGAGTCCCCAACTAATCACGCGCATGTTGTCGTAGCAATAACCGAGAATGTAGTTACAAGTTGAGAGACAGTGTTTCGTGCATTCAACTTTCATCTCGTCCAACTGCTTCACGTCAAACTTGTCGTTGCCTACAGTTCCCCAGTCGTGCGTTGCTGAATACATCGGGAAGCAGGGCGCCAGCGAACCATCGGTGCGAATGATCAGCGAATTCTGTCCCGCGCGGCACTGCCAGGGTGGCACCTGCCCGCGCATCAACAGCTTCATGTCTTCCATGTGCTGCGTCGGGTTCGCCATCTTGTAGCCCTTATTGACGCGCAGGTCCTGCAGGTAGTCGAGCAGGGCATCGACCTTGGGCCAGTCGTCCGGGGTCAGATAGGTCTGGTTCTCATTGAGATGTTTGAAGTGTGTTTGCTCCATCATCGGCGTTTCGTTCACATGGTAGTCCGTGGCGATGCCGTTGTCGTGAGCAATTTCAGTCAACTCCTTAACATCGTCCATGTTGTTATGGCAGATGTTGATATTGAACATTACGGAGTAGCCGTAATGTTGCTGGCGTTTGACGAGATAATCGAAGTAAGGGCGAATCGGATCCAGCGCTTTCGGCAGCGACTTGCGTTCTTTGACGGAATCAACCGCCAAATTAAACGTCGCAATACCAGCATCGCCGAGCCGATCGATTACATCGGGTTTCATCAAGCGACCGTTAGTCGGCAGATATACGAAAATGTCTCGCTTGGCGCTGTAGTCAACAATCTTGTGGATAAACTTCGGACGCAGCAGCGGTTCGCCACCCATCAGGGCCAACACGCGCGAGCCAATTGAATGAAGCCAATCGATGGAACGTTTGGCAACGTCTTCGGTCATCCCCTTTACGGCGTTGTTGTAGGACCAGCAGTAGTGACAATCGAGGTTGCACTTCCATTCAGTGAACAGGTACGGAATGATTGGGCGCAACGTATTGCTGTGCCAGCGCGACTTGAAGTAGGGAGAGCCCCAGCTCTTCCAGGTCCGAATGGCATTAAACTTCTGGTACTCCTTGCGCGTCATCGGCACCGGATCGGGCTTCTGGGGGTAAACCGGCTCCGGCAATACTTCTTGGGGCATCGGCTCGAGTTTGGGGGCGGCTTCCGATTTGTAAAGGATCTGATGGAGTTTTTGATCTATGCGGAAAGGTTGGGCGGAACTTCCTGCCTCAATGTTCTCCTGAATTTCTGCCATGTTGCTTCCTCTCTGAATTCAATCAAGCGAACGAGAATCGCTTACTTAAATCAACTACAACTGCGGTAAGAGTTGCTACTAACAACTATCGAGCAGCGGAATCGAACGGCTCCAGGTAGAAGATGCCAGCCGCTGTGATCTAAGGTAAACAAACGACGCGAATATTGGCTGATTTCTTATGGAATTGCAAGCGATCAAAGCGTACTTAGTGAGGCTTTTTGAGGTATTGGTGCAGTTTAAATAGTTAGACACTACCCCTTGACGAGTAAGGTACAAGTTCGATACCGGGAGGGGAGCGACCCGATGCGGTGTGCTACTAATCGAGTTGCAACGCGCTTGTATTTGACCTCAAGCGCATCGAGTGGCTACCTCTCCCGGCTCCATATTTTTGAATTTAAACTCCAGCATTCCGCCCGAGTTTGTCCAAACTCAGCCAGTTTTTTAAACTTAGGTTGCGCCGCCCTTTGAATCGCGCTACCCTTGCCGCTTTTGTCGGACGCGTTTATCCATCCAATGCGAGCCCAGCTGAATTAAAGGACTGAAAACGTTGGCAACCAGGGCTGATGCCATCATTACGGCGGGCTTGAGACCCGAGCTTTTCGCGGAACGTGGCGTCGTTTCGGTGAACAGGACTCTGCTTGCCTTCCTGCTCACCGTGATTGTACTGGCCGGCTTCGGTTTTCGGGTCTCGAACTTGAGCGCAGAGGGCCTGAGTGAAGATGAGTTAAACAAACTACAGGCGGTAGCAGAATATCGCGAGCATGGACCGACATCGGCTAATAGTGAACATCCCCTCCTGATGAAAGCGCTGCTGACAGTCAGCGTCGTGTTCGCCGACAAATGGAACAGCATACCTTCGCTCGGTGGCCGCTGGCCCATCGCTACAGAAACGGCGGTGCGCTTTCCGGCTACGCTTTTTGGCGCGCTCACCGGGCTTCTTATTTACCTGCTGGCCGCCGAATTGTTTGGCGCCGAAGTCGGACTGATCGCGGCGGCGCTGTGGGCATTTGATCCCATGGCCATCGGCTTCAATCGCATCGCCAAGGAAGACACTTTCGTCTTGTTCTTTTTCCTGCTGGGCAACATCCTCTGGCTGCATAGCCAACGCATTGCCGAAACTAAGTCGACGGCTGCAGGCGAGAAATACTATTGGCTGGCAGCAGCCGCGTTTGGCGCGTTAATGGCTTCGAAGTATGTGCCGCAGCTTCTGACGGTTACCATCTGTTACTACTACATATTCCAGAACGTTCCCGCCACTCGCTGGCGTTTGGGGAAAATTCGCTTACTGAAGTTCTACGGTCTCATGTTCGTCGTCTTCCTGCTTCTGAACCCAACTGTTCTACTCCCGGAAACCTGGCATCAGATTTTTCAGTTTGCCGGACAAAAACGTATCGGCCACGACGGCTATGAATTCATGGGCAAGCTATATGGCCATCGTCTCACCGACTGGTTTCGGGGAATACCCTGGTATTTTTATCACCTCTTCATATTGGTTAAGCTGCCGGTCTTGACGGTGGCCGCGTTCCTGGCGGGCTTGCCCTTCATTTTTCGGCGCAAGCTGGGCGACGGTCGCTACTTTATTATGCTGTGGATGTTTCTGTGGATGATGACCTTCAGCTTTGGTGGCGGAAAGTTTACTCGTTACGTCACCACTGTGCTGCCGGCGGTACACATCACCGCAGCCATCGGAATCCAAACGATTGGGCGTTGGCTTGGCGAAAAACTTTCTGCATTGCTGTCCGCAACCTGGCCTCGGGTTTATGTTCGACCGGCGCTGGCTTTAATCATCATTGCAGGATCGCTTAGCGCCTTAACTAAAGCCACACCACACTTCAGGCTCTACACAAACGTTATCGGCGGTGGGATCGCGAAAACCGGCTACTACTTCCCGCACGACGAGTTTTATGATGCCAGCATGCGTGATGCGATTTTTGAGATCGCCAAACGGGCGCGGCCCGGAGCGCGAGTGGCGAGTGAGAGTCAAACACTATCTACTTACTATGCCGGGCGCGCCGGGCGTGCCGATCTGGTCTGCGTGTTCCTTTCCGATCCAAATGAGTTGCAGCAGTTACGCGAGGGAGACTTTGCAATAGATGCGCGTGGACGTCGCTATTTCAGCAACGGATTAATTCTGGAGGCACTCGCTCAGTCCGCCACTCCTGTGTTTCGAGTTTCGCTGGGCAACGTGCCATCGGCTGCCATCTACCAGTTGGATTCCAAGTCGCTGGAAGCCGTCAAAGAAGCCGCGCGCCAGATGTCGCCGTTGGCGAAGATCTCGGATCCATTGTCTGCTAGACAGTGATTACCGAGACGCGCAGTTCTGGGACCGCGGGCGTCCCGCCCCGCAATGAGCGCCGTAGGCGCGAACCATCGTAAGCCCAGGCTGTGCCGTTGCGGGCGGGATGCCCGCGGTCCCAGAAAACGCGCTGCTCGTTGTCACAGTCTCCGTGCCAACTTATCTAAGCCTGGAGGGAACGTTTTGAAAAAGCTGTTCATCGCCACACTGTTTCTCTGTTTCGCCATCGGTTTGTCAATCGTTCAAGCTCAACCGCAGTTCACGCTTGAACAGGTGATGAGTGCTCCCTTTCCCTCAGGTTTGGTTGCAGCACCGGTGGGCGGCAGTGTCGCCTGGGTGCAAATCGCGAAGGGCTCACGAAATATTTGGGTAGCCAGTCCGCCCGAATACAAAGGCAGACAGGTGACCTCGTATAGCGGCGACGACGGCGAGGAGATTGGCGAACTGGTCTGGACCGCAGACGCGCAGGCAATTATTTATACGCGCGGCGGCGACCTCGATAACTTTGGTGAAAGCCCGAATCCTCGCAGCGTGCCGGAAGAACCAAAACAACTGTTGTGGCTGATCACCCTCGATCGCACGCTTGACCAAAAGCCGCCACGCCAGTTGGCAGAAGGCCATTCCGCCGCCGTGTCTCCCAAGGGCAACCTTGTCGCCTACATCTCCAAGCGAAACATTTGGTCTCTCAAACTAGACGGTAAGGACAAGCCCGCCGCGCTGGTCGAGGCAAAGGGACAAAGCGACTCCCTTCGCTGGTCGCCTGACGGCTTGAAGCTTGTCTTCATCAACGGCCGCCGCGATCACAGTTTTGTTGGTGTGTATGATCTAGCCACGAAGTCCGTTCGGTACCTTGATCCCAGCGTGGATCGCGACGGTGATCCAGTCTGGTCGCCCGACAGCAAACAAGTTGCCTTTATTCGCATTCCCGCGTCACGGGAAGCTGGAGCTTTTGCACCAAGGCGCAGCGGTGAACCCTGGTCAATTCGCATCGCCAATGCCGAGACCGGTGACGGGCGTGAAATTTGGCGGGCAGACAAAAACGCGGGCAGCGTCCTTCGAAACGTCGTCGCCGATTATCAACTCATCTGGTCGTCTAATGACCGGATCGTTTTCCCCTGGGAGAAGGATGGCTGGACACATTTATACTCAGTGTCTGCGGCCACTAGCCCGGGCAACCTTAAAGCAGTTCTCCTGACCCCGGGAGAATTTGATGTCGAGCACGTCTCCGCCGGCGCTGATGGCAAAGAGATCATTTACTCGTCAAATCAAACCTACATCGATCGTCGCTACCTATGGCGCGTTCCCGCCGCCGGTGGAAAGGACCCGACGGCAGTAACGGCCGCAATAATAGGCGGCGAAAGCATCGAGTGGTCTCCGGTTGCGACCAGCGATGGCAAAGGAGTGGCGTTTTTTCACTCGGATGCGCGGCGCCCCGAACGTGCGGCGATTCAGATTGGCTCGCAAACAATTCGTGACCTGGCGCCGGAAACCATACCCGCCGAGTTTCCCGAACGTTCGTTAGTCCAACCCCAACAAGTAATTTTCGATAGCGCCGACGGCCTCAAGATTCACGGCCAACTATTCCTTCCCGCAAACCTCGATAAGACGAAGCGCCATCCCGCAGTGCTGTTTTTCCATGGCGGCTCGCGAAGACAGATGCTCCTTGGTTGGCACTACAACTATTACTACCGCAACGCCTATGCGATGAATCAGTATCTTGCCAATCACGGTTACATCGTTCTCTCGGTGAACTACCGCAGTGGGATCGGCTATGGCATGGAGTTTCGCGAGGCGTTGAATTATGGAGCAACTGGTGGTAGCGAATTCAATGACGTAATGGGCGCGGGCGTCTACATGCGTAACCGTTCCGACGTGGATCCGCAACGCATTGGATTGTGGGGCGGCTCTTACGGCGGTTACCTGACAGCAATGGGGCTCGCGCGAGCCTCGGATCTTTTTGCAGCGGGCGTCGATATGCACGGCGTGCACGACTGGAACCTCGTCATACGCAACTTTGTGCCGGCGTACGATCCGCAAGCGAAGCCCGACGCCGCGAGGCTGGCGTTTGAATCATCGCCGCTGGCATCGATAAAGACGTGGCGCTCCCCAGTGTTGCTGATTCATGGCGACGACGATCGCAACGTGCCCTTTAGTGAAACGGTTCATCTGGTTGAAGCCTTGCGGAATCAGGGTGTGGAGTTTGAACAGCTAATCTTTCCGGATGAGATACACGATTTTCTAAGACACGAGGATTGGCTGCGGGCTTACCGCGGGAGTGCGGATTTTCTGGACCGACATTTGAAAAATCGCAAGCCTTGAGTTCCAGGAACAACTACTTGACGGGTTGGCGTGGCTAAATTGTCACCTCACAAGAATAGTCCAGACTTGGGTAGTGATGCATTTCGCTTTGTTCTCTTATTAACACCGCGGCTTTAGCCCGGTGGATAAAAGCCAAACGAAACAGGAACTGGCTCACCGGGCTAAAGCCGCGGTGTTAATGAAAGTACTTGATAGCTCAAACTGCATGAGTACTCCAGACTTCGGCCGCTAGCCAGCCTGAGACGGCAATGCAAGTGCCCTTGCTCGCGATTCATTTGGATGAGTTCATCGCTGCCCTTATGCGATTGACGTCGATCACTTCTAATTCATTCGAGAGATAGTTTGCGACAAACAAAGTCTTGCCGTCGGGCGATTGCCCAAACTCTCGCGGAAAGATTCCCGCCGGCACGCTTCCCATTATCGCCGCCTGCCCTTCACTGACTCGACTCGCGTCGATGACTGTCAAAGTCTGGCGCGCGCTCTGATCCTTCGCAAAACGGTTTGAGTTGGTAACCAGTACGAATTTTCCGTCGTTCACGACTGCGACTCCCACCGGAGAAGATCCAACCGGCACCTGACCGACCTGAGCGTGTTCTGAGTCGCTTCGCATCAAACCGGTGTCAAACGCCAGCAGTGAGTTTGAGTTTCGTGCGGTTACGTAAACTCGGTCGCCACTCGGTGAGATTGCCAGGCGTACCGGACTACAACCGGCCGGCGCGTTCGCGACGATGGATTTTGCCGGATCGGTTTGAGCGCGGACCACGTCCACCACAATGATAGCTCCTTGCGCATATTCCTCTTTTGCAGTAGCTGGATCGGAGCCTTCTGGTTTGCAGGCGATTGGCCAGTTGAGAGACTTCGGCGCCTCCTGGCTCGTGGTGTATAGCCACCTGCTGTCCGGTGAAAACGTGAGCGCGATTGGAGCATTGCCGACCGGGATTGTGCCAACTTTCGCTGCCTCCTTGAACCCTTCGGCGCGGGCTTTCTCCAAATTGATGACAGTGATCTTTTCCGTGTTCTCATCACTGACAAACAAGAATTTGTCATCGGACGTCACGTTGACATAGACGTTACCGGAAGATCTGCCATCGCTTACGTAGCCCAGGATCGGATCCCCCTGGCCCGACGTCATGCGCATCACGTCCAGGAAAACCACGTATTCATCGTCAGCCACAATTAACAGCTTGCCGTCGTGGCTCATAACCATTCCAGTCGGCGAAGCTTCGACCGGAAAGACCTTCTTTAACGTGATGCGACCCTCAGCCCGACTTAACATCGCCACGCCGTTCGCTGATTTGGGATTCGAGCTGGTCAACGACACAAAAAGCCAGCAGCCATCGTGACTGGCGATGGTGCTGAAAGGATGCCCCGGCAGCGAGACGTAGGAAACGGGTTCGACTGCAGCAGCATTACAACGAGACGTCGACTTCGCACCCGACGCTTGCGCCGAAGCGGATGAACACAGCAGCAGCACAAACAGTGCGGCGCCAATAGTCTGCTTCGCGAGCCACCTTGTCTCAACTGAATTTTTCATGGCGCTGTGCTCCCGGAGTTTAATTTTGCTGTGTCTGGAAGATGTTGATTCCGCCGTAGAGGTTGCGTGGGGCGAGTCATCCGAAAAGGTTTGCCTCGTCCAAAAAAATATAAAAGCAGTCGCAGATGAGTTTACGCCGAATCTATTGAAGAAATTGGGCGTCAAACCGCCCAGGACCAAAACGGTGAAGCGGGGTCCCAGGCCGGGCAGCCCGGCTGGGGTGCTTGTCAGGTCACCGCACTCCAAAACTAATGCCGCACCTCAACCTCCACCGGTTTCGCATCGTGCGAGTCATACCCTTCCGGCCAATTAGAAACGTTCACGCCGTAAAGCCAATCTGATTCGGGTGTGACGGCGAAACGAATCGCGATGGATTTACCGCGCATGGCGCGAAGACGCACTAACCACGCCTCAACCCGCCATTCCTGAATCAACGGTTCCCCACGGGGTTCTACTGAGATTAGCCGTGAGCCGCAGTCCGTACCATTCACGAAAAGCGTCACGCGCGTTTTGATGTTTTCCGGTTTAGCATCTTCCGGCAATACCGGTTGTATGTGCGCGCGCACGATTAGTTCACTAACCCGGCGGCGATCTTCGCGTTCAGGGACCGTGTACTGCAAGAACCCGGCGCCGTAACCCCAGATATATCCTGGACCCGAGCCGATCTTTTCGAATCGTTCACTGGCCGCCATCTGTGGCTTGAAGCGATACAAAATGGATTTGTCTTCGCGCACGATCGCGAGCGGCAAGGTGGCGGGATCATTTTCAGAGCGCGCCCAGGTAAACTGGCGTGGCACCAGGTTCCGGGCGTAGTCGGTTAGTCGCTCTGGTGGATCTGCCGAGGCCAGCGACGCAAACATCTGCGAAGCGCGGGTCACTTCCGCCAGCACTCCTTTGTCTCGATCCGTTACATAAGTCACGCCATAACCGCGAGCTACATCAGGCGTTAGAATCCAAAACATTGCTCCGGCCGCACCAGCCCGAACGTTGCTCTCAAGGTAAGCGCGGTACCATTCCGCCTGTGAAAAACCCTTGTAACCGTCGACCCCCATTCCAAATTCTCCAAACACGAGCGGTTTTTTCAGCGCCTCGGCCGCGGCCACGCGGTTATCAATAAATTCACGAAGAGCGGTTGGTGAGTCAACAGAAACGTCGGCGTCGGGAAGCGGATAGTGGTGCACATCGCAGTAATCAATATTCGGTAACTGATGGTCGCTGAGCCATTCACGTCTTTCCGCGGCGGTGCGGTAACCCCAATCGCCCGGAGCGATGATGTGGTTGCGATCCAGAGACTTTAAGTAGGTGCTCATCTCCGCGATCCAGGCGCGACGTTCGGCCCAGCGGCTGGTCACTGCCTGAGCTTCATTCATCAACTCCCAGCCGAAAATGTTGGGGTCGTCCCGGTAAAGTGTGCCGGTTACGGTATTGCGGCGCGTGGCGAGTTTCTCAAGATGTTCGCGATAGAGCCGGCGTGTTTCGTCGTTCGTGTAAAAGAGCATTGCGCGTTCGGTATTGATTCCGAAGGGAAATTTTTCATCGGCCGCGTCTGTGATTCCGGCCCAGCGCAGATACTGGGTGACGCCACCGGTGTCGCGCCACCAGTTTACCAGGCAAAGTTGCACCAGCAGTTTGTTGCGGGCGGCCTCGGCGATGACGTTGTCGAGGTGAACGAATGCTTCTTCGTTCCAATTGTCGGGAGCCCAGCGAAATGGGTGCGTGCGCGGCCAATCTGCCGAGTCCGCGCCGACCGGTCCGATATCGTTTGGTCCACCTTCGCCCGATGCCCAAACACGAACAACGCGAATGCCGGCCAGGGACGCCTGCCGCAGAGTCTCGGGCATGCGCGCGCGATCTTCGTCGCGATGCATCACCGAAACGTTTGCACCAACAAAGCGAAACGGTTTTCCGGCGATGACGAAGCGGCTTCCGCGGACGCGCACGAAAGTATTTGGCGCCGAGTTATTGTCCGGGTGGGTTTGCTCGCGAACCAACAAAAAGGCCGTGCCCACCACAAGTGCGAGCGCGGCGATTACAAAAGCTTTTTTCTGCATCGAGCGGTTTCTAACTGTTCAAACACTAGCGCGGGTTCGTTAGTCTAACAAACCCCATGATTGCGCAAACCGCACCAAGAATAACAAACAAATTGAGGAACGTTAGAATACTAAACGCCAGGCCCGTATCGTTTGTCACCATGCCAAAGCCAACGGCGATGATCTGAATATGAAACAGCAGCAGGCAAACTGCGGCGAACGAAAACCATCTTGCCGATGGGCCAAAGGCGCGCGCGCGCGCGAACCCGAGCACCGAGGCTATCAACCAGGCTACGGCGCCAAGCAGGAACATCCCCAGGAAGACGGGAATAAAGTAAGCGGGCTTGTTAGCAGTTGTTTCCACCTGGGCCAGCATTAACATTGCGGCTATCAACATTCGTCTCTCCTGAAAAGTTTAGGCCTTTTGACAGACTAAGCGCCGTTTGGGCACGCGACAACCACGCAACTATGCACAAACGGCGTCAATTCAGATTCCGGCAATAAGTACAGCGAAGCCCAATCAGCTTTGTCGGTAAAGCAGAAGCACTACTCGAGCGAGCGAAGTATCACCTTACAGCTACTGCGTGATGTGAATCTCTTCTTCCTGATTGACGTGACCGAGGAAGTAGATTAACCCGCAGACGAAGGCGACGGCAGCGAGGGCCAGTGAATACCAGCCGAAATGGCGACCGCCGCTAGCTTCTTCGAAGGTCACAAACTTGTAGAAAAAAAAGATCGCACCAACGGCTGCGGCTAAACCCACCAGCGCTGCCAACAACTCTTTGATTTTCATTTTTGCCCTCCGGCACTTGAGTCGCTATGAAGGTTTAAGAGAAAAAGCCGAACACGCTTGTATGGCCAGCATGTTAACGCCGCCCATCCCGGAACGCAAGTGTTTCAAACTCTTTGCTGGGACGGGTCAAGTGATTTGCTGGGACGGGTCAAGTGATTTGCTGGGACCGCGGGCGTCCCGCCCGCAAATGAGCGCGAAGCGCGAAAATGTATTGGGATCGACTTCTGAGAAACTGCGCGCCTGCGGCGCGTTTGCGGGCGGGATGCCCGCGGTCCCAGCAAATCACTTGCTCCCGCAAAAACCCTTCGGTATTTGTTCGCGACTGACTGTCTACTTTTTCAGAATAACCCGCTTGTCGCCGGCGCGGACAGTAATACGTTCGCGGTCGAAGTATTCGAGCAAAGGAATGGCATACTTACGAGAAACGCCAGCCAGATCTTTGAAGCCTGGCACGTCGATCAGACGATCAGGCTCGTGTGCGCTTGCAAACTCACGCAACAAAGCTTTTAGATGTTCAATCGCGTGAGCGTGAAAAAACATCTCGCCCTGCACCCGGACCAGTGTCCCGTTATCGATTAGCAATTGCAGAATCTTCCGCGCATGCGTTCGCTGCGCCGTTGGTATTCCGGCTTCGATCAGCGCCTGATCCAGAGTCGGCGCTTCGAGTGCGGACTTCTCATATGCCTGGGCGATTCTTCCGCGCAGCTGTTCGTCCGCCGCCGACAGCTCCTGTCCATGCTCCCGGGCGCGAACAATATCTTTTTCCGCAACCAGGGCGCCGTCCTTTTCCAGGCGAGTGATAACTGCCCGGAATATCTCAGGAGCAGCGTGAGTGAAATGACGTTCTCTCAGTGTCTCACGCGCCAACCCACGAGCCAGCGGCTCGCGTTCGTGATGACGCTTCACCTCGTCGATTGTTATCCGTGAAAGTCTTTCAAAGTTTTCAGTTGAGACCAGGACACCATCGGCATCCATTATGGTGGCCGCCTCTCCTGCCCTCGTCACCTGCTGGGCTTGCTTGGCCACCTGGAATACAACTTCATCGCTCCAACCTGTTCGGGCTGCAATCTCGGAAGCTCGTAAGCCCTGGTCGCCGGACGCCGCGACAAACACGGCGAGTTTCCCCGGGCGTTCGGAATCAAGCAGCGACCGCAAACGTTCGTGAGTCTTGGCCATTTCCCGGCCACGATGTTTTGTTGCCTGCGGATCTAAAACCAGTCCCCCGGCAATGGTCTCAGCCGGCGAGTAAGAACGAATTATGAAGCGCTCATCATGCAGGGCTACGACAGGACTCTCGAAACGCAATTGTGCGAAGCCACTCTCGCCGGGTGCAACTTCGCCGCGATTGTTCAGCACGCGGATGCGCGCCAGTACTTCCGCCGATCCAAGGTGTATCCGCAGGCGCGCACGGGTGCGAACGGCCCTCGGCGCGGTTGGCAGAACGTTAAGTTCGACGTCGATGATTTGCGTCGGCAACAAACGACCAATCGGAGCGAGCGTCATTCCTCGTTCAATTTCACTCACCTCGACGCCGGCGAGATTCACCGCCGTTCGCTGACCAGACTGTGCTCGTGAAACCAGCGCGCCATGCACTTGCACCCCGCGGGCGCGCACTCGGCCACCGATCGGTAGTAACTCCAACTCGTCTCCCGCCGCAATTTCTCCCGACACCAGCGTGCCGGTCACTACCACACCAAAGCCTTTCATCGTAAAAGCCCGGTCGATTGGCAACCTTGTAAGGAAGTCCGACGAGCGTTCAGGTATGAGTTTGGCGATTTGACGGAGCGCTGCGCGCAATTCCTCCAAACCAGCTTTCGATCTGACGCTAACCGGAACTATAGGCGCGCCCTCCAGAAACGATCCGGCGACAAGTTCCTCAGCTTCGGCGCGAACCAGAGACAGCAATTCGTCCTCGACCAGATCCGTTTTGGTTAGTACCACCAAACCTTGTTGCACGTTCAGCAGCCGGCAGATTTCAAAGTGCTCGCGTGTCTGCGGCATCATCCCTTCGTCCGCTGCGATGACCAGTGCGACCGCGTCGATTCCGTGAACTCCGGCAAGCATGTTTTTCACGAAGCGCTCGTGACCAGGGACGTCAACAAACCCGACGCGCACGTCGCCCAGATCAAGGTCTGCAAATCCCAGGTCGATGGTAATGCCGCGGCGTTTTTCTTCGGGTAAGCGATCAGGATCTTTTCCCGTGAGTGCCTGGACGAGTGAACTTTTCCCGTGATCGATATGGCCGGCGGTGCCGATGATGATGGAAGGCATTGTGCAAGGCGGAGCTTGGGTCTTTGGATTTTGGTCTTTGGATTTTGGTCTTTGAATTTTGTACTTTGAACTTTGAACTTTGTACTTTGAGTTTTGAGAAGCAATCCTCGAACTTTCACTCGTTCGGAGCAGACAAAACGTCTAAGCTCAAAGTACAAAGCTCAAAGCTCAAAATCCAAAGACCAAAACCCCAAGACCATTTATTTGACAATTTCAAAATCCATCCATTGGGTTGCCACACGATGTTTTTCGTCAGCCAGGGGATCCGTTACCGTTATCTGCAACACATACTCGCCTGGTATTAGTTCATTGCCCAACCTTACGGCGCCTATCATTGTAATTCGTTTCAGGTCCGGCTGGCTGGCGTCGCTAAAAGATTGTTCTTTGCCGGTGAAGACTAGTGCGCCGTCGCGAAAAAATCGCACCTGGGTAAGCAACTGCGGCTTAGCGGTGGTTTTGTCCAACTTGGCGTTATAAAGAATGACGGAATATTGCAACTGCTGCCCGCGCTTAAGCTGGCGAATGGCCGCATTGATCGACATACGAGACGTTTCAGGATTATTCGAGGGCTCTGGACCCGATTGATTGGCGGCGCCCCCCGCCGGCGCGGCGGCATTGTTCGTGGGTGAGGTTTCAACCGCATTTACGAGAATGCCCGAGATAACCAGCCGATTCTTTTTTATGTCAGGTACATCAATAAACTGGCTGGCGGATCCAATACGCGTGGAAGCGTGATCTCGCAGTGCCGCGCGAAGCTGATACGCCCCCGCTTTCTTTATCGGCACCGTCAGGAAAAACACGAAACCGTCCCTCCGCAAACGCGTGTATTCCTCAGCACGCGCTCGAAGCGTAAAGCTTTGGCCCACCTGATCGATTACCCTGCCATTATCGCCAAACGTGATCGCGACGACGTCGAACTCCGCCTTATGCCCGCCATCAGCTAGATCGGTGAAAGTGAGATCGTTCGCGTTTATGTAAAGCAATGAACGCATGTAGGAACCAGCCTTTGTATCGTTGGCAAAAAGCGTGGTCAGCCGAATTCGCACCCCCGCCGCTCCGAAGGGAGAAGTCAATGCTCTAAGAAGTTGCTGTCGCGGGGTAACAGCCAGCGCTTTCTCGTCGGCCTCGGAAATCCCGTAGAAACCGTTGCGCATTCGGACGCTAAATTTTCCAGGGCGCGTAATCTTCAAACTCAGTTTGTGAAACGTCCGGCTGCCTGACTTTGCATCGAAAGTAGACTCGTCGGGCCTGTAACCAATCAGGTAGTAACTCTTTTGATCTTCGATGACGCGACGAATGCCCCCGCTGAGGTCGTTCGTATTGTGAATAGCTATACCTCCGGTCTCTTTGGCCAAATAGTTCAGCCCATCCTGCGACTCAAAAGCGGAAGTGCGACGATCACTCAACATCCGCTCGACCTCTTCAGAACTCCTGCCTGTGGTTGAATCGGCAGCGGTGAGTCCAAAGACCTGCAATCCCGTTGCGTTCATCGTGTAAATAACAACAGTCGCTCGATTCGCCTGGTCGATCAAGCGGCGCAAGGCCAACAAAGTGCGGAAATTGCGCTCGGGATCGTCTGCGCTACTAATTTTGAATCCATCAGACATCAATAGGATCGACTTGCGGCCCGGCAACTCGCGCATTCCCTTCACCACATAGCTAATTGCGCCGAGCGTGCCCACCGCAAAGACGTCTTCGCGAAACTGATTGACATCCTCATTGGGTACCTGTTTGGCGTCGGCTGCCTTTAGTCTGTCCTCGCCGGGAAGTTTGCTTTCTATCGGTGAAAATGCCCCCACATTCGAGCGACCGTTGAGGAACCACCTTACTCGTTCTATGGCCGCATAGAGTTGACGCTTGTCTGCCATGAATTGCTGCAACGCGCCCATGCCGCCGCTGGTGCGGATAATGGCTACCAGGTCGCCGGGCTGCATCTGTTGATCCACAAACTTCCTCAGGGCGTTGCGCACGTCGTAGGTGCTGCGAAAAGACAAACCAAGATCGTCAACGACCAGTGCAATCGTGCGGCGAACGTCCTCAGGATGCATTTTGATCGGCGGAAGTGGTGGCGCATTCTTATCCGGCGGCGCGGAGGGCAACGGTCGAGCGCTGGATGTTTCCGGATTCACGAACGCAAAGTTGGTAATTTTCTGTTGATGTCCGTCTTCGAAAATTTGAACCTCATCCGGGCGCAGGTCAGTTATCAAATTGCCATTCTTATCGGTGATTACCGCGTCAACCTGAACCAGATTTGTGGTAATCCGGACAACGTCATCGTCGCTCGAACGCGATGGTTGTTGCGGCTCGCTTTCTGGTGATGGAGTCGGTTGTGGTCTTGAGTTGTCGGTCTGCTGGGCCAAAGTGGCCAATGAAAGGAGCAACACAAACAAAAGGATTAGAGGAATCCTTCTCATTACTTAATTCCTTTTTTAACGAGAACGCGATTGTAAAAATCAATGTACTGCGGGATCACAATATCGGTACGATAACGCGAGATGGCTGACTCGCGCGCGCGCTTACCCATCTCGCGCCGCAGCGTTGGGTCACTGAGAAGACGCGCGGCGTCAACAGACATCTTGTCAACGTCCCCTACCTCGCTTAAGAATCCCGTTTCGCCATCGGTGACGACCTCCGGGATACCGCCTACGCGCGAAGCGACTACCGGGACTTCGCACGCCATCGCCTCAAGCGCCGCAAGGCCAAAAGATTCCTGCTCGGAAGGAAGCAGCAGAACGTCCGCCGCCGATAGGTAGTCAACTATCTTCGGCTGTTTGCCCACAAAAATGCATTTGTCGTAAACACCAAGGCTGCGGGCTCGATGCTCGAGGTTGGTGCGCTCGGCGCCGTCGCCAACCATCACCAGCCGGGTGCTGATTCCCTGCTGCAACACGCGCGCGAGTATCTCGATGCAGTCACCCGGTCGCTTCACCGGCCGGAAGGTTGAAACATGCACGAGCAGAGGTTCACCCTGGGGCGCCAGCGTTGATCGCAACGCGTTGACCGGGTGGCGCGCATAGTCGGTCTGGCAAATGAAATTTGGGATAACTTCGATATCGTCAAACTGAAAGCTTTCTTTCGTCGCCTCTTTCAGGTAATGCGAGATTGCTGTGACGCCGTCAGACTGTACGATGCCGTAGCGAGTGATTGGCAGGTACGAACGATCGGCGCCGACCAGAGTAATGTCCGTTCCGTGCAACGTAGTTATGACGGGCAAATAGCGCTTCGGCTTGAGCGATTCGCGCGCGAGAATGCCACTGATGGAATGCGGGATGGCGTAGTGAACGTGGAGCAGATCCAGGTTCTCGGTTTCTGCAACTGTGGCCATTTTCGTGGCCAGCGCTAAAGTGTAGGGCTGATGCTCAAACAGCGGGTAAGACATCATCTCCACTTCATGAAAGCGCACCCGCTCGTTCAGTTCCGTGAGCCGGGTAGGCAATGAAGACGAGATGAAATGAACCGTGTGTCCACGGGCGGCCAGTTCCTTGCCAAGTTCGGAACCGACGATGCCGCTGCCGCCGTAGGTTGGATAAACCGTGATGCCGATGTTCATAAATCAGAGAATCAGATGCCTGGAAACCCAATGCTAGTTGTTAGATGCCAGTGCCGCCCATTCTAACATCTGACATATAACATCCAGCATTTGTATGAACCTCTGACAGCTGGCAAAAAAAGCGGAGGCAAGCGACCCTCGCAATCGCCTGCCTCCATCTCAACTTGGCTCACCTTATTTGTAAGGGGGGGCAAGTGAGGGCACGGAGTATATTCCCGCGCTTGCGCTTTGGCAATAGCTGTTTGCGAAGAAGTGGACCATGCCGGTTCGTACCAAAATTCCGCTTGTTGATGTTGGGAGAAATTATTCAACGAGCCTGCGAAGCCGGCGGAGAGAGTACCAGCCCCAGGCGAGGGCGGCCGAGCCTGGGGACTCGAACCTAACCCGCGTTCCAGCCCACGAAGTGGGCGACAGATGAAATGTGCAAAATCCGCCCGGACACCCGGACTAACCATCTGTCGCCAGCTTCGCAGGCTCTTAGAGATTGATGGCCCTCACCCCAGGCTCGGCTGCGCCCTCGCCTGGGGCTACCACTCTCTCCGCCAGCTGCGCAGGCTTATTGGATGTTTCCATTAATAGTATCGGTAAGTGCAGCGTCCAAACTTTGTCAAAGGCCCTGCGTGACTGCGCTTCACCTCGAAAGCCGCTATAATGGTCACGTCATAGCTTTAAAATATTGGAGATTCGGCAATGCCAAAAATCAGTGATATTGAAGAAACACCTAATCCAAACGCGGTTAAATTTATTCTCAGGGAAGCCATAAGTAATGGAACAGTCCATCAGTTTGGTTCTCGAGAACAGGCGGAAAACGATCCGCTTGCCAAAGCCCTGTTCGACGTGGGCCACGTAGTCTCTGTTTTTTACATGGACCGCATGATAACGGTTGAGAAGGAAGACGAGGGCGATTGGGATGATCTGCTGCCACTTCTGGCGGTGCCAATCCGCGCGGCTGAGGCGGTGAACTCCGGCGCGGCTGAGGCGGTGAACTCCGGCGCGGCGGCGGCGGGAGCGGCAGTGGGCGGCGCGATAGCGGCCGTCACCAGCGACGATCCGCGACTCTTGAAGATAAACGACATACTCGATGAGAAGGTGCGTCCGGCGCTTATGGGCGACGGCGGCTATCTTGAAGTTCTGGGTCTCAAAGATCACACCCTGAGCATCCGTTACCAGGGAGCTTGCGGCAGCTGTCCCAGCTCTCTTACCGGCACGCTGATGGCGATCGAGGGTATGTTGAAACAGGAAGTTGATCCGGAGATGGAAGTAATCGCAGTCTAGTCGTCCTAAACATTCGCCGATAGTTTCGATCCAGGAAGTTACACAAACTACGATACCCTCCGAATTTCTGTAGTCGTTAGTGGCTCCGGTCTTCTTGTTACCGCCAATTACTTTTGGAACTTACGCTCGCCCGGCTCGTTTAATCCCCTCGGCTACATCCGTCCACCGCTTCAGGAGAACTAAATATGACCCCCCGCGTGTTGTTTTCTCGCTTGCCTTCTCTTTTCGTAATCCCCTTTCTGTTTTCGCTGGCGCCTGCTTTCTCGGCCCAGGACACCGCGAGGAAAACTCAGCCGCAGGTTGCCGCGCCTCTGGCCATATCTGCGTCAACAAAAAAGGATTCTTCGGCGGCAGCAAAAGCCCGTATTGCACAAAAGAAAGCGTTGGGCGTTTCGTTGCTGGTGTCGTTGGCAAACGATGCTCGCAACTATCAGGACCAAAAGCTGCGCGCACGCACTCTCTCTCGAATTGCCGATGCTCTCTGGGAAGCCGATCCGGAACAGGGACGCGCGCTCTTCCGTAAGGCCTGGGATGCCGCTGAAGCGTCCGATCAGGAGACTGCGCGCCGGCAGGACGAAGAGCGCCAGCGTCAGTTGCGCGACGATCCGGATAGGCCCGCTGCGTTTACGGCAGGACCAGATCTACGCTCCGACGTTCTGCGTTTGGCGGCTAAACATGATCGCGCGCTTGGCGAAGAATTCCTGGACAAGCTCAAGGACGCGCGGGTGCGGGAAGCAACCGATACCGCTGCGACGGTGCCCTCATTATCTGATACTCCGGCCGCCATCAGACAACGGTTGCACCTCGCGAGTCAGCTGCTCGATAGCGATGTCGAGCGGGCGTTGCAATTTGCCGATCCGGCTCTCGCGACAATCACAATGGACGGGCTCGACTTCCTTTCGTCTTTGAGAGACAAAAACCCGGTGGCCGCAGACCAGCGTTACGCTCGCCTGCTCGGGAATGCAGAGATGGATGTGAAGTCAGATGCAAATACAATCTCACTGCTCTCATCCTATTTGTTCACCCCTCATCTCTTTATTTCGTTCGGCGCCGACGGTGGCCAGTCGTCATCGTCGCTGTCACGGCGCACACCACCACCCGAGGTCGCCCCAGAGTTGCGCAACGCTTTCTTTCGCACCGCGGCAGGGGTCCTATTACGACCCTCACCCGCAAAGGAACAGGATCGCAGTTCTTCAGGCGTACAAGGAAAGTACCTTGTGATCAGGCGCCTTATGCCGCTCTTTGAGCAGTACGCGCCCAAAGAAATTGCCGAGCAATTGCGCGGTGAAATGTCGGTGCTGGGCCAGGGCATTGACAGGGATGTGCGCGACCTGGACGAAGACAACCCGATACAACCGATGAATACCCCTGAGCGCAAGGCGGAAGACGTTGAGAAGTCGTTGCTGGATCGGATCGACCGCGCTAAGACTTCCGCAGAACGCGACGCGATCTATCTGCAACAGGCAGCGCGGGCCGCGCAAAAAGGCGACATGCGTGCTCGCGACTTCACTGAAAAAATCGAAGACAGCGACCTGCGAGCAAAGGCTAAACCGTATGTGGACATGAACCTGGCGATGAGTGCCGCCGAGAAGAAAGACACCGAGAAGGCGCTGCTGCTGGCCAGCAAGGGTGAACTCTCGCACATTCAGCGAGTCTGGTTATTGACTGAAGCAGCCAGTGCGATGCCGCCGTCGGAACACGAGCAGGCTTTGCAAACGGTTGCGGAGGCGTTAGCAGAGGCGCGCCGAATCGACGTATCTGATCCGGATCGGCCGCACGCCCTGGTGGCAGTGGCAAACGCACTATTACCGCTCGATCGAACACGTGCCTGGGAAATGATGCTGGAAGTCGCGAAGGCGTCTAACTCAGCCGAAGGGTTCAACGGTGAAGACGGCCGAATCACGATGCAACTGCGAACGAAGAATATGTCGTCCATGCGCATCAGTACAATCGATGAGTTTAATTTGCAGGGCGTGTTCCGGTTGCTCTCGCAGGAGAATGCAAGTCAGGCAATAGAACTAGCGCGCAGCTTTGAAAACGAGGCGCCGCGCGCCACTGCGCTCATCGCGGTTGCTCGCGCATTGTTGAGTGAAAAGAAGTAGGCCAAAAAACAACGGGGGCAAGCCCGCCTTCCCAACCACGAGCTTAATGAACTTGAGCTGCTGATTCCTTGTTTGAAGGGCTTTCAGTGTTGGAGTTAACAAGCGAGGTCGAACAGCTCTCAGGTCGGGAAGGCGGGCTTGCCCCCGCTCTTCTTTCCTAGGAATAGATATTCATCGGCCTGGTTAACAGTGCGACCGGATCGTCTACGTTCAGCGCCTCACGCACATAAAACGGCTCGCCACCCGCCACGCCGATAAGCGAGCCAAAGTAGCGCATGCGATCTTCGATTTGAACGAGAAAAGCCGGATCGCTGATTCGCGTGCTCGGTTCCTTGGAGCCGGCAGAATAAAATTGCGAAGCGTGCGCTCTGATAGCTGCCATTTTCTCCTCAACAAAGTCTGAAACGTCGACGATGAACGACGGCACCACATGACGCGAGAACAGTGAGTGCATAATCGCGGGCATCTGCACTGGCTCTTTCCCTTCATCGTACCGCGCCATGGTCGCCAACCTTGCTGCATCCCGCACGATGCGACAGGTGTTCGCATGATCGGGATGGGGATCATCCCAATGGGTGGTGAGCAGGATTTTGGGTTTGTGTGAACGTATGACGCGAACAACTGCCGTGCGGGCTTCTTCATTCAACCAGAGATGTCCGTCGGGCAGTCCGAGATTGAGCCGCAAATCCAGCTTCATTAATCGAGCGGCCTTCACGGCTTCTTCGGCGCGCAGTTCCGGAGTGCCGCGCGTACCCATCTCCCCGCGAGTCATGTCGAGCACACCAGTGCGATAGCCGAGCGACTTCAAGCGAAGCAAGGTTCCCGAGACAGAGAGTTCAGCGTCGTCGGGGTGGGAGAAAATCGCGAGCGCGTCGAGTTCGAATTGTGATTCGTCCATTTGGTCTCTGAGGTTTAACTGAGTGTGCGGGTTTGGTCAAGTGTCCGGCTTCGTGGGTAGCAGTCCAATTTGAAATCCTCTGTGCACCCTCCGTGTTCTCTGTTGAGACACGGCGGGCTCAGAGATTGCACAGAGAAAAACTAAAATCAGTACTACCAACAAGGTGGCAAGTTGTCATCATGTGGTAGAGTACGGCGAATCACGAGTTTGCAATTTTCAAAAACGATTCGGGGAAAACAGAATGAGGTGTCCCAACTGTGGCAGACGGGCCGGGTTAGCCAGGACCAGATGTGCTGCATGTCAAACCAAACTACTTGCGTGGTATGTCCTGGCGATACTAATCCTTGCTGGAGCTTGCTTCGGAGGATTCATGATCCTTGAGAAAATGGGCTAACGATCTAAGATAATCACCTGACTCCCCACTCCCAGATTCCGTAAAGGATCTTTTTGTCCAGCGGTTTTCCAGCCTGCTTAAGCGAGAGGATGATCTGGCCACGATGGTGCGATTCGTGTGAAACCAGATAACCCAGGAAAGCATTTACGTGCGGCTTGAAGCCTTTCACTTTGCCGCCAGCTCCCAAACTTTTATTCAGCAGAGCTTTAATCGCTTCCCCGGATTGGGCCAGGCATTTTGCCAGCAGCTTCTTGTCTGCTGCCTGCTCCTTCTCGACCTTCATCAACCCAGCCAGCAGCTCCGGAGCAGCCGACTTGAGCCACATAAGCCGGACGTTGTGGAGATGAGCAAACTGTTCGCCGACGGTCCTTCCTTTGGACGCCGATAGACTAACAAGGGCTTCGGGCTCGACCGCGTCCAGGAGATATAGGTTTATCCGGTTATGAATCTCCCAGGTTTCAAGAAATTGTTTTTCGTCCATCGGATGGCTCCCATTTGAGTTGATCTTCCTCTGTGCCTCCTCCGTGTTCTTGGTGAATGTTTGCTTAGAGGATTGACCACAGAGACACAGAGAACACGGAGGAGGCACAGAGTAACACTGGACAAGACTTTTGATAATAAAAGAGTGAAGGCGGTGAGTTTCGCCCCAAGATTCTCACCGCCTTCTCGCGTACGGTGCTGCCGTTTATTCGGAGACGTGAATCAGCGCACACGCACCACGATATTGTTCGTCGTCAGGGCATTGCCCGTGGCTCTTTGTAGTTCCGCGATCGCCTTGTTGAGATCTGTTTGTGCTCGCAGTTCATTTCCGCGCGCGGTAGTCAATGCGGTCTGACGCTCGAGCACCAGGAACACGGTCGACTGTCCGGCATCGAGTTTTCTTTGTTCACTAAGATACTGCTGTTCGCTCGCCTGTCGCGCGATTCCCGCCGCGTGCAACCGGGCCTCGGCGCTACGGACCACTTGCAAGGCGTTTCTTACCTCAACCTGAATCGACTGCTCAAGCTGTTCGCGCTGCGTCGCGATGCGCTGGCCTTCAACCAACGAACGCCCGAGCTGCGCCTCGGCCGTACGGTTCCGCAGCGGTAAGTTAATCTGAACGCCAACGCGAAAATTATTGAAGCGATTGCTAAAGAGGTTCTGCAGAGACTGATCGTAGCCGCCAATCAGAAAAGGTGATAGTGCCTGCGGCGGCAATGGCGTCAATTGCGGCAATTGTGCCTGCGAGAGAAGCTGGTTGACTCGATCGCGAAGCTCCTGATTGGAGGCGCTGGCAAAAGGATTGCCGCCGTTTTGTGAGCCCGCCAGACCCACCAGGCCGTAACTGCCGACGAGATCGATCGCCGGCTTGGTTTGTTCGTGAAAATACTTCTGATCGATCTGATTGATCTCGCGAACAACATTCGACTGCTGCAATTCCGGCCGGTTGTCCATGGCGGCTTTCAAAGCCTCAGGCAAAGAAGTGGCAGGCGGAGCCAGGTCGACCGAATCAGTGGGAATGACCGAAAGGCTCCAGAGATCGGCCTCACGATTGACCGCTATCAAGTTCTTTAAATTGTTTTCGCTGCGAGACACTTCTTCAAGGGAGCTGTATAGCGTCTGCTCGAAGCTCGCCAACTGCGCCTCGGCCGCGACCACATCAATAGGCGCCAAAGCGCCTTCGTTAACCAGACGCTTGTTGTGTTCCAGCTGCGCGCGCGAATCGCGCACTGCGTCTCGTTGTACCTGTAAATTTCGAAGTGCGAAGACCAGATCCCAGTAGGCCCGCTGCACGCCGGTAATAGTTTCGATCGCTCTTTGACGAAACTGTGCATCGGTTAACGAAAGATTTTTCTTGGCGATTTCGATCTGCCGGCGATTGTTGTCAAAACGCAAACCGCGAAACAACGGCTGGGTGTAGCCAAAGGTCAACGCCGTAGGATACTGCGGACTGAGCGCCGTAAATTGATTGTTACTGGTAAGTCTAATAGAGGAAAAATCGAGGCGGTAACTTCCACCCAGTTTCGGGGTCAGACCTTCAAGCCGGGCGGTGCCGGTGTAATCGGTCTGGGTGGTGGCGCCATTCGAACCGCCGCTAAGAAAACTCGAGATCGGGTTAACGAGGCGTTCGTAATAAGTAGATGAAGTGAGCCGCGGATCATAGGACCCGCGGGCGGCAGTCAAATCAAACTCCGCAATCTTGACGTTGTGCCGCGCCACCTCGATGTCTTTGTTGTTCTCGAGGGCCAGCGCCAGCGCCTCGCGCAGCGACAGCGGTTTCTGGCGATCCATGTCTACGCCAACACGGCCAAGCTCCGGCAGAGGCTTCTGCGTCGGATGAAAATCCGGCGCAATCGCCGGCACCTGCAACTGCTCCGATGGAAGCGCGGGAGTTGGCGACGGTGTTTGTGCGATAGCTGTTAAGGAGCAACATAAAAACAAAACTGCCAACAGCGCGGCTTTGACGCCGCACTTTGCAGAAAGGCTCCGCCTTTCCGTGCGAATACTTTTTCGTTTTGAGGCTATGCCTCGACTGCTCTTCTTGATGATTTTCGTCATTACCATTGCCAATACATCGGTCAAAAACTTCCGGGCGCTTTAGTGCCTCGAAATCAAGCTAAACAGCGACGCTGTGGCGCTCGCAGCTTTGCGTCGCGTCCGTCCAAATGCGCTGGTCACTCCCGAACCGATAAGTCCCCAGACTCTGCTTCTGCCCAAATCGTCGAACAGTGAATAAAAAACAGGAACGGCCAGCAGCGTCAACAACAAACAAAGCGACTGCCCACCAACCACCAATACACCAATTGAACGGTTAGTACCCGAACCCGGCCCACTCGAAATTGTTAACGGCAACATTCCGGCTACCAGCGCGATGGTAGTCATCAGAATCGGCCGTAAGCGATCGCGGTTGGCGCGAATGATCGCCTCGAGCCGTTCCATGCCACGCGCGCGTAACTGATTAGTGTGATCGATTTGCAGAATTGCGTTCTTCTTAACCACGCCAAACAGCAACAACAGTCCCAGTCCGGAAAAAATGTTTACAGTCTGTCCGGTGAGCAACAAAGCGAGAATGCCGAAAGGTATGGCCAGCGGCAGCGTCAGCAGGATGGTCACCGGGTGAATGAACGATTCAAACTGCGCCGCTAAAACCATGTACATGAATACAAACGACAAAACGAAAGCGAGCATGAAGTAGTAACCGGCGCGCCCGAGTTCTTTAGAGCGTCCTGCCAGCCCGGTCTTATAAGCCGAATCGATCCCCACTTCTTTTGCAAACTGATTCATCTTTTGAATAACCGCTGCCTGTGAACCGCCCGGCTTAACGTTGGCCAACAATGTCACCTGCCGTTCCCGGTTGAGCCGGTCGATCGCTGATGGGCCCGTGCCTTCCTCGACGTGTACCAGATTATCGAGACTCACCCAGCCAATCTTCGACGACGAGACAATCATTTGCTGCAGGCCTTCAACACTGGCCCGAGACTGCCCAATCGCTCGCACGCGCACGTTGTATTGATCAGTGCCCGCATTGAAGGTAGAAACTTTTTGACCGGCAACCAGAGTGTTGAGAGCTTGCGCAATGTCAGCTACGCGTACCCCGAGGTCTGCCGCTCGCGCGCGATCAATCACCACGCGCAGTTCCGGCTTGCCGGTAATCAGCGTCGAGTCGACGTCGACTACGTCAGGAAGCGTCTTCATCTTTTCGAGCAGCGCGGCTGAATATTTCGTCAGCTTGTCCAGGTCTGGCCCGCCAATAACATACTGAATGTCTGCATTGCGAAAGCCCCCACCGGAAATCGCCGCCACCTGCTGCACGCTGGTCCGAAGTTGTCCCGGAAACTCTTTCAAATACTTCGCCAGAATTTCCGAACGCACGCGCACCATCAGATCGCCCTGCGTGACGCTGCGTTCCTGGAGCGGTTGCATCTTGACGTAGATTGAGGCGACGTTAACCTGCTCCTGCTGGCCCCCGCCGATAGTCGTCAGCGTGTCCGTCACGCCAGGCAGTTTTCTTATATCCGCCGAAATTCGCTCGGCCAGTAGAGATGTATTCGTCAACGTCGAACCTTCCGGCGCGCGCACGTTTATTTCAAACTGCGACTGGTCGTCAACCGGCAGGAAGTTCTTACCGACGAACATAAACAACGGCACAATGCTGACGATCACGATCAGACAGGCGCCAATAATCACCCAGCGATGAGTCATCGACCAGGTGAGCATCCGCGTGTACGTGCGATCGATAGGAGCGTAAAACCGCGACTGCTTTGAGCCGTGGTCTGCCGGCTCCGTCTTACGTTCAAACTTTCCTTCTTCAGCATCATTGCTGCGCTTAATCAGACGGGCTGCCAGCATCGGAGTGAGCGTGAACGAAACCAGCAGCGAAACTGCGATGGCAAACGACGAAGTCAAACCAAATGACGACATGAAGCGGCCAACAATGCCGCCCATAAATCCGACCGGCAGAAAGACCGCCAGCAATGACAGCGTAGTAGCCGTTACCGCGAGGCCAATTTCCTTCGTTCCATCAATCGCCGCCTGGAACGAAGGCATTCCTTTCTCTTCAATGAATCGGAAAATATTTTCGAGCACGACTATGGCGTCGTCGATCACAATGCCCACCATCAGCGTGAGCGAAAGCATGGTGATCTGATTAAGCGTGAAGCCCATCGCCGCCATTAAGCCAAACGTAGCAATCAACGACGTCGGGATGGCCAGGGCCGCTATGACGGTGGAACGAAAACTCCAGAGAAAGATAAATACGACTATGGCGGCAAGGATGCTGCCTTCGATCAAGTGCTTCTGGATTGATTCGATTGAAGCTTTAATAAAGATCGACTGGTCACCCACGACCTGCGTCTTGAAACCCGGCGGCAAGGTCTTTTGAATTTCCGATAGACGTTCCTTGACGGCGTCTGCAACTGCTACTGTGTTTTGTCCCGACTGTTTGGAAACAACCAGAGTAACCGCCGGTTGGCCATTCAAACGCGCTTCGGTTCTGGGCTCTTCCGATCCGTCTTCCGCGTATCCCACGTCGCTGAGCTTGACCGAATAAGCCCCACGGCTGCCGACAATCAGGTTGTTAAAGTCGGACGGCTGAACGATGCGGCCCATAGTGCGAACCGTCAGCTCGCGCGGGCCTTCGTCTATTCTTCCGCCGGGTACTTCCAGGTTTTGAGCACGCACGGCGTCTGCCACCTGCGCGACTGTGACGTTGAAAGCGCGCAGCTTGTCTGGATCAACCCAAACCTGAATCTCGCGCGTGCGCCCGCCGATAATGGTCACCTGGCCCACGCCGTTGATCGATTCGATCTGTTGTTTGATTTTCTTGTCGGCGACGTCGGTCACTTCACGCGGAGAGCGTGGCGCTGAAACAGCAATACGTACGACCGGCGCCGCATCAGTATCCAGCTTCTGAACGATGGGCTGCTCAGCGGTAACCGGCAGATCGTTAACTATCAGGTCAACCTTGTTTCGGACTTCCTGCGCTGCCACGTCCGGACTCTTTTCCAGCAGGAAGGTAATGAAAACCTGGGAAACGCCTTCGACAGAAGTGGAACGCAACTCGTCAATACCGCTAACCGTGTTTACGGCGCCTTCGATCTTGTCAGTGATCTCGGTTTCGATTTCCTGTGGCGAGGCACCGGGATTAACGACCGTTACCGTGATCGTCGGCAGGTCGATCTTGGGAAAGAGATCCACGCCCAGCGAGTTGTAGGAGAAGAGTCCAACCACCGTCAGACTCAAAATCAGCATCGTCGCAAACACCGGACGCCGGACACAGATTTCAGCTAGCTTTTGCATTTCTTAAATAGTTTCAAGTTCCAGGTTTCAAGTTCCAAGTTCTGAGTTCTCCTAAGCCTGAGCCCTGAGTCCTGAAAGTCAGAACTTGAAACTTGAAACTCTATTGCTTTACCACCATCCCGTCGCTTAACTGCTCGACGTTGCTGGTAGCCACGATTTCGTTTTCCTTCACACCAGTCTTGATCTCAATCAGATCGCCTTCAGTTTGTCCCAACTGCACTTGACGCTCCTGGGCTTTGCCGTCCTTGATTACAAACACTCGGCTAACGCCTGACTCAGTGCGCACCGCCCGCGCCGGAACCAGCGTCGCCGGCGCCGCACGCGACTCCAGTATTCGCACGGTCGCGAATTGTCCTGGCTTCAATACTCCACTGCCGTTTTCAATTTCCGCCTCGACGGTCAGCGTTCGCGAAGTGGGAGTAACGTTGGGCGAGATACGCGCGATGCGTCCGCTGAAATTTCGATCCGGCCATGCACTCGTTGTTACTGACACTGATTGGCCGACACTCACAGACGGGATGGCCTGTTCCGGAATATCGATGCGCACGCGCAACGGGTTGATTTTTACGATCGTAGCAACTTTGGTAGTGGTGGAAACATATTCCCCAAGATCAGCCGGGCGTTCGGCCACGTAACCATCGATTGGCGAATATACGTTTGCGTAGGATTGATTGCGGATCGAAAGGTTAAGCTGGCTCTCTGCGTTAGCCACATTCGCTCGCGCAGTCATTACCGCCGCATAGTTTTGTCGCGCGAGTGATAACGCCGACTCATATTGCTCCTTCAACTGATCGCGTTGCGCTTTCTGCTGGTCATACGCGGAGCGGGAGACGTCTCCCGATTCAATCAGCTTCTCAGAACGGCGCAGGTTTTTTTCCGCCAGTTCCAGGGCCACGCGCGCATTCGCAACTTCCGGAAGTTTATTAATATCGAAAGTCTGGCCCGGCCGAATTCCCACCTTTTCTTCAGCCTGGCGCAAGGAAGCTTTAGCCTGATCGACCTGGGCTTGCCCCTGCTGCACGCGGAGTTTTGCGTCTATATCATCGAGCCGCACGATTGTCTGGCCACGCTTGACGTAACTTCCCATCTCTACTGCAACCACCGAAACCTTGCCTGCAATTGAAGGAGAGACGTCAGTTGTCTCATCACCCGAAAGGCTTCCGGTCGCCTCGAAAAACCTCGGCAAATCGCGCACGATCGCCGTGGCCGTGGTCACCTCAACAGCCGGCGGCTGCGCCGGACCGTTTGCCTCGCTGCGAGTATTTGCCTTGGATCCCCCGCAAGAGGTTGCCAGGAGCAATAGGCCCGACAACGCCAGCGCAAGTAAAAACAGTTGTACGACCCGATTGGGTAGTCTGAGAGCAAACATTTGACTTAGTTCTTTCTCCAAAGACCGCTTCCGGAACCTTTACGCGCGGTCCGCGTTTTGCGGCCCGACTCAGCGTCGATGCTGATGCCGTGCAAAAGGATGTCGGTAAAGTGCTTCGCGGCTTCCTCGTTGGAAATCTTCAGTAGACGCCGATTTGGATCCCAGAGATTGTTATTGAGCGAATGGTGAATGATCATGCCGATGAACGACCGGACGACAATGGCCGGATCAACCTTAATCATCGCGCCATCGCGTTGCCGCTCGGTAATGTAGCCGCCCAGGAGCTCGTAAACACGCCGGATGAATTTCTCAAAAAACATTTCCGCCAGTTCGTGACCCTCAAGGGCCGAGTGAAGCAGTAGTCTTTGAAACTCCGGATCGCATTCATGGTGTTCGAGCGCGCCCAGGGCCAGCCGTTCAAAAACACCGCGATCGTCTTTCTGCTTCAACGCTTCCGCAACCATCTGCTCGGGGTTCATCGAATCGCCGGAACAAGCTTTATGGTCAAGAATCTCGGAATAGAGTTCCTGCTTGGTGGCAAAATGCCGGAATACCATCGCCTCAGAGACTCCGGCTGCCTGCGCAATCTCCTTGGTCGTGGTACCGCCAAATCCCCGCTGCGAAAAAAGGGTGACCGCCACTTGCAGGATCTGCAGTTTTCGGTCTTCCGCGCTCATACGTGCGGCGCCGGTTCCCTGGACAGGAGGTGTCGGCGGGGGCTGGATGGCTGTTTCTTTACGCAAATGGGGCCTTTCGTCTGGTCAGGGCTACCAAAGTAAGTACTTACTTACCACCGAAAGGAAGGGCTTGTCAAGAAGGCTGGTCACTGGGACGCGTCAAGTGATTTGCTGGGACCGCGGGCGTCCCGCCGCAAACGCGGCGCAGGCGCGCAGCCTTTGAAAAGTAACTGCCAATACCTTTTCGCGCTTCGCGCTCATTTGCGGGCGGGACGCGCCCGCGGTCCCAGCAAATCCCTTGAGTGCTTCTGCTCTTGTATTGTTCCCGACCCCAATGCATGCTTACTTGTACCCTTTCGCAACAAAATGCACCTTTCATTGCCGCAGTGCGACATCTGATTCCACGTCTCAACGGAAAACTTCATTAGCTAAATTCATAGAAACAACTTCGCATCGGTCGAAGTTGATCTCGATCCCGCACCCGGCACATTGTTTGCTCTTATTGATGCGAACGAGTAAGTGAAAACCCGGTTGAAAATATTCGGTCCTACATATAAGGAGAAGAAAGCATGTCGCAGAACACAACTTCAACAGATTTCCCTGGAACCTCGGCCTCTGGCGGCCAATCAGGATCAGCCACCGGCACCGCAAGCGCTCTAGCGCAGGAATATGGCGGCAAAATTTCAGAGGCTGCCAGCCAGGCGAAAGATTTCGTCAGTGACAAGATCTCGGTTGTCGGGGACAAAATTAAAGATCTTCAAAACGCAGACTTTGCCGAAATGGCAGAGAACGCGAAGGACTACACGCGCAAAAATCCAGGACAGGCGCTGCTGATCTCTGCCGCCGCCGGTTTGCTGGTCGGTCTAATTCTGCGCGGGCGGCGATAGGCGCCTTCCCCGTGCTGTCACTTGGGTAATTAAGCGAAAGGAGATACAGCTATGTCGGCCTCAGCTGTGAGGGTGAATTCAACCACGGTCGTTTCCCCGGAAACGGAGAAGTCCGATGAAAGTCTTCCGTCGCTGTTTGGTCGCCTGGGCGACGACGTGATGCAGCTCTTCGACACAAAGATGAGTTTGCTGAAGGTCGAAATCAAAGAAGAGGCCAGTGAATACGCCCGTGACGGCGTTATGATCGGCGCCGGCGGCATTATTGCAGCCGTCGGCTTCGCGTTACTCAATGTCGCTCTGGCATTCGGCATCTCGACTCTTTTTGCGAACACCGATCTCAGCCAGGCGGCGAAATACGCAATTGGATTTCTATCGGCGGGCGTGCTCTACCTGATCATTGGCAGCGTCATCATTATGACGATGAAAAACCGTCTGGCGAAACAAAGTCTGGTTCCCGACCGGACTGTCGCAGAGCTCAGAAAGGACAAGCAATGGCTGAAGAACGAACTCTAGGAATAGCCCCTGCGCGCGAAACACCAACCGAAACGTGGGGCGATGAACCATCCAAGGAAGAACTCCAGCGACGCATGGAACAGGCGCGGGATTCGATTACAAATACCGTTACGGAGATTAAAGAAAACGTGGCGCAACAAGTGGAAAACGTGAAGGACGCGCTCGATTGGCGTGAGCACTTCAAGAGACAACCCTTAGCATGGTCGTTGGGTGCGGCGGGTGTCGGGTTCTTTGTAGGCTATGGAATTGCGGCGGCAATTACTGGAGACGACCGTGATGAAATACGCTACTCCCCTTCGCCGTCATATTCGCTTTCCGCTCAGCCCGTGACTCGTGAGGCAAGTCACACCGCAACGACGAAGCCCAATGGCAAAGACGACGGTCCCGGACTGCTGGATCGATTCCGCGAAACCTCTGCTTACGACCGGCTCAGCCAGGAAGCGGGAGCAATCGGAGATCGACTGGTCGAGGAACTATCAACCACGGCCCAGCAAGTTGTCTTGCCGGCCCTGCTACGGAAGGTCAAGTCGTGGATTGGTCTCGACCTCTCAAACAAAACGCCTTCAATGGGGAACCAGCAGGAAGTTCGCCCTTCGTACGAACCTGCGGTCGGCAGTCCCAGCTAATATTTGGAAACCTTACCCGGCAAAACGAGAAAGGCGAGTCCGCAATGGCTCGCCTTTCTCGCTGTAATATCAACATCGCGAAATAATCACTTCGCCATCGGTTTGCGGGGCAACTTCTCATTTTGCATAGCCGCGTCGTAAATAAACGCCGCCATGATCGTAGCGGCCTGTTTCATATCGTCGGCCTGAATGCGATCGAAAACATCCTGATTCGAATGGTGCGTCCGCGAGTCGTATTCAATTTCGTCCTGAATGAACTGAAACCCGGGCAAGCCAATCGCGTCAAAGGAGAGATGGTCTGTGCCGCCGGTGTTCGAAATTGAGAGAGTGGCTGCGCCCATATCGCGGAAAGGTATCAGCCACTGACGAAACAAGGACCGGACCGATTCGTTGTTTTGCAGATACACGCCACGAATTTTTCCAGTACCGTTATCGAGATTGAAGTATGAACTAAATTTTTCGTAGTCGGGTTTTGCAACCAGCACGCTGGGAGATGGACTGGGCGCGGGTGTAGCAGTCGCCGCGGGGCTCGCTGAAGCATTTGCCGCAGGCGTTTCCATTTTGCCAAAGTGCTCGGCCACGTAAGCCTTCGATCCCAACAGTCCCTGCTCTTCACCGGTCCATAACGCTATGCGAATCGTCCGACGTGGTTTTAGATTCGAGGCTTGAAGAATTCGCACTGCCTCCATCGCCACCGCAACACCCGCGCCATTGTCAGTGGCGCCGGTTCCCGCATGCCAGGAATCCATATGTCCTCCCAGCATGACAATTTCATCTTTTAGATCGGACCCGGGGATTTCGGCAACCGTGTTGTAGCCCATTGGATCCTTGTCTTGCCACTCGACCGCCAGATCAACCGTCATCTTCACCTTTTCGCCGGCCTCAATCATGCGGGCTATTCGATTGTAATGCTCCACCGCGAGCACCAGCTGAGGAATAATTGGCGGCGCCGTCTTATCGTAAGATTGAATCTGCCGCGGAGCGCCAGGGGCAAACGCATTTTCAAGACAAGGCTGCGGCACACTGGCGGATTGAACAAAGATAGTTCCACCATCGCCGTTGCGACTCGAATCAACCAACAGCGCCGCCCCTTCGTCCTGGAAGAATTGATTTTTCTGGCAAGCGAAGAATTGTGCTGCCCGCTGTTCCGGCGAGCCACGACGGCCTTGCCCGGAAGCCGGCACAGGCGCGTCGGCCAAAGCCAACAGGTCTTTCTCGTCGCGCCGCGTGCCCATTGCCTCGAACCGTGCTTTCACTTCGCGCACCTTGCCGGTTAACACAATCGCGCCTTTAAGTTTGCCTTTGAATCTTTGCAGGTCAGCCAAATCCTTAGCGTCTACGTAAACTACGTCTGCGGTGAGCGGCGCCGCCAAAGCCGGCGACCAGGCCTTCGGATAAGCGATAAGGGGAATGTTCAACGGTTCTGAAACCTGAGCCGAAAATCGTTTGAGCGTCCAGCCGCGGCCAAAAGGTCCCCAGGCTTCGAGGTGTGCGTTTTGCAGTCCCCACTTCGTGAGTTGATCGCGCGTCCACTCGTTCGATCTCTTCATTCCGGGCGAGGCAGTCAATCGCGGACCGATGACGTCGCTGAGATAACTCAGGGTTTGCATTACTTGCGAACGATTCATGCCCTCGTCTTTTATTCTTTCAATGGGATCATTTGGATCCTTCGCGGGCGTAGCGGGGGTTTGGGTGTTTGCCGGACTCGGTGATGGCGTGGGTTGCTGAGCAAAAACTGCGCTCGGTGACACAAGAAAAATGACAAGCAGTACGACGGTCGCATTGCGTCTGAACATTCTAACGTCTCCTATGGTTTTGAAAAGTCTCAGGACTGAAGAACTCGGTGTGATTAATATAGAGCGATTTTTGGAACACAGCTAGCCGAGGATTAACGCAGACTACGCGAATCTAAAAAATAGTTTTTCTCGATTTGAGAAGAAAGTGCCAGATGATAGAACAATTCTTTGTTCGATCGGATCCGCGTATGTCCGCGGAAATCCGCGGCTGGTTACTTCTTTACCTTTACCTTCGTCTTTGCCTTCTCAACTGCGCCTTCGTTTGAACTATAACCACAATCCTCGTTCGCACAATGTTGAAACGTGCCTTGCTTCTTCGTGGTTTTCTCAAGCAGAAACGGCGCGTTGCACTGGGGACAAACTTCCAGCACCGGCTTGTCCCAATAGACGCGATCGCAGTCGGGATAGGTACCGCAGCCATGAAACACTTTGCCGCGCTTCGACTTCTTGACTACCAACTCCCCTTTGCATCCAGGCCGGGCACAGGGGACGCCCGTAGACTCCTGCTTGATGTATTTACACTTTGGATAGTTTGAGCAGGAGATAAATTCACCGAAACGTCCGACGCGTCTCACCAGCTGTGCGTCGTCCACCGGACATTTCTCATCCAGAGGCACTGGCGCCGGCGCTGCCACGCCGCTCTTACCGATCTTGCGAATGTTGCGGCACTCGGGATAACCCGTGCAGCCGAGGAAAGGTCCGAAGCGTCCGCGCTTCAATTGCATAGGCTTGTCGCATAACTCACAAATTTCGGGTTCCGCCGGGGCTTCGTTACCGTTAGCGGCGTCGGTTCCCCCGCCTCCGCCATTTGCGCTAGCCTTAGGTTCGGCGTCACGCGTCGCCTCACAGTTCAAACACTTGAGGTACTTGCCGAAGCGTCCCCACTTCAGCACCATCCCTTTTGTTTCACATTTAAGACAAACCTCGTCGGTAGGTTTTTCGGCGTCCTTTATGTCCTTCGTATACTTGGTGAACTTCACCAGATCACTCGAAAACTTGTCATAAAACTCATGCAGGGCGTCGGTCCACTTGAGCTTACCTTCTTCAACGCTGTCGAGTTCTTCTTCCATGCGCGCCGTGTAAGTCTCATTAAAGAGATCGCCAAACCCGCCCTCAATCAACAAATCGTTGACGGTCTTGCCTAAGTCGGTAGGATGAAAACGTCCCTCGCGTTTCTCAACATACTCGCGCGCCAGAATCGTCGTCATGATCGCCGCGTAGGTTGACGGACGGCCGATACCTTTCTCTTCAAGCGCCTTAACAAGAGTGGCTTCAGTGAAACGCGGCGGCGGATCAGTGAAGTGTTGTTCCGGGCTAAGTTTGTTAAGCGCAAGCGTCTCGCCCTTTTCCACGAGCGGCAGGCTGCGCTCCGCTTCCTCATCTTCCTCGGTTTTTTCGTCGCGACCTTCCTGATAAATTTTCAGGAAGCCATCAAACTTTTGCACTGAACCAGTGGCGCGAAAGATGAAGCGTCCCGCCCCAATATCAATCGTAGTCTGATCAAAAATCGCGGGGGTCATCTGCGAAGCAACCGAGCGCTGCCAGATCAAGCGGTAAAGACGCAATTCATCGCTGCTCAAATAGCTCGAGAGCGAGTCAGGCGTGCGCGCGACGTCAGTAGGACGAATGGCCTCGTGTGCGTCTTGCGCGTCCTTCTTCGAGCGATAATGAATTGCCTTTTCCGGCAAGTAGGGAGCGCCATACTGTTGGCTGATGAAATCCCTCACCTCCGCGAGGGCCGCATCCGAAACTCGCGTCGAGTCCGTTCGCATGTAGGTAATCAGACCGACTGAACCTTCCGCTCCGATCTCGATGCCTTCGTAAAGCTTTTGCGCAATCATCATGGTCCGTTTCACGGCCCAACCGAGTTTGCGCGCCGCCTCCTGCTGCAACTTCGAGGTGATGAAAGGTGGAACCGGATTGCGCTTCCGCTCCTTCTTCGTTACTTCATTGACAACAAAAGTTTGCTGGTTTGCTTCAGCGACAATATCAGCAGCCTTCGTTTCATCGCCCAGCAGGATCTCGCTGGTCTTTATGTCCTGATCAAAACCACCGGTCTTAACAGTTTGCTCGCTGATCTTAAACAGCCTCGCATCAAAGGCCGGTGGGAGCTTGGCTGCGAGATTTGCTGTTATCGTCCAGTATTCAGTCTTTATGAACTTTTCAATTTCTCTTTCGCGCTCAACCACCATCCTCAGCGCCACTGACTGAACCCGCCCGGCGCTCAGTTTTCCTCCCACCGTCCGGCAGAGCAATGGCGACACTTTGTAACCCACCAGGCGATCCAACACCCGCCGGGCCTGTTGAGAGTCGACGAGATTCTTGTCGATCTGTTTCGGGTGCTCGAAAGCTTCGTTGACCGCGCGTTTCGTGATCTCATTAAACATCACGCGAAACGTAGCTTTAGCGGGCCGTTTAGGGACGATTTCTTCCGCCAGGTGCTGGCAAATCGCTTCACCTTCCCGGTCCGGGTCAGCCGCGAAATAGATGTTGTCTGCGGTTTTGGCGGCGGCCTTCAGCTCCGAAACAATCCTCTTGTTATTTCGTTTTTTGGAATCGGGAATTACTTCATAGGTAGGCTTGAAATCGTCGTCGACATCAACTCCCAAACCTTTGGACGGGAGATCCTTAATATGGCCTATCGAGGCCTTAACCAGATAGTCCTTTCCCAAATACTTGTTTATGGTCTTCGCCTTCGCCGGCGATTCAACTATTACTAAATTTTTTGCCATTACTATTTGTCTACTACACTACACGACCGCATCGGCCGCTCTGTCTCGTTCGTTACGGGCCAGAATTCCAAAATACAAGAAATACTGTCGCAAGTCAGATGGGTGAACAAACTCGTGAACATCATTGAAGAGTTCGTCGCAGATCACTTCTCGCAACCGGGTCAACTCCTTGAGCCGATGATTCTTCCACCGTGGATCCGCAATCGTCAGATCAAGAAGCTCCAACACTCGCGCAAAGGCATGCTCGAAGCGCTGCCCATCGCAGCGCGCCTTCCAACTCAGCGCTCGCTCATACTCGCTGCCAACATTTCCAAGTTGATTGGCGAGCGATAACGTGAACCAACGACCAGCAGCCAATTCCGGGTGATAGGTTGTCATTGTCTCTTTCCTACCTCACGAGCTTCCGAACAATCTCAATGATTCGCTCCCGTATTTCCGCGTCTTCAACGCCCCGAGAACGATTGTTTTGCCTCGGCCTAATGTTAATCAAGGAATCAAACTCAATCATCCCGGGTATCACGCGATCCGTATACAAGTTAATTCCCCACAAATTCTCCTGACGTGAATTCTCTGCAAGGAGGAATGCTTCTTCGTCTGCGTGTAGTTCAGCGCCAACCGCCATAACTCCCTGCTCAATATCAACGACCGCTTTTACCATGTCACCATATAGTTCTTCTCCCACCTCACGCAGTTGTTGCGCTGAGATCGGTTCGCGTATCAACATCGTCCCCATAGAGAAGCTATTCAGTCACATCTTCCGCACGAAACATTTTCCCGGCAGCGCGCGAACCAGATCGCGCATCTCCAGCGTCAGCAAAGCTGCGGTTAAATCCGGAATTGCCAGCCGGCTCTGATTCAGGAGCTTATCAATGTGCGCCGGATTGTCAGGCGAAAGCAACTTGAAAACCGATTGTTCAAAGCCTGTCAGTCCTTGTGGAACAAAAGAAAGTTGATCCGCCAGCGACTTCTCCTTCCTCTTATCCCCGGTCTGGCCGAGGGGCGGCGGCAATAGTTTCGCCGCGATTTGCGGAGGCAACTCAGCCGCCACGTCCTGCCATTGCTGTATCAACTTGGCGCCCGCGCCTTTGATCAGATAGTTGGTACCAAACGAGTTTCGCGAAGTAATGTTACCGGGTACCGCAAAGACTTCTCGGTTCTGTTCGATCGCCAATCTCGCGGTTATCAATGAACCGGAATTTTCGGCCGCCTCCACAACGATGACCCCTAAACTCAAACCGCTAATGATGCGGTTGCGGTAGGGAAAGTTTTCCGACACGGGCGGACTCGTTAGAGGAAACTGCGAAACAATGGCGCCCCCTGATGCAATCACTTCGTCCGCGAGCTTCTTGTGATCTCGCGGGTAGACTTGATCGATGCCCGTTCCGATCACGGCCACGGTGCGACCGCCACCTTCAATAGCACCGCGATGCGCGGCCGCGTCTATGCCGCGCGCAAAACCGGAAACGATCGTCACACCACGCTGGGCCAAATCCCTCGCCAACATCGAAGCGGCGTTCTGGCCGTACGTCGAGCACCTTCTCGAACCCACAATGGCGACGCAGGGCTGATCCAGACATTCCAACCAGGCGCCTTTGACGTAGAGCGTGATTGGCGGATCGTAAATCTCTCTTAACAGCGCCGGGTAAACACCGTCATCCAGAATCAGAATGTCGCCGCCCAGCTTTCTGACTGCTTCACTCTCGGCTTCCGCCCGTTCGTGGGTATCGCGAGCGATAATGCTGTCAACCGCTTCCGGCAAGAGCCGAACTTTCTCCAGCTCGGCCCGAGTTGCACGATAGACTGCTTCGGCCGACCCAAAGCGTTCGAGCAGTTTGGCAGCGGCACGAGGTCCGATGCCAGGCGTCATGTTCAGCGCAATCCACTCTCTCATTGCCAATTTCCAATTGCCGATTACTTACTGCCAACTGCCTACTGTTTTTCTGGCGGAGGCGTGTAGGAATCGAACCTACCTGAGCCTGTTCTCACAGTCTCACTGACGGTTTTGAAGACCGCGCCGTTCACCAGAACAGATTCGCCTCCATCGTTTGAATCTGAGATCTCAAATCTCAAATCAGTTTTCAACTTGAGCCTCCCAGCCAGCCGAAAATCGCATTCGGCTTCGTCGGAGCGAAACCCTACGCGCCAAACTGCGAGGCTGTCAAGCAAGCTCCCAGAGACCCCCTCGCGCAAACCATGCCAGAAATCATGAAGCGTTATCCTCGGCAAACTTGACTCAAATCCCGCTCAGCAGCTATTCTACTCTCTCCCGAACGAACGTTCGAACGATACAAATAACCACGGGAAGTGCCTGTATTTTCCCAGGAAAACCCGTGATGGAAGCTCGGTCGACAGTAAAGAGGACGCATGATTAACTTTCAAACCTCGCCTGACCAATACAAGCACTGGAAGCTGAACGTTGAGGGCCCAGTGGCAACGCTGACGATGGACGTCTCCGAAGATGTGACTCTTGGTGAAGGCTACAAACTGAAACTCAATTCCTACGATCTCGGCGTCGACATCGAACTCGCCGACGCGATTCAGCGCCTTCGCTTCGAACACCCTCAGGTCAAAGCCGTGGTTATTACCAGTCTTAAGCCCAGAATTTTCTGCGCCGGCGCCAACATCTACATGCTCGGCACGTCGTCGCACGCTTTTAAAGTTAACTTCTGCAAGTTTACAAACGAAACTCGTTGCGCCATCGAGGACGACTCGCGACATTCCGGCCGGCGTTACCTCGCCGCTCTCAATGGAACGGCTTCCGGCGGTGGCTACGAACTCGCGATCGCTTGTGACGAAATCTACCTGGTGGACGACGGCAACTCCGCCATTTCCCTTCCCGAAGTTCCGCTCCTCGGTGTCTTGCCGGGAACCGGTGGTCTTACGCGTCTGGTAGATAAGAGAAAAGTTCGCCGGGATCGCGCGGATGTTTTTTCCACGCTCGCTGAAGGGCTGAAAGGAAAACGTGCGAAGGAGTGGGGATTGATTGATGGCTACTTTCCGACCAGTAAGTTTCAGGAATCGATCGACGCGCGGGTAGGGGAGATCATTGGGACTGACGGCGCGGAGCAGGCGAGTGTCGGCATCACGCTCAACCCGCTACAAGTTGAAGTGAAGCCCGCCGGCCTTGAATACAAGTACGTGAATCTCGTTTTGAATCGCGAGCAGCGCTACGCTGATCTGACCGTGCGCGGGCCTGAAGCTGACCTGCCAACCACGCCTGAAGAGATTCAAAGACTTGGCGATGCCTACTGGCCGCTTCAAGCTTACCGCGAGTTAGACCATGCGTTGCTTCATCTCCGCGTCAACGAACCGGAGATCGGACTGGTATGCGTCCGCACTGAAGGTGTGACCGATAATGTTTTAGCGGTAGACAATACGCTTGCAGCCAACAAGGACCATTGGCTCGTTCGCGAAATTGTTCTTTACATGGCGCGTGTGCTTCGCCGGCTGGACCTGACTGCGAAGAGCTTCTTCGCGATTGTCGAACCCGGGAGTTGCTTTGCCGGTAATTTGCTGGAGTTACTCTTGGCTTCGGATCGTAGTTACATGCTGAATAATCCGGATGAGCCGGTCGAGATCTCAGTCGGCGACTTGAACTCCGAAGCCTTGCCTATGAGCAACGGTCTCACGCGATTGCAGTCGCGCTTCCTGGCTTCACCCGAAAAAGTCGATGAACTCCTTGCTCATTCGGGAGCGTTTGACACAAAGGCTGCGGACGAAGCTGGACTCATCACCTTCGCGCCTGACGATCTGGACTGGGAAGACGAGCTTCGCGTGGCGATAGAAGAAAGGACTTCATTGTCGCCGGATGCGCTTACCGGCATGGAAGCCTCGCTTCGTTTCGCCGGACCAGAAACGATGGATACAAAAATCTACGGACGTTTGACTGCCTGGCAAAACTGGATTTTCCAACGTCCAAATGCAGTCGGCCCCGAAGGCGCACTAACAAATTACGGCAAGCCGACGCAGGCACATTTTGATTTCAAGAGGACTTAAGTCAGGAGGCAGAGAGACTCGGCAGATGACTCAAGATCGAAAGTCTCGTGGTGAGGAAGGTGGGCTTGCCCCCGCTCAAGCTGAATGGAGTTCAAGAAGAGCGGGGGCAAGCCCCCTTCCCAACCTCGAGGTTGTCAAGTTCGAGCTTTTTCTTTTGCGACTGTGATTCTTTGGTTAATTTTGAGAATGATCATGAACTTATACGAACGCATTCCTAACAACGTTAACTTGTCGGAAGACAAGAAACTCCAGCGCGCGCTGGAAAAGTGGCTGCCTAACTATCTCGACTGGTGGCAGGAGATGGGCCCTGACGGCTTTCAGCAAAAGGACGTTTACCTCCGCACCGCGATCAGTGTTGAGCCGGATGGTTGGGCAAATTTTGATTTCGTCAAAATGCCGGACTATCGTTGGGGCATCTTTCTCAAGCCCGCGGAGCCCGATGCGAAGATTGGCTTTGGTGACAACTACGGCCAACCCGCGTACCAGGAAGTGCCGGGTGAATTCCGCAACTCGCTGCGGCGCATTATCGTCACGCAGGGAGACACCGAGCCGGCTTCCGTTGAACAGCAGCGCGAACTCGGCAAGACCTGCCCGTCGCTTTACGATCTGCGAAACCTTTTTCAGGTCAACGTCGAAGAGGGCCGTCACCTCTGGGCGATGGTTTACCTACTGCAGAGATACTTCGGTCGCGATGGTCGCGATGAAGCCGATGCCTTGCTAGAACGACGCAGCGGCAATCCCGACAAGCCGCGGATCCTTGAAGCGTTCAATCAGCCCTGTGACGACTGGCTGAATTTTTTCTGCTTCACAATGTTCACCGATCGCGACGGCAAGTATCAGCTTTCAGCGCTCGCCGAATCCGGCTTCGAGCCCCTGGCGCGCACCTGCCAGTTCATGCTCACGGAGGAAGCGCATCACATGTTCGTCGGCGACACGGGGCTCAATCGAGTCGTCAAACGCACGGCGCAGTTAGTGAAAGAAGGAGACGTACGCGAGTTGGGCGGCATTCCGCTGGATATTATCCAGAAGCACATTAACTTCTGGTTCAGTTATTCGCTGGATCTCTTTGGTGGAGAAATCAGTTCAAACTCCGCGGACTTTTTTGCGGCCGGTCTGAAGGGGCGCTACAAGGAGCAGGAGCAGTACGAAGATCATATTGTCGCGGAGCAAAACTTCACGATGAAAGTTGTTGAAGAAGGTCAACTTAAGGACCGCGAGGTGGCGATGCGCAACGCGCTTAACGAAGTTTTGCGCACAGAATACACACGCGACTGCGAAAAAGGATTGGCGCGTTGGAACAAGGCCCTGGCGGATGAAGGGATGAGCGATCGACTCTTCTTGCCAAATTCGAGATTTCACCGGCACCTCGGCGAATATGCCGGTCATCATTTCGATATTGAGGGAAAACTGATCAGCGCCGAGGAGTTTGAGCGGCGGAAGGCGGAATGGTTGCCGACGATGGCGGATCGCGAGTATGTGCGCAGCCTGATGCACCCGGTAGTCGAACCGGGAAAGATTGCGAACTGGATCGCTCCGCCGGCTACCGGGATCAAAGGCAAGCCGTTTGAATTTGAGTATGTTCGCTTGTGAAAACGGGCTTTGGTCTTAGGACTTGGGGTTTTGAACTTTGTACTTTGGTCTTTGAACTTTGTCCTTTGAGCTTTGTACTTGGTTTGTCTATCTCAAAGCTCAGAGTACCAGGCTCAAAGGTGCCAAAGTACAAAGCTCAAAGACCAAAGGCCAAAGACCAAAATCTCTTATGCAGGATTTTACTAAGCACGATCAAAAGTTAGAATTTATTCTCCGGAACGCGGCGCGCATCTTTGCCGAGAAAAACTATCACTCCACCACCATGCGCGACATCTCGCGTGCGACCAACGTCAGCCTGGCGGGCCTCTACCACTACTGTAAATCGAAAGAGGAACTCCTCTTTCTTATTCAGGATAATTGCTTTGGACGAGTGCTCGAACGCCTCGAGGAGCGTCTTGAGGACGTCAGCGATCCGCTGAGCAAGCTGCGCATCTTCATCGAAAACCACCTTTCGTTTTTTGCTGCCAACATGGCTGAGATGAAAGTGCTGTCGCACGAAGCCGAGAGCCTCGCGGGGGATCTGCACACGCACGTGTCCACTAAAAAAGACAAATACACGAAGCTCGCGCGCAAGGTTCTTAAGGAGATTCAGCAGGAGCAGGCTGGCGCCACTCAGGTCGATCTCACTGTCGCCACTTATGCGCTCTTCGGAATGATGAACTGGATCTATAACTGGTATGACCCGCGTGGAAAACTGAAGGTTTCGGAGTTGGTTGATAATGTAACCCGATTGTTCTTGCGCGGATTTGTTGCCGGATTACCAACTGAGGAACTAGACTGCGCTCCAACAGCGGGGGTTGGGCCGTTGAGCGTCTGGCGCAGTTCGCGTGAAATCGGAGACTAGGGAAATGACAGAGGCTGAAGCACAAGCTATGGGAACGACATCAACCGGCGACCTAATTCAATATGAGGCTCAAAATGGAATTGCCGTTCTAACGCTCAACGATCCGCCGGCAAACACCTACACTCACGAGATGATGCTGGCGTTGGATAGCGCGATCCTGAAGGCGCGCATGGATGAAAGCGTCCAGGTAATTGTGATCACCGGTAACGGCGAAAAGTTTTTCTGCGCCGGTGCGAACATAAACATGCTCCAGAGCGTGACGCCTACTTACAAGTATTACTTCTGCCTGCATGCGAATGAAACGCTTTCGAGACTGGAACAAACTCCAAAACTGGTGATTGCTGCTATAAACGGGCATTGTGTTGGCGGCGGGCTTGAGGTTGCGCTGGCTGCGGACATTCGAATTGCCCGCCGTAAAGCCGGCAAGATGGGTCTGCCGGAAGTTTCGCTCGGCGTCCTTCCGGGGACCGGCGGAACGCAACGACTGACACGCCTGGTTGGCAAATCAAAAGCGATCGAGTTAATGACGACGGGCGAGCTTTTTGAGTTTGAGGTGGCTCGTGAGTTCGGCCTTGTCAACCTGCTCTACGTGGCCGATACAAGCGCGTCGTTTATGGATCAGGTTCTGGAATACGCCGCGCAGTTCACTACGCCAAACAAGGCTGCCGGTGCGGTCGGCAGAATCAAGCGCAGTGTACAAACTGGCGCGGAGATCTCGTTTGAGGCCGGCCTCGCGCTGGAGCGCGAGCTGCAACAACAACTCTTTCAATCGGAAGATGCGAAAGAGGGATTGGACGCTTACGTCAACAAACGCAAGCCTCAATTCAAAGGTAAATAGTGAATGGTAAATGGTAAATGGTGAAGACGGTTGAAGATTAGTCAAAGTCAACTGCGCGATTTACTGTTCGCTATATAACGCTCTGAAACTATTCACCATTTACCATTCACCATTTACCGTCTTATGTCCTACGAACAAATCGACATTACCGAAGAATCCGGCATCACTACGATTACCCTCAACCGTCCCGAGAAGCTGAATGCACTCGCGGGACACATGCGGCGCGATTTAGCTGAAGCACTCGAAGCGGCAGGCGCTGAACGGAGTGTTCATGTTGTTGTGATTACCGGCGCCGGGCGGGCTTTTTGCGCCGGCGGCGACGTGGCTGCGATGTCGGAATTGATCGAACGCCAGGACGCCGAGGAGTTTTCGCGTCTGCTTGGTTCTGCGCGGCGCGTGGTCACCGCTATTCGCCAGATGACGAAGCCCGTGATTGCATCTGTCAACGGCCCCGCCTTCGGCGCCGGCTGCAACCTGGCGCTCGCTTGCGATCTGCGCATCGCCGCGACCACCGCCACCTTCAGCCAGTCGTTTGCCAAAGTGGGCTTGCATCCGGATTGGGGCGGTACATATTTTTTGCCGCGACTGGTCACTCCAAACAAGGCCTGTGAAATGTTTTTTCTTGGTGAAGTAATGGACGCCGCTGAGGCTTTGCGGCTGGGCGTGGTGAACAAAGTCGTGGAGCCGGAAAATCTCGAAGCGGAAACGCGCAAACTGGCGGAACGTTTGCGCAATGCTCCTGCGATTGCCCTCGCAGCGGCGAAGCAAGCCGTTTACATGAGTCAGGCGGCGGAACTGGAAGAGATGTTGCGCTTTGAAACCGAAGCCCAGATGAGGTGCTTCGAATCGCACGACGGGGCCGAGGGCTGCAAGGCGTTTCTGGAAAAACGCGAGCCGAAGTTTACGGGACGTTAACGAGTTTCAAGTTCCAAGTTTCAAGTTCCAAGTTCTGTGTACAAGTGAGGGCTTTAACTTGGAACTTGAAACTTGAAACGAATTCTTATGAAACTTCAAAACAAGATCGCCTTAATAACCGGCGGTGGTCGCGGCATTGGTCGCGCCATCGGCTTGAAGTTTGCCAGCGAGGGTGCGCAGGTAATCCTGGCGGCGCGCAGTGTCGATCAAGTGAAACAGGCAGCGAGTGAAATATCCAGAGCAACTTCAGCGCGCGTGTTGCCGTTGGTTTGTGACGTTACTGAGGTTGCCAGCGTTGAATGGCTTTTCAAATCCGTCAAAGAATACTTCGGTCGCGGTCCCGACATCATGGTCAACAACGCCGGTATTGCCGAGAGTGCTCCTTTGATAAAAACAGATGACGAACATTGGAACCGGCACCTTGCCGTCAACTTGAGCGGCACCTTTTATTGCATGCGAGCCGCACTTCCGGAAATGATTGAGCTTGGTTGGGGACGAATCATCAACGTCGCTTCTATCGCCGGCAAGACCGGCGGGCCTTACATCGCTGCCTACTCCGCTTCGAAACATGGCGTGCTCGGCTTAACGCGATCGGCGGCGCTGGAAGTCGCCGCCAAAGGGATAACCGTCAACGCCATTTGTCCCGGTTATGTCGACACCGAGATGACTACGCGTGGGATCGAAAACATCACCAGGAAAACCAGATTATCGGCAGACGAAGCAATGGATTCGATCAAGAAAATGAGCCCACAGAATCGGATCATTGAGCCTGAAGAAGTTGCGTCGGTGGCTCTGTTGCTGGCATCAGACGAAGGGCGCGGAATAAACGGTCAGGCGATTAACGTTGATGGCGGCACGGTGATGTTCTGAGGTAGCGACAACTTTTGGAGTGCGCTGCAAATCAGATCCTTCGCGACAACTCAAAAACCAATCGCACCGGCAAACCCACCACGTTGAAATAGTCTCCCTGGATCTCTTTGATGAAGAGCGCAGCCCGACCCTGTATCCCGTAAGCGCCCGCTTTTCCTCGCGGTTCGCCGCCGGCTACATACCAATCGATTTCTTCGGCCGACATCTCGGAAAAACGCACCCGCGTTGTTTCGTGTTCGACGACAACTGCTCCCGCTCTCATAAGCGCAACGCCCGTTAATACGTCATGCCACTTGCCACTTAGCAGTCGCAGCATTCGGCGGGCATCATCGTCATCGCGCGGTTGACCAAGAATTTCGCCATTGATGACGACTACTGTGTCGGCGCCGATGACGAGGCGATTTGGAAATCTTCCCGCGATTGTTTCGGCCTTGGTCCGCGCCAGACGCATGACGTAACTCACCCCATCTTCTGAGACGAATCTCGTCTCGTCGATGTCGGCGGCGATGGGTTCAAACTCCCAGCCCACGGCGGCGAGTATTTCCTGGCGCCGTAGGCTCCTGGAAGCTAATAGGAGTTTTTCTTTAATCATCGGTTCATGGACTATCCGCAGATTACACAGATAAGCTTTTAGAAGTATTAGAAGTTTTATTGCAAGAGAACCCTGTCCCCGGCCATGCGTCGACCGCTCTCCTCCCTGTCAACCTGTGTAATCTATGGATGATTAAATCCTAATTCGAAGTCCTCATTTGAATTTCGATCACTCAACTTATACACTCGCGCACGTTCTCATGCATTGGCCTGCAGATTCTAGATTGCGCCGGCAAAATCCGGAAACCCCGTGGCAGCACTGCGGAACTGAGCAACAATGGAAAGACTGATCAAGACCCTGCCCGCCATCCTGAAGGCGTCAGGCGCACCTGAGGAAGTCGCAGAGGCTGCCTGTATTGCCGCGTGGAAACATGCGGTCGGCGAGGGTTTAAGCAGTCACGCCGTTCCTGTTCAACTTCAGAACGGCACGCTCGTGGTAGCTGTCGCAGACAATATTTGGAAAAAGCAGCTTGAACACATGCGAGGACAGTTGTTGTTTAGATTGAACTCAGTGCTAGGTCAAGCGCTGGTGAAGTCGATAGAGTTGCAAGTCGATCCCAAAAGGATTGAACTGGCCGGCGCAAAACTATCAGCCACAAGCAAGGACAGGGAATCGAATTACGAGGTGCCGGCTGAACTGTTGACTGCAGCCGCAGCGATTGAAGATGTTGACCTGCGGCGCGCATTCCTGGGCGCTGCCACGAGTTGTGCAAGACGCCTGGAAAAGTCTGAGGTTTGAAATCCGGATACCGCAATCCGCAATCAGAAACCTAACTCTATGCCTATCACTGAAGCCGATGTTGAAAAGGTAGCGCAACTGGCGCACATGGAAATCACGCCCGAGGAGCTGAAGATCTTCGCGCCGCAGATGGCCGACATCGTCAGTTATGTCGAACAGCTGAATGAAGTCGCCACCAGCAATATTCCGCCGGCGCTCGGTGGCTTCACACCGGAAGGTGAAGCGACCGATTCGGCTCGCAACGACATTCCGGCACCCTCGCTGGGCCAGAAGAAGGCGCTCGCCGAAGCACCTGATGCGGCCGCCGGTCATTTTCGCGTTCCGAAGGTGTTGTGAGCAGTGGGCAGTGATACTAAAAGACTTTGAGTCATGAGTGAAATAACAAACGACATTGAGGGATTGCGAAGGCGCATTAGCAGCGGCACGACAAACGCGCGCGCGGTTGTCGAGTCGTCCATTAACGCCGCCGAAAAGTTGAATGAACAGCTCAATGCCTTTTTGGAAATCGATCGGGACGCGCCGAAACGCGCCGACGCGGTGGCTGTTCCTGAGGGAGCACTCGCAGGAATTCCCATCGCCATCAAAGACAATATCTGCGTCGAAGGGATGCAAACGTCCTGCGGTTCACTGATTCTTGGAAACTACCACCCGCCCTACAACGCGACCGTAATCGAACGTCTGCTTGGCGCCGGTGCCGTTGTCATGGGCAAAACAAACTGCGACGAGTTTGCTATGGGCTCGTCTAACGAGAACTCTGCGTTCGGCCCGGTCAGGAATCCCTGGGACACCACGCGGGTGCCGGGCGGTTCATCTGGAGGCTCGGCAGCAGCGGTTGCGGCGGGAATAGTGCCCGTCGCCCTCGGTTCTGACACTGGCGGGTCAGTGCGATTGCCCGCCTCGTTTTGCGGCGTGTTGGGTTTGAAACCAACCTACGGACGCAACTCACGTTATGGTCTGGTAGCGTTTGGGTCGTCGCTCGATCAGGTTGGAATATTTGCGCGGACTACCGGCGACGTCGCCACGGTTCTGGGAATAATCGCCGGACGTGACGAGCATGATGCGACGACGGCCGATGTGCCCGTGCCAGACTACCTCGCGGCATTATCGGGTGACATCAAAGGCGCGCGCATAGGGCTGCCGCAATCTCTTTTTGGCGAAGGACTGGAGGCGGAAGTGCGCGCCTCCGTTGAGGCTGCGGTAGCTGTCTATCGGGATTTGGGCGCAGAGATAGTGGACGTTGAACTTCCAAATGCGCAGTACAGTATCGCCGTGTACTACATCATCGCGACGGCGGAGGCCTCTTCAAACCTCGCCCGCTTCGATGGTGTTCGCTACGGATTTCGCGCAGAAGATGCGCCGCGTCTGCGAGAGATGTACCGGAAAACTCGCGAGGAAGGATTTGGGCCCGAAGTTAAGCGACGCATTATGCTCGGTACTTACGTGCTCTCGGCCGGCTACTACGACGCCTATTACGGCAAGGCACAACAAGTTCGCGCGTTGATCAAGGACGACTTTCGCAAGGCGTTTGAGAGTTGCGATGCGATCGTTACGCCGACATCGCCGACGCCTGCTTTCGCAATCGGCGAAAAAGTTGATAATCCCCTGGCGATGTACCTCAATGACATCTACACAGTTACCGCAAATCTTGCAGGCATTCCGGGAATCAGTGTCCCTTGTGGTCTCTCGTCAAATCGTCTACCGATCGGCTTCCAACTTCTCGGAGCTTACTGGTCAGAACCCACGCTATTTAAACTCGCGCACGCATATGAGACGGCGCAACCATTCACTGAGCGCCCGCCGATCTATGCCTGATCGACATGGGACGACCACTCGAATTCTTCCCTGGGACCGCGGGCGTCCCGCCCGCCTACCTGGAATGCCACTTACGGTCAGATTTGAGTGAACGTGTAGCTTGAGGCGGGCGGGACGCCCGCGGTCCCAGGGAAGAGGTTGAGTGGTTTAGCCTTTATGGCTTGGGTTGATTCACTGAACTATCGCCTTGTTGCGAAATCTTTGGAGTCTTATCCGGTATCCAGTCGCCGGTGAAGATCTCGACGACGTTCTTTGCAGTTCCTACTACTGGTGTCACATCCAGCCCCACATGAACCGCCCCGGGGACAAGTCCTTTTTTCTTGATGTCGTGACCGGCAAAGCCAACGGTAAAGACAGGGCCAATAATCGGAATTGCCCGGAGGAGTTTCTTAACAACCGCCCAACCCACTCTACCCTTGACTGTCTTTGCCATGCTTAGGATCACATCATATCGACAACTCTTTGCCAAGCCGAGCGCTCAGTCCCATAGGACCGAATGTTTAGGCGCCGATGAGATGTGCTAGCATGCAGCGTTTTCTGTTACCAATAACGGATCAGCAAAGCCCTAATCGATGCGCGCCAAATTCTGTTTTTCGCTAACTATTCTTTGTTTGTTAGCCTCGCTCTTCTCATGCAATCGCGCCGCTAATCCGTCGCGTAAACTTTTGATCTACACGCCACACGGGCAGGACTTGCTACACGACTCGATCTCGCGCTACCAGGCGATTCATCCCGGAGTAGACATACAGTTTCTCGACATGGGTTCGCGCGAAATCCTGGAGCGCGTGCGCGCCGAACGTAATCGGCCGCAGGCTGATTTATGGTGGGGCGCTGCACACACGACCTTTCAAACCGCGGCTGAAGAAAACCTGCTCGCGCCCTATAAGCCCAGCTGGGCCGACAAGGTTTCCGGCTCGAGTCGCGATAGTGAAGACCGTTGGTATGGCACTTATCAAACGCCGGAAGTGATCGTTTACAACAGCGATGTAGTTAAGCCGGAAGAAGCGCCGAAAGATTGGGACGATGTCCTCGATCCGAAATGGCGTGACAAGATTGTTATCAGAAATCCAAACCCCTCCGACTCAATGCGCGCGATATTTGGGGCGATGATCTGGCGCTTCTACAAAGACACCGGATCGCCGGACAAAGGTTATGATTGGTTGCGGCGTTTGGATGCTAACGTGCATGAATACACAGCCGACGGGACACTAATGATGCAGAAACTGGTTCGCCGCGAAGGCGTCATTAGCTTGTGGAACCTTCCCGACGTGTGGCTATACAAAGAGCAAAAAGGTTTCCCCATCGGCTACGTGTTTCCAGCCAGCGGTACGCCGGTCATAACGGACGGCATCGCGATTGTGCGTGGTGGTCCCAATGAAGCGGAGGCCCGCGCCTTCTATGAATTCGTTACCACACAGGAAAGCCTGGTGCTGACCGCGAAGAAGTATTATCGAATTCCCTTGCGCAACGACATCGATCGCGCGCAACTACCGGCGTGGATGAATGAACGCGTGAACGAGATGCCGCTCGACTGGGATTTGCTGCGCAAACAGAGCGGTGACTGGATGCGTTACTGGGACACTGAGATTCGCGGGCGCAGCAGAAAGTAAAAGTTCGCCAGGTCTTAAGAGCGGGGGCAAGGCGGGGTCCCCGGCGGGGCAGCCCCGCCGGGGTGCTAGGCCCGCCTTCCTGACCCTGAGCTTCACCCAGTTGAGCAGCAACAAAAAGTGAAAGGCTTTCATGGAAAGCGACGAAGACCAGGTGCAAAGTCTCTCAGGTCAGGAAGGTGGGCTTGCCCCCGCTCTTAATGCCTTGCTTCCGCATACTGCCGCGGATTTGTTGACCTTTTAATTTCGAACGATGCCACTGCTTTCTCTCAACAATCTTTCCAAGCGCTTCGATAAGACCCCGGCGGTGTCCGAGGTGTCGCTTGACGTCGAGCGCGGTGAGTTTTTCGGCTTGCTCGGCCCTTCCGGTTGCGGCAAAACGACCACCCTCAGAATGATTGCCGGTTTGGAACAGCCTGACTCCGGTACCATTAGTTTTGAAGACACTACGATAACGAACCTGCCGGCAGAGAAACGCGGCTTCGGCATGGTCTTCCAGAACTATGCCCTCTTCCCGCACCTCAACGTTTTAGAAAACGTTGCCTTCGGTTTGCGCGCCCGTCATAAGTCGAAGAACGAAATCATGGAACGCGTGAAGAGCGCCCTGGAACTCGTGCAACTGCCGGGTTACGAAAAGCGCAGAGTCGATGAACTGTCCGGCGGTCAACAACAGCGAGTGGCTATCGCGCGCGCCATCGCTATCGAACCAGCGCTGTTACTTTTTGATGAGCCGCTTTCAAATCTTGACGTGACCTTGCGCGAGGAAACGCGTGGCGAATTGCGTGAGCTCGTCACCCGGCTCGGCTTGACCGCAGTTTACGTGACCCACGATCAGGAAGAAGCTTTCGCACTCTGCGATCGCATCAGCGTGATGGTGGGCGGCCGCATTTTGCAGACCGGCCGGCCGCGTGATCTGTATGAGCATCCGGCACAACTTTCTGTAGGCAAGTTTTTGGGACGAAACAATTTGATTCGGGCGATGCGATTGAGTTCAAGCAAGGAGGAGATCGGCGAATTCAAAACTCTCGACGGTGGTCAGGTTATCCGGATTCCAGTGGCTGATAAAAATCTCGTGCCTCTCAATCAGCCTTGCATCCTGGCGATCCGGCCCGAGCATGTCGTGGTTATGCACTCTCACGAGAGACTTGAAAACGCTTTGCCGGCGACGGTACGCGAAATCAACTTCGCCGGGGCAACCTCCAGCATAAAGCTGGATGCTAACGGCCTCACTCTCGAAGCGCTGGCATTGGACGCCGACGGGCTTGCTGTCGGGGATGCGATCATTGTGGCGTTGCCACCCGAACGAATTGCCCTTCTCAGGAATGAATGACCCATGAGAAGCGGGTATATCGAGGGACAGGCGCGGCCTGAAACGCGCAGAGCGCAGAACGCGGCTATGCCGCCTGATATGCGGAAGGTCTATGACCTTCCGCAGCGCGTGCTAAGTGTTTGGGGCTATGCCCCAGCTTAGGGCGTAGCCCATATGAATGAAGAGCGCCCATTGTCGGTGGGGCGCAGCCACCACCGCACATCAGACGGCAAAGCCGCGAAGCTCTCGCCGCGGCTAATACTTTTTTTCATTGTCGCTATCGTTCTCCTCTACGGCGTCATCTATCCAAACATTCACGTCGTCGTTGCCTCGTTCCAGCAAAATGGAAACTGGACGCTGGCCAACTATCTTCAGACGCTCTCGCAGGCAATTGTTCTCGAATCCATCGTGGCGAGTGTCGGCGTTTCGGTATTGACCGTCCTGTTTTGCGCCGCAGTCGGCATTCCGCTCGCGTTTCTTTTCGAGCGCTACTCTTTTCCAGCCCGGCGCGTGTTCGCAATGCTCGCGGCCCTGCCGCTGGTTTTACCGCCTTTGGTCGGCACAGTCGCTTTTATTTTTCTCTGCGGCGAGTCAGGAATTCTGGCTCGCCTTGTCCAGTCAGCATTTCACCTTGACCACTCGCCCTGGTCATTGCGCGGCTGGCCGGCCCTGCTACTTTTTCATGTTTATACGATGTACCCGTTCTTCTATGTTCTAACGGGAGCGGGTTTGACCAGAATTGACGCGGCGCTGGCTGAGGCTGGCCGAAGTTTGGGCGCCAGCCGCACGCGGGTGGTCACGCGAATCCTTTTGCCGCAACTCACGCCCTCGTTGATTGCCGCGGCTTTGCTTACCTTTATGACTTCCATGGCTTCCTTCAGCGCGCCGCTTCTCTTCGGTGGCGGCGTGCGCGTGCTGACGCTGGAGATTTACACGGCGCGGCAACGCGGAGATGCGAGTCTGGCCATAACAGAAACGGTGATACTGGCGGCGATTTCGCTAAGCGCGCTCTTTTTCTTTCAGCGCTATGAAGGAACGCGGAGGTTTGCGGCAGCAGCGATGAAAGGTTCAACAAAAAAGCGGCAGGCGATTGCGCGCGGCGGCGCCCGCAGTCTGGCGATCGCCTGCGGCGTGTTCTTTTCGCTGTTACTCGTTCTGCCGGTAGCAACGCTACTGCTCGTCAGCTTTGCCCGCGAAGGAAACTGGACCACGCAAACTTTGCCCACCGCCTATACCTTCGCCAACTACGTAAGAATATTTTCCGACTCACGCGCGAGCGAAGTTTTTCTTAACAGCTTGTCGATGTCCGCCATTGCCGCGGGCGCGGCGCTGCTGTGGAGTTTCTGTGTAGCAGCTTTGCTTGCACGTAAAGGAATTCGAAAACTGAGACGACTGCTCTCGTGGCTGATACTAGTTCCCTGGGCGCTGCCCGGAACGGTTGTCGCAGTTTCCATAGCCGAGTCGTACGGTCAACCTTCATTGTTGCTGGGATCTTTCATACTTGTCGGCACCTTTTGGATTTTGCCGGTAATTTATTTTCTCCGCTTCATGCCGCTGGTGGTGCGCGCGGTGCAGGCTAGTATGGAACAACTCGATGCGACACTTGAGGAAGCGGCTGCCAGTTTGGGGGCCAGCTGGTGGCAAAGGTTCACGCGCGTTACGCTTCCGCTCATCTGGCCGGGGGCCATCGCCGGAACGCTGCTGGCTTTTGTGATTGCGCTGGGCGAATATGTGGCTTCGGTGTTGGTGTTTGTACCGACAAATCGGCCCGTCTCGATCGCGATTGCCTCCGAGCTACGCGATTTCAATTTGGGCACGGCAGCGGCGTATGGAGTAGTACTGATGCTGATGATTGGAGTGATTATGACGATTGCCGCACGCCTGGAACGCTCGCGTGCGTAGCTGTGGATTGGGAGTTCAACATGATCAAGACCCTTGGATTGACGCACCTTCATCTCATGGTTAGAGATATTCAGCGTTCGCTTGCTTTCTACCAGACGGTGTTTGGAATGAAAGTGAGGTTTTGGGCCGGTGCAAGCCTGGTCTTCCTAAACACGCCCGGCTCCAACGATATGATCGCTTTACACCAGGCGGAGGAAGGACATGCGACCGGAGTCGGCGGCGGCATTCTTCACTTTGGTTTACAACTGGAAAATAAGGACGACCTCGAGCACGCTATCAATGAAGTTGTGGCCGCGGGCGGTGCGTTGAAGAAGCGCGGTGAGTTTACACCCGGAATGCCCTTCGCCTATGTGTCTGACCCGGATGGATATGAGATCGAGTTGTAGATCACTATTGATGAAACTTGATAACACCATGGTTAGGAAATACTTTCAGCGACGACTCGCTTCATACTTCCTGCTCGTCGCATTCTCGCTTTCATTGGCCGGCGGCCCTTTTAGTCCAGCGCGCGGCCAGGAGCCTTCGCCCGCACCACTGCTAACCACGCAGCCCGTTAACAAGGCCGAGCTTCATCAGGCGTTGGTTGATCTTACGAACACCTGGACGGTGATGTGCGTCGCGGCACACCCGGACGATGAAGATGGCACGACGTTAACGGTCCTGAGACGAAGAGATGGGGCGCATACCGTAAGTCTGTTTTCGACCTACGGCGAGGGCGGGCAGAATGCGGTCGGTCCTGAGCTCTACGAAGAACTGGGCGTAATAAGAGCGCAGGAAACTATGAGGGCCGCAAAGATTCAAGGCTCGGAGCCTTACTTCCTCGGCTTAAAGGATTTTGGATTTTCGAAATCGGCAGACGAGGCCTTCAAGGTTTGGGGGCACGATGAAGCGCTACGAAGAATGGTTTTGAAGATTCGCGAGTTGCGCCCCGACGTAATCATTACCCATCACGATACAACCAGCGGACATGGGCATCATCAAGCCACTGGCCGGCTGATCATCGAAGCCTTCGACGCGGCCGCGAATCCGAAACGTTTTCCTGAACAATTGAATCAAGTAAAACCCTGGCAGGCGCAACGATTGTTTGTGCGCATCTTTGGAGCGAACGCTCAGAAGCCCGCAGGCGAAACTGAGAAAGTTTTTGCCATTGACCCAAATGAAGTCGATCCGGTGCGCGGTACGTCGTACGCGGAGCAAGCGCTCGCGGCGCTTCAGCAACACGCGACACAGGGACCGTGGCCAAAATCGATTACAGATCTAATGCGAGCGCGACGAATCGAAGCGGGAAAACTGCCGTTGATTCGTTATCGGCTCTTGCGCGAGGCTACCGGCGTTCCACCTTTGCCGCAGGATGCGGGTACGCCGTTGGCTGGTCTGGAACTGCCCGCCACATTAATTCCCTCGATTACGCCGCCAAAGATTGAGGGACGTCCCTTAGCCAGCTTTGTCGACCGGCCGGATCGTGTGCTTGCGGTCTTAATTGGTTGGCGCGCCAGCAGGGGTCTGCTGTCATTACTAACAGGCGATCAGGAGCGCTTTCGTCTGTTCGAATCGCGCTCAGACCGGGCCCTGGCAGTAGCCACCGGCATTTCTATAACGCTCAGCTCGCGCGATACGGTGCTGGTGCCAGGCGGCCCGTCCACTTTTTCGATTGATTTTGCGAACCCTGGTACGCGCGCTGTTCACGTGGACGATCTTCGATTCAATGGCTGGGGTGAACCGGTGCGCCTGGATCCAGCAGATGTTCTGTTGCCTGACACGGAAACGAATGTCAACGTTGACAGCACGACACCGAAGAACGCCACCTTAACTGTTCCGCAGGAAGAACATCTTTATGACGGCCTTTTCCTCGGCAAACATTTTGAGGCCAACGCCCTCGTGGATTTCGACGGCGCTAAATTCTTCCTGCGCGCGGAACTCGCTTTGCCGGTCGTCCCGGCGCTAGAGATCAAACGCATCTGGCCGTCGCCCTGCGTGCGAACTGAAGAAACATTGGGCTGGTGTGACGCCTTCAAGGTTGGGCTGGTAAATCATCTGGCAACGCCGTTTCGCGGAACTATGGAAATAGGCGCGGCAAACGGTGCTCACACTCGTACGGCAATCTATCAACTGGTTCTTGCCCCAAACGAGCAACGCGACGACACAATCTCAATTCACGATGCCAGACCCAACCGGGAAAATCTGAAAGAACGGAGAAGCTCTGGTTCGGTGGACTTCTCCATCAAGGCTGCCGATTCCACTGACTTAATCACAAAGCGAACCGTGCCGGTAGTCTATAGCGCCGCGCGAGTCGCCCAAAATCTTCGAGTTGGATACGTCCCCAGTTTTGATCAAACGCTCGAACATTCACTCGCGGCGTTGGGAGTATCCTCCAAAGCGCTGACCATCGACGAAATCAAGAGCGCGGATCTTTCGATATTCAACACCATAATCATCGACAATCGCGGGTATGAAGCACATCCGGAATTGGTCGCGGCGAATTCTCGTTTACTTGACTTCGTTCAGGCCGGCGGAACGCTGATTGTTTTCTACCACAAAGACAACGAATGGAACCCCGACGAAAAGAAAAACCGGCCGCAGCTCGCGCCCTATCCGATCATTCTTGACGACAAGCGCGTAACCGACGAGAACGCGCCCATCACCTTTATTCAGGTGCGTCACCCACTGCTTAACTCTCCCAATAGAATTACGCCGGCAGACTTTTCGAATTGGATTCAAGAGCGCGGGCTTTACTATCCGAAGCAATGGGATCAGCACTATACAGAGATCTTCTCAACTAACGATCCGGGCGAGCCGCCGTTAATCGGTGGGTTGCTAGTGGCCCAACATGGCAAGGGGAATTATATCTATACGAGCATGGTCTGGTATCGAGAGTTGCGCGCCGGGGTGCCGGGAGCTTACCGCATGTTTGCGAACATGATTTCGTACGGACACTTACACAGATAAACGCGGATCAGAAACGCTTCAATTGGTTCGTCCGTGAACCTATTGACCATCTGATCCGCGTTTATGCGTAAATCCGCGGCTAATCGATCCGGCGCTTGTTCTAGGAAACCGCCTCCTGTTCAATACCTGACTCCGCTTCAAGCTTCGCCTGCGCCCGCTCGAGGAAAGTCCTAATCATCTCGCCGACTCGCTTTTGCATTTCTGAACTGATCGCGCCTTCACCAACCAGGGCAGCCAGGCGGTGCAATTCCCTGGCGTGCGCCCGGCGCAATTCCACATGCTGCGATACCTTGATCAATACGTTATGCCCCCGCACTTCAAAAGCCGCCGCATAACGCAGATAATTTTTATTCTCCGAACCGGCGGGCGACCACTCGAGCCGGTCGGGACCATCTTCCGTTTTACGTACCGCAAAGCTAGCCTGGACTGAACCAATCACGGGCACCTCGGCGCGTACTTTCCAGCGCATGATGCCGCCGGATTCGCTACGAATACCCTCGATGCCGGGCATCAAATCGGCGAAGTTTCTGAGCTCGCCAAAGAACTCGCGCGCGCGTTCCAGGGTGGTTTTCAGTTCCAATTGACCTGTGTATGAAGCTTTGATTCGAAACATTCTCTGTCCTTTTAAGTTCCCTGATTGTTGATGCTCCAGGTTGACAATCCGTTGTAAACCCAAGAACCTAAAGCTAAGTTACACGATTAAGAAATTTACGTAAACAAACAATTTTTGTTGCGAAGGGGTGTCGCCAGTGAACATAGGTAGAAGCTGTCCGCGCTGTCAGGAAAGCGTAATGCAAACATGGGAAGAATTGAGCGCTGAGGAACAGGAAGTGGTGAAACGCTTGCCCGCGTCTGCTGAATACTCTGCGGCGGAGCGGCAAGGGATGCATCGATGGTGTACGCACTGCTGGTATGAAGCGGCAGTTGGCGGAGAGCAGTCGGCTTAGAGGCTTGCGAGCGGCTCTGCCGCGTAACCTCAGAAATAAGAAGCACTCGCACAGCCTTTCCGCACGCAAGGCGGCAGAGCCGCATTCAGTTCATCGCGCGGTTAGCTTTTCATTGCGCGGTTATCCGGTCATACGCTTCGCGTATCGCACGCATTCGCTCGCGTAAAATCTCGCTCAGTTCGGCAGGCGTTTGGAAATCCAAACGCCTGGCAATTTCCTTGAAAACCGGATAATCAATCGCCGGCAACGCGGCGACTTTGCCGACAATGAGACGCAGATGATGATCGACCGACCGCAGCAGTTCATATCCCTGGCTGAGCGCTTCGAAGTCCCGCGTTTCTAAAGAGCCGTTGGCTTCCAGCCGTGCCAGCGTTGTCAGGGTCGAACGATTCTCGCCCTCGTCTGCGACATCATCACGAAGCTGCAGGTAACGGGTCGCAAAATAAACATCGAGCATACCGCCGGATGAGTATTTGATGTCTATATCGTGCCGCCCACCACGACCCGCGCGACGGCCATTCCTGGCCACACCTCTTCCCTTCTCTCGTTCGAGACGCTCGCGCACGCGGCGTGTCTCCTCTTTCAGCTCATCCGGATTAACCTCGCGTGCCTTTTCATGAATCGCGTGTCTCGCATGCGTTTCGATCATCCTGCCGAGTTCCAGGTCGCCGGCGACAGCACGCAGCTTGACGTATGCAAGCCACTCCCAAATCGCGCTGCGCTGTTTTACGTAGTCGAGAAATCCTTCGGAACTAGTGACCAGCGGACCATTCTTCCCGTTGGGACGCAGCCGCAAATCCACTCGATACAGGTAACCTTCGCGAGTCACGCTGGAGAGAGCCGCGATCATTAACTCGACCAAACGGGCATACGCTTCGTCTTGTGTTAGTGAAGTGACCGGAGATGAAACAAGTGAGTCATAGACGATGGCAATGTCGAGGTCCGATCCATAATCCACGCCGGCGCTGGCAAGGCGGCCCAGGGCCAGCACACTCAAACGCGGACCGCCCGCCAGGCGTCCATAGCGCCGCACCATTTCACGACGGGCGATGAGATAAGCGACATTGATGCTCGCCACCGCAAGCTCGGTCTGAAGTTCATTTGAGTCCAGCAGATGAAGCTTGCCGGTAGCATCTTCAGCGCCGATTTCAATAAGCAGCCTCGACCATTCCCGCCTCAACGCCGAAAGCTCCGCCGAAAAAGTCTTTTCAGGGTCGACAACCGACCTAAGCTGAGCACGATAGTCACGACGCCGCAACCGCGACTTCTCAGTTCCCAGCGAACTAATCAACGCCGGATTGCTGGCTACCATTTCACCGAAAAACTCCGAGGCGCCGCACAGGCGCACCAGCCCAATTAGGTTATCGGCAGACAGATCCAGTCGCCCCTCGAATTTTTCCAGCGACGCGGCGACCCGGGAAGTGAGGACTTGTGCCCGATGTGGGTGAGTCGACTGCTGTACAGCTTCATTCAAGCGATGCGCCAGCTCTGGCACGCTTGCCGCCGCTGTCCCAGTTTCAACCGGCGGCAGATGTGAACTAAAGACTCTCGCCGCGTTGATCACTCGAAATTCGTCTCCGGCTTCCCGCCAAACCGTGACGCCAGCCGGTACCACGTCATCCGAATAAGCGCTCGAACGCGTCACCTGATTCCGTTTTCGCGTAACTTCGCTGTCTACAACAACGTCGGCAAAAACACGGTCGTAAGCCTTGCGCACGTTCGTTATGTGCGAACCGAGTGCGGCTTCGAAATCAGCAAGCGCGGTTGCCGCAGGAAGTCCCATACGTTTAGCGATTAGCAATCGTTGAGGTTCGGCCTGTGGCAACGTATGCGTTTGCAGTCCGTGCTCCATCTGCAGTCGATGTTCGAGCGTGCGCAGGAACGTGTAGGCCTCGGACAGATCGGATCGCTCCTGTTCAGAAATGAGATTGCGGTCGGCGAGTCTTCCCAAACTGATCAGCGTGTGACTCACGCGCAACCACTCGTCGTGGGCGCCGTGAGCCAGCTGTAGCGCCTGCGCGATAAACTCAATTTCCCTGATGCCGCCGCGCTGGAGTTTTACGTTGAACCCTGCGTTCTTACGTTCGACGCTGCGATCGATTTTCTGTTTGGCCAAACGAACACTCGCGAGCGCATCCGCAACCGAAATCTCAGAACGGTAGATATACGGTTGAACAGCGACTGCAAACCTGGAAAAGAGTGAACTTGAGCCCGCCGCGGCGCGGCTGCGAATCAGGGCCTGTCTTTCCCAAGCCTGTGCTGACCTGGCGTAATACCTGAGCGCCTCATCAAGAGAACAAGCGAGCGCGCCGTCGCGGCCATAGGGACGTAAGCGCAGATCGACGCGATAGGCCGCGCCCTCGCCGGCAGGATGCCCGACGAGCTTGCTGACGGTCTCGGACAGTTTAATGAAGTATTCGCGGTTGCTTAGTTTGTCGCTTAATTTGTCTCGTTCACTGGAGCCTGCGGTTGTTAGGACGACGGAACAACCCGCTGTTGTTCCATCGTCGGAATAAACGAAGAGCAGATCGATATCTGAAGCGTAGTTGAGCTCCCATGAACCGAGCTTACCGAGCGCGATAACGCAAAACTCGGCGGTGGCGGTTCGACCGCCTTCCTCGTGTAGCGGCGCTCCGTAACGATTGTCGAGATCCTGTCGAGCTAGACTCAGCGCGTAATCGAGAATTGCATCGGCAAGGTTCGATAGCTCTTCGGTTGTTTCAACGAGCGTGTGGGCGCGGCGGACGTCGTGCAGGTAGAGGCGCAGCAGTTCGCGACGACGGAAGCGTGCGAACAATACCTGCGGCGTCAAAGTTGAGTTTGTCAGCGCGAAGCGCGCCAGCGACTCCCTTAGCTGGTCACAGGTTCTCACGCGAACGTCCGCGCGCTCGCGCTTGAGCCATGAAACATAGTCAGGATTCTGCTCGAGAGTGGTGGCGAGCAGTGGGCTCCAGGCGGCCAACGCCAGCGTGTCGGAAAGAAGAGCGGCGTCGCGGAGCAGGGTTTGAAACGTTCGAGGTTGTTCGTTTGAAAGACGTTCGAGAAAGAGCCGGGCCCCTTTTTCATCAGGCAGATCGCGAATGAGCGATTCAACTTTCGCGTCGAGATTTTGCACACAGACATCTTACGCCAAAGTCAGGAGTTATGAGTCCGTAGTCTGACGTCCGCTAATAGTGGCCCAGCCATCACGGATGGCACCTCGTACGCGTCGATTGAACAATGAGGCGCTAGCTGAGGCTTGGGTTATTGCCGCCTGATCCGCCGCACGACGGAGGACACGATAACGGCCCGAGGAGCAGTGTCCTCAGGCCGTGCTCGTCATCCATGCGGTCTGTTGCCTCTCTCCGTAGCATTGAGGCCTAACGAAGGACTTTGGACGGCTTCCTAAACATCTCTATAAAGAAACGCGCCGGCAACCGCGGCCAAAATCGACGTGATGAACTGGAAGGCTCCAACCTTGATCCACAAGGCATGCGAGTAGAATCCGAGGGGAATGAATTGCGCCGGCCCGGTAACTGAAAAGGCGAACCAGGCTACGATTCCCGCCAACGCCGCCGTCTTCCACCCGGGCCCACAGCACGATCGCATCAAGGCGTAAAGATAAATCGAGATATAGCCCCGACCAAGTTCGAAGATCGCGAAGTAGACGAGAGCATAGGCACTGTGCTTCGGTTCAGCGACGCCCAAGTCGGCGTAGACCGCCTGCCAGAATCCTATCGCGAGCCGCTCGTGAAGAAATCCGTCAGTGAGAAAGAGAATGATTGAGGCAACCAGTCCGCCCACCAGGACTCGAACCCAGTTGATCTTGTACATCGTTAGCTCCTTTCACTACGGAAGGTCCAAAGTCCAAAGTCCAATGTCTAAGTCAGCTGATGGACCTTGGACGTTGGACTGTTTGTTAGATATCGAAGTACAGCGAAAACTCCAATGGATGTGGACGCATGCGCAACGGAGTGATCTCTTTGTCACGCTTGTAAGTGATCCAACGCTCAATCAATTGCGGACTGAAGACGTCGCCCTTTAGAAGGAAGTCGTGATCTGTCTCGAGCGCTTTCAACGATTCATCCAGCGAACCCGGCAGAGTTGGAACGTCCTTTAGTTCCTCCGGAGAGAGATCATAGATGTCCTTTTCCAAAGGCTCGCCCGGATCGATCCGGTTCTGAATCCCGTCAATTCCTGCCAGCAGCATCGCAGAGAAAGCCAGATAGGCATTGCACGAAGGATCAGGCGGACGAAACTCCAAGCGCTTTAGTTTCGGATTCGTCGAAAACATCGGAATGCGAATAGCCGCCGAACGATTCCTGGCCGAGTAGGCAAGATTGACTGGAGCTTCGAATCCGGGAACCAGGCGCTTGTAGCTGTTGGTTGTCGGAGCCGCGAACGCGACTACGGCAGCCGCATGTTTCAGGAGACCGCCAATGTAAAAGCGGGCCATCTCCGAAAGTCCAGCATAGCCATCGCCCGCGAAAAGCGGTTTGTCGCCCTTCCATAATGATTGGTGACAATGCATCCCCGATCCATTGTCTCCGTAAAGCGGTTTCGGCATAAACGTCGCCGTCTTGCCATACTGGTATGCAGTATTGCGAACTATGTACTTGAAGATCTGAAGGTTGTCGGCGGTGCCCAGCAGCGTTGCAAACCGGAAGTCGATCTCACACTGCCCGGCGGTGGCCACTTCGTGATGGTGACACTCAACCGTTACGCCGCACTTGCCGAGTTCAAGCGAAATTTCAGAACGCAGATCGCTGAGCGTATCAGTGGGTGGAACCGGGACGTAACCTTCTTTCGGTCGGATGCGGTAACCAAGATTCGACCCCTGGAACTCGTTGGCGTCGCGACCTGTATTCCAATGGCCTTCGTCGGAGTCGATCGTATAACCGGCAGACTGTTGTTCGTTGTGAAATTTGACCGAATCAAAAACAAAGAATTCGGCTTCCGGGCCAAAGTTGGCAACGTCGGCAAGGCCGGTAAACTTCAGGTAATTCTCGGCACGTACAGCCACAGAGCGCGGATCGAAGGGATAACCCTCCTTGGTGATCGGATCGACGGCGTTGCCTATCAGGCAAAGGGTTGGGTGATCGGCGAACGGATCCATCCACATGCGCGATGCGTCTGGAACGAGCAGCATGTCTGATTCATGAATCGCGGCCCAGCCACGAATTGACGAAGCGTCGAAGCCGAAGCCGTCTTCGAAGTTGCTTTCGCCTAGTTCGCCGATGGGGAAGGTTAGGTGTTGCCAGGAACCCGGCAGGTCAGTGAAGCGAACAGAAACAAATTTTGCCCCCTCATCGGAGGCATATTTCAAGACAGTCTTTGCATTCATGAGTTCTCCTGGTTGAAAAAGGGAGTGATTTGGTTTGCTCTCTCTGTGCAATCTCTGTGTCCTCTATGTCTCTGTGGTTAATAAACTCGGAAGAATAATCACCACAGAGGCACAGAGTATACTGAGATTGCACAGAGAAAATCGCAAAAGGTGGCGATGAAAATGGGAGTGTCAGGGGTGCTCTTCGCCCCGGTGTGTTTGTTGGCGCGAAGTGTTGCGGACGCCGAAAGTGGCGAAGGAAAGGGCCGAACGTCATAGCGCGATTGCGCGTAAAAAAGTATGCATTATAGTTACACGGATTTGAATGTCAATGGTTTTAATCGGCGACGTAAGTATGTCAAGAAAAATCAATCGCACTACCAGCGAGGCTGTTTTACAAGAGCTCTTGCTTTACCTACTTACTCGGCCTGGGAAAAATCGGTTGACAAGTAACTGAAGCAAGACTAGCGTGACGACCATCAGAAGTCCCGCTATGAGCAGCCTCACTTCTGATACTCAACTGCGATATTGACGGAGAGTTCCACAACCAGTCAGACGTGGAGTTTCCTCAGGGTTGGCGCGTCCCGTAAAAGCCAGAAGCTCCGGATCGCGCAAGCTCAAAATGTTCACTTTCTCACCAGGAGTACTTATATGAACAGCCGAATAAAGTTGGTATTGATTGCCTCCTTATCTCTCACCACTACAATTCTTCTCATTGGCACTTTCAGGACAAGTGCACAGAGAAAAACTCTCGAGCAGGGCGAAACGTCGGGACAAGAACAATCAGAAGAGCGAGTCGTCAATAAAAAATCGGATTTTTCACCGCCAATGGATATTACTCTCGCGAAAACAAAAAAAGGCTCCATCAAGTTCAATAGAAAATTTCTGGAGGACGACGATTGGTTAAGGGGATTAACCGTCAGCGTTGCCAACGCCTCAGGTAAAACGGTGACGTTTATAGGAGTAGAGATCTTTTTTAAACGACCTGGAGAGCATTCAGGAGAGCCGGGCGCGCTCTGGCATCTTGAGTATGGAGATGACCCCTTTCACTACCAATCGGAGACGGATATGCCTTCGCTCCGAGTTAAACCGGTTCCGCCGGGTGGGACCGTAGAGATCCAGTTGAGCGATAACGACTTCGACCAGATGAAAATTTTCCTGAAGGAGGCGAAATATCCTACCAGTGTTAACTTTATAGAACTGCGCATAACAGATATCGGGTTCAGCGATGGCACAGCTTGGAACGCTGGCCGAATGAATAGGCGAGACTCCAAAAGTCCCTGGGGGTGGAGTCCGATAAACCGCAGCCCCGGAGAAGACCCCAAGGTTGAGCAACCAGCCAATAAAGAAAACTGAGTTGCCTTGACTCCGTTACGTGAGAAGAAGAATATAAACGCTGTATCAGTTGGCTCCTCTGCCGACATTACGAGATGCCTAAGCAATCAGCCTAAGGCAATAACCAAAATAGGAGCGACCTCATGGATGCCGAACCAAAAACCTCTACCATAGCTGGCAAAACCTTGCTGCTACCCATGTACTCACGGATGAGATTTGTGCTAATTGCGTCATTACTTCTCATCGCCACTGTCGTTCTACTCAGCGCTTACAACGCGACGGCACACCGGAAACCAATTACCATGATCGCAGCTCAGGCCAAAGCAAGAATCCTGGTGACAAAGACTCATCTCAAGCTTCCTCTCAAGATCGCAGTGGTGAAAACCCAGAAAGGGGAAATCGAAACAGATAAGGAATTTGTCGGTGATGACGACTGGCTAAGAGGCCTGACGATCCGCCTGACTAATAATTCTGGGAAGGCGGTTACCTTCGTAGGCATAGAACTAGTCTTCTGGAGAACCGAAGACCAGTCCACGGGACTTCCCGCGGCTTGGCCACTCAGAAAAGGACTTGACCCATTCTCAAGTGACTCGACACCCGATCAGCCTGAAATTGCAAGTCCCGGCGCTGACTTGGAAATCGTTCTCTCTGACGAGCAATACGATGACATCAAACGCTTCCTGAAAGACGTCGAGTTCCCTGAAACTATCAAGAAGGTAGAGATCCAGATAGTAAAAATTGGTTTCAGCGACGGCACCGCGTGGAACGGCAGAATGTATAGGCGCGATCCGAAGAGCCTCAACGGACCGACTAGAGGTTGGACTCCGGTGGACGAGGTTGGCTGATAGCAACCGAAACTGAACCCTCGAAGCGGTGCGGCAAATCGCACCGCTTTTTTTCTAGATGCTGGAAGCGATGCTTCACAGACACATTGGAAAATCGCTAGAGCGTCATTGATGGGACCCACACCGCTCGGTTACTTGTACTCCCAAGCAAAAGCGGCGGACTACCGATTACAGGAGACCGCCGCTTTTTATTCAGTTGTGACAACGACGGCTAGGCCGCGATTAGTTCACCGTTATCGGGATTAGAAGTAAACTCCCGATAGGCACCTTCCGCCTCCCTGTCGTGGTACATGACTCGCCACTTGACCTCAGGCGTTGCAGACGGATAGACGCCCAAGAATGGCTCACCTTCCCCCTCCGGTTCTCCGTGTAAGCTGTAGATGAATTGGCCCTTGAGTTTTGAGACCAGGCCGCCTTTGGCCGCATCCAGATTGTCATCTTCCAAAAGCGCCCTAAAGCAGTCTGTAAATGTATTGAACATAATATTTGTTTCCTGTTAAATAGTCTGTCAAAAATACTAAGAGCGGCAAGGCCCGCGCTAACGAGTCTTGCCGCTCTCAGCCTGTTAAGCGAACTGTGAGCTAGGATTTTATCAGGCTGTCAACAAGTCTCGCAACGTCCAAGCATTCCCAGTCAACCTCGCTTCCATTGCTGGAGAGCAAAACTTCTTTGACTAACGCACTTGCCAAGCGTATAAGTTGCCCAGGCTTACAGGAAAGCGCCTGAGTTCCAACCTTCACACATCCAGCAATGCCCGGTGCTCTCAGTCCCGCTGGTGCTAGAAAGGTCTCAACCCCTCATGTATCTCTCTCGTTCAAAAAAAAGTCTCTTTCTTTTTGCCTGCGTAGGAATAGTTCTGGGTGTCGTGGTCTGGGCATCCGGACGAATACCATCGAAGCAGCAAACGCCTAAAGAAGTTGACATAAGGATCCAAAATAAGACTTCGGCGTTGAAAATCATTAGCACAAGGAAGGTGGGAGAAGGTGATGTCGCTCGTTTCGAAGTTGTCGTCATGAATCAATCTGACAAAACGGTTCTGGCCTATACATTCTCGTCGGGGGAAAGCGGCCTAACTTCATTTGGCCTCAACCTAGCGCCAGGAGAGTCCAACACAGAAAAGATTCTAGTATCCAATCTGGAGCCTTCCAGTTTGGATAAGTCAGTCAGTTATCTTCGTTTATCTGCAGTGTATTTAGATGATCGAAGCAGCGAAGGTGAAATGGTAGACGTTAATAGACTGAAAAACAGAATGCTTGGAATTGAGGAGCAGTCCTCAATTGCGTTGCAAGCCTTGCACAAGGCGTCTTCTTCTGGTGAGTCTGACCCAGAGCGTCTCACCATGACGATGGAGGACGCTATCTCTTCGAGGTCGACCACAGCAGACCGCGCTGATATTGCATCAGAGCGTCTCGCGGGCAGGGAGTTCATAAAGGAAAAAATCTCAAGAGAGACCAATCAGATTAGAGCCAATAAGCGCGCTTCAGGAACTAACGGGCAGGAGATGCTGGACCGGTTGATACGATCGCTTGAAAAACTATCGGGCGCACACGAGGTAGGAAAGCAGGAGGAAAAATGAAAGCCCTCCACTATTCTTTTGCGTGTCTCCTGCTGGTGGTGTGTGCAGTTGCTGCGTACGCTGTTTGTTATCGAACTTACTCAACTTTTACAATGATGGACACGTGGTGCTCTGCGGACCTAAGCATTTATAAGAGAGAGAGAAATGGGATCACCTATCATCCTGATGGTTACCTAGACACAAAAGATACAGAAGGGTGGGGCGGGTGCAATACTCAACTCCAAACTTGTTACCCAGAGTTTTATTCCGTTCCCAACACTCCTGACCATTGGGAGCAAACAATACAAGACAGAAGAATTGGCGTACCACCGCCCAACGGGTGTTCGGACATAGGCAATCCTCGTACGTACTCTTCCTATCACACTTGCTCCACTATTGCCGGCGGCAATTGCACCACACCCGGTTTTAACGGAAGCTGTCCCCCGGGAACGGCGCCCACAGCCGGACTGTGCTGTGGTGACAGGCAGGAGTGTGAGGCGTACGGCTGGTACTGGAACTTCTCTTCAAACAATTGCCAAGGTGAGCCGTGGTATTGCGAAATGGCCCCACAAGTCTGTGGCCAGGGCCTCGCTTGGAACTTTGACCATTGCCAATGCGAAGGAAACTCTTCTCCGATTGTCATCGATGTGTTAGGTAATGGATTCAGCTTGACTGATCTCACTGCAGGCGTTGAGTTCGACATGAATAGCGATGGCACACCAGAGGGTCTTTCCTGGACAGCCTCAGGCTCAGATGATGCCTGGCTCACTTTGGATCGTAACGGCAACGGTACGATTGACAATGGGCAAGAACTCTTCGGTAACTTTACACCGCAGCCCGGGCCACCGGCCGGTGAAGAGAAGAACGGCTTCCTCGCTCTCACTGAGTATGACAAAACGGAGAATGGTGGAAACGGTGACGACGTAGTTGACCATCGTGACGCGATCTTTTCATCGCTGCGTCTGTGGCAGGACACAAACCACAATGGCATTTCGGAGCCAGGCGAGCTGCACACCTTGCCGCAACTCGGGCTGGCGACTCTCGATCTTAATTACAAAGAATCAAAGCGAGTTGATCAATTCGGCAATAGTTTTCGCTATCGGGCCAAAGTGAGAGACGCTCACGACACCCAACTTGGCCGGTGGGCCTGGGACGTCTTCCTGGTCGGTACGCCATAAGCGGAAGAACCAAGTAGCGACGAGAAAGGCGGACCTTCGTGTCCGCCTTTTTGACGCCAAAGTGCTGAAAACTGTGGCATCCGCTCTCCAATATGACGGGTTTGTAGCGCACTTTGCCAACTTCCTAACTGCGAAGCTAAACCACAAGTTAACACGCGTTTAGCCCCACTAATCGTCTAATTCGAAACAAAAAAGTGATAGACCGACCTCCGGTTTTCTGTTACATTTGCGGCCCTGAGCGTTCCCATCCAGTTATCTTCCGCTACATCGAGTTAGGGATGTGTAGTACTACGCTTTTGCTTCAAGAATCACGAACATCCGAGTTTCTCATGCAAGTCAGGAGACCGCGAATTGACCACGGCAATTGAGCAGACGCTTGAAACCTATGGCATTGAAAACTGGGGCGCCGGATACTTTGACGTAAATCGCAAAGGAAACCTTATCGTCCGTCCCGCCGAAGGTGACACTCGCTCCGCCGACCTCAAAGAGATTATCGATGACCTGGCCCGACGTGGAATTGGCGCACCTGTGCTCCTGCGCTTCCCGCAACTAGTCGCCGCGCAAGTCAGGAAGCTGCAGCGCGCCTTCAGTCGCTCTATCCGAGAATTTGAATACCAGGGCGCGCATATGTGCGTCTATCCGATGAAGGTCAATCAGCAAAGATCGGTGGTTGAAGAATACTTGCGTGAAGGCTCGCGCTACGACTTTGGTCTCGAGGCCGGGTCCAAGGCTGAACTCTATGCCGCGCTGGCTCTCGAACAAACAGCTGACAGCCTGCTGGTGCTGAATGGTTTCAAGGACGAAGAGTTTATCGAACTGGCCTTTGCCGGCGCGCGTTGCGGCAAGCGTGTGGTGATTGTGATTGAAAAACTCAACGAACTCGATCACGTGCTCAACATCGTCGAGCGCCAGGAAGGCGGCAACATTCCAATCCTGGGCATGCGCGTCAAGCTCTATTCGAAGGGTTCCGGCCGCTGGGAAAAGTCTGGCGGTGAAGCTGCAAAGTTTGGACTAACGACCACCGAGATGCTCGAAGTTATTCGTCGACTCGAAGAGGCCGGTCGTATCGACATGCTCAAGCTGCTGCACTTCCACATTGGTTCGCAACTTACCGACATCAAGCGAATCAAGAACGCGATGAAAGAGGCAGCCCGCGTTTACGCCAAGGTTTATCAGATGAAAGTGCCGGTGGACCTGCTGGATGTCGGCGGGGGCATGGCGGTTGACTACGATGGTTCCAAGACGGCGTTTGACTCATCTGCTAATTACAGCGCCCAGGAGTTCGCCAACGACGTTATCTACACCATCAAGCAGGTCTGTGACGATGAAAACGTGCCGCATCCGACCATCATCCAGGAGTCGGGCCGTTACCTGTCTGCCTATCACGCTATGATAGTCACCAACGTACAGGACGAAATCGAAACTGTAGTTGAAGACATAACGCCCATCGAAATTGATGACGACGATCCGCAAGTCGTCACTGAATTGGGCGACCTTCGCTCTTCAGTAACAGTAAAGAACTATCGCGAGTATTACCACGATGCCCTGGAACACCGCGAAGAGTTGTTCACTCTCTTCAACCTTGGTCTCGTGTCCCTCGAAGATCGCGCGAAGGGGGAAGTGCTGTTCTGGGATATTTGCGAACGCGCGGACAAGTATGCGCAACAGGCCAAATATGTTTCGGAGGAGTTTGACGATCTGCGCCGGTTGCTCTGCGCCAAGTATTTGACGAACTTCTCAGTTTTTCGCTCGGTCCCTGATCACTGGGCGCTCGATCAGCTGTTTCCCATTGTGCCGATTCATTACTTGAACAAGGCGCCTACCGAGTACGCCACCCTCTGCGACATCACCTGCGATTCGGATGGAGTGGTAGACAAGTTTGTAGATCTACACGACGTCAAGCACGTCCTCGAGCTTCATGCGCTGGTGCCCGGTGAAACGTACTATCTGGCGTTTCTACTCGTCGGCGCCTATCAGGAGGTAATGGGAAACAACCATAACCTTTTTGGCACCCCGCACGAGGCTCACATTTACATTGATGATGATGGTTATCTCATTAAGAAGGTGATTCGCGGCACTACCGTCGGAGAAGCTACGGAGCGCGCGCGTTACGAGAAGAGCCTGCTTCACGACGGCTTTCGCCGTTTGATTAATCAACGTGTCAAGGAGGGCGAACTTAGCGAAGCCGAGGGCGCGGACCTGGCGCAGTTTTATGAGTCACGTTACGACGCCTACACCTATCTTGCGGTAAACGGTGCGAAGACGCGTTCAAGGCGGCGCACAGATTTTTGAATAGTTTATAAGTGAACCAGCAATTATTTTTTGACGTTCACCATTTGAGAGGTTGACAAGTTTTATGGTTACGCAGCGAAAACCCAAAGCATCGAAATACCTTACGACGCCCACCCGTCCGGTTCAGGTTGATCGCGACAGATCGGTTGCTGGTCTGCTGGAAAAGATGGAGGGCGCGGGCTTCGGTGGCCGGCAATTGGCCGAAGCTCATCGCATCTGGCTCGACATGCTCGGCGACAATACCACGATTATTGTGGCTGGCTCGGGAGCTCTAATCCCGGCGGGAATGCGCCGTTTATTGGCCTACGTCATTAAGAACCGTTTCGTGGACGTGCTGGTGCTGTCCGGGGCAATGCTTTTCCATGACCTGCACGAAACGCTCGGCCGCTACCACTTCCAGGCCCATCCAAACATGACGGATGCCGAACTGGACGCCTCGCAAATCAGCCGCATGTGGGACCTGCTCGCCAGCGACGAAGAATACCGCGAAGCCAATGAATGGGTGGGGGGCTTTACCAATCAGCTCGATCAGTCACGTCCTTACTCGACCCGCGAGTTTCTGCATCTGCTGGGTCGTGAGTTAGCGGAGATTGCCACCGAAGACGGCGTCCTGACCTCCGCTTACAAAGCGCGAGTGCCGATCTTCTGTCCGGCGGTTGCCGATAGTGGCATCGCGGTGGGAATTGCCGCGGCGCGTTTTGAGAAGAAGAATAACTTCATGTTCGACATCGTTCAGGACGTGCTCGACATGGCCAACCTGACAGCGCGCGCGCGACTAACCGGGATAATAAATCTTGGCGGTGGCACGCCGAAGAGCTTTGTGCAGCAGACTGAAGTTTCTTCGTTCATCCTGAAGAACCACCATCAGGGTCACAAGTACGCCATCCAGATCACGACGGATGCGCCCCACCCGGGCGGCCGCTCCAATGCAGTGTCGTTTGACGAGGGATTGATTTACGGAAAACTAGCTCGCGGCGCTCATAGCGCCTACGTGAATTGCGATGCCACCATCGCGCTGCCAATTCTCATCACCGCTTTGTCGCAGACTGCCGCGAAGTATCTCAAGGGCCGCAAGCGCCCTAACTTCACCTTCGGTCGCGAACTGATCGTGGAAGTGCCTTAATCCGGCGGCCGCTGGGCTTTTCGCCGCGACGCCGCCAGAAAGCCCATACCAATAATCAAGAGCGGCGCCGAAAGTCCCAGCATGCCCAGGTTCGCGACCCGCTTTAGATTCAGGACCACTACTGCTGCAGCGACCATAAATAGAATTCCAATTAACCGCAGAGCTGTTGCTGACAAGGTTCTACCTCCATTGTAGTGAAGTCAATACCACGGCGCGCTTGCGGGTGGGTAAACGATGGGCTGGGAACGTACTGACCCACCCGCTACCGCGCGGCGATACTGACCTCATTACTCTCAAGCGGCTTGCGGCCCAAATACTGGAAAGCCGCGGAGCTATTCCCGTTCATAGTAGTCACCGTGAAAGGTTCAAACTCCAACTGCTGGAACGGAATCATAATTTCCTCAATCCATTCCCGGCGGTGATGCCTCACCGTCAACCCTTCGGGCAATTCAAACACTCCGTAACAACCGTAGCTTTCGGCGTATTCCTCGTAACGCTGACGATTACGCTCATCGTCATTAACCAACAGGTCGCTAACGTAGACCACCCCACCCGGCCTTAACACACGTTCGACCTGAGTGATTAGCCATCGTTGATCGTTGCCGTTGGGAATACAGGTGAGTACTGCGAACAGCAACACGGCGTCCAGGTTATCGTTCGCAAACGGCAACCCCCGCCCATCGTTACGAACGAACGATGCGCCAGGAATTTCAACCTGCGCCCGCGCGAGCATCCGCTGAGAAAAATCCGCGCCCACGAGATTTGAAAAACCCGCTCGGGAGAGTTCGGCCAGCGTGCGGCCATACCCACAACCGTAATCAAGAATGCGAGCCTGTTTGTCTGAATATTTTTCCAGCCAATCCAGGCGCAGAGGATGCGAGAAGCGTTTCTCATGGGCTACGCGATCCCAGTAAAGAATCTGCGAGGAACCGACCTGCATCATTCGACTCTTATTTTGAAAGAAGCCTGGTTAGCTACCGGTTCGAACTCAGGTCCGAAGGACCTAAAGCAAGCTTGAATTGTCTGGTAACGCGATTTAGCAAACAGCCTCACGTCAGCCACTGCAGCACTTCCTCTTCGCCCGTGCTGCGCTCACCGCCGACGATGTGAATGAAGTATTCCTCCAGGGAAATTGGTCCGGTGTGCTCGCTGTCGCCATCAACCTGGATGCCCTTGCGCAGCTCGTTAAGAGAACCCGATGCTAGCAGCTTGCCCTGGGCGATGATGGCAATATCGGAGCACAGTCGTTCGACGATCTCCAGCACGTGTGATGTGAGGAAGACCGTCAACCCCCGCGCCGTGAGCCGTGATAGCAAGTCTTTCAGCGTGCGTGAAGCGATCGCATCGACTCCTTCAAAGGGCTCATCGAGAAAGAGGATCTCCGGGCGATGGATCAGGGCACACGCAAGGGAAAGTTTCTTTTTCATCCCGTGAGAATATTCGACGATTAGTTTCTTGGGTTCACCGGTCAATTCCATCAGGTCCAGCAGTTCAGGCGATCGCTCTGCAATTTCTGCCTTTTGCAACCCATACATTCTTCCGGTGAAGCTCAGCATTTCTGCGCCGGTGAGTCTCTCGAAGAGGTTCAGATCCTCAGGGACGACGCCGATCCGTCGTTTCACTTCCAGCGGTTCGGTTGAAAGATCGCGACCGAGCACTCGTATTCGCCCGCTGGTCGGCGCTAACAGTCTGGTCAACATTTTTATCGTAGTAGATTTGCCGGCGCCGTTGGGGCCGAGAAAGCCGAAGAAGCTTCCGCGCGCGACCGAGAGATTGAGGTTGTCGACGGCTACGAAATCCCCGAAACGCCGTATGAGAGCGGAGGTCTCGACCGCCATTGAAGTGTTTGGCGCTTCGCCATTGAGTGATTCGCGCATCGACAAGGTTTGTACGCGGGAAAACCGCAGCCCGTCAAGCGACCGAAGTTCAGGGCACCCGAATCCATTTTCGCGCTTCGCGCTCATTGCGGGCGGGACGCCCGCGGTCCCAGCAATCACTTGAGCGCTAAGGGGCCACTATCAGTTTCTGATACATCAAATGCGACGCGGTCGGCGAGGAAGAAGCTGAGGACCGAACAAGCGGCAACCGTGATCACATTGGCGCCAGTGATAGGCAAACCGAAACGTCCCACCAGAATACTCATCAAGACGAGATTGCCGACCAGCGAAACGAGACCAGTGGTGATGTTGAACTTCGCCAGCCGTCGCCAGGTTTCCTTCTTCGCGGTCGCCGGTCGATCGTTCCAGGTCCATCGTTGATGCCAGACAAAGTTGTTCAATACTGCAAGTTCAACCGCCACTGCGGTGGCCGCCAGGTAGCTGATCGAATAGACCGTGTGCGTAAGAATGAAAAGAGTGGCTGATTGCAGACCGAAGCCGAGCAAACCGACAACATTGAACTTTATCCAGTGAATCATAGACAGTAGTCAGTAGTCAGTAGTCAGTAGTCAGTAGCCGGATATAAGAATCTCTTCTACTGACTACTGTCTACTGTCTACTGTCTTCCTCACGGCAGTCGCTCCAGTCGATATAGAGCCTGGGTATTCTTGATTGAGGAGAAGATCAGAATCGCACCCATCGCCACTGCACTGATTACGCCACCCACATCAAACAGCAAAAACCGGTGGCCCAGGATACGTGTATGCGCGCTGTGGAGAAGAGCGAGATTGCCGATGATGAGAAGGAGACGTATTTCGGTGGGTCCGAATAGTCCCTGGGAAATCTTGAAGATGCCGAGCGCGTAGGCTGCCAGATATGAATTGATAGCCAGCATCAGAAACACGACCAGCACTGCGGCGGCGACTCGCTCGCTTATGTAACCCGATAGCGCCAGGCCCAGGATTAGAAACATCGTGCCAAAAGTGTCGATGATGTGGTCGACATAAAAGCCGTAGCGCGGACGCTGTCGATCGCGGTAACGGGCCAACGTTCCATCAAGGCTGTCGCCAAACCAATTGAGAAAGATGCATACATTGACCAGGTGGAGCAGCAATGGGTTCCGCCCACTCAATGCATAGAAAACCCCAGCCAGAAACATCGCCACCAGTCCTAACAGAGACAGGTGATCTGAATTCACGCAGCCGGGCATGCGGCGAGCCAGCCCTCGGAGTGCCGCTCTTTCAAGCGGAGCCAGAACGCTGGTCTGTTCTCGCTTGGCATCTTTGAAACTGTTGGTACTCATTTAATAGCTCCGATACTCCTCGAAGATGTTTAGGCACGAAGAGCGGGGGCAAGCCACCTTCCTGACTTCGAGACTTTCTACCTGCTCGATTATTCGACGCTTGAATGTCTTTCAGGGCAATTCAGCAATTCAAGTCAAATCAGCTCCAGGTTAGGAAGGCGGGCTCGCCCCCGCTCGTTTGTTGTGCAGCCTCGTCTAAAGTCCACTTCTGGCGATTTCCGTCTTGTAGGGTTCGCGTAAACCCTTCTTAGCTTCATCGTGCGCGGCATAGATATCAGGCCGCGTCAAAACTTCGCGATACTGCGACAGGGCCTCCTCTCGTTTGCCTGCCAAATCAAAAGCACGCGCCGCATAAAGGTGGGCCATGGTAACCAGCGTCGGCTCGGCGCGGTCGACCTTGGTGGCCGCGAGAAATTCTTTTGCCGCCCGTTCCCCCTCGCCGGCCGTCAGCAAGACCTCACCGTATTTGAAGTGCACCAGATCCAGCGCCCGCGAAACGGTGTCGCGAACAGAGCGGTCGTGCAGCAGATCCTCAAAAGTCGCAAAGGCTTCACGTTCAGCCTTAGTCGCCGCTTCGATATTTTTGTTCTTGCGTTCGACCTCTGCCTGCTGGACCAACGCGTCGGCAGCTTCCAGTCGGAAGAGATAGTTGCGCGGATACTTCGCCATCAACTCGCGCGCCAGCGCCAGGGCGTCCGGGTAGCGTTTTTCCCTGGTGTAGAGAACGATCAAAAGCGTCTTGGCATCGTCTCTGGACCAGCGTCCTTCTTTCGTGACGCGCTCGATGAGCTGCAGGCCTTTTTTCTTTGAGCCACGAAAGCCGGCAATGCCGACGAGTACTTTCACGGTCATGGGCAACGACCCGACGGCGTATTCGTAAAGTCCCAGGGTAAGATTCGCGTCGATGCGAGTCGGATCCAGTTTGAGCACTTCGTGATGGTGATCTACCGCATCGCTTCCATCTCTTAGAGCGGCGAAGTGCCGGCGCTCGACCGCTTCTTCAAACGAGGCTTTGAGTCCATCGATCACCGCGAGCCAGTCAAGCGCGTCGACATCCTTGGGGTTTTGTTTGAGCGCGAGCTGGGCGAGACGCTTGGCCTCCCGCGATAAGTTGCGAAACTCCGTAATTATTTTAGGATCGACCTTGTCTTCTCCACTGGAATAAAACTCTTCCGAGCTGTAGAGGGACGATTGAAGCCGGCGCGACTCGTAAAGAGTTTTGATCCAGAGCCTCGCTGCCAGCAGTTGTGGACCAGCTGGAGAAGTCGGATAGAGCCTGACGATCTCTTTAAACTCTTTCTGCGCCCTGTCGTAGTCGAGATTATAAAGCGCTTCGATTCCGTTGCGACGCAGCTCTTCTAAATGAGCGTTTCCGGATTCAGCCGGCGTTGCTGGCGACGTGGTTGACGCGGTCGCTTGGGGGAACACTGTCGCCGCCGTCAGGGCCAATACTGCCATTACCAAAATAAAATACTTCACCAGTTACTGCCTCCATTTAGTTCAATCAGCCGGAAACTAACTAAAAGCTTCCAGATATTTAACGCCGGCGCCGGTGTTGAAGAGCACGATGCGCTCACTTGTTGCCACTTCACCAGCCGCCAGCAACTTTCTCAGCGCCGGCAAACAAGCAGCTCCTTCCGGGGCGCAGAATACGCCTTCAGCTGCTCCAATCTCGCGAGTCGCCTCGATCAACTCTTCGTCGCTGACCGCCAGCGCGGTACCCTTCGATGCGCGTATCGCGTCCAGAATCAGGAAATCTCCGATTGCTTTTGGCACTCTCAGGCCCGAAGCTACCGTCTCGGCATTGGGGAACTCGTCAGCGAAGCGTTGCCCCGCTTCGAACGCGCGCACGATCGGCGCGCACCCACTCGCTTGCACAGTAATCATTCGCGGACGGGCCGGTCCAACCCATCCCATCTGTTCCATTTCGTCGAATGCTTTCCACATGCCGATCAATCCAGTGCCTCCGCCAGTCGGGTAAATAATCACGTCGGGTAGTTCCCAGTTAAACTGCTCGGCAAGTTCGTAGCCGAGCGTCTTTTTCCCTTCAACGCGATAAGGTTCTTTCAAAGTCGAAACGTCAAACCAACCTTCCGCTTCTTTTCGCCGCGCCACTTCTGCACCGCAGTCAGTTATCAACCCCGCCATCAACGTTACGTTAGCGCCAGTCTGTTCGCATTCGACGACATTGGCGCGCGGTGTGTCGTCTGGGATAAAGATGAAACACTCGAGACCGGCCCGGGCCGCATAAGCTGCTAGCGCGCCGGCCGCGTTTCCCGCCGAAGGAACAGCAAGCTTCTGCGCTCCGAGTTCCTTTGCCATCGACACCGCTGCCGACATGCCGCGCGCCTTGAAGCTCTGCGTCGGATTCTGCGACTCGTCTTTGATGTAAAGTCTATCGATTCCAAGTTTGTTGCCCAGTCGCTCAGCCCGTAGCAACGGCGTCCAGCCCTCGCCCAGCGAAACGATGTTCGCGTCGTCTTCAACCGGCAATACTTCGCGATAGCGCCAAAGATCGGGCCGCCTGCCGACTAACGATTCCTTTGTCAAAGTGCCTTGTGCCCGTTCCAGGTCATAGCGCACCAGCAATGGTTTTCCACACTCGCGGCAGAGATTGAGCAACCGCCGTGCCTCGTGTTCCAAATGACAGGCAGCGCATTCAAGGTGCGTAACATTCATTGATTAAGGGCCTTTCTCGCAGAGTTTTTGTTCGCGCAAAGAAGATATCCGGGTGAACTCGCCATGGATTGTTGGCAGTTGGAGCAATGATCCTGCACCTGAAGTAGCGATAGTAATGGTAATGCAAACCGGTTTGCGGAACGATGCCCTGGCTCCAGAGGAGCCAAATGTTTGTAGACTTCGCGGCTACTGCTGTTTGGCGCTCCAGCGGAGCGCAATGTACTGGTGGCGAATACTCGAACCATACATTTCCTCCGCTGGAGCGAAGAACCTTATGACCGGAGGAGTCTATAAACATTCGGTCCCTCCGGGACTCAGCGATTTACTAACGGGCACCACCCAACAATTACCGCGGATGACAAACTACAAGCAAACGAAGTATCTTGTCATCCATCACCATCAACTTATTTTTTAGGAGACTACATGCCAAATCGTACTGCTGTTATTCAAACCAACAAAGGGACCATCAAGTTCGAGCTATTGGAATCAGATGCGCGGAAGACCACCGAGAACTTCATTACGCTCGCTGAGCGCGGCTATTACGACGGTGTCATTTTCCATCGCGTGATTAGCGGATTCATGATTCAGGGCGGTGATCCCACGGGCACCGGACGCGGCGGCGAGTCGGCATGGGGCGGTCGCTTCAACGACGAAATCGAGGCTTCTTCAGATGTCTATAAACGCGGCTATAAAAGAGGCACGGTGGCCATGGCCAACGCCGGGCCGAATACCAACGGTTCGCAGTTTTTCATAATGCATGCCGATTACCCGTTGCCGCCGAGCTACTCGATCTTCGGGCGCGTGACTGATGGCCTGGACGTGGTGGATGCCATCGCTACCACAGCTAAGGATAGAAGCGATAAGCCGACATCAGAAGTAAAGATGGAGAAGGTAACGATTGAAGGACCAGCCGGCTAGCACTGGTGCTTTTAAGGTGAGGCGAGCAGTAAAGTAGAAGCTCAAGCTCTTCACCGGGACCGCGGGCGTCCCGCCCGCTAAGGTGCGGCACAAAAATCGTCGGGCTAAAGCGCTCGTTACGGACGGGACGCCCGCGGTTCCAGGTTTCGAATCGCTGCCGACACAAAACTCTTCCCTGCGCCAACCGAATCTTCCAGCGTCATTCCCTTCCCCAATCCCGCAGCAATCGCAGCAGACAAAATGCAGCCCGAGCCGTGAAGCCCTCCGCCGCTGATGCGTTGCTCACGAAACACAGTCAACTTCCCTTCGTTATCAAGCACATCAATCGCTTCTTCGCTTTCTGCCTCCTGCCTTCTGCCTTCGGCTTTCTCTTTTCCCAGGTGGCCACCTTTTATCAAGACCGCGCGTGCGCCCAACGCGCGGATAGCGGCAGCAGCGCGTCTCATCTCAGCTTCGGACGTAATCGTCATTCCTGTCAGCGTCTCCGCTTCCGGAATATTTGGAGTTACGAGACTCGCCAGAGGCATCAATTCATTTACCAGTTCGCGCACGGCAGCTTCTTCCATGAGCCGGTGTCCTGAAGAGGACATGATCACCGGGTCAACCACCGGCCGTGGCAAATCAGTTTCGCGAAATAGACGCGCGACCTCGAGCACTACTGAACCCGTCGGCAACATTCCTGTTTTTGTGCAGACGATTACGAAACCCTCAAGCAACGCTTCAACCTGCACCCTTACTACTTCCGCAGGCTGATGCACGGCGCCTAAAAACTCGGTTGAGTTCTGAAAAGTAACTGAGGTGATCGCCGCACAGGCTTGCAAACCAAAAGCGGCAAAGGTCCTGACATCTGCGAGCACACCCGCACCACCGGAAGGATCGAATCCGGCAATCGTCAGCGCGCTGGAGGGTTTCAGATGTTGCATGATCGATTTAATTCGGCTTTGCCTTAAGAGTCAAAATGCAGCGATTTGCAGTGAAGATTTCCATTAGCCCCAACGGGGCTACGACCCGTTGGGGCATCGCTGAGAACTTATTGTAGTCGTCAGGGAATTCTGATTTTTGCGGCAAAGCCATCCAAATCACCATTGAGTGCTCTTAGACTTCTTCCCTTGCAAACCCGCGCCGGATTTCCTCGACGACATCAGCGAGCCGAGCCGGTAGTTGCAGCATTCTGATAGCCGCAACACCTTGCGCGCCGGCCCGAATGCATTCTGCAACGTTGCCCATCATCACGCCACCAAGCGCCAGGATCGGAAAGGGAGAGAGCCCTGAACAAACCCTGCTCAAGGCGGTCAGCCCCGGCGGTTCACCGAATTCTTTCTTGGATGCTGTCTCGAAAACAGGACCGAACACGGCGAAGTCGGCGCCGCCCCGACGCGCTAGCTTCGCTTCCTCAAGTGAGTGCGTGGAGACCCCAATCAGGAAGTCATCGCCAAACGTTTGACGCACAACTGCAGTGGGTAGTGAAGACGTGGTTAAGTGGACACCATCTGCACCGGCGGCTGCGGCAATGTCCGAACGATCGTTTATTAGAAGTTTGGTAGCGCTTCCGAGGGTGATACCGGCGGCGCATGAGGCAAGTTGGTAGAGGACACTTGCAGTCAAATTCTTTTCCCGAATTTGAACCAGATCGATTTGCGCGACAACGGCTGCTTGCACCAGTTGGAGAACGCTTGAGAAGTCTTCAGCTGCCGGCGTTGTCCGTTCGGTCGTCTGCCCGCTCGTGATGAGATAAATCAGCGGGCGCGGCAGGCTGTGGAGGTCTAACGACATTTTTTTTAGGATAACTTGGTTCGGTGCCTTCCCGGAGTGTGTGAACAGTCTGTTGGAAATGAAATATTTCCCAGAAGGCGATCCCGATGTTCAGGAGACCAACGCCGGTCACTGCCCCACGTATCCAACCGGAAGCAACTACAGCCTGCAAGTTATACATGCCGGTTTTGCGCGCAGCGTAAAGCAGAAAATAGTTGTTACCCCAGTCACTCAGCCCGAGGGTACCCTGCGGAACCCACGGCAAGAGTGCGAGCACAATACCGATTTCCAGGCAGAGGATGATATAGAAGATTACACTTAACTTGGCTGACATCGCTTGGTTCGTCAATAGTGAATGGTAAATGGTGAATGGTAGATAGCAATCGTTGGAGTGGCATCCTCGATTTCACTATTCACCATTTACTATTCACCATTTACCATTGTCTTCCTACTTCCCTTTCTTCGTTTGGCTCGCGGCCTGTGCCTGCAGGCTCTCCAGCCGAGCACCAATGTCACGATAGCCGATGTCGACGCCGTAGACGTCCGTAAACGCCGCCACGGCGTTGTTCAAGTCGCCCATCTGTTCGTAGGCGGCGCCGAGCTCGTATTTCAAGGCTTTGGATTCTTCGGCGTTGCGGCCCGGGGCATCGAGACCTTTCTTGAACCAGGTCACTGCAGCCTGGGGCATACCCTTTTGAGCGAAGCAATGACCCAACATGTTGCAGCAGTGAAAGTATCGCGGTGTGCCGTCAGCAGAACCGGTTAAGCCGGCTGCGACCTGGAATTCTCGAATAGCCTCATCGAGCAGATCCATTTCCTTGTAGGCCGTAGCCATATTGTAATGCGTTTCGTAATCTTCATGGGCGGTGGCGCTATCGCCTTCCGCCTCCAGCCGAAACTCTTCGAAGATCTCAGCAAGACCGGAATCAATTCCTCTGCCGGCAGGCGCAGCCGGCCTGGAATCAGGAACAGGCGGCTCAATTACGATCTCGCCGAAAGCAATTTGCTCCGTCGCTGTTTCGCCTTCCGGTTTGACCATCGCCAGGTCGAACTCCAGGTCCGTCGCTTCAGTGCTTTGACTTGCTACTTCAAGCTGCTTGCGGCGAACGTCAATTTCAGGATGAGCGCCAAACTGACGTTCGAGCAGTTCAAGCGTGTCGAAAGCAATGTCGGAATAGCCCTGCGTGATATAAAAATCCACGCTTTCGAGTTCCTGACGCATCATTGCCGCGGCACTTGGCTTTACCTCTCCCTCGCCCTCTAAACGTTTGGCAGCCGGCTGACCAACGGTCTCAGCCACTGCGGGTTCTTCCGCCTCATTCAGATCAGCAAAAGAAATTCCGGCGGGTGCAGGTGCTTCCTCGGCAACTGAGTTCCATTCAAATTCCAGCGTTTCCGCTTTAGTCTCGCCGGGAGTCTCGCTGGTTATTTCAAAACTGTCGAAGGTCGGCACTACGGCGGGTTCGTCAAGGAAGGGGGCACCTTCAACGGTTTCTTCCAAAAAGCCTCCCAACAAAGTCAACCGATCAAGAAAATGTTGTTCGTCGGGTGCTAGACGGATCAGTTGGGTCAGGGCGTAGCGTTCCTCGTCGGGAAGGCCGGCCGCTTCCGCAGCCTCAGCGAGGCGTTCCAGGGTGCCGCGCAGCTTGTCCATGTCGCGCTGCCACCAATGAATCCTGGTGAGCAACCGCAGGCCGGGCACGTGTTCCGGATTGCCCGCCAGTAGTTCATCTACCAGTTCAAGCAAGTCATTCTCTTCGCGTCCGGCAAGCATTTGCTCGATGATGTCACCGAGAATCCTGGCGGCTTCGTCTTGCTGGCCCAGCTTCAGGTAGAGACGAGCCACTTCGATATAAGATCGATAGTTTGATGCATCCTCTTTCATCAATAGAGCGGTGGCTCGCTCGGCCCCGGGAGCGTCTTCCGCATCTATGTAGGTCTGCGCTAACATGGAAATGAGCTCGAGATCGTCAGGGGAGTCGGCAACAGCTTTTTGCAGAATCTCAGCTGCGTCGTCAGCACTGCCTAATTTCGTATGCGCTGAGACGAGGCCCTTCAGCGCTACCCTGTTATTGGGGCTCAGCTCGAGTGCTTTGGTGTAAGCGCCGAGGGCTTTTTCGAACTGTGCGTTTTCCAGCAGACGGTTTGCCGCTTGACTGAAAGCTTTGGCTGCTTCGGGCAGCAAGCGTTCCTTCAGATAACCTTCACCAAGCTTGAGCCTGATATCAGTGTTTTGCGGATCGAGATCGGCGATCTTGTGGAGCACGTCCAGAGTGTCCTTGCTCCGGCCGGCGCGGGTGTGGGCATCGGCAACTACGAGATACTGCGTGCGAGCGTCAGCAATCAGACCCTGGGCCGCATAAAGTTCTCCAAGCTCCCTGGCGATCGCCGGATCGCGCGGTTTGAGCTTTTCGATCTTCCGGTACATCGCGATGGCTTTTAGCCGGAATTCCTGTTCGCGAAAGTGTTCGGCTATTCTCAGGAAGCAAGTCGCCGCTTCTTCTTTTTCGCCGGCGCGCGCCAAAAGATCTCCCAACATGTTGAGAGTGGTGAGATCGCTATCATCATGCTTGATGATTTGACGATACTCTTTAATGGCGGCGTTAATCTTCCCTTGCGAGAGGAATTTCTCAGCGGCCTTTATGACCTTAGCTTTTTCAAAAGCCATAAGGGTTATTATGTATCACTGAATATGGGATCCGAGTCAAACGTGGGCAGCGATTGTGGGACACAGGGATCAGGTGTAGTTCTTATTAAGCCGGTGTTTCTAAAGGTGAAACGACCGGGGCTACGCTAACATGCAGAAAATATGACTGTCAACGCACTTCATTTTTGAGAGTGAATCACAGCCGAACAAAACCGTCCACGCCTGCGTCAGGTGGCTTTTCCCGACGCGCACAATGGTCCCAACTTGGTCAACGGACCGCGCTGGTTGGCTTTGTCCTCTATTCCGCTTTCGCGCCCCATTCAATTGCCGCCGCCGAAATCTCGTTGGCAATTGTAGGCGCGGGTTGGTTGGTCCGCACCATCGCCACCAACAAAACCGGCTTTCGGCATACTCGTTTTGATTTGCCTGTCTGGCTCTTCTTTCTGTGGACCGTCGCGTCTTCCCTTCTTTCTCAGGAGCCACGCATTAGCATAGCGAAGATCCAATCAGCCTGCGTCTTCTTGCTTTTTTATCTCGCGCAGGCAATCGTCACTAAAAAAACTGCTGTGTTGCTCGTCGCGGTAATGATCCTGTCAGGCTCAGTCGGGACACTTTACAGCATTTACGATCTGGTCCGGGGCCGCGGCGTAGTTGTTGTATCCGTCTCGCCTGACAGTCCGTTACAAGCTCAGCTGCGCGCCGGCGATGCCGTTTGGCGAGTAGCCGGGCAGCGGGTTTATTCGGTTCCTGATATTGATGACGCTATCAGAAAGTCGCCGCCAGCAACCAACCTGGTAGTCAGCATTATCTCGCAGGGGGAACACGTTGAGCGTCCGGGCCTGGTCGTTACCGATACAATCAAGCGACGGGCGTCGCCCTCGGGAATAGTCGGGGGCGGGCCGACTCATCGCTTTCGAGCGTCTGGTTGGACGCGACACTACGAAACCTATTCCGAGATTCTCCAGGTTCTCGCTCAACTTGCTCTGGGTCTACTCGTCGCCAACTACAAAAATCACCGTTTGAATTTTCGCGCGAAGCTCGCCTGCGCCGGCTTCGGCTTACTCGCTCTGGGTATTGCGCTCACCGCCATGCGAACTGCGTTAGTGGCACTGGCATTCGGTGTTTTCATAATAAGTCTTCGCGCGTTGGGGAGCTTGCGAACCCGGGTACCGCTGCGAAGCCGCGCTACGGTCTTGAGTATCGCGGTTATTAGTCTCCTGCTCGCTATTGGCGCCTTCGTTGTTTACCGAACGCGGGCGCCGCACGCGCTCTCGCTGCAGGATCCAAGTTCGTCGTTAAGGGTTCAGGTTGCGCGTGTCGGTGCCTCGCGCATAATGGAGCACCCGCTATTCGGTCATGGGATGGACTCAGTGCACATTCACTGGAAGGAATGGGGCTTCCCTGGAACCGACATGCTCCACCTGCATTCAACGCCACTGCAACTGGCATTTGATCGGGGACTACCGGCGCTCTTTTTATGGCTCTGGATCATGTGGATTTTCTGGCGCACCGCTTCGAGCGGCGAAAAATCTCTGCGCGATTCCAGCGACACCAATCGCTATGGCCTGCTGCTGGGAGCCAGCGGCGCAGTCGCCGGTTTCTTCGCCAGTTCACTCGTTAACTACAATTTCGGGGACGGCGAAGTTGCGCTCGTGTTTTGGTGGTTGATGGGAATCGTGGTGGCGTTAACGATCAGTGAGAACGGGCGAGATACTTCAAGATTAGCCCGCTAGTCTTGTTGGCGCTTTACTACTCTGTGCCTCCTCTGTGGGCTCTGTGTCTCTGTGGTGACTCCTTGTTTTTTGCGTTTATTCACCACAGAGACACAGAGCACACGGAGGCTGCAAGAGGAATTCAAATTACGTCGGCGAAGTTGCGCCGGCTCTTCGCAAACCACCAGTAACCAAACACAAAAACAATTAAGGCCAGGATCGCGAAGTAGCCGAGGCTTGACCAGTCCGGAGCCAGGCCTTCCAAAAAAATCCGTCGATAGCTGCGGACCAGTGCGGTGAAGGGGTTGGCATTGATGAAGGCACGGTAGCGTTCCGGCACGATCGACTCCGGATAAATAATCGGCGTCAGATACATCCAGGCCATTAAGACAAGGGTAATGCCCTGGACAATGTCGCGCAGAAACACGCCGAGCGAAGCGACGAGCCAGGCGGCGCCGAGCGTAAAGATCAGTTGCGGAATTAACAACGCCGGCAGCCACAGAATGGTGGTGTGCAGTTCGTGGCGAACAATGACCGTGGCTACGACCAGCGCGAGCATTCCAAACATCTGGTTGCCTAACGACGAAAGCGCTTGCGCTACCGGTAACGTTTCCAAGGGGAAAACGACGCGCTTCACCAGGTTTGCATGGTTAACAATCGTTGTGGACGACTGCTGTAGCGTCTCCTGAAACATCGTCCAGGGCAGTAAGCCGCAGAAAAGATAGAGCGCATAATCAAGGGCAGTGCCCTGAGGACCGAAGCGCGCGTTGAAGATTCCAGCAAAGATAAACGTGAAGATGGCGATCATTACCACCGGCGTGACGATGGCCCAAAGAATTCCCAGCACGGAGCCCTTGTAGCGTGACACTAACTCTCGCCGCGCCAGCGACAGGATTAGTTCGAAACGGCCGGGAAGTTCCCAGAGAGGTCGCCACACCGCGCGCCGTGCTGTTTGAGCAGAAATCATTTCAGTTTAATTGGGCTTGGGGTCTTGGGTCTTGGGTCTTTGGTCTTTGTGGTTTGGTTCTGAAATCTGAGATCTGAGATCTGAGATCTGAGATCTGAAATTTCAAATCTCAAAAAGGACCCAAAACCAAGAGCCAAAGCACAAAGACCAAAGACCCAAGACCAAAGACCAAAGACCAGCTTTCAAAGTTTTCCAAACCCGCGCCAGCTGTTCTTGTTATGCCAGCCAATCTTCACCTCTTCGCTCTCGATGTCACGCCACCACTCTTCAAAGTCTTCACGCCGGATGTAGTGTGAAGTCGGCGCCACCAGGTGATCGAACACAATTGTGTGTTGTTCCCGCCAGCCAAACTGTGAAATCGCGCTGAGGTAGTCGTTGTAAAAAAGATGACGAGCCAGTCGCGAACCGCTCTCGAAACGGTTAAGCGGACCATAGACTAATTTCGTGGCCAGATACACCAGCGCGGTGGGAACCTTCGAAAGCTGCAACAGCGCCCGGCGGTCGATCCGCGAACCGAATTTTTCTCGCAGTGGATCGATGAAGCGCGTAATCCATTCGTTATTCTCTGCGCCATAGACCCACGCCGAAATATTGCCACCAGCCCTCACCTTCGACGCCAGCGACCGAAAGCCGGCGCGTGGATCCGGCAGGTGATGCAACACACCGATTGAGAATGCATAGTCAAACACGCGCGCGAAAGGCAGATGATAAATGTCGGCCTGAACGATATGCGCATTCTCCAGTTCGCGCGTAGCACTAAACGCAGTTTCCACAGCGTCGCTCAGGTCAACTCCGATCACTTCACGCGCGCCCCAGTTTGCAGCCAGTTGCGTATGCCGGCCTTTTCCGCAGCCGCCTTCCAGCACCACTTTGCCCTGAAAAAACTCGGGACTAACCGGTGCGATCCACCCCAGGAACTGATCCGCGTAGAGGTCATCGCTTTGAACGAAGTGTTGCCACTGCCAACCAAAGTTCTCGGCGGTGGCTGCCTTATCGGCCTCAACTTTTTCCGGCATGGCAAACCGGGGGACTCCGCGAACGATTGGAAAACTACGCGCGCAGGACTCGCAAGCCAGTTCGCCTTCCATGATCTCGACGCTTTCCTCGCGTGTAACGGACGCGAGCAATATTGCACCGCCACATACAGGACATCTCAAATAGTCGAGTAACTTACGCTTCATACAATTCCGGAAGGGGCCGACCAGTCCTCCCAGCCGAGTAGGTAGTTGTGCATTGTCGCTTTGTTCTCTCATTAACACCGCGGCTTTAGCCCGGTGGGTCGAGAACCATACGAAACGGAAACCGTTTAAACGATTTCACTTTCCTCCATCTTGCCTGATCACCAGGCTGAAGCCGCGGTGCTAATAAAAGCAATCGTCAAGCAGGTCTATTAATCATTAGGCGGGATTCAATGTAGGGTAGATAACAACAGCTTACAAGCGGACCAGAAGCGCTCATGCAGGATGAGACAGGATACTAGTTGTCTGGATTTATTGTCAGGCTGCCGACAAGATACGCAACTTCACCGGTGTTTGACTGGAGCTTGAGAGTATAGTCTCCGGACGGCGTATTCGCGGCGACCGTGACGGTAAAACTAATAACCGGCGTAGACCTGTGAAACTCTTCGCGGGTCAAACTTGCAGGATCAATGCTCATCGAGGGTGAGCTTAGAACCAGACCATTGCCGGGTATTTGATCCACTCCTTCACCGCCGACGTAGACCGTGATCTTCTCACCGGTCCTCACCGGCACCGGCACGCTTGAGAGCTCACCGTTAAGTCCGATAAAACGCGGAATCAAAACCGGCGCCGAATTCTGCGGCGGCACGAGCACATAATTCAACGATGTCGGCTTGTCCGTGATTACGCGCATGCTGCTTCGCATTTCCACGCTACGAAAAGCACGACCTCGCAGTCCGGGTTGACGATCGCCGGCAGCGGTGAGAGCGTCCCCTTCTTTAGTCGCCGCATCGAGATATTCGATCATTGCGCGGTAGTTACCGGCGGGAACGCTGTTGAAGTTAAATCTTCCGCTGGACGAGGTGAGACCACTGGCCATGACCTTGCCGCTATCGAGATCTTCAATCCAGACATGGGCGGCAATTGCCGGCAATAGACTGCCGCCAATGCTGCTGAGAATCCTGCCTTCGATCGAGCCGGTTTTTTCCCGAGGCCCATAAAGACCGCGAGCGGCCGCCGCATCGGCCTCGCTAAGAGTACGTTCGGTGATCGCCGGCAGGCCATAAGTTCCATTGAGAGCCTGCGATGCCTGCATGGTCGCACCAATAACGTGAGAATGACTCAGGCCAAGCAGGTGTCCAAGCTCATGGGCCAGCGTTGATTCGAGATCGTAGGTGCCCGGCGTGCCGTCAGTTGAGAATTGAAGGGCAGCGCCGCTTTCCGAATACGGGTAGGGATTGAGAACGATGTCTGCTTCGCTTATCTCTCCGCTATCGAGATCATAGAAGACTCGGGTTCGCGCCGTAGTATTTCCTTCAGCAAAGAGCGCGAGGTTCTCTCCGGTGGCGGCAATGGTAATCAGGCTTACGCCGTCGCCGCCGGCTGTTGGGCTGACGGACTGCTTCTTCGAAGTGACTTCGACAAACTTGATATTGGCTGCGCGTGACCAACTGGCAAGCGCACGGTGCACTGCCCCGAGTACGTCGCTGTCAGCTTTGATAGCCGGCGATGCCGACGAAAGCGAAGTCGAAAGAGCCACCTGAATGTTCCTGGCGGGCCATTTGATCTCTCGCTCCTGTGCAGCAGCGGGAAGGTCAAACGACGACGGTTGACTGGACGTAACAAAAGCCAGTATCGCCATCAATGCCAGGATCGGATTAAGACGTCGCATTCGGTGAGTACGGATTAATAACTTTTAGGGAACGCCGGCGCTTGCAAGAGGCGCGGCAGGACGAACTGCTGGCGAGATAGTATCACTTCCCCGATATTTTGACGGCAAAAAAAGAACCCCGTACGCTATCAACGTACGGGGTTCTGCATTGGGCGCCGGCGGCTGACACCAGGCGCTAAGGAATGATCGTGATCTGTGGTGCTGTGGCTACCGGCCTGCTTCCGGTCGTCCCGGTAGATTTGGTAACCGTCACAACTAGCTTGTAATCAATTGGCGCAGCTCCCGCCAGCGTGGCGGGTAAAGTTACCGTAATTACATCGAGCCCGAGCATATGGGTGTTCGGTTGCACCGCATCGGGAACTACATCGATAGTCGTTGTGCCGTTAATAAAAGAAACCTTCGTTTCTGTGCGCGAGGCGAAGCGGACGCCGGTGGCGTAAATCTCGAGCCTGGTAGGCGCCAGCGTACCCGAAGCGTCGAAAGGGCTGGTTACCTGGAAAGGTCCTACACACATAATTGCCATCGGATTGCTGACATTACAAACCTCGGCATTACCGCCGGCATCATCTGTGTCGGTGTGGATGTCCGGCTGCGACCCGGGTATTTGAAGGAAGCCACGATAAACTGTACCCCGATTGTTAATGACAACCCGCGCAATTCCAGGTGTTGTGAAGCCGATGGGCACCACGAACCTGATACCTTCCGACGGTGAGTCGCCCACAAAATAAAGTCCAGCCGCGACACCTTGAATGGCAACAGATACTCCGTTGAGCTCAACTGGAAGTACGGGGCTCCGTAAGGCTTCGTCTCCCAACCCCAGTCCAACAGCGGGTTTGTCTGAATCAGCAAGGCCTACTGTCGACCTGACAATGCTCAACTCGCCAGCCGATAGACTGGTGGGATCTCCGGGACTCGGCGTTGGTGTGGGAGTCGGGCTCGGACTCGCATTTGGATCGGCGCTCGCAAAGGGGCCCATGTTGCTTGCCCCGGTGAAGAACGAAAGCACCGCAGACGACTGGGTAGTTACCGGTGGAGTTAAAAGCAAAAACACTTCGGGGCTGCTGTCAGCATTGCCGCCGCCAAGTTCCAATCCTGACATACTGAACGCCATCCGCCTTAGCGTGCTGCTCGTCAACGGGCGGATACCGGAGACACTTAGTTGAGCGGGATTTCTTGTAAGTCGCGCAAAGGTGTTGGTATCAGTTACAGGCACTTGTGTGACGAAGAGCTGGTTGGGGGATATCAACTCGGTAGGCGTCGCGTTCAAACCCGCTGCATCAGTCTTCTCGACAAGTGTGCCGTCAGGCTTAAAGTTTAACGCCGAAGCAAAGACCAGCGCGTGAGGCGCCAGCGAGCTGTCGTAGTCAGTAAAAGTGGGGAAATGAATGACGTCACCGATGCAGGTATCACATTCAGGTGGCCTCTTCCCGACTATCTTGGCGCTACCATCCGAGACCTTGGAGACAAACACTGACAGGAAAGCTGCGTTCGTCGTGTTGTTGGCAGTAGGGTCTACGGCTCGCGACTCGTAAGCGACATACGCGCCATCGCGGCTCAGACGCCTGCCCTGACTAAGCACATTAATCGTCGCATTGGCGCCCGTGCTTGTTTCCTTGGTTTTTGTAAGTTGCCGATAATTGGTCACTGCTGAGCCGGAAAAATCCGCCACGTAAACCTCTGCATTTCCATGCCCGGCATCATCGTTATTACTCCCGGCCAGATCAGCTGTAGAGAGAAATGCAACCACACTGCCGTCGGCCGACAGTGATGGGTTCTGCTGGAATCGCGAAAAGGTTCTTGGAGTGATAAAAAGATCTTGGGTGTTCGTTCCCTGAACTACCGTATTTGAACCGGGAGCGAAACCGCTGGTGGTGCGACAAAGAAACAACTCGGCGTTCGCATCTGTGTTACCTACCGCGGTTACCAGGTTGCGGTTCGAAATAAACGCCAGCGTGTTTCCATCGTCACTGATCGCTGCCTCACGATTATCATCCAGCACATCGGGAAGAAATATTCCGGTACGCAGCGGGCGGCTGGGCGTTGTGTCTGTAACTTGTCGGAAGGTGCCGAGGGTTAGATCACTAATAGGGGTGATGTCGTCACCTGTCGTCAGATCGAAGACGTCGTCGATCTCAGGAAGCCTGTAGATCCAGATCTCCTGGTTGCCGTCAGCGACCAGGGCAGTACTGTCTGTCCCATCAAAGTTACCAGGATTGGGAGCGTTTGAACTGAAGACGACGGTGTAGACACGTTTCCCAGCGACCAGCGACGGCTCAAAGCTAATCACCGGACGATTATTGCTAATCTCAATCTTCACCAGATTCAGGTCTGGCGGCGTTGGCAATGGCGTCGGCGTAGGGATCGGTATCGGCGTGGGACTCGGTGTCGGTGTCGGCGTTGGAGTCGGGGTCGGGGTCGGTGTCGGAGTTGGACTGGCCGGTGGCTTTTGGACGTTCTTCGTATTGGTTAATTGAAAGATACGCCGTTGGGCGTAATCGATTATGAAGATTTCGCGATTTCCATCGGCGTTGCGCGGACTCTGCGTGTCCAAATTACCATTCGACTCAAAAACGACGAAGCGGCCGTTTGCGGTTGTGTCACCGGCAAACGAATAAAACCCACCTGGACTTGAAGTCACCTGTACTGCGAATGGATCGGGCGTGGGGCTCGTCGTCTGTGCTTGCGCGTACGACAATGCGCCAAAGACCAACATAAGCGCGGCTATAGCGCACCGAGAGCAAAAAGCAAGCTTCACAAAATTCCTCCGAAATAAAGACGCAGATAAGTGCTGATTAGATGCCCTCGGGGAGCGAGCGGCAGCATGCGCGGGCGAAAGTTTTCTTAACGTCACCCAGCGTTAAAAGAAGCGACATTTTACGCAGAGACCCGATTAACCGCAAGTTGGCATAAGGCTAACTGGAATTGACGGTTAACCGATGCTTCGACGTTGTTCGTCGTTGCTTTCGGGGCCCAAACAAACTTCTTGACAGCATGTGTGGCTCGGATTAGAGTTTCGCCGTTCCCCCAAATTTTGCGCCAACCGACCCCATCAATGTGAGGGTAGCGATCTACGAGCGAGGCCGCAGACCACCCGACCAAAGGAGTTTGAGCAAGTCTGCAATCGCGCGTCAATCTTCAGCGTGAAGACCAAAGAACGCCGCCAATCAACAATAAAGCCCCTGCGACCTTTAGGTAGCTGCTAATCAGGAAACCAATAGGAGTGTCGATATGTCTAGCCCATCGTCTAAACACCAGACCAGGAAACTCATCAGCGTTGCGTTGAGTATTTGTCTTTATGTGTTAATGCTTCCAGTTATTTCGACCACCGGGAGGCTGACGCACGCGGCCGGACCTTCGAGTAGCGCGCCTCAACAACAACAGCCCGCCGCGCCGGATATTATCGTGATCCCGCCGGGCAGTGCCTATCGTCAGACGAACTTTATTTCTGACATCCCCGGGCTGGCGCCCATTCTGGATCCGCTGCTGGTTAATCCCTGGGGAATCAGCGCTACTGCCTCCAGCCCTTTCTGGGTTGCTAACAACGGCACGAGTACAACTCAACTTATCCGCGGGGACGTGGGCGGCGCACCAGTGATCCTCAACGCAAGTCCGCAGACGATTACCATTCCAGGCGGCTTGCCGACCGGTACCGTTGCCAGTCCTACGGCGACCGACTTTGTCCTTCCCGGCGCCTGCGCCTCTGCGCCGTGCGGAGCGAATTTCTTGTTCGCCTCAATTACGGGGAATATTACCGGCTGGGATCCGAATGCTCCGGCTGCCGGTTCAACCACGGCCGTTATAGCGGCGAGTCATCCCGGCCACGTATACACGGGGCTCGCGATCGCCAACAACGGGACCAACCATCTCTACGCGGCTGACTTCGCTAACGGCACGATTGACGTTTTTGACTCCAGCTTCGCGTTGCAGCCGGCCGCCAGTTTTCCCTTCGTGGATCCAACCATACCGACGACGATGGGAAACACCTATCATCCCTTCAATATTCAGAACATTGGAGGTTCGCTTTACGTGATGTATGCCAAAGTGGATCCTATGACTGGGCTCGACGAGGAAGGCGTTGGCAACGGTTTTATACGCAAGTTTACTACCAGCGGCGTGCGCGACCTGATGTTCGGGATCAACAACGGGGCTCTCAATTCGCCGTGGGGTTGCGTTCTCGCTCCGGCCAGCTTCGGCATCTTCGGTGGGGCATTGCTGATTGGCAACTTCGGCGAAGGCAATCCCAGCATTCACGCCTACAACCCGACTACCGGGGCCTTCCTCGGCACGATCCAGGATGAATCAGGAAACGGAATAGAGATTGATGAGCTGTGGGCGCTGCAAGTCGGCAACGGCGGCAACGGCGGCGACGTCAACACGGTTTACTTCAGCGCCGGTCCTGCGGAAGAGGAGCACGGACTTTTCGGTAAGCTCAATCCGACTACAGCCTCAGCCACAAATTTAATTCAGTTTGCAACGGACGAATTTGTGATCGGTGAAGGCAGCGGTCACATCGATATTACGGTTACGCGCGCCGGCGATGCCTCGGCAGCATCTACGGTCAACTTCAACACCTTCGATGAGTCTCAGGCCGGCCATGCCAGTCAAAAGTCTGACTACGAGATTGCGCTTGGCAAGCTGACCTTCGCAGCCGGCGAGACTTCCAAAACTGTTCGCATCCTGATCGTCAACGACAACTTCGTCGAGGGCGATGAGACGATTGACCTCGCACTCTCGAACCCAACCGGCTCCGGCACGGGGTTGGGTAGTCCAAACCACGCTGAGCTTAGAATCATTGACAACGATGTGGTGGCGCCCACGGCCAATCCGATTGACGACACGAGTTTCTTTGTTCGTCAGCATTACCTTGACTTTCTTAATCGTGAACCCGATGCGCCCGGGCTCGCTTTCTGGACCAACGAGATCACCTCGTGCGGCGGCGACGCAAATTGCATCTCAATGAAGCGCACCAACGTCAGTGCCGCCTTCTTCCTTTCCATCGAGTTTCAGAAAACCGGCTACCTTGCCTACCTGACGCACCGTGCGGCGTTTGGCTCTAGTGCTTCCGGCTCGCCGGCGCCAATTTTGTATGGCGACTTCCAGGCTGAGGCGCAAGCGCTAGGAAAAGACTTCGTGTTTGGCCAGCCCGGCGCCGATGCGATACTCGAAGCTAATAAGGTGGCCTACTTTAACAACTTCGTCACGAAACCGGATTTCGTAGGGAAATATCCGGCAACGCTGACCAACGACCAGTACGTTGACAACCTGCTCGCGTCAGCAAATCTATCGCCGAGCGAGGTACGGCTGTTCGTCGTCAGTCTAACCAACGGACAGGAAGTTCCGCCGGCGGTTCCAACTACTACGGGAGGGGCAGCCCGCCCGGCGTCTTCCGGTACAGCGCGGTTCCAGTTGAACAGCGCTCAGACGGCGATGACACGTTACGACCGCGCAAACGGCCGATACAAACGACAACTTGACGGCGGCGCATATTCACGCTGGTCCAACAGTGGCTCCCGGCGTCAATGGGCCGGTCGTCTGGGGTTTCTTCGGCGCTCCGTTTAATGACAACAACCCGAACGATCAGGTCTTCTTCCCGAATCCCGGAATCGGCGGCACATTCACCGGCAAGTGGGACGCGCCGGAGGGCAATGGCACTACGCTGGCCGCACAGTTGTCGAACCTGCGAGAAGGCCGCGCTTATATCAACTTCCACACGCGCCAGTTCGGCGGCGGCGAGATACGCGGCAACTTCCCGGCAGCAACCGCCTTCCGCGATTCACTCGTGGCCGGACTGAACGCGGCGACAGAAACGCGCGCAACGGTGCTGCGCAAAATTGCCGAGGCTGAAGAGCTGCAGACTCGCGAGTTCAACGCCGCGTTCGTGACCATGGAATACTTTGGTTACCTGCGGCGCGATCCTGACACGTCCGGCTTTAACTTCTGGCTTAACAAGTTGAACGCCTTTAATGGCAACTTCGTTAACGCTGAGATGGTGAAAGCGTTCCTTCTATCAAGCGAGTATCGGCAACGCTTCGGCCCGTGAGGCGGTGGGCGGTGGGCAGTAGGCAGTAGGCAGTAGGCAGTAGGCAGTAGGCAGTAGGCAGTAGGCAGTAGGCAGTAGGCAGTAGGCAGTAGGCAGTAGGCAGTAGGCAGTAGGCAGTAGGCAGTAGGCAGATAACGCTAAGCCCGTTGCTGCGTTCTGTCTACTGCTTTCTGCTTTTTGCCTTTTGCTTTTTGCCTTCTGCTTTCTGCTTTCTGCCTTTTGCTTTTTGCCTTCTGCTTTCTGCTTTCTGCTTTCTGCCTTCTGCCTTTTGCCTTCTGCCTTCTGCCTTCTGCCTTCTGCCTCCTGCCTACTGTTTCCCGTTCCTCGCGCTTCTGCTACATTCAGCGCATGACCGTGGCCCTGCGCGTTGAAAAAGTTTCCAAGCAATACCGAATCTACGAGCGCCCCGGCGATCGCCTGAAGGAGTCGCTTTCGCGCGGGCTACTGCGCCGCCATAAAGAGTTCTGGGCCTTGCGCGACGTGGAGTTTGAGATCGAAGCGGGAACCACGGTGGGCATCATCGGACCAAACGGCTGCGGCAAGTCAACGCTCTTGCAGATCATCTCTGGCACGCTGGCGCCGACACACGGCGACGTTTGGCATGAAGGACGAATCGCAGCCTTGCTGGAGCTTGGCGCCGGATTCGATCCGGAGTTTACCGGCGTCGAGAATGTCTACATGAATGCCGGCCTGTTGGGACTAAGCCGCCGTGAAACCGACGCTCTCTTTCCCGCGATTGAGCGCTTTGCTGAAATCGGCCCGTTTCTTTATCAGCCTGTCAAAACTTATTCGAGCGGTATGTATGTCAGGCTCGCGTTTGCGATCGCAGCGAGCGTTGAACCTGACATTCTCATCATTGACGAAGCACTTGCGGTCGGCGATGCAGTTTTTCAACATCGCTGCCTGCGCCGGATTAATGAGCTTCACGAGCGCGGGGCCACCGTGCTTTTTGTCTCTCACGACGCCGGCGCCGTCCGCGCCCTCTGCTCCCGCGCCATCCTGTTGCGGGCCGGCAGCGTCATCGCCGATGGCAAGCCCGTTGATGTCCTTAATCTTTATCAAAAGATTATTATGGAACGGGAGCAGGCTTACGATGCGGAATCAGGCGCGCTCAGTTCGGCAGAAAAAACGGAGGGCGATGAGGACCTGGCGACTCTCAGCTATGCATACCGGCATGGCGACGGCAGCGCCGAAATTCTTGGCGCCGAACTAACTGACGCAGCACAAGCCCGCGTGGAAATTGTAGAGAGTGGTGAGCCGCTGACATTGCGCGTCGTAGTGCGTTTTAATCAAGCTGTAGACGATCCGGTGATTGGCTTTCTCTTCCGTAATTCGCATGGCATACATGCCTATGGCACAAACACTAAGGAGCAACAAATCGAGTTCGGCGCCGTGCCGGCTGGTGAAGTAATCGAGGTGAGTTTCACCTTCGACTGTTGGCTGGGGGTCGATCAGTATACGATCTCTCTGGCTGTTCACAGTCGCGAAGGTCAGGCGTATGACTGGCTGGATGCAGCACTCTTCCTTAGAGTAACGAGCTTGAATTTAACTGAAGGAGTCGCGAATCTGAACGCGCGCGCCACGGCGCGCCACCGCGCGCATGGTCCGGCAAAACAAGAGCGCGAGCACGTCAGTGCCGGACCCATTTCAAGAGTGTGAGTTATGGCTGAAACTGAAGTTGAAAGCATTCTGCGCGAAATCCGCGAGCGCGTCCTTGCCGAGCAACGAACGGGCCAGGAGCGGGGCGCGATTCGCTCGGCGATGACGAACGGCGGCAACGGAGCGGGCGATTCTGAAGCGCTCAACCAAACTAATGAAACCCGGACCGCGCAAAACCTGTCATTGATTGAGTCGTATCTGACAACAACCGGACGCGCCTGGGATCGCCTGCCGCCGCTCCTAAGTAATAGAAGTGGATTTGTCGCTCGGCTCGAGCTCTGGTTGAAGCGACAGCTGAAGCGCGCGACACACTGGTACACCTGGGAACAGGTGAATTTCAACGCTTCTGTCCATCACGCGTTGCGCGACCTGCATACGGTCCTGTCGGCCCACGAACAGGAACTAAGAAAACTGCACGCGCAGATTTCAGAATCGACGGAACATGATCAATATCAGGCCACTCAACTAACTGAGCTTCGCGCGGAGCTTGAAGCCGAACGCGATCAAGTAGCAGCCCTGGTGAGCGAACTGCGGGAACGGGACGAACGACTTCAGGATGAACAGCGCGTCTGCTTCAAACAGGTGGCGCTTGAGACCAGCGAAGCCGCGGTGCTCGAAGATCGCGCCCGCCGCAAGACTGAAGCATTGCTGGAAGAATTGCAGCGCCGCATCTCTCAACTGGAGACGGATAAAAAGTGATGAGTTATGAGTGATGAATTCCTAACCGTAATTTCATCAAGCACACTCATTACTAATCACTCATTACTCCTTATGCCAAAAAACAATTTATACGAACGGGCCGGTATCGCCGACATAGCCGAGTTTTACCTCAGCAAATTCGTTTCCGACGAAGTACTCGATCCGCGTTACTTCAAGGCCCTCGATCGTTTCGACATTCGCTTCGCGCGCACTATGTGGTTGTACGACAACGTGCGGGCCGGTTCGGAAGTCCTCGATCTTGGCTGCGGGGCAGGCATGCTCGCATTGTTGAAGCGCAAAGGTGTGACCCTCACCGGTGTTGATCTGTCCGCTGAGTGCGCGCTGGCCGCCCGGCGCAACGGTTACGACGCAACCTTCACAACCGAGCTCTCCAATCTCCCTTTCGCTGCCGCCAGCTTCGACTATGTCGTTAGTCTCGATGTGTTAGGCCATATCGAAGCGGACGAGAAAGATGCCGTGCTCGCCGAAATTAAGCGCGTCTTGCGGCCCGGCGGCGTGACCGTGCACGGCATCGAGTGCACGGATCATTCAGCGCAGAAGGGCTACGACGAAATGAATGCGGAAGAGTTGCGTCGCTTCATCGAAGTTGATGGCCATGTCGGTCTCGCGGAAGAACAGGAACACGGAACCAGGTTCCTGAAATTTTTCCAACACGTTGCCTGGGAACCGCGCTACTCGTTGTGCCTCAGCAGCGAAGAGTTTCTGAAGCAGGCTGATAAATACGGACTGGGATTTGAAGACGATTTTCTCGACTACCTGCGCGGCCTTTCGTTTAAGGAGCGACGCGCTTTCGACCTGGCGATGGGTTACGTGTTTGCCAAAGTGTCTGATCTCGGCATCCATCTACCCAAGAGTGGCCTCTATGTTTTTCTAAAGGCCTCAAATGCACCCCTCGGTCCTTTCTATAATGAACATCGGGACCGCCGCGCCCTCTTTTCATCGGCGGAGGATCAAGAACGCGTCGTGTGTCTGGATCGAAGTAATGATGCCAGGTTCGACGACGGCTGGTATGAACCAAACATGCTGCCTCCGATTGCGCGCTGGATGGGCGCGCGCGGCCGCGTAAACTTCCGGGCTCCCGGTTTGACTGAAATACGTCTGGACATGACTACGCATATGCCGGATCTTGGCGTTCACCCACTCGGAGTTGAGCTGTTGCTTAACGGCGCCAAACTCTGTGCGCTTTCACTTTGGCGTTACGGCTGGCTGGAACTGCGCGTTGTGGTGCCGGAAGCGTTAAGTGAGTCTGCCGAGGCAAACGGCGAGTTTGAATTGGAGATCCGCGCGGATCATACCTGGCAGCCGCGTCCGACCGGGGACGAAACACGCGACGACCGCGAGTTGTCCATCGCGGTGTGCAATATCGAAGTCAGTGGGCAGTGGGCAGTAAGAAGTGGCCAGTGATCAGTGGCCAGTGGCCAGCCATTATCTTCAGTAAACAAATGCTTCGTCACTTTCAAACTGCCCACTACTCACTGCCCACTGCACACTGCACACTTTTTACTGACCACTGATGCTCCGCAACGTTCTCATCTGCACCACTCAAGTCCCATTCACGACCGGCGGAGCGGAATCGCACGTCGAGGGGCTGCGCGTCGCTTTGATTCAAGCCGGATACAACGCCGAGGTCGTGGCGTTGCCATTCAAGTGGTATCCGCCCGCTGAAATTATGCGTAGTGCGCTGGCCTGGCGTCTGCTGGATCTCAGCGAAGCAAACGGGAAACCAGTTGATCTCGTGATCGGAATGAAGTTTCCGGCTTACCTGGTCGAGCATCAGCGAAAGGTGCTGTGGATCATGCACCAACACCGCGCAGCCTATAATCTTTGGGACACACCCTTTGACGATCTCTCGACCTACCCGGACGGCGCGCAAATCCGGGAGTGGATCCGTCAGGCAGACAATCGACTAATACCCGGTGCAAAGAAAGTTTTCGCAAATTCGAAAACCGTCGCCGACCGGCTTCGTCGTTACAACGGAATTGAAAGTCAGCCGCTCTATCATCCGCCTCCGCGCGCGGAGAGTTTGCGAAGCGGCGAGCAAGGGGACTACATCTTCTATCCCAGCCGGATGGAGCCGCAGAAGCGCCAGGAATTATTGATTGAAGCGGCGCAGTACCTGCGAACTCCCTTGAAGATAATACTTGCGGGCGGCTCAGGCGATCCCAAGCGCTACGAGTCTTTGGTGAAGAAGTTTGGCGTTGCCGATCGTGTTTGCCTGCGCGGCTTCGTGGCGGAGTCGGAAATAATTGAGCTCTACGCCAACGCGCTTGGTGTTTGTTATTTACCCTTCGACGAAGACTACGGTTACGTTACGCTGGAAGGAATGCTTTCAGGTAAACCTGTTGTAGTAGCGAGCGACGGCGGCGGCGCTACGGAATTCATTGAGCACCAGAGCGAAGGGTTGATCGTTGCACCGGAACCGCGCGCGCTTGCCGATTCGCTGGATTCGCTTTACGCGGATCGGGTGCGGGCTCGCGCGATCGGCGCGCGGGGACTGGAAAAACTCAAGGCCATGAACCTCTCATGGCAACACGTCGTCGAAAACCTCATCAATGGCGCCAGCTAAAGTCTCGTCCTACCCTTCAAGTGATTTGCTGGGACCGTTCAAGCGATTTTCTGGGACCGCGGGCGCCCCCGCCCGCAATGAGCGCGAAGCGCGAAAATTGATTTGAGCGAAAGCCTGCGCGCCGTTGGCGCGTTTGTGGGCGGGGACGCCCGCGGTCCCAGCAAATCGCTTGAACGGTAGTCCGATAAAAATTGGCAGCCTCAACATAGAAGGTTTAGAATGCAGCAAACCCTACTTAATCAAGGAACAGTTAGATGAAATACCCGCTCCCACTCAGGGTCCGTAGGTTACCAGTCGCTGCATTTGTCGCGGCCCTCCTGCTTGCAGCAACTTTCTCGAGTGTTCTTCCGATATCATTTGCCCGCACCCCGGCGAACACCCGAACAAATAAACTCCAGGAGCCCAAGGTGGCAATCCCTACCGGCACTTACCGCCAGAGCAATCTCGTTTCTGATCTACCGGGAGTTGCGCTGATCGAAGATCGTTTGCTCAAGAATCCCTGGGGCGTGGCGCTAAATGGCGGCAGTCCTTTCTGGGTGGCCAACAACCATACAGATTGCGCGACGCTTTACACGGGCGATGTTTCCGGCAGTCCGCTGGTTAGAAATCCGGCTTTGGCCTCGGTCTCCATCAACGGTCCAACGCTCCAGCCAATGCCGGTGCTGCCAACTGGGGTCGTGTCTAACACGACGATTGATTTCCTGATTCCGCAACCAACGCCGAACCCTCCTGCCCCAGCGCAGTTTATTTTCTCGACGCGAAATGGGGCAATCAACGCCTGGAGTCCAGCTTATGGCGCGATGGCGTTCGTAGCGCAATTCGTGCCGGGTCACGACTATACCGGTCTCACAATCGGTAACAACGCTTCCGGAAATGTTCTCTACGCGGTTGACTTCGCTAACGGAAAGATTGATGTCGTCGACAAAAATTTCAACCTCACTTCAGTGTCGGGTAATTTCACCGACGCCACCATCCCGGCAAATTTTCATCCTTACAATATTCAGAACCTGGGCGGCGCGTTGTATGTCAGTTACGCGATCTTTCAAAACGGCATGAACCTTGACACCGGCTTCGTGCGGAAGTTTGATACTAACGGCGTGCGCGACGCAGCTTTCGCGATCAGCAATCTCGGCCTTGCCGATCCGTGGGGAATGGTGGTAGCGCCGGCAACCTTCGGCATGTTTAGCAACATGCTGCTGGTTGGAAATGCGCGTACGCGGGGATTAAATGACTCGAGTATCCATGCCTTCAATCCGGCCACCGGCGCGCTGCTTGGATACATGGTTGACGAAGGCGGAGCTTTGCTCGAGATCAAAGGGTTGCGAGGACTCGTCTTCGGTAACGGCACAAAGGGCGGGGATCCAAACACGCTCTACTTTTCTGGCGGCATCACTGAAGAAACGTTAACTGACAGCCATGGAGTATTCGGTTCTCTCAAGCCGGCGGCAGCTCTGCCCGCCTCGGCGATAAAGTTTAGCAGCTCGGAATATCACACTACTGAAAACGCCGGCCACATAGACGTCACGGTGACGCGCAGCGGGGACACCTCCGGAACAGCGACTGTTAACTACGCCACCGTTGATAACAGCGCTTCACAGAAATCTCAATATGAAATTGCGCTCGGCAAGCTCGTCTTCAATCCAGGCGATACGAGCAAAACTTTTCGGGTGCTGATAGTGGACAACAACTTAATTGCCGCCGGCACCACCACGCAACTCGATCTGGTTTTGGGTAATTCCACCGGCGCGGCCCTAATCAGCCCAAACGTCGCCGGGCTGTTCATAATGGACGACGAGTTTGACACGCCGCGCCAACCACCAAATATTGTCGACGACACGCAGTTCTTTGTTCGTCAGCAATACTTTGATTTTCTTAACCGTGAGCCTGACGCAGCTGGTTTGAACTTTTGGACGAATCAGATTCTTTCGTGCGGAACCGATCAGGAGTGCATCGAGCTGAAGAGAATAAACGTCTCGGCTGCCTTCTTCCTTTCGATAGAGTTTCAGAAGACGGGCGTGCTTGCCTATTTGACTGAGCGGGCAACGACCGGCGCTCTCCCACGCTATGGCCCATTCATGCGTGACGTTCAGGCGCTGCAAAAAGGCTACGTCTTTGGGGCTCCGGGCGCGAGCGAGCAACTCGAGAGCAATATCAAGGCGTTCTTCAATGAGTTCGTCACCCGTCCGGAGTTTGTGGCCGCATACGGCGGCCTGTCGAACAGAGATTATGTAGATCACCTTTTTAGTAGCGGAGGAATAAACGGAACTACCGCTCGTCTCTTCATCTTCGGCTTGGACTGGTCGCAGCCCGTTCCCCCAAGCACTACAACGTCGTTTGGGACCGGCATCGCGCGGACCAGTTTCGCTACCTCACAGGTGGTGGATTTCTCGCTATCTTTCGGAGTGACCAGCGCCGAGACGGCGGCCCATATTCACGGTCCGGCCCTCGCGGGTTCCTCCGCTCCGGCAATTGTCACCCTGCCCAACGGCGAGTTTCGCGACTTTACAGTCACGCTCACCACCCAACAGGTGCATGACATGGACGGCGGCCGGTTGTACCTCGACGTTCACACGGCAAACTTCCCTGAAGGCGAAATCCGCGGCCAGATTCCGGTATTAAGATTTCAGCGTGACGTGCTTGTGGAAGCGCTCGATCACGGGTTCATCTCTCGCGCTGAGGCACTGAGACTAACAGTCGAAGATGTTGATTACCGGCAGAAAGAATTCAACCGGGCTTTCGTGCTGATGGAGTACTTCGGCTACCTCAGGCGAAATCCAGACGATCCGCCTGACAATAATCTCGACGGCTATAACTTCTGGCTGAACAAACTCAACCAGTTCAACGGCAATTTCGTGAATTCCGACATGGTCAAAGCTTTTATCAAGTCCACTGAGTACCGTGCGCGATTTGGGCCGCCGTGACCCGGGCAGCGGAGGCAGAAGCAGACGGCAGAAGGACGAAACATTTTCCATTTGTCATTTGACATAATTTGACATTTCTCATTTGTCATTTAGAAGCGCGTCGAGCTGTGATTTGAGTCGATGGGCAAACGAACATCGAGGCTAGTCCTTCATGCCAATAAATGACAGATGAGAAATGTCAAATGACAAATGGAAAATCTTCTTTCGTCCTCTTGCTGCTTCCTGCTTCGCTGGTAGTCGTCCTCTATTTTTACGACGTCCCAAAAAATCCGGCCGGCTTCTTCGTTGATGAAGCATCGATTGCCTACAACGCTGACACTATCGCGCAAACCGGTAGGGACGAGTTTGGATATAAGTTCCCGCTCTACTTTCGCGCCTTTGGTGAGTACAAAAGCCCTGTCTACATCTACATCCTTTCGGCAGTTTTCTGGTTAACCGGACCAAGCGTTTTAGTCGCCCGATCGCTGAGTGCAACCGCGGGGCTCCTTACAGCCCTGCTATTCGGAATACTTGCCGCCCAGCTGGCCCGCCGGCGCAGTGTGGGCTTGATGGTGTTCCTCATTGCCGCCCTCACGCCCTGGCTCTTTGAAATCAGCCGTCTGGTTTTTGAAGTAGCGCTGCTGCCCGTAATCCTGGCGTTGTTTCTCCTGCTACTGCACCACGCCACGAAACGCGCGCACTGGTCATGGCCCTGCGCCACAGGTCTCGGCGCTCTGCTCGGGTTGATGGCTTACACTTACTCGGTCGGAAGATTGCTCGCCGTGCTCCTGGCCCTGGGTCTGGCATTCTTTTTCACTCGGCAACAGTGGCGAAAGGTGTTGCTCACCTGGATCGTTTTCGGCCTGACGCTCTTGCCGCTTGCTGTTTTTACGTTGCGTCATCCGGGCGCGCTCAGCGAGCGCTACAAATTTGTGACCTTCGTTAAGCCTGGAGATACGCGCAGCGAGATCGCCATTCGCTTCGTGCAAAACTATGTCCAAAACTTCAGTCCTCGAAGATGGCTTGCCTACGGAGACCCCGAACCGCGACACCATTTGCCAGGCATGGGAAGCCTGCTTATCGGCGCCGTTGCCTTGTCGGCCTTAGGATTAATCGTGGTATTGCTCCGCTACCGGCGAGATGCGTGGTGGCGTTTCATTATTTACGGCCTGCTGGTGTCGCCTATACCTGCGGCTCTGACTCTCGATTACTTCCACACCCTTCGTCTCATCGCGCTTCCCTGCTTCTTAGTTGTATTGACTGTTCCCGCAATTGAGTTTTGCCTTGAACAAAGTGCTCAGCGACAAAACCACCGGCGCGTAGCATTAGCAATCTTATTTCTGGTAACACTGCTGCAGGGCGCTGTGTTTCAGTGGCGCTTCCACAATGCCTTACCTCGCGTTGACGCCTTTGACAGCTATTATCAGGAGTTGCTCAACACCGCCCTGGCGCAACCCGAGCGTCCTATATATCTTTTCGACAAGATTCCGGCCGCCTATGTCTACGCCTACTGGTATGCAACGCTCAAGGGCGTGAGTATAAGTAACTTCCAGCGCCTGTCGCGCGACGAAGCGCCCCCGCCGGGCGCAGTTGTCGTCAGCCACGAGTTACCTTGCACAAACTGCGACGTGATTATCGGTCGGGGACAGTTTCAGGTGTACCGGGAAAAGAAAAGGAAGTGATCAGAGTGATGTGTCCTGCGTGCTGAGGGTTAGGAGCTAAGTGATGATTGATGAGCGTCAAGCTCTTCCCTGGGACCGCGGGCGTCCCGCCCGCATCCAGCAACAAGTTCACTAACGTCTGATGAATTGGACACCCGGGGTTGATTGGCATCAACGAAAGCGGGCGGGACGCCCGCGGTCCCAGGGAAGAGCTTGACGCTCATTACGCATCACTCATTACTCATATTTTTTGCGGAGGTCGGGCAATTCCCGGAAAGAGGCGCGCAGGCTGCAAAACAGATTGAAGCGAATCACCAGCCAGAGTGCAATCACGCCATCCATGAAAACAATTTTCTTGCCTTCGGCGTAAGTGCGTCCGTAATAACTAATCGGCACCTCGTAGATCGCAATGTTCAGTTTCGCGATCTTGGCTACCACTTCCACTTCAAAACCGAAGCCGCTCGAAACGATCGTCAGGTTGCGAATGATCTCGCCGCGAAAGGCCTTGTAACCGGTTTCGACGTCGGTCATGTTGAGGTTGGTCAGAGCGTTTGACAGGTAGGTCAGGAATTTATTGGCAAGGTAGTGATAGAAATAAAGTACGCGCGCGGCGCGCCGAACCAGAAAACGCGAGCCGAAGACGACGTCGGCATGACCCTGCAGAATCGGACGGATAACTCCATAGATCTCCGCCGGATCGTATTCGAGGTCGGCATCCTGAACGATTACTATTTGACCGGTGGTAAGCGCAAAACCGGTTCTCAGCGCCGCTGTCTTGCCCGCATTTCGTTCGTGACGAATCACGCGCACCTGAGGATTTGCATCCGCAAACTGTCGCGCCAGTTGACCAGTTCGATCAGTCGAGCAGTCGTCCACGATAATAATTTCAAGGAGACAGGGCACCTGCAACAACTTGCTTACAACTTCTCCGAGCGTCGCCTCTTCATTGTAAACAGGCACGACTACAGACAGGCAGGCTGGGTATTCCTCGCTGCCTTGCAGCTCATTGTTGGATTCAGTGTGTTTCATCAGGTATCAATTCCAAATAAAGAGCGGGGGCAAGCCCGCCTTCCTGACCTCGAGCTGACTGCGGTTGGGCATTTGATTTTGATTGAAAGGCTCTCAAACTTAAAATAGCTGCACAAGTAAGGATGTCTCGAGGTCAGGAAGGCGGGCTTGCCCCCGCTCTTTATTTTTGTTGCGGCCTTCACTCATTACTCATTACTCATCACTGTTTTCCGGTCCTATTCTCGCCTGAGGCCATAAAGCCGCGCGCGAGTCTGCCCGGGTCGCCTGACACTTCCACTTCTTTAACCCAAAAGTTGAAACCTGTCAGGTCCTTGTCAGGAGCATCGTCCGGGTTGCGATGTAGATAGCCGAAGTAGTGAAGCAAGACCAGCGAACGAATTTCTTCCTTCTCAACAAACTGTCGGTTGTTCACCAGGGCTAACAACACCTCAGCGCGTGTCATCTCGGCTTTGCTTAGTTTATCGATCAAAGCAGCGCGTTCTTCGGCTCCAGGAACAATTCCCGCCCTGGTAGTTAACTCGTCGATAAACTTTTCGTTCGTCAGCTGCTTGTACTGCGCAGCAAACTTCGGCCGCTCAACCCAACTACGCGCAAACTCGCGAAGGTTGCCTTCAAGTTTTGACTCTCCGTCGAATGAACTCGCAATCACGTTTCGGCCCACCAGTTCCATGTCAGGCAGAAACTCAGCGTAGCGCGGCATTTGACCATAAGAAGCAACATAGAAGCGATAAACTGCCTGACTCCACGATCGATATTGGCCGAGTAAATTTACGGGATCTTCCTTGACCAGGTCTCGCCATTCCCTGGTTTGGAGCGTGAAGGGCAGCGGCGCCTCCCCTTTTGCCTGCGGCTCGTTTTTGATAACCGCATAGAGGTCGTCGCGACCGTCGAAGCGGTTTATGAAGCGCAGCCTGCCGGCCAGAACCGCGCTCGCGAGAAAAGTTTCATAATCGATCTGACGCTGCGGCTCAATCAGGTTGTTCTCAATTACAACGTATGATGTTGGCACTATTTCAAGGAAGTCCATGAAGTTTGCCGGAATTGGACCGGAGGCAATTGCCGCTTCGATTTTGTCTTCATAAGGCGATCCGAAACCGGAGATGCCCACAATCAGCGGCTTCATATGATCAGCCGAACGCAGCACGTGGCGATGGTTCACGTGTTCACCAGCAGGCAAGACCACCACACCTCCGCGCATCGCAGTCTCCTTCAGCCGCAGCGTCACGCCATCGGGATAGACGTCGCCGTGAATCAGCTTCAGGGGAGCTGCGTTGAGTTCGACCAGAAGCAAGAGAGCAATGACCGCGAACACCCCGGCCTCGCTCGAACGTCCTCGATTCTGAGCGAACATTTCTGCTAGTCGTTTGGCACCCAGGCCGGCGAGGATTGCCAAACCCAGGTAAGCGATCATCGATCCCCGCATGGCGACGCGCATGCTCCTGAAGAGTGGTAGTACGTCGTACAGAATGCGGTAGAAGAAAAAGTTCCATCCCAGCGAGTAACAGAAACCTATAATCGTCCATACCAAGCCAAGCCAAAAAGCATCGCTGCGTCGCTGGGAACGCAACGTCTCGATCAGATTTGCATTCTCGCCCCGTCGTAGAAACGCAGGATAAGTGATACAGAGACGTGTAATAACTGCAACGATTAGAACGACCAACGCGCGTTCGGATCTGATCCAGTTGAAAAACCCGCCGAATGCGTCGCTGTTGTCGAAACCGATCGTCAAGATCGATACCGCGAACGCAACGACGATAAATACATCGAGTTGCTTTACCCCTCTGAAATTCGAGATCTCAGGTTTCAGATTTGAGTTCTCAGATTTCATGGGCCTGAGCAGCAGCGCCGCCAATGAAAGCAAAATAGGCAGCAATCCAGGGAACAGTCTGAACTTTCCACCGTCGGGCAGGTTGTCACCCATCCCGTGCCACAACTTATTCCGCGCGTCTGCCGCCAGCCAGTGGCTGGGCCAGGCAGAAAATGCTTTCACCTCTTCTATGCTTCGCCGGAAGTTATAGAGTTTCGATGCGATGTAGTAGGGCAGCATGAAGGGCAACAACGCGAGCGAGGCAAGGCCTAAAGCTGCCGCACCGCGCCGCCAGAATTCGCGGTCATGCCAGGTGTTATAACGTGTTAGGAGTATCGCGGCCGAAACTACGAAAGGTAGAAGCGACAGAGTGAACCACGAGATTGTGGTCAACCCTGACATGAAAAACGCCACGCCGAGCCACACCGCGCGCTTCCGGCTGCGTTCACGAGCGAACAGAACCAGGGCTTCGAGGAGTAGTGGTATCCACATCGAAAACTGGTACGCGACCTGAGACATCAAGCCAAACCGAAACGGCACGAAAGCAAAAATAATACCGGCAACCCAACCAGCACCGTTTGAACCAGTCAGTGTCCGGGCCAGACGAAAGGCTCCATAGCCGCAAGTAACAAAACCGAAGAACATGGCGACGGAGTAAACGGTTAGCGGCCGAGCGCCCAGCGCGAACAGCGGGAAGAACAATAGCGAAATGCCGTAGGAGTTCTCGCTGAAGGCGAGTGTGTAGTGCAGCGGATAAAACAGGTTCGAATGAAAAAGATTGAAGGGATCGGTAAAGGTCTGGTGATAGTCCCACCAGAGGATCCACGAGATGAGATATGGATCGCCAGAATCAACTACTCCGTCGCGCAGCTGCGTCACGTAAGGCCAGGTAACACCCGCGGTGAAGAGAAAAAATGCGCCGAAGATTAAAACTTCGCGCGCGAGCCGGCGGAGCCATCGGAGCGGGGGCAAGTCCACCTTCCCGACCTCGAGCTGATCCGAGTTGAGTCGTGAATCGTGATTGAAAGGCTTCATAGAATGGCTATCAAGATTGGAGCCACCTCGGCTATGGAAAGTCTTACAGGTTAGGAAGGTGGGCTTGTCCCCGCTCTTTTGACTCCGCCTGCTTAGTCGCTGACATGCCAAAGCCGAGCCGCTCCTCAACCACATAAAGCGGCCGGCGCTTAACTTCGGCATAGATGCGGCCGATGTACTCGCCGATAATTCCCAGTGTGACTAACTGCGCGCCGCCGATAAAGAGCACGGCAGTGAAGATCGAAGTCCAGCCGCGAACCCAGTCGTTCGTGTAGAGACGAATAATGAGCGCGTACAGAATCCCGGCAAAGGCCATTCCGATTGAGAGGAAGCCCACCCACAACGCCAGCCTGAGCGGTGTTAGTGAAAACGACAGCACCCCGTCCGCCGCAAACTGCAGCATCTTGAACAATGGATACTTGCTCTCGCCCGCGCGCCGCTCTGCCCGGCGATACATCACGGCCACCTGGCGGAAACCGATCCAACTCACCATGCCGCGTAGAAAACGATCGCGCTCCGGCATTGAAAGCAACACGTCAACCACGCGGCGGTCCAGCAGGCGAAAGTCACCGACGTCGAGCGGTATCTGCACTTTCGAAAGGCGATTGATAAAGCGATAGAAAAGTTTTGCCGTCCAAAGCTTGAAGGCCGTTTCGCCGGGGCGGTCGGTGCGCATGCCGTAAACTACGTGATAACCGTCGCGCCAGCGAGCCACCATCTCAGGAATAACATCGGGCGGATCCTGCAGATCGGCGTCAATGATGACAACAGCGTCGCCGGCGGCGTGTTCGAGCCCGGCGCTCACGGCGAGTTGGTGTCCGAAGTTGCGCGCCAGACGCACCACGCGCGTGCGTTCGTCTGCGCTCTGAATTGCGCGCAGCAGGTCTACGGTTCTGTCGCTGCTGCCGTCGTCAACGTAGACGATCTCGAAATCCAGATCGTCGAGCGCCGCCAGCGTGGCGACGAGTTGGCGGTTGGTCTCGACGATGACCTGTTCTTCGTTGTAGCAGGGGACGATTACGGAAATGAGCATCTTCCTCAGCATCTCCAACACTGGTTGTAGCCATCAATTCCCAATGGGCGTGCGACTTTATCACAACCACGGAGGAGATTTGGAGTGCGGTAACTTTTGGAGTGCGGTGACCCGTCACCGCTTTGGTCTGCGGCGGCTTGACGCCGCACCATTCGACTAGACTCAATTCCCACCTGGCCGCGACAGGTCGCGGCCGAACAAAGCGGTGACAGGTCACCGCACTCCAAAGTATTAACGCCTGCCTGCCTGCTGGTATATAGTCCCTCTTCCGAATGAATCAACTCCACGTTCCCGAAACCATTCGCCGGCTGGCCCGTGATCGCAGTGTGCGCGCCGCGCTCTTTGCCTTTACGCTCTCGCGCGTCACGGTCCTCGTCATCTTCGTCCTCATCGGCTTGCTGAAGACGGCGCCTGACTCGTTCCCCGGCCACTACGACGCTTATATCTCGCTCGACAAGGCACCCATCGCGCGTGTTCTCCGGCAGGAGGTTTTGACTGCCGATGTGAACTGGTATATCGGGATTGCCGAACACGGCTACGAACACATGCCGTTCAACGCTGACGTACCGCGCAACTGGGCATTCTTCCCGCTCTTCCCGTTGTTGCTGCACCTCGCGGCTTTCGTTACTGGTGAATTTGTAATAACTGGCATGGTGCTCTCGCACCTTTTCTTCATGCTGGCGCTTTTCCTGTTGCACCGGGTTGCGTTGCTCTTCGGCTTGAGCCCTGATGATGCCGATCGATCGTTGTTTTACCTTGCTGTCTTCCCCACCAGCTACTTTTTTTCTTTACCGTTACCAGAGTCGCTCTTTCTCATGTTGACAATCGCGAGCTTCTACTTCGCGAAGAGCGAACGCTGGTGGCTTGCCGGGTTGTTTGGGGCACTCGCTTCAGCAACTCGCACGACCGGAGTGCTCCTGTTACCGGCGCTGGCGGTGCTCTATTGGGAAATGTATCGCCCGCTCGGTTCCCTTCGCGCGTGGCGCAAAGAAGGTCTGGCCCTGCTGTTAGTGCCCGCCGGCCTTTTATCTTTCATGATTTATCTGCACGTCATCACCGGCAACGCTCTGGCTTTCAAAGGCGCGATGGCTGCATGGGGACGAAAAGCGGGCTTCTTCTTCTCGCCGCTGCTCGACTATCTGGGCCACCCGGCCGAAGTCGCAGCTCACTGGGATTTCAGATTGTTGAATTTTTCGGCGGTGGCGATAGCGCTTACTTGTGGCATCGTCTTGCTCAAGCGACGCCAGTTTGCGCTCGCTGCGTACACGCTCCTGGCGGTGCTGGTAGCGCTTTCCTCCGCCCTGCTGCAGTCGCAAGCGCGCTACGCGATGGTTGTTTTCCCGGTTTACCTTACGCTCGCGATCGCAGGCCGCCAGCCGAAGTTTGACCAGGTAATTCGCACAGTCTTTCTGGTTTTGTTTGCCTTGATGAGCGCCTTGTTCGCGGCGCACTTTACGCTGGCGCTTTCATGAAGAAGAGGACTCAGGACTCAGAACTCAGGAGTCAGAAGACGGAAGTCTTGAATTCCACTTTCAGCACAGGCCACTAATCCTGATCACTGGTCACTGGTCACTGATCACCGACCACGTCTCCTGACTCCTGAGTCCTGACTCCTGAGTCCTGCTCTTCGGCTCGCTGATTCCTTCGCTGGTAGAAGTAGGAAACGACCAGCAGGATCGCTCCCAGCATAATGAATGAGATGATCCGATAGATGCGGTCGAGCGAGGACAAGTCCCAGAAGAACGCCTTCAGGATTGTCAGTGACAGTAGTGCTAGTCCCATCACTCGCAGCAGTACCAGGCGACGCACTTGCCCGACAATGAGCAGACCGCTGGCATAAAGTCCCCATACCACCGACAGTGAAAGTTGCTTCGCCAGTGCCAGATTGCGCAAAGGCGCGGGAAAGTCGTCCGACAAGAACTGCACGCCCGCACCCCTCAACTCCTCGGTAATCTTCGCCTCATAGTAGCCTGCGGCCTGCGCGCTCAGCGCAATGATGGCCAGAAGGTTGGCGGCGACTGTCGCGATCCGGCGCACCGTCAACGCCTCTTCAAATGCTTTGCCCGAACGCGCGTAAGTTCGCGTTATCAGCCACAGCGCCGCAACGAACACCGCGAATACGGCGAACGTCCGGTTAAAGATCAAGACGTGCCACGCCGCGTCGTAGTAAATCAGGCTCGCGAAAACTAATGGACCCGTGAACGCCAGCAGCACCAGTCCACCCCAACGCCACGCGCGCGCTTTACGCCACGCACCAACCAGAAACGCGCACGTCGCGTAGATGATCCAAACCAACGCAAGCGTGAAGATCCTGCCTTCCTGAAGCCGTCTGAAGATTTCTGTGCTTGATCCTGTCTGTGTCCAGCTTGTCAGCAAGCGGTCGTAGTAACCCAGGACCTCAAGGCTGAGCGCCGCCAGCGCCAGCACGTTGGCGGCAACGATGATTACGGGACGTATCCAGGTCTGCTCCGGTTGGTCGGCGCCCGCCCGCCCGTAGAGCCATGCCGCGAAGGCGAGCACTGCCACGAGCAGCATATAGACCATGAACGTCAGGTTGAATACGGACAAATGCCACCACGCTGCGTAGAAAGCGGAGTCGAGGGCGACGACTTTGCCGATTGCAGCCAGCAGCAAAAACAGCCCGCACCAACGCAACAGAGCCGAGCGCCGCAGCATTCCCAGCGCCAGCATCGTCGCCGCATAGAGCATCCACAACATGGAGAGGGAAAACTGTCTCGCGTTCGCGATTGGACCCTGCAAACCCGTCTGTGCTGAAACGCCTGGCGACATTCGTGCGATAAAGAAGTCGTTAATGTCGAGCGTCAAAAGCGTGAGCGCCACAGCGTTGCCAGTGAGCAGGAAGAATGTCCTGACCAGCTCTCGCTCATTCTCGCCGAGTTCGCCCGCGCGCCGGTAAAGCCAGGTAGCTCCCGCTATCGCACCGACGAGCACGGCGCCCGAAAGCGCGCGGCGGTTCAGGAGTGGGATGAAGGAAGGATCAACGCCGTAGGCGAACTGGGGCAAGTCCCAGAAGAACCAGTGGCAGACGGCCGCACAGAAAACTGCGATCGCGGCGTGCCGCGCAGCCCTTTCACCGGAGCGCAAACCGACCCAGGCCAGCATGAATGCCTCAACTGCCCAACCGATCGTCACCCAGTGCAGCTCCAACTGAATCGCCACGGCCATAGCGAGGAACGTCGCCGCTGCGCCCACATAGCTGTACCTGAGAAAACGGTCGTCGGGACTCCAGCGCCAGGTCATGTAGAAAAGTTGAGTGAAGAAAACCGAGATCAGGAGCGCCTGAGTCGCAGGCGTAGTATGGTCAAAGCCCGCCTCTGTGAGCATCAGGTAGCTGAGACCGAAGTAGAACGCGGCGTTGGCTATGGCCAGCGCTACGTCGAACCAGCGCGTCGGCCGGCCCGGTAATACGTTGTGGAAAATTGCGAGCAGCGAATAGAGCAGGAAGAAGATGCTGAGGAAGACGAGGGTCGTCCAAACCTTTTCATGTTCGTAGAACTTGAATGCCCAGCCGACGGTAATCGCCACCGTCCCGGCGAAAGAGAGGAAGTCGAGAGTGCGCCAGCGCTTGAAGAAGGCCACAGCGAGTACGCCGGCATCGAGCAACGCCACGTAAGCGAACAACCCTATCTCGTTGTCCACACCGGTCGAGAGCAACACCGGCGTCAAGAATCCGCCGACGAGTCCGAGGATAGCGACTGGCAGCGCATTCAGACGTACCGACAACAACACAGCCGTCGTAGTCACCGCCGCCATTAGCAGGAAGGCTAGCACCTGTCCGATGAGGTGATAGAAGTTGTATGCCGCGTAGTCCGATAGGTACAGAATGAGCAGGCCGCCGCCGGAAAGAATGTAGGCATACGCCTTCAGGCCGCGCCCACGCAGACGCTCGCCCACATAGAGTAATGAAATGCCCACGAGCGCGGAGAGGCTGACGCGCGCGCTGGGGCCGATCCATTGTTTGTCGAAAGCAAACTTGAGGAAGAAGGCGACGCCAAACGTGACCGCAATGATGCCGATCCAGTTGAACCAACTACCGCCGATGAGCGATTCCAAATCGCGGCGCTTCGCTTCGCGCTCTGCTCCCGCATGCCCTGCCTCCCCCGCCGGTTTTTCAACAAGCAGATCCAGGCCAAATGGAGCGTCTGCTTTTCTCGTCGCGTGGGTGCGCGGAGTCGGGGGTTCATTCATCCACGGATGGGTCGCGCGGGTTTCGGGCGTCTCGGCCTTCGACCAGCTGTGCACCGGAGGCTCGAGCGCTGGTGGCGCGACTGACGTCTGTTGGACTCGCGGTTGGGCTGGCGGCTGGATTGGCGGTTGAGTGGATGCCGAAGCCTTCAAGTCTTCCGTTTTGATTTGAGGCGTGGCTGGATGCGTCTCGCGGCCCTGGCCGGGTGGAGATTCAGGGAGCGGTTGAGCTTGGCGAATGATCCCCAGATGCTGCTCGATTGCGTGCAGTCGTGCAGTCGTTCCTCCCAGCACGCGTTCCAGGAGTTCGATTCGTTCGAGAAGTTGTTTGAGAATTTCACGCGAGGGCAGGTCTTCGGCCATGTGCTCTCCTGAAGTTCCGGTGAAACAGGCCCGAGGTACTCGCGCCCCGGCAATGTGGCACATGATAGGGTAGGACGAAAGAAAGCGGAAGGGCGCGGAACTGCCGGTACCGGTTCAGTTTGGTGTGAGTTAGCGTGCAGCATGCAACCCGGAGGGTTCGCGAGAAAGTAGCCCAAGGTCGTAGAGAGCAGGGTACAGTCGCGGCGCATATTAGCACCGGTTTCGGGGTGCTGGATAGAGAAAACCCAATTCTGCTGAGCATTTTGCCTGTTTTGCCGTCGGATGTCGGGTTGTTGCGGGTGTACACGGCCATTTTGCACTACTATCTGCCAGCCCTTCGGGCTGATAAACTGATTACTGACTACTTCTTCCCATGAGACTCGCTTACTTCAGCCCACTGAATCCACAGCCATCAGGGATTTCTGACTACAGCGAAGAGCTTCTCCCTTATCTCGCGGTAGACGCCGACATCACCCTATTCGTCGACGGCTTCGAACCGTCTAATCCTGAGATACGCGATCAGTTTACATGCCTCGACTATCGTCACAGCCCGTCGGTTCTCAAGACGCTCGGCGACTACGATGCGATCATCTATCACATGGGAAATGATCATCGTTATCACGCAGGCATGATTGAGATCGCGCGCGCACATCCGGGCATTGTCGTTTTCCACGATTTCGCGTTGCAGGATTTTTTTCTTGGGTTGGCGCAGGAGCGCAACCGCACAGGGATTTACCTCGAAGAAGTTTTCGCCTGTCATGGCAGCCGGGCCACGCGTGAAGCAGCGGAGGCGCTGGAACGCGGGGGCACGCCACCGCAGGCGGCTTTGCCTTTGGAGTTTCCACTGAACTGCCGGCTAGCCCGCGCTGCGGAGGGGATTGTCGTTCATTCGGAGTTTTGCCGCGCGCGTTTTGCGAAGTTGGTACCGTCGGTACCAATTGCCCATATCAACATGCCGATCAAGCCGCTGCCCGCACGTCAGGCAAACGAATCAAACGGGGACGCGAGCGTCACCCAAATTGCCAACTTCGGTCTCATCACACCTGGCAAAGGAATTGAAAAAGCTCTGCGAATACTCTCGACCCTTAAGGCCGATCACAATTTTCACTACACGCTAGTCGGCGAGCCCAACTCGTTTTTCGATGTACGCGCGCTGGTGCGCCAGTACGATATGGAGGACCGGGTAACGATCACGGGGCACCTACGCCTTGAAGAGTTTGAACGTTGGATAGCAGCAACCAACATTGCGCTAAATCTGCGCGAACGCACCGTCGGCGAAACTTCGGCCAGCCTCTGTCGCCTAATGGCCGCCGGCGTTCCGACAATCGTCTTTAACGTCGGCGCCTTTGCCGAACTGCCAGACGACGCAATTGTAAAAATCGATCAGGACGAAAATGCTGACGCCTTGCTCGAGGCCTATCTACGCCGGCTTATCGAAGACGCCGGCCTGCGCCAAAGTATTGGCGCCAATGCGCAAAGGTATATAACTGAAACTCACGATATCAAAACCGGCGCCGCCCGCTACCTCGATTTCGTCAGCCAGGTTATCTCCCTCCGCTCACGCAAACAGTTTCTTAATGGCGTGGCCAACGAAATAACTGCGCTCGGCGTTCGGGAAAACGATGAAACGCTCCTACGCGGCGTCGCCCGGGAAGTTGCAGTGCTCGCGCCCGCTGCGAATTACAGAACCGCGCACGGTTGGATACCATACTCAACTTTGCCTGGCGGCCCGAAACAGACAAAGATTCACTCGATCATCAAAGCCAACGAGGGCAACGGTCAGGCTACAAATGCGAAGGCGTCTCCTGACTCGCCCGGCCGGCTACCAAAACTCGAAGGCATTGACTACAAACGCGCGGCGCTCGAATACCCAAAAATGCTCGATGCCGAACGCAGTCACTATCTGCGAACAAAACCTTTCTATAATCTCGCCAACAAGCCCGATAAACATCTGGGCGACGGCATGGACGCGGAGACCCATCGCCACTTCACCGATTTCGCAAACATGGCCACGGCGCTCGCGTTGCCACCCGGCTCCAGGATTCTCGACGTAGGTTGTGGTTCCGGCTGGCTGAGCGAGTACTTTGCGCGTCTCGGATACGACGTGACCGGAATTGATATCAGCGATGAGCTGATCGCAATGTCGCGCGAACGTGTTGAGCTCGTTCCTTATGACGTGGATCATGAGACGGCCTTACGCTGCCGTTTTCTAACGCAGGATATCGAGTCGGCGCCGTTGCCTGAAAAGTTTGACGCGGTTATCTGTTACGACTCGCTTCATCACTTTGAAGACGAGCGAAAGGTTTTTTGTCACCTGGCTCAGATGTTAGACATAGGTGGGTTGCTCTTCATTCTGGAAGGTCACAAGCCATCAGCGGGCTCGGCAACGGAAGATGAGTTGCAGGACGTGATGCGCCAGTATGGAACGCTCGAATCGCCCTTTAGCGGCGACTACTTGCGCGCTTTGCTGGACGAGCGCGGACTGGCTGTGGTTGGTGACTATGTGAGCGTCAACGGGCTTTTCGAACGCGAGATGTTGGAAGACGATCGCTTGCCTTTGCGAACTCTCGCGACTGATTACCATTACCTGACGTGTGTGAAGGTTGCTGATGGCCCACCGGCATCAAGTGTGCCTGACAGCCGCAATCCCGGAATACTACGGGCTGATTTCAAACTCACGGGGCAGTTGGCGCAGCGCGTAGAACCAGGAGAACGAATCAGCGCTGCGATAACGATCAGAAACACCGGAGACACGCTATGGCTCAGTGGCCAAACGCTGCGTGCGGGAATAGTAATGCCCGGCGTTAGAGTTTTTGATCAGAGTGGTGAAATGGTGAGCGAGGTTCACGGACATCCTATGCTGCCGCGATCGATTGCTCCCGGGCAGTATGTGTCAATCACGCTGCCCTGTCCGGTGCCACCTGTTCCCGGAACCTACACGGTCAAGATCGACCTGGTGGATCAGCAGATTTGCTGGTTTGAAGAAAGAGGCTCGCAGCCACTGTTGTTCCAGGTCGAAGTAATTGAAAAAGCCGGTTAATTGTTGCTAGCGAAGAGCGGGGGCCAGCCCGCCTTCCCGACCTTAGAGACTTTCTCGCTTGTTCTGCTACTCAAGTTTGAAAGCCTCTCATTCAATTTCAAACACTCAAGTGGAATAGCTCGGGGTGAGGAAGGCGGGCTTGCCCCCGCTCTTCGCCCAGCAGGTCAGTCTCTTACTGCGACGATCGTCGAGCGTTCCTCAAACCTGTCGCCATACATGTAGTAATACCTGGCTTGACTCACCTTCTCAATTCTGAACCCAAGCATACCAAACACCTCGCGATAAACGCCGAGTGAATAAGTCCACCAGGTGAAGTCGGCATCGGGATTACTTGCCAGCGCCTCGAATCTGGCAATTCGTTCGTCAGTCTGCAACAACGGTGAAACGATTACGATTGTTTCTTTTGTTCTTCGGGCGATGGAAGCGAGAGCCGAGATCTGATCGCTAAGGTGCTCGAGCACTGATCCAACGATCGCGATGTCGAATTGGCCGAGCTCCTCCGGAAGATCATAGACGTTGCCGTAATAGACCTCGGCTCTCGAATTGAGCAGCCGGTGACAAAGCCAGTAGGCGTTTTTCCATTGCTCGATTTCCGCGCCATACTGCTTCTTCCAGCGCTCAGGATCGCGATAGTAAAGTTTGTCTTTGAAAGGAAGAAAGGATTGCTGACTCGCGTCGCTCATATCAAACGACACTACACGCGACGCCCCTCGCTTCTCAGCCTCGAAACTGAGAAAGCCGGTGGCCGCGCCGATGTCCAACACTGACTTGCCGGCCACTTCGACACCGCCGACATAATCATCAAACCGTCCGCGCAGATCCCAGTGCGCCGGAACCAGTCCGAATCCCGGCAGCTCCATCGCGTGATAGAAGAAGCAGTCTTCCAGCCGATCGACAAACCGCGGCGGCTCGAACAACGAAGGATTTTTGTTTATTTCATTCATGAATCGGTCAGACCGCTCAAGCGATTTTCTGGGACCGCGGGCGTCCCGCGAGCAAACGAGCGCGTAGCGCGAGTAGACCTTCGCAGCCAATCAATCATGTAGTGGATCGTTTGCGGGCGGGACGCCCACGGTCCCAGCAAATCGCTTGAACAACTTCGTCAGCGGCCCCGGAACCACCACAACAATAGCAGCCCAAGCGTTAACAACGAGACGACTAATCCAGCCAGCACTGACTTGGGCCGATAGACAAACTCGACCACGTGATTCCCCGCCGGAACGGCCACTCCGCGCAGGTTGTAGTTTACCCGCATAACATCAACCGATTTTCCATCGACATACGCGCGCCAACCAGGGTAATGGTTCTCGCTCAAAACCAGTATCCCGGGAGCCATGGAGGCAGTTTTTACTTCCACTCGATTCGGCTCAGGTCGCGTTACATCAGCGCTCCCACGAATCATGCTCGCGCCAAAGACGCTCAAAGTAGGCGCATTGACCAGAACTGTCTGAAGCGGATCCCACGACTTGCCGCCCGGAAGTTTACCGGTGCGAATAATTGCCAGCTCGTCTTGTTCCGTCGCGACAAACTCCTCAATAGCCAGCCAGGCGCGCGGCAGCGCGTGAGTGTTCTCGTAGATTTGCAGATACTCCGTTTCGGCCGCTAGATGCCAGCGCCCGCTACCGATCGACGTGGCGTCGGCGACATTTGTCGAATCTGCTTCGCCTTCGCGTGCCGGAAGTTTTTCGACCCATTCGCCGCGCAACGGTTCTGCCGCGCCATTTCTTAGCAGCGAAATTCGCTTAACATCGAGCGTCAGCTGGGGAGCATTCTTGATTCCTGCGACTTCAATTTCTCCGCCGGTGACGCGTATCATTTCCGGAAACTTAAACTGAGCGACGTAAGTATGACTTTCAAAGTTTCCCGAAGCATCTACCACCGTCGAAGCGGTAGCCACCGGTGCGAGACGATGACGAATCTTAGTTTTCAGGTCAGGACGTTCATGCGACCATTCCGAGGTGTGTTCGCCGGCACGCAGTTGAAACTCAAATCTTTTTCCGTCCTCGGCCCGCAAGCGCACGTACCCGACGACCTCTCCGTCTGAAACGTCCGCCGCCCAGGAGAGACTGGTTATCAGCGCCAGACTGTCTGCTTCCACCGGCGGCATCGCGAATACCAGACGTTCCCGATTGATCAACGACGGCGCTCCCAACTCTTCTTTAGCAAAAGGAACCCCACCTAAATCTATCAATGCCGGCGCGTTATTTACCGGCGCTGCAGCTGTCGCTCCGGAGTGTTCCGCTGCCCGTCGCCGCGCTTCACCCTGCGGGCTCTGCTTCAGAAGATAGCGCACGTTCAGGATGTCAAACTCGCGGCCTGGACCACGCACACTGCGGCCGGGATCAGTTAATTCACCCCATAGCTTCATATCGTCGGCAAGCTTGCTGTAACGCGTCAGCCCGAAGCCATCGTAGCCCGCCGCATTCTCAACTCCGTGCATCATGTAAGTGTCCGGCTGCAACGACAACATGAATTCGCCGAGCTTGAATTTTTCACCTTCGTCGCGACCGGTGTTCATAAAGAAGGGCTGAACGTCAGTTAGAACTCTGTAGGGCGTGTCTCCACGATCGTGCTGCAGGTTACGCAACAAGCGAACCGATTCCGGCTCGCTCCAGAGTGGATGGACGCGCGTCGGAGAGAGACGCCAGCCGCTCGCCTGGCCCCATAAACAGAGGTCAAAAATCACGATTGCGAACAACAAAGTCAAAGACCGACAGGAGTGTCGTTGCACATTGCGCGCAAAGATCCAAAGCGCGACTGCGCTAAGCCCCGCGATCAGAATCGGAATGAAAAGTTCAGGGGCACGCAGGATGGTTACCGGCGCCGATCTTCCGAGCCGGAACCCGGCTGGTCGCCACCAGCTTACTGTCAAGCAAGTAAACAGAAAAACTAATCCGCCCGCAGCGGCCACAACACGTAAAACTTTCGCTCGCTCCGATTGCGACCTTGCCGCAATTGCCGTCAAACCTCTGCCTGCAAGTACAGCAAGCGCGAATTCCACCTCCATCAAGTGACGTGCGGGAACGCGGAAGAGATTGAGGACGGGAACGTAGTAAACCAGTTTGTAGAGATTGAGCGGAAGAAAACGCCCGGCTGCCAGAGCCAGGCAAACTACAACCACGACGGCCCAGAATTTCGTTCGCGAGTCTGGTTTGAGAAGCAGGGCCGATAGCGCCAACATGATGGTCGCGGCGCCGACGTATGCGATGTACTCGCCCACGAAGGCCGGGCCGATGTAGGGCGCGCGAAACAAGTGTCCGTCACCGCCACCCATGATGAAAGGCGCGAAGAAGGTCAGCGCGAATCGCGGCGGCATCGAGAAGGAACTGAAGAAGTCATAAGACGCCGTGGCCCGCAGGCTGTTGCGCAACAACTCCACGGTAGGCAGAATCTGCACCGCCGCCAGGATTACTCCGGCTGACAATAAAACCAGGGCCCGCAAATAAGATCGGCGTTCCTGATGAGCCGAAGTTCGTGCCATTACAACGGCGTAAGCGGCCGCCAACAGAAATGAATATGCGAGAGTTTGTTGATGCCCGGCGAAGACCTGCACGGCGACCAGCAGCGCGATCAAGAGGCCGTGACTTCGTTTCCCACTCATTCCATACCGGTCTACTGCCCAGAGCACCCACGGAAGCAGCGCCGCCGTCTGGACAACATTCGTCTGGCCCACCTTCGCTACCATGAATGCGCTCCATTGCCAGACCAGACTCGCCGCGGCTGCTCCAGCGAGGCTGGCTCCGCTGCGTCGCGCATAGAGGTAAGCGCCCAGTGCTGCCAGCATGTAGGTAGAGAGCATCATCAGGTTGGTCGCGACAGGCGAGCTGAAGATGAGGTAAAACCAGTTGAGCGGAAACAGCACGCCTGCTTGCGCAGCGCCAAAGAGCGGCATGCCGCTGAACATGTAAGGGTTCCAAAGCGGCACATAGCCGGAACCGATTAGATTAGCGACGACGACCCGCATCGGTATGTTAAAAATTACGCCGTCGTCTGGCGAGATAATGAGATTGCCGGTGGTGGCGGGAAAGAAATAGATGAGCGGGAGTAGCGAGACTACTATCGCAGTCGCACAGCTCGGCGTTATTTTAGAATGAAGACTAAATGGAAGACGCATTGAAGAAACAGGACGAGTCCGTGGCGAGCGGCGAAACGGTGGTCAGCGCCTTCGCCCATTTGTATGCCAGTGCCCGACGGCTGTTGGTCCTCCACAAAGCCGAGACTGTGTGCGGAGCGTTGTTACTTTTGATGGCGGTTAACCTCTTCGCTGCAATCTCGCGCAAGAGCATCACCAATGATGAAATTGTTCATATTCCGGCCGGATACTACCATCTAGTTGCCGGCGAGTTCCAACTTAACAACGAACACCCGCCGCTGGTAAAGATGTGGGCAGCACTGCCGCTCCTCATTGTGCAACCTGACGAACCGCCGGCGCCAAAAACTGAAGACGAAAACTTCATGGAACGCACCTGGGGGTTCCATGAACGCTTCTGGCAAGCCAATCAGGCCCGGTTTCAAACTGTTACCTTCTGGCCGCGCGTGATGATGATTCCCATTACGCTCGCGCTCGGTATGCTGATCTTTGTCTTCGCGCGCAAGCTTTTCGGAGAAACAGCCGCGTTAATCGCCGTGGCGCTTTACGTGTTAGAACCAACTGTACTTGCACACGGGCGCGTTGTGCATACCGACGTGCCGGCGGCGCTCGCGTATCTGCTGTTTTTCTTTACGCTCTACAAATACTCCAGGGCTGGCACCTTCGATACCTGGCCCGTGATTGCTGGGACAGCGCCCGCCTCGGTCGCCTCGCCCGCCTCAAGCCGTGCCTCCATTCCAGACTCAAGCAAACCACTTAGCCGCGACAATGTGGCATTCAACGAGAGCGGGCGGGACGCCCGCGGTCCCAGCAATCACAGGCCTGGTTATGGACAAGCTCTAATGCTGGGCTTCGTTTCCGCGGTGGCGCTGCTCACAAAGTTTTCGATGCTGGTGTTGTTGCCCGTGCTCGCGATCTATTTCGTCGCGCGACTGTTTATTAATTGGCGTGATCGCAAACAACGCACACAGATCCTGTTTCACAGCGCGGTGATAACAGAGGTAGTTTTATTCCTCGTCAACGCCGCTTACTACTTTCAACGTCCCGCGCTGGAAGCCTCAGATGTTCGTTGGGTGGCGATGAAGTCGCCGGCGCTTTTAGGGTTTGTTACGACGTTCGTTCGCCTGGCGTCGTATCTTTTGCCGACTTACTACCTCTTCGGCGTCTACAACATCGAGTTGCACAATCACTTCGGTCACGCTACCTCGCTGCTGGGCCACTACAACGACCTGGGCTGGTGGTATTACTTCCCGGTCGCCTTTGCGCTCAAGACGACGATTCCCTTCTTGCTGCTCGCGATTGCCGGAATTAGCTGGTCGGTGTGGAGGCTTGTAAAACGAGACTCGCGATTTCTCTGGCTTGTCGTTCCCGTTTGCATTTACCTGGCAATCTCACTAACCAGCCACATAAACATCGGCATCCGTCACTTTCTCCCGGTCTATCCATTTCTTTTCATTGCCGGCGGCGCACTACTGGCGCAGTTGTTACAGGCACGACGAACGGCCGGCATCGCGGTGTTGATTGTTATGTTCGGTTGGATGGGCTTTGAGGCGATGCGAACTTTTCCAAGCTACACGCCTTACATGAATCAACTCGCGTCCAGCCATCCGCACTGGTACTACCTCTCCGACTCAAACGTGGAATGGGGTGACGACGTAAATGCCCTGGCAGATTACCTGAAGGCGCGTGGCGAGACGAAAGTGACAGCCGCGCTGTCAGCCGGTTGGAGCACGCTGGGGCGTTATGGGGTCGACTATCTCGATATGGTTTCACTGCCGCCAGACAAAACTCCGGAGACACGCTACGTGGCCATCGGCGCCAGTTTTCTTAACGGCTCGGTGATACCGGGTGACGAAAAAATAGTCGGGCGAAGATCTTTTGAGAGAACGAACTTGTTTGCGCGCTATCGCGATCGGAAGCCGGAAGCAGTGTTTGGAAATTCGATCTATCTGTTCCGTGAGCATGAGTGAGAACATCAAAGAGCGGGGGCAAGCCCGCCTTCCTGACCATGAGGTTGCGAGACTCGAATGGTGACATTACCTTGAATGCCTCTCAACTTCGAATGTAATACTCAAGGGAGTACAGCTCAGGGTCAGGAAGGGGGCTTGCCCCCGCTTTGAGCTCCTGCCTTTTGAAATCTTCTGAGCGCTTCTTGATAAACATTCCAGGTTAGTTGCGCCGTTTTCTCCCAGGAGAATTCCGCGGCCCGGCGCTGCCCGGCAGCTGCCAATTCGCGGCGCGCGTTTTCGTTATCTAACAACTCGAGAATGTTCCGCGTCAGTTCACTGATGTTTTTGGGATCAAAGAGTAACGCCGCCGCGCCGGTCGTTTCCTCTAGCGCTGGAATGCGACTCGCTATAACCGCCGCGCCACAAGCCATAGCTTCCAACGGCGGCAGGCCGAAGCCTTCGTGTATCGACGGATAGACAAAGACTCGGCAGGATGAGTAGAGCGCTTGCAGATCGTCATCGTGGAGGTAGTCTGTGAGAACAATGCGACTCCGCACCGGTGACTTCTCGATTGCCTCAAATAGTGGACTGCTTAACCAACCACTCCCGCCGGCGATAACAAGTTGCGTGGTGCTCTCGGGTCTTTCGCTCGCCAATTCCGCCAGAGCGCTGATCAGCACCGACAAATTTTTGCGTGGCTCGAGCGTACCGACCGTAAGCAAAAAGTCGTCTCCAATTCCCAACCTGCGCCGCGCATTTTCAGTCTCAGCAAAGGGCGCCGGCTTAAAACACTCGCGCGCCGCTTCTGGAATAGCGAAGACCTTGGCCGGGCTCACTTTCAGCAGCTCGCAGACGTCGACACGCACGCTCTCGGTCGGCGTTATGATCGCATCGGCAGTACGCGACATAAGCGGCAAACGCCGGCGTGCGCGGCTGACGCTGCGCTTTTCGTGAGTTTCAGAATGAAGCAGCTGAGATAGATCGTGAATAGTGAGGACGGTTGCACAGCGCCGCCATAAGGGAACGTCGTAATTGGTGCCGTGAAAAAGTTCGAGCTTGCTGCGTTTGATGTAACGAGGCAAGCCCGCCGACCACCAGTGTCTTCCCAGGGGCCCAACTCTCACGCGATTGAGTTTTAAATTAAGAGGAATGGGTTCATGGGGCCGAATGGCCCTGTAAGTGGAAGGGTAAACAATCTCAAATTGACTTGATGGTTCGGCGCTAGCTAACGCCCGGGCGAGTTCATATGTATAGTGCCCAACGCCGGTTTTAGCCGCTGTCAGCGGCAGTCCATCCAGTGCTATTCGCATTTCCAGTGTTTCGCTCGCCCTTCGAGCAACCCGGCGGGCTGCTTTGTACTTCTCAGCCGCCAGGGATCGCGGATACATTAAAAATGGAAATTAGAGGCCTTCATTGACGCCACTTAACGCCAAGAGTTAAACTTTAGCCCTTGTCGGTGCGTCTAAGCACTCGGATTTTAGACGAACCCCTCATTTCGAGGTCATTCCCTCAGAAGCGTATGTTATCAGGAGCAATATGATGAAATTTGCCTTAGCTTTACTTATCACCGCCTGCGCGGCCCTGACGGTCTGGGGACAAGCACCGACATTGCATATAGTAACTGAGATCCCCAATCTCCCGTCCGAACTTTACTACGGCAACATCAAAGTAAAGCCGCTTCGCCTGCGACCCGGCACGAACACGCCAATTACCATCAACGACTCCGATTTCTTCGTTAACCAACAGTACACTGACTTCCTGAGCCGCTTTCCGGACCAGAGTGGTTTCGATTTCTGGGTAAACCAGATCCAGTCGTGCAATGGTGACGTCAACTGCATCGCCGGCCAGCGCGACAACACCTCGGGCGCCTTCTTCCTTTCCATCGAGTTTCAGGAGACAGGCTATCTGGTCGAGCGCATGTACAAAGTTGGTTACGGCGACGCCACGGCTACTTCAACATTTGGCGGCTCGCATCAGATTTCGGTGCCAATTGTTCGGCGTAGTGAGTTTCTACCGGACTCGCTGCTGATTTCAAATGGAGTCATAATCGGAAAGCCTGGCGCCGAGGCCCTCTTGGAAGCAAATAAGGTGGCCTTCTCGAATACTTTCGTCGGGCGCGCGCAATTCGTAACGGCCTATCCGACTTCGTTGACGCCGACAGACTTCGTAAATCAACTTTTCACGAAGGCCGGAGTTACACCTTCAGCACAGCAACTTCAGGATGCGATCAATGAATTTGGCGGCGCCGGAAACACTGCGGACACGGCAGCGCGTGGAAGAGCGGTACGCCGCATCGCCGAGAACCCCATCTTGAACAACGCGGAAAAGAATAGGGCGTTTGTGTTGATGCAATACCTCGGTTACCTGCGACGAGATCCCAACACCGGCCCGGACACTGACTACACCGGTTTTGATTTCTGGCTCCAGAAACTGAATAACCACGGCGGCGACTTTCACGCGGCCCAGATGGTTAGATCATTCATCGTCTCGGGTGAGTATCTCAACCGTTTCTAAAAAGTAGAAGTGGGATAGACAAGAATGTTTGTCCTGAATCTGTGGTAAAAAGGCCGGCTCAGTTTTGAGTCCGGCCTTTCTTTTTCCGCTTGCGCTGCTGGGCCTTCACGGTCCAAACCTTTGCCTGTATTCACCTGAAACAATGAAAGCCTTCACCATATCTGCGTTGACGAAGTTGCCATTGAATTCATTCAATTTGCCAAGCCAGAAATTGTAACCCGCATAGTTCAGCGTTGGCTCCGGCGGATCGGAAGGGTTGCGCCGGAGGTAACCGAAATACTGCATCAGTACAAACGCTTTGTTGGATTGCCGATTGTGAAAGAGCGGCTTCTCTGACACCGAGCGCAACACTTGTGCGCGCAGCGCGGGTGATTCGGGATTTGCGGACAACAGCTCGACAAGAGCAATGCGTTCTGCTGCCGTAAGCACGCCCGCTGATACTGAAGCACGCGGATCAAATGTGTTTGCGTTGAGCTTTTCAACAAACTGCTCAGCCGGCATTGAGTTTGGAAAGTTGGCGGCATTTCGGAACCTGGGCCGCTGCACGAAGTCCAGGAAGAACTTCTGCTTGTTCGCTTCCAACTGGGCTTCGGCGCCTGGCTGACCTATCACGACACCGCGTCCGATCTCCTGAAGATCCGGCAAAAATTCTTGCAGCTTCAAGAACTCATGCGAGTTATACGCCGCCTGATTAGCCTTGTAGACCAGGTAACCGGTCTGCTGGAATTCTATCGAGAGGAAGAAGGCGGCACTCACGTTGATCTTGCGAATCTCGCGGCACTCCGGCGTCAGACATTCGTCGATTTGGTTTTTCCAGAAGGCCAGGCCCGCTGGATCGGCCTCGCGGTTGAGAAAGTCGATGTAATGCTGGCGTACGAAGAAGTCGCTGTTGAAGCTGGCCTCATTGACCGGGTTTAGTCCGTTCACCGCTTCGTTGCTGTTGATGGTGACGACGACCGCGGCCGCGGAGCCGAGTGTGCAACCGATGGGATTGCTGAGAGTGACATTAAAGTTCTCGGGGCCCTCACCTAAACGATCGTCAACGATGAAAACGGTGATCGTTTTCGACGTCTCATTGGCGGCGAAATGCAGGCTGCCCCGAATAGCCAGATAGTCGGATCGGTCGTTGGCGGTCCCGTCCGAACTAACATAGTCAACTGACCCCTCGCCGGTGGTCGTGCCGGTGCGTGTAACGACCAAGTCCACCTTTGTTGTGGCGTCGAGTGTTTCGGAGACGCTTGCCGTAGCGGCGTTGAATTGAACGGTGTTTGGTGGAATCACCGGCGCAATGACGAGCGCCAGGCCAGTCAAATTTGTAAAGCCACTAGCGCCAACCAACGTACTCGCTCCCGAGGCTTTGTTGATACGGTAGAGGTTGCCGGTAGCGCCAGTGCTGCCTCCATAGAGGTTACCATCCGGGCCGAATTCCAGACTGCCGCCATTGAATCCAACTGAGCCAATGACAGTCGCCACACCGGTGGTTAGATTCACCGTAACCAGTTTGGAAGAAGAGCCACCACCTGCCCCACCAGTCAGTCCGTACATAATCGAGTTCGGCTCGTCGTAAGCAAGCCCGGAAAGTGGACTCATAAGGCCGGTTGCTCCGACTAACGTTGACTCACCAGTCGCCGGATTGAGAATGCGCAACTCGGAAGGGCTGCCAGGACTCAGGATTCGAGCGCCGTAAAGCGAAGCCCCGACCCACTCTAATCCAGTGAATGATCCACCATTGATGAGTGCAGGGCCGAGCGTGGCACCCGTGCGGATATCAAATTCCTGTCCTGCGAAAAAGCCGTCGGGAAACTGTGAGAACGCGCGGCGGGTGTCGTTATTAAACTCGATCTCAGTGCTGCCTGGGCCTGGCAAAGCGTCGACCAGCGTGCCGGCGCCAGTGCTTAGGTTGAGCGTGATTAGCTCGCCGTTCCTGGTGCCTCCGTATAGTTGAGTAACGAAGGGTCCAGGCGTTGGAGTAGGCGTCGGCGTTGGCAGTGGATTGGTTGAAGAACTAACCGAATCAAATTCAATTTGTCCCGGACCGGTAAAGGTTTCCGGAATTTTCTCAAGAAAGAAAATGCGAACAGTCTGCCCGGCGAAAGCTGAGAGATCGTGGCTATGGCTTAGCCAGCCGGTATCGTGATAGAAACTCTCGACCCCGGTTGAAAACGAGTAAAGCGTCGTCAGTATTGCGTTAGTTGAGGGATTGCGAAGTTGGACTTCATAGGTTCTCGGTTGTGTCTGACCACAGCAGAAATTCCATTGCGCTCGATCTCGCCACGAAAGATTCAGTGGAGCTCCGCTGGGGATCGCGATGTCCTGGTACATGCGAAACTCCATCGGGCCGCCGCCATCAAAACCATTCCAGGCGTCGTGAGTGCCATGTTGCGGCAAGGTTGGAAGAATCTGATAACCGGCGAAGCCCCCGAATCCTGCCGGTGTCACTGACCATGGTACAAACGGAGTTCCAAGGCCGCCGGTGGCCACCGTAGAAACATTCCAACCCTTAAAATCACCGGTCTCAAAGCTGCCGTTAACGATCAATTGGTGGCCCAGTTGAACTTTGAAATTCCACGACTGCGACGTCTGATGACCGCCGCTGTAGTTGATCGTCAACGTAAAACTGACTTCCGGATCCAGCGACACCGTCGGGCCCAGGGAAAAGGAAAACGGCGTCGTGTTAACAGCACTACCATTAGGCACGGTTATGTTGGGATAGGCCGAGGCGCCATTCACGATCGTCACGCCCGGCGTTGAAGTAGTCAGGGTTGCAGTCGCCGCAGTCGCGTCCTGCACTCCAAGGTTGTTCAAGGCAACCGTGAGCGTGCCGCTCTCTCCGGGATCGATGAAGCTGTCACCGTTGCAGCAAGTTTCAGTCTTCGACACCGTTGACAGATCGAGGAATGCCTTGCCCACTACCGGCGGTCCCAGCGACTGCAAGGCCGGCAAAGGCATGACAATACCAGCCCCGGAATCGCGATCAGTGCCAGGTGCTTCAATGTCGATCGCGGTGCTGGTGAGGGCGGTCTTCATTTGGGCCTGCGTCAGCGCTGGATTGGCCGATTTTATAAGCGCTGCAATGGCCGCCGCATGCGGCGCCGCAGCTGAGGTCCCATAGAACAGCCGGGGAAAACCGCCCGCGCCAGATACAGCCGCGCCATCCGCGGCGGTAATGAGGGGCTGTTGCAACACCGACCCTCCAGTTGATGAAACGTTCCCGGGTGTTAAAGGCGAGCCATCTCCGGCGAAGAAGATTCGCCGCGGTCCATCAGAGCTGAATGTTTCAACCATGTCGCTGGCGCTGAAGGCCGACGGGAAAGTGCAGATGGCGCAGACCGCGGCCACTCCGTAACCTCCTGAAGCGGCGTTATGTCCGTGCGTCTCCCCTGGAGTGCCAAACGTTAGTTCGCCTCGATTCGTGGCGAGATGAAGGAAGCGATTCGCCGCTCCGGTTTTCTGTAAAATCACTATCCTGTAACCGGGAGGCGCAAAGAAGATCGCCTCATAAGGATCCTGAGTGCCATTCTGAATATTTGTCGAAGACCCTATTACATCTGTACCGGTACTGGTGAGGATAAAGAGGTCATAGTCATTATTTGAAGCGCCCAGCGGATCTGACCAGTGCAGGTTGGTCAGGAATCCGGATTGCGTGATCGTGTCATACTGTGCAACTGCTGCAGTCGGATCGAAATCGTGCACCTTTCCGCCCGGCACTGAACTGATCGTTCCGCCGTCTGCGAAATCGCCTTCCCAGGTTCCGGAAGTGCCGTCGTTCAAATTTCCCGAGTTGGCTGCTGAGGAAAAGTAGAGGGCACCCGACGCGACTACATCATTAACAGCCTGCGTCGCCAGGCCCGAGTTATTAGGCGAAACGATCGCCGCGGTTTGCCCATCCTGAAATGGTGATTCAACAAAGTAACCGACATCGTCAAGGATGATGTCACATCCCGCTGTGCGCAGATCGCGAATATTTTGAGCGAACTGCGGCAGGCCGTTGATTGCAGTTGCGAAATACAACTGTGCGCCCGGCGCGAGATCGTGAATGATCTCGAGCATCGCAGTGCCCTCGTCTCCCGAACCTTCCTGGCCCGTCAAAACCGTCACTGTCCCCAGATCGCCGGTTGACTGGCTAACGGCAAGACTGCTCACGCCGTCTGAAAGAACGCCGATCTTTATTCCTGTGCCGTCGACGTTGAATGTACCTCGCGCGACGAAGGCTCTGTGGGTCGTGTCTCCCTCGGACGTGACACTGCCAATTCCCAGCGGACTGCTGGGAGCCGGAGCGCTGATCAAGGCTGGTAGGATCGCGGCCCGAATGCGCGCGGCGCGTTCGTCAATATCTCTATAGGGGCCTGAGGGCTGCCGCCAGCCCGGGGTGAAATATCGAGGTTGGGTCTGCAAAGCCTTTGGCGTTTCCCGCTGATCCTGCGAGAGCAGCGCTTCCTGCTTTGGCTGAATGAAGCGAACTTGAGAGAGACTTGCGATTGCCTCCAGTTCTTCCAGCGAAGCATTGGCCCGCAGCGAGTTATATTGGCGAAAGACTTGCGAAACTTCGACACCCATTCCGCGCAGATCACTCAGCAATTGGTCGTCAATGATCGCAGAAATGTCTACAGTGACCCGGCCACTGTCATCAGCACCGACTTCTACGGAGAGACTCTGCACCGTCGTGGCGATTTTTTCCCCGCGACGCATCTTGATCGCATAAAGCAGTTGCGAATCAATCTTCTGCTGGGCGGGAGTGCGTGCTTCCTTTTCTTCAAGCAGAGCCTGTATTTGCTGCCAGGCGCGCTCGTCGATTGCAGGCGCCGACTCTTGTTTTGCAGCCCCACTTTTTAGTCCGGCAACAGCGGTGGGAATTGCCTGGTTGGCCGCCCTTAATGGCCGCGACCCTGAAGGGCCAGAAGCGGTACTGCGGACAGTGCCGAATATGATGAAAACGAGGATCGCGAAAATACTGAGGAGGAGGAGGGGGGAAGTTCGTTTCATTGGTACTCCTGGTAAAGTGGTAAATAGTGAAAAGTGAAAAGTATGAGTAATAAATGATGAAGTTAAGGACGATCACGAGCTGGTTCATCGGCTCATTACGTTTTTACTTATCACTCATCACTCATCACTGTTTTTTCACGGTCCAAATCTGTGCCGGTACTCACCTGAAACAATAAACGCCTTCACCATCTCGGCGTTCACAAAATTTCCGTTAAACTCATTCAATTTGTTCAGCCAGAAATTGTAACCGTCGTAGTTGAGTGTGGCTTCCGGCGGATCAAAGGGGTTACGTCTCAGGTAGCCAAAGTATTCCATCAACACAAATGCTTTGTTTAGTTCCTGCTGTTTCAGCGTCGAATTATCAGCGACGCGCCTCAGCGCTCGCGCCCTCGCCATCGTGTCAACCGTGTTCGGCGACCCACCGAATTCATTGATGGCTGCAGTTCGCTCCGCTGCGGAGGGCGTAACTCCGGCGTTCAAGTAGAGCTCGTCAACGAAGGCGGCCGGCGTATCTGAGGTCGGGTGGTCCTGGAGAAATCGCAAGCGCAACACAAAATCCAGGGCGAACGTCTGTTTGTTGGCTTCCAGCTTTTGATCCGCGCCCGGTTGGCCGATCACAACGCCCTGCCCAATCTGCTGAGTGTCGGCGATGAACTCTGCATATCTCACGGGCACTGGCATTCCGATCGTGGCATGGCCAGCCTTGTAAAATCGGTATACCAGATAGCCGGTCTCCTGGAATTCGATAGACAGGAAGAACGCCGCTGACACGTTGATGCGCTTGATTTCGATGCACGGTGCATCGCTGCCACACGACGTGATCTGGTTGGTCCAAAACGCGAGTCCGGTCACGTCTGGTTCGCGATTGAGAAAATCGATGTAGTGCTGGCGCACGAAGAAACTCGCATTGTCGATAGGGTTCGCTGTGGTTGAGGCGTCATTGTCCGTGATTGTTATCGTGGTTGTACTCGGTGACCCGAGGCCCGCACCACTACCCCTCACATTACTAAGAGTCATGGTAAACGCTTCGTTGGTTTCGTCGTATGAGTCGTCCACCAGAAAAACGTCAATCGTCTTCGAAGTTTCACCGGGTGCAAAGTTTAAAGTGCCCACGGTTATCTGATAGTCACATCGCGAAGAGGCGGCACTGCTGACAACGTTGCAGTTGCTTTCGCCGGCCGTATCGCTGGTTGCGTAGTTAACTGAAGCCATGCCGGTGGTATTACCGGTGCGGGTAATGGTGACGGCGGCGCTGCTGTGCTCTTCGGCAGGTGTATAACTAGCCGAGTTAAACTGTATCTGCGATGGAGGCGTCGGGATTCGCTGCCAATCGGGAAACCAATCGACGTTGGAATTCGTGGTGAGCTTCGCGGGATTAGTCCCATTTGCATTCATGACAAAAAGCTCAACCGTGGTTTCATCAGCAACGCTTCCGGAGGCGAACACGATATTCGCGCCATCAAACGACCAGGCTGGGAAACCGTCCGTCACCGCATTATTCGTCAGTTGTATTCGATTACTGCCGTCAGCGTTCATCACGTAGATTTCGATCCCGTTGGGACTCAGCGCGTTTCCACTGCCAAAGACAATCTTCGTACCGTCGGGTGAATACGATGGCTGGCCGTCGACGACAGTGTTATTGGTGAGGCGGGTCCGGTTATTGCCGTCGGCGTCGATTCTGTAAATCTCAAAAGCATTGGGATCAAATACGCTGCTACCGCCGCTCATGAAAACGATTTTCGTTCCGTCAGGCGACCAGGAAGGCACAGCGTCGATGAAAGAGTCAGTCGTAAGCCGAACCTGATTGCTGCCATTGGCGTCCATTACATAAATTTCAAACGTGCTGGGGTTATTCAGATCACCGCGGACGAAGGCGATCTTCGTGCCGTTAGGCGACCAGGCGGGGAAGCCATCGGCTGCGACATTATTCGTAATTCTCGTTTGACTACTGCCATCGGCATTCATGGTGTAAATCTCGAAGTTGCCATCCCGGCCACTCATGAACGCGATTTTGGAACTGTCAGGCGACCACTTCGGTTGATCGTCATACGCCAGACTGGTGGTTAGCCTCGTTTGATTGGAGCCGTCGAGGTCCATAGTGAAAATATCGTGATTGCCGTTGTTTCGAGAACTCCCAAACACAATCTTCGGCGCTACGCTGATTCCCTGCGGAGTGTTTTGCGCCAAGGTATCAACCCCGGTAAGCCCGATAGCAGCGCCTGCGCATACGAGAACCAACAGGATTCGCAACATTTGAGAGTTGTTTTGAAAAGCGAAAATCATCTGAGCAGTCCCTTTCTGAGGAGTGAAGGGGGAAGCAAAAAGCGATACGGGGAGAGGGTCTCAAAATATCACGAAGCGGGATGAACTACCATGTTCATATCGCCTGGTACTGCTCGTTCTCAAGGTTGAACAACTGTCCTTTGGCGATTAGTTCTGTGCCTTGAGTGGGCTGTTGAGGGACTCGAAGATAGCTGCCATCCGACTGGCGTCATGAAGCAGCGCTCCCTTGATCTGGGCCGTCCTTATGATCACGTCTGCGTTCTCGAAGACCCTCCTGGCCCTTTCCGCTGAGTCCGGCGTAAGGTTTTCCAGTGGTATGAGATTGTTGCCTTGCGCTAAAAAGAGTTGCTTGCTCGTCTCCGCGGCGACGCCTGATCTGTGCTCGGCCTTAAACACTTGTAAAGGAATGGCATTGAGGTCGCGGTAGAGGGTATAGGCCTTCTTCTTTCCATTAAACATCGAGACGACGTCAGCGCGGTCGCCGTCCTCGGCCCACTTTTCCACCGCGATTCCATCCCCGCGCGTTGTAATCCAAACCCTTATTAACGGACTCGGTGGATTCATATTAGCCGGGCAAAGTACGTAATCGAAATAAACATAGTCCCGCCCGATCAACTCCCAGTTCCGGTTCGTCTGAGCGGCTTGCTCGCATTGCGACTGCTTCTTCTGCCCAAGTCCCGCGCCGACCGGCAACAGCACCGTGAGGGCTGCGACGAATAGCAAAGTTAGGAGAATTTTGCGCATGTGAAGCCTCCTCATCACTCATCACTTCTTTAGGGTCCAAATCTATGGCGATATTCACCAGAGACTATAAACGCTTTGACCATTTCAGCGTTCACGAAATTACCGTTGAATTGGTTCAGTTTACCCAGCCAGAAATCGTAACCGGTGTAATCCGTGTCGGGGTTGGTATCCGGATCACGTCGTAAGTAACCGAAGTATTGCATCAGCACGAAGGCTTTGTTTTTCTCCTGCTGAGAAAACGTTCCGTTTTCGGCGATGGCTCGCACCGCACGGGCACGTGCAGCTGTGTCTGTCGTGTTCGCAGCGCCGCCAAACTCATTGATGAAAGCTTGTCGCTGCGCGGGCGTGGGCGTGAATGCAGCTTTAGCGATGAGCGCGTCGACGAATTGCGCCGGTGTCAGCGAAGTTGCATAGGCCGTGGTGAAACGTGTGCGGGTAACAAAATCGTTCGCAAAGGCCACCTTGTTAGCTTCCAAAAGCGCCTCGGCGCCAGGCTGTCCAATAATTACTCCATTGGAAATCTGGAACGAATCAGGAACAAACTCGCTCCGCCGAATAATGGGCACAGCAAGTTGATGAGACCCTGGCCCCGGGAAAGTCGACGTTCCTGTAGCGTCACCGTAAGCAACCTTGTACATGCGCTCGACCAGATAGCCGGTCTCCTGAAACTCTATCGACAGGAAGAATGCCGCCGATACATTGATGCGCCGGATTTCAATGCAAGCCTGATCACTGCCGCACGACGTTATTTGATTAGACCAGAATGCAAGGCCTCCCGCGTCAGGCTCGCGGTTAAGGAAGTCGAGGTAATGCTGCCTGACAAAAAACTGCGCGTCGGCATTGTCGAGAGGATTCGGTAATCCCGGAGAGTCGTTGTCGGAAATAGCGACAGTAGTCACGCTCACTGAGCCGAGGATTGCGCCTATCGGATTGCTCAGTGTCACGCTGAAGGTTTCAGTCGCCTCCTGAAAAACGTCGTCAACGATTAGTACGGGAAAGGTCTTACTGGTTTCGCCGGCCGCGAAAACGAGTTTGCCGGCCACCTGCGTATAGTCGCCCTTCTGGGTGGCAGTGACATCGCTGGTTGCAAAATTAACTGACGCCGGCACTGCCGTGCTACCGCTGCGGGTTACCGTAATCGTCGCGGAAAGTCCCGACTCATTCACGTCAAACTGCGGTTGTGAAAACTGAAGAGTATTCACGTAAACCGCAGTCATCGTGCGATCGCCGTCGATTGTTACGCTGGTAGCGGCATTGTTGGAAAAATCAACGCCGTCGCGCTGCCACTTCTGAAAGATGTTGCCGCCGGCGGTGGCTGCCGCGGTCAAATTAACAACCGAACCTTCCGTATAGGTGCGCGTAAACTGCGTGGTGCCATCGCCCAGATTGCTGTTGTCGTTTGGACTAACCGAAATGCCCGCGCCAGTGTTCGGATTTACCGAAGCGATGGTCAGCGTTCGCGGCGCGGCATAAACCGCGGTCATCGTGTGGTTGAAATCCATGATCACGCTGATAGCCAGGGTTGCAGAAAAATCTACGCCGTCACGCTGCCATTTGAGAAAGCTATTTCCAGATGCCGTCGCCGGCGCGGTCAGACTCACCACGGTGGATTCGTCATAGAGACGCGTGAACTGTGTCGTGCCATTGCCCTGGCCGTTGTTGTCGTTCGGACTGACCGTAATGGTCACGCCCGAGTTGGGCCCTGACGAAGCGACTGTCAGCGTGTGTCCCACGATGTAAACAGCCGTCATGGTGTGAGGAGCATCCATCGTCAAACTGGTGGCTCGATTCGTCGACCAGTCAACTCCGTCGCGCTGCCACTTTTGAAACCTGTTACTGCCCGTAGTAGCCGGCGCCGTCAGACTAACTACGGAGGTTGGGACATACCCGCGTGTGAACGGCGTCGTGCCGTTACCCTGATCGCCGGCATCAGTGGGCGTGACCGTGATGCTCACGCCGCTACTCGGGTTAACAGAAGCCACAGTGAGCGTATGAGAAAGACTTCGCGGCAGGAAGGTAACTGTCTGCGCGTTCGTCAAATCTATGACCGTGCCCTCGGAAGTGTGTGAGGGAACGATATAAGTGTCAGGTTCACCGCCGGAAATTCCTACCACACGGGAGATAGTATCGGCGTCGGGACTCTGCGGGGCGTTGCCGTAGCGAGTCAGAATCGTACCGTCACTGCGCAGTTCAATCTCAAAACTCACCGGCAATTCCGTTGCCGGTGTTCCGTTACCAAACGTCACCGCCTGCCAACGAAAGATTATGCGATTGGCATCAGGAGTGACGACATAGATGTCATCGCCGGCGACGCGGTCGGTGCGCAAGTCGTCCCAGAGTCCGGCAATCATTTTGAACTGCGAGAGGGCAACGGCAGAGCTGACCGCATCGTTGGCAGGCGGCGTCGTAAAATACATGGCGCCGTTTGAAGTTACGTTAACCGAATTGAAGTTCTGGCCAAAGAAAGGAAATGAGAAGGGCAATGCCCGCGTTTTGAAACAGTCGTCGCAATTAGTTGCCAGACCGACTCCGCCCGTTGAAAGCGAAAGGTGAATTCCCAACGAAGTCAGATAAGGATCCCCTTCAATTAGGCTAACAGAAATCGGAAGGGTGGCCGGCACGCCTTCGTTTCCGGCGTTGTCATACTCTCGCAGGTTAAGTGTTCCAGTGGGATGGCGGTAAGGCAGCTTCACGTCAACAGCCTGCACCACTCCGGACGCTGCCGGAATCACATTCTTCAAAAAGATGACTGCGCCGCTGGTCGCATCGGTGAAACTAAGAGCATAGAGCGATGCCTGGCCGCTGGCTCCGTCGTCGCCGGACGCCGTCCAGCCGACATTAAGGCTTCGACCAGTTTGAGAATTCAGATGAAGATTGCTGACGGTGCCCGGCGCAGTCACATCATTCTCGGCAAGCGCAGAGATACTATTGGCAAGGTTGAGGCGTCGTCCGGTTTGCGTTTTCCCAGCCAGCGAAGGCACTAAGTCTCCGTTATAGATCAGCAGGCCCTTAAGCTGCTGGATCGTTAAATTCGGATTCTGCGCTAGAAGCAATGCTGCCGCGCCCGCTACATGCGGCGTTGCCATGGACGTACCGCCCAAGAATGAATACGTATTACCTGGGGTAGTGCTCAGAATACCGATGCCCGGTGCGCCGAGATGAACAGTCGCCGCTCCATAATGAGAGTCAGCCGCGAGATTATCGGTTTGTCCGGTTGAAGCTACGCCGATAACATTCGGGGCAGCGTAACCTGACGGATAATGCGCCACCAGATCATTGTCCGGCTCAGTGCTAAACCCTTCGACGTTGCCCGCCGAAGCCACAAAAAGAATTCCTGATTGGCTCAAGGCATTGATTGAGTCAAGAAACGATTGGCTAAACTGGTCGTCGCCGTAACTGTTGTTGAGTACTCTCAGATTGGCACCCTGGATCCCACCACTACTAACCCAACGATCGCGCATCATTTTCGCGTAGTTACACGCACGGATTGCATCGGCAGTTTCCACCTGGAAGCCATCAATGAACTTGAGAGACATCAAGCCCACGCTCCAATTGACTCCTACTACGCCGGTCGCGTTGTTCCCCACGGCTCCGATCGTGCCGGCGACGCCTGTACCGTGGGTCTGCGGCGTGATTGCTCCGCTGTTTAGCGCAAAGTCGTAACCATGAATATCGTCAACGAATCCGTTGTTATCGTTGTCGACACCATCAGGGGTTCCACCTTCGCCGGGATTCGTCCAGATGTTGGCGGCGAGATCCTGATGAAGTACATCAATGCCTTCATCGATCACGCCGACTACGATCCTGGGACTACCGAACCCTGCCTGCACAGTATCCGAACTACCTTTGATAGTGTCCCAAGCCTGGGGGGCGCCGATCTTTGCGAGGCCATAAAGTTCGTTGCTTAAGAAACGCGGGTCGTTTGGCGTCGCATCCAGATGCAAAAGGTAGTTCGGCTCAGCATAGAGAACATCAGGCTGGGCCTTCAGCGTTGCAATTGCCGCCATGGTGTCTTCCACAGCAACGTGCGCCAGACGCAAACCGGGAACGATATCGGCGCCGTCGAATCGCTCGAGTTGAATGGAAAGCTGCCGGCCGTCGGAGCTGACCAGCTTCTCGAGATTTTTTTGTTTGGCTAAACGTTCGCTGCGGTAACGAACCAACACTTGACCAGGAACAAACTGTGGGCGCGTTGGTTTTTTGCCGCCATCAGACCGAGCGTTTCCCTGGATAGCGCTGGAGGTCGGCGGTAGAGCGGCGACCAGGACAACCGTGAGCACAAGCAGAATTGAAAACAGGAGGACTAAACGGGTATTCCTCGACTTAATGCTTACGAATGAACCCTGCATAAGGGGCAAATCTCCTAAAAAAAACTAAAATGCTTATGAGATCGGGTTGTTTGACTGAGTCAGAATTCGGGGAGCAAATTCTCAGGTATGAATTTTCCGAACGATCGCCCGGCGATCGCGATAAATGTTTTTGACGCCTGCTAAATATATACCAGTTCTCTTCGAGTGCACAGTCGCCGGAAGTGAAGCCTAAGGGCTCGAACCATTCGACAGCTCTTTGGACTGCCGTGACCTCGCAGCGCCTTGGGAAGTGCGGCTTGACGACCTTGTTTTTATATTAATCGCCTTTGGTCGCGACAGGTCGCGACCGACCAAAGCGGTGACAGGTCACCGCACTCCAAAGAGTTCGCTTATCTAAAGCGTTGCCCGATCTGCTCAGTGCCGAAGGTGCCGATGCCGTTGAGCCTGAAGCTGAACAGCATGCCTTTTTCCTGACGGACACCTACGTTGTAAGTGTTGTATTGCAAGGTCACGGCGCAGCAGTCCCAACTATAGCCTGAGGTGATCGTGGAACTGATTAGGGAACTATTTCCCTTCCCGGGCCGCGCCTGATAGTCGAAGAAGAAAGACGCACCGCCGAAGAATCCGCGTTCTCGGTCGCCCAAAAAGATCGAAGGACTCCACTGCGAGCCACGAAGCGTACCTGGTTCCTTGCCGCGTGCGTCCGCGAACCGGGCGAGACTCGGCACGAGTTCAACCGCGCGTGTGTAGTAAAACGTCTGGAACGCCTGTAGCAGTGGCTTGTTTATTCCGAACGAGGTCGAGAACGCTCGCAAGCCGCCACCTCGGGTGTCGAGGTCAGTGCGCATATCAACAAACAAATCTGCGCGCGGGCGATAGCGGGCCTCGACGTTAAGCGGCGAAAAGCGTCGCGGAACGCCGCCATAACTAAAACCGGAAAGGGTGTTAATGGGATAAAACTGGTTCCTGCGGCCGGGAACCAAAGCGCCACCAAAGGTTGTGTCGAAGAAATATTTTCCGCGCACGGTGACGGTCAAGGCCTCGTAAGGCTGCGTCGATGTGCCAACCCGCTTACCGGTTCGCGTAGCTTTCGCCGCGGCCTTGCTGACGTTTTCGGTTGAGCGCTGAGTGAAGAACCGGTTGGAGACACCAAACTCAATCTCATTAGTGTCGGCGACTGCGTCCAGATAGTCGAACCGGATAATTCGATCGAAGTTATCAACTCCGAATATGCGGCGGTAGGTGATATATGGTTCGATCAAGTGACGAAAGAAAAAGGCGCCGTTGCCGCGATGGAAGTCCTTGAATAGCGGCGGCGGCCGGAAGTCGAGCTCAAACTCGCCGTAACCTCGCGTCAAGTTCTGGCTCAACACCTGACGGTTTATCGGATCGATTGAATTTGAATAAAAAGTTAACCGGCCACCCACGGTTGCTGTAAGCGACATGCCATAAAAATAAAGGGGCACCTGGAGCTTCGGATGGTAGTCGAGCCGTTGCACGATCGAAGGGGTAACGATTGGATCGCCGCCGGCATCGAGCCGAAAGGCAACGAGATCGTCGGCAGTTTCTTTACGGCTTACACCGTCGGCGGAAGCTTCGAACGAGTAATAGATGGGAAGCTTTTTCAGAAAATCGAGCGCGGTCGCACGCTTTTCAATCTCTACACCGGGCAGACTGCGAATGCGGACGCGCGTGTTGGCTGACGCTGAATTTGGCAGAAACGTAACCTGTGAGCGCGCCAGGAAATTGAAACTGTATTCGTCGAGGTCTTTATTCACGAAAACCTGGGACCGCTCTTCCGGGGAAATTGCTTGCTGGATACTGTCCGAAAAGACCTGGCGATATGCGAGATTGGAGGTCACGTTAACATCCGCCGCCGCGATGAAGCCGTTGGGAAAATAGTGAACGCCCTCAACGTACAGGCTCGAGCCACCCTGATCCGGATGATCTGCATCTGCCTTATGCCCTAACGTTCGATCTTTAACGACATAGAAGCCGGCGTTGAAGAATGAACGCGAGTTAGCGCGCGTCCGCAAGTCAGCGCCTAAGCCGAAACCGCGTGCTGAATACATGTCACTGCGCACTGTTACATCGGCTGACCGTCCCAGGGTTTGGTAATAAGCATTGGAAAGACGGAAGCCTTTCTTGCCTGACCCACCGAAGGTAGGCGTTAGAAATCCTGAGGCGCGATCGCGGTCCTTGATGGAAACCGAAGCGTAAGGAAGATAAAAAACTGGCAAGCGCTTAAGGCGCAGATTCGGCGAATAGAGACGCACGCGATCGCCGGTCTTGATCTTGATGCGCTTGGCGTGAAAGCTCCATTTGGGAACATCTTCATCGCAGGCGGTAACTTGCACGTTGATAGCAATGATGGTGTCGAGGCTGACTTTGTCTACGCGGTCAGCCGTGAAATACATTCGGGTGCCGTCCTCGGTTTGATTAGTGAATCCTGTGGAGTTTATGAAGTACCCGGTCTTCGTTCGATAGTTCCACTCCGCAGTTGAGCCTGTAATTCGTTGCTGATCGCCTTGATCAAACACAACGTTACCTTCCGCGAGCACTTTGTTAGTCGCTTCATACACAGTCACTTTGTCGGCCTGCAGGCGATAGGTGCCAATGCGCGCGTCCACGTTTCCTTCGTAAACAAATACGCGCGCTTCTTTTGGCCCGGAAACTGTTTGCGTGCCGGCAGCCACCTTGAGCTCGTCAGTCGCCTCGCCTGTAACCTCTTGCCTGGGTCGCGTTTTCTGTTTGACTGGCTGGTCTTGAGTTAAGGGGTTGACGTTGGGCGTGTCGGTCATCGGGTTGGTGACCTTACGATCGACCGGATTGGTTTGTTGGGCAAGCACACGACCCGAAGGAACGCCTACGATTGCGACGAAGATCGCAAAGCGCACGAGCGTCGAGAAACTCCTTGAACGGAAAGCAGCGCGCAAAGAAAGTGAAGACCTCCGGGAACATAGAGGGCGAGCACTATACACTCGGGGAAAAAGCGCGCGCCATTTTTTTGCTAGAGCATGAGGATGCTAACACGAAAAAGCAGGAGTAGGTAAAAACAGAGCGAAGGCGCGGGTAAACAGACAAGTGATAGGCTGGGACCGCGGGCGTCCCGCCCGCAATGAGCGCGAAGCGCGAACTTGAGAAAGCGGAAAGTCAAAACAAAACTGCGCGCCTCCAGCGCGTTGCGGGTGGGACGCCCGTGGTCCCAGTAATCCCTTGTCAGGTTTTATCCTGCTATCATGCGTCGCGTGTCGCAGCCCCTCCGATTGATGATCGTCGCCGGTGAAGCTTCCGGCGACGCCCACGCGTCGTCGCTCGTCAACGCTCTGCGTGCTCACCCTGAAGTACAGCTGGATTTCTTCGGCGCCACCGGCCCCTTGCTGCGCGCCGCCGGCGTTGAGTCGATTGTTAGTTCTGACGACCTCGCCATCCTGGGTTTACTCGAAATCGGCGGCGCCCTGCCGAAGTTCTGGCGCGCTTACCACCTTCTCAAACAAGCAGCGATAGAGAAAAAACCCGATGCCGTCATCCTGGTTGACTGGCCCGACTTCAATTTGAAACTGGCTCGCGCGCTTCACCGCAAAGGGCTGAAAATAATCTACTACATCAGCCCACAACTCTGGGCCTGGCGCTCATATCGCGCTCGCAGCATTGAACGAAACGTCGACCTACTGCTGTCCATTCTTCCCTTCGAACAGGAATGGTACGGCGAACGCGGAATCGACCAGGTCGAGTTTGTCGGTCACCCCCTAGCGGGCAAAGTTTATCCTCGTCACGATCGCACGGAATTTTGTCGCGAGTGGAAACTTGATCCTAAGTTGCCAATCGTTTCACTGCTGCCGGGAAGTCGTAGCCAGGAAGTTGCGCGGATTCTGCCACCGATGCTGGAAGCGGCGGCGCTCATTTCCGTTCGCCGGCCCGATGTTCAATTCGTGGTTGTGGTCGCACCCAGTCGCACCTCGGAGGAAGTAAGAAGCATCGTGCGGTCTCAGAGGGCTACACCGGAGCCGCTGCCCTCGTGCCTGCACATCGTGTCGGATCGATCGCGCGAAGCACTCGCCGCTTCTGATGTGGCTGCCATAGCGAGCGGCACCGCAACTCTGGAAGCCGCCTTACTCGGCACGCCGATGGTGGTTGTTTACAAAGAGTCATGGGTTAACTGGAACACCTTGGGAAGGTTAATAACAGTCGATCACTACGGCTTGGTTAACCTGGTGGCAGGCGAACGCGTTGCAACTGAACTGATGCAGGATGATCTGAACGGCGAGCGGCTGGCTGATGAGTTGCTCTTGTTACTTGATGAGAAGCGAAACAAGGAGATGCGCGCTCGCTTGTGCGAAGTCGCAGTTCGATTAGGCGAAGGCGGCGCTTCGGAACGAGCGGCTGAGTGCGTACTTGATGCTCTGCGCGAATGGAAAGAATAGACCTCCTTGATTCGGTAGGCCTTCATGACCGCGGCTTTGCCGCCTGATGTGCGGAAGGTCTCCGACCTTCCGGCGCACTTCACTTCCTCTGGGGCTACGTCCTTGTCGGGGCGCAGCCCCTGAAATCATCGGGAGTATTCTTCGGTGGGGCAAGCCGCCACCGCACATCAGATGGCCCAGCCGGAAAACTTCAGAGACTTTTACCGCTTACGATTCCCGAGAGTCTTTCTCCAGTTCAACAAGCCGTCTCAGCAGTTCCTTGATCTCTTCGCGCATTTCCGGCACCCGCGCCAGGTGCGCGTTCAGGCGTTTGTATTCATCCAGCGGCTGAATCGGAATTCCCCACCACACGCCGGGCCTGACGATCTTGCCGGGCAGCACACCCGCTTTCGACCCGATAACGGCGCCGCTCATTACGCGAATGTGATCGCCGAAGCCGACCTGCCCGCCAATCACCACGTCGTCTTCAATTGTCACGCTGCCGCTGATGCCGGTTTGTGCAGCAATGACTACGCGTTCGCCAATGTCGCAGTTGTGGCCGACGTGCACCAGATTATCAAGCTTGGTCCCACGTCCGATTCGTGTCTGCCCCAGCGCGGCGCGATCGACACAGGTGTGCGCTCCCAGCTCAACGTCATCTTCAATGACGACGGTGCCTCGCTGCGGAAACTTGTGATAGCCCACTTCGTCGCGTACATAGCCGAAGCCGTCCGCACCCACCACCACACCCGCATGCAGAACGACACGATCACCAATCGTTATGTGGTCATAGAGTGTCACGCCCGGGTGCAACACACAGTCGCGACCGACGCGCACGTGATCGCCGATCACTACGCCGGCTTCGATGCGCGTCCCGGCTTCTACCCGCGTCCCTTCGCCAATCGAAACATGTGGGCCGATGAAAACCGTAAGGTCGATGTCTGCGGTTTCGGCGATCGCTGCCGAGTCATGTACGGATGGTTCGCGATGTTTTGCTGGATGCAGCAATTCGGCAATCAGCGCGAAGGCAAGCTTGGGTTTCGTCACTTCAATCAGTACCGGACCAAACTCTTTTTCAACTATTAAGTCTTTGACGGAGGCGACAAACTGCGGCGGCGCTATTAGGCAGGATGCCTGGCTGGATTTTCCCGTTTCGAAAAATTTCTCATCCTCCACATAGGCGACTTCGCCGGCGCCGGCCGTCGACAGGTCGGCCACTCGCTCGATGTGGATACTCCCATCGCCGATCAGTCGTCCGCCGACGTGGATGGTTAGTTCAGCCGCGGTCAACAATTTCGGTTCAGACATCTATTAGCAACCCGTAAATGATTGGTTATTAGGGAAACGGCGCCGCCGATATTACACTTTTTCATCACGACTCGGGAGGCTCGGGACTTTAAAATGCCATTTCATTGGAATCCGGGCCCGCGAAAGGACCAACTGGGCTCCTCAGGCCCCTGCCGTCGCGGCCTTTTAGCCTTGCCATGCCCCAACAGACCATCTATCATGACGCGGTCGGAACCCGCGGTTATTGGTTTGTCCTGAGTCCGGCGGTTATCTTGTTTTCATTGATGATTTGAGCGTGTTTTTGAAGATCAGACGCTCGCGAGGAGAAGGTTTCATTGTTTAGCGATCAATTCCGCAGAGGCGAATCAGACAAAGGTAAGCTCACCGGCGTAAAGGGCTCCAAGCTGCTTTCCAATATTTCGGATGTTGCCTGGAAGGCTTTCCAGTCAGTCAACACCATCCTGCCGGAAGGCGAAGCAATCACTCCCAAATGGGCGCCTGGCAAGTTGCTGAAATCCTACCAACGCAGTTCGCCCCCGCTGGGCTTTCCACGCGAGACCGACAGCCTTTGTCCGCGTTGCGTCAAGGAAGTTCGCGACGCCGTAATCAGCGGCGACACCACCCTCGAATCATTGATGAATGAACATCCGGGCGAAATCAAAGCCCAGATTGTGGAAGAGAACGGACAAGTAGTCATGCGCAAGACTTGTCCGAAGCATGGTGAGTTTGTCGACGTGATGGCAACTGATCCGGCGTTTCTCGAGCGCATCGAATCGCTCTTCTTTGGTCGTGACTTTAAAGCCGCCGAGGATTCCCACGTTCATCATCACGGGACGTCGAACATCAAGTTTGGTCGCGGTGCTGTTTTAACTGTCGACCTTACCAACCGCTGCAACATGATGTGCAATCCATGCTTCATGGATGCGAATCAGGTTGGTTACGTTCACGAGCCGACGTTTGAAGATACTAAAGCCATTCTGGATCGCGCAGTTTCCTTTAAGCCCAAGCGCCAAGTCATCATTCTCTTCTCGGGTGGCGAGCCGACTCTTTCGCCGTACTATCTCGAGGCCGTCGCCTACGCGAAAAAGATTGGCTTCTACAGAATTCTTGCGGCCACTAACGGGATACGATTTGCCGAGGACATCGGGTTTTGTAAAGCAGCCAAGGCTGCGGGACAACACGGTGTTTATCTTCAGTTTGACGGCGTCAGTGAAGAGAAGAACCAACATCGCGGCGTCGGCAATTTGTTTGACGTAAAGCAGCAGGCGATTGAAAACCTCGCCAGCGTCGGGATCAAGGTTACCCTGGTGACGACCATCGTCAACACAATCAACAACGACGGTATCGGGGCGATTGTTGATTTTGCAGCGAAAAACATCGATAAAGTCCAAACCATCGCCTTCCAACCAGTTTCGTTCACCGGTCGCGACGAAGATATTTCGGATGAGTTGCGCATCAAGCAGCGTTATACGCTCTCGGGCATGACTCATGATCTCAAGGATCAACTTCGCGGCCAACTGCAACCTTTACGTGACTGGTATCCGCTGTCTTCTTATTCGGCATTCACCAGCGTGATGGACATGCTGCAAGGCGCAGACGCGCCCTGGGGTTGGTCGTCCTGCAATTGCCATCCGAATTGCGGCATTTTCAGCTTGATGGTGGTCAATCGAAATACCGGCGAGTTCACCTCGTTGTTTGAGTTTTTCAATTACGAACAGTTCATGAAAGACGTCGCCACGATCACCGACACAGCGCGCGGCAGGAAACTCTCCTATGCGCAGCTGGGGATGGCGATTCTGCGAAACTTCAACGCTGAACGAGCGCCGGAAGGATTTCCAATCTCCCAGATTTTGAATCTCTTCAAACCGTCGTCCACAAACTCAAGCTCCGACCGCAACGATCGTATGAAGACTGCCGGCGCGCAGGAAGATCCTAGCGATATCTGGCGCGTGCTCTGCGTTGAAGGTATGTGGTTTCAGGATCTTTTCAACTACGACTTTCGCCGCACCGAGATGTGCGTGATTCCCTACGGCACTCAGGAAGGCGAGATCTCCTTCTGCGCCTATAACACGGGCGTGGGTTGGCGGCAGATCATCGAGAACATGCACAAGACTGCAAACCTCGGCGAGTGGTACGAAGAACACGGACGCCACCCGGTTTACGCCGCCGGTCATGAAGTTCCCGGAATTTCCAAGAAGCATCGCCTAAGCCTGCCGATTATCCAAGCCGTCCTCGCAGAGGACGCGGATGAGAAGCCAGTAATTGTCTCTCCCTACCTGGTCCAGGATCACGAAGAAGAGTCAGTAAGCGTTTAAGATAAAGGCGCCGCTCTCCTCTAACCTTGGCGTCTTCCACGTGCAGGTCGCAATCAAGCTGCGTCTTGCGCCAGTCCCATCACCCACCAGGAGAATGAATCTAATGCATAAGAAATCTTCCCCCATCGTCAGGGCCACAGTGCTTACACTCGTATTGGCCATTACTGCCCAACTTGAAGTTTTTCCTCTGTCCACCACAGCGCGTGGTCAGGAGCCAACCGCTCAGGTAACGGAGATAGTGGTTCCGGACGGAACCGAATTCACGGTGGCCACCACTGAGGAGATAACCAGCAAGACTGCTACCGAAGGCGATCCTCTAAACTTCAAAGTGGCAGAGGATGTGCTAATCAACGGGCAGGTCGTGATCGCAAAGGACTCGTTGGTAAAGGGCACAGTTGCGGCCGCCAAGAAATCAGGATTTTTTGGCCGTGGCGGTAACCTCGGGATTCGAATTGAATCCGCAGTGACTGTTGACAATCAAAAGTTGAAGCTGCGATCCAGTAAAGGCAAAGAAGGTAGCGATAAGACAGGCACTACTGTCGCCCTCGTCGTTTTGTTTGGTCCGCTTGGTTTCTTGAAAAAAGGAAAGCAAGCGATCATTAAACCGGGAACGCAAATCAAGGCGTTCACCGACGAGGAGAAGAAAGTAAAAGTCACGCCTAAGACCGCAGCGTAAGCGAGACCAACCACCTACGTCGTAACCTCCAAGTGCAGGATCAATGCAGATTCCAATTGCCCTGCATTGATTTTTCTAGTCGTTCTTTTGTTGCCTTCTTCAGTCTTGCGTTCCTGTGAATTCAGAATGCGCGGCAGAGATGCTGCGCATTTTCTTCTGAATTGAGAGGTTAAGCAGCAGGCGTGAATCCGATCTCTTTCTTTACTGCTTTCGGTAGCTTGGCGAGAACGTCTTGAACAATGATCTTCGGTAGCTGTTCAAGCACGCTTTTGAGAATGGTCTTTGGCATCTCAACAAGAGTGGCTTCAATACTCGCCAGCCGTTGCTCAATCTTGTCGAACCTCACCTCAGCCCCGTGCTGCCATTCCTTAAGCGCGAGGCGCTCCTGATCGTTCCTGGCTATTTGCTCCACAAACGCCGCCTGGTTTCGAATGAGCAGCGCCATGGCTTCTTCAAGGTGATTGTTTCGGGCGAGAGGTTTTCGGACTGACATATTCGGAAGTCTAACATCCTGAAACTAAATCTTCCACGACCGCCCACCTTCCGCTATCAAGCATCCTTGCCAGAATTTTTTCAATAGCTGGCGCTGGCATTCTGTTTGCGAGCCAGTGCCCAGTTCGAGTAAATCCGCGTGGGAGAATCACCTTGAAACACTCTCTTTTGCTCCTGTTTGCGATACTGCTGTGGCAATCTGCCTTGTATGCTCAAACTTCGCCGCCGGAAACAGCTGCGGCAAAAATCATCCAACCGTCGCAAGCCGCAACAGTCGACGCAGCCTCGGCGAAATTGGAACTCAAGATTCCGGCGGGAACGCCTATCGAGGTTCAGGTGGCCTACACAGTCAACTCGCTCGACGTCAAACCTGGCGAGCGAATAAGTTTTCGCGTGCTGGTCCCGATAATGATTGACGGAGTGGTAGTGATCGAGAGAGACGCATTGGTTACCGCTCGTATCACCAACGCAAAACGGGGCGGGCATTGGGGTAGGGCCGGAAAGCTCGTATGGAGCATGGAAGATGTCGTGGCTGCCGATAACACCCGAGTGCCTTTGGCTCCGGAAACTGCCTTAGGCGACAAGCTGTGGAGCCTGGAAACCAAACCTGTTAACAAGCAACCTGCAAAGGCGCAGGGCAGCGTGAAAGGCACGAGCCATGTAGGTGAAGTCGCAACGATGGCTGCAGTGTCCGGCGTCCTCTTCCCCCCGCTCGCACTACTTCACGGATTTAAGCGCGGTGAAAATGCAATTTTGCGTGAAGGCAGGCGTTATGTTGTCACGGTTGGCAGAGATTCGAGCGTCAAAGTAGTTGCTGTCTCTGCAGCGCCTTAAGTCCGTCAGAAGTAAACTCAGCTTCTTGAGGTTTTCTGCACTTGCCGTAACTGGGCCACGATATCGCGTATGCGAATCGCCAGCGCCTCTATGGTTTCCGCGCGCTTTTTCGCTCTTTCCGATAAATCTTCGCGCAGGAGTAACTGGGCCTGGCCCAGCACGCCCGTCAGCGGATTATTGATCTCGTGACGCACGCGAGTGATGAGATCGGCCACCTCATCCATTTTCGCTTCGTATTCTGCCGTCAGCGCGCGCAGCTTCTCCGCCGCGTCGGTTTTGGCTGGAATCTTTTCTTCTGCAGCACCATCCACGGGCGTGGTCTCTTGTGGCTTGGCAGCTAAAGCGTGCTCGTCGGGTTCAGTCATAGTTACTCCCAGTTTTATCAAGACGTTTTCGTGTGGGAGCGAGCTGTGCGAGGAATCCTAACGGCGAGGTGAGAGTATTGTGCCTTGAACGGTGATGAATAGTAAATACTTATTCGCACATAGTGATGGGAGTAACCTAATTTCAGCTTTTTCTGTGAAACTCAGTGTCCTCTGTGACCGCGTGGTGAGTGTTTCCCTGACGTTGATTCACCACAGAGACACAGAGAACTCAGAGGAGGCACAAAGAGTTTCAAATTACGGCACGCTTCATTGATCACCCCGGTTGACAAAGAAAACCCTATACACTTACATTGAAATTCCTCTTGCTGGGAGGTCGTCTAACGGTAGGACTGCGGACTCTGAATCCGCCTATCGGGGTTCGAATCCCTGCCTCCCAGCCAAATATTTTTTGAAGAACCAGGGGCAGTCATCTGACTGGAAAGAATTGAAGCTCACCCGCAAAATCATTTCAGTCTTATTCGCCAGCCTAGTCTTTTGTTTGTTCATGCCGCAGACGACTTTCTGCCAGACCGAAAAACTCGACATCGTTGAATACACGCCGCCGAAGGGCTGGACCAAAACACCGAAAGATGGCGCGGTAGCGTATAGCTACATCAACCAAAGCAAGATTGGATTTTGCGTCATCACCGTCTATGCAAGCACCGCGAGCGTGGGCAGTCCGCCACAAGATTTTACCAGGGCGTGGAACGAACTCGTCGTAAGACCTTTTAAGGCTGAAGCCAATCCCAAAACGGAAATACAATCCTCCGACGGTTGGCAAGCAATTGTGGGCGGGGCGGCAATTGAAGTGGAGGGAACCAAAGCTTACGCGATTCTGAGTGTTTTTAGCGGATTCGGAAAAACAGCCAACGTTCTCGCAGTTTTCAACGACGAGTCTCTTGTGGCTCAACTGGATGCTTTTACGCAAAGCATAAAGCTGGACAAAACCGCTATCGCAGCTAATCTAGCCCCAGGCGCCGCCGTCAATTCCGATCGCCAGGTAGTTGCAACAGACAATAAGCTAGTGGGTAGTTGGGCCACAAGCGCGAGCGGCACGAGAGGACGGGATCAGTCGGGCAATGTACTCGACTCGGGCTATTACAAAAGGCTATACACCTTTAATCGAGATGGCTCTTACACCTTTAAGGCGGAGAGATGGTTGGGGTATATGAAGGCCAACGAGTATTGGATGACGGAAGAACAGGGCAGTTATACCATCGCCGGCGACGTGCTAACGGTGGTCCCGAAGAGAAGCATTACAACAATCAAAAACCGCGAGGGAGTTGTAGTAAAAACTCAAAAAAATATGCTGGAAACAACCGCTTATCGTTGGACCCTTCACTATTTCGCCGGTCTTCAGGAAACTCAATTGGTCTTACAGACTGGCGCCGAAACAAATCGAGATGGAGCTTTCGCTAGTAACGACCTCTTTCCCAACTCCTATATATTGGGTCAAAAGTATAAGCCCGAATGGAAATTTTGATTAATAGACCGGCAATTCGAACTTCTTACTCGTAACGCAAAGCCACCAGTGATCGACCTTCGTCGCGCGTCGCGCTGGAATCCAGCATGCCAGCAGCGCGATGAACGTCAGCAACATCGCAAACCTGCCAACTCTCACTTGGCGCTGAACCTCTGCCAAGTCTTACCGGGAAGCAATTCGTCTTAACTCCAACTACGCTAAAGCCTATTACAATCTCGGTGTTTCGCTGGAGGCAATGGCGCAATTCAAGCAGGCCCTTGCTGCTTACCAGGAAGCAGACGCGCTGGCTCCAAACCAGCCGGTCGTGCAACTGAATATGGGCTTAGTCCTGTATAGACTTGGACAGCGCGTCGAGGCTCGCAGGCTTTGGAAAAAAGTGTTGACGATGGGTGACCCTGTCCCTGCGATGCTAGCCGAAGGAAATCTCAATAGCCTGCCTTGATCGGTCTGGGTCTCGGTTGGTAACGGCGACTTTCACCTGTCCGTTTAGCAGCATCTTGTCAACTGGGGTCAGGCTTGCGATTTTGCGATTCTCAATCATTCGCCACACTGGCAGTATTTCTCGACGCATGTTTGCTCATGAGACCGTAGGCGTAGAGGAAGAATGATAGCTTGGCCTTCTCCACCACAAGCAGCGAGAAACTTCTCGTAACAGCCGCCGAGTTAAACCTCTGACGAGGCCCGGATTTACTTTGCTGGTATAGTACCTTAGCAGGTTCCAATCGTGCGAATTCGTGACAACAGAATCGCAAAATCGCAAGCCTGACCCCCAGTTCAATTCCTACTCATTGGCACTTTGTGGTCTCTGAGGCCTTGATTAGGTCGGCAAGCTCTTTGTGACCTCTAGCCCGAGCAATGTCTCCCGCCGTGCCTCCTGCGGATTTATAACAAACATCAGCTCCTCGATCGAGCAGAACTCGAACGACATCCGTCTGTCCGTAGGAAGCAGCCGCATTCAATGGCGTGTTCTCAAAGTCTGCTACCTGATTTACTTGCGCTCCGTTGTCCAATAGCAGCCGCGCGGCGTCTGCCTGCCCGCTGGTCGCTGCCGTTTGTAGCGGAGGAAACGAATCATCCACGGGTAGATTGGGATTGGCGCCATTCTTCAGCGTTTCTCTGATTTCTTCAAGTTTCCCTTCTCGCGCAGCCTTTAACAGTCTTGTTTGCAGTCTGTAACAGTAAGGGCTGTAACCTTCGTCAGGCCCCATTCGCCCTTCGCCGAAATAATGCGTTGCCTCACATCGTTTGCCTGAGTTCTCTCTCGTCCATTGCAAAGCTATAGGCGTCTCCGTGGGTTTACTATTAGCCTCTGAGGGTATTCTGTCCCCCGAGTGGGTCCCTGGCTTAGCGCTGCATGACAGAAATACAGCGACTCCAACCAATGAACTCACAAGCAGCATCGTAAGAATCGCGCGATTTCTTTTCCGAAATCGTGTGATCATGACTGACACCGGCCTCTATGGCTTTCCATTGTATCTTCTAACGACATATGGTTCGTGCGTCGAACCAATTCCAGTGTTTGCGAAACCTCCGGTCATGCTCCTGTTCACATAATTCAAAGTCTGAGCTTTCGGACTCCCATCCGGTGGCCCTCCTGCGTAAACCAGAACATTGCCACCAATATAAGTTGAGCTGTGACCACTTCGTGGCGCATCCTTGTTCCTCCAAGCGACGATATCGCCCGGTCTCAGACTACCATCGGTGACTATCCCAAGATTTGTCAATTTCTTTTTATCTCTTGAGTCACCGAGCCAATTGGCAGCAGGGGGCTTCCCTCCAACCAAGGGATATCCGCGACTGCTAGCGCCATTGTTGACAAAATTTAGGCCAGCACCGTCAGCAAAGGCACCAGCAACAAAGACATTGCATTTGTTACTCATGCTTGGCCCAAATGCTATTGTAATTCCGCCATTCGCGGTTCCAATTGTCACTGAACCTTGTTCCGAGAAATGGGTATTTCCTATATTGAGGATGGCATAGACGGCTACGTTAATGCCAACATCTTGCTGGCCGTTGCCCAGCCCATCAATTATTTTCGCAATCTCTGCCCTCGCCGCACGCAGACCATTTCCTAACTCAGTATCCCCCTCTTGCGCGGCCAACTGATCGAGCCTGTTAAGCGCAGCCTGTTCGTTTTTCGTCGGGGACCGCATACCAGTTGGATCGGTGTGCTTCAAAGGATTATTCAGACCATAACTGTACTTGGCCCAGTTCTGCGGCTGTGAGAGATATTCAAGCAGCATTTCCAACCCTTCCTCTGCATCTCGCCCTCGCTTCATCTCAAAGATGATGACGTAGGGGTCAGTGCCGGTGAACCTTCCTTGCATGCTCGAATAATATCTGGCTATTGAATAATCGAGGCCGGTTTCAATGTCCCGTTCTTTTTGGGTGAACTTCTGCCGCACGCCATCCGCCACGCTGTAGCCTTGTGCAGTTGACCGCGCACCAGTGCCCGCAAAGATCTCTTCTCCAAACGGCAGATAATCATGGCGCTTGGTCGCGGCCAGCGAGCCCGTCTTGTCAAAGATCATGCGCGGCGTGCCCAGCTGATCCGTCACCAGCCAGTTTAGGTTTGCACTCGCTCCAGTTGAGGCTACGGTCCAGGCTTCCACTTCCACAATGCGCGCCACGCCATCAACTGCCGCATTCGCCACCACCCGGATCTTTGAAGTAGTGACAGCGGTGAAGTTCAGCTTTTTCCAAACCAGGTTGTTCCCGGTAATTGAACCACCTGACACGGTGGCCCAGGCACTACCCGTCCAGTACTGCACGTCGTAAGCTGTAGTCCCATAATTACTAAACGTCTGCGTGCTTGAAGGATCGGCTTGTATCGCATAGTTGTCGGCCATCGTGTAGACGTCAATCTCATCGATAGTCTTTGAGCCGTTGAAATCTATCTGCAGCCATGACGGCAACCCATGCTCGTCGCGCCAGTAATGATCTCCGATGGTTGTGGTGAAACGCACTCCATCGTTGGCGTATGCAGGCTGGAAGTGCGAGCCTGGGTAGGCACTGTCCGGTGTGTAGTTCTGCGCCGTGGCAGTTGCTCCCGCCGAACTGACCGCAGCATTCGCCCTCGTAGACGCTGCCGGCACACCCCAGGCTTCTACTTCCACAATGCGTGCCACGCCATCAACCGCAGCATTCGCCACCACCCTCATCTTGCTGGTAGTGACAGCGGTGAAATTGAATTTCTTCCAAACCAGATTGTTGCCGCTGACACTGCCGCCCGTCACGGTCTGCCAGGCGCTGCCCGTCCAGTACTGCACGTCGTAAGCAGTAGTCCCGTAACTACTGAACGTCTGCGTCGCCGAAGGATCTGCTTGCGTCGCATAGTTGTCGGCCATCGTGTAGACGTCAATCTCATCAATTGTCTTTGAGCCGCTGAAGTCGATCTGCAGCCATGACGGCAGACCGTGCTCATCACGCCAGTAATGGTCCCCAATCGCAGTTGTGAAACGCACGCCGTCGTTAGCATCTGAAGGCCGGAAGTGCTGACCTGGATAGGTACTGTCCGATGTGTAGTTCTGTGCTGTGGCAATCGCTCCTGCCGAACTGACGCCGACATTCGTCCTCGTTGGAGCTTCCACAGTGATCAGGAGTTGACCATTGCGATAGCCATATTCCTTCTGCGGCGTCGTGGACGGAGCATTGGCTGCATACTCAGCCAGCAACTCGCCACCGATGCCATACACTTGCCAGGTAGTTACCGCCAACGGTTGACCGCCGGCCGTGCGCCGCACTCGTTGCCCATCCGCGTTGTAGCTGTAACTGCCGGCGACGTAGCCATTGGATTGAGTCTCACTCGTCATGCGGTTCTCGGCGTCGTAAGCGCGTGTCACGGCCGCGCCGCTGTATGTGTCAGTGGTGAGATTGCCTGCGTTGTCGTAACTCATCGTGCCGCTTTGTCCAGCGGGCACGCCCAGACGGTTGTTCGATGTGTCGACAGTGAAGTTTTTCTTGTTGATGGCCGGTCCAGCTGCCGGGCCCCAGGTATTCGTTTGATCAATCGTGCGATTGCCGTAACGATCATAGGCGAAGTCCTGCTTCCAGATTTCCACGCCATTGGAAATCTCTCGAACCCAATCAAGTCGATTCAGCGCGTCGTAGTTGTACTGCTGC